>Ga0214919_10000090_pt1 | contig 139537 bp, 129 predicted proteins | sample LL1503_MetaG_FD_177994 | JGI IMG/M metagenome (GOLD analysis project Ga0214919, IMG submission 177994) | Freshwater microbial communities from Lake Lanier, Atlanta, Georgia, United States - LL-1503 | ecosystem: Environmental > Aquatic > Freshwater > Lake | place: USA: Georgia | collected...
CAGTCTTTTTCGCAACTACTTTTTTGGCAACCACCTTTTTTTTAGCTACTACTTTCTTTTTAGGGGCTGCTTTTTTTACTGCTTTCTTCACTGCTTTTTTAGCTACTTTCTTAGTGGCTTTTTTAACAGTTTTTTTAGCGACTACTTTCTTTTTAGGAGCTGCTTTCTTCACTGCTTTTTTAGCTACTTTCTTAGTGGCTTTTTTAACAGTTTTTTTAGCGACTACTTTCTTTTTAGGGGCTGCTTTTTTAGTTGTTTTTTTACTTGCTTTTTTTGCTGCCTTCTTTACTGCTTTTTTAACAGTTTTCTTAGCGACTACTTTCTTTTTAGGAGCTGCTTTCTTCTTACTTGACTTTGCCATGATGTTTATTTGATTTTAGTAAACTTAATTTTTATAAAATTACATCGTTTTATTGTAACTAACTTAAAACATTTTCATTTTTTGTAATAGCTTTGTGAAATGCAAGAACCCATCACATTAGTTGTAGGTGCAACACCCAACCCAGAAAGATATAGTTATATGGCAACCGTTTTATTGGTTGAAAAAGGCCATTCGGTGTATCCTTTTGGAATAAAAAAAGGGGAGATAGAGTCAACTGCAATCATAAATGAATGGCCGTCAAATGGCACGATAGACACTGTCAGCTTGTATTTGGGTCCTGCCGCACAAGAAGCATATTATGATGCTATTTTAGATTTGAAGCCAAGGAGAATTATATTTAATCCTGGTACAGAAAATGCCATGCTTGCTACTTTGGCTAATGAAAAAGGTATTCAAACAATTGAAGCATGTACTTTGGTTATGCTTAAAACAGGCCAATATTAATTATATCAATTGTATGCTTCTCTTCATTTCCCAATTCCCCGACTTTTAATTTTTAAATTGACCCCAACTTGACCTATCTAAGTTGCGATATTGTATAGCTTCGCTGATATGTTCTTCCTCAATACAGGATTTTTGGTCCAAATCGGCAATGGTAAGACTCACTTTTCTAATTCTGTCATATGCACGTGCACTGAATTGAAATTTTTCCATGGCTAATTCGAGTAGTTTCTCTGCCTTAGGGGAAATAACGCTATATTTTTTTAATAAAGAGCCATCCATTTGGGCGTTGGTGTAAATACCTCTTTCATTTTTAAATCTTTCTAGTTGAAGGGCACGTGCTAATTCCACCCTTTTAGCAATGGTAGCCGAGTTTTCGCTGCTTTTAGTTGACTTTAGTGCTTCGTAATTCACCGGAGCCACTTCAATATGTAGGTCAATTCTATCTAAAAGGGGGCCAGAAATTTTGTGAAGATATTTATGTATTTGTGCAGTACTGCAATGGCATTCTTTGTGGGGGTGGTTGTAAAAACCACAGGGGCAGGGGTTCATGGCAGCCATTAACATAAATCTTGCAGGGAAACTGACTGTCATTTTTGCTCTTGCAATACTGACCATTCCTTCTTCCATGGGTTGCCTTAATACTTCAATGACGGATCTGTTGAATTCAGGCAGTTCGTCAAGGAAAAGAACGCCATTATGTGCTAAGGAAATTTCTCCTGGTTGTGGATGACTACCTCCTCCAATCATTGCAATCGCTGATAAAGTGTGATGTGGTTGTCTGAAAGGACGTTGCTTTAATAATTGGTCCTGTAATGGTATTTTTCCAGTGATACTATAAATTTTACTTGTTTCAAGCGATTCTTTTTTATTTAAAGGCGGTAAAATGGATACGATACTTTTAGAAAGCATTGTTTTTCCTGCGCCTGGCGGTCCAATCATGATAATATTATGTCCACCTGCGCTGGCAACTTCTAGGGCGCGCTTACAAATTGATTGTCCTTTTATATCTGCAAAATCGGGTAGTAAGTCAAATTCATTTTTAAGTGAAGTTGGTATAATGGGGGTAAGCGAATTAGATTTTTTTTCATAATAAGCGTCGTTTAAGAAGGCAACTACTTCTTTTAAATGTGAAAATGAAAATATAGGTAGATTTTCTACCATGGAAGCTTCTGATTCATTTCCTACGGGAATGATCATTCCTGCAAAGCATTCTTCTTTGGCTTGCATGGCCATGGCTAGTATCCCTTTAATGGGGTATAACATGCCATCTAAACCTAGTTCTCCCATTAGTATATATTGCTCAATGCGTGAAGGATGAGTTAATTGTTCTGAAGCAGCTAAAATACCAATTGCAATAGGCAAATCAAATGCGGCGCCTGATTTTCTTAAATCGGCTGGCGATAAATTAATGACAAGTTTTGTTCTTGGCATATGAAAGCCATTGGCTTTAATGGCACTTTCAGTTCTATCTAAACTTTCTTTTACAGCATTATCAGGAAGGCCTACTATACAATAGCCTTGGCCCATGCTTACATTCACTTCAATGGTAATCGTAATGGCGTCAATGCCCACAATAGCACTGCCTTTTGTTTTTACAAGCATCTTTTTGTTTGAAACTACTTTAGTTTCTTATGTCCTGTAAAGTATTAATACTTGATTTTGGTAATCTTTTCTAACAGATCAACTACACCTTCTCTTTCTAAAATTAAATAACCCAATCTATCTTGGCTTACTCCCTTTTTTAATTGATAATGAAAAATGAGTTCTTTTTGGTTGACGGCAGTTTCGAAATAACTGAATTGTATATTTTCAAAATGTTGTAAGCCATCACTTATCTCATACAAGTGTGTAGAAATGATAAATAAACTATTTCTTAAATTTTGTAAACCTTCAATAACGGCGGTGCTGCATTTCATGGCATCTTGTATATTGGTCCCTTTAAAGAGTTCGTCAATTAGCACAAAATATTTTTTACCATCTATTATTTTTTCAATTGTATTTTTTATTCTTTGTACTTCATTGAAAAAGTAACTTTCCCCTTTCACAATATTATCAGCTATGGTAAGATTGGTAATTAGGCCATCAAATAAAGTAAGGTTCACTTTTTTTGCAGGAGCGCCAATGCCCACATGGGCTAAGTATAAAACAATACCAACGGTTTTAATAAAGGTGCTCTTGCCGGCCATATTGGCCCCTGTTAAAAAAAGCAGGTTGCTTTTTTGTGTTAGTGAAATAGTGTTATCAACAGGATTGGCCACTAGCGGGTGTATGGCAGCGCTTACTTCCAAGACGGGTGTATCGTTTTGCAGCCAAGTAGGAAAAACAAAATTATAATTTTTTGCTGCCGCAGCCATACTATAATAGGCATCTAATTCGTAGAAATGCTGTAGCAGTTGAATCGTATTATTCTTGTAGTGATAAAGAAAAAAATGCGATAAAGACAATAATTGTTGAGGCTTTTCTAGTTTATGGTGTTGGGGGAGATGCGCTAAAGAAGGGTGGCTAGTGTATTTTTTTATCTTTTGTACTAATAATTCAATAATAGGATTGTCTTTTTTGGTTTCAAATAAAACCACCCATTTTTTTAAATTTTCGTAAAATAAAATTAAATGTTCAACCGAATAGCGAAGTAAAGAATAGTCCGAAGCGCTCATGAATTGATACCAATAGGCAGCAGGCAAACTAATTTGTGTGGGGATGTGCTTAAAACTAGTATCAAAAAACTTCTCAATCACCAAAGTGGTTCCGTTGGTAATTTTCATTTCCCTCACAAAATCAATTTCGTGTATAAAATGAGCTATTGCATTTTGTCTTTCTTCAATGGATTGGATACTAGATAAAGGATGTGATAGATATTGATCCAACTGCATTTTACCACCATTGGTCTTGCAAAAATTTAGATGTGTGATAATGCCTATTGACTCTTCGGAATCAAATAAGCCAATATCTTTTAAAGTAATTTTATCCACCAGCATACAATTACTTTTAGCTTCTTGTAAATTGAAGTCTTTGTCCTTTTTGACTTTCGTTAAATACCCCTTCGTGGAATACTTTGTAACCATTTACAAAAGTGGTATTAATATGATAGGGGAAGGTGGTTCCTTCCATTGGACTCCAGCCACAATGGTATAAAATATTTTCTTTGGTAATGGTATAAGGTGCTTTTTTTACAAGTACTAGATCTGCATGGTATCCTTCTCTAATAAATCCTCGATCTTTTATTTCAAAACAAGTGGCTACGGCATGACTCATTTTTTCAACTACTTTTTCCATTGTTATTTTACCTTCTTCCACATATTTTAACATTAACATAAGGCCATGTTGAACAAGAGGTAAACCTGCATGCGCATGAATATAGGCTTCTTGCTTTTCGGCCCATGTATGAGGAGCGTGGTCTGTAGCAATAACATCTAATTGATCATTCAGTAAGCCTTCCCATAAAGCATTTTTATTTTCAGGCGCTTTGATAGCAGGGTTGCATTTAATTAAATTACCTAAAGCTGGGTAATCATCTGCAGTAAAATGTAAATGATGTACACAAACTTCTGCAGTAATTCGTTTATCGGCCAAAGTTCTTAAATTAGAAAACAATTGTAATTCTTTAGCTGTACTGATATGTAAAATATGTAGTCTAGCGTCAAATTTTTTGGCCAATTGTATGGCTTTAAAAGATGATTCAAAACAAACTTCATCGTTTCTGATAATAGGATGATCAGATGGCTCTAAGATTGGCTTGATTAATTCTAAAGCTGCTTTATTTTTTTTAATTAAACCTTCTTCTTCGCAATGGGTAGCAATTAAGAGTTCAGAGCCGCCAAATATTTTTTCAAGTACCAGTGGGTTATCTACTAATAGGTTTCCTGTGGAAGAGCCCATGAATATTTTAACACCACATACGTCGTTTTTTTTATCATTTGTTTTTAACACTTCTTCCCAATTGTCTTGAGAAGTACCCATATAAAAAGAATAATTTGCCAAAGAGGTAGTAGCGCCAATTTTGTATTTATCTTCTAATAATGCTTGTGTAAAAACAGGAGGTTGGGTATTGGGCATTTCCATAAAACTCGTCACACCGCCGGCTACAGCGGCTTTGGCTTCGCTATATATGTTTGCTTTATGTGTTAAGCCTGGCTCTCTAAAATGTACTTGATCATCTATCGCGCCTGGCAATAAGTATTGACCTTCGGCATCTATTTCAGTAATGGCCCCTTTGGTTTCAATATTGCTCGCAATTTTTTCAATACGCCCTTCTTTAATCAGCACATCCCCATTGATTGTTTTTCCTTCGTTAACAATTTGCGTATTTTTAAGTAAGAAGCTGTTCATTTTAAATTAGTTTTCAATATGAATAGTGAAATAAACAAAATTGCCTGTAATGTTTTTTATGCTTGATAAAAGTGCATCGCCTTTGTTTAAATCTCTTAAGCCATAACTGAATTTTACTTCTGGCGAAATAGTCGCATAAGGCAAGTAAAAGCTAAGGCCCATTCCCACTTCATATCCAAAGTCTGTGCCTCTTAATGTATTATTGTAGGGAGTTCTATTACTTCCGGTAAAACCTTTGCTCATAATAACCGATTTATTAGAACCTAATAAATCATAATCTATTTTTCCGCCAATAAATACATAATGACGCATGATATCGGTGTAGTGAAAAGCCGAGTACCTGTCAGACTCTATTTTTAAAGCTAAAGGAATATTAATTATAGCGGATGCCACATTCATCGTTTGCGTATCAGTTAAATTATTGGCTTTTGTAAAAGTGTATAAATTTTTTGAGCCAGCAATTAAAACAGTTGGGTTTAATCGAAGTAAAGTATGTCTACTTAATCTTAAGGTGCCTAGCAAACCAAGATTCAACGCCATATTATTTTTAGTATTAATAAAATTGACGGCTGATGTGTTTGGACGAGTAAAATCTAAATTTCTATCAAAATTAAGAAAGCTATTATTTAAGCCAATGCTCATTCCTAAATAAAAAGGAAGGTCATCATGCTCTGGTTGATATATTTCTCCTCTTTGCGCTAAAGACGCAAAAGAAATGACCATCAATAAGGCCCCCAAAATTATTTGCTTCCGCAATAAATGCTGCATATGCCTAAACTTAATTTTTGTTGCGAAACATTTTTAAATCCCGCTTGCTCTAATATAGTTAAAAAAGCCGCTCCTTCAGGAAAAGCAATCACACTTTCATTTAAATAGGTGTAGGCTGCTTTATTTCCAGAAAATAATTTGCCAATGGTAGGGGTCACCCATTTCATATAAAAAGTATAGATGGGCTTAAACCAAAAACTAGTTGGCTGTGAAAATTCTAATATTACTAATTTACTTCCTGGCAGTAATACGCGATAAATTTCTTGCAATCCTTTTTCTAAATTGGCAAAATTACGCACGCCAAAAGCCACCATGGCACCATCAAATTGAGCTGCTTCAAATGGAATAGCTGTGCTATCTCCTAAGCTTAATTGAATTTTATTGGAAAGCCCTTTTTGTTCAATTTTAATTCTGCCATATTGCATCATGCCTTCGGAAATATCTATGCCTGTAATTTTAGTGGGTTGAATTTGTCGATAAGCCATCAACGCCATGTCGGCGGTACCTGTAGCAATATCTAAAAGATGATTTATTTTTTTATCCTTCAAATAGCCGATAGCCGTTTTTCTCCATCCTTGATCGATACCTAAACTCAAAAAACGGTTCAAAAAATCATATCTGCTAGCAATAGAATCAAACATGCTGGCTACCTGCTCTTTCTTCTCGGCATTGCTTTGGCTATAAGGGACTACTTTATCATGTGCAAATTGACTCATGGCGCAAAGATATTGAATTTGTGGGTGCTTTTTTGGATAGTGTAGTTCTTAACAAATACTTTTATCTTCGTAGTGCATGAAAGCACGTATTTATAAGTCTACAGGTAGTTGGTATTCGGTCAAATCCGAGGCGGGACTGTTGTATCAAGCCCGTATTAAGGGGGTAATTAAGTTAGACAATATCACTTCCACCAACCCTATTGCAGTGGGTGATTGGGTGGAATATGAGATGGAGGATGAGGAGCGGGGGACGGTCATGATTGATACTATTTTAGACCGAAATAATTATGTCGCCAGGCAATCTCCGCATAATAAAAGGCAACAACATATTATTGCTTCTAATTTGGATCAATCTATTTTATTGGCCACATTAAAATCTCCCAAAACCTCGCAGGGTTTTATTGATCGTTTTTTGGTTTCCTGTGAAGCATTTCATATTCCTGCCATCATCGTTTTTAATAAGTCTGATATTTATGGAGCTAAAGAAATGCAGACCTATGAAACCATGAAAAAAATGTATGAAGCAGTCGGTTATCAAGTGCATTTAATAAGTGTTGAAAAAAAGGAAGGTTTGGATCTGGTGCAAAAATTACTCAAAAATAAAACCACATTAATTAGTGGACACAGTGGCGTTGGAAAATCATCTTTAATAAATTATTTATTTCCTCATTTAGAGTTAAACACACAGGAAGTAAGTGATTGGAGTGGGAAGGGATTGCATACCACCACCTTTGCGCAAATGTATGATTTACCTGAAGGAGGTTCGGTTATTGACACGCCTGGAATGAGAGAATTGGGATTGGTGAATTTAGAGAAAGAAGAATTGGCGCAATATTTTCCGGAGATGCGCGCTAAAATGAATGGGTGTCAATTTAATAATTGCCAACATATCAATGAGCCTGGCTGTGCAGTAAAAGCTGCAGTGGAAAAAGGAATTATTACCGAGGCACGCTTTTATAGTTATGTCGATTTATGGCATGGGATAGAAGGGCCAAAATATTAATTTATTTCTTGGCATCATTATACGCATCAAACCAACTTGAATATTTTACATAGTTGTCTGCGATTCTATTAATTTCACCAGTGATCATGGCTTCTGAAACTGTTTTTACTTTTTTAGCAGGCACACCAGCATAAATACTTCCTTCTTCTACAATCGTACCTTCTAATACCACTGCACCAGCCGCAATGATAGAATGAGAATGCACCACGCATCCATCCATCACAATACTTCCCATACCAATTAATACATTGTCATGTATGGTACATCCATGTACTAAGGCATTATGACCAATGGAAACATTATTGCCAATATTGGTGGGATGTTTTAAATAGGTACAATGAATCACGGCACCATCCTGCACATTTACTTTATTGCCCATTTTAATATAATGCACATCGCCTCTTAAAACGGCATTGAACCAGATAGAGCAATCATTACCCATGGTTACGTCACCCGCAATGGTAGCATTGGGTGCTATAAAACAATTTTCACCAAATTGTGGATCTTTCCCTAGAACAGTGAGTATGGTTGCCATAAAAATGCGACTTTTGTACTGCAATTTAATAGTTATTATGTCCAGTATTAATAATAGACAACTTTTTTTTCAGCATTTAGCGCAAACTTCAACTAAGCCTATTGGTATCGAAGTGGCTTCTGCCGAAGGCATCTATATTAAGGATGTGCATGGAAAAGCTTTCATAGATATGATTGCTGGTTTTAGTGTTTGTAATATTGGGCATAGTCACCCAGCTGTTATCAAAGCCATTCAAGAACAAACTGCAAAATACATGCACGTAATTGTGTATGGAGAATTTATACAAGCGCCACAGGTTCAATATGCAAAAGCGTTAACGAGTTTGTTGCCAGAAAATTTACAATCGGTTTATTTTACCAATAGTGGAGCTGAAGCGACCGAAGGCGCCATGAAATTAGCCAAGCGTGTTACTAAAAGAACAAAAATAATTTCTTTTAAAGGGGGTTATCATGGAAGTACCCAAGGTGCATTAAGTGTGATGGGCGATGAATATTTTAAAAATGCATTTAGGCCTTTGCTGCCGGATACCCTTCAATTAAGGTATAATAATTTTGAAGACCTTGATCAAATAGATTCCACAGTGGCATGTGTTATTGTTGAACCAGTGCAAGCCGAAACGGGTATTATACCAGCCACCAAAGAATGGTTAGTGGCAATTGCAGAAAAATGCAAACAACATTGTGCGCTTTTAATATTTGATGAAATACAATCTGGCTTTGGCCGCACAGGTGCTTTATTTGCTTTTGAACAGTATGGCATTGTACCCGATATTTTATTACTTGGTAAAGCATTGGGAGGTGGACTTCCATTAGGTGCATTTATATCCCATCCTAAAATGATGGCACTGCTTACAGAGAGTCCAGTACTAGGCCATATTACAACGTTTGGAGGCAATCCGGTTTGTTGTGCAGCAGGAGAGGCAGCATTAAAAGTTTTACAATCTTCTGGTTGGATAGAAGGAGTTGCTGCTAAAGAAAGTTTATTAATAAAGGAAATGGGGCATCCAGCTATTATTCATAGATCGCATAAAGGATTATGGATGTCGCTTCAATTTAAAAGCGAAGCCATTGCAAAAAAGGTAGCCGCTACTTGCGTGGAAAATGGAATTATTACCGATTGGTTTTTGTTTGCAGAAGACCGGATTCGTATCGCACCTCCATTATGTATTTCTGTTGCTGAACTTTCAGATGCGATTGCAAAAATTAAATTAAGTATTGATCAAGTAGTTTAATTGTGCTTGTCAATTTAATATACTAAAAATTAACAATCGCCTGTTCTACAAAATTTTCTATACAAAGCTTCATACTTTGGAATGATATGGTGAATATCAAAAAGCTTTGCTTCTTTCAAAGCATTTTGCTTAAAGGCTTTTAGTTTAGCTTCATCTTGTAATAATTCAATAGCGTTTTTACTCATATCGGCCACGTCGCCAACAGGAGAAGTAAAACCAGTAACGCCATTAATATTTATTTCATTCAATCCGCCTGCATCAGAACTAATGACGACAGTGCTTGCTGCCATAGCTTCTAGGGCCGCTAGTCCAAAACTTTCGTATTCCGAAGGCAAGAGAAATACATCACTTACTGCTAAAATTTCTTCCATTTGTTCTTGCTTACCTAAAAAACGAATATCAGCTTCTAGTCCATATTGTCTTGTTAAGTCTTCTGCTATTGGACGTTCAGGACCATCTCCCACCATTAATAATTTAGCAGGTAAGGCAGCGTGTATGTTTTTAAAAATCTCCATTACGTTATCAATACGCTTAATTTTTCTAAAGTTAGAAGCGTGAATAATAATTTTTTCATTATTTGGGGCAATCACTTGTCTAAAGGCAGCCACTGGTTTTTTATTGTAACGTTGTACATCTACAAAATTATGAATGACTTCAATTTCTTTTTTAATGTCGAAGTGCTTGAAAGTTTCTGCTCTTAAATTATCAGATACGGCAGTGATGCTATCACTTTCATTAATAGAAAAAGTAACGACTGGCTCATAGGTTTTATCGCGACCAACTAAAGTAATATCTGTTCCGTGTAATGTTGTAATAACAGGAACAGCACGTCCTGTTTTTTGCAATACAATTTGCTTGGCAGTATACGCAGCCGATGCATGCGGAATAGCATAATGCGCGTGGATTAAATCTAAATCATGATTTAAAATTACATCCACCATAGTGCTAGCCAATGCTAATTCATAAGGAGGGTAATCAAATAAAGGATATGTGGGAACTCGAACTTCATGGTAGAATATATTGGTATGAAAACCATTTAATCTAACAGGTTGTTGGTAGGTAATAAAATGAATTTCATGACCTTTTTCAGCCAAGGCCTTACCTAATTCGGTAGCCAAAACGCCACTTCCCCCAAAGGTAGGATAGCAAACAATTCCAATCTTCATTTTAGTACAGTTGAATATGCAAATAACAACTAAATATTCAATAAAGTTTAATTATATTTAAGAATTATTTGAACGAAAAAATTACCACCATGCGTATCCTTGTTACCTTACTATTATGCCTGCCTTTAATGGCTTCAGCACAAAACACTCAAGACAGTGTTACTATTAAAAAATTAGCCGATGAGATCATGACCAACGGCAAAGCTTATGACTTGTTAAGAGAGCTTACCAAAAAAATTGGCGGTCGTTTAGCCGGTTCCCCACAGCAACAAAATGCTGCAATTTGGGGAAAAAGAAACTTAGAGGCCTTGCATCCCGATCAAGTTTTTATGCAACCTTGTAAAACACCTAATTGGCAAAGAGGCGGCAAAGATTTCGCAGCCATTGTTAACGTGAATGGACAGGTAAAAAATGAACCATTAGCTGCTTTAGCGCTCGGGAATTCATTAGGAAGCAATGGCTTGGTAGAAGCTGAACTTTTAGCGGTAGCAAATTTTGATGAACTAGAAAAAAGAAAAGAGGAAGTAAAAGGTAAGATTGTATATTATCATAGCGTTTTTAATCCAACACGTATTCAAACTTTTGTTGCTTATGGTGAATCTGGAATATATCGTGGTTCAGGAGCTAGTCGTGCGGCTAAATATGGTGCAGTGGGTGTGATGATTCATTCCTTAAGTACAGCTCCTGATAATGAACCTCATACAGGCGGCATGCGTTATGATGAGTCTTTACCTAAGATACCTGCTGTGGCTTTAGGACCTAATGATGCGAAAGCACTTTGGGAAGCAGCTAAAACTTCAAAGATTCGTGTGCAAATGCAAACCTATGGTTTTTTCTTGCCCGATGCAGATGAGAACAATGTAGTAGCAGAACTAAAAGGAACTGAATTTCCTGAAGAAATTATTACCATTGGTGGACACTTAGATAGTTGGGATGTAAATGAAGGAGCACATGATGATGGTGCGGGTATTGTTCAAACCATGGAAGTATTGCGTGCAATGAAAGCAAGTAATTATACACCCAAGCGTACAATTCGTTTTGTATTATTTGCGAATGAAGAGAATGGCGGAAAAGGAGGTGCGAAGTATGCTGAGTTAGCAAAGTTGAATAATGAAAAACACATTTTTGCTTTAGAGAGCGATGAAGGTGGATTTACACCAAGATCTATTGGTATTACGTGTAGTCCAGCACAATTCAAAAAATTTCAAACATGGTCTAGCTTATTAAAGCCTTATGGAACTGAAGTAACTGCTGGAGGTGGCGGTGCTGATATTGGTCCTTTGAAATCGGTAGATAAAGATATAGTCTTATCAGGACTAGTGCCAGATAGTCAACGTTACTTTGATTTACATCATGCTAAAACAGATGTATTTGAAAATGTAAATAAGCGTGAATTACTTTTAGGGGCTGCTAATATGGCTGCAGTAATTTATTTAGTAGACCAATATGGAGTAAACCCTTAAAAACCTCAGTACTCATTGGATTTAAATAATTGCTAAAGAAGCAATAAAAAAAGCCTCCCGAGTTATCGGGAGGCTTTTTTTATAGTGCACATTTTTTGAATTCGCCAGCGTATAAATACGCTAATTTTCATTTCATAAAAAAATTAGGTTTGATTTTTATTAGTAAAATTCAAATCTACAATCTTTAAATTTTTTTATGAAAAAGAATAATCTCTTTTTATTTATCAATTTTCTCATTTTTTTCTTTCTTGCAAGTTGTGCAAAAAAAGTAACCAGCGTCGATCAGGGTGAAACCAATATCAGCCAATTAAAAAAAATAGTAGGCAATGAAGGCCTTATTCTAAAGACAATTCCGGCGTCTTCAAATATTATTTCAAATTCAATTCAAGGTATTAATAAGCAGTCAAGCAAAACCTTAACGCTTGATGAATTTTCAAAAGTTTATCAAAACATTAAAGCTGGCCGAAATAAAAAAATTGAATTGAAGGAATTTAAATTTCAAAAAGATACAGCAGGAAATACTCAGAAAATAGTCGAATCGAAAAGTGCAATTAAATCATTTGAAACTTATGAAGATGCTGAAGATGGCTCTGGGCCTCGTGTTATACCAGACGGATTTCATTGGTTTACAAATTACAATTCTATTACTCAAAATAATAATGGAAATTCTTCTATATTGTCAAGCATGAGTTTATTATTTAATACAGATACCTATGGAAGGGTCGTAGGCAGTCCAGCAATAATTTTTTCAGGAATTACTTTATTTACTTGGAATCAAAGTTATTTGTCACCAATTTCTTATAATTTAGCTAATCATACATCTACTTTTACAATTTCAGGAACAGCAACCTTCGGAATATCAACAGGAGGAACTGTTCTAGGCTGGGTGAGCAGAGAAACCTATGAAGTAGTTGTAAATACAGATTATAATTCACAATGGCTAGTAAGAATAACAGATATTACCACACCTTAAAATTAACTTTATGACATTGGGAATGCAAGAAATAATTATTCTAATAATTTACTATGTTGGTTCTTTTTCAATTTTTTTCTACATATTGAAATTAATGAACCACTATTATCAATGGAATTTAAAACTTAATTTTAAAAAAATGTTTTTATACGGTTTTCTATTACTTTTTACAATTCTAACTGTTTATGTAATTATTAGTACTAGTGGCAGTAAACAACAGGCAGGATTTATACCAAATAAAGCTTAAAAAATCATAAGAGAAGAAACTAAAAAGTCCTTAATAAAAATTTAAGGACTTTTTAGTTTAGTTAACGACTCAAGTTCATTGAACGCTCCTTGTATAAGTTGCGGAAGTAAGGGTCGCGTAAATCTTTTATGAAGCGAATGGCTTCTCCGGTGCTCTTCATCTCAGGTCCTAATTCTTTATTGACTCCAGGGAATTTGTCAAAACTAAATACAGGCTCTTTGATAGCGTAGCCCTCTAGTTTTTTCTCCATGGTAAATTCAGTTAATTTATTAGCACCTAACATTACTTTGGTAGCAATATTTAAATAAGGTATTTGGTATGCTTTGGCAATAAACGGAGTAGTTCTTGAAGCTCTTGGGTTTGCTTCAATGACAAATACTTTACCATCTTTTATGGCAAATTGAATATTGATAAGTCCTCTAATATTTAAAGCTCTTGCAATTTTCTCGCTGTAAAATTCCATGGTTTCTACAATCAATGGAGTTAGGTTAAAGGCCGGTAATACAGCATTACTATCTCCGCTATGAATTCCTGCAGGTTCAATATGTTCCATTACACCCATGATGTGAAAAGTTTCACCATCAAAGATTGCATCCACTTCTGCTTCTTGACAACGATCTAAGAAATGGTCAATTAATATTTTATTATTAGGTATATGTTTTAATATACTTACTACGGCAGTTTCTACTTCGGCATCATTAATGACAATGCGCATTCTTTGTCCGCCAATCACATAACTAGGTCTTACTAAAACAGGGTAACCTACTTTATTGGCAACGTCAATGGCTTCCTCTGCAGTATAAGCAGTGCCATAATCTGGATAAGGAATATTTAATTCTTTTAATAAATCACTAAAGCGACCTCTGTCTTCTGCGATATCTAAACTATCGAATGAAGTACCAATTATTTTAATGCCTCTTTCGCTTAAACGCTTTGCTAATTTTAAGGCTGTTTGACCTCCTAATTGTACAATAACGCCTTCAGGTTTTTCTAATTCTATGATTTCCCAAAGATGTTCCCAAAACACGGGCTCGAAATATAATTTATCTGCCATATCGAAATCGGTAGAAACTGTTTCTGGGTTACAGTTTACCATAATGGCTTCATATCCTGATTCTTTCACCGCTAATAATCCATGAACACAACAATAATCAAATTCTATTCCTTGACCAATACGATTGGGGCCACTGCCTAAAACAATAATTTTTTTCTTGGAAGAGGAGATCGATTCGTTAGAGTTCAGCTTCTTGCTCATAGGTATTAAATTGGGCAAAAATACATCAGCGAAACCATTTCTACGAATTTTTATCCAATGGTTTTCCACCAGCTTTTACCGAACTAGACATAGCTCGTCCCAGCGGGTGGTATAGCGTTTGCTGCGTCTTTCGCTGCGCATTTTCCAGTTTTTTTGGGTGCCACTGGTACCAAATTTTAAGATATCATTGCGATAAGCCGCATTCATATTGTCTATAACATTCATTAGCTTTTTACGCCTTGTATCGCTAGGGGCTACAAATAAGTTTGTTTGAAGGCTGTTATCGGGCACAAAATCGCTTAAAATAACACCTGCTTTTTTATATACTTCGCCTTGTTCAAACAGACTTTTGCCCAAGGTGACCACGGCTTTAATAATATCGGGGGTAAGTTGACTCGGATTGTCTAGCAGGGCAAAGCCACTTACTTGTCTACCTCTATGATAATGGGAGGCCATTAAATGAATAGGTGCTTTTTTGAGTAAAAAAACACTTACGCCGCAAGCAGCACTATGTTGCCTTCGTAGTTTTTCGGTGGCGCGGGTAGCGTAAGTGGCCAGCGCTTCTTCAATTTCTTGCCAATCACTTACTTCACGACCAAACATACGGGTAGTGGCAATCATTTTTTTTTCACTACGAGGCGCTTGCATGCCATGACTTTTAGCGCCTTTTAATTCTCGTATTAATTTAATGCCCGTAATGCCTCCTAAAAAACGTTTGCCCCAGCTAAGATCTTTTATGCTAAGGGCAAAGGCCGTGTGTATGCCATAGGTTTTTAATTTTTCGCTATAGCTAAAGCCAATACCCCAAATATCTTCGACGGGAGTTTGTTGTAAAGCAGTTTGTATTTTTTTGGTCGTATTTAAAATAACAATACAACCTGTTTGTATTTTATTTTTTTTAGCCAATCGATTGGCTACTTTGCTCAGTACTTTGTTAGGGCCTACACCAATGGAAACAGAAATACCCGTCCAATTTTCAATTGTATTTTTAAGGGTGATACAAAAATCTTCTACTTCGTCAGGCTGAATATGTTGTAAGTCTAAGAAGGCTTCGTCTACCGAATACACTTCTACGCAACCCGGTGGCAGTAGCTGTCTCATGGTTTCCATCACGCGCCAACTTAGGTCGCCGTATAAATGATAATTAGAAGAAAAAGCATGTACTTTATTTTTTTCAATTAATTCTTTTGCTTGAAAATAGGGGACGGCCATAGCAATGCCTAATTGTTTGGCTTCGTCGGAACGCGATACAATACAACCATCGTTATTGCTTAATACAACGATGGGCGCTTGCTTTAGTTGTGGTTGAAAAAGCCTTTCACAGGAACAATAAAAACTATTACAATCAACAATGGCTTGCACGAAAAAATATTTTAACGACGATAAATTTTTTTATAAACTATGTATTACGAAACTCACAATGCCCCAAGTGCTATATTGTTCAAGTTGGGCAACTTGTATAATGCCATATCTTTTATTTTCAGGAACAAGGCTAATGCTATGTTCTTGTATTTGTAAACGGCGCACTAAAAATTCACCATTCAAAACTGCCACCACTACTTTACCTGAACTAGCAGGTAAACTTCTGTCTACAATTAAAATATCACCTATGTGAATGCCGGCACCCAACATGGCATCGCTATTCACGCGAAAAAAAAAGGTAGCGGGTTTATTGCGAATGAGTTGTTCGTTGAGGTCAATGCCTCTTTCCATAAAGTCGTCGGAGGCGGCACCAAAACCGGTGGCATTGGCTTGTATAATTTGACCCGATTGGTAATTCTTATTGATCTGCTGTGTGGCGATTCCTTCGCCTGGATCCCTATCTATAAACGACATGTTACTAAATTTATTAGCAATATTAACTAAATATTTTAGTATTTAATACATTTATTTATACCCCTTTTTTAAAGTACTTATACGCTACAATTAATTACTTTTATCGTGCATAAAGAAGCATTTTACCCCATGGAGGCTATTTTAAAACATATTGAAAATATCTATAATACAATTCATACCCAACCTTGGGATCGAATTCAGAAAATTCCCCAAAGCGGGGGTGATAGAATCTATTTTAGGATAAGTCAGGGCAATCATTCCTTAATTGCTACTTATAATTTAAACATAAAGGAGAATCAAACTTTTATATACTTCGCAAATCATTTTCATGCTAAAGGTATGCCTGTTCCTAAAATTTTAGCAGTGAACGAGGACTACACGACTTATTTACAAGAGGATGTAGGAACTGTTTCATTATTAGATGTGTTGGAGCAAGAAGGCAAAACCGAAGCGGTATTTTTATTATTTCAGAAAAGTGTAACAGCACTCGCCAAATTACAAATTGAAGGCGCTAAGGGATTAGATTACAATAAATGTTTAACCTCTAAATATTTTGGTAAACATTCTATTTTAACCGACTTATTATATTATAAGTATTATTTCTTAGATACTTTGCAATATCCATATGATAAACAAGCATTGATTGACGAATTTGAATTATTAAGTGATCAATTAGCGGTAAGTCATTTTGATAATTTTATGTTCCGTGATTTTCAGAGTAGAAATATTATGGTGCAAAATGGAGAAGTTTTTTTTATAGATTTTCAGGGCGGTATGCAAGGGGGCCTTCCTTATGATGTGGCTTCTCTATTATGGCAAGCAAAAGCAGCACTTTCAGATGAATGGAAGGAGAAATTATTAGATCATTATATAAATGAATTACAAAAATTATTACCAAGCACTGTAGAGGCTACACAATTTAAAAAACAGTATCATGGTTTTGTTTTGTTAAGATTACTACAAGTATTAGGGGCGTATGGTTTTAGGGGATTGTTTGAAAGAAAAGCACATTTCTTAACCAGTATTCCTTTGGGGCTACAAAATTTAAAAAACTTTCTAAAGGTTTATGCTTTAGATAAAGATACCCCTGTATTTGCCTCTATTTTAAATTGGATGGTGAGTGAAGAAGTTATAGCGCGATTTACACCACCTACTGCTAACGAAAGTACACCCCTTGTTATGACTATCAATAGTTTTAGTTACAAAAAAGGAATACCAGCAGATACCTCTGAAAATGGCGGTGGCTTTGTGTTTGACATGAGAGGTATATTAAATCCTGGAAGAGTAGATGAATATAAGAAACAATCTGGCTTAGACAAACCTGTACAAGATTTTTTAGAACAAAGAACTAAAATGAACGGTTTTTTAAATAGTGTGTGGGATTTAATTGATATTACAGTGGAAGATTATTTAAAAAGAGGTTTTTCTTCTTTACAAATAAATTTTGGATGCACCGGCGGACAACATCGCAGTGTTTTTGCAGCAGAACAAACCGCAAGGCATCTTAGAAATAAGTATAAGTTGAAAGTAGTTATAGAGCATACCAATAAAGTAAACTGGGTTAAATAGTATTTTATGCGCGCCATGATATTTGCAGCAGGTTTAGGTACAAGGCTCAAACCCTTTACCAACTTACATCCCAAGGCATTGGCGATGGTGAATGGGAAGTCTTTGTTGCAAAGAAATATAGAATACTTGCAGGCATTCGGCATCAATGAAGTGGTGGTGAATGTGCATCATTTTGCTGATCAAATTATAGATGCTGTTAATGCAAATGCAGGATGGGGAAGTACTATTTTTATTTCAGATGAAAGTAGTGAAGTGTTAGAAACTGGTGGCGGTGTTTTATTTGCAGCGCCTTTTTTTGAAGGAAAAGAAAATTGGTTAGTGATGAACGCAGATATTTTAACGAATCTAGATATTGATAAATTAATAGCAGCAGATAAAGTTTTATCAGAAGGGGCAGAAAATTATATTGCAACTTTGGCTGTGACCAATAGGGTGTCTAGCAGAAATTTATTATTCAATGAGGCTGGTAATTTAACAGGTTGGAGAAATAATTCCACACGTGAAGAAAAGTGGTCTAGTAATGAAACACATCCAAGCCCTATCGCCAAAGCTTTTAGTGGTATACAAATTTTACATACCTCTTTTTATAATACGATCTCGATGACGGGAAAATTTTCTTTAATTGATGCGTATTTACAAGTAGCAGCTAAAGGTACCATTGGGTATTACGACCATAGCGATAGTATATTATTGGATGTTGGAAAACCCGAAAATATTGAAAAGGCAGAAAGTATTTTCAAGTAACAATTTATTACTTCAATACTGTTTTTAATTTCTTTCTTTATACTTTAATATATATTTTCTTTTTATCTAAGTAATAAGCTAGTATGCCAAAAAAGGCAATGATACTTAAAGCGTATACAAAAGAACCAATACGTAAGTCAGTTGCAATATTTTTACAAACATGATCATAAAACCAAGGCAGGGAAGAGGTGTACACTGGTTCTCCTTTTTCATCTGTATGATCTACCCATCTTAATAAAGCCAATACGCGCGGTAAAAATCCACTCAACACAAAAACAAATAATGGGTTCTTGCCAAACACATCAAAGAAATGACTCCATTTTCCTTTTGTATTTTTAAATTCTAATAAATAAATGAACATGCTTAAGGTAATCATGGCTAATCCTGAAGTATATAGCACATAACTACTTGTCCATATTTTTTTATTAATGGGAAAACTAAAATCCCAGATGTATCCTACAAACACAAGTAGCACCCCTGTTAATAAAACTTGTGCTAACATCTCGTAATTTTTTCCTTTTAGTTGAATGTATTCGCCTACTAAAAATCCAAAAATTACTTGCACAATTGCTGGCAAGCTGCTAGTTAATCCTTCCGGATCAAATGGAACACCTTCTCCTTTATAAATATGTGTAACGCCTAAAATAGATTGATCAATTGCATTGCCGAAATAGCCCGATAAACTAAATGGATGTCCTGCAGCACCCAATGCATAAGTTAGTACCCAATAAATTACTAAAATCATCATGCCCATAAATAAAGCGATACGTGATTTTCCATAATAAATTATAATAGAAGCAAAAAAGTAACAAATGGCAATTCTTTGTAAGACTCCTAATATGCGCACATTTTCCCATTGTTTAAAAACCAAGCCAGTATCTGACCACTTTACAAAAGGACTCCAATTTAAAAATAAGCCAATGGCGAAAATTAAAGCAGTTCTCTTAATTACTTTACTCCAAAATTCTGCGGCGCCTGCATTTTGGAGTTTTGGCATAACAAAGGATAAAGCATTACCTACTGCAAATAAAAAGAAAGGGAAAACTAAATCGGTAGGGGTAGAACCATGCCAGCTAGCATGACCTAATGGGCTAAAAATATGTGCCCAAGAGCCTGGGTTATTCACTAATATCATAAGAGCCACGGTGGCGCCTCTAAATACGTCTAAGGAATAATATCTTTGCTGACTCATAGTATATTATATTATAAATATTTTAGTAATAAATAGCCTCGTTTTAATATCTTTGTAAGATACAAAATCAGATGGAAAAAAATATATTAATTACAGGTGGAGCAGGCTTTATTGGATCACATGTGGTGCGTTTAATGGTGACGAAATATCCTCAGTATCAAATCTTTAACTTAGATGCACTTACCTATGCAGGTAATTTGGAAAATTTAAAGGATATTGAAAAAGCACCTAACTATCATTTTGTAAAAGCTAATATTTTAGAGGCAGATGCTTTAAAAGCCATTTTTGAAAAGCATGCTATTACAGATGTTATTCATTTGGCAGCAGAATCGCATGTAGATAGATCTATTGTTTCTCCTTTAGATTTCGTGTATACCAATGTGATTGGTACGGTGAATTTATTAAATACTGCTAAAGAATATTGGAAGGGTGACTTAAGTTACGAAAAAGCACATGAAGGTGGTTGGGATAAAAATAGAGATCATTTGTTTTATCATGTTTCAACCGATGAGGTATATGGAAGTTTAGGAAAGGAAGGTTTGTTTAAAGAAACTACTGCTTATGATCCTAACTCACCCTATTCTGCCAGTAAAGCAGCGAGCGATCATTTTGTGCGTGCTTATGGAGAAACCTATCACCTGCCTTATGTGGTTTCCAATTGTTCTAATAATTATGGTCCTAACCATTTTCCAGAAAAATTAATTCCCTTATTTATCCATAATATTATCAATAAAAAAGCATTGCCAGTGTATGGAGATGGATTGTATACGCGTGATTGGTTATATGTAATAGATCATGCACGTGCCATTGATTTAATATTTCACCAAGGAAAAAACGGAGACACTTATAATATTGGAGGATTTAATGAATGGACTAATATTGATTTGGTAAAAGTAATGTGTGCTCAAATGGATGTGAAGCTAGGAAGAGCAGTGGGCGAAAGTGAAACTTTAATTACCTATGTGAAAGATAGGCCAGGACATGATCGCAGGTATGCTATCGACGCCACTAAATTAAATAAAGAATTAGGTTGGAGCCCATCCGTTACTTTTGAGCAAGGCTTGGCCGCTACTATCGAATGGTATTTAAGCAATAGCGCTTGGTTAGAAAATGTAACCAGCGGAGCCTACCAACAATATTACAATGCAATGTACGATAACAGATAATGTTAAAAGATAATGATAAAAGTTAATTAGATAAATGAAAATAGAAGCCACCCCCTTAAAAGATTGTTTTATTATTCACGATACGGTGCATGGAGATGCACGTGGTTATTTTTTTGAAACGTATCATCAACAACAATTTGCTGATGCTACTGGTTTGCATATTCATTTTGTGCAGGACAATCAATCAAGATCACAAAAAGGGGTATTAAGAGGCTTACATATGCAATCGGGTAGTGCTGCACAGTCAAAGCTGGTAAGGGTTTTAGAAGGATCCGTTTTAGATGTAGCGGTAGATGTTAGAAAAGGGTCACCCACTTTTGGACAGCATTTTAGTATTGAATTAACGGCAGACAATCACAAACAATTTTTCATACCCAAAGGATTCGCGCATGGCTTTGTAGTGTTAAGCGAAGCAGCAACTTTTTTTTACAAATGCGATGAATTTTATCAACCTGATAAAGAGGTAGGCATTATGTATAATGATGCAGATTTAAATATAGATTGGAGGGTGCCAACCACAGAATTGTTATTATCAGCAAAGGATAAAGTTTTACAATCATTCGCGACCTACAAAAAAAGTGTTGGTTAAAAAATTATAAATTATTAAAATGAAAGGAATCATATTAGCAGGCGGATCAGGTACTAGATTGTATCCTATTACAAAAGGAATCAGTAAACAATTGATGCCAATTTATGATAAACCAATGATATATTATCCGCTATCAGTTTTATTATTAGCGGGCATCAAGGAAGTGTTAATTATAACAACGCCCGAAGATAGTGACCAATTTAAAAGGTTACTAGGCGATGGGGCAGAAATAGGTTGCTCTTTTCAATATGCAGTGCAAGCAGTGCCCAATGGATTGGCACAAGCATTTGTCATTGGAGCCGATTTTATTGGAAAGGATAAAGTGTCTTTAATTTTAGGCGATAATATTTTTTATGGTGCAGGTTTTAGTAAGTTAGTACAATCTTTTAATGATGTTAACGGTGCAGCCGTATTTGCTTATGAAGTTAATGATCCGGAGCGCTATGGAGTGGTTGAGTTTGATGCAAATAACCATGCCATTTCATTAGAAGAAAAGCCAAAACAACCTAAATCAAATTACGCTGTGCCAGGTTTGTACTTTTATGATAACCAAGTAGTAGAAATAGCTAAAAATATTCCGGCCTCACCCAGAGGAGAGTATGAAATTACTGACGTGAACAAAGTGTACTTAGAGCGTAAGCAATTGCAAGTAGGTATTATGAATCGCGGAACAGCCTGGTTAGATACCGGCACTTTTGATTCCTATGCTGACGCTTGTGAATTTGTAAGAGTGATAGAGAAAAGACAAAGTCAAAAAGTAGGTTGTATAGAAGAAGTCGCCTATCGTATGGGTTTTATAGACAAGACTCAATTACTGGTATTGGCCGATAAATATGCTAAAAGCGGTTACGGAGAATACCTGAGGAACTTGAAAAAGTAGTTTTCTGCTTATTTGTAGTAGATATGCCATTTTTTCTTAAACAAAAACCGAACAATTTTAATAAACTATTGTTCTTTATGGTATGTCATCTTATTCAATCAAAGATTTAGAGCAAATTTCAGGCATCAAAGCCCATACTATACGTATTTGGGAGCAGCGTTATAATTTTTTGCAGCCCACTCGTACGCAAACCAATATAAGAACCTATACCTCAGAAGAATTAAAGATGATATTGAACGTATCATTATTAAATAAGTATGGGTTTAAGATTTCTCATATTGACAAGATGAGTCCTGATCAAATGGAAGAAAAAATCCTTTCCATTAATCAAGTAGATGGCCAAAAAGAAAGAGTAGTCAATAATTTAATTAAGGAAATGGTTTCCTTAAATATGCCTGCTTTTGAGCAACAAATAGATCTTTACATTGCACAAAAAGGAATTGAAAAAGCAATTACTGAAATCATATTTTCTTTCCTTGAAAGAGTAGGTATTTTATGGGTAACCAATCATATCAACCCTGCACAAGAGCATTTGGCCACCAATATTGTTAGGCAAAAAATTATTGCGGGTATTGACAAACTTCCTTCTATAACTCAATATTCAAAGAGAATTGTGTTGTTTTTACCGGAAGGGGAGCATCACGAAATGGGGATTTTGTATGTATACTTTTTGTTAAGACAAAATGGCATTTATGTAGATTATTTAGGTGCAAATGTTCCTATGAGTGACGTGGAATTTATGGTACAAGCTGCCAAGGTGGACTATTTATTTTGTCATTTAACCTCGCCTGCTAAAAAATTCAAGTTGGATAAGTTCATTGAGCAACTCTCCAAAATAAAGCATTCGGGTCCAGTTATATTATCTGGCCAATTAATCCAGGACTATAAAGGGGCTGTTGGTTCAAATATCCAATTAAAGCGAAGTTTATCGGAAACACTTCAGTTTTTGCATTCCATTTAAGAACTTTATTCTTGACAGTATTTCTCCTATTGTAAGGATACCTGACTGTAAAACTTACAATAGAATATATTATTTATTTAAAATATTGATATTCAATTAATTATAATTAAATAGTATGATTAATTATACTATTTAATAGCTATCAATTCAATAATTGTTTAATAAATTTTATAAAATATTAAACAAAAAAGATGATTTTTCTCATAATTCTGTTTAGCTTTATATACTTAATAGTTAAACAGAATTATATGTCAACTGCAGAATTTACACTTTTACTTACTGACAATGCTGATTTTTTAAAACCCTTTGCGATTAATTTAACGAAGGATCATGAAGCAGCCAAGGATTTATTTCAGGAAACATTGTACAGGGCCTTGTCCAATAAAGACAAGTATAATGTGGGTACTAATATTAAAGCATGGTTGTATACCATTATGCGTAATATTTTTATTAACGATTATCGCAAACGTGCAAAACAATCGGTGGTTTTGGATAATTCACCGAATGATTTTTTAATAGATCAAACTAGAACAAAGGTTTTGAATGATGGAGTGACTAACTTAAATTTGAGAGAAGTGAAACAGCTCATTTATGATTTGCCAGATTTATTTAGAACACCTTTTAATTTATATTTCGAAGGTTATAAGTATAATGAAATTGCAGATGCTTTGAATGAACCATTAGGTACCATAAAAAGTCGTATTCACTTTGCAAGAAAAATATTAAAACAGAAAATACAACGTTATTAAATTTATGCAATCCCCTACTAAAAAAGCGTTAGTAATAGGTGCAGGTTTTGCCGGCATGTCTGTAGCTACTTTTTTAGCAAAAAAAGGATGGGCTGTAACGATTATAGAAAAACATTTACTGCCTGGAGGACGTGCAAGAAAAATGGAAGTGGAAGGTTTTACTTTTGATATGGGTCCAAGTTGGTATTGGATGCCAGATGTTTTTGAAAGATATTTTAATTCCTTTGGAAAAAAAGTCTCCGATTTTTATAAGCTAAAAAGATTAGATCCCTCTTATCGAGTATATTTTGATCAAACACATTGGGATATGCCTGCTAATTATACAGCATTAGCTGCCTTGCTAGAAAGTGTAGAGCCAGGTGCAGCAAAGGCTTTGGATCAATTTATGGAAGAGGCTAAATTTAAATATGATGTTGGTGTGGGGAAGCTAGTGCATCAACCAGGCATATCTTTAAAAGAATTCATTGATATAGATTTGGTTAAAGGTATTTTTAAGTTAGATGTGTTTCAGTCTATGAAGAAACATGTTTCTCGCTTTTTTAAACATCCTTACATTCAAACATTAATGGAGTTTCCTGTATTATTTTTAGGAGCCCTTCCTCAAAACACGCCGGCTTTATATAGTTTAATGAACTATGCAGATATTAAAGGAGGCACTTGGTACCCTGAGTTGGGTATGTATAGTATTGTGCAAGCCATGTATGATACTGCCAAAGCAGAAGGCGTAATTTTTAATTTTAATGAAGAAGCCTTGCATATTGAAGTGGTAAATGGAATGGCAAAGTCATGTTTGACTAAGTCTAAAATTAAGGGTGAGCAAAAAAATTATGAATTTGATGTCATTGTAGGTGCAGGAGATTACCATCACATTGAAACAAAATTATTAATTGAAAAGTATCAGTCCTATACTGCTAGTTATTGGGATACAAGAACGATGGCGCCTAGTTCATTGTTATACTATGTAGGGCTGAATAAAAAATTAAAAGAGGTAACACATCATTCTTTATTTTTTGATACCGATTTTGAATTACATGGGAAAGAAATTTATACAGACCCCAGTTGGCCAACCAAGCCTTTATTTTATGTAAGTGTACCTTCTGTAACAGACTCCACAGTGGCCCCAGCAGGTTGTGAAAATTTATTTTTACTAATACCCGTAGCGGCAGGTTTAGAAGGAGATACAGAGGAAGTGCGTGAAAAATATTTCAATGAAATAGTGGCAAGATTAGAGAGTAGATGGGGCCAAACTATTTCAGATTCAATTATTTATAAAAAATCTTACGCTATTTCCGATTTCAAAAGTGACTATCATTCCTTTAAAGGGAATGCTTACGGGTTAGCCAATACTTTATTACAAACAGCAATTTTAAAGCCATCTTGTAAAAGTAAAAAGGTAAAAAACTTATATTACACCGGTCAATTAACGGTTCCAGGTCCGGGGGTACCACCAAGTTTGATCAGTGGGGAAGTAGTTGCGGAATTGATTCATAAAAACACACTAAAAGGATAAAATAAATGTCTGACATGCAATTATTCGATAAGGTTACTGGGTTAAGCAGTAAAACAACTACATTATTATATAGTTCTAGTTTTTCTTCTGCAATTAATTTATTGCATAAAGATTTACGTCAACCCATCTATGATATTTATGGATTTGTTCGTTTTGCTGATGAAATTGTAGATACTTTTCATGACTATGATAAGCATACGCTATTTGCACAATTTAAAAAAGACACTTATTTGGCTTTAGAGCAAGGCATAAGTTTAAATCCTATTTTACACCGTTTTCAATTAACATATAAGAAGTATAAAATAGACCCAGCATTACTTGAAGCGTTTTTAGTAAGTATGGAAATGGACTTAAGTAAACATAAATATGATGTAAACACCTATCAAACTTATATTTACGGAAGTGCAGAAGTGGTAGGTTTAATGTGCTTGCCTATTTTTTGTGAGGGTAGTATGATTCAATTTGAAAAATTAAAACCTTCGGCACAAAGATTAGGCGCAGCCTTTCAAAAGGTAAATTTTTTAAGAGATATTAAAGCAGATTTTGAAGGATTAGATAGAATGTATTTCCCCAATTGTGACTTTTCTAATTTCACTCAATCAGACAAAGAAAAAATAGAAATAGATATTCAAGCGGATTTTGAAGAAGCCCTGAAAGGTATTAAAATGCTACCTTTAAAGGCAAGATTTGGCGTATATGTGGCTTTTAAGTATTACTATTCTTTATTTAAAAAAATAAAGAAAACAAATCCGGAGGCTATTTTAAAAACGAGAATTAGGATTCCTACTCCGGGAAAATTATTTATTGTGGCTAAAGCAAGCTTACGCAGTCAGTTGAATTTATTGTAATCATTTAGGTTTTAATTTTAAAATTGAATTTATGTTTTTTATATTAGTTATGTTACTTACATTTTGCATCATGGAAGGAATAACCTGGTTAACCCATCGTTTTGTGATGCATGGTTTTTTATGGTATTTGCATGAAGATCATCATCAACCCACTGGACATTTTTTTGAAAAAAATGATGCCTTTTTTTTAATATTTGCCATTCCTAGTATGGCTTGTATTTTTTATGGTAATTTTGTCGGTCCCTTATGGATAGCTGCTATTGGCACTGGTATTGCCATGTATGGGTTTGCCTATTTTTTAGTGCATGAAGTAATCATCCATCAGAGAATCAAGTGGTTTACGAAGTCCAATAGTCGATATATTAAAGCCATCCGTTGGGCACATAAAATGCACCATAAACATTTACATAAAGAAGAAGGCGAGAGTTTTGGCATGCTGTTAGTTGCCAAAAAATATTGGGACAAAGTGCGTCGCGATGAAGCATTACAAAGCAATGAGTAATTCCTCTACATCTATTGCCGATACGTTCACCTATGATTACATCATAGCAGGTGCAGGCGGAGCGGGGCTTTCACTGCTTCATTATTTAATGAATGCTCCATCATTATCTGAAAAATCTATATTGGTAATTGATAAGTCATTCAATAAAACCAATGATCGTACCTGGTGCTTTTGGGAAAAAGATACTATTATTTTTAATGATTTAGTTGTAAAACATTGGGAAACAATATCAATACAAGCTACTAATTTTAAAAATGAACTACCAACTACTCCTTATTCTTACAAAATGATTCAGGGGATAGATTTTTATAATTTTATACTTACAGCAGCTAAACAAAATTCAAATATACATTGGAGGGAGACCACTGTATTAAATTTAGTACCCATAAATCTTTTAAGTAAAGAAGAAGGTGCCAAAGTAGAATGGGAAGGGGGTGAGGCTATAGGAAAATATGTATTTTCAAGTATCCTGCCTTTTCAAATGAATCAACTTGCTAGTGCAGCTGCCTTTTCAAAGTCCTTACATTCATTCGATGCTGTAAATAAATATCAAACCCCTTTTTTATGGCAACATTTTAAAGGCAGGGTGGTACAATATGACCAACCAGTATTTAATGTAAAAGTTGCTACATTAATGGATTTTAATGTTCCACAATTTGGTGCCACTGCATTTATGTATCAATTGCCATTAAATGATAAAGAAGCTTTAGTGGAGTACACCTTATTTTCAGATACAATCTTAAAAAATAACGAGTATGATCAAGTTTTAGATAATTATTTAAACACGCATTTTCCTGAACTTACATATACGGTCTTGCATGAAGAGATTGGAGCTATACCCATGACACAAATTGCTCTTTCGATGTATGAGGCACCTATTTATTCTATTGGTGCTTTAGGTGCAGCTGTAAAGGCAAGTACTGGCTATGCCTTTCAATTTATACAAGAACAATGTAAGAACATTGTAATGCAGCTTGAAAAGAATAAGCCTATTGAAACAAAAGTACATACTACAAGACATCAATTTTACGATGCGGTTTTATTGCATATACTATTCTACCATAAGATGGAAGGTGCAGAAATTTTTAAGCGAATTTTTGCAAAAAATAAAGCAGTCACTGTGTTTAAATTTCTTTCGAATACGTCTTCCATTTTGGAAGATATTCAAATAATGCGCTCTTTACCCACCCGTATATTCTTGCCAGCAGCTTTACGGGTATTTTTTGGTTCGCGGTAATACCTTATTCAGTTACATTATTTTTCTTAAATTTGTCTAATAGCCACGTAGTACAACGGATAGTACATGAGTTTCCGAAACTCCAAATCCAGGTTCGATCCCCGGCGTGGCTACAAATTTTTAAACGCCATTAACCTTTCCATTCTTTCATGCATGCCATCATTGGCTAAGGCTAAAAATTCGGTCGCTTTTTCGGGATAATTATTTTTAATGGTAGCAAACCTATTTTCATTGTACATGAAATCTTCCATTGGGATAGAAGGGTCCTTGCTATCAATTACAAATCGTTTTCCTTTTTCGTTCATAGGGTTAAAACGGAACAATGGCCAATAACCGCTTTTTACCGCCAAGGATTGTTGATCTAATCCATGACACATATCGTAGCCATGTGCAATGCAATGACTATAAGCAATAATAATAGACGGCCCAGGGAAAGCTTCTGCCTCTAAAATTGTTTTTAAGGCATGTACATCATTGGCGCCCATGGCTATTTCAGCAACATAGGCTTTTCCATGTGCCATGGCTTGCATGGCTAAATCTTTTTTGCCTGTTGTTTTTCCTTTTACAGAAAATTTAGCACTAGCACCAATTGGGGATGATTTTGATTTTTGACCTCCGGTATTCGAGTACACTTCGGTATCCATCACCAAAATATTTATATTCTCTCCTGTTGAAAGCACATGATCTAATCCACTAAATCCAATATCGTAAGCCCAACCATCACCACCCACAATCCACATAGATTTCTTTTCTAAAAATCCTGCTACTTGTAAAAGTATTGGAGCGGAAGGGTGCGTATTATTTTTTAATCTATTTTTTACCTCATTTACATTCATTCTTTGCTTGATAATATCCGCTTCGTTTTCTTCTGTATTATTTACAATTTCATCTACCAGGCTTTCGCCTAATTCTACTTTAAGTGATTTTAGTAAAGAGAATGCATATTGGCGCTTCATATCGGTGGCCAGTTTAATACCCAATCCAAATTCGGCATTATCTTCAAACAAAGAGTTAGCCCAGGCTGGCCCTTGTCCTTGTGCATTTACACTCCATGGAGTGGTAGGCAAGTTGCCGCCAAAAATAGAAGAACAACCAGTTGCATTGGCAACAATCATTCTATCGCCAAACAATTGAGTGAGTAATTTTAAATAAGGGGTTTCGCCACAACCACTGCAAGCGCCAGAGAATTCAAATAAGGGTTCTAAGAATTGAGAACCTTTCACAGTTGTTTTCGCTACTCTGGTTCTATCAATTTCTGGAAGTGATAAGAAGAAGTCCCAATTTTTTTGTTCTGTTTCTTTCAAAGGAAGAACGTCTTGCATATTAATGGCCTTATGTCCTGCTTCAGTTTTACTTTCTATAGGACAAACATCCACGCATAAAGTACAGCCGGTGCAATCTTCAACTGCTACTTGTAAAGTATAAGACTCTCCGTCTTTATTAAACTCTTTACCAATTGGAGCCACATGTTTAAAAAAGTCGGGGGCTTTTTCTAAAGCACTATTGTCATAAATTTTTGGTCGTATAGCAGCGTGAGGGCATACAAAAAAGCATTTACCACATTGTGAACATAAGCTAGGATCCCAAACGGGTACTTGCTCTGCTATATTTCTTTTTTCATATTTAGTAGTGCCAGATGGATAGGTCCCATCTGCAGGGAATGCACTTACAGGCAATTCATCTCCTTCCCCTGCAATAATTTTTGCCAAAACATTTTTAACAAAGGCAGGGGCATTATTGGTCACAGCGGGTGTAATTTCCTTGGTACCAATCGTAAAATTAGTATAATCTAATAAGGCTAAATGCTCTAGGGTTTTATCTACTGCATCAAAATTCTTTTGAACTACTTTTTCTCCTTTTTTACCATAGGTTTTTTGAATGGCTTTTTTAATGGATGCAATTGCTTCTTCTTTAGGAAGAATATTGGAGATAGCAAAGAAGCAGGTTTGTAATATACCATTGATGCGCGAGCCCATGCCGGTTTCCTTTGCTACTTTAGATGCATTGATAACATATAACTTTAATTCCTTCTCAATAATTTCTGTTTGTATTTTATAAGGCAAGTGATGCCATACCGATTCGGTATCATAAGGGGCATTCAATAAAAAAGTAGCACCATGTTGAACATCCTTTAATATATCGTAGGTTTCTAAATAATGAAAATGATGACAAGCCACAAAATTCGCAGCATTAATTAAGTAAGTGGATTGTATGGGCTTTTCACTAAATCTTAAATGAGATACAGTTAATGAACCTGATTTTTTTGAATCGTATACAAAATATCCCTGTACATGATTGTCGGTATCGTCCCCAATAATTTTAATGGTATTTTTATTGGCACTTACCGTACCATCTGCACCCAATCCAAAAAATAAACCACGGAATAAATGTTGATCTTCTAAACTAAAAGTTTTGTCATACTCTAAACTTGTTTGTGTGACATCATCCTCTATTCCAATAGTAAACCCATTCTTAGGTTTGTCTTTTACCAATTCTTCAAAGATAGCTTTTACCATAGCTGGCGTAAATTCTTTAGAGGCCAATCCATATCTACCACCAATTACTTTAGGCATTGTTTTTTCCCAACCTGCATGTAGTGCATTAATAATGTCCATGTATAATGGTTCTCCAATAGCACCTGTTTCTTTGCAGCGATCTAAAACAGCAATTTGTTTTACAGTTGCCGGTATAGCTTGCATAAAATGACTCACTGAAAATGGACGGAACAAACGAACTGCAATACAGCCAGTTTTGCCGCCATTTTTATTTAAATAATCAATGGTTTCTTTGACAGCGCCTACTCCTGAACCCATCATGATAATTACTTGTTCGGCATTTTCATGACCATAGTATTCATATAGTTTATAGGCTCTTCCAGTAAGACTTTCAAAATGTTGCATGGTTTTATCAACGATAGCGGGTGTATTCCAATGATAACTATTACATGCTTCTCTACTTTGAAAAAAGACGTCTGTATTTTGAGCAGTTCCTCTAATAAATGGATTTTCTGGATTCAATGCCTTTTGTCTATGTCTTGCTACGTCGGCTTGATCAATCATTAATGTGATGATTTCATCAGACAAAACATTCACTTCGTTTAATTCGTGTGAAGTTCTAAAGCCATCAAAAATATTTAGAAAAGGAATATTTGATTTTAAAGTGGCAGCAGTAGCAATCATGGCCATGTCTTGTGCCTCTTGTGCATTGTTACCAAACAACATTGCAAAGCCTGTTGACCTTACAGCCATTACATCACTATGGTCGCCAAAAATAGATAAGGCATGTGTTGCCAAGGCTCTTGCTGCAATATGAAATACAGTAGGCGTTAATTCACCTGCTATTTTATACATATTAGGAATCATTAATAATAAGCCTTGAGAACAAGTAAAAGTAGATGACAAAGCACCGCCTTGTAAGGATCCATGAATGGCGCCGGCTGCGCCTGCTTCACTTTGCATTTCAATGATCTTAGGCACTTCGCCGTATATATTTTCTTTATTATCGCTGCTCCATTCCTCGGCCCATTCTCCCATAGTGGAAGATGGGGTAATAGGGTAAATGGCACAAACTTCGCTGGTTTTATAAGCTATATGAACGGCTGCTTCATTGCCATCCATAATGCTTGCAGACATTTTTTTTGAAGACTTCTTTTTAGTGGTAATCGCTTTTGTAACGGTACTTTCCATAGTAAGGTATTTTGTAATTATGGAACAAAATACCCCAACCTAAATTTGGAAAACATGATTAATATCAGTTCTGGAGAAGATACTCATTAGGGAAAATAAAGGGCTTAGTAGAAGAAAACTAAACTAGGTAATAACCAATGACTTGTAGAGATACTGTAAGAGATTTACTGCTATTTTATATTCTCAAAATAAGGCAGTTCGTCGTTAGATACCGCTTCTTTTTCTTGCCAGTAGGCTAAAGTAACTATATGACCATCAGCTGTTTTTAATTGACGGCTAAAAATGGCGTTAGTGGCATTAAAAGTTAAATCGGTCACACCCACGGTAAAGGTTGTGGGGGCTGCAGGCGCAGCTGGAGCAGGAACAGGAGCAGGTGTTGTATCACCTTCGGTTACAGGAGCGGCTGCGACAGGCGCAGCGGGCGCGGCTTTAGGGGCAGGGCTATCGACCACTACTACTTGAAATTTATTCAACTCCAATATTTTTTTTAAAAAGGCAACTCTTTCAGCACTTGCATTTTTTTCTACAATAGCACATTTAATACTATCTAAATCTTCAAATTCGTGGTTCTTATTAATCGCCATAATACTATTTTTACATGCCAATACTTAGTGAATAAATATAATCGTATACCATACTTGCTAATCCAGTAATGATGATACCTGCAATACAGATATACATGGCTAGTTTAGTAATAGCAGGAACGCTTAGTTGTTGAATAGGTTGTTCATTCTCATCCATGAAAACCGCTTTTACTACTTTTAAATAATAATAAAAAGAAATTACCATATTTAAAGCAGCAAAAGTTATCAAGCCATAATTTTCTTTAGCAGCACCTGCCATCATTAAAAATAATTTACCAAAAAATCCAGCCGTAGGAGGTACACCTGCTAATGAAAATAAAGCAATGGTTAGTACCCAAGAAAGAAAGGGGTTGGTTTTGTAAAATCCTTTAAAGTCTGAGATATTTTCTTTTCCCGTTAAGGCGCTCACTACCGATACGACTCCAAAAGCAGCTAAATTAGAGAACACATAAATTAATACAAAGTATACTAAAGAGGCAGAGCCTGTTTGAGAACTTCCTGAAATACCAATTAAGATAAAACCTACCTGCGCAATAGAAGAGAAAGCAAGGAAGCGCTTGAAATTATCCTGTCTTAAGGCGAATAAATTCCCTATTAAAATGGTAGCCACAGATAATACTACCAATACACCATACCATACAGTGGCAATAGGTGTGAATACTTTATATAAGATAGAAGTAAAAGTAAATAGTACTGCGGCTTTTGACACCACTGATAAAAAAGCGGTAACTGCAACTGGAGAACCTTCGTACACATCGGCTGTCCATAAGTGAAAAGGAACTGCTGATATTTTAAAAGCAAACCCAGACACTAATAAGATGAATCCAAATAGTTGCATAGGGTTATTACTTATATGTGCTGTTAAGATATCAAAGCTAAGTGTGCCACTAGTTCCATATAAAAAAGAAATACCCATTAATAAAATGCCTGAAGAAAAAGCAGAGGACAATATTAATTTCATAGCAGCTTCGGATGATTTTCTTTTAGCTAAATCGAAATTAGCTGCTGCGGCCAAAGGAATAGTACTCATTTCAAGTCCTAAATAAAACATCAATAAGTTACCGCTCGAAATCATAAAGAACATCCCTAGCAAGGAAGTAAATAACAGTAAGTAAAATTCAGCCAACTGCTTATGATTCTTTAACCATGCGTAAGATTGCATAGAGATAAGAAGCATCGCAAGGTTTAATATATTTTTTTCTAGTACAATAAAGGCATTGGTTGTAAACATACCATTAAAAGCCCCGCCTTCGCTCATGCCAAATAAGCCTGCAGCTAAGTTTACAAATAATAGAACATTGATGATGTTTAAAATGCTTTCGTTGCTTCTTTCTTTGCCAATTTTAATAAATAGCAATAAGAAAATAAGTAAGCTTAATAAAAGCTCTTGTCTCAGTAATATAAAAATAGTAGATGACATTATGCTAAATTATTTAAGGGTAAGGGCTTTATCAATGTTGATCATTAAAAAATCGGTGGTAGGCATAATTAATTGGTTAATTAAAAACGGTGCTAATCCGATAATTAAAATACCTACTATTAATAAACCTGCTGCTAATTTTTCATTCCAAGTAGCATCAGGTAATAAGGCGTGTTCGTTAGAAATAGGGCCCATAATGCTTTTGCCTGTGGCTCTTAATATATATACTGCAGTCACTACAATAGAAGCTGCAGAAATTACAGTGGCTATGCGATACACGCCATCTGGATTTTGCCAGGAGCCCATAAATACAGTCATCTCTGCTACAAATCCACTAAAGCCAGGTAAGCCTAATGAACATAAACCTGCTATTACAAACACTGTAGAAATAAAAGGCATTGCTTTTAACAAACCCCCTAATTGTGCCACCATTCTGGTATGTGTTCTGGAATAAATCATGCCAATAGCGGCGAAAAATAAGGCTGTCATTAAACCGTGAGAAACCATTTGAATGACAGCACCATTAATAGAAGTTTTATTTAACATGCCAATTCCTAATATAACAAAACCACAGTGGCTGATAGAAGAATAAGCATTGATGTATTTTAAATCGGTTTGCATCATGGTGGCGAAGGCACCATATATAATTGCAATAGTGGCTAGTAAAATAATGATCCATGAATAACTATGTGCAGCATCGGGCATTAAAGCAGCCATGCGTAAACAACCATAACCTCCTAATTTCATAGAGATGCCAGCTAAAAACATAGAAGCTGCAGTAGGAGCAGAAGCGTGACCATCGGGTACCCAGGTATGAAAAGGAAATAAAGCTGCGAATATGCCAAAGCCTAAGAATACAAAAGGAAAGAAGAATTTTTGTACGCCTAATGAAATGCCCATTCTGCCTATTTCCACCATATCAAATGTGTGCGTGTTGTAATAGATGCCCATTAATCCAACAAATACCAATGCCGAACCAGCCATCAACATTAAAGCCAACTTCATAGCACTGTTTTCTTTTTTACCACTTCCCCAAATGCCGATTAATAAGAATTTAGGAATAACGGCTACTTCTAAAAAGAAAAATAATGTAAATAAATCTAAAGAAATAAAGAAACCATAAGCGCCCATGCTTAATAAAACTAGCAAGAAAAAATATTCTTTACTCAATTTTTCCATGGTCCAGGAAACCAAAATGCCAGCTACTACAATAAGCGAGGTTAATAATATCATTGCCAGTGAAATGCCGTCTATTCCAATATGGTAATTAATATTTAATGCTTTAAACCAAACAGTATTGGATTCAAATAAATGCGTAGCAGTGTTGCCTGCAGCTCTTTGATCCATATACATTTTCAACAACCAACCTGCTGCGCCCAGCTGGGTTAATGATCCCACTAATCCAATAACTCTTATTTGTGCTAATTGTTTACTCAGTAAAATGAGTAAGGCAGTTAGCAGGGGTAATAAGATTAACAATGATAAATTCATATAAATATTTTATTTCCAGATATAAATAAATAATACCGATAAAGCCAATACGCCTCCAAAGAAATACAAGGCATAATTTTGAACCTTGCCCGATTGTAATCCTTTAATTGCAGTTGAAATTTTTGCAGTAGTGTTGGCTAGTAACAACATAAAACCATCTACTATATTTCTGTCTGCCCAAGCAATCGGTTGACCAATGAATGGGAAGACTATTTTTTTAGTGATAAATAAATACAATTCATCCACATAAAACTTTTTATAAGCTGCTCTGTAAAAACCACCAAAGAAGGCTACTGCTTTGTCTGATTTTGCATTTTGTGATTTATAGAAACTAGCTGAAAGTAAGATGGCTATAATTGAAAGTGCCACAGGCGCAATAGAAAACACCATATCGATATGTGTTTCTAAAGGCGCACCATCGGAAGTGATAAATTGAGAGAAGGGGATGAAACCTACACCCACTGCACAAGCAGCTAAAATAAGCAATGGCAATTTCATAGTCCAAGTACCTTCGCCATGGTCATGCGTGTCATCGTGTTGGCTATGCGCATCATGATGATGTGCTTTGGCAGCAGCCTCTTTGCTCCAAAAAATAGCAAAGTACAATCGGAACATATAAAAACTTGTAAGGGCAGCTGTAAATAAAGCCACACCATAAATTAATTTATTCTCATGGAATGCGGCGGTTAAAATTTCTTCCTTACTAAAAAATCCTGCGAAAGGAGGGATACCTGCAATGGCCAAACAAGCAATTAAAAATGCAGCATGGGTAATAGGCATTAATTTTCTTAAGCCACCCATGTCTTTCATTTCATTACTATGCACCATATGTATTACCGCGCCCGCGCCTAAGAATAATAAACTCTTAAAGAAAGCGTGGGTAAATAAATGAAACATAGAAGCCATAAAACCTAACCCACTTTCTCCACCATTTTTGGAAACACCTAATGCAAACATCATGTAGCCAATTTGCGACATAGTAGAGTAGGCTAGTACACGTTTAATATCCGTTTGTGTACAGGCAATCACTGCAGCTAATAAGGCTGAAAAAGCACCTACATAAGTTACAATAGTTAGTGCGGCTTCGTCCATAGAAAACACGGGGAATAATCTAGCTACTAAATAAACACCCGCTACCACCATGGTGGCTGCGTGAATTAAAGCTGATACTGGAGTAGGTCCTTCCATAGCATCAGGTAACCAAATATGCAAGGGGAACATAGCCGATTTTCCTGCACCACCCATAAATATTAATACCAATCCCCAGGTTAGCATACTTGCTCCTAAGAAACTAGCGGTGGTTATACTTATAAACTCAGGTGATTGAACTGATGTGAATTTTTCTATTAATAATCCAATATCTAAGGTACCTCCGTAAAAGCCAATGATTAAAATTCCAATTAAGAAACCTAAATCGGCAAAGCGCGTTACAATGAATGCTTTTTTAGAAGCGGCTACTGCAGAGGGTTTGTTAAAGTAGTAACCAATTAATAAGAAACTTGATACCCCCACTAATTCCCAGAACATATATACTTGGAATATATTCACCGATAAAATAAGGCCCAACATAGAGAAAGTAAATAAAGACAGGAACGCATAATAAGTAGCAAAGCGTTCTTCTCCTTTCATATAGCCTAAACTAAATACATGCACCATTAGGGAAACAGAAGTAACCACAATGAGCATCATGACAGAAATAGGATCTACAATCACACCCATATCTATAGAGACATTCGGGCTAAATTGTAACCAAGTATATTTTAAAGCGATAATTTTTTGGTACACCCCGTTTACTTTACCATCCACGAAAAAGTATTGCTTCGCGGCAACAAAAGAAAGTAAGGTAGAAGTTAATAAAGAAGCGGTTCCTATTATTCCTGCGGTTTTAGCAAAGTATTTGCGGCCGAATAAACCTAGTACCACAAAAGTGGCAAGAGGCAATAAAGGAATCCAAAGTATATATAAGTAGTTTGACATAATAATTAAAATTTCATTTCTGTTGCATCGTCTACATCAATGGATTGATGACTGCGATATAAATTAATAATAATGGCAATGGCCACGGCTGCTTCTGCCGCTGCAATGGTGATAATGAATAAAGAAAAAAACAATCCGTCTAATTTATCAGGAAATAAATATTTATTAAAAGCAACAAAATTAATATTCACGCTATTTAACATGAGCTCAATGGACATGAGCATGGTTATAATATTTCTTCTGGTAAACAATCCATACATACCTATGAAAAACAAGGCCGTGCTTACAAAAAGAATATGGGTTAAGGGTATTTCGTTCATGGTATTAATCCTCCTTGTTATTTAGGTGAACAATATTCGCAGCTGTTGGCTTCATGGCTATAACAATACAACCTACCATTGCCGCCAATAACAACATACTCACTACCTCAAAAGGTAAAATAAAACCATGTGAGGTAGTGCTAAGCATTTGAGTACCTATTTCACTCACATTAGTATTAAAGGGTTCCGAAGATGTGGTATTGAATCCGTAATGATTGATTAAATTAAATGTAAAAGCAGTTCCCAATAAAGCAGCCAATGCGGAAAATATAATTTTACTGGTGGCAGGCTTGGCCATTTCCTTTCCTGATTGTTGGGTTAAGAAAATGGAGAAGATGATTAACACCACAATACCGCCCACATATACCACTATTTGAATGGCAGCAATAAATTCTACTTGCATCCAAAAGTAAAGTGCGGCAATGCCTACTAAAGAAAATAATAACCAAATGGCTGATCGAAATATTTTGAGTGTGGTTACGGCTAGCAATGCTGCACCTAATATAAGTGTAGCAATGGCGTAAAAGATGATGGCTGATGTATTCATTATTCTATTCCCTCCCTTATTTTAGATCCTGTTTGATTTAATACCTTGGTTAATTTAGTTCTATCAAATACACTGTGCTCGAAATTAGGCGCCATCTTAATGGCATCACTAGGACAAGCCACTACACATAAGTTGCACATGGTGCATAATTCTAATCGATATACTAAAGCGTCAATTGCTTTTTTCTTTTTTCCTTCTGGAGACACTTCAAATTTTGTAACTACTTTAATGGTGCCATTAGGACAAGCCAATTCACAGGCAGTGCAACCTGTGCAAGCGTGTTCATTGTTTTCGTCATGCGGCATGACTACTTCTCCCTTGAATCTTTCCGACATTAATAAAGTCGCACGATTATCGGGATATTGCTCTGTAATAATTTCTTTGGGATGTGCAAAGTAATAGCCTGTTTTACGCATTCCTTTTAATAAAGAACTTACGCCATTGACCACCTCTGATATATACTCTTTCAAAAACATGTTTCTAATTCATTTAATATTAAAAATGCCAACCTAGTATAGCAATTACTGCTACCAATAAAAGGTTAAACAAACTTATCGGTAATAAATATTTCCATTCTAAATTTAATAATTGATCCACACGCAATCTTGGGAAAGTCCATCTAAACCACATGATTAAAAAGATAAGGAAGAAAGTTTTTCCCATAAACCAAACCGAAGAAGGGATATAATCCATGATATGATTAAAAGCTTCCCAGTTGCCAATATGTAATGGCATCCATCCGCCAAAAAACAAAGTAGCGCCAATAGCACATACAATAAAGATGTTGATGTACTCTGCTAAAAAGAATAACGCAAAACGCATTCCAGAATATTCGGTGTGGAAACCAGCGGTTAATTCCGACTCTGCTTCGGCCAAGTCAAAAGGGGCACGATTGGTTTCGGCCGTAACTGCAATAATGTACAATACAAATGCAATAACAGCTGGAATATGTCCTTTAAAAATCCACCATCCATTTTGTTGTGCATTAACAATTTCAGAAAGTTGTAAACTACCTGTAAGTACTACAATGGTTAATACTGCAAATCCTGCAGACAATTCATAGCTTACTATTTGAGCACCACTGCGCATCGCGCCTAATAAAGAATATTTATTATTACTAGCCCAGCCCGCCATTAGAATACCAATTACGGATAAAGACGAAACAGAAGAGATATATAATACTCCAATATTAATATCCCAAATTTGAAAATTCTTAGCAAATGCGATAGGAGCCAATAATAACATACCCACCATCATTACTACAAAAGGAGCCAAGTTAAATAAAAACTTATCTGCCATATCAGGCACCAAGCCTTCTTTCATAATTAATTTTAAAGTATCGGCTACGGTTTGAAACATTCCACCTGGTCCTACACGATTAGGCCCTAAGCGAATTTGAATATGCGCTGCTACTTTTCTTTCCATGAGCACCAATACCAAACCTAGGATGGCAAATAAACTAATGGCTAATAAAATAACAATAACACATTCTATCGCCAAAGCCAATGTGGGATTGAACTTCATAAATAACCAATCTTGAACATTGGTTGTAATTCCTTCTAAACTAAACATGCTTAATCTATTTATATATAGGTCTAACTAAAATTCATTTATCAACTCCTCCTTATCTATCAATATCGGGTATCACTAAATCCAAGGTACCCATGCTCGCCATTAAATCTCCAATCTTACTTCCTGCAGCAATATGATTTAATACCGAAAGGTTAGAAAATCCTGGAGATCTAAATTTAATTCTGTGGGGGGTAGTACCGCCTTCGCTTACAACAAATACACCCAATTCACCTCTTGCCGTTTCTACTCTAGTATAAAATTCTCCTTTAGGTAATTTTAAAACATTTTTTGTTTTGCCTACAAAATCACCTTCTGGAATATTGTCAATTAATTGTTCAATAATGCGGATTGATTGATTCATTTCTTTCACGCGCACCATGTAGCGGGCAAAAGAATCGCCTGCCGTTTCTAATACTTCATCAAACTCTACTTTATCGTATACTTCATAAGGATAAATTTTTCTGATATCACAACTCACGCCACTAGCACGTGCAACAGGCCCAGTGCAACCATAAGAAATAGCGTCTTCGGCACTTAATATACCCACACCCTTGGTTCTGCTTTGAAAAATAACATTGTTCGTTACTAAATCCTCGTACTCATTCACTTTAGATTTGAATTGAGTAATAAATGCCTTTACCTTCTTTTGAAAATCGGGATGAATATCATACATCAATCCACCTGGAACAATATAGTTCATGGTTAATCTTGCACCGCAAGTGTCTTCCATAATATCAGTAATCATTTCTCTTTCTCTAAAGGCGTAGAAAAAAGGAGTAAAAGCACCTAAGTCCATTGCCATAGCACCTAACCACAATTCATGTGAGGCAATACGGGTTAATTCACTTAAAATTACACGCACGTATTTGGCGCGATCAGGTACTTCAATGGCCATGCCTTTTTCAACTAGTAAAGCACAACCTAAATTATTGATATGAGACGACAAATAATCCATTCTACTGGTCACGTAAATAAATTGGCGATACGTTAAACTCTCGCACATTTTTTCGATAGAACGGTGGATGTATCCTAAATGGGGTTCAATTTTTTTAATCGTTTCTCCATTTAAAGTAACTACTAAATGAAGTACACCGTGAGTGGCAGGGTGTTGAGGTCCCATATTAATAACCAATTCGCCTTCGGCACCTAATTCGCTGGTATCTTTTAATATTTCAGTTTGATTGTACATGTGCCTATTATAATTTTATCATGTTGATAGGGTCTTCAAAATCTTTTCTTAATGGGTAGCCTTTGAAGTCGTCCTCCAAAATTAATTTTCTTAAATCGGGATGGTTGGTAAAATCTACGCCAAACATTTCAAATACTTCACGCTCTAAAAATTCGGCTGTTCTCCATATATCACAAACTGTTTCAATAACAGCCTGCTCGCGATTTAAATTTGATTTGATGACAATGCTTTGACGGTGGGTGGTAGCCGACAAATGATATACCATGGTTAAGTGTGTTTTAAAATCAACACAGGTCAAACAAAACAAATAATTCATTTGCATCTTGCCCGTTCTTAATGCGGCCATCGTTGGCTTTAATTGAGTGGACTCAATAATTACATTTAACCATTCGCCTGTTTCGTCGAAACTTGCTGCCGGTGCTATGGAGCTAATGTATTCTTTAATTTCTTCGTTGGTCATTGTTATAAATTAACTTCTAAATTTTTTAAATCATTTCAACGCACTTAATCTTCTCTTCTTTATCCTTTAAACTCTCCTCTAATTTGCTCACGTGTCATTCCTAATTTAATTTTCTCTTGTAAGGAAATTAAAGAGTGTAATAAAGCTTCGGGGCGAGGAGGGCATCCAGGAATGTACACATCCACTGGAATAATATGATCGGCTCCTTTTACTACTGAGTAAGTATTGTAAAAAAACGGACCACCGCTTATAGCGCAAGCGCCCATAGCGATCACGTATTTAGGATCGGCCATTTGATCGTATAATCTTTTCAATACTGGCGCCATTTTATTGACAATGGTACCTGCTATAATAATTACATCTGCTTGACGTGGTGAAGCTCTTGCTACTTCAAAACCAAAACGTGAAAAGTCGTATTTGGCTGAAGCAGTAGACATCATTTCAATACCACAACAGCTTGTGGCAAAAGACAAGGGCCATAAAGAATTGGAACGTGCCCAATTAATCACACTATCAAAAGTACTTACAACAATTCCACCACCTGGTGTTTCGTGGACGATACCTGGAAAAGGTTCGTTACCAGCAATATTTTCTCTTAATTCCATTTTAATGCACCTTTTTTATGAGCGTATAAAAAGCCCATGAATAATATAAATATGAAAACAATAATTTCAATCAAGGCAACGATACCCACTTTTTTTACCACTACAGCCCATGGGTATAAAAAAACCAACTCTACGTCAAAAATTAAAAATAATAGGGCGAATAAGTAATAACCCACATTAAATTGATGCCAAGGAGAGGTGTCGGTAGGAATACCACACTCATAAGCTTGTCCTTTTTGAGGATTTTTACTTCCTTTGACTAAAATTTTTCCTACTAAAATTCCGCCAGCGGAAAATGCAATAGCGGCAATTAACAAAGCAATTAATGAAATAGCACCCATAGTAATTTAGGTATAAAAATGATGCTGTAAAGTAGCAATAAAATGGCTAATAAATCCTTAGGTAATCCACATCTAATCCACGTATTAGGTCATTTTATTAAAGAAAAAGGCCAAGTCTGATAATTATCATCATTTGACATTGAAAACTATACTAATAAATTAGAATTTATAGGACAGCGTGGTTCCGTAAATGGCAGGATCGCCAAATTGAATAACCCCAAAATCATACCCATAAGAAATGTATTTTGTTCCAGATAGGTTTTTTGTCCAAAATGATAAAGCGATTTTAGGAGACGCTACACCTGCCTTAGCATTTAATAAATGATAAGGAGATTGCTGAATAGTATTGGATACATCAAAATAAGTGGTCCCAATATATTTCCATTCTCCTCTTACAAACATATTTACATTAGCTTTTAAAGGATAAGTATATTGAGCAGCTAATAAAGAGGTCATGGAAGGGGTGAAGATGGGATGTTTGCTTGCTAAATTTACACTTTCACCTTGTGAGGCGATTTCTAATTTGTCAAAACTAGCATCGGTGCTTCCGAATGCATATTGTAATAATAAACCTTTTGCTGGGATGGCTAATACTTCTACCTCTATTCCTTTACTTGTTAATTGACCCGTATTTTTTGTAATAGTAATAGCATCAGGTAATACTAAGCTAGGCACTTGTGCATCGGTAATTTTTGCATAAAATAAAGCAACATTTAAAATCAATTTATTATGTAACCAATTGTTTTTAATACCCGTTTCAAAGTTATTGCTGTATTCTGGTAAATAGCCTATAAGTGGCGGCTGTGAAGGATCTGAAGAGAGGGGAGATAGACCTCCTGCTCTAAATCCTCTACTGTAACTGCCGTACCATAAGCTATTGATATTTACTTGATAGTCCAGCGATAATTTTGGAGATAAGGCGTTAAAATGAGTTCGACCTAAAGTATCAGGTCTAGTAATATAAAGGTCGTTACTTGGATCATGTTGGTATTCGCCTAAAACAGATTGAGATTGATTTTCATAATCGTTACGTAATCCAAAACTAATATTCAATTGATCCGTTAAGGCGTAAGCTGCTTGACCATATAAAGCAAATCCTTTTTTAATAGTAGTACTACTGCTAATGATACTAAACAATGAATCTCCTATCATCATTAAGTTCGCGTCCATGCCAAAACGAGTAGCTTGTTTGACAGGGGCGTCTTGATAAAACAAGAAAGCGCCTGCAGTCCATTTAAATTTAGTATTACTAGTGTTGCTACTAAATTTAAAATCTTGTGTCAGTACTTTATTATTATTCCATTTATTTCCATAATTATTAATTACAGAAACAGCGTCTATGGGTGAGAAATCGCCATCTATGGGGGTGGTGTAATACCGATAATTTTGCTGATAAGCTGTTTGACTGCTAAAATTAAAAGCATCGCCAGTATAATGAACAGACAAGCTAGTATTAGTTGTTTGGTCCATCATGGTAGTGGTGCTGTTTTGATTTAATGAATACGGATTGGCAAAAGCTTCTTCAGCTATAAATGCCAATGGGAAGGCCCCTTTGTTTTTATTTAGATGATGTTTGAAATTTACATTTATATTCCAACGATCGTTTACTAAGTATTTTAAAAAATAATTGCCAGACAATCCATCTTGTTGATCGTAACTACTATTGGTAAATTCATTGGTATAAAAACCATCTCTTTTATTATATAGTAATGCCGCACCAGCAAATAATTTATTTTTAATGAATGGAGTTTTATACCCAATAGTAACTCTTTGTTGATTAAAATTTCCTACACTCATGTCGACAAATCCTGTGGTAGTATTATTGGGTTGTTTAGTAATAATATTGATGACGCCACCCATGGCATTTCTTCCATATAAAGTACCTTGCGGGCCTCTTAGTACTTCAATTCTTTCAATATCAAATAAAGTAGGTATATAAGTATCTAAGCTAAATTGATTCACGCCATCTATATAAGTTGCTACCGTTGGATCGTAAGAGCTAGTGGCAATGCCTCTTATAGAGGTTACCGCACGACCATCGCCTGGGTCTGCACTATATAAGTTGGGAATGATGCCTGTAATTTCTTTGGTATTCCACAATCCAAAATCGGTTACTTGCTTGGCACTTAATGCGGTGATACTGGAAGGAATTTTTTGAACTAGTTCTTCTTTTTTTTGTGCAGTTACCATTACCTCGTCTAATTGATTGGTAGACTCCTGGAGAATTAATTTTACTAAAGCATCTTGTACATTGGAAGCAACTATAATTTCGGAAGCGTATAATGCGTATCCTAATGACTTTATTGAAATGGTATACTTTCCTTTGTTAATTTTTTTAAATTCAAATTCACCTTTATGATTGCTAGTTGTGTTGAGTGAAGTATTTAAAATTGAAATGGAAGCACCTTCAATTGGGTTTCCTTTTTTATTTTGAATAATGCCGGTAATGCTTTGGCTATTTGTAGTCAGTGTTATGAATAAACAAAATAATACAAGTAGCTTTTTTTTGATGGGGGTAGACAAGACTTAATTTTTTTATAAGTTGCAAAGATAAGTGTAAAAATTACCCAACTTGCCTATTTGTAGCATTGAAAAATAAATTAACCAAAAAAATAAAACATTAAACAATTACTAGTAATGATTGTGGTTCAATACTTATAAAAATGTCATCGCTTTCGGTTTCTAAAGCTTCCCCATCAACATGGATGGGCATTCCTTTTGGGTATTGAATGGTAACTTGTTTTATAGAACGTATACTTACTTTTTTTGATGCGTGAATTGTTTTATTAAATAATCGAACAGCAAGTATAGCAGCTTTTACAATAGAATGTGGTTTTATAATGACCATTTCAAGTTGTGCATCTTGTAAATCAGAAAAAGGAGAAATATAGGCATTGCTACCAAATTGATTTGCATTGGCAATAGTTAGTGAGAATACTTTTTCTTTTGATCCATTATTGATACTAATTTCAATGGGTTTATAATGAAACAATGTATGAATAGTAGATTTTGCATAATTGATAAAACCTCTATTGCTGCCTTTTGAAAAGCGATGTGCTACTGCAGCGTCGAAACCAATGCCAGTAGTGCAAAAAAACATTCTATCATTAATTTTACCAACGTCAATGGCAATTTCTTTTCCTTGTAAAGCTTTGCTTAATGCTGCTTCAAATTGTAGTGGCAATTGTAAATGTCTTGCCAATCCATTGCCTGAGCCTATTGGTATAATACCCAATGGGATGGTAGTTTCAGCTAAAACAGATGCTACTTCATTTACGGTTCCGTCGCCGCCAATGGCAATAATTCTAGACGCTTTTTGTTCAATAGCTTTTCGAGTTAGCGCAATAGCTTCTAATGGCTTGGTGGTTTCCCAAATAAATACATTGGGAATCGCATGCAATATTTCTAACCATTGCTTTTTTTGCGCTTCATTTTGAATACCCGCATTGGGGTTGTAGATAAAATGAATCATGAGAAGCAAAATTATTTAATATAAATCATATTTGAAGTAATATTACTTACAGGAAGCCCATTTTTGATTAAAAAAAGGTACTTTAGAGTGTGAAAAAACTAATCACCATTGGTTGTTTATTAGGCTTGGTCATCTCTATGTGTGGCTTGCCACTTTTTTATGCTTTTCAAAAGCATTTGCACAAACAATCTCAATTTAATTACATACTACATCATCCGCAAGAAAAGATGGAGGGCTTAGTGCGTATTACGGTGGATGAAATTGACAATTTACCAATGGGGTATGAATGGGAAGAGACTGGAGCTGAATTTAGGCATCAAGGGATGCTATTTGATATAGTGAGCGTAAAAAAAATAAACTCAAAATTTGAGATCACGGCATTGGCAGATGAATTGGAAGTGACTATGGAAAAGACACATGATGAATTGGCTCATCAGCAGCAAGAAAATAATAAAAAGGCACAAAGAATATTTAAATGGGTTTTCGCACCTTATATCAATGAGACTAAGTCAACCGACTTCGTGTTTAATAATTTTCAATTATTAATTTTTCCAAGAGTAAAGCAGGATATTTTACATCAGTGGAATGCTTGTCCTTATATGCCTCCTAAAGTGAACGCTTAATCATTAAGCTGTATTTCATTTTTCACTTTATTATTTAACTAATTTATGTTTTGCAAAAAAAATATTTTGCTTTTAGCATTAATGCTAAATGCAAGCGAATTCATTAATGCTCAAAATGGCATTATGAAAAAGGACAGTACTAATACACTAACAGAAGTAGTTGTTTATGCAAATAAGTTTCCTACTGCTTCTAAAAATATAGTACAAACCATTGGTTTAATCACTGATAAAACTTTTATCAATCAGCAAGCCAATTCGGCCGATATCTTAACGGCTTCTGGTCAGGTATTTGTTCAAAAAAGTCAATTGGGCGGTGGAAGTCCTATTATTAGGGGCTTTGAAGCAAGTAGAGTTTTGTTAATGGTGGATGGTATTCGTATGAATAGTGCCATTTTTAGAGCAGGCCATTTACAAAATATTATCACAGTAGATAATATGATTTTAGATAGAGTAGAAATTAATTATGGTCCAAGTTCTACCATGTATGGTAGTGATGCATTGGGGGGTGTGGTGAATATGTTTACCAAAAACCCAACACTCAATGCTGACGCTTCATGGAAAACGAGTGGTAATGCCATATTACGTTATGCCAATGGACAAAATGAAAATCGCCAACATGTTGATATAAATATTGCGAATAACAAATGGGCTTACCTTACTTCATTTACCAATAGTAGTTTTGGTGATTTACGTCAAGGCAATAACAGATCATCTACTTATCCAGATTTTGGAAAACGTACTTTTTATGTCACCAGGGCTAATGGAGTGGATATTGCGAATGATAACAATAGCAGTGTTAATATTCAAAAAACAACAGGCTATACTCAAACCGATTTTCTACAAAAAATAATGTATAAGCCAACAGATAATACAGAACATTTATTAAATATTCAATTATCTAATTCTTCGAATATTAATAGGTATGATCGTTTGACCGAGACCAGTAAAGGATTGCCGGCCTATGCAGAATGGTATTATGGACCCCAAGTTCGAAATATGGTTGGCTATAAATATAGCGCCTCTGCGTTAAAAGGGTATTTTCAAGAGCTCGTTATTAATACGAATTACCAACATTTAGAAGAGAGTAGAATAAGCAGAAAGTTTGCATCGGCTAACAAAGATTTTAGAATAGAGAATGTTGATATCATTGGAGTGAATGCAGATTTATTGCACAAGCAAAAAAATGGAGACATTCATTTTGGCGTGGAATCCTATTATGATATTGTAAATTCAATGGCACATAGAACCAATATAACTACTAATGCGAATAGTGCTATTACCACTCGTTATAGTGACGGACCTACCCATATGGCCTACCAAGCAATCTATCTTCAACAAACTAAATTATTAGATGCGCATTGGGTATTAAATGAGGGCATTAGATTAAATATGGTTCAATTAAATGCGCAATTTAAAGACACTTCTTTAATGCACTTTCCTTTTACAGAAGCAAAACAATCCAATGCCGCCTTCACCGGAAATGCAGGGCTAGCATATAATGGAGAAAACGGATATAGACTAGCTTTTGGAGTAAGTAGTGGTTTTAGAGCGCCCAATGTTGATGATTTAACCAAAGTATTTGATACCAAAACGGGTTATGTAGTGGTACCTAATAAAGATTTAAAACCAGAATATACTTATAATGCCGAAGTAAATCTATCAAAAAGTTCAACAGCATTTTCTTGGGGTGCTTCCTTATTTTATACTTGGTTTAAAAATGCTTTAGTAGCAGATAAATTTACTTGGAATGGACAATCTAAAATAATTTATCAAAATGTGTTGAGTGATGTGTATGCAACGCAAAATAAGGCAAAGGCAAATGTTTATGGATTTAATGTTAATGGAAGATTGCGTGTTGTGCAAAATACTGATATAACAGCAACTTATACTTATACAAAGGGTACCTATAATGACGGCTCAAAAGAAATGCCTTTAGATCATATTCCTCCAAGCTATGGCAGGGTAGGATTAAAGCATAGTATTGATAAGTGGAATGCAGAATTGTTTAGTGTATTTAATGGTTGGAAACATATTGCAGATTATAATTTAAATGGGGAAGACAATGAGATTTATGCCACTAAGGACGGTATGCCTAGTTGGATGACTTTGAATTTCTCTTCTTACTATACACCTACTAAAAAAGTAAGTGTAGGTTTTCAAGTAGAAAATATTACCGATCGTAACTACAGATACTTTGCAAGTGGAATTTCTGCTGTGGGTAGAAATTTTATATTGAGTTGTAAATATTCTTTTTAACGTCTTAAAGCCCCTACATTGCTGGAGAATATTTTAACGGCGATGGCTAAAAGGATGACGCCAAAAAATTTACGAACTGCTAGTAAGCCTCCGGGCCCTAGCAGTTTTTCTATGACATTAAGAGATTTAAGTACGGCATAAACAATGGCTAAATTAATAAGTATGCCTAATGCAATATATAATTCATCAAAGTTGGCTTTTAAAGACATTATAGTAGTAAGGGTTCCGCTACCAGCAATAATAGGAAACGCAATAGGTACAACGGCTCCTGAATGTGCATTTTTATCGCCTTTGAAAATTTCATGACCCAATACCATTTCTAATCCTAATAAGAATATCACAATAGAACCACCCACGGCAAATGATTTTACATCCAAGCCTAATACTTGTAAGAATGGTTTGCCAAGAAATAAAAATAAAATCATTAATGCACCTGAAATTAAAGTTACTTTAAGCGATTTGATGGCGCCTGACTTTTCTTTCATGGCAATTAATAGTGGGATAGACCCTACAATATCTATTACGGCAAACAATGTAAAAATTACGGTGAGTAGTTGGTCAAAATGAAATTCCATAAAAAAGCTTTGTATGAAGATACAAAGCTTTTTTAAACTAATAAGTAAGAGTATATTATTTCAACCTTAGGCCTAGCATCAACATTCGACCCATGGCATTGTATCCATTGATTTCTTGAAACACAGCATTGCCTAGGTTTTGTCCATCGGCATACAATACAAGATGTTTGTTGTAATTATATTGAATGTGTGCATTGATTAGGGTGTAGCTTTTTAAACTAACATCTTCCGCAGCATAACCGCCCACATCATATCGTTTGCTAATGTACCTGGCTGCCATGCTAAAACTTAATTTGGGCGATGCTTGATAAGTCCATTGAATACCCATGCTATTTTTAGGACGCTTTAATAAATAGTTATACGTTATGGTGTCGGTGGTAGTGACTCTATTTTGATTGGTCTCTTGTCCATTCATTAAAGTATAATTAGCTGTGAAATTATTTTTCTCATTCGCTTTCCAATTAAATTCTAGTTCTAAGCCATTTACTTTTTGTTGTATGTAATTGAAGAAGTTATAATCAATATAATTGAAGTCTATCCCATTATCAATGGTTCTATTGTAATATACAGCTCTAACAAAAAGCGGATTGGTTTTATAGTCTATCCCTATCTCGGTATTAAAGGATTGTTCCGGTTTTAATTGTTCATTATAACTTAATTGATAGAGCGAAGGTGCTTTGTATCCGGTAGAAGCACTTGCCATCAAACGAAATGTGGAGCTTAATTTATAAGAAGGGCTAATAGTGAAAGTTTGGTTAGTTCCATAACGATCATGTTTATTAAGTCTTCCTCCCAATTCCAATACCCATTTATTAGAGGCATCGTTTATTAATAAAGAACTATATAAGGCTGTCTGGTATTGAAAAGTATCTTTAAAATTATCGTTGTAAGGCCCGTATTCACTAATGGAGGCGTAGGTTTGCTGGTAAGAGCCATATCTAAAATCGCCCCCCATAATCCATTGTATATTTTTGGAAACGGAGGTAGCATAAAACGCATCTGCGTAGTGTGATTTACCTGTGTACTGGTTGTCTTCAAAAATGGTATAAATTCTATCTGCACTATCATTTTTATATTGCCTATCCTGTGTACTTAGTTGATACTGCAATTGAAAAACGGTTTTTTCTTTTTTATATTTTAATACGAAGCCTGTCAATTTGGTGGCATTATGGAATTGTTCATCTTTGTCATCTTTAAAAGCCCCGTAATCAATATCAGCATTGTAACTTGTTTGATGCGTGGAAGCTTTTAGATTCCAATGTTGGTTAAAAGTATAATTAATATTGGCAAACCAATTTTTATTCGCATACCCATCTTTATCAAAATTATTTTTTCCAGTAATATCTGTTGCAGCAGAAAATCCTGTAGCCGTTTCATTACCATAACCAACGGCATAATTGAATTTGCCAAGGGTGTTGCTGTGTTGTAGATTCATTTTTTTTGTTCCGTAACTGCCTGTACTAAAATCTCCCGATAAAACAGGGATAGATTTATTTTTGGTGATAATATTAATTACACCACCAATGGCATCGGATCCATACAAAGTACTTTGCGCGCCTTTTAAAATTTCAATACGTTCAATTAAATTCAAGGGTACTAAGTTTAAATCAAATTCATTGCTAATCATAGAAGGGTCACCCACCGGCATGCCATCAATTAAAATTAAACTACGACCACTGGAAGCACCGCGCATGTAAATGCTTGGCACGGTTCCTACATTGCTTACACTACCTGGCAAATACAAGCCGGCTTGTTCATTTAAAATTTGTGCAATACTTCTTCCTGCATTGGCTTGAAGGTTAGCTGCATTAATAACGGTCACTACTTTGCCGGTCGAGTTTTGTTTCTGCTCCACTTTGTTGGCAGTTACAATCACTTCTTCTAAAGTGTTTGTGTTTAAAGAATCTTTTTGAGATTTTTCTTTTTGCCCAAAGGCGAGGGTGGTGGCGATAAGGCACACCGAGAGCGTGATTAATTTTTGGCTCATTGTTTTGTTTTTTGAGTGAACAATGAGCTTCCTGGAGAAAGAGAACCATAATTATTAGACAAGCTACCCCGCCTAAATTTTACAATCCCTGCTTTTTTACCCGAAAGCTGTTGATTTTTTAAACTAGGCAGGTCTTCTGGCTTGTTCTTTATGGATGCATCCTTCCCAAATTGCTTCAGTGGATTTTTTTGCATCAATTGCTTTTTAGCAACGAACTCACAGCTACGGGAATAGCCCCCGATTTTAACGGGATTCCCTTTTAATCATTTGCATGAACCTAATTCTGAATCAAATTTAGGATTTATATCCCCTCAATAGGTTTTAATTACTAACGGCTTGTTGAAAACTTGGCTCCTTTTTATTATATTGAGCTTTCATTGTATTTTATGAAAGAAAAGCAATCCATTAATTTTTTTAGCCTAACCATGATTGTGGTGAGTTTGGTGATTGGAATGGGTATATTTAAAACACCTGCGACCATTGCTGCAAAGTCGGGTACACCATTCATTTTTTTTAGTGCATGGATGATCGGCGGATTGATTGCACTATTTGGGGCCTTGACTTATGCCGAAATTGGACAGAGACTTCCGGTGATGGGAGGCTACTATAAAGTATTTGCACATTGCTATCATCCAGGCGTTGGCTTTACCATCAACGTTTTAATTCTCATTAGCAATGCAGCTTCTTTAGCAGTCGTTGCTTTAATTGGTGCCGACTATGTGAGTGATTTATTATTTGGACAACCCTCTGGTACTTTATTTAATATTATTGTGGCTTCCGTTTCGGTGGGGCTTTTTTATATTGTTAATTTGTTGGGATTAAAAACAAGTAGTCGTACGCAGAATATTTTAACGGTCGTAAAAATTTCATTAATTGTTTTACTTATTTCTTCTTTGTTTAAAGGAGTGACGGTTCCGCCACATGGCATTAATGAAGGAAAAATTTATACTTATGATGGAAGCAATGGGGCCTTACTTTTATTAGTGAGTTTGGTATCTGTCTTTTTCACTTATGGGGGCTATCAACAAACTATCAATTTTGGATCAGAGGTAAAGTCTGCTAAAACCATGCAAAGAGGTATTGTAGTAGGTATATTAGTAGTATTATTTTTATACTTAACCATTAACTATACTTATATTAAAGTCATTGGTTTTGATCAAATGAAAAATGCCAATGCAATTGGTTCTTTATTGTTTGAAGCTTGGTTTGGAAAATTTGGTGCCAAGGTTTTTGATTTTGCCATGGTATTAAGTGTGCTAGCCTATGTGAATGTTATTTTAATGAGTAATCCTAGGGTGATGTTTGCGATGAGTGAGGACAAAGTATTGCCAGCACTCTTTCAAAAAAAACATCCTACAACTGACGCCTTGGTTCCTGGTTTAACTGTTTTTGCAATTGCTACTATATTAGTTACCTTTTTTGGAAAGGGAGTGGATGATGTGCTAAGTTTTAGTATATTTTTAGATTGTATGGGAATGAGCACATCTGCCGCCACGCTGTTGATATTAAGGAGAAAAAAACAAGGAGATGAAGTGGTTACTGGAGCATTGCGCAAATGGACTCCTATTTTCTGTGTAATTTTTGTATTATCCTACGCTTTAGTAGCTGTTGCAGTGGTCATAGATAAACCTTATTCCGCTTTAACGGCAGTCATATTAGTGGGTATTGTATTGCTATTATATAGAATATTTTATTATAAGAAATCTAGCTAAATAGTCCTTATTTAGGGTTGTTCTGGTAATGTTTTAGCTCTTGGCAGCCTTATATATTGGTAAAAAACACAATTTATAGCCTTTCATCGTTATTAAATGCTGTTCAGCAGATACCTTTTCCGTCTGTCTAAAAATTACTCAACTACCTGTTTATGTAGTATTTTTGTGCTGTAAAAAAAGAGATCTAATAATATACGCATGAAATATCTACTAACTATAACCTTATTTTTCTCGTCCATTAGCTTAATGGCACAAACTCCGACGCAATGGGATTTAAAATCTTGTGTTGAATATGCCATTCAGCATAATATCTCTGTTCAACAAGCAGATGTGCAAGCTAGATTGGCCAAATTGCAAGCAGAATTGGCCAATTCTAATAGACTGCCTACTATAAGTGGTTCTACTGGAATGGGATTAAGATTAGGTCGTTCTATCGATCCAACCACCAATGGATTTGCTAATACTCAATTTTTATATAATAATTTTGGAGTAAACGGAGGAATGCAATTATATAATGCGGGAAGATTAAAAAATAACGCAGACGCCTCTAGTTTAAGTTGGTATGCAAGTGAAACCGATAAGCAAACTATTGCTAATGATATTTCATTGAATGTGGCCACTTTCTATTTGCAAGTATTATCTGCTATTGAACAAAGTGAAATTGCAAAAATTCAAATTCAGCAAACAAAAGAACAATTAGCCGCTACGGGTAAAAGAGTAGAAGTGGGATTATTGCCTGAATTAAATTTATTAGAATTAGAGACACAATTAGCAAATGATAGTAGTAGTTATATTACTGCCATTTCAAATGTGCAACAAGGAAAATTAAATTTAATGGCTTTATTAAACCTTGACGCTTCTGCAAGCTTTAATGTTGTGGCGCAGCCGGTAGATCAAATTAAATTACAATCCTTTGCAGATTTACAACCTGACTATGTTTTTAATTACGCCTCTCAAAATTTACCCAATGTAAAAGCAGCCGCCTTAAGAGTGAAAGCAGCACAAAAAAATACATTAGTAGCGAAAGCAAGTTTTTATCCTACTATAAGTTTTGGCTATAACTTAACATCGAATTTTTCGAATCAATTTAACTATATCAAAGGGTATGAGATGAGTGGTTTTAGTACGCCCAATGCGGCTTCTCCATTTGTTAGCGTAAACAATGCAAAATACTATGTTCAATCTCCAATTTACACACCTATTTCGGCTACACGTAATTGGGGTACTGTTTGGAATGGTTGGAATACACAAGTAGGTAATAACTTTGGACAAAGCGTTGGTCTTCAAATGTCAATTCCTATATTTAACGGCAATCAATCTAAAATTGCCTACAAGCAGTCTAAATTAAATTTGCAGAATGTAACCTTGCAAGAAGAAAATACTCAACGTAAATTAAAGCAAGATATTTATGCAGCTTATACAAACGCAGTTGTTGCGTTTAACAAATTAAATGCCACACAAAAGGCATTAAATGCTGCTGAAAAAACTTATCAATTTGCTAGTAAGCGATATGAATTAGGCTTATTAGGAACGATAGAATTATTAAACAATCAAAACAATTACCTTAAAGCAAAAGTGAATTTTAAAACAGCTCAATATGAGTTTGTATTTAGAATTAAATTACTTGAATTTTATAAAGGAGAAGCTTTAACATTATAAGAAGTAAAAAATAAATAAAAATGAATAAGAAATTAATTTGGATAGGCGTTGGATTAGTAGCAGTCATTGCCCTATTGGTGGGACTGAAAAAAGCTGGCGTGATTGGTAAAACAGAAGGCATTGAAGTGACTGCTGAAAAAGTTCAATTAAGAACTATTACCGAGTCAGTAAATGCAAGTGGTAAGGTATATCCCGAAGTGGAAGTTAAAGTGAGTCCAGATATCTCAGGTGAGATCGTAAACTTATATGTCGAAGAAGGAGATAAGGTTACGAAAGGACAAGTGTTAGCTAAAATTTATGCTGATATTTATTCTTCTCAAAGAGATCAAGTTACTGCAAGTGTTAATCAAGTTAAGGCGCAATACGAGAATGTGAAAGCTGCCTTAAGTGGTTTGAAAACTGCTTATGAGAATACCAAGTCCACTAACGATCGCTACAAAAAGTTATTTGCAGATAAAATTGTTTCAAGATCTGAATACGAACAAACTGAACAAGCTTTTCGTTCTGCAGAATCTTCTTATAATTCAGCAAAAGAGTCTATTAAAAGTGGGGAAGCGCAAATTCAAGGTGTAAAAGCACAATTGGCTAGAGCAGAAAAAGATTTAGCACGTACTATTATTACTTGTCCTATGGACGGCATCATTAGTTTAATGAATGTGAAAAAAGGAGAACGTGTGGTAGGTACAGCTCAAATGACAGGAACAGAAATGATGCGTGTTGCCGATATGAAAAGTATTGAAGTAAGAGTAGATGTTGGTGAAAATGATATTACTAAAGTTAAATTAGGTGACACTGCTTTGGTAGAAGTGGATGCTTATAACAATAGAAAGTTCAAAGGCATTGTGTATAAAATTGCTAATCCTATCACATCCACTGCCAATACTGTAAGTTCTTCTGCAGAAGTAGCTAATTATAAAGTGCATATCAGATTACTAGCAGATAGTTATACTGATTTAGTAAAAGATAATAATATTTTTCCATTTAGACCAGGTATGACAGCTAGTGCTGACATTCAAACAAAATCTAAAATAAATGTAGTTACAGTTCCATTGAATGCTGTTACCACTAGGGATAAAGATGGTCAAGGCAAAGACACAAAAGTAGGTGCTGTAAAACCAGATGATAAAGCTGCTTCTGGTGAGGCGAAAGACGAAGAATTATCTGAAGTGGTTTTTGTTTTAGGCAAAGATAATAAAGTGAAAATGGTGAAAATTAAAACGGATATTCAAGACCTTAATTATATTGAAATTATTGGTTTGAAAGTAGGCGAAGAAGTTATTACAGGTCCTTATAGTATTGTAAGTAAAACTTTGAAAGAGGGTTCGCTTGTTAAGGTAGTAAGCAAGGAAAAGCTTTTCGAAGAAAAAAAGTAAAACCTAAGATTTAGTATACAAAAAGGGGTGCATTTGAAAAATGCACCCCTTTTTTATTTGTTTCGTATGTTTGTGTAATGGAAAAGAGCCGTATAGGAATTATTGGAAGTGGTAGCTGGGCAACCGCTATTGCTAAAATCGTTACTGATAATGGGCATTCCATTACCTGGTGGGTTCGTCAACAAGCTAATATTGAATACTTTATCAAGCGTCACCACAATCCCCATTATTTAAGAAATTCATATTTTGATGTCTCTAAAATTAGCTTTTCGGCTGCTGTTAAAGAGGTAGTGGATCAATCTGATATTATTATAATAGCCGTTCCGTCTATTCATATTGCAGCGGCACTAGAAGGTTTAGAGGCGCAAGCGTTTATTAACAAAAAAGTAGTTTCAGCGGTAAAAGGGGTCATGCCAAAGTATAATATTCTACTGAATGAATATCTCGCAAAGCAATTTAATGTTCCATTAGAAAATTATTTTACTTTATTGGGTCCCAGTCATGCGGAAGAAGTTGCAGCAGAACAACTTTCTTATTTAACTTTTTCTGGAGTGAATATAAATCACACTAAAGAAGTAGCAGCTTATTTTGAAACAGAATATATTAATACAAGAATTAATAATGATGTCATTGGTGTTCAGTATGCAGGCGTAGCCAAAAATATATATGCATTAGGCGCTGGTATTGCACATGGATTAGAATATGGAGATAATTTTTTAAGCGTATTTATTGCCAATGCGGCTAATGAAATGGCCAATTTACTTTCAGCTATTATGCAATCGAGTAATAAGGATTGTCAACAAATGAATTATACTGCTTCGGTTTATTTAGGTGATTTATTAGTTACATGTTATTCATTACATAGCAGAAATAGGACTTTTGGTAATATGATTGGGAAAGGATATTCGGTTCGTGCGGCAGAATTAGAATTAAATATGGTCGCAGAAGGATATAACGCTAGTAAATGTATAATGGTGATCAATGAAACACTTAAAGTGGAACTGCCTATTATAAAAGCGATCTATCAAATTTTATGGGAAGGCCACGACCCGGTGGCTACTTTCAAGGATATTGAAAAAATATTAGTCTAGCCTTTAAGGAATCCAGAAAAAATCACTAGCAATTCCATCTGCAAAAAATTTCGCCTCTTTGGTAAGTGTATAGCCGTCTTTGGTGGGTATAAGTTGTTTCAGCTTTTCATATTTTGGAAGGATAGCTTTAACCTGTTCAAGGTATTGTGCTCCAAAAACATCTTGAATGTATTGCGTAGAAAAACCTTCACTTTTTCTTAATGCCATCATCATGTATTCATTATATTTTTGAGATAGCGTTAAGTTTTCAAGCTCAAATGGCACTGTATTATTTTTTAAAGCCTGGAAATAAAGTTGATTATTGGTGATATTCCATTGTCTTTGATTTCCATTAAAAGAATGCGCGGCTGGGCCTAAACCTAAATAAGGAATTTGGTTCCAGTAATTGCTGTTGTGTTTGCTTTTGCTTTGAGGTAGTGCAAAATTTGATATTTCATAGTGTTCAAATCCGGCCTGTTCCAATTTGTCAACAATGATATTAAATTGTCTTGCTTGTAGTGCTGTATCTATCCCTTCTATTTTCTTTTTTTCAATCATAGTATAAAGAGCTGTTTTTTCTTCTACTGTTAAGGCATAACAAGAGATATGATTTACCTTATACTGTAGCAGCCATTCTATATCTGCTATTAATGCATCATCTGTTAAGTGGGGCGTTCCGTATATTAAATCGGCACTGATTTGTTTAAATCCGGCCTCCATTACTATTTGAATTGCTTGATGTGATTGTTCTACCGTATGTGCACGATTCATCCAAGCTAAAGCATTGGATTGAAAGCTTTGTATACCAATACTAAGCCTATTCACACCCAAGTCAAGCCAGTCTGCTGCAGTAGCAGGATTGATGTCATCAGGGTTGGCTTCCAAAGTAAATTCAAATTGGGGGGCCAATGTAAAATGGTCTTTGATAGCTTTTACAATGATAGCTAGTTCGGCTTTTTGCAATAATGAAGGAGTGCCTCCACCAAAGTAGAGGGTTTCGACCGGCTCTGTAAGATAATTTTTTTGTAGTCCTATCTCATTGACCAAGGCATCGGTAAATTCTTGGATGTATTGCGTTTGGGTAGAAAAATGGAAATTACAATAATGACAAGCTTTTCTGCAAAAAGGAATATGAATATAGATACCTGCCATAAAAAGTGTTAGGCAACAAAGCTAGTTATTAGTTACTAATTATGCATCAGGATACTTATTTTTGCAGCAGATGTTGTCAACTGTTAAATATGTATTTTTTGTAGTAGGGTGTATGCTCTTGCTTTGTGCTTTTGCGCAAAAGCCGGCGGTAGTATCTCTAAAAGATACGACTCCATTAGGGGTGGATAGCTTGTTTAAAAAAGACACTTTGATGATAAAACATATTGCTGTTTTACCGCTAACGTATCAAAAGGCAGATGCATGGTTTATGCAAAAGCAGTTAGCCATAAAAGGAGACTCTTCGCTAAATAATATAAAAACTTATAGGGAATATTATAGCAATAAAAAAAATGCATTTACATTATATTTTCAGAATGCAGTATCGAATAACAATACACAAATCATTTATAAAATTGAACAGCGGTATGCAGTTACCGATAAAGATTGGTTGTTCTATTTAATAGTTGGAATCATTTTAATTTATGGTTTTGTGAATAATGTGTATCCTCAATATTTTCCTAAATTATTTAGTCAGTTTAGTCAATCATCCTTACGTATGTTGCAAAATAGAGAGCAGCTATTGCATAATAATTTTGCATCCTTATTATTGAACTTATGTTTTATTTTAAGCTTTGCTTTAATGGCTTCATTGCTCATTTTTAATCGACATTTATTACCCATTTCATTTTGGGAAGGATATCTATATGTATGTCTTTTTTTTACTAGCTTATACCTGGGTAAATTTATTTGTTTAGAAATAGCAGGTGCTATTTTTAGTACGAAAGAGTTAGTAAAGACCTATCTTTTTGTAGTATTTATGATTAATAAAGTGCTAGGCATTTTGCTCTTGCCCTTCATACTTATTCTGGCCTTTGCCAAGCCATTTTATTTTCCAGGGGCTATAGCGGGCGCCGCAGGCCTGTCAGTGCTGCTTTTCTTGTACCGTTATTTGTTCTCGTTGACCTCTGTAAGGAACAAATTACATATATCATCCTTTCATTTTTTTCTTTACCTTTGTGCTTTCGAAATATTGCCATTGATGATCTTGTATAAGTGGGTGGTGCAGTATTTTGGCGGAACGTATTAAAAGTTGAATTATATAAAATGGCAAAGAAATGAGCGTAGAAAAAAAAGCGGTTACCACAAAGTCCATTAAAAAAATACTTATTTCGCAGGCGCGTCCAGAAAGCGAAAAATCTCCTTATTTTGATTTGGAAAAAAAGCATAAAGTTTCCCTTCATTTCCACCCCTTGATTCAATTGGTTCCCATTCCAGCAAAAGACTTTAGAAAAAACAAAATTGACATTGCAGTTTTTACCGCAGTTGTTTTTACAAGTAAACATGCGATTGATCACTTTTTTAGAACCTGCGATGAATTAAAAGTTAATATTAATCAGGATACCAAATATTTCTGTATCACCGAATCGGTTGCATTATACTTACAAAAATTTATTATGTATCGTAAGCGCAAAGTATTCTTTGGCGCAGATGGTACCAACAAAAAACTTTTTGATGTTTTAAACAAGCATAAAGGCAATGAAAAATTCTTGTATGTATGTAGCGAAAATCAACAGGACAATGAAATTGTCAATTGGCTGAAAGATCACGAGTGCCAATATGATTTAGGCTATATGTATAGAACAGAATTTAGCGATATTAAAAAAGTACTTGCTGAACATGTTTTTGACGTCATCTGTTTATTTACACCAAGTGGTTTAAAGAGCTTATTTCAAAATACACCCAACTTCAAACAAAACGGAACAGCCATCGGTGCTTTTGGCTCTAGTACCTGCAAGGCCGTTGAAGATGCAGGGCTTACCCTTCATATTAAAGTACCTAGTCCACAGACACCTAGCATGATTGCTGGTTTGGAACAATTTCTTTCCTCAAGTAGTAAAAAGAAATAAATAAATTGCATTCAAATGAATGCAAATCCAACACATACCAATAATCTTATTCACGAGAGTAGCCCTTATTTATTACAACACGCCCATAATCCTGTTCAATGGGAGCCTTGGTCTGAACTAATTTTATTACAAGCCCAAGCACAGCATAAACCCATTTTATTAAGCATTGGTTATGCCGCTTGCCATTGGTGTCATGTGATGGAAAGAGAAAGTTTTGAGTCTGAAACAGTGGCAGCTTTTATGAATGCGCATTTTATTTGCATTAAAGTTGATAGAGAAGAACGTCCCGATATTGATCATATTTATATGGATGCCTTACAGGCAATGACTGGTGCAGGCGGCTGGCCCTTAAATATTTTCTTATTACCTAATGGAAAGCCTTTTTATGGAGGTACTTATTTTCCACCTGTTGCAATGCCACAGAGGGCTTCTTGGATGGATGTTTTGCAGGGAGTGCAAAATGCTTTTACTACAAACTATGATAAATTGGTTGAGCAGGCGGATGCTTTAACGAATCACATTATTAGAGATACGGTTGTTCAAATAAACAATACCACCAATCAAACTATCTCTCAAGAAGTACTCGCCACCAAAGAGGAAGTAGCTATTATTGCGCAAAGAATTTTACAACAAGCAGACACGCAGTGGGGAGGATTTGGTAATGCGCCTAAATTTCCTCAAACATTTGTTTTGCAAATGCTATTTAGAAATTATTATCTAAATAAACAGGAAGCTTCCTTGGTCCATGCCATTCGTTCAATAGACAAAATGATACAAGGCGGTATATATGATCATTTAGCAGGAGGGTTTGCACGCTATAGTACCGATGCGCAATGGCAGGCACCTCATTTTGAAAAAATGTTATACGACAATGCGTTATTGCTTTCTGTGATAGCAGAAGCCTATCAATTAACACAAAAAGAATCCTATAAAAAAGTCATTCAACAAACCATACATTTTTTAGCTACCGAATTAAGTAGTGAGCAAGAGGCTTACTATGCTGCATTAGACGCCGATAGCGAAGGCGTAGAGGGTAAATTTTATACATGGAGTTACGAAGAAATAAAATCAATAGTTGACCCTTCCATCTTCACTGACTTTTGTAATTATTATCAAATTACTACTGAAGGCAATTGGGAACATACTAATATTTTATGGACACAAAAACCTATCGAGGAAGGGATGCATGCCTCTTTTGAATTAGCCAGAACAGCTTTATTACAAGCAAGGACAAAAAAAATAAGACCTGCCTTAGATTATAAAATTATTTTATCATGGAATAATTTAATGATTATTGGCTTGTGTAAATCCTATGCAGCATTGGGCGATAGTTCATATAAACAAAAAGCCATTGATACAATGCATTGGATTGAACAAAATATGTATCACGAAAAGGAAGATTATTTTTGTCATACACATACAAATGGCATCAAAAAATCATTTGCATTTTTGGATGATTATGCAAGTTTAATTCAAGCCTATATTTCTTTGCAAGAAATAACAGGGGATATTTCTTATGTTGAAAAAGCGGCGAAATGGATCAATTATGTACAACAACATTTCTTAGATGAACAAAGCACATTTTATTATTATACAGCGGCGTATCAAAAAGATGTGATAGTTAGGAAAAAGGAAAATTATGATGGGGCACAGCCAAGTGGCAATGCCATGATGTGTGCTAATCTATATTATCTTGGAACGCTTTTTGAAAAACAAGAATGGATCGAGCAGGCGGAGTCTATGATGAAATCGATGCGCAAAATAATTATGCAATACCCGAGTTCTTATTGTTACTGGGCCCAAAGTTTCTCCATCATGGCCGAAGGCTTTCAATGCTTGGTATCGGTGGGTCCTACCGCCAACCAGGGGATCACCAAGGCGCTATCCATGTTTTTGCCTCAAAAAATGCTGCTTTTTACAGCTAAAGCTATGCCAGTAATACCCATGCTATTAGGGAAAGAAAGTGTTGATAATCAGTACTTTAGATGCCAAAATAAGACCTGTTCGGCTCCATTTTCAAGCCTAAGCGAATTTTTAGCAAATATCTAACAACTAATGTTTTAATTTGCAACTCCTATTTAAGTAGTGAGAATCAACGTTTTCTGCTCAAAAAAGAATCCATTTTTTTTGCATAAAATGAAATTTAAATGAAAAAATTTCGTTCTAATTGGGATAAGTACTCGGTAAAAATAAATTATGATTAAAAAATTGAATAAACTGCCTTTTAAACTACCCCTGGTTTTAATGGGCATTGTCTTAGTTTCCATTAGCATACTCGCTTTTGAGCCTAATAAAGGACCTAAATTCCGTTCAGATCCTTATATGGTTTCCATACCGGGAGGTTCTTTTTATATGGGACCAAGCGATGAGCAGATTGATATGGCGATGGTGAATAGAAAAAAATTAGTTTCAATTCAGAGCTTTTGGATGGATCGCACTGAGGTAACCAATGAACAATATCGAAAATTCGTGAAATACGTAAGCGATTCATTAAAATATTTAGCAGTTTACGGTGGAGGGATCAACCAAACAGAAGATACGATTAAGGTTGATTGGAATAGAGCCATGAGAATTAACCAAAGTAGTAAAGCGGTTATTGAGAAATTGAATGAACTTTTATTAAGTCCTGATAATCGTATTCAAGGTAAAATAGAAATTGACCCCACTAAATTAATTTATAGATATTCTTATGTTGATTTAAGAGCAGCTGCAAAAGCTTCTAGAGGATTAGAACAACCTTTGAGTAATTTTTTGGTAACAGAAACACAGCCAGTGTATCCTGACTCATTAGTGTGGATGAGAGATTTCTCTTATTCTTATAATGAACCATTTACACGTTTATATTTTTCTCATCCTTCTTTCAATGAATATCCAGTAGTGGGGGTAACTTGGAAGCAAGCAGTAGCATTTTGTCATTGGAGAACCAATAGCAGTAATTTTTATTTAGATAAATCGGGCAAGGGTGATCAAAAAATTGATGGTATTTATCGCCTGCCAACAGAAGCTGAGTGGGAATATGCTGCAAGAGGTAATTCAAAAACAAATGCGATGTATCCTTGGGGCTCTCCTTATACAAGAACAAAGGAAGGCCGTTTGTTAGCTAATTTTAAGCCAGGAAGAGGAGATTATTTTGGAGGCGATGCTAAGAATGATAATATATATACTACAAAAGTAAAATCATTTACAGAGAATGGTTTTAAATTATTTGATATGGCAGGTAATGTTGCAGAATGGACAAGTTCTGTGTATTACGAAGGTGGTTATAATTTTGTAGGCGATTTTAGTCCAGACTTACAGTACAATGCAAAAGACGAAGATCCAACCACAATGAAAAGAAAAGTAATTAGAGGTGGCTCTTGGAAAGACATTGCCTACAACTGTCAAGTAAGTACTAGAAATTATGAATACCAAGATACTGCTAAGTCTTATATTGGCTTCAGATGTGTTTTATCTATGGCACCAAGAATTAATTAAAAAATAAGTAATAAACATCATTCAAAAAAATTACAACTATTACAAATGTCAAATTCTATTTCTCCAAAAACCAATAAAATAATCAATGTAGTATTCTCTTTAGGTGCTGCAGTTGTTATTATAGCCACATTGGCAAAAATTTTACACCTTTCTTGGGCTGACTATGCATTAATAGTTGGTTTTATTACGGAGGCGGTAATTTTTACTATTTATGCATTTTTACCACCACCAGAAGTGGGTGATGCTACACATGCACCACAAGCTGGTGCAGTTGATTCAGTGATGTCTCATTTGGAGGCTGCAAAATTAGATGGCGCAGCTTTTGAAAAATTAAGTAATAGTTTTCAGCGCTTAAATGACACTGCAATGTATTTGGGCGATTTGGCAGACATGTCAAAAGCAAGTAAAGATTTCACACATAACACAAAAGATGCTGCAAGTGCTTTGGGTGCTATTAAAGAGGCTGCAGGAAGTGTTTCAATTAATTTAGGAAGTTTTGCTACAGCAACGGATGGTGTTAAGAATTTAAATGAGCAGTTTCAAATGATGAGTAAGAGTATGGAAGCAATGAATACCTATTATAGCAAATTAGCGGAAGCTTCTAATGCCATGTCAAGCTCGGCACAAGATGCTATTAGAGCGAAGGAGCAAATTGCATTATTAGCAGACAATCTTACACAATTAAACAAAGTGTATGGCAATATGATAGTTGCTATGCAAGGTCGTTAATTAAATTATTCAACTTTTTCACTTTATTAAAATCTAGTATACATGTCATTACCTAAGGAGCCAAGGCAGAAGATGATTAACATTATGTATATAGTGTTAACTGCATTGTTGGCATTAAATGTATCTAGTGAAATTTTGAATGCGTTTAAAACTATTGAACAAAGTTTAAATAGTGCAAGTAATATTATAGAAAGAAAGAATACAGATATCTATAAATCTTTACGAAGCAAATTGGCCGATCCAAAAACTGCAGAAAAAGCAGCAATTTGGTCGCCTAAGGCAGAGAAAGCACGTGGCTATGCAGATGCGATGTATACTTATGTAGAATCATTGAAACATGATTTAAAAGTAGAATCTGGTTTGAAAACGAAAGATGGAAAAGAGGAGTATAAAGAAGACGATTTAGATGCGACTTCAAGATTATTTTTAAATAATAAAGCAGGAGAATCAAAAGGGCAGGAGCTCTATAAAAAATTAGTTCAATTTAAAGCCGATTTATCAGCGATTGATCCTGCTATTGCCAAAGAGGTAATTCCTAATTTGCCATTAGATTTATCTATTCCTGCTACTACAAGTATTGCCGGTAAAGACGATTGGGCTTATGCATATTTTCATATGACTCCAAGTGTTGCTGCCATTACCATATTAACTAAGTTTCAAAATGATATTCGAAACAGTGAAGCGCAGGTTGCAGAATATTGTCATAAAGAGATTGGTGAAGTAGAGTTAGTCTATGATCAATTCAATGCATTTGCTGCTTCTAATTCTCAATATTTAATGGCTGGCGAAGAATTAATTATTACTGCCGGGGTGGGCGCATTTAGTAGTGCTGCGAAGCCTTCTATTTCTATTGATGGAGTGAACGTTCCTATCACAGCCGATGGATCTGCGGTGTATAAAACGACTGCTGGATCACCTGGTGCGAATATGAAGAGAGTGAGAATTTCTTTTTTAAAGCCAAATGGTGAAACTGCCATTGTAGAAAAAGATGTGAAGTTTACAGTAGGTACACCAACTGGCTTAGTAGTATCAACAGATAAAACAAGGGTATTTTATAAAGGCCTAGATAATCCATTAAGTATTACAGGCGGAGGAGGTGCTGAAAAAGTAAATGTAACAGTGGAGGGTAGTGGTTCAACTATTAGTAAAGCAAGTCCAGGTCAGTACATCGTAAAATGTACACAACTTGGTAACGTTATGGTGAATGTGAATGATGGTAAATTATCTCAAAAAATTAATATTCCTGTGAAGCGTGTTCCAGATCCAATTGCGATTATTGGGGGAAGTGCTGGAGGCAATATGGCTGCGAATAAATTTAGGGTTCAACAAGGTGTTATTGCAGATTTGAGAGATTTTGTTTTTGAAGGCGTTAAATTTAATGTGGTATCATTTATTGTGATTGCTACAGGCAAAGGGTTTGATGAACCAGAAGTGGCAGAAGTGAATGGCGCAGCGTTTGCAGGCGGTGCACAAGCTTTAATAAGAAGATGTCAACCAGGCACAACAGTTACCATAGGGGAAATAAAAGTAACAGAGCCAGGAGGGGGAAGTAGAAAATTAGATCAAACCATTACTTTTATTTTACAATAAGGACACATAGACGGAAGTGATTAATATTTGAAAAAAAAGTAGAAAAAAATAAGACATGAAAAAATTAATATATAATAGTTGCTTTTTAGTAATAGGACTTGTATTAGTAAATAGCGCCACTGCTCAATTCAATTACAAGAAAAAAGCAGCACCTGCAAGCAAGGACACAGTACTTCCAAAACCTATTGAAGTACCTGCTGCACCAGTAACACAGGTAGTGGTTGATCCTAATGTGAAATCTACTAAAACAATTGATACAACGATGGTGGGTGGTTTTAATGCAAACACAAGAAAGAGTTTAAGGCCTAATTATGGCTTTTCCTCAGAAAATAATAAAAGAAAAATTACACAAGAAAGAACGCCTTTGCCTTATGAGAATTTAAGAGAAGAAGATGCGTTATTTAGTGAATTTGTTTGGGAAGAAATTGACGGAAGAGAGAAAATTAATCGCCCTTTTATTTACCAAGCGTATGATGATAATGGAGATCAGCGTTTTTTCGCCATTTTATTAAGGGCTATTGAAAAAGATGGAGTGGTTCCTTTTTCTGCAGAAGGGGGAGATGATCGTTTTACAAAGCCATTGGGCATTGATGAAGTTAATTCAATGTTGAAAGGAAGTTTAGATACACAATTGGTTCAAAATATTAACAATCCAAATGTTTTTGATACAAGTATTATTTACAATACTAAACTAGCCCCTAATCCTGATTCTATTTATACATTCAGATTAAAGGAGCAATTTATTTTTGACAACAGAACCAGCAGAATGTATTGTAGAATTATTGGAATTGCTCCAGTTGCTACGATTGTGATAAATAACAAACCTATTAAGCGTACTTTATTTTGGATTTACTATCCAGAATTAAGAGCAAGCTTAGCAAAAAACGAAGTGTATAATCCAAGGAATATTTCTAGTAGAATTACTTGGGAAGAATTATTTGAAAGCCGCTATTTTAATGGATACGTTGTAAAATCTACTTTAGATAATTACAACGATAAAATGTTGAATGCTTTATATAAAGATCCGAATAAAAGATTGTTAGAAGGAGAGAAGATTAGACAAAGAATATTTGATTACGAGCAAGACAGATGGGTTTATTAGCAAAATAAATGGGTTATTAGGCCTCTCTTTTTGCAAAAGCCTCTTTTAATATTTGCGCTTTGCTGGGTCCTATGATTTCTGAAAGCAATTCCAGTTTGGCTTCTTTTATTTTTTGAACCGATTTAAAGTAAATCAATAATAAATCTTTGGTTTTAGGGCCAATGCCTTCAATTTGATCCAAACTATTTTCAAGTGCGCCTTTAGATCGTTTACTTCTATGAAACTGAATACCAAATCTGTGTACTTCGTCTCTAATATTTCTTATTAATCTATGCGCATCGCTTTGCCAGTTCAATTTCATAGAATCTTTATCACCTACAAAAAATAGTTCCTCTAAATTTTTAGCCAATCCTACTGTTGTTACTTTTTGTTGAATACCAAGTTCCGTTAGCGCTTCAATAGCTGCATTTAATTGCCCTTTACCGCCATCAATGATAATAAGCTGAGGAAGTGATTGTTTCTTTTCTACCACCGATTTATACCTTCTAAAAACCGATTCCTTCATACTGGCAAAATCATTAATGCCAACAACTGTTTTAATATTAAACTTACGATAGTCTGACTTACTAGGTGTGCCATTTTTAAAGCAAACCATTGCAGACACTGGAAATGCGCCTTGAATATTGGAGTTATCAAAACATTCAATATGTATTGGCAATGCACCAAGATGTAATTGATCTTGAAGTGCTGCTAAAACAGTATCATTTTGAATAGGGCTTACCTGCACTAATTTTTGCTTATGTTCCCAGTCCTTCAAAGCATAGTCGGCATTTTTTTGAGAAAGTGCTAAAAGCTGTTCTTTATCTCCTTGTAAGGGTACCGTGTATTTAACGCCAGGTAATTTATCTTGAAAATCAAAAGGAACAATGATTTCTTTTGCATCAGAAGATAAATTACTTCTAAAATAATGAATGGCGAAGGATAGAATAGTTTCCTTGTCTTGTTCTAATGGCACAGTTAAGGGTAAAATATGCGTTTGAATAATTCTACCTTCCTGTACCATTACATAACTTACGTATGCTTGATCTTCGTTGTGTGCAATACTGAAAACATCTATAGGGTGCTGATGTTTAGTGTACACTACCGATTTTGTTTGATAGGTCTCGAGTTCTTCTATTTTCTTTTTTGTAAGGCCAGCCTTTTCAAATTTCATAGTAGCAGCTTCTGCTTGCATCTGAACTTCTAACTGTTGTATGACTGGTTTAATATTACCCTTCAATATGTTTTGCACTTGTTGAATGGAATTATTATAATCGTTTTCGGTTTGATAATTTTGGCAAGGTCCCAAACAATTACCTAAGTGATATTCTAAACAAACTTTAAACTTACCTAGCTCTATATTTTTTTTAGTCAAAGGAAGTGTACAGGTTCTTAATGGAATGGTTTGTTTGATATGGCTAATTAATTCTCTAACAGCTAGTGCGTGTGTAAAGGGGCCTATATAGGTAGAGCCATCTTTTATTTTTCTTCTAGTTAAATAAACTCTTGGAAATGATTCGTTTTTAATGACGATATAGGGATAGGTTTTATCGTCCTTTAAATTAATATTATACTTGGGCTGGTAGTTTTTAATGAGCTCATTTTCGAGTATAAAAGCGTCATGCTCTGAGTCGACAATAGTGAATTGGATATCTTTTATTTTCTGAACTAATTCAACCGTTTTTTGATTTTGTTGGGCCACGAAAAAATAGGAGCTCACTCTTTTTCTGAGATCTTTGGCCTTGCCTACGTATAACAAGACCCCTTTGCCATCAAAATACTGGTAAATACCAGGTTCGTGGGGTATACTTGACTGAATTTCCTTAAACTGCTCTTTTTCCATATTGGGCGCTGTGGTCACAAAAATACTTTATATTTTTGTGTCATGGAATTATCTGTCAATATACCCGCCCTTCTTTTTCCAGCTATTAGTTTAATTATGCTGGCCTATACCAACCGTTTTTTGGCCCTTTCTAATAGGGTGAGAGTATTGCACGATAAATACCAGCAGCTTGAGCAGCGCCATATCATATTTGGCCAAATTAAGAATTTGAAATACAGGATAAAGCTGATACAGAATATGCAAACCTATGGAGTAGCCACTTTACTACTCTCTATTTTATGCATGTTTTTTATATTTATTGAATACCAAACAGTTGCTAAATTTATTTTTGCCATTAGTTTAATCTCTTTTTCTATTTCTATTTTCTTATCACTCATAGAAATACGCTTAAGTACCAAGGCTATTGAATTGGAATTAAGTGACATGGAGGGGCTTGAAGATCCCTCGGTGATGGAATATTTAAGAAAGAAATTTGATAGAGAGTAAGCAATCTTAATTAGACATTCTTCTTTCACCAATTTGTTGTCTCCACATAGCATAGTACAAACCCTTTTCGAGTAACAAAGAATCGTGTGTCCCTTTTTCTATCACTTGGCCTTTTTCCAATACATAAATTTTAGTAGCATGTATGATAGTAGATAATCGATGCGCAATCATGATGGTGATTTGTTCTCTTTCTGCAGATAATTGTCTAATCGTATCGGTGATAGATTCTTCTGTTAAACTGTCTAAAGAAGAAGTGGCTTCATCAAATATTAATAAATGAGGATGTCTTAATAAGGCCCTAGCAATGGATAGTCTTTGTTTTTCTCCTCCGCTTAATTTTAATCCTCCTTCTCCAATTAAAGTTGCTAAACCATTACCTCCTTTGTCTAAAATATTACTACAACTAGCTTTGGTAAGTGCAATCAGCATATCTTCTTCAGTGGCATTTGGTGCGACAAAAGCTAAGTTTTCTTTTATGGTTCCTGCAAATAATTGCGTATCCTGAGTAACAAAACTAATTTGATTGCGCAAATTAGCCATGTCTATAGTATTTGTATTGACATCATTTACTAAAATTTGCCCTTCTTGTGGTTGATACAATCCTACTAGTAATTTAACTAGCGTGCTCTTTCCAGCACCAGATGGTCCCACAAACGCAATGGTTTCGCCCTTTTTAGCATCAAAGCTAATATTGTCAATTGCTTTAAAATTGGCTGTTTGATGTTGAAAGCCAACATGATTGAAAGCCAAGTGTTGAATTTCACCAACAGCGGTTGGGTTAATGGGCGTTTGATCGATAGGTTTTTTCATTAACGCATCGAAGTTGTTTAAAGAAGCTTCCGTTTCTCTATAACTTAAAATGATGCTACCAATTTCCTGCAAGGGTCCAAAAATAAAAAAGCTATAAAATTGCAAGGAGATTAATTGACCTACCGTTAAAATTTCTTTAAAGATGAGCCACATTAAAGTAAAAGTAATTACTTGTCTTAAAAAGTTGACCATCGTTCCTTGTATAAAACTTAAGGAACGAACATTTTTTACTTTTTTTAATTCTAGTGCTAATATTTTATAGGTGTTGTTATTTAATCTTTGAATTTCTTGCGTTGTTAATCCTAAACTTTTTATAAGTTCAATATTGCGTAAACTTTCTGTAGTGGTTCCTGCTAAGGAAGTAGTTTCTTTAACAATAGTTTTTTGAATAACCTTAATTTTCTTACTTAATAAATTGGTAACATAGGCTATCAGACTTGCCCCGCCAATATAAATAGGTATTATAGACCAATGCAATCTGGTGGCATAGATAGCAACAAATATCACGCTCACAATGATGCCAAATAACACATTGACCACATAGCTAATAAATTTTTCACAATCTGCTCTTGCCTTGGTTAATATAGATAAGGTTTCTCCACTTCTTTGGTCTTCGAATGCTTGATAGGGAAGTTGCATGGAATGCTTTAATCCATCTGTAAATAACGCGGCGCCAAATTTTTGGATGATTACATTCACGGTATAATCTTGAAAGGCTTTGGCAATTCTACTCACCATGGCAGTACCCACTAATAAGAGTAACATATTGCTTACTCCCTTTAAAAAATCAGCTTGTGTTCTATGGTGACCGGCTGCATCCACAATGGGGTTTTTGGCAAAATCGTCAATTAATCTACCAAATATCATGGGGTCGAATAATGAAAAAGTTTGGTTGATACCGGCAAGTATAAATGCTAAGAAAACTAGGCCCCTAAAGGGTTTGATGTATTGGAACAATATCTTCATAAGGTGTAATCTATTAAGTGGACAAAGGTAATAAATATAGGTCGTTTTTTGACAAATCAAGGGATTATCCACCTGCTGTTGAAAACTGCCTATTTCGATTGATTGACATTTGGCACGAATGGCCTAATTTACTGTAGACATTGAAATAACAATTTAATTTATATAATATGTTATGGAGAAAGTTTAACGGAGAAAAAATAGTGCTGCCCATCAAAGAAGCAGTAAGACAAGCAATTATTGCTGAGTCTGAAAAAAAGACTAAACTAAAAGTTTGTATTGGTACAGATAGTCAAGTGAAAGCAAATGTAACAGAATTCGCAACTGTGATTGTTTTTTTAAGAGAGCACAATGGAGGCTTCATGTACATTCACAATGATAAAACGACACAACGCTATCATCTTAAGGAAAGAATGTTAATGGAAGTAGCAAAGAGTATTGAAATTGCTTATGAGCTTTGCGATCTTTTTATAGATTATAATATTGAAATGGAAGTGCATGCAGATATTAATACCAATCCTCAGTTTAAAAGTAATGATGCTTTAAAAGAAGCGATGGGCTATATTTTAGGAATGGGGTTTGCTTTTAAAGCGAAACCGGAAGCCTTTGCAAGTAGTTGTTGTGCAGATAAGGCGGTTAATTAGCATTATTGCTCCTCTGCGTCTAATTTATTGTATTGGTCTATACAGGCTAATACTTCTTCAACACCTGTTCCTTTTTCTGCACTGGTTACAAAGCCTTGTGGTAAAAAGGGCAAAATTTTATTTAATTCATCAAAGAAAGATTTTACATTTCTTGCTACCACGCCCGGTTTTTCTTTGTCTGATTTGGTGAATATAACGGTATAAGGTATTTCCCATTTGTACAATTGCTGAATAAAAGCGATGTCAATTTTTTGTGGTGAATGTCGACTATCAATTAAAACAAAAACACGACTTAAGTTATCTCTTTTTCTTAAATAATTTTCAATCATTTGCTCCCATCTTCTTCTGCTGCTTTGAGATACTTTCGCAAAGCCATATCCTGGTAAATCTACGATATACCATTTTGATTGTTTTCCTTTTGCAACGTTATTGCTTGTAATTTCAAAATGATTTATTAGTTGCGTCTTGCCGGGTGTGCCGGAGGTTTTTGCTAAATTCTTTTGAGCACATATAGCATTGATAATAGAGGATTTGCCTACATTACTTCGGCCTATAAATGCATATTCTGGCGCATTCAATGATGGGCATTGATCAAAGCTTGGGCTTGAAATTAAATACGTCGCTTTTACAATTTTCATAATAAGGCCAAACTACTTTGTTGGAGCTGCAGCGCCTTGTTTTTTAAGGATCAAACTATCTGCAGGGTAGGTAGCCTTTAAAGTGTCCATAATATTTTGACACCACTTTGTTAAAGTTGCTTTTTCGGCTTCTGTTAATTTTGCTTCTGTATGAATAATAGTATAAGAAGGCAAAGGCATTTCACCTTCTTTAATTTGCTCAATCACTTCTTCTAATTTGTGATTTTGCTTAGCCAGTCTATAACCTGCAAATTCATTAAAATTAAAATGACGTTTACCATCTTTTACATGATCTGCTAACCAAAAGCTAATAGGTTGTATTGCTGCATAAAAAGGATATTTTGTATTGTTGGTATGACAATCGGCGCATGCTTTGTCAACGATTACCTTAACGCTGTCTGGCATTGGATACAAAGTAGAAATATCTTTAGTAATATCTGCTGAATTATTTTTTGCTGGACGAATAAATTGAATGGCTACTAAAATAACTAGCAATCCAATTAGTATTTTCTTTATCATGATAACTTAGTTTTAAAATTGGTTAATGTATATGTTGATTCTTTATCTTTATTAGCTAATCACTATTACTTAAAGATAATCTTAATTTACAATTTTTCTTAGATTAATACATCGCCGGTCATTTCTGCAGGTATGTCAATGTCCATCATTTTGAGGATCGTAGGGGCCAAGTCTCCAAGTTTTCCCGGCTTTATATCACCCTTCCAGTCTTTGTCTATAATGAAAAAGGGCACCAAATTTAAGGTATGCGCTGTATTAGGGCTGCCATCTTCATTGATCATGTAATCGGCATTGCCATGATCGGCAGTTAAAAATATGGTATACCCGTTTGCTAAACCAGTAGTAACAATTTTTTCAACACAGCTATCTACTGTCTCCACGGCTTTCATTACCGCACTAAAAATACCAGTATGGCCTACCATATCCGCATTGGCAAAATTTAAGCAAACAAAATCTGGATTACCTGCTTTTATTTCAGGCAATAATTTATCGGTTAATTCTTGTGCACTCATTTCGGGTTGTAAATCGTAGGTAGCTACTTTGGGAGAAGGGGCCATGATTCTTGTTTCTCCATCGAAGGGAACTTCTCTGCCCCCGCTAAAGAAAAAAGTAACGTGCGGATATTTTTCTGTTTCAGCAATTCTAATTTGCTTCTTTTTGTGTTTTGCCAATACCTCGCCTAATGTGTTTTGTAAATTATCATTTTCAAATATGATATTTACTTTTTTAAAAGTTTCATCATACTTTGTAATAGTAGTATAATGTAGGTCTAATTTTTTCATTCCAGCATCTGGGAAATCTTTTTGTGAAAGTACTTCTGTAATTTCTCTACAACGATCGGTTCTGAAATTAAAGCAAAGCACAGCATCGCCCTCCTGAATGGTGGCAATAGGTTGGCCTTGTTCTTTAAGAATAGTAGGTTTTATAAACTCATCGGTTATAGCATTGGCGTAGTTCTCTTTAATCGCTGCCAAGGCATTATCTGCTACAGGACCTTCGCCTTTTACCAATGCATCGTAAGCAAATTTTACTCTTTCCCATCTTTTGTCACGATCCATTGCGTAATATCTTCCGCTTACGGTTGCAATTTTTCCCGCAGATTTTTTTAAATAATTTTCAAGATCTTCTATAAATCCTAGACCACTTTTTGGATCCGTATCTCGGCCATCGGTGAAAGCGTGAATAAATACTTTAGATAATCCTTTTGATTTACATAAATCGCATAAAGCTTTTAAATGACTTGTATGAGAATGCACGCCGCCATCACTCACCAGGCCTAATAAGTGAAGTGGTTTATTATTTTGTAGCGCATAATCAATGGCAGCGAGTAAAGTGGGATTGCTTGCTAATTCACCTGTTTTGATAGCCACATTAATTCTTTGTAATTCTTGGTATACAATACGTCCTGCGCCTAAATTTAAATGACCCACTTCGCTATTGCCCATTTGTCCATCGGGTAAACCAACCGCTTCACCGCAGGTAACAAGTGTGGAATGAGGGTATGCCTTATATAAACTAGATACAAAGGGTACTTTTGCTTGTTGAATAGCATCGGAAGAAGGTACTAGCCCCAATCCCCATCCATCCATTATCACTAACATTACTTTTTTAGACATAATTGTTCCTTAATTTTAGCCGTAACTTTGTTTTTATTAAATTGTACCACAAAGTTTCAAAATACTAAGCAGATTACAAACTTTATACTGTTATAATAAGTAAAAAATGAGTAAAAGACCCAAATCAAATAATACTTCTTCGTCTAGTTCACCCTTAGTGTATAGTACTGATCCAGCTTATAAGTTGCCGATTGAGGAAGAAGAAGCAAAAGCTACTTTGGCACCACAGGATCAATTATTGCGGATAATTTTAGAAACCAAACATAGGGCAGGTAAAACCGTCACCATTGTCTATGGGTTTGAGGGTACTGAAGAGGCCATGCTTGAACTAAGTAAGGCATTGAAAAATCATTGTGGCACTGGAGGTGCTGTGAAAAATGGGGAGATTATCATTCAAGGAGACCACCGTCAAAAGATATTCCAATATTTAAAACAAAAAGGGTATCAAAAAGCGAAGTTGTAAAATTAACATCGCATCCTAATAATAAATTTCTAAATTTAATCTTGTTTTTAGTTCTTGTACTAAAGGATATTGCGCTGCAATGCGCTCATACTTTTGCTTGCTATTCAAACTTAAATGCAAAGGGACATCTTCTTTTTCACTTGTGGCAACAAGAATACTAAATTGAATTCCACGATTGTGAAAATGCGCCCACACTTTTTCTAATACATTCATACGCTCTTGTTCTACAAATTTTTGTGCAGTTAAGGCAGGAACAGTAATGGTGAAATGGGTATCATCTTCGATGGCCAAATCGGCTAATTTGAAGGTACTAGCTGCTGAATGTTTTAAAGCTGTCTCTAAAGTGAGTGTAAAATCGTCCCAACACTTTCTTAAGTCTTCCATGGTAAGGGGGATAGAATCTATTACTTCTTCAATTTTGTATTTTTCTCCATATTTATTTTGAAGTACTGCTAATAAATTTTTATTATTTCCTTTTGGAATATTGGATTCTGGAGGAGTGGTGGAAGAAGAAGTTTTGGAAACTGATGGAGCTTGCTTTGTTTCAATAACAGACTCGTTTGTAGCTTTAGTATCATTTTCTACTTTTGGCAAAGTCGTAGAACTTTTTACTGGAGCACTTGCAACACGAGGTGCTTTTTGCTCAATGATTAACTTTGCCTCACTTGTTACCACTGAATTACTTAAAGGAATGATTTTTTTTAATCGAATGGGGTAGTGGCTATCAACTAGTTTTTTTTTTACTACTTGGCTATCTTCCATGCTTAACTCAATTGCTTGTTGCAAAAAATTAAGTTTTATAATGGCCATTTCAACATGCAGTCGTTTGTTACGGGCCATTTTAAATTGAATCTCGGCTTCATTTAACAAATTCAAGGCGCTTACTAAATAAGGAGTACTTACTTCCTTCGCTACACTAATATATTGCTCTCTCCAGCCTTCAATAGACTCTAATAATTTAGCACTAGCCGGATCTTTACAAACTAATAAGTTTCGGATAAAACTAGCCAGCCCGTATAATACCATGTCACCTTCGAACCCCTTCTGATTAATTTCATCATACAACAACATGGCATTGGTTAAATCCTGCGTGGTAAGGTGTTCTAGTAATTTAAAAAAGTAAGCTTCGTCTAAAATATTTAAATGCTCTAAGGTGTTCTCGTAGGTTAAAGCGCCGTTGGAAAAACTTACTATTTTATCTAAAATACTAAGTGCATCACGCATACAGCCTTCACTTTTTTGTGCAATTAATTGCAGTGCATTTTTTTCGGCTTTAATATTTTCCTTTCCAATAATTTCTTCCAAATGCGCAACGGTGTCATTGGAGGTAATACGTCTAAAATCAAAAATTTGACAACGACTTAAAATGGTAGGAAGAATTTTATGTTTTTCGGTAGTCGCTAAAATAAAAATAGCATAAGGAGGTGGCTCTTCTAAAGTTTTTAAAAAGGCATTGAAGGCACTCGTGCTTAACATGTGTACCTCATCTACAATATATACTTTGTATTTGCCAGCTTGTGGTGCAAAACGAACTTGTTCTACCAAGGTTCTAATATCATCCACCGAGTTATTACTCGCTGCATCTAATTCATGAATATTTAAACTTGCACCTTTTTCAAAAGAAACACAACTTTCGCAAGTATTACAGGCTTCTCCTTCTTTGGTGATTTTGGTGCAATTGATTGTTTTTGCTAAAATACGAGCGCAGGTAGTTTTACCCACACCTCTTGGTCCGCAAAACAAAAAGGCATGTGCCAAATGATTGTTTAAAATAGCATTCTTTAAGGTAGTGGTAATAGGAGCTTGTCCCACCACTGTATTAAAGTTTTGAGGTCTGTATTTTCTGGCTGAAACAACGAAATTATCCATAGTTGACGCGCAATATACACATTCAAAATCAAAAGTATTAACCTAGGAATTAAATCTTATCCCCTATTTATTAAAGGCCCTTTATTACCCTTATTTAGCACTATAATCCATAAGTGGGTGTCGCTCAAAAGGGTGGGCGCTAGGGTTAAAAATATGCCTAAAAGTGACCATATGTCTACTAGGACTTGCCTCCAAGCTTTTATAAATATTTACCATTTTGGGATTCCAGTCGGCAGCCCAGCCCATTTCATATTGACTATAAATTTTTATGTCATTTAAAAGTAAATGGCAGGATTGAATTAAAAAGCTATCAATACCTAATGCTTGATATTTAGGCACCACTCCAAAAGCCAATCCGGTTAATTTATTATTGCTTCTATTCCATTTCATCCAAAGCAGGTGTAATTTTTGTAGCAGCCCTAGTTTTCCATTGAAATATTTAAAATATTGATTCACATCAGGGATATTAATAAACATAGCGATAGGTTCTTCTTTATAATAAGCGAACCAAATTACTCTTTCATCCATAATCGCTTTAAGGGAATTAAATAGTTTTAATATTTGGTCTAGTGTAATTGCTTTTTCTTCTCCGTGTTGTGCCCAGGCTGCATTATATATAGTAACAAAATCTTGCGCAAATTTGGGAAGCCTTTTTTTATCTAAATGAACGGCAATGTAATCGGGTTTTGTTTTAAATTTATGATACCTTTCTTCAAATCGAGCAGGAAGGGGCGTTAATAAATTCTTTTGATAATAATATTGGTTGTAATAATTCTGAAAACCAAAATGAGTTAGGAGCTTTTCATAATAAGGCGGATTGAAAGACATGCCATACATGGGCTCGGCATCAAATCCTTGCACCATGAGTCCCCACCATTTATCTCTATCGCCAAAATTAATAGGACCATCCATCGCTTGCATGCCATAGCTGGCTAACCACTCTTGCGCAGTAGTAAAAAGTAAATTGGCAGTTGCTTGATCATTGATACAATCAAAAAAGCCCACGCATCCCACTGGATAGTCTGTGCCTTTGTTCTTATAGGTATCATAATAAAAAGCGGCAATGCGACCAATAGTTATTCCTTGCTTATCAATGGCCAACCATCTTTTAGCATTGCCTTGTTGGAATAATTTATTTTTAGCCGGATCGAATACTTGAAAAACTTCCTGGTCAAGTGGTCTGATATAATGAGGGTTCTGCTTGTTTAGGCTGGCGTTAATGTCTACAAATTGCTGTGCTAATGCGGGAGTCGTTACTTCAATAATACTCATTGTATGAAATTAAAATATTTTTAACACACTTAGTGCAAATAGAGCAGCTGTTTCAGTTCTGAGTCGGGTAGGTCCTAAATGAATAGCTTTAAATTGATGTTGGACTGCTAATTCAATTTCGGCAGCAGAGAAGTCGCCTTCCGGCCCTATGAATAAAAGACAATCGGTAGCAGCTTCTATTTTTTTGATATCCAATTTGTCGCCTGCTTCGCAATGTGCTATTAATTTTTGTGTTTGTTTTTGTGCAACAATTGCTTCCTTATATTTTACAGGTGTTCCCAGTAAGGGCAACCAAACTTGTTGACTTTGAATCATTGCTGATTGTAATATATTTTGAAATCTTTCCATTTTAAATTTTTCAAAAATGGTGTGTTCGCAAACCAGGGGAATAATTTCATAAATACCCATCTCCGTCGCTTTTTCTAAAAGCCATTCTAACCTAGTAACATTTTTGAGTAATCCAATGCCTAAAGTTAATTTTTGAGAAGAGGGAGCAATATATTTTTCAGTTAAAATTTTTACAACTGTATTTTTTTTATGTGGCGTTACAATAACGGCTTCGAATAAAAAACCTTTACCATTGGTTAAGTCAATTCTATTGTCTTCTTGCATTCTAAGTACTTGAACGCAATGCTTGCTGCTTATTTCGTTTAAGGTAAAGCTAGTTTGGCCCGATAAAATAGAGGGTTCGTAAAAATAAGGTATCGACATAGCTGCGACTTATTTAAAACGGTTGATCGTCATTAATACCTTCGTCAAATTCGCCTTCATTCATTTTACTTCCTTGAATAAAGAATCGACCGCCATCGGGAGCACCACCACTATTTAAGCTTGGTTGTAAAGGTTTGTAATTGCTGGCTAATCCAGGAATACCGCTATCACCTTCCCACTCTTCAAATCTTTGAATATCTAAGTTGGCTCTAAGTTTAATTAAATCTAAACGGCCATTTCTATGTTTTGCAATTCTAATATGTGTCTCACCTTGTGTACTTTCTCCCATTTCATTGCTCATTACTTCATAATACTCGGGACGATAAATAAACATTACCATATCCGCATCTTGTTCAATCGCACCAGATTCACGTAAATCACTCAACTGCGGCATTTTACTTTCTTTTCTTGTTTCCACCGCACGACTTAATTGAGAAAGTGCAATAATAGGAATATTTAATTCCTTCGCTAAGGCTTTCAAACTTCTTGAGATATTACTAATCTCTTGCTCACGATTTGAATTTCTATCCCCTGAACCACTCATTAATTGTAAATAGTCAATGATGATAATTTTAACCTGATGTTTGTTTACCAGTCTTCTTGCTTTTGCTCTAAATTCAAAAATATTTAAAGCAGCCGTATCGTCAATATAAATAGGAGCTTGTTCTAATTTCTTAATACCCTTGCTATGTAATTGTTGGTATTCATATTCTTCTAATTTACCACGCGAAATTTTTTCCATTTTAATTTCACTCTCCGCACTTAAAATACGTTGTACTAATTGAGAGGCACTCATCTCTAAACTAAAAAATCCAACCGCTTGTGGTTTAGTAGGATGCAATGCTGCATTGCGTGCAAGGTTCAACGCGAAAGCAGTTTTACCCACAGAAGGTCTTGCAGCTAAAATAATTAAATCGGTAGGTTGCCATCCGTATGTGATTCTGTCTAAAGAAGTAAAGCCACTTGGCACACCAGAGATTTCGTCTTTCTTAGTTCTTAATTGATCTATACGCGTAACAGCATGTGCTAAAGCGTCTCCAATATCCACGAAGTTTTTCTTCAAATAGTTATTGGTAATATTAAACATTTTTGTTTCGCTATCATCTAGCAAATCAAAAACGTCTGTACTATCTTCATAAGCGTTTGCTATTACTTCGCCACTTATTCTAATTAACTCTCTTTGTATAAATTTTTGTAAAACAATTCTGCCATGCGCTTCAATGTTGGCTGTAGATACAACGACATTGGTTAATTTAGAAATATAATAAGCACCACCAACAATATCTAGTTGCTCGCGCATTTTTAATTCCTCCACCATTGTCAACATATCAATAGGCATATTTTTTTGTTGCAAGCCTTGCATCGCACTAAAAATTAATTGATGCCCTTCTACATAAAAACATTCCGGCTTTAAAATTTCGCTAATGGTATCAAATGCACTTTTATCTAAAAGTATAGCACCTAAAACAGCTTCTTCTAATTCTCTTGCTTGAGGCGGAATTTTTCCATACATCATAGAACTAATATCTATATTGGTATTTTTCTTCTTCGTTCTGTTTGTATTTATACTTGGGATTGACATAGGGAGTAACCAATTTTCTTACTGCGAAAATCAAACCAAATTGGGACTTCAAGAAATTTAGTTTTGCAATGGGGTTGTACACAGGTCTTTACCATCTGAAATTCACAAAAAAAGACAGTTATTCACGGGTTTTGCACCTAGTTTTTCACTAAAAGCACTTAAAATCTTGTATTTTTGGAGCTATACCATAAAGTTGTTCTATGACGATTAGTTATCGCTGGCTGAGTGAATATTTACCGCATACGGTGAGTCCTGAAAAGTTATCCCTTATTTTAACTTCTATCGGGCTAGAAGTGGAGTCATTGGAAAAATTTGAAAATTTTAAAGGAGGACTCGCTGGCTTAGTAGTGGGAGAAGTCATGGAAGTGCAACAACATCCTAATGCTGATAAATTAAAATTAACCAAAGTAAACATTGGAAAGGACCAACCCTTAAGTATTGTTTGTGGTGCTAGTAATGTAGCGCTGGGACAAAAAGTAGTAGTAGCTGTTATTGGTACCACTATTTTTCCTACCACAGGCGATCCCATCACTATGAAATTAGCGAAGATAAGAGGGGAGCAAAGTGAAGGCATGATTTGTGCAGAAGATGAAATAGGAATAAGTGATGACCATGGCGGCATCATTGTGTTAGATGCTGCAGTAAAAGCGGGCACTTTAGTAGCGGACCTTTATGAAAATCAGGAAGATTGGATATATGAAATTGGACTTACACCCAATAGAATGGATGCGATGAGTCATTATGGCGTTGCTAAAGATGTTTGTGCGTATTTATCTTATCACGAATCACCGGTATCGGCCATCAGTCCATTTGTGAAAAAAGCAACCAAAGAAAAATCGGTTCTTCCTTTTAAAGTAAGTATTCAAGATGCAGCGGGATGTGCTAGATATAGTGGTCTAGTAATAGAAGGTGTTACAGTGAAAGAATCTCCTTCTTGGTTAAAAAATAAATTGCAATCCATTGGGGTACGATCAATTAATAATATAGTAGACATAACCAATTATATTTTGCATGAAACGGGACAACCCTTACATGCATTTGATGCGCGTGAAATTAAGGACCAACAAATCATTGTAAAAAAATATCCAGCAGGTACAAAATTCACCACCTTAGATGGGGTGGAAAGAAATTTAACTGCAAATGATGTAATGATTAGTGATACTGAAAAACCATTGTGTATCGCAGGGGTGTTCGGCGGTTTAACAAGCGGTGTGAAAATAACTACTACTTCAATATTTTTAGAAAGTGCTTGGTTTGAAAATGTACATATTAGAAAAACATCGGTGCATCATGGTCTAAGAACGGATGCGGCAACACGTTTTGAAAAAGGTGTTGCCATTGATGGTACCGTAAACGTATTGGAGCGCGCAGCGCAATTAATACAAGAAGTGGCTGGCGGAAAATGTAGTGAAGTTATTGATGTTTATCCAGCACCCGCTCCCAAAACAAAAGTGACTATTAGTTTTGCATACTTAAAAAAATTAAGTGGCAAAGTGTATCCTGTAGAAAAAGTAAAAACAATTCTTACTAGTTTAGGTTTTGAAATATTGAAAGAAACAGCGGAAGGGTTGGACTTAGCGGTGCCTTATCATAAGCCAGACATTAGTATTCCAGCAGATATTGTAGAAGAAGTTGTGCGCATTGATGGATTGGATAATATTGCCATACCAAGTGTCATTTCCATGAGTCCTGCGATTGATCCACTAGAGAAAAAGGAAAAGTTTAAAGATAAAATTGCCAATTATTTAGTAGGACGTGGCTTTACAGAAATACTTACGAACTCCATTACCAATAGCGCTTATTTCTCGGAAGAAGTTTTAGCTAGTTCGGTAAAAATGTTAAATAATTTAAGTGCCGACTTAGATGTGATGAGACCTTCTATGTTAGAGACTGGATTAGAAACCATTGCTTATAATATCAATAGAAAAAATACTTCCATTGCCTTTTTTGAAATGGGAAAAGTATATGGCAAGTCTGCAAGTGCCAAATATTATGAGTCGGAGCAATTGGCCATTTATATTTCTGGCAAACAACAACAAGATGGCTGGAGAACTAAAACCATGCCAGCCGATTTTTTTGTAGCCAAAGGAATAGCAACTGCACTTTGCAAATTATTAGGTCTTGCTGCAGGACAATGGAAGTCGGAGGATGGTGGACAAGTAACTTATATTATTCATAAAAAAGTAGTTTGCACGCTTGACATAATAGGCGCAAAAAAATTACAAACTTTTGGTATTAAGCAATCTGTTTTATACATCCAATTTGATTTATCTAATTTGTTGGCATTGTATCAAAGTCATCAAGTGGTGTATCAAGAAGTTTCAAAATATCCTTCGGTAGAACGAGATATTGCCTTAGTGCTTCCGCAGGCTACAAAGTATGCTGCTATTGAACAATCTATTGCTGCAGTTAAAATAGCTGCCCTACAAGAAAGCAGTGTTTTCGATATTTTTGAAAGTGAAAAATTGGGGGATCAGAAAAAGTCGGTTGCCATTAATTTTGTGTTTAATGCGGTAGATAAAACATTGACAGATGTGGAGATAGATGCTATGATGAAAAAATTGGTACAAGAATTTGAAAAAAACTTGCAAGCAGAAATTAGAAAATAACTATTTTCAGTAAATCAAAATAAGTTTATGGTGGACATCGCTTCTTCTTTATCTAATCTTCAAGAGAAACTAGCTCTTATTTTAAGGCGTACTGCTTTATTAGAGAAGGAAAATTTGCAATTGAAAACATCTTTAAGCAAAGAGCAGCGCCAGGTAAGTGATTTGATGGAACAGGTGCAGGAGGGGAAATCGAAATTAGCCGCAGCGATGGTAAACACTGCTAATATGAATAGTACAGACAAAGCACAATTGGTACAAAAAGTAGACCATTACATCAAAGAAATAGATACAGCCATTAAAAACTTGAATCCCTAATTTATGTCAGCTACCCAAGAAGAACCTGTTTTAATTCCTGTTAACATAACCATTGCGGATAGGTCCTATCGAGTAAAAATTGCTGCCAAGGATGAACAGGCAGTTCGCCAGACTGCAGCCCTCATTAACCAAAAGATGGTAGAGTTTAAAAATGCCTATGCAGGCAAGGACATGCAGGATTATATATCAATGGTTTTGCTTTGGTTTACCACCGAGCAACAACAGACAGGGCAAAACCTCTATGAGCTGGAAGCCATTCAAAATCAAATTGATGCGCTAGCTATTTCTATTGAAAAGGCGCTTTAAGGCACATAATTTGCCCACTTCGACTCCATTCTTTCCATTAATTGATTATCTTCGTCTCGGAACCTTTGACGCATTATAAATAATCTAAATACGTCAACCTAGTAGTATAAGAAAATAACGAAGCTTGCTATAGGTGACTATCAATGATTTATAAATAATATTGAATTAATGTATTAATCTCATTAACAACGAAAAAGGGGAGTATGAATTATTTACAAACAACAAGATTTAAACAATGGACCAAACCATATTATTCGTCATCATTGGAGGTGCTTCCTTATTGGGAGGCCTTCTCGTAGGCAAACTCGTATTTGCCCGCAATACCAAAAAACAAGTAGAAGAAGCCGAAGCACAAGCTGCTAATATTTTAAAGGAAACCGAATTAAGAGCGGAGACCATTAAAAAAGAAAAGCAATTGGAAGCGAAAGAACGTTTCGTGCAATTAAAGTCTGAATACGATCGCGATCTTTTAGAAAAAAATAAGAAAATAGGCGAAGCTGAAAATAGAATCAAGCAGAAGGAAATTACCATCAATCAGAAAGAAGCTTCTATTGACAAGCAAGTAAAAGACAACGAAGTCATTAAGGAAAAATTAAATCGTGAAATTGATTTAGTGAATGTGAAGCGTTCTGAATTAGAGAAGCACCAAGAAGAGCATATTCGTCGATTAGAAAAAATTGCCAACCTAAGTGCTGACGATGCAAGACAACAATTAATAGAAAGTTTAAAGCATGAGGCGCAAACACAGGCCCTTGTTTTACAACAAGAAATTATTGAAGATGCAAAGCAAAAAGCAAACAAGGAAGCTAGAAAAATCATCATACAATCTATCCAAAGAACTGCTGCAGAAGTAGCTATTGAAAATACAGTGACTGTGTTTAATTTGGAATCAGATGAAATGAAAGGACAAATTATTGGAAGAGAAGGTCGTAATATTCGCGCCATTGAAGCAGCTACTGGAGTAGATTTAATTGTAGATGATACACCTGAAGCTATTTTACTTTCATCCTTCGATCCATTACGTCGTGAAATTGCACGTTTAAGTTTACAACGTTTGGTGGCTGATGGTCGTATCCATCCAGCGCGTATCGAAGAAGTGGTGGAAAAAACACGTCGTCAGTTAGAAGATCAGATTGCAGAAATTGGAGAGCGTACCGTTATTGAATTAGGTATTCATGGTTTGCATAAAGAGTTGATTCGTATTATCGGAAAAATGAGATTCCGCTCTTCTTATGGTCAAAACTTATTAATGCACTCTCGTGAAACGGCTAATTTATGTGGTATTATGGCTGCTGAATTAGGATTGAATCCAAAACTAGCTAAGAGAGCAGGTTTATTACACGATATTGGTAAAGTGCCAGACGAAGAGACAGAATTAAGCCATGCCTTGTTAGGGGCTAAATTGGCTGAGAAATATGGTGAAAACCCAGCAGTGGTGAATGCAATTGGTGCCCACCACGATGAAATGGAGATGCAATATGTGATTTCCCCAATTATCCAAGCTTGTGATGCTATTAGCGGTGCAAGACCAGGTGCAAGAAGGGAGATTATGCAGCAATATATACAGAGAATCAAAGACTTAGAGAACCTAGCCATGAATTACCAAGGGGTAGAAAAAGCCTATGCTATTCAAGCTGGTCGTGAGTTAAGGGTGATTGTAGAGGCCGAAAAGGTAACGGATGCCACTTCTGATCAATTGAGCTTTGATATAGCCCAAAAAATACAAACTGAAATGACTTATCCTGGTCAGATTAAAGTGACGGTTATACGTGAAAAGAGGGCAGTGAATATTGCCAGGTAGTGGATTATTAATTTTGAACTAAATAATTTGGATAATAAGGTGGGTTCTCCTACCTTTGCCGTCCGCAAAAACAATGTATTATGAGCGAAGCAGTAAAATTTGTACACGAGCAATTGACCGCAAAAAAAGACTATCCAGCCTTCAAAGCTGGTGATAATATTACCGTTAACTACAAGATTGTAGAGGGTGGTAAAGAGCGTATTCAAAGTTTCCGTGGAGATGTGATTAAAACACAAGGTACAGGCGCAACAGCCTCTTTTACAGTACGTAAAATTTCTGATGGCGTTGGCGTTGAACGTTTATTCCCTTTCTTATCACCTAATATTGATGGTATTTTGTTGAATAAGTCTGGTAAAGTACGTCGTGCTAAATTGTATTACTTACGCGATAGAAGCGGTAAGAGTGCACGTATCAAAGAAAAAAGATTCTAGTAGCCAGTTTTCAGTGAATCTCTTGGGTTTGCTTAAAAGCTTGGATATCTTATATAATTGTCCCGTTTCGATTTAACTCGAGACGGGATTTTTTTTGTAACAAATAATTGGCTTTTTGGTGCTGTAATTCATAAAAAATACTGCTTTTGTATTTTATAATTACCTTACCTTTAAACTTCTAAATTTAATATTATGGGCAACTTAGGATTTCAAGAATTATTAATTATTGGTGTAGTTATTTTAGTAATGTTTGGTGGACGTAAAATCCCTGAATTTATGCGTGGTTTAGGAAAGGGTATTCGTGAATTCAACGATGCTAAAAATAATGTGAAAAAAGAAATCGAAGACGGCATTAAAGAAAAAGACGAGAAAGCTTCTTAGGTTTTATTATTTCAATTGTTATGTTTCGTTATACTTTTAACGACCCTATTCTATTTTTTATCCTTTAATTTAATAGCCTTTGTTTCGGTTTTCTTCCATCAAAGACTACCATGCTGCTTTGACAGCAGATACTACAACCTGTACCCAAGCGGTAAAATATTACTTGGATCAAATTGCAGCACAAGCACATTTAAATGCTTTTTTAGAAGTCTTTTCAGAAGAAGCATTAGCGCAAGCTGCCGCATTAGACGCAGCTCGTAAAGCGGGAAAATCTTTGGGTAAATTACACGGTGTCGTGATTGGCATTAAAGATGTGCTAAATTATAAAGGGCATAAGGCCACTGCCGCTTCCAAAATATTAGAAAATTATACTGCGGTTTATACAGCCACAGCTATTCAAAAATTATTGGATCAAGATGCCATTATTATTGGGCGTCAAAATTGTGATGAATTTGCCATGGGTAGTAGCAATGAAAATTCGGCATATGGTCCTGTGAAAAATGGATTAGATCCTACAAAAGTTCCTGGAGGTTCTTCGGGTGGTTCTGCCGTATCGGTGCAAGCCAATTTATGCATGATAAGTATTGGGTCTGATACGGGAGGTTCTGTAAGGCAACCTGCAGATTTTTGTGGAGTGGTAGGATTAAAACCTAGTTATGGAAGAATTTCTCGTTATGGTTTAATTGCGTATGCTTCTTCTTTTGATCAAATAGGTATTTTTTCAAAAACAATTGAAGACGCGGCGCTAGTTTTAGAAATGATGGCGGGAGAAGACAATTTTGATAGTACAGTATCTTCTTCATCAGTGCCCTCTTACAGTAATGAAATTGAAGTGCAAGCAAGCCCCCAAAAAATAGCTTACTTTAAGGAAACCCTTTTTCATCCAGGTTTGGATCCTGAAATAAAAACTAAAATAGAAAACTATTTAAAAGATTTGCAACACAAGGGCTATATAGTAGAAGCAATAGACTTTTCATTGCTTTCTTATCTAGTGCCAACTTATTATGTTTTAACGACCGCAGAAGCTTCGAGTAATTTATCAAGATTTGATGGAATTAAGTTTGGGCATCGAACCAAAGAAAATATAGAAGACCTGACCGATTTATATAAAAAAAGCAGAACGGAAGGATTTGGGGAAGAAGTACAAAGAAGGATATTGCTAGGTACGTTTGTATTAAGTGCTGGTTATTTTGATGCCTACTTTACAAAGGCTCAACAGGTTCGACAAAAATTAGTAGACTTAACCAATGCGGTTTTTTCAAAATACGATATAATAGTATCGCCCACTGTTCCTTCCACTGCATTTACTTTAGGAGCAAATAACCATACGCCCACTGAAATGTTTTTAGCTGATATTTATACGGTGTATGCTAATTTGGTGGGTATACCAGCTATCTCAATTCCCTTGTTTACCCATAGCAATGGCATGCCTTTTGGTTTGCAGGTAATGAGTGCAAGTTTTAATGAAACTAACATGCTAAGCTTTTCAAAACAACAAATGTTGGATAAAGCGGATTAAAAATCGTCTTCTAGATCGTCTTTGTCTTCGAATAGATCATCGTCATCTATTTCTTTAAAGTCTTCATTCAAATTAAAATCATCGTCTTCGTCTGAGGCTTTAAATTTACCTGGCTTCTTGGCCGATTTTTTTGGTACATCAAACTCTTCAAAATCAGGATCCCAGCTAGTATCCTCTTCCGTTTTTTCCCAATCATCATTTACGGCTTCGTCATCGTCTAAATCATCCTCGTCGTCTGCAATTTTTTTCTTTGCAGATGGTTTAGCTGATTTTTCCGCTTTAATGATTCCTGTTTTAGGACTAGCGGACTTTTTTTCTTTTATAGTTTTGACTGCCATATGTAATTAAGAAATTAACAATGTAAAATTTCAACTCAAAATTGTATTTACCAAAAAAAATGAGCTTTTTTTTAAAAAAAATTGTAATTAATTTTGCTTGCTATACTTAACTAATAATTTAAATATGTACTATTTGATCTCTACCCGGTCCATTAGAAACATATTTTACCGGAACGCCTAAATAGGCATTGATAAATTCTATATAGGTAATCATTGTTGCGGGTAATTCTTTTTCATTCTTCATTTTGGTAGTATCTATGTTCCATCCTTGCATTTTTTTCCAAATAGGGGCCACAGGAGTCCCTACAAGCTGAAAAGGAACGTAATCAATCTCTTTACCTTCCATTTCATAAGCAATGCCTAATTCAAGTTCTTTGAATGTATCTAGAATATCGGCCTTGGTCATAATAATTTGTGTTACACCATTGATCATGCAAGTGTATTTCAAAGCAACAAGGTCAATCCAGCCACATCTTCTTGGGCGGCCAGTAGTTGCTCCAAATTCGCTACCCAATTTTCTTAATTCTTCGCCGGTCTCATTGTGCAATTCAGTAGGGAAGGGGCCGCTACCTACTCTTGTGCAATAGGCTTTTGTAATACCAAAAACTTCATTGATCAATTTTGGAGCAATGCCTAGCCCAGTACAAACACCTGCAGAAATTGTATTGGAGGAGGTAACAAAAGGGAAAGTACCAAAATCAATATCTAACATGGAACCTTGCGCACCCTCGGCTAATACTTTTTTGCCTTTTGCAATTTGATCATTTATAAAGTACTCACAATTAATAATATTCATCGTTTTTAGAAACTCAAGCGCTTCAAAAAACTCGTTTTCCATTTCACTAATATCTTCATTAAAATTAAAGCTATCTAAAATTTTCTGATGCTTCATTCTTAAGGTGATGTACTTGCTAATAAAATTCTTACTCAATAAATCTCCTACACGAAGCGCGTTACGACCCGTCTTATCCATATAGGCAGGGCCGATACCCTTTAAAGTAGAGCCAATTTTACTTTCTCCTTTTGCTAATTCAGAAGCTTTGTCTAAAGCTCGGTGCGTTGGTATAATAATATTAGTTCTTTCAGAGATAAATAAATTCTTTTTTACATCCACACCCATCGCCGCCACCGCATCACATTCTTTTTTCAAGGTAACGGGATCTAGTACAACACCATTGCCAATAATATTAATTTTATCTTGGTGAAAAATACCAGAAGGTATTTGATGTAAAACCATTTTAGTGCCGTTTACATATAATGTATGGCCGGCATTTGGGCCGCCTTGAAAACGCGCAATAATGTCGTAGTTAGGAGCAAAATAGTCTACAATTTTTCCTTTTCCTTCATCGCCCCATTGGAGCCCTAAAATTACATCTACCATATTTGTGTATTTGAGAGAGCAAAAATAAGTCTTGGTAGGTTTATTACCTATTTAAACCCAAAATAATTAGCGCAACTTTTACACAGTTTCTGTGTCAAATCGCATAACCTGTTGAATACCGTTCAGAGACTTAATTCTAGTAACCAGCTCTTCTAATTCATCCTTGTCGTGAACGTATACTTTAATAGTTCCCTTAAATAAGCCTTCGGTTGACTCAATGGTAAGAGCGGCAATGTTAATTTTTAATTCCCCACTAATAATATTGGTAATTTTATTTACCACACCCACGTCATCTAATCCAATGATACTAAGGCCTGTTAGGAATGAAATTTCTTTATTTTTAGCCCACTTGGTTTTGACAACTCTATGTCCATAATTTGCCAAAAGTTGGGTGGCGTTAGGGCAATTGGTACGATGAATGATAAGACCTTTGCCGGTACTTACAAATCCGAAAACATCATCTCCAGGAATGGGGTTACAGCATTTACCTAAAGTGTATTTGATTTTATCACTAGATTCTCCGAAAATAATTAATTCCGAATCTTTTTTGCTAGGTGTTTTAGCGGATTGGCTGTCAGCATTAAATTCACTTGGGGCATTGACAGGCTTTGGCGCTTCAATTTTATCACCTACAATTTGAAATAATTTTAATTCCTTTAAATCGATAGACTTGGTAGCAATTTTAAATAGAAGATCTAACTGACTATGTAATTTATAATAGTACATTACTTGGTCAATATTATAAGGGTTGTAAACAGCTCCAATGCCTTCTAGCTTTCTTTGTAGGGTATATTTTCCTTCTTCAGCCACCACTTTTTTCTCTTCCCTTAAGGCATCTTTAATACTATTTTTAGCCTTGGCAGTGACTACACTATTTAACCAATCTTCAGTGGGCTTTTGCTTATTACTGGTTATAATTTCTATTTGGTCCCCACTGCGTAATTTATGGCTAATAGGAACCAGTTTATGATTCACTTTGGCACCAATACATTTTGAGCCAATAGCAGTATGTATAAAAAAGGCAAAGTCTAATGCAGAACTATTAATGGGCAGCATTTTCACATCCCCTTTAGGAGTGTACACGTAAATTTCTTCCGCTAAAAAAGAGGTTTTAAAATCTTGTAAAAAATCAATGCCTTCTTCTTGCTGATTGCCTAGGGCTTCTCTAATTTGAACAAACCATTTATCAAATCTATCTTCGTTTTGAGTGCCTTCTTTGTATTTAAAATGTGCGGCCAATCCTTTTTCGGCAATCTCATTCATTCGCTTGGTTCTAATTTGCACTTCCACCCATTTTCCATGCGGCCCCATCACCGTAGTGTGCAGCGCTTCATAACCATTGCTCTTGGGGTTACTTAGCCAATCTCTTAATCTTTCTGGTGAAGGACTATATTCATCTGTCACCATTGAGTATACTTTCCAACAATCTTCTTTTTCTTTTTCTATGGGAGAATCTAAAATCACTCTGATGGCAAAAAGATCATACACTTCCTCAAAACTTACCTCTTTCTTTTTTATTTTATTCCAAATAGAATGAATGCTTTTAGGGCGACCTTGAATTTCAAATTCAAATCCTGCATTTGTTAAATTTTCTTTTAAAGGGCGAATAAATTCATTGATGTATTTAGTCCTTTCTCTTTTTGTTTCCGCTAATTTTTTGGCAATTTCTTTATATATGGCAGGCTCCATATACTTCATGGACAAATCTTCTAATTCTGTTTTCACATTGTATAAACCCATACGATGCGCTAGTGGTGCGTAAACCCAAATAGTTTCAGAAGCAATTTTTAATTGTTTCTCTTGCTTCATCGCATCTAGCGTACGCATATTATGTAGTCGGTCCGCTAGCTTAATTAATATAACTCTTGGATCATCGGTAAGGGTAAGTAGAATTTTTTTAAAATTCTCTGCTTGCTGACTACTATTGGTATCCATCACCGTAGATATCTTTGTTAATCCGTCAACAATTTTAGCAATTTCATTTCCAAATTCACTCTTGATATCATCCAGAGCAATATCGGTATCCTCCACTGTGTCATGTAATAATGCGCAAATAGTACTTCTTACCCCTAAGCCAATTTCTTCCACACAAATCATAGCCACCGCCAGAGGATGTAATACATAGGGCTCTCCACTTTTACGACGCATCGTTTTATGAGCATCGGCAGCCATCTCAAAAGCCGTTCTCAGTAATTCTTTATCTCCTTTTTTTAATTTGGATCTTAAAGCGCGTAATAATGCACGGTAGTGACGAACAATTTCTTTTTTTTCTTGTTCTTCATCTAAATTGTATTTTGTTACAATCTCAGCATTGGCAGGTATATTAAATGCTTCCATCTTATTACGAAAATACGTAAAAGCGCTAGGATTTTTACAAAGAACAAACAGATAGTGTAACTTTGATTTGCAATGACAAGCCAACAGCCCAAAAAAATATTTCAGATATCCCTACTAAAGCGAGTTTTCTCGTTTGTACAACCTTACCGTTTTGTGTTTTTGGCAAGTGTGGTGCTGTCAATTCTGCTTGCCTTTACTACCCCTATAAGGCCTTATTTAATTCAAGCAACTGTAAATGCTGCTATAGGGAAAGCCGTCGATTTGCCCAGTTGGGTTCATTGGTTTTTGCCAGGCAATGCTTTTGAGTCGGCGATGCATCTGATATTATCCATTACATTATTTCAAGTAGCTTTTATTTTTTTTGAAACCATTATGCGCTTTTTTTTCACATTTGGTATGGCGTGGTTGGGGCAACAAGTAATAAGAGATTTACGCAATAAAGTATATGATAAAATTATGCATTGGGAAATGCGTCAATTTGATAAAACCCCTATTGGCACTTTAACTACTAGAACAATTAATGATATTGAAAGCATCAATGATATTTTTTCGGATGGATTGATTCCTATCTTGGCCGATATGCTAACTATTATTGTTACACTTACTACCATGTTTGTCATTAATTGGAAATTGACTTTAATATGCTTGATTCCTTTTCCTATTATGATTATAGCTACTTATTTTTTTAAAGAAAGCGTCAATAAAAGTTTTACGCAAGTACGCAATGCGGTAGCTGCTTTAAATGCTTTTGTACAAGAACATATTTCTGGGATGCAAGTAGTACAAACTTTTTCAGCAGAAGAAAAAGAAATGAAAAAATTTACGAAAATTAATGAAGGACATAAGGCCGCCAATATCAAAGCCATTTTTGCTTATTCGGTTTTCTTTCCAGTGGTGGAAGTGGTGTTGGCATTGAGCGTTGGTTTAATTGTTTGGTGGGTAGCCGATCGTTCCTTAGATGCAGGTTTGTTGGTGGCTTTTATTTTATTTCTGAATCAAATTTTTAGACCACTCAGAATGATAGCAGATAAATTCAATGTCCTGCAAATGGGGATGGTGGCTGCAGAGCGTGTCTTTAAAGTGTTAGACAATGAAGATGTTACCTTAAATGAGGGCACTTACGCACCAGCGCAAATCCCAGGTAAAATAGAATTTAAAGAAGTCTCGTTTGCTTACAATGAACCCAACTTTGTTTTACGTAATTTAAATTTTACAGTAGAAGCAGGATCGACTGTTGCGCTAGTGGGACAAACAGGAAGTGGCAAAACATCTATCATAAGTATTTTAAATCGTTTGTATCCTTATCAAAGCGGAACTATATTATTAGACAATCATCCTATTGAATCTTATGCATTGAATCGATTGCGTGCTTCGGTAGGTGTGGTATTGCAGGATGTGTTTTTATTTTCGGGATCGGTGTATGATAATATAACCTTGCGTAATACAGCTATTTCAAAAGAACAAGTTCATGAAGCTGCTAAAATGATTGGCATGCACGATTTTATAATGCAATTACCAGGAGGCTATGATTACCAGGTAATGGAAAGAGGGGCTACTTTAAGTTTAGGACAAAGGCAATTATTAAGTTTTATTAGAGCTTTGTTATATAATCCATCCATTTTAATTTTAGACGAAGCCACTTCTTCTATAGATACCGAAAGTGAACAACTTATCGAAAAAGCAATTGAAACACTTATTAAAGGGCGAACTTCCATTGTGATTGCGCACCGCCTTTCTACTATCCGCAAAGCTTCCAAAATTATCGTTTTAGACAAAGGAGAAATTAAAGAAATGGGCACCCATAATGAGCTTTTACAATTGGGCGGATTTTATGCAACATTGAGTGAAATGCAGTTTGATGCACAAAAAAAGATGACCAAGGTGTAAATTATTGATTTACAGTCATTTACAATAGCTTTATTTTTCAATTTTTACGTACAATTTCTATTTAAATTTATGCAAATTCAGACGCTTTCTTCCTATCTTTGCAGCAAATTTTGAAATGAGTATGGTCCTTAAGCGCCTAAAACCTTTATTGGTAGCAATTTTCAGTAGTATTTTGTTATTAAATACTGTTACTTTATTTGCGAATGAAAAAGTAGCTGCTGCTAAAGAAGAAGGTAGCTTTAATGTAACTGAAACTATTTTGGAGCATATAAAAGATGACCATAGCTGGCATCTTTGGGGGCACACTACAATATCATTACCTGTTATCTTATATAGCCCAAAAGGGTTTGAAGTATTTTCTTCTGCTAATTTAGTGGACGAACATCATGAGCCAATCGTATACAAGGGCTACAAATTAATTGCTGGTAAAATTAAAGCAGTTAATGAAGCTGGAGAATTAGATGCAGCTGCTAGTAAGCCATTATGGGATTTCTCTATTACTAAAAATGTAGCTAGTTTATTTATATCAGTAATTATTTTGTTATTGATTGTATTAACTGCAGCTGGTGCTTATAAGAAAACAGGTATCACATCGGCGCCAAAAGGGTTACAATCTTTTATGGAGCCTATTGTTTTATTTGTAAGAGATGAAATTGCCCTCCCTAATATTGGTGCTAAGCGTTATGCTAAGTACATGCCTTTCTTATTAACAATATTCTTTTTAATATTAACGAATAATTTTTTAGGCTTGATTCCTTTATTCCCAGGCGGAGCAAATGTGAGTGGTAACATCGCATTTACTATGACCTTAGCCGTTTGTGTTTTTATTGTTGTGAATTTAAGTTCCAATAAAAACTATTGGGAACATATTTTTTGGATGCCTGGAATGCATTGGTCTATGAAATTATTTTTAGCTCCCATTGAATTAATTGGAGTGTTTAACAAACCTATTTCTTTAATGATACGATTATTCGCAAATATCACAGCGGGTCATATCTTGGTGTTGAGCTTGGTTTGTTTAATATTTATTTTCAAAACGGTGTATGCAGCTGCGGTAGCCGTGCCTTTTGTGATTTTTATATTCTTGATAGAATTGCTAGTAGCTTTTCTACAAGCCTATATTTTCACCATGCTTACTGCTATGTATATCGGGATGGCTTCAGAGGAAGCGCATCATGATCATCCTGCAGGAGCTGATAAAGAATTAGCACATCATTAATAATATTTATAATTTTTTTTTCAATAACAATTAAAACGTAAAAAAATGGTAGTAGGAAGTGTTGCCGCAATCGGCGCTGGATTAGCTGCTATCGGTGCTGGAATTGGCATCGGTCTAATTGGTAAAGGAGCGGTAGAAAGTATTGCTCGTCAACCAGAAGCAGTGAATGATATTCGTTCTAACATGATCGTAATGGCTGCCTTCGTTGAGGCCGTGGCTTTATTTGCGGTGGTGGTTGCCCTATTGGGGAACGGATAATCTATCAAAAGATTTCCAAAAGCATTATAGGCCCTAGCACAGGGCGAAGGGCCTATAATTTTTTAAACAAAACGTTTTAGAAAGAAAAGATTTTACATTCATTAAGATAAATTAAGGATTATGTTTTTAGAAATAAACCCATTAGTGTTGCCAGATATCGGATTGGTATTTTGGAATACGGTTGCCTTTGTTGGATTGCTTGTTGTATTAGGCAAATTTGCTTGGAAGCCTATGTTGAAAGCTATTTCTGATAGAGAAAAAGGTATTGAAGATTCTTTAGCAAAGGCGGACAAAATGAAAGCAGATTTATCTGCAATGCAAAATGAAAATGAAACATTATTAGCTAAAGCAAGAGAAGAAAGAGCCACTTTAATCAAAGAAGCAAAAGAAGCTTCCGAGAAAATGGTAGCAGAAGCAAAAGAAAAAGCGAAGGCTGAATATGAAAGAATTGTGGCGGATGCACAAGTAGCCATTAACCAACAAAAAAATGCTGCATTAACTGAAGTGAAAAATCAGGTAGGCAGCTTAGTGGTTGAAGTGGCAGAAAAAGTATTAAGACGTGAGCTTGCCAATAAAGCAGAGCAAGAAACATATATTAAGCAATTAGCAGACGGAGTTAAGTTAAATTAAATTGTAAGAAATGCCCAACGCACGTTTAGCAGGTAGATACGCAAAAAGCTTATTAGATTTGGCCACAGAGCAAGGTCAATTGGAAGCGGTGTATGCCGATATGAAATATATTCAAGCTGTTTGTAATGCTAGTAGTGACTTTGTAAACATGTTACGTAGTCCCATTATTAAAGCAGATCAAAAGAATAGCATCATTAATGAAGTGCTAAAAAATAAAGTAGGTGTTTTAACAAATTCTTTCACTGTTTTAATCGTAAAAAAAGGAAGAGAGTTAGAATTACCAGAAATGGCTACTGCATTTATAGAGCAATACAATGTTATTAAAGGTATCCATCAAGTTACTTTGACAACAGCAGTGGCAGTGAGCGATGACATCAAAAAATCGATTGAGCAAAAAGTAAAATCAACATCCAACTTTACAACTGTAGAGCTAACTACAAAGACAGACGAAAGTTTAATTGGAGGATTTGTACTAGAGTTTAATAATAATTTAGTGGATGCAAGTATTGCCAGAGATTTAAAAGATATTAAAAAACAATTTTTGAATAACGAGTTCATAAGTAAAATAAAATAATCATACATTAAAATAGACTATTATGGCGGACGTAAAACCAGATGAAATTTCGGCAATTCTTAGACAACAACTAAGTAATTTTAATGCCTCTGCTGATTTGGAGGAAGTGGGAACTGTATTGCAAGTGGGTGATGGTATTGCCCGTGTATATGGTTTAAATGGCGTAAGAAGTGGTGAGTTAGTTGAATTTGAGAATGGCACCAAAGCTATTGCGCTTAACCTTGAAGAAGACAATGTGGGTGTGGTATTGATGGGTGATAGTAAAGGTATCAAAGAAGGAAATAAAGTAAAAAGAACTGGTGAGATTGCTTCTATTAAAGTAGGAGAAGGCTTAGTAGGTCGTGTTATTAATACTTTAGGAGAACCTATTGATGGCAAAGGTCCTATCGCAGGTGAAATGTATGAAATGCCTTTGGAGCGTAAAGCACCAGGGGTAATTTTCCGTGAGCCAGTAAAAGAACCATTGCAAACAGGTATCAAAGCGATTGATGCGATGATTCCTGTAGGACGTGGTCAACGTGAATTAGTAATTGGAGATCGTCAAACTGGTAAAACAGCTATTTGCGTCGACACTATTATCAATCAAAAAGAATTTTACGAAGCTGGCAAACCAGTATACTGTATATATGTAGCCATTGGACAAAAAGCATCTACTATTGCGGGTGTAATGAAAACATTAGAAGACAATGGTGCTATGGCTTATACAATCATCGTTGCAGCTCCTGCAGCCGATCCAGCGCCACTTCAATTCTACGCTCCATTTGCGGGTGCAGCCATTGGAGAGTTCTTCCGTGATACAGGTCGTCCAGCATTAATTGTTTATGATGATTTATCTAAGCAAGCGGTGGCGTATCGTGAGGTTTCATTATTATTACGTCGCCCTCCAGGACGTGAAGCATATCCTGGTGATGTATTCTATTTGCATAGTCGTTTATTAGAGCGTGCGGCAAAAGTTATTGCGAATGATGAAGTAGCAAAAAACATGAATGACTTACCTGCTTCAATTAAACATTTAGTAAAAGGGGGTGGATCTTTAACAGCACTACCTATTATTGAAACGCAAGCGGGTGACGTATCTGCATACATTCCAACCAACGTAATTTCTATTACCGACGGACAAATTTTCTTAGAAGGTAACTTGTTTAACGCGGGTATTCGTCCAGCGATTAACGTAGGTATCTCAGTAAGTCGTGTGGGTGGTAATGCGCAAATTAAATCTATGAAAAAAGTATCTGGTACTTTAAAATTAGACCAGGCTTTATACAGAGAGTTAGAAGCGTTCTCAAAATTTGGTGGAGATTTGGATGCAGCTACAAAGTCAGTAATTGATAAAGGAGCAAGAAACGTGGAAATTTTAAAACAAGCGCAATACACACCATTCTCTGTAGAGAAACAAGTAGCCATTATATACTTAGGTACAAATGGTTTATTGAAAGAGGTTGCTGTGCGTAAGGTAAAAGAATTTGAAGCCCATTTCTTATTAGAGATGAGCAACAAATTGCCGAATGTATTGGCTGAGTTTAAAAAAGGAAATTTACCAGAAGACGGATTGAAGCAAATGGTAGATTTAGCCAATAGCATCATTCCTCAATACAAATAGTATTTGTTAATATTAAATTGATATAAAACCCTGAACTATGTTCGGGGTTTTTTGTTATTAGGGTATGTCTGTTATTAAAGTACAACATATAAGTAAGCATTTTGGTAGCCTAAAGGCTGTGGATGACCTAAGCTTTGAAGTGCAAGCCGGACAGGTATTTGGCTTTTTGGGCCAAAATGGATCTGGTAAAAGCACTACAATACGTATGTTGTTGTCTTTAATTCATCCAACAAGTGGTAGCATTGAAATTTTTGGGAAGCCTATTGAAAAAAATAGAGAAACCATTTTAGAACAGGTAGGTGCCATTATAGAAAGACCCGATTTATATCCTTATTTAAGTGCACAAGAGCATTTGCAATTATTCGCTAAAGTAAGGAAGCAAAGAATTGCCACTACCAACATTAAAGAGACTTTAGAAAAAGTAGGTTTAGCAAATCGTGCCAATGATAAAGTGCAAACATTTTCCTTAGGTATGAAACAAAGGTTAGGCATCGCTATTGCTTTAGTGCACAATCCTAGTTTAATTATATTAGACGAGCCCACCAATGGGTTAGATCCGCAGGGCATAGCCGATATTCGACAATTGATACAACATTTAGCAAAGGAAGAAGGAAAGACGGTATTAGTTTCTTCGCACTTACTTTCTGAAATAGAGCAGGTAGCCCATCAAATATTAATAATTCACCAAGGGAAGAAAATGGTGGAGGGGGTGACCAAGGAATTACTTGACCCACAAAAAAGAATTGTTCAAATAAAAACGACCGACGATGCCAATGCGCTACAACTCATTGCCGTAGGCAGTTTTAGCAATTATTTATTACCAAGAAAAGAAGGTATTTTTTTAAAAATTCCTACTTATGAAATTCCCTTACTCAACGAAACACTTGTAAAAGCAGGTGTTGCCTTACTTGGTATTGAAACTAAGAATTCCTTAGAGGATTATTTTTTACAAATTACTTCAAACGCATAATTATGTGGTCTATTATAAATGTAGAATTGTATAAAATATTTAGACGCCCTAGAACCTATATTGCTTTTGGTGCTATAGCTGCACTAATTATAGTAATACAATTGGGTTTAAAAATTGATGGGAATACATATGCGGCATTTTTAATGAAGGATATTAATGACACTTTAACAGTAGACGGAAAAGTGTTGAATGGCTATTTAATTTGTTATATATTATTACAATTATTATTAGTGCATGTACCATTATTGGTAGCATTAATAGCTGCAGATATGATTTCAGGAGAAGCCAATTTGGGAACCCTTCGTTTATTATTTACTACGCCCTTTAGCCGAACCCATTGGGTATTGGCTAAATTTATTGCAGCCAGTGTGTATACCATACTGTTATTAATTTGGTTGGCCTTTTTAGCGCTATTTGTAAGTATGTGGGTGTTTGGTACCGACGATTTATTTTTAATGAAATCTAATTATGTAGTGCTTATCCAACAAAACGATGTTTTGTGGCGCTATGTGGGTGCTTTTGTATTTGCTAGTTTTTCCTTGTTAACGGTTACTAGTCTTGGTTTTTTGATGTCCAGTTTGTCTAATAATTCAATTGGCCCTATAGTGGGCACCATGAGTGCCATTGTATTTTTTACTATTTTAAGTACTTTAAATATTCCCTTATTTAATTTGGTGAAGCCTTATTTATTTACCACACATATGAATAATTGGAAAGAATTTTTTGACATACAAGTAAATGCCAATAATGAAGCCATTCATGGCAGTATTTTAAATATACCTAAAATTAAAAACTCTTTATGGGTGTTAACCTTTCATATTATTTTATTTGTAAGCGCATCTATTATTATCATTAAGAAAAAAGATATCCTTAGCTAAGCCTATCATGAAAAAAAATACAATTTTATTCTTTGCCAGCAGCTTATTTTCCTTATGCTTACTTATTTCAGTAACTGCATTGGCACAAACCGATCCTTTAATTGAAAAAGTGGCTCAAAAATTAGCATTGGTAAACGATTATGTGGCAGAAGGAACTATGAAGACGGATGTTTCCTTTATAAAAGCTTCTTTAGGAAAAGTGAAAGTATATTTTAAAAAGCCCAATTTATTAAAAGTAAAAAAGGAAGGTGGCATTTCTTTATTGCCTAGAGGAGGTGTTTCGCTTACAATTAATTCCTTATTAAATACCAAGCAGTATACCACTATACCAGTGGGAACACAATTACTAAATGGTAAAAATGTTAGTGTCATTAAGTTGATCCCTACAGATGATAATTTAGACTGGGTTATTTCTACATTATGGATTGATCCTTTGGAGGCATTGGTGTATAAAACAGCTACTACCACTAAGGAAAATGGCAGTTATGAAATTAATATGCAATATGGTGAGTATGCCAAACAGGGGCTGGCTAGTAAAATTATTTTTAGTTTTAATACTAAAGATTATAAATTGCCTAATGGAATTACTTTAGAATTTGGAGATGAAGATCCTACAACTAAGCAAAAGGCGCTTAAAAATAAAAAAGGAACCATCGAAATTACTTATTCAAAGTATACCATTAATAAAGGCATACCCAACAATATTTTTTAAAGATGAGAGTATTATTTCTACTTCTATTTTTTGTTACTATACTGAATAGGAATAATGCGCAAGCCCAATTAACAACCAATACTTTTTCTAAAAGCCTTGAAGCTGCAGTTTTTTTGTTTGATAAAAGTCAAACGCAGGAAAACTATGAAGTAGCCTTTTCTGCAATGGAGGAATTGCATAAGCAGGAACCTTCGGCATGGCTGCCTGGCTATTATGCAAGTATTATTAAAGCTAGAATGGCATTGAAAAAAATGGGGAATGCTGATAAGCTTGCTGATGAAGCAATCAAATGGTTGACTATTACCAAAGCGATACACAATAGTGATGAGGTTTTATGTTTGGAGAGTTTGGTATATACTTCTAAAATGTCGGTAAGTCCAACTTTTAGATGGAAGGCTTATGAAACTAGAATTAATAAGCCATTAGAGCAGGCTATTGCCTTAAATAAAAATAATCCAAGAGCTTATCTTTTAAAAGCCAATATACAATACAAAATGCCTGCCTTTTTTGGGGGAGGATGTAATACGGCAATGCCAAATCTGCGTCAAGCGAAGCGTATTCTAGATCAACAAAAAAATGAATTTACGGTAATGCCACATTGGGGTAGACCCATTGTAGAAGAATTGATCAAAGCTTGTCCTTTGTAAACTTTTCCTTGCAATAGTTTTTGTTCTAAGTGTTGAGTATTATCCACACTTTAGAAAATCTCCGAACGAATAAGTTTAATTAGAATTACGGGTTATTCATTTTTAATTTCGTGAATTTAGCTTGAAATAATATTATTTTAAATGATATATAATTATATATCTTTGTAAAATCAAGCTAAATGATAAAAAAAGTTAAGGAAATGATTAAATTAATTGAAATAGATGGCTGGTATTTACATACTCAAAAGGGAAGTCATAAACAATATAAACATAGTATTAAAAAAGGGAGAGTCCCCATACCTGATCATGGTAAAAATGAGGTATTAGAGCATATGGTAGTGAAATCTATTTTAAAACAAGCTGGATTATTGTAAAAGATAATAGTATAATTATGAAAAAAAATATCGTTGAAATTTTCTTTGCAAGTAAAAACTTTTCAGCACATGTACCGCAACTTCCGGGATGTATATCTACAGGAAAAACTCCTGATGAAATTAAAGCTAAAATTCATGAAGCAATCCAATTTCATTTGGATGGAATAAAGGAAGATGGCGATAAGCTTCCAGTTTCATTTAGAGGGAAATACGAATTGGTATTTAAATTTGATACACAAAGCTTGCTAAAATATTATAAGAATGTAATTACTGGATCGGCATTAGAGAAATATTCTGGCATCAATCAAAAACAATTGAATCATTATGCAAATTTGCATAGAAAACCGAGAATAGATCAAGTTAAAAAAATTCAAGCAGCCTTTCATAATTTAGGGAAGGAGCTAATGGCAGTTGAATTGTAAAATAAAAATAGTTAATCCATCCCCTCTAAGGTCTCATCCTTAGCACCTGCAAACATACGTGCACTCATTTTTTTCATTGGATTAGATCGCATGTCTTTATATCCTTGTCTTGCGTGTATAATTCTTGCACACTCAAATATGCTGGCTGTAAAAGAACCCGCATCGGCTTTATTTTTTCCTGCAATATCAAATGCAGTTCCGTGGTCGGGGCTGGTTCTTACAATAGGTAAGCCTGCTGTAAAATTGACGCCTTCGCCAAAAGCCAATGATTTAAAAGGTATTAAGCCTTGATCATGGTACATCGCTAATACGCCATCAAATTTTTCATGTGCACCTCTTGCAAAAAAAGCATCGGCAGAATAAGGGCCGTATACCAACATTTGTTGTTTACTTTCTTTAATAGCAGGTTTTATTATTTCAATTTCTTCTTTTCCTATTAAGCCTTCATCACCTGCGTGTGGGTTTAAGGCCAATACGGCAATGCGAGGCGCATCAATACCAAAATCTTTTTTCAAGCTACTATTTAAAATACTTAGCTTTTGTTTTATTTTATCTTTGGTAATATGCTGGCCAACTTCCTGTATGGTTACATGTTCGGTGACCAATGCCATTCTTAAATTATCTGCAACTAATAACATTAAGTTTTCAATATTGCCAAATGCATGTTGCAAATAAGGGGTATGCCCACTAAAATTAAAACTAGGCGATTGAATATTTTTTTTGTGAATTGGAGCCGTAACGATCCCATCAATTTGTTTATTTTTTAAAGCAGCTACTGCAGCTTCTAAAGATATCAATGCATATTTCCCTCCAATTTCTGTCATCTCTCCTGGTGTAATGGCCACTTCTTCTTCCCAGCAATTTACCAAGTTCACTTGCTTCGTATTTAATTTAGCTAGATCTGTTGCAGCAGCAAAATTGATCGCGAACTCTGGAAGCCCTTTTCTATAAAAATTAATAGATTTATTATTGGCAAAAATGACAGGCACAATAAAGTCTAATATTCTACTATCAGATAGTGATTTAATGATTAATTCTATACCAATACCGTTTAAATCGCCGCAGGTAAAGCCTATAATTGGTTTTCTGATGTCTGGGTGCATATCCATTTGATTAGGCTGTAAAAGTACGCACAAAAACCTAACTTTGCCTCATGCAATACACGCTAAAAAAGTCGCTGGGTCAACATTTTTTAAATGATGCTCAAATTTGTAAGGATATTCAGGAGGTATTGCTACAGCAGGAAATTAAGCAATTACTTGAAGTGGGTCCAGGAGCAGGGGCTTTGACTAAATATATCCAGGATATTCCAAAGGAATCGTTTAAGGCGATTGAATTAGATCGAGAAAAAGTAGCTTTTCTAAGTCAAGAATATCCTGAATTAAAAGATAAATTAATACTAGCCGATATTTTGGAGGCTGCGATTCCGTTTGAAAATGATTTTGTGGTGGTGGGCAATTTCCCTTACAATATTTCCACACAAATTGTTTTCAAAATATTAGCATGGAAAGAGCAAGTGCCTATGATGGTGGGTATGTTTCAAAAAGAAGTAGCGGAACGAATTGCAGCCAAGCCCAATTCAAAAGCATATGGCATTTTAAGTGTTTTAACGCAGGCTTTTTACGACGTCACTTATTTGTTTGATGTGCCACCTACTGCTTTTACGCCTCCTCCTAAAGTGATGAGTGGTGTGATTAAATTTACCCGCAAAGATGTTTTCCCGAAATTCGTTTCTGAAAAATTATTTTTTCACATCGTTAAAATGGCTTTTGGACAAAGAAGAAAAATGTTAAGAAATCCATTAAAACCTTATTTTAGTGCAGCGCAATTACAGGATCCTCTTTTTACCAAAAGAGCGGAAAACCTTACTTATGAAGACTATGCTGCGTTAACTTTTAAAATGCATATTGAATAATATGGCTTTGAAAATTATTATAACAGCACCCGTGCATCCTTTTTTATTGGATACTTTTCAACAAAAAGGATATGAGGTTCAATACGAACCTGCCATAAGCTACGAGGCTTTGATGCAATGTATTGATACAGCACATGGGTTAATTGTAACCACTCGTTTAAAAATTGATGCTGCTATTATAGAAAAAGCCAATCAATTAAAATGGATTGGGCGCATTGGTAGTGGGATGGAATTAATTGATACAGATTTCGCTGCTACAAAAAATATACTTTGTGTAAGTAGTCCAGAAGGAAATAGAACCACTGTAGGTGAACATGCTTTAGGGTTAACATTAAGCTTAATGAATCGTATTCACAGTTCTTATCAAGAAGTACAAGCAGGAAAATGGATACGCGATGCCAATAGAGCAGATGAGCTTACTGGAAAAACAATAGGTATTATTGGATTTGGAAATACAGGTAGCGCTTTTGCCAAAGTGTTAAGCGGATTTGATGTTCAAATATTAGCGCATGATATTTATAAAACCAATTTTGAAACAGCTACCCTAAAGGCGGCAACATTGGAAATGATTCAAGTGCAGGCAGATGTAGTTAGTTTGCATTTACCATTAACCGACCTTACAAAACATTATGCGAACGATGCTTTTTTTAGTGGTTTAAAAAAGAAGCCTTATTTTATTAGTACCTGCAGAGGCTCGGTTACAGCTACCTCGGCACTCTTAAAAGCACTTCAAAATGGCCTAATTAGAGGGGCAGGTTTGGATGTATTAGAAAATGAGCAATTGGCTAGCTATTCAAGCCAGGAAAAGGCCTTATTGGCTGGTTTACAAGCCTTTCCTAACTTTATAGTAACCCCGCATATTGCCGGCTATAGCCAGGAAGCCTATTATAAAATGGCTAAAGTGATCTTGGAAAAATTAGGCATCATTTAGCCAATATTTTATATCTTTACACCATGCAACGCTACAACTATGTGGCGTTGTATTTTTTTTATAAACAAACTAAGGATATGAGCGATACAACAGTATATGTCACCCAGGATACTTTTGACAAAATGCGTGAGCAGTTGCAAAAGATGAAGTCAGTAGATCGTCCTGCTGCTTCTAGAGCTATAGGTGAAGCCAGAGAAAAAGGAGACTTAAAAGAAAATGCCGAATACGATTCAGCTAAAGAGGCGCAAGGAATGTTAGAGGCAAAAATTAAACAATTAGAAGCTGCTATTTCAAATTCTAAAATAGTTGACACAAGCACTATTGATACTAGTAAGGTTACGATCTTAACCAAAGTAACTATTACCAATCAAGCCACTAAAAAAACAATGACCTATCAGTTAGTGGGAGAGAAGGAAGCCGATTTAAAAGCCGGTAAAATTTCCGCCTCTTCACCTATTGGTAAAGGGTTAATTGGGAAAAAAGTAGGGGAGCTTGCAGAAATTCAAGCACCCAATGGTGTGATGAAATTTATGGTAGAAAATATTACTGTATAAATTAATATAGTAAGCCATGACCATTTTTTCTAAAATCATCAATGGCGATATTCCTTCCTATAAAATTGCGGAGTCAGAAAAGTTTTATGCTTTTTTAGATATTTTTCCTTTGCAAAAAGGACATACTTTAATTGTGCCTAAAATAGAAGTAGATAAAATTTTTGATGTGCCCGATACTTTTTTAAACGATTTATTATTATTTGCAAAACCAATTGCGAAAGCTATCGAGAAAAGTTTTCCTTGTAATAGAGTAGGGATGGTAACGGTTGGATTAGAAGTGCCGCATGCACATTTGCATTTAATCCCTATCAATGCTGCAGCTGATATGGAATTTTCTCGGCCTAAACTTTCATTGACTACAGATGAATTTAAAGCGGTACAAGCTTTAATTGTAAGCAATTTATAATTTTAATTTATTGGGTAAGCTAAAGTAAAATATAGCTAGTCTTAGGTTTACGCTTTAGATAAATTATTTTTTTACCCTATCTGGGTTTTTAGTTAAAAAGGCATCCCAGCTATTTGCTTTTTTAGAAGATTTTTTTCCTTTTACTATTTTTGCAGCAGGTAATTGCAATCCACTTATTTGATAATGATGACAAAGCGCTACGCCTAATGCATCGGTGGCATCATAATATTTTGGTTGTTTTTTTATTGCTAAAATGCGCTCTAGCATTTTCCATATCATTTCCTTATCGGCATTGCCGTTACCTGTAATGGATTGTTTCACTTTTTTAGGTGCATATTCAGTGACGGGTAATTTAAATTGCATCGCAGCGGCGATAGCGACTCCTTGTGCCCGACCTAATTTGAGCATACTTTGCACGTTTTTACCAAAAAAAGGGGCTTCAATGGCAAAATGGGTAGGTTGATAAGCCTCAATTAAGGCAATAATCTTAGCATGTATAAGCTGTAATCTTGCATAGATGTCTTTTTCCTTGGTCAGTTTAAGTACATCCATCATAATCAATGCAGGCTTGGGCCCTCCTTTTAAAACAGCGAAACCTAGAATTTGGGTACCAGGGTCAATTCCTAAAATAACGGGCAATTTTGACATGTACAATAAAGTTACATATATCATCGCAAATTCCGAACTTTGCCTCTAATGAATCAAGACCTATTAAAAAGACTCAGATCCTTTGGCAATAATTCCATTGGTTTTATTTTATTTCTAGTTTGTTTAGTAGCAATCTATAATAAAGTAGCGACGAACGATAATCTGAATCAATTTGGAGAAGAAATCAAGCTACAGTTTTATAAGATTAGCTTTTTAGAATGGTCCGTTTTATTGATCTTATTTATTTTGAATTATTTAATGGAAGCCATTAAGTGGAAGCTAGTGCTAGCTGAATTAAGCCCCATCACTATATTAAAATCTTTTAAAAGTGTTTTAGTGGGACAAGCTTTTGCATTTTTTACACCTGTACGATCGGGAGATTATGTTGGAAGAATTTTATTTCTTGCTTCTGGAAGCAAATTAAAAGGAATGGCTCAAATGGCCTGGTCTTCTTATGCGCAGTTATTAGTTACTTTATTTTTTGGAACCATTGGATTATTTTTTAATCTTCCTTTTTTGCCTTGGTTAAAGTGGGTAGCCCCATTTATTTCAGTTACTGCTTTATTTATTTATTTTCATCCTGGAAATTTTACAGGTTGGCTAAAAAAGCTAACCATGTTGCAAATAAAAAGTAAGCTTAAGGTTAATTTAGTTTTTTTATCTTTTTTAAAGTATTGCATTTTTGTATTTCAGTATACCTGGGTGGTTAAAATATTTAATATGCCAGTAGGCAATCTAGACCTATGGATTGCCTTATCTGTCATGTTTTTCTGTTTAAGTTTAATTCCTGCAATAGCCCTAACCGATTTGGTTATTAGGGGTCAAATTATTATTTTATTATTAGGGCCTTGGTATGCCAATAGCTTAATGCTTATTTGCTTAAGCACTATTATTTGGGCTGTTAATTTTTTATTACCTGCTATAATAGGGGCGATACTCTTAATAAATTACAGGATAAAACAATAATTTTGCAAATACCCCCAAATTTGTAAACAAGTAATATGCATTTTCTCTTTCTTTTCTTTTCTTTTTTCACTTTTTTACCTCCTCAAGATAAAGGCCTTTGTAATGTATCAAATAACGCTTTTAATATAGGCGAGAAAATCACCTACACCATTTATTACAATGTAATTGGTTTATATGTAAATGCGGGAGAAGCAAGTTTTACCATTCGGTCGAGCAGTTGGAAAGATACGGATGCATTTACCTTTACGGCCACCGGAAGGTCTAATGCTAAATATGATTGGATTTTTAAAGTAAGGGACAAATACGAATCTATAGTAGATCCTAAAACATTATTGCCCCATCAGTTTACACGACAAATTAACGAAGGGTCTTTTCATAAGAAAGAAGTGGCTAGGTTTAATCAACAAGCGAAAACTGCCACAACAGAAGAAGATGTATTTAAAACAACCGAGTGTACTTATGATGTAGTGAGTGCTATTTATGCTGCTAGAAATTTTAATTATTCAAACAGCATTATTAATGATAAAATAAATTTCAACTTTTTTTTAGATAAAAGTTTATACCCTTCCTATTTTAAGTTTCTAGGCAAAGAAATTATTACTACCAAATATGGCAAATTTAAAGTGATTAAATTAGCGCCTTTGTTATTAAAAGGCAGCATGTTTGAAGGAGGAGAGAAAATGACCATTTGGGTTACAGACGATGAAAATCATATTCCAGTTCGTATTGAAACGCCTATCATTGTAGGAAGTATAAAGGTGGATATGGTTGGGTATGAAAATATTAGGTATCCCTTAACTTCTTTAATAGAATTAGTAGGTAATTAATGTAACCCTTCTATTTCTTTTAATGTAAAGCTTTTACCAGCTCTAATTCCCTTTTCGGTAGCCACTAAACGGCAGCATTCGTTTATTGCATCATGTTCAAAAAATAATATATAATCTTCTTGTAAGGCAGTAGTTAAAAACTTCTCTTTTTCCTCTAAGGTAACCAGTGGCTGCATATCATAACCCATTACATAAGGTAAAGGAATATGTCCTATAGAGGGAAGTAGGTCAGCCATATACACAATTGTTTCTTTGCCAATACTAATTTTAGGAAGCAACATGCCCTGCGTGTGACCATTCACCACTAAACAGCTAATGGCATTGGTGAATTTAATTTCTTGTAAGCTTTTATTACTTTCAAAAGGGGGTAATGTTATTAATTTTAGTCGACCGCTTTTTTGTAGCGGTAAAATATTTTCTGTTAAGAAAGACGCTTTTTCTCTTTTGTTGGGATTCAATGCCAAATTCCACTGAGTTTCACTCACCCAATATGTTGCATTAGGAAAAGTAGGCACTAAATCTTCTTTTACTTTTGAGATAGCCCCGCCTACATGATCAAAATGCAGATGCGTTAATAATACATCGGTAATAGATTCGACGGTGAGATTTATTTTTTCTAATGCATTGGCTAATGCTACAGTTTCATGAGGTTGATAATGGCTAAAAAATTTGGCATCTTGTTTATCGCCCATTCCTGTATCAATTAAAATAATACGATCTCCTTCTAAAATGACTAAACAACGCAATGCCCAAGTGCACAAATTATTTTCATCTGCAGGATTCGATTTATTCCAAATCACTTTAGGGACTACGCCAAACATAGCACCACCATCCAATTTAAACTTACCCGTTTCTACGCTATACGCCTGCATGTCCTTTTAATTTTGAAGTACGGTATAATAATACCAAGCCTATGATAAAAAATAAGCCAATCGCCAACACTGAATTTCTTTGTGATCCGGTTATTTCATTAATCAATCCAAAACTAAACATGCCAATAACTATGGCAATTTTTTCAGTCACATCGAAGAAGCTGAAATAACTAGTGGTGTCATGTGTTTCGGGCATTAATTTAGAATAGGTACTTCTGCTTACCGATTGAATACCTCCCATTACAAAGCCAACAATTATAGCTAATGCATAAAAGGGTAGCACGCTGTTTCTTGGTAAATAATAACCCATAATACAACCCCCAATCCAAATGACAATGGCTGCCATAATCGTATTAAAATTCCCCCATTTGGTTGCTAATTTCGCCATTAAATTGGCACCTGGAATGGCCACAATTTGTATAATTAAAATGGCAATAATTAAATTGGTAGTAGGAATATTTAATTCACTTTTTCCATAAAGTGTTGCTGCAAGCATGATGGTTTGCACCCCCATATTATAAAAGAAAAATGACATCAAAAATCTTTTAAGCACAGGCAATGCTTTAAGCTCTATCCATACTTTATGTATTTCTTTATAACCTTGTGTTATTAAGTTATTGCTATGTATGCCTTTCACACCCTTTCCTTCGGGTAATCTAGAAATGGATAGCCATCCAAAAGCCATCCACCAAACACCCACTAATAAAAATGAAATTTGAGAGGCTTTGCCAACTGTTATGCCAAATAATTCAGGCTTCAATACAAAAACAAAACATATAATTTGCAATAATACCGATCCAATATAACCCATCATAAAACCTTTAGCGCTAATACGATCTCTATCTTCGGGCGCGGCAATTTCGGGGAGGTATGAATTATAAAATACTAAACTACCCCAAAATCCAACACAGGCAATTATTACCGAAAACAAACCACCCATTATATGATTGCTATCAAAAAAATACAATGAAGCACAAGCTAAACTTCCCATGGTGCAGAAGAAACGTAGAAATTGTTTTTTATTCCCTCTGTAATCTGCAATAGATGAAAGAATGGGAGAGAGTATGGCTACAATCACAAAAGCAATGGCTAATACATAATTATATAAGGCTGTATTGGAAAATTCGTAAGGTCCAATTTTAATTTTATCAATGAGTGTATTTTCATTGCCATCTCCCGTAACCGCTTCATAATAAGCAGGGAAAATGGTAGAAGTTATAACAAGATTATATACACTATTGGCCCAGTCATACATGGCCCAACCGTTCACTACTTTTTTAGAAGCTGTTTGCATAAGCGTTTGTTTAGTATTTTAAAAATACTACTAATTAAGCAACTCTCCTAGAGGGTGTTTAGTGTAAATATTTAGTGTATAATAACACTAAAATGCTCAGTCCTAATGCAATACGATACCAGCCAAATGGTGCAAAGCCTCTTTTTTGTACAACGCGTATAAGAAATTGAACGCTTGCTAGTGCTACCAAAAAGGCTACCACTGCGCCAATAAGTAATAAGGTTAGATTATTCTTTCCGAAAACTTCAGGGTTTGATTGATAAACGTCCAAGGTGCTTTTTGCGGAGGCTGCTAACATAGTGGGCACTGCTAAGAAAAAAGAAAATTCAAGTGCAGTTTTTTTATTTAATTGCTGACTCATTCCGCCCACTATAGTGGCGGCACTTCTGCTCAACCCAGGGAATAGAATTGATAAAACTTGAAAGCATCCGATGATGAAAGATTTTTTATAACTTATTGCATCTTGATGAGACGCTTCATTAGAAGCTATCGAAGTAGCTGTTGTTTTTTCGAAAAGTCTATCTATAAATAATAATAAAACACCACCTGCAACCATTACAATGGCAATGACCCATAAATTGCCTAAAGCTGCATCAATATGTTTTTTTAGGGCAGCGCCAAAAATCAAAGCAGGGATAACGGCTATAATTAATTTTATATAGAAGCTATAATGCTTAAAATCAAAAAATCTTTTTCTATAAATTACCACCACCGATGCAATAGCAGCCAATTGAATTACTATTTCAAATAAATCAACAAAAGGGCTATTCTCAATACCTAAGAAGGGATTGGCAAATTTCATGTGCGCGGTACTCGATATAGGTAAGAATTCGGTAACGCCTTCAATAATGGCGATGATAACAGATTGAATAGTGTTCATGTGGGTTCATTAAAAAAGCGACACTTTTCCCGACAAGTCGGAGTAAGCATCGCTTTTGTTTTATTATCTTTTTATGATTTTTTAAATATCGCGTATATCTCTACAATAAAGCCTGCAATAACCACAATAGGGGCAAGGGTAATGCGTCTAAAGCTATACACTTCATTTTCATTGAATACATTAGGATCTGCACTTTTTCCACCAGACATAAGAATCATGCCTAGGATAATTAATGCTGCTCCAATAAGCATCCATGTATAATTAGATTTTCCGAAAAAATCGAGTGATTTAGTTTTTGCTTTTTGACTCATGGTTTCAAATTTATACTGATAAAAGTAATTTAATTATTAATACAGTTCGTCTAATTTCATCTTTAAATATTTCAACACACTACGATAGGTGCTTAATACAGATATGCCCACTCCTAATAAAATGAGTCCGCCAAATAAGATAAAACTATTGCTAATACCTTGTAGCATGCCTATTTGAGGAAATTGAGTGGTGGCCCATTCGATAAGCCCAAACAATAGAAATATGGCTATAAAAGCACTAATTAATCCATTCAATAAAGCACGAATTAATAAAGGCTTTGAAATAAACTTGCGCGTAGCGCCCACCATCTGCATCGTCTTAATTAAGAAACGATTACTGTACATAGCCAATCGGATGGTGTTATCTATACTGATAATAACAATCAAGCAAAGTATAATTGACATCACTAAAAACACCACTCCAATTTTAGTAGCTCTTTCATTTAAATTCGTTACTAAACTTTTTGGGTATTGAATATCGGCAACATCTTTGCTAAATTGACTTTCAATGGCTGTCGTAATTTTTGTTAAGCTATCTGTATTTACATAGTCGGCCTTTGCAAAAAAATCGACACTTTCTGGAAGAGGGTTTACATCTAATATTTTAGCCCAATCTTCATTATTTTCCTTATTCCAAATTGCCTTTGCCTTTTCTTTATTTATGTATTCTACGTTTTTTGCGTAGGGTTGACTTGCAATAAATTGCTGAATAGCACCTACGATATTTTTATCAGAGGTTCTAACATAAACGCTTATACGAATATCTTCTTTAAAATTGTCGCCAATAGACTGGAGGTTTAAAAATAACCATCCCATAATGCCCATAATAAATAAAACGATTGCGACCCCCACAATACTATAAATATAGTTGGGTTTGCTGCGTTTTAGAGCCGAAGTTCCGGTAGAAGCCATAGCATTAAATTTTTACTTGTTCGCTTTGCAAATGTAGGGTTTTGAACGCTAATGGCTTACATTTGCAGAGGGTGAATTCGGAGATTTTTTACGCAAAATGGGGGCTTCTCAAATTTTGGCTAAAGAATTGTTAGTTTTTTCGCCTTTTACAAAGAAAAACAAGAAATGGAGTATCAATTTAGGGCCATTGAAAAAAAGTGGCAAACTATTTGGCAGGAGAAAAAAGCATATCAGGTAAGCAACGATTCTAGCAAACCTAAATGTTATGTATTGGATATGTTTCCTTATCCAAGTGGTGCTGGCTTACACGTAGGTCATCCTCTTGGCTATATAGCTTCTGATATTTATAGTCGATTTAAAAGATTGAAGGGTTTTAATGTTTTACATCCAATGGGTTACGATGCTTTTGGGTTACCCGCAGAACAATATGCGATTGAGCATGGAGTACATCCTTCGAAGAGCACTTATGATAACATAAATAACTTTAGAAAACAATTAGACAATATTGGTTTTTGTTTTGATTGGGATAGAGAAGTTAAAACATGTGATGTAAGTTATTATAAATGGACACAGTGGATTTTCTTACAATTGTTTAATAGTTATTTTGATAGAAGTAAAGCCAAGGCAATGCCTATTGCTTCTTTGCAAGCAACTTTTGAAAAAGAAGGTAATGCGCAATATGTTTGTCCTGCAGATAATGGACTGACTTTTTCCGCAAACGATTGGAAGAGTTATTCAGAAAAAGAGCAACAAGCAATTTTGATGCAATATCGTTTGGCATTCTGCGGATATGGAGAAGTAAACTGGTGCGCTGCATTGGGAACTGTACTTGCTAATGATGAAGTGATTAATGGATTTAGTGAAAGAGGAGGTCATCCTGTTGAAAAGAAAAAATTACGTCAATGGTATTTAAGAATTACCGAATATGCGGATAGGCTTTTGGCTGGATTAGAGACCATTCAGTTTAGCGATGCCATGAAAGAAATGCAATCTAATTGGATTGGTAAAAGTGAAGGCGCCGAAATTGATTTTGCTATTCAAGGACATGCAGGAAGCTTGAAAGTATACACCACCCGACCTGATACCATTTTTGGTGTTGACTTTATGGTGGTGGCACCTGAACATCCACTAGTAGCATCTATTACACCTACTACTCATGCAGCCGCAGTAGGCGATTATTTAAAGTATGTAAAAAGCAGAAGCGAGAGAGAGCGTATTGCGGAGAAAAAAATTACAGGTTGTTTTACTGGTGCTTATGTTACCAATCCTTTTAACAATGCCTTAATTCCTGTTTGGATTTCTGAATATGTTTTAGCAGGCTATGGCACGGGTGCTATTATGGCCGTGCCTTGTGGAGATGATCGCGATATTAAATTTGCACAACATTTTAATATTCCTATAACTAATATTATTGGAGATTTATTTAATGGTACAGAAGCCAACCCAACGAAAGAAGGTATTTTATCTAATAGTGATTTTTTAAATGGAGTTGTTCAAAAAGAGGCCATTGCTATTGTCAATAAAAAGTTGGAGGAAATGGGTATTGGGAAGGCTAAGATAAATTATAGAATGCGCGATGCGGCATTTAGCCGACAACGTTATTGGGGAGAACCTTTCCCTATTAAATGGAAAGACGGCATTGCGTATCCTTTAACTGAAAAGGAATTGCCGTTATTGTTACCTACTGTAGACAATTATTCACCAGGGCCAGAAGGAGAAGGACCTTTAGCGAATATAGCTTCTTGGAAAGCTGAAAATTATGAAACCAATACGATGCCTGGCTTTGCGGGGAGTAGCTGGTATTTTTTAAGGTATATGGATACTGCCAATGAAACTGAATTTTGCAGCAGAAAAGCAAGTGATTATTGGGGACAGGTAGATTTATATATTGGTGGAACCGAACATGCAGTGGGCCATTTATTATATAGTAGGATGTGGACGAAAGTATTATGCGATTTAGGGCATATTGGTTTTGATGAGCCCTTTAAAAAATTATTAAATCAAGGAATGATTCAAGGTAGTTCCAGATTTGTATATCGCATAAGAGGCACGCAACAATTTGTCTCTGCAGGGTTAAAACAAAATTATGAAGTAGACGCTTTGCATGTAGATGTAAATATTGTCGATGGATTGGAGTTAGATACTGCAGCTTTTAAAAAATGGAAACCAGATTACGCGAAAGCAGAATTTATACTAGAAGATGGAAAGTATGTTTGCGGGGTAGAAGTAGAAAAGATGTCGAAGTCGAAATTTAATACGGTTAACCCAGATGACTTAGTGGAGAAATATGGTGCAGATACTTTTAGAATGTATGAAATGTTTTTAGGCCCAGTAGAACAAAGTAAGCCTTGGGATACAAAGGGTATTGAAGGGGTTCACCGCTTCTTGAAAAAGTGTTGGCGTTTATTTTTTGATGAACTTAAAGGAAAAGTATGGATGGATGAAACCCCTACTGCTGCTGAATTAAAAGTATTGCATAAGACAATTAAAAAAATTGAAGAAGATACGGAAAGGTATAGTTTTAATACAGCGGTTAGTACTTTTATGATTTGTGTGAATGAATTGGCCGATTTAAATTGCCATAAAAAAGAAATACTATCACAACTAGTTATATTGTTAACACCTTATGCGCCTCATTTTGCCGAAGAATTATGGCAAATCTTGGGGATGGAAGGGTTAGTAGTGGATGCGCATTATCCGACATTTGAAGCTAAGTATGTCATGGAAACAGAAAAGGAATATCCTGTGAGTATTAATGGCAAAATGCGTACAAATATTTCTATTGCTTTAGATGCTACAGAGGAGCAAGTGCGTGCCATTGTACTAGAAAATGCATTGGTTCAAAAATGGGTGGAAGATAAGCCTATTAAAAAGCTCATATTTGTAAAAGGGAAGATGATAAATATTGTAATTTGATCGCTTTAAAAAATTAGCATGGCCAATCCTTTATTAGATAATTTGAATGACGCAAACAATCCATTGGATAAAGAGTTTGAGAACAGTATTCGTCCAAGAGAGATGGAGGCGTTTGCAGGTCAGCCACAACTTATTGAAAACATTAGTATTTTTATAAAAGCCGCTAAGATGCGTGGGGAAGCGCTGGACCATATTTTATTTCATGGTCCTCCAGGTTTAGGTAAGACTACTTTGAGTAGAATTGTGGCCAATGAAATGGGAGTACAAATTAAAGAAACTTCGGGTCCTGTAATAGAAAAGCCAAGTGATTTAGCAGGCTTGTTAACGAGTTTAGAACCTAATGATGTTTTGTTTATAGATGAAATACATCGATTAAGTACAGTCGTAGAAGAGTATTTGTATGCTGCTATGGAAGACTATAAGATTGACATCATGATTGATAGTGGTCCTAATGCGCGTAGTATTCAGATTAATTTAAATCCTTTTACTTTAGTGGGCGCGACTACTAGAAGCGGTTTACTGACGGCGCCCTTACTTTCAAGATTTGGTATAAAATCTAGATTAGAATATTATCCTGCTACAGTGATTGAAAAAATAATTGTGAGAAGTGCAGGCATTTTAAATGTAAATATTAATACAGCAGCTGCAGGAGAAATTTCAAGAAGAAGTAGAGGTACACCTAGAATAGCGAATGGTTTATTAAGACGCGTACGTGATTTCGCACAAGTATTAAACGATGGCATTGTTGATATTGGCATTACACAACATGCATTAAAAGCGTTGAATGTGGATGAGCATGGTTTGGATGAAATGGACAACCGTATTTTATTAGCGATTATTGAAAAGTTCAAAGGGGGCCCAGTAGGTATTTCAACCATTGCAACCGCTGTAGGAGAGGAGTCGGGTACGATTGAAGAAGTATATGAGCCCTTTTTAATTCAAGAAGGCTTTTTACAAAGAACACCAAGAGGTAGAGAAGTAACGCAGAAGGCATACTTGCACTTAGGAAAGAAGCCGCATTCGGGGCATACTTCCAACAATCCAGAACTATTTAGATAGCATCTTAGAAAATTCATAAATTAAAAAATCCCGATAAGTCTTAACTCATCGGGATTTATTTTTTTAAACTAGTAGTAAATTGTAAACAAATAATTTTTATGAAACAACTAATCTAAATCCGTTACCATGAATGTTAACGATTTCAATTTGATCGTCTTCTTTTAAGTATTTTCTTAATTTGGCAATGTATACATCCATACTTCTTCCGTTAAAATAAGTATCGCTACCCCAAATTTTCTTCAACGCCTTTTCGCGGGTTAATAAATCATTTATATTTTCTGCCAACATTTTTAATAATTCATTTTCCTTAGGAGAAAGTGTTTGCGTTAGGTCGTTAATTTTTAATTCTCTTAATCTTGGATTAAAATGATACTTACCTAATTCAAATTCAATATTGTCGCTAATTTTATTATCCTCTTCGTTTCTTTTAATGATGGCTTTTATTTTTAACATCAACACTTCACTATCGAAAGGCTTGGTGATGTAATCGTCTGCACCTAATTTATAGCCATGGATAATATCTTCTTTAAGTGTTTTAGCACTTAAAAAGAATAAAGGAATTTCTGGGTCAATGTCTCTAATTTCTTCTGCTAAAGTAAAACCATCCACATGTGGCATCATGACATCTAATAAACATAGGTCAAATTTTTCTCTTTGAAAAGCAGCTAATCCAAGACGGCCATCTCTTTCAAGGGTGACTTCGTATTCGTCTAATTCTAAGTAATTTTTTAAAACCATACCTAAATTGCTGTCATCTTCACACAATAATATTTTATACTTTTTCTTGTCTTCCATTTTGATTGTTTTTTTTCTTTTGTTTGCTTGTTTGTAAAGAAACGATATTTAAAACCCTAGTTCAAAATATTAATTTCCAATGTTTTGTTAAAAACAAACTGTTTAATTTGCTTTTTGTAATGTATTGTTAAAATCAGCGTTTTTGACTTCCACTACAAAGGTCGCATATTTTACATTTACTTGGATTTTTTTCTCCAAAATAGCCCGCTAAATAGGTGCTTCTGCAATCCATATTTCTAGCCCAGATATAGTCGGTAAAGTGGCTAATACGCTGTTGAAAAGCTTTTTTTCTTTCCTGGTAATTATCTAGGTCTATTTTCATAAAGGCAGCTGCTGTTCGATTCCACAAAAACTGTACAATAGGTTGGCTTTCTTTTTGTTCAAAACTAATATGCCCTAGTTGATCTAAAAACACTAAGTTTTTTTGTACAAATTCAACATCTCTTTGTAATAAGGAGGCTAATAATTTTTCATTGATAAATTGAGGGCTATCAAAAATACCCCCATAGGTTCTTAAAATTAATTGTAATACGGCACCTGCAATAGGGTTCGATTGCTCAAAATCTTCAATCGTATTTCTGTCGGCAATTACTTGTACCAAAGAAGGTTTAAAAGAACTTGCCGAAAATTTAACATGCCCTTCTTGTTCTATCCATTGTAAGGCATTGCGCGCAATAATTTTATCCCATTTGAAGACAATACAAAAATTTTCAAAATCAAATATAAATTCTTGTTTCTCGCCAAGTCCAATAGGTAGTTGCACATAATCGGCTAAATCTTGGTATACTCTTTTGATAACATCAATAGAGGGATACTTTTTTTCTTGCAATAATTCCCAGTAATCCCAGTCGTTTTGTTGAAACAATAAAATAGCTTCGGCTGCATTGCCATCTCTGCCAGCACGTCCTGCTTCTTGGTAATATTGTTCGATGCTATTTGGTATATCATAATGAATAACGGCCCTTACATCACCTTTATTAATACCCATGCCAAAGGCACTAGTACATACAATAATGCGTAAATTATTGTTCATCCAGTTTTCTTGCACTTTTTGCCTACTAGCAAAAGGCATACCAGCGTGATATTCACCGGCAGGGTAGCCATAGTCTTGTAAGAGCTTTGTTAATTGACTTACATTGTTACGTGTAGTACAATATATAATAATGGTGCCTTCTATGCTTTGCAGGATCGTACGAAGGGAATGAATTTTAACAGGTACTTTATGTACACTGTATTTGATATTTGGTCTTAAAAAAGAACTCGTTATAACAGTGGCGTCCTTTAGCAATAATTGTTTTATTATATCTTGTTGCACCATTGGAATTGCCGATGCTGTCATGGCCAGAATAGGAATGGCAGGGAACATTTTTTTTAAGGCATCTAATTTTCTATAAGAAGGCCTAAAGTCATAGCCCCATTGTGAGATACAATGCGCTTCGTCGATAGCAAATAAAGTAATAGGGAGTGCTTGTAAAAAAGTCTGAAATGTTTTCTGTGCTAATTTTTCGGGAGAGCAATAAATAAATTGGTACTTGCCTGCTAAAGCATCTTTTAAAATTACTTCTTGTTGTTCTTGATTCAATTCGCCACCTAGGTTAATGGCTGTCAGCTTTTTACTTTTTAAATCTTTGACTTGATCTTGCATCAGTGCAATTAATGGACTTATGATAACACAAATTCCATTTTTATAAATGGTAGGCACTTGAAAACACAAAGATTTGCCTGCACCTGTTGGTAAGAGCGTCAGGGTGTCTCCACCATCTAATACCGATTGTATTACGGCTAATTGCTGTGGTCTAAATTGAGTATAGCCCCAATACTGTTGTAATATGTCTTGTGCTGATTTCAAAAAGGGCTAAACTAATTTTTTCTTAAATAACCTTAATGAATTAATGGCTAAGACTACATCGCTCAATCCCATAATTAAGGCGCCATAAGTAGGACCCCATGTGCCCAATAATCCTAGGGCAGCAACAGGAATGGCTATTATATTATAAGAGAATGCCCAAATTAAATTTTCCTTAATGGTTTCATAAGTTCTTCTTCCTAAGCCTAATGCCATGGGTAAATTTTTCAAACCTTGATTCATTAAAATTACCTGAGCGCTTTGAATAGCAATATGTGAAGCATTGCTTAATGAAATACCAATAGTGGCTTTGGCTAAGGCAGGTGCATCATTTATACCGTCGCCTACCATGGCAGTAGGACTTATTTTTGTAAGTTCATCCAGCTTGTTTAATTTATCGGCAGGGCTTTGCTCGCTAATAATTTCCTGAATGCCTAATGCCTTGCCAACTAACTCGCATTTTATTTTTCTATCACCACTTAATAAAACAGTATGAATACCTTGTGCATGTAAAGTAGCAATGACTTGTTTTGCCTCTTCTCTTATTTCGTCTGCTACATCAATCCATCCTATAAGTGTATTGTTTTTTTGAATGTATATATTGTGTCCATCCTCTACATTTTTTTCTTGCAATGTATTGTATGAACCAGCCCAATACGTATTACCTTCTTTATCAGTGGCTTTGATGCCTAATCCTTTTACTTCTTCAATATTTTTCCATTTGATATCCTCTTTATTTTTCCAATGGGTACTAATGCATTTTGCAATAGGGTGGTTAGAATATTTTTCTAATGAAAAGGCAATTATTTTAAAATCATTCTCCGTAACGCCGGCTGTTACTTTAAAAGTTGAGATCGTAAAATGCCCCGAAGTTAATGTGCCCGTTTTATCAAAAACAACTTGCTTGATGTCTTTAAAAGTTTCTAAGCTTTTTGCATTTTTAAATAAGACGCCATTGCGAGCACCTCTTCCTAATCCAACTGCAATAGCTGCGGGAGTGGCTAATCCCATGGCACAAGGACATGATATTACTAATACTGCAATGGCTCTCAATAAACTTGCGCCAAAACCGATATCAGTAATGAGTAAATTTCCCACAAGCGTCAATAAAGCAATACCTAATACTAAGGGTACAAAAACTGCACTTATTTTATCTGCTAATATTTGCACAGGAGGTTTTTCACCTTGTGCCGCTTTTACCATTTTTAATATGTTTGCTAATACGGTATCATCACCCACGGCTGTGACATAAGCTTTAATAGTTCCATTTTCAATAGTACTTCCACCCAACAGTATGTCGTGCATTTTTCTAAAGACAGGGACACTTTCTCCTGTGACTATACTTTCATTCACACTGGCTTCGCCCCATAAAATTTTACTATCCATAGGAATGGTTTCACCGGCATTCACTAAAATAATGTCACCCACTTTTAAACTAGTACTTTCTACATTAAATATGACTTCTTTATGATGTTCATCAAATACAATCATATTGGCCATTACTTTTTGTGCTTTTACTAAATCTTTTAAAGCACGCTGCGTAGATTGTACAGAAGCGTCTTCTAAGTAATTGCCAAAAAACACCAAAGTAATAATAGTAGCGGTAGTTTCGTAATAGGCGAATGAACTTCCTTGACCTATGATGGTGCCGTATAAACTATAACCAAAGGAAGCTAGTGCGCCTATGGCAACTAACACATTCATATTAGGTATTCCTTTTGTAATACTATACCAGGCGCTTTTTCCAAAATAAGCCATCCCCACTATAAAAATGGGCAAAGTAAAAATGAGTTGAACATAGGGATTCATCATAAAATGCCAATGCACTCCAGGTAACATATGAACCACTAAAGGGGCTGCAAATAAAAAACAAAAGAATGCACGATCTCTATTATTGTCCAACCATTTTTTCACTACTTTTTCTTCCTGTCCTCTTACTTTATAGCCTAAATTTTGTATTCCTTTTATTAATTTTTCTTTTGCTATTGCTTCGGGCATTTCAAATTGCACTTCTCCGTCCATAAAACTTACTTTGGGTGCTTCTATGCCATTGCTCTGTAAATATTTATGAATAGATAAAGCACAATTTGTGCAACTCATTCCATCTACTTTCCATTGTACTGTTTCCATATCCTTCTATTTCACCCTAAAGGTACGAAGACATTTTAGCTTATTTTAAAGCATTAATACGCTAGCCCAAATTCTATTTCTTACCTATCTTTGCCCCATGGAAATGAGCTATACGCTAAGCGAATTAGATCAGGTGGCAGCGGCACTGCTAACACAATATGGGAACAAGTCCATTTGGGCTTTTCAGGCACCCATGGGGGCTGGAAAGACGACCCTGATTGCCGCCATTTGTAAAAAGATGGGTATTACCGACCAAGTAACCAGCCCTACTTTTGCTATTATGAATCAATACGATGCGCAAGGGAAATGCGTGTATCATATGGATTGGTATCGCCTTCAGGATGAAAAAGAAGCCCTAAGGGCTGGGGTGGAAGCTGCTTTTGAGGAAGCTGATCTATGTTTTGTAGAATGGCCTGAAAATGCAAAAGGGCTATTGCCAGATCAAACACAATGGTTTCAAATTGAAATTTTAGATCCTGAACATAGAAGGATTTTTATATCTTCATAAAAATATTTTCCTATGAGTAATATCAAACCTCAAATACATAGTGCTTTTTCCTTTGAAACACAGGAAGAGGTATTAGATATTCCTCAAAAAAGTAAACCCTTATTAATTGGCATTCCCAAGGAAAGCGCTTTTCAAGAAAATAGAATTGGACTTATTCCTGAAGCCGTTAGTGTGCTTGTGGCCAATGGGCATGAGGTATTAATGCAATCAAATGCAGGAGAAGGTAGCAGGTATTCCGATAATGATTATTCAGAAGCAGGCGCCAACATTGTGGTTGACAAAGAAGCAGTTTACAAATGCCCTATACTAGTAAAAACTGCACCACCTGTTGAAGCAGATATTCCTTTTTTACAAATGCATCAAACAATTATTTCTCCTTTGCATTTGACAGCTGTAAAAAAAGAATTAATGGAACAGTTGATGGCCAAAAAAATTACGGCACTCGCCATAGAAAATATAAAAGATGAAAATCAGAACTATCCTATATTAAGAAGTATGGGGGAGATAACAGGTAGTGCGGTGATGTTAATTGCGGGTCAGTATTTAAGTAATTTTAATCAGGGAAAAGGTATTTTATTAGGTGGTATTAGTGGTGTGCCTCCTACTAAAGTGGTTATTATTGGCGCCGATATTATTGGCGAATTCGCTACTAGAAATGCATTGGCATTAGGAGCCAGTGTAAAAGTGTTTGATAATAATGTTTCAAGACTACAAAGACTCCAAAATAATTTAGGACAAAGAGTTTGGACAAGTGTATTAGAGCCTAAAATTTTAGCAAAGCAATTAAAAACTTGCGAAGTGGCGGTGGGTGCTTTGAGAAATGATTTCGGAAGAGCGCCCGTTGTAGTGAGTGAAGAAATGGTAGCGGCCATGCGTCCAGGTAGCATCATCATTGATGTAGCGATTGATAGAGGAGGTTGTTTTGAAACCAGTGAATTGACCAATCATGAAAATCCCATCATTATAAAGCACAATGTAATTCACTATGGCGTACCTAATATTCCTAGTGGATTTGCACGTACGGCAAGCCAAGCCATTAGTAATGTGTTAATGCCTTTATTGGTGCAGGTAGGGGACTTAGGTGGATTGTCCGAAATTATATGGCAACAAGCACATTTGAGAGAAGGTATTTATTTATACAAAGGTGCTTTGACCGACTATTATATTAGTGCAAAGTTCGATTTAAAGTATACCGATTTAAACTTGATGATTACTAGCAGAAGCTAGTAGGGGTAAAAGTTAAAAGTGTTTACGCCGTTTTGTAATCCATTAGATTTACTTGTTCCTTGCAGAAATGATATTCTTGCGGATCATTGCTTCCCACAATGATTAATTTGTGCATAGCGAATTGCTTTACGAGTGAATCATATAAAGCATAGCCTTCTTTATCTAAATTACTACAAGGCTCATCCAATAATAAAATAGGAGTATCTGAAAAAATGGCCAAAGCCAATTTGAGTCTTTGTTTCATGCCACTACTATAATACCTAATTTGTTTATTCGCGGCATTTTTTAATCCAATCAGGTTTAAAATTTCTGCGTAACTCATGTTTTTTTGAATGGGTTTGAATTGGGCTTGAAACTCAAATTGTTCCATCGCTGTAAATTCTTCTACCAATTCTAAATAAGGAGCTGCAAAACTTAATTGTTCATAAATAGTTGTTGCGTCAAATGGGTTCCATTCAATCACGCCTTTTGTGAGGCTGCTATAACCTGCTATAATTTGTAGTAAGGTACTTTTTCCTGATCCATTATTGCCTATCAATGCATAATGCTTGCCTGCTTCAAATTGAAAATCAAGATTTTTAAAAATCCATTCTTTGTTAAATCGCTTGCCGGCTTGTTGTAGGCTTATTTGCATAATAATTAATCTTCTTCCACCACACCTTTGCCAAATCTCTTAATAACGCCTCTTCCACTATCTCTTATAAAAGTTACAATCTCATCGCGTTCGTCTGTTGCAGGAATTTCTTCTTCAATAAATTCAAGCGCTTGTGTGGTATTCATTCCTTTGCTAAAAATATAACGATAGATATCTAGGATATGGTTAATTTTTTCTAAATCAAAACCTCTTCTTTTTAAACCTACACTATTGACGCCACCATAACTTAGAGGATTGCGTACTGCTTTAATATAAGGAGGGACATCTTTACTTACCAAGCTACCTCCAGCGATATAGGCGTGTTGTCCAATATTTACAAATTGATGCACGGCACTCACACCTGCAATCCAGGCATAGTCACCTAAAGTAACGTGTCCAGCAATTTGAACGCTATTACTTAATATACAATGATTGCCAATAATACAATCGTGTGCAATATGACTATAGGCCATGATTAAACAGTTGCTTCCCACTTTGGTTACCCATCTATCGGAAGTACCTCTATTAATAGTTACAAATTCACGAATGGTGGTATTGTCTCCAATTTCTACCGTTGTTTTTTCTCCGTTAAATTTTAAATCTTGTGGATCGGCACCAATTACGGCACCAGGAAATATGCGACAATTTTTTCCAATTTTTGTACCATTCATTATAGTTACACTACTTCCTATCCATGTACCTTCTCCAATGGTTACTTCTCCGTGTATAACGGTAAAAGGATCAATTTTTACATTGGATGCAATTTTTGCATTAGGATCGATATAAGTAAATGGATGTGTCATATTGTATGGGGGTTCAATTATTTTTCTGCTCTTTTTACAACTTGAGCTACTAAATCTGCTTCTGTGGTTACTTTGCCACCTACATATACGGTACCACGCATTTCGCAAATACCTCTTCTGATAGGGCTTGTTAATTCCATTTTAAGTAACATCGTGTCGCCTGGTCTTACCATTTGTTTAAATTTACAATTGTCTATTTTTAAAAAATAGGTATCGTATTCGCCTTTTGGCATTGCATTTATACAAAGTATTCCACCCGTTTGTGCCAAGGCTTCAATTTGCAATACACCTGGCATAACTGGATTGCCTGGAAAATGTCCAGGAAAAAACCATTCATTGAAAGTTACATTTTTAACACCCACAATAACGGTATCTGTTAATTCAATGATTTTATCTACAAATAAAAATGGATGACGATGCGGTAATGTTTTTTCTATCTGCTCTAAACTAAATACAGGTGTTGCTGTAGGGTCGTAAACAGGAACATCTTTAACATGCTTATTTTTTTTGATGTACTGCTTTATTTTTTTAGCAAACTCTACATTGCTGCTATGCCCTGGTCTATTAGCAATAATGCGTGCTTTAATAGGATAGCCAATTAAAGCTAAGTCACCTACTACGTCTAATAATTTATGTCTTGCAGGTTCATTGGGGAATCTTAATTCTAAGTTATTTAAATAGCCTTCGCTTTTTACTTCAATCTTATCTCTTTTAAAAACTTTTGCTAAGCGATTCATTTCTTGTTCGGAAACGGGTTTATCAACAACTACAATTGCATTATTAATATCACCCCCTTTTATTAAATCATTTTTTAATAAAGCTTCTAATTCATGCAAGAAGCAAAATGTTCTACAAGGTGCAATTTCTGACTTAAACTCTTTAATGGTTTTTAAAGCAGCATGTTGTGTTCCTAAGACAGGGCTATTAAAATCTATCAATGTAGTAATTTGATAATCTAGTGCAGGTAACGCAACCATTTCTACACGTTTTTCGTCATCGTAGTGAAAAATATTTTCATCAATGCTATACCAAGCTTTTGCTGCGTCTTGTTCAATAACACCTGCTTTTTCTATTAAGTCAATAAAGGGAGAAGAACTTCCATCAATAATTGGAATTTCGGGTCCGTTTACTTGTATTAAAACATTGTCTACTCCTAAACCTACTAAAGCAGCTAAAATATGTTCTACTGTACTTACTTTGGCATCGCCCACTTGTAAAGTGGTTCCACGGCTTGTATCAGTTACTAAGTCGCAGTCTGCTTTAATGATGGGCTGATTGGGTAGATCCGTTCTTTGAAATTGATACCCAAAACCTGGGTTGGCTGGATTCAAGGTCATTTCTACTAAAACTCCAGTATGTAATCCAGTACCACTAATACTAATACTTTTATTAATAGTATGTTGCTTGTCGGGATTAAAATGTTGATCCATGCTTTTATATATTTATTGTATCAACTACTTAAAGTGGTGATATTCAGCAAAATTAGCTGATTTAACCTTTTTGAGACAGATGTTGGACCATTATTTCCAATTCTTTAACTCTTTTTTCAAGTTCTGGTAGGCTTTTTTGATGTACGAGCATCCTATAGGCAGCTGATTGCTCACCAGCTGGATAGCCTGAAAGGGTCATATTGGCTTCTTTGAAGTTCTTAGTAATGACAGCTCTTGCTGCAATTTTAATACCATCGGCAATCGTTAAATGGCCCATTGTACCAGATTGCCCACCCATCATAACCCCTTTGCCAAGTTTAGTACTACCACTAATTCCTGACTGTGCGGCTATAACAGTATTTTCCCCTACTTCTACATTATGCGCAATTTGAATTAAGTTATCAAGCTTCACGCCTTTTTTAATGATAGTAGAACCAATGGTGGCTCTGTCAATAGTGGTATTGGATCCAATTTCAACATCATCTTCTATAATTACATTGCCTAGTTGTGGAATTTTTTGATAACTACCATCTGCTTTAGGAGCAAAGCCAAAACCATCGCTACCTACAATTGCGCCTGAGTGAATAATAATATTACTACCAAGTATACAATCGGCATAAACAATAACACCAGGATGAATGATTACATTATTCCCAATTTTTACATTTTCACCTATTACGGCACCCGAAAATATTTTTACATTATTACCAATGATTGCATTTTCTCCAATATAGGCAAAGGCTGCAACAAAATGTTGTGATCCTAATGTAGCAGTGCTTGCAATAAAGGATGGAGTTTGAACACCTGTTAAATTTTCATTTTTCATTTCCTGATACTTTACCAACAAGGTAGCAAAAGCAGTGTAGGCGTCAGGTACTCTAATAAGTGTGGCTGTACAATGTTTTTTCAATACCAAGCTTTCGTTTACTAAAACAATAGAAGCCTTGGTTTGATATAAATACTCTTCGTATTTAGGGTTGGCTAGAAAAGAAAGTTCTCCATGAATAGCCAATTCTATTTTTCCAAATTGATTTACCACGGCAGTAGCATCTCCTTCTATTTTTCCTTGAACTAGTAAAGCAATCTGTTGTGCGGTAAATGAAAGCATGTATTAATTATTTAATGAAGGGGGTAATGCTTTTAACAAGCAAATGTAAAATTTTTTAACCGGTGCTGAAAGACTTTCATTTATGATAGTGTCGGGAATTTGTGAAATACTGCTTATTTTACCCGATTTTAGCAATATTTTAATAGTTTCTGCATCATTTTTATATAAAGTATTGGAGGCCGTTCCTTTAAAACACAAAAAAGAAAGGTCTTTATCATTTAAAGGAAAAGCTGCTTTTGTTTGCGCATAAGCTGTATCCCATTGTTCGGCAGTAATGGGATTAGATTGCATCGAACATTTATAACCATTTCTATTTAAGAGCCTTTGGCATAATAAAGATAAAACAGGATCGCTATGATGTTGCCATTGTTTGATCGCATATAAAATATCGGTATCATCTAATTGGCAGTAAAAAGATAAATTAATCTCACTTAATTTTCCTGTAAACTCTCCTAAGAAATAGTTTAATACTTCGGAAGACTTAACAGCTTCGTCATTTTGTTGGTATAAGTATTGTGCACGCTCCACAATTTTTACCAACATATTTTCTGAAGCAACCACGGTCTTGTGTTGGTATACTTGCCAATACATTAAACGTCTTGATAGTAAAAACTTCTCTACACTATTGATACCTTTTTCTTCTACCACTAATTCATTGTTGTGTACCGTCAACATTTTTAAAATTCTTTCATAACCCACCACACCTTCGCTAACACCCGTGAAAAAACTATCACGAGAAAGGTAATCTAAGCGGTCCACGTCTAGTTGACCACTAATTAATTGATGTAAAAAAGTTTTAGGATATTTGTTGGTAAAAATTTGAATAGCTAGCTCTAATTTACCTTTTAAATTTTCTTGAGGAGCTTCGTTTAATTTTTGCATGATTAACAAGGAAAGGTCTTCGTGACTTACTCCTTTTAATAATACGTTTTCTAGTGCATGTGAAAAAGGGCCATGTCCAATATCATGCAATAAGATAGCTGCTTTAGCGGCCTGCGCTTCCTCGTTGGTTATTTCAATTCCTTTATCTCTTAATTCAGCAATAGCATTACACATTAAATGGTAAGCGCCTAATGAATGGTGCATACGTGTATGTACAGCACCAGGGTATACCAATTGCGCCAAAGCCATTTGCTGAATCCTTCTTAATCTTTGATAATAAGGATGTGCAATAAGGGCAAAAATTAAAGGGTCGTTGATGGTAATGAAACCATGAACAGGGTCATTAATAATTTTTCGATGTGTAAAAGCCATAGTTAAATTGTGTTGACAAAGGTACGAAATGTGAATAACTCCTAGCGCTTATTTAAAACAGTAATTATACAAAAAACTACCTTTGTAAGGCTACCTACTACCCTATAAATCAATACATACCATGAAATTGACTCAAACGACATTAGACAAATTAGAAGACATTTTAGGCGAATCAGAATTTGTGGTGCGATATGAGCGTGGCAACTTTCAAAGTGGTTGGTGCTTGCTAGAGGCTAAGAGAATTGTGGTACTTAATAAGTTTTTGAATTTAGAAGCAAGAATTAATACTTTATTGGAGTTAATTCCCATTTTAGATATCCAATTTGATAAGTTAACGCACGAGTCTCAAAAGCTGTATGCCGAAGTTAAAAAGCTTTCCTTAACAGAAGCAACGCCAGCATAAAGGAGGTCGTACTAAATTATTTACCTTGTTTGATATTACTATTTTAGGATCAGGAACCAGTTCGGGTGTCCCTTTTATTGGATGCAATTGCGAAGTATGTAGATCCATCAATCCCAAAGACAAGAGATTAAGAACGAGTATTAAAATTGTGTCACCCACTACAACGGTGGTCATTGATACGACGCCCGATTTTAGGTATCAAATGTTGCGAACCAATACGACCCATATTGATGCGGTGGTATTTACACATCCTCATAGAGATCATTATGCAGGCTTGGATGATATTAGACCCTTTAATTATTTTTCGAAAAAATCGATGCATATCTATGCCAATGACATCACGCAGGTAGCCATCAAAAGAGATTTTTATTATGCATTTGAAAAAGATAAAGATGCAGGTTTGCCAGAAATGATTTTACATACTATAGAAAAAGAATCCTTTACCATTGGAGACATTCCATTTATACCCATTCACGTCATGCATAGAGATATGCCTGTACTAGGGTTTAGAATTGGCGACTTTACTTATATCACAGATGCAAATTTTATACCTGAGCAAGAAATGGAAAAAATAAAAGGCTCAAAGGTGTTAATTTTAAATGCTTTAAGAAAAGAAAAACATCCCACTCATTATAATCTAGAGCAAGCCTTGGAAGTAGTTGGAAAATTAAATATTCCCTCTGTTTATTTCACCCATTTTAGCCATCAAATAGGCTTGCATGACCAAATGGAAGCTAGTTTGCCAGCTGGTATTAAGCTTGCTTACGATGGCATGCAAATTTCTATCTAGTACTTCTCAGTAAATATATTTTGTAAAGGCAAATGCTCGCCTTTTTTAGTTTACCGTATAAATACGCTGTTTTTGAATATAGATAAAGGGTATCTAGTGCTAAATTTTGTATGCAAAACAGTTGGAAAGCTTATTTTATATTCTCTAAAAAAGAACAAAGAGGAATAATGGTCCTGGGCCTACTATTACTAGGAAGTGTTCTAGTGGGCATTGTGCTTCCGCATAAAAACAGCGTAGAGGATAATTATTCCAGGTATGGAAATAAAAATGGAGATAGGAATAGGTATGTAGATAATAATGGGAATATAAAAAATAATGAAGATGTTTCAGAAACTAATAGGAGCGAGCCTTTATTTTATTTTGATCCCAATACGATTGATAGTAGTAGTGCTTTGCGCTTGGGCATCCCTCCCAGACAAATTGCTACATTGCTTCGCTATAGGAATAGGGGAGGACGATTTTATCAAAAAGAGGACATTGGAAAACTATATGGATTGCGACCCGCATTGATTGAAAAACTAATTCCATTTGTAAGCATAAAAAACAAAGTGTCTGAATATAATTTTAAAGGGTATAAAAGAGTTGGTGACAATTGGGATGAGAATACGGGTAAAGAAGGCAATTGGACAATAGATATTAATACTGCTGATGAAAGAGAATGGCAGCTCAAAACAAAAGTTTCTCCTAAAGTAATACAGCATATTTTAAAGTATAGAAATTATCTTGGAGGGTTTGCTCAAACGCATCAAATTAGTAAAGTATACGGAATGACTGTTTTGGATTACTCCTTGCTTCGGACTCATTTAAGAGTAAGCAATAAAATAAAATTACTACCTAATGCAAATACTATTTCTTTTAATGAATGGAAGCGATTGGATATTTTTCAAGACCAAGAAATTATGCAAATAATGCAAATGAGAAAACAAAATGGAGGCCGTATTGGATGGCGAGCATTAGTCATTCGGTTTGATTTAACACCTGCACAGGCGGAAATTTTAAAAACCGCCTTAATTATAACCGATTGATAATTTTTTACTTTGCTGCTTTGAAAATCTGATTAACAGCACCCCCTAACATAGGAAATTTTTCTTTTACAAAAGCTGCAATAGTTTCAATAGATTGTTTTGCTTGCTCTGGTGTAACATTGGCTTCTTTCACTAAGCGATCAATAAGTTCTTGCATGGTAATTATTTTAAGAGTTAGTTATTAAAATTAATTCAATTAGATCAATAATTAGGCAACTTTTAAAGCGCTTAATTTGCTTTTATTAAACATTTTTTTTGCGTACTCGATTGTAACAGTAAACTCTGTGGCATTGGTGCCCGGCATTTCAAACATGGCTTGTGTGAATAAGCTTTCGCATATACTTCTTAAGCCACGTGCGCCAAGTTTATATTCCATTGCTTTTTCGACAATAAAATCATACACTTCAGTATCAACAGTAAGCTTTATTTTCTCAATTGTAAAAAGTTGCGTGTATTGTTTCATTAAGGCATTCTTAGGTTCCGTTAAAATGCTTCTAAGTGTAGCGGCATCTAAAGGTTCTAAGTGCGTTATAATGGGCAATCTGCCTAATAGCTCAGGAATTAATCCAAATGTTTTAATATCCTGTGCGTTTACAAAACGTAACAAGTTTTTTCTTTGTAATTCTTGTTCTTCTTTATTCACACTAAATCCAATCGCGTTGGTGTTAATACGTCTAGCGATAATTTTATCAATACCATCAAAAGCGCCACCGCAAATAAATAAAATATTTTTGGTGTCTACCTTTATCATTTTTTGTTCTGGATGCTTACGACCACCTTGAGGGGGTACTAATACATCGGTCCCTTCCAACATTTTTAATAATCCTTGTTGAACTCCTTCGCCACTTACGTCGCGGGTAATAGAAGCGTTATCGCCCTTGCGTGCAATTTTATCAATTTCATCTATATATACAATGCCTCTTTCTGCTGCTTCAACATCGTAATCGCAGTTTTGTAAAAGGCGCGTAAGCATGCTTTCCACATCTTCACCTACATAGCCAGCTTCTGTAAAAACGGTTGCATCTACTATGGCAAATGGAACATTTAAAAGCTTCGCAATGGTTTTAGCAAGTAAAGTTTTACCAGTACCTGTTTCACCAATCATTATTACATTGCTTTTTTCTATTTCTACTTCATTTTTAGTGGTCGTAGGAAGATTAATACGCTTAAAATGATTGTATACTGCAACACATAAAATTTTCTTGGCATCATCTTGCCCAATAATGTATTGGTCCATAAAAGCTTTGATAGCCATTGGCTTTTGCACTTTTAGGGTACCTGCTTTGCCTTCTGCCTTTTTTTGATGAAACTCTTTTGCAATAATTTCATGCGCATGCTCAATACAGTTTTCACAAATATGTCCGTCTTGACCAGCGATAAGTATTTTTACTTCGTCACGGTTGCGACCACAAAATGAACAGTGTATTACAGGTGTTTTTGCCATTTTTATGTATTAGAGTTGTTTTGCAATTTTGTCAACAATGCCATACGCCACTGCTTCTTTTGCATCCATCCAATAATCTCTATCAAAGTCGCTCATTATTTGAGCTACAGTTTTATTACAATTGTCTGCTAAAATTTTAGCGCCCAATTCTTTTGTTTTGCGAATTTGCTCCGCATGAATTTCAATATCGGCGCTATTGGCTTGAAAATAACCACCAATACTTGGTTGGTGTATCATTACTTCACCATGAGGAAAAATAGTACGCTTGCCTTTTTCGCCAGCACTTAATAAAATAGAACCCATACTAGCAGCCAATCCCATACAAATAGTATGCACAGGGCTTTTAATTAACTTAATGGTATCATACATGACCATACCACTTGTTACTACGCCCCCTGGGCTATTGATATAAAATTTAATCTCAGTGCCTGGCTTGTCCGCATCTAATAATATAAGTTTATTGACGATATCTTTTGCAGATTTATCGTCCACCGGACCCCATAAATAAATAGCTCTTTTTTCAAAAAAAAGATGCTCCATTTTTTTATTTAAAAAACTAGGTGCTGCTTCTTCTTTTTTATCTTCTTTAGGTTCTTCTTCCTCCTCCATTAAATATCTATTGTTAACTATCATAAAATGTATTTGAACAGTAATGTTATTTTTTTAATTTACGTGGGTTGGTTAAAAGTACTTCATCTACCAATCCATATTCTTTACCCTCTGCCGCTGTCATCCAAAAATCACGATCGCAATCTTTAGCAACTGTTTCGACATCTTTGTGAGTATGATGTGCAATCACTTCGTATAACTCTCCCTTTAATTTTTTTATTTCTCTTGCAGTAATTTCTATATCAGAAGCTTGTCCACCAATCGCACCACTTGGTTGGTGTAACATGATTCTACTATGCTTTAAAGCAGTTCTTTTTCCTTCCACCCCTGCACACAATAAAATGGCACCCATACTTGCTGCCATTCCGGTGCAAATTGTAGCAACGTCTGGACTAATGAATTGCATGGTATCATAAATACCTAAGCCTGCATAAACACTTCCGCCTGGGCTATTGATATACATTTGAATATCTTTCGTACGATCGGTACTTTCTAAAAAAAGTAATTGAGCGGTTACTATATTGGCAACATAATCGTTGATGCCTTCTCCTAAAAATATAATACGATCCATCATCAATCTACTAAACACATCCATGCTGGCTACATTCATGGGACGCTCCTCAATAATGTAGGGAGTAAGGTTAGTCACACTTTTTTTATATTGGTGCAAACTATTGCTACTAATTCCTTTATGCTTGATGGCATACTGCTCAAATTCTTGTCCTAAATTCATAATTTCTTTTTTCAGTAAGTAAAGGTAAATCCTTGTAATCAAAGGAACTACAAAAAGGATGCCAAAGTTTGGATTATTGAGGCACTATCAAGGCTAAATTACCTTGATAATCAATAAGTTAAGCTATTTCTAGTAGATTTACTAAGACTAGTGCTTGTGATTATTAAGCATATCGGCAAATTTTTCCGCTTCAATAGCTTCGTCTTTTGCGTCTACTTCAGACTCAATGGCAGTAAATAATTTATCTGTACTAATTCTTTGGTAGCTGTCTTCCACAAATTTTCTGTCTTGCATCATACGCACTGCATAATCTTCTAACCACTTATCGTTATCTCCCAATGCACCCATTTGAGGTCCCATATAGCTCATCAATTGTTGTTTCGCAAAGTTTTTTAAATCTTCTGCCACCACTTCAATTTTATGATCTAAGGTTAATTGACTGTTTATTAAAGTCCATTTTAATTGATCTTGAAAAACAGGATATTCTTTTTCTGTTTCCTCATCTGTTCTATGTTTCTCTCCACCTTTTTGTAACCAACGTTTTAAGAAAGCAACAGGAAATTCCATTTTAGTATGATCTATCAAGTTGTGATAAATTTGATCATGTATTTGGTTTCTTGCTTGTTGTTCGTAATAGCTCTCAATATCTTTTTTGATGGCTGCTCTAAAAGCGTCTTCAGTTTTTATTTCTTCATTAGGATAAGTAGCTAAGAAAAGCGTTTCGTCTAACGCAGCTTTTTCTACTAATCCCACTTTAGTAATTAATAATTTAAAATATTTATCAGCGTCGCTTTTTGAAATACCTAAATCTCCGACGATGATGTCTAATTCCTTTTCCTCAAAGGCTTTCTTTAGTTGAATTACCACCGTGTCGTCTTTTTTCTTACCCATAAATTGCTTTCTACTCTTCTCTGCAAAATATTTAATAAGTAGGGAATTGTCTTTTACAATACCGCCTTCCATTTCATTGCCGTCCTTATCTGTTTCTGTAAAAGTGATATTGATTACATTCTCTTCGCTCTCTACCATTTCAGGATCGGTCATTTTACCATTACGCGTTTGAATTCTATCCACTTCATTTTGAATCATTTCATCTGTTACTTTTACTTTGTAACGTTTTACTTTAATGCCTTTTACATTTAAAGAAAAACTAGGCTTTAATCCTACTTCAAAAGCAAAGTCGTAATTGCCTGGCGCATTTACATCAAGCGGAAGCATTTGGCTATCCACAGGAAGCGGTTGTGCAAAAATTTCTAATTTTTCATTGCTGATATATTGATTCAATTCTGCTTCTACTTTTTTCAATACTTCGTCAGAAAATACAGATTGTCCGTACATTTTTTTGATTAAACCTGCAGGCACCATTCCCTTTCTAAATCCAGGGATGTTTGCTGTTTTAGCATGCTTTTTTAAACTGGTTTCAAAACCTGGGAAATAGTCCTCTTTGGTAAGGCTAACCGTTAGTTTGTCATTTAAAAGGCCAATGTTCTCTCTTTTTATACTTGCCATATTCTTTCTTTTTTCTAGTAAATTCTAAGGTTTAAGGGGGGCAAAGGTAAGTTTTTGCACCTAAAAAACAGCTAATTACTCAAAAAAAAGCCCCCCTAGTAATTGGGGGGCTTTTTTAATTCTTGGTGCGGATGGAGGGGGTCGAACCCACACGCCTCACGGCGCTAGATCCTAAGTCTAGTGCGTCTGCCAATTTCGCCACATCCGCTTAGGGGGTGCAAACTTAATTTATTTTTTATTATGAAGCTTCAATTTTTGGAAAGGCCTATGGAATCATGGCCACTATTTGTTCTAAATAAAATTGGTCAATTGTATCAAATTGAGCCAATTCACTACTATCTACATCTAAAACACCCACTATTTTACCCTGTTTAAAAACAGGTATGACTATTTCAGATTTTGAGCTACTGCTGCAAGCAATATGACCTGGAAATTTTTCAACGTCATCTACAATAATCGTTGCTTCTTTTTCCCATGTTGTTCCGCAAACACCACGTCCTTTTTTAATTCTTGTACAAGCCACTGGCCCTTGAAAGGGACCTAATACCAACTCGTCCTTTTCTACCCAATAAAAACCAACCCACAACCAATTGAATTGTTCTTTTAAGGCAGCTGCAATATTAGCAAGGTTGGCAATTAAATTTGTTTCGCCAGAAAGTAATCCTTGAATTTGCGGAAGCAATGATTCGTATTGTGTTTTTTTGTCACCTTTTGAAATAGTTAAATCTTCGGCCATGGTTAATCGTTAATTCTTTTAGATGAAAATATCTCTTTATTATTAAGTAGTAATAGTTGAAGCAGATGTGTTTTTTTGCAATAATATTTTTAATTCTTTCTTTTCTATTCTTGCCACAAAGACAATAAAAGCAATGAGTTCAAATGTTGCTATGCTGAGTCGAATAGTATTATTTTTTGTGATCCATTCTACCATTAAATAAATACCATATAATAAAAGTGTAATGACAAAATAAGCAATTAATTTTTTGGTAGCATAAGGGATAGGGTATACTTTTTGCCCCCACTTATAACTTACAAACATCATAGTTCCATAACAGAAAAAAGTAGCCCAAGCACTAGCCATATAACTAAAATAGGGGATCGCTATAAAATTAATGGCAATGGTAATAACTGCGCCTAAAATAGTAATCCATGCGCCCGCCATAGTTTTATTACTTAGCTTATACCAAATACTTAAATTATAGTAAACACCTAAAAACATATTGGCTATTAATAAAATTGGCACCACGCTTAAACCCACGTACATGGCGGGATTGCGAATAAATTCTTTCCAAATATTTAAGTAAAGTACTACCATTAAAAACATGATACATAAAGTGATAACAAAAAATTTCATCACCCTTGCATAGGTTTTTTGTGCATTGCCTTCTGCTGCTTGCTTAAAGAAAAAAGGTTCCGCACCCATTCTAAAAGCCTGTACAGAAATGGTAATTAGTATAGATAATTTATAACAGGCGCTATAGATTCCTACAATGGCCTTGTTGGCGTCTGGTGACCCGCCTGGCGCCCACCATCCTAACATAATTCGATCAAATGTTTCATTGATCATCCCGCCAAATCCAACCAAAATTAAAGGAAGCGAATAGAGCATCATTTGTTTCCATAAATCAAAGTCAAAAGAAAAGCGAAGGGCGCTAATTTCTTTTCTTAATAACAATAACACAAAAACATTTTGAACAATGCCTGCGAGTAAAACATAGCCCACTGCCCATTCAGGTTTATACCAAGAGCTTAGTATACTGTTAGGATGTGTTTGAATATACTGAGGCAGCATACTTATAAAAAAGTAAGTTGCGAATATGTTTAATAAAATGCCGCCAATTTTTATAAAGGCAAATTTTTTCGGCTTGCCTTCCATTCTTAATCTTGAAAAAGGAATTGCAGCTAGTGCGTCTAATCCAACTACCCATGCCATAAGTGTAATATATTCTGGATGGGCAGTAATTTGTAAAAGTTGGGCAATGGGGGCACTAAATTTAATAAGTACCATTAAAACAATGGCGGTTACCATCATCATGGAGAAACTGCTGGTATGGTATATTTTTTCTTCATTTTCTTTGCTACCAAATCTGAAATAGGCAGTCTCCATACCGTGTGTGACAATTACATTTAAAAAGGGAATAAAGGAATATACGATAGACATTTCCCCATAGGCTGATTCAGTAAACTTATAAGTAAGGTAGGGTACCAGCAAATAACTAATAAACCTAGCTGCAATAGAGCTAAGCCCGTACCAAAGGGTTTGACTGGCTAATTTTTTTAAACTACTCAAGGCATTGAAATTACAGCTAAATTAGTGAAAATAGTTTTGTTTATCTTCATGTTGAAATTGGTAATATTATGAAAGTGGTTATTCAAAGAGTAAATGAGGCAAGCGTATCTATTGAGGGTAAAGTAGCAGGGTCTATCCAAAAGGGCTTACTAGTGCTTTTGGGGATTGAAACTGCCGATACTCAAGAAGATGTGATTTGGCTATCCAATAAGATAATTAACATGCGCATTTTTGATGATGCAGATGGGGTGATGAATTTAAGTGTAAAAGAAGTGGGGGGTAATATATTGCTAGTAAGTCAGTTTACTTTACATGCAAGTACTAAAAAGGGGAATAGGCCTTCTTATATTGCAGCAGCTAAACACGATATTTCGGTACCACTTTACGAGGCCATGATAAAACAATTAAATGTTGAAATGGGGGAAGCTATCCAAACAGGCCAATTCGGTGCAGACATGAAAGTGGCATTAATAAATAATGGCCCGGTAACAATCATAGTGGATTCAAAAAATAAAGAATAAAATGGCAAATGAAATAACCATCCATCAAGCACAAGAACAAGTTGATCAATGGATAAAAACAGTTGGGGTGAAGTATTTTAGTGAACTCACCAATTTGGGGATTCTAATGGAAGAAGTGGGTGAGTTATCTAGAATTATGGTGCGCAAGTTTGGAGATCAATCCTTTAAAAATAAAGAAGAGGAAGTATTATTGGCCGATGAAATGGCAGATGTGCTTTTTGTATTAATATGCCTAGCCAACCAAACGGGTATTGATTTAGCCACGGCTTTTGAGAAAAATATTCAAAAGAAAACCCTGAGAGACGCAACCAGGCATCAAAACAACGAAAAATTACATCGATAATATAATCTCGCAGTATATTTGCAACCTATGAGCAAGGTACAACCAGACAACACATTACAAGCAATCATTTCCCATGCCAAGGAATATGGATTTGTATTTCCTAGCAGTGAAATTTATGATGGATTAAGCGCGGTATATGATTACGGCCCCTATGGTGCTCAATTGAAAAAAAATATTCGCGATTATTGGTGGAATAGCATGACCCAAATGAATGAAAATATTGTGGGTATTGATGCAGCTATATTTATGCATCCTACTACTTGGAAAGCAAGTGGGCACGTAGATAGTTTTAGTGATCCGTTGATTGATAATAAAGAAAGTAAGAAAAGATACCGAGTTGATCATTTAATTGAAGGACATGCCGATGCTTTAATAGCTAAGGGAGATAATGCAGCTGCCGATAAGTTGCTAGCCGATATGGATGCTTTATTAGCTAAAGAAGATTTTGAAGGGCTGAAGAAATTAATTGAAGCGCATAAAATTACTTGTAGTGTAAGTGGTACGAGTAACTGGACGGAAATAAGACAGTTCAATTTAATGTTCTCTACAGAAATTGGTGCAGTGGCAGAAGAAGCAAGCACTATCTATTTAAGACCAGAAACGGCTCAAGGTATTTTTGTAAACTTTTTAAATGTGCAAAAAACGGCCAGGATGAAAATTCCATTTGGTATTGCACAAACGGGGAAGGCTTTTAGAAATGAAATTGTAGCGCGTCAATTTATATTTAGAATGCGTGAGTTTGAGCAAATGGAAATGCAATTTTTCATTAAACCAGGTACGCAAAAAGAATGGTATGAGCATTGGAAAAATGAGCGTATGCAATGGCATTTAAGTTTAGGAATTGCGCCTGAGAAATATCGCTTTCATGACCATGTTAAATTAGCACACTATGCCGATGCGGCATTAGATATAGAATATGAATTCCCGTTTGGTTTTAAGGAAGTAGAGGGGATTCACTCAAGAACCGATTTTGATTTAACACGTCATCAGGAATTTAGCAAAAAGAAAATGCAGTATTTCGATACGGAAATCAATCAGCATTATGTGCCTTATGTTATTGAGACTTCTATTGGATTGGATAGAATGTTTTTATTGTTATTAGCTAACTCCTACGAAGAAGAAACTATTAATAAAGAAGATGGTACCACCGATTCGAGAGTGGTATTGCATTTGCCAGCGAAAGTAGCGCCTAATAAATTAGCCATACTTCCATTAACTAAGAAAGACGGCTTACCAGAATTAGCGAAGGAATTAATGGATGATTGTAAAAAATCCTTTCATTGTTTCTACGAAGAAAAAGATGCTATCGGAAAAAGATACCGTCGTCAAGATGCTATCGGAACTCCTTTCTGTGTAACCATTGATCATCAAACAAAAGAAGACGGCACTGTAACCATTCGCTACCGCGATAGTATGTTGCAAGAACGTATTGCTTTAACTAAGGTAAAAGAATTGGTACTAGCGCATATTGCTTAGGATATCTATTCAAGCAATT
>Ga0214919_10000091_pt1 | contig 139449 bp, 143 predicted proteins | sample LL1503_MetaG_FD_177994 | JGI IMG/M metagenome (GOLD analysis project Ga0214919, IMG submission 177994) | Freshwater microbial communities from Lake Lanier, Atlanta, Georgia, United States - LL-1503 | ecosystem: Environmental > Aquatic > Freshwater > Lake | place: USA: Georgia | collected...
AATATAAGCAAAATAAGTATTTTAAAATATAAGCAAAATAAGTATTTTAAAATATAAGCAAAATAAGTATTTTAAAATATAAGCAAAATAAGTATTTTAAAATATAAGCAAAATAAGTATTTTAAAATATAAGCAAAATAAGTATTTTAAAAAATAAGCAAAATAAGTATTTTAAAATATAAGCAAAATAAGTATTTTAAAAAATATAATACTATATATGAAGTTTGAACTAATCATATTTGGTTTAACTGCTTTCTTTATCATAAATACATATTATGATGGTAAATATGTCCAGCTGATGAAATCGTGGAAAAAATATTATCAGATGATTATGATTGGTTTTGTAGGACTTTCTGCGTATATTTTTATGCGTAAATACCCGGGTCATACCAGAAGTTTATTTACTCATGCCAATAGTATTATAAAGTATATGCCGATTGATAAAGACGCTGGTGATTTATTAAGCCCTTTGTTTAACATGACAAAAGCAGGAAGTTATTATGGTGGCGACCAAAATCAAATGACATCACAACAAATGCGTGTGCTACATTCCGGCGGCAATTCCGGACAAGATGACAATTCTGGAAATAACAAGACAAAGCGTTGTGTTAGTGAAACCAAAAAAAAATATGTGGCGGCTGAACAAGGATGGAAATGTGGGGCTTGTAAAAACCAATTACCGGCTTGGTTTGAAGTAGACCATAAAATAAGATTGGATAATGGTGGGTCGAATCATGTCGACAATTTAGTGGCTTTATGTAGAGATTGTCACGGTAAAAAAACAGCTTTTGAAAATTTATAACCGCTTTTGAAAAAAGCGTGGCAAAACCCATGTTAGATTTTTAAGAGAAATGTACATTGGGAGTTTACATCGGTTTTGCCACGCTTTTTTCAAAAGCGGTTTCAAAAGCGTTTTTAAAAGCGTATATATATAATAGTAATATGTCCACCTATTTTGAAACAAATATATCTAATCTTAAAAATAAAATGGCTACTGGTTTTACAAAACTAAAAGATAAAGGCCGACTATTAAAAGGTAATGTAGAAACAATAAATTTAGAAAATACGCTCTACTCTAGCCCATGGTATTTTGGTCTACTCGAAATACTTCAATATATTATTTTTATTGTAATAATTTACAAGTATAACCCGTTTAATGTCACAAATAATCATCCCGCATTCACAAATGTGTTGGTACTATTAGTATCTTTTATATATGTTGCTTTGTTTTATTTTTTAAAAGAAAGTATACCAGTTGATGTGTCACAAAGAAAACCTACTGAAATGAATTTTGTAATGAAAACGATTAAAACCATAGGTGCATTTATTGTGTTTGTATTTATAACACTGGGTACAGTTTGGTTCTTTAAACATTTATCAATATTAACATATTTACTTCATCATGGACTATTACTTCTTATGATACTATCTACATTAGCTATTATTTATATTTTAAGTAAACCGTATATTGATAAAGTCAACTCTGACCCATCCTCATTCGCTTCATTCTTATGGAATTTTGTCATGTTTGTCCCTTGCTTATTAGTAGATGTTGTGAACTACGTTAAAGATCAATATAATATAACGACCAAACCGATATGGCTGTTACTTATATTTGAAGTTATTCTGATCGCTTTATGGGTGGTGGTGCCCATTGCATTTCATTCTATACTTACACATGATGGCAAACAATTATTAAGTGAGCCTATTTATTTGAACGAGGAAAAGACTTTAGGTAACTTTGAAAATCTACACGCGGATAACAATAATGATATAAAAAATGGCTCATTTAAATATCGTTATTCGCTGTCAGCCTGGATTTATATTAATCCCCAGCCACCCAACACCAGTAGTGCGTATACAAAATATACTTCTTTGTTAAATTATGCAAATAAACCGAATGTCCAATATAACGGCAAATTAAATAGTTTGCGTGTTATGGCACAGACGGGTAAACTTAATGGCATTGATGCGACAGAAGGCGATTTAGTCGAAGTTTTTGAAACCAAAGATATTATGTATCAAAAATGGAATAATATTGTTATTAATTACGATGGGGGTAATATGGATGTGTTTTTAAATGGAGAATTGGTGGGGTCCAAGCCTAATATAGCACCTTATATGACGTATGAAAATATAACATCGGGGGCAAAGGATGGTATACACGGGGGTATACGTGATGTTATTTATTATAATAGCATTATGAAGAAAAGCAATATCGTATTGCTCAACACCAACCTTTTAAAAAAAGGTTGAACCAAAATCCAGGCAAACTTTAAAACAACCTTTTGAAAACAACCTTTTGAAAAAAGGTTGAACCAAAATCTTGAACCAAAATCCAGGCAAACTTTAAAACAATATTTTGAACAAAAGCCCATCCACAAAACCAAGGCAAACTTTTCCGTGTAAGCAAAGCAAATGAAACACACTGTTAATTTTACACCGGTTTTGGCGGGCTTTTTTCAAAAGCCGTTTTGCCGGGCTTTTTTCAAAAGCCGTTTTCAAAAGCCGTTTTTGCCATACTTTTTGTAAAAGTATAGTATATATAATGGCTCTTATTCAAACAGTCCTAACAGTTATTGTAGTTCTTATTGTTCTTTATTTTGTTATTAATTGGTTGTTTGGAGGGTCTTCGCAACTTACCAGAATGGCGAATGGTAATGAGAAACAAACTATTTTAGCAAGTACGCTTAAAAATAACAATAATTCCAGTAATTATACCTATTCAACCTGGTTTTATGTAAATGACTGGAATTATCGTTTCGGTGAACCCAAGGTTTTATTAGGTAGATTAGATAATGATAAAAATCCCAGTCCATCTATTGTTTTAGATGCGATGGAAAATAATATTACCATTTCAGTGAGTTGTTATCAACATAGTGGTAATACAGAAGGGTTTGATACACTGGGCGGATCCGCTTCTTCTCTCTGCGGGAATGATGATTCCATATTAGCATCAAAGGCATCTATTGGTTGTATTAATAGTATTTGGCAACAAAATGGCTGTACACCTAATTTAGTAACAACTGCTGACCCAACCATTTTGATGGATTCAAAAACAAAACGGCAATTGCCTTTGTACACTTCAACTCTTGCTGCATTTAAAGCAGTCATGCCTCAAGTAGCACAAAATAAACAAGTTTGTTACCCGCCAGCCAGTGGCTCTGCTCTAGGTGGCTCTGCGGTAGGTGGCTCTGCTGTAGGTGGCTCTGCTTCTGCTGGTAACAGCGTGACACATCAATGTAATGTGAAAAACTTTCCTCTACAAAAATGGGTGAATTTGATCATAAGCGCTTATGGTAGAACATTAGATGTCTATATCGATGGTAAACTGGTGCGAACGTGTATTTTACCAGGTGTAGCCAAAGTAGATGCCAAATCCAATATTACGATTACACCCAATGGCGGATTTAATGGCTGGACTTCGAATTTTATGTATTGGGATAAATCTACAAATCCTCAAGAAGCCTACAATATTTACAAGAATGGCTTTGGGGGTAGTCTTTTAGGTAACTTGTTTAATAAATATAGAATCAAGTTTGCCTTTATGACGGATAATAAAGAGGTGAGCAGTATTGAAATATAGATTTTAAGAAAAGCGTGGCACAACCTTTTTAAAGGTTGGTTTTGGTTCAACCTTTTCTCAAAAGGTTGTTTTAAAGATTTGTATATATATAGTATATACATGTCTTATTTATTCAATACCAATAGTTTGGGTACTGTATCCGAAGGGGGTCCACTAAATATAAGTTCATATTCGTCTAATAAATATGTTAGCGGCAGTCCATCTTTTCTACAATCCAATAGCATTGTCGCCAAGTTTGCTTTTTTAATACTCGTGCTCATTTTATTCATTTTGGCGCTACGTTTAGGCGCCTGGTTATTAACGTGGGTATTTTCGCCCTCATCTAGTCCTATTCTCATTGATGGTATGATAAACGCCAAACAAATGATGCGTATCGAGCAAGATCCGTCCGTGCCCGGTTCAAAGCCTATTATTCGGTCGGTGAATGAAGATGCTGGTCTAGAATTTACCTGGTCAGTATGGATTTTTGTGGATGATTTTACCTATAAGCAGAATGAATACAAGCACGTGTTTCATAAGGGTAATGATAATATTAATATATCGGGCAATTCAATAGGTCTCAATTACCCCAATAACGGGCCTGGTCTCTACATTACACCCCACACCAATAATTTACTCGTTATTATGAATACCTTTGATAAGATTAAAGAAGAAGTCATTATTAAGGATCTACCAATAAATAAGTGGGTTAGTGTGATTATTCGCGTTAGCAACCAGCACGTATTAGATATTTATATTAATGGTGTCTTGACGAAACGGCATCAAATGAAGAGTGTACCGAAACAAAATTATGGCGATGTGTTTGTATCGATGAATGGGGGCTTTTCAGGCTACACATCTGAACTGCGTTATTTCGACCAAGCCATTGGTACGAATAAAATACAATCTATTGTAGATTCAGGACCGAACATGAAAATGATTGGTGGCGATATGACGGGTACCAAACCACAGTACTTGTCGAGTCGGTGGTATTTTGCGGGGACGAATGATATGTATAACCCCTAGCAATTCCGCTTGCGGTCGGGGGACAAAAACTACTTTGTAAAGTTATAGAAAAACTTAAAATATAAATTTAATTCAATAAAGATATTTTTATTGAATTAAGTATTTGAATATAAATATTTTGCCGCACTTAATTATAACAATAGTTATTAGTATGACGACAGAAACAGCACAAACCGCTGCATGTACTTCACAACCGGGTGGTCCGCAACCCCCGCGTCTCTGGTCCAGAGCTATGAACAGTTGTATGAATAGTATTCCGTCGACTACATTAGATATGCGACGCAAAGCGGAAATTCTGAAATATAAATCCAATAGCGCTCAACTGACGAAAAATCAAAAATGGTCGCAAATGGTAAATGGTAAAGGGCCGAATGGGAAAAAAGTTTGGGCGAATCAGAATGATTTGGGCAGTCAGCCAAATATAGATAATTTACCTTATGGCTTGGGTAACACATTGTTATGTTATGGTGCTCCTCTATTTACGCAATGTTCACCCTCTACATCGTGCGATGTACCGGGTCCGACGATACCGATCTGTAATGATCCAACTACACCTTTAACAAATTATATTGTTCAACGTACTTATTTGGCAGGGGGGACGAAATTTCCGCAGACATGTTGGGCACCGGGCGATAATGGGTTTCCCAGAGGCAAGGCTGGGATGATAAAGTTTATGTAATGCATAAAGTATTATTCGTATTATGGCGGACATCCATTTACTATATTTCCATTACCTGTTACATTTGGAGTTGGTAAAGCTGGAAATATGGTCCCTCCTACACATAAATATAATGTGCCATTGTTATTAAGTATTCCATCTCCAATGATATTGTTAATGATGACAAAAATAACACCTCTATTAATAATTATTCCATCATTGATTAGTGTTATACCGGCAGGAATAATAAAATTAATAGTTCCAATATTTAATGTACAATTTGAGAGAATTGTGTAATTTCTATTTAATGTAAAATCGCCGAAATCATCGAAAGTACCGGGTAGGTCGTTTGGCGTAAGAACACAACCTACGCCACCACTACTACTGGTATTATTTCCTATACAACAAGGTTTGCCTTGTGCGCTATTACTGGCTCTATTTTTAAGTGCTCGATAGACTGACCGATTACGACTTCCTACACCACTACCTACTACAAATTTTTGAGAAAGACTATAATTAATACTCGGTGTATTGGTAAAAATAAGACGATGTGCCATATATAATTTATACAAATATAATAAAGCAACAAATCCATCTGCTGCTCTTGCCCTCTAACGCAGGCTCGGATTAATACACTGATCCATTGTCGGAAAAATATCACCTGACATACACGAATCGCCTTCACCTACATTAATACAGCTACGAAACCCTCTATCTTCGCCAATATAACAGTAGCCTGCTTTGGATTTTGCTTTACTGGCTTGAGTGCGGCTGCCAGCATCATCGGGTAGAGGAGTGTCGGCAGAAGTTAAAGCCGATGTAGCATTTGATAATGCGGCATCCATACTTTTCCTCTCTCTTCTAGCTTTTTTGTCTACTGTATTTTGCAAAGCATTAATACCGCCGGTGGCGGTACCAGCAGCCACATTTACTAATCCGGTTACGCCAGTAGATGTAACATCAATGGTTTGTTTTGCGGTTTCAGCTACACCGTAGCCAAACAAGGCCAATAATGGGCTAAATAAATTTACCAGGAAATCCGATGTTTTACCTAAATATGTGAAAATATTAAATCCTAAAAAGGCTAAAATTAAAAAGATGAGACCATAGCGTAAAATAGTAGAGAAAGATACGGATGAAGAAGAGGAAGCGCTAGACGCTATTGTCGGCGTAGGTGAAAGATTTGGTGCTGTCAATATAGAGTTTTCAGTAACGATAGCAGAATCCATGGTATATATATTACAATATTACTTTATAGAGGCGATTACTATTGTATACAATAAATACTCTTGTAAAATTATGCCTACAATACATTTACCTACCTACAATACATTTACCTACCTACAATACCTTTGCCTACCTACAATACCTTTGCCTACCTACAATACATTTGCCTACCTACAATACCTTTGCCTACCTACAATACCTTTGCCTACCTACAATACCTTTGCCTACCTACAATACCTTTACCTACCTACAATACCTTTGCCTACCTACAATACCTTTGCCTACGGGGGGTTAGGGGGCAGCGCCCCCGCTTAAAGCACTTTTCATCGACCATGATCTGCGAAATGTCGCTGGATGTGTTTTCACTTTATTACCACCTCTGATATCATAATTATAATACTCTTGATCCGTATGCTTTGCTCCACATGTAAAATTGGATACATTTATATAGTCGTTCTGGATAGTATAGGTTACATTTCCTATAGCAGTAATAGAGTCTGGCGTTTCGAATTTATACACAGTGGCATCTCTTTTACCAACAAATCTAATTAAACCATCATTGGCCCGCAGTATTTTTGAATCATTCATATCAAAAAAATTACTTCTGTCAATGGTTAATCCGACATCAAGACATCTTTTTTGAATCACATTATCCTCTAACCCCCAGCCCCAAAAATTTGGAAAGCCTTGCGATTTTTCAAAATCAACGCCTTTTATAGCAAACATACCACCCAAAGCAAATTTAACACCGTAAAAATGTTTTACTACGCCTGGCGTCGTATTATAATCGATAAGACCTTTTTGACACGGCCACGTATCAACATCATGAAATATAAAAGTGATGTTTTTATAATCGTTTGGATATTTGCTTTTTATGGCTAAAAACCCAATATTTTTCATAGCACCTCGATTAAAAGGACGGTCATCTGTTTGATGTACAAAATAAATCTCAAATGGATTAGTTAATGCTTCATCTTCTAAAAAACTATTTATTCTTCTAGAAAACTCTATTTTTTGAGCTGGTCTGTTTCTATAAGGAACAATAAATACTCTGTTTGGAATGCTCATTATATATAATCATACCTGACAAAATTGTTTGAGGAATCTCTACCTACTGATCAAACCCTCACGCTATTAATCTTGGCCAATCGTTCAATCGTTTTTTCTAAAGAGGACTGTTTGACCTGTGTTCCATTAAATAAATAATCCGTTTGTGGCGATTCTTCGTTTTTTTTAATATCTTTATAAATAACATTAATTTTCTTAACAATCATTTCCAATTCATGTTTGTTCGTAATAATATCTATGCTAAAGTCTACAGCTTCCGTGAGTAGAGCCATCGCAAAATAAATAATATAACGGCGCCGTTTTTTAACGCCACTTGTATATTTAATACTAAACATGTCCAACAGAGCATTGATCGTTTTAATGATGAGAGGGTCCGCCTTTTTCTTTGCTTCGTTTAAAATAACATCCCACACAATCCATATTGAATCATTTCTAAATTTGTCTAGGACCGGTGCAAAGGTGCGTGTTTCGCATAAGCATACTTCTTTATTTTGTTTACAAATGGTTTCAAATTCAAGAATCCATTCCAGCCAATAACAGGCACTCACTATATTCTTTGATTTTTGACATATATGGTAAGCCAATTCATTTATGGCAATGTATAATTCTTTAGGGTCATCGTTTTTAAATACGGCATGCGCAAAATCAATGGACGGGGCTTTGAGACGCGATGCCATATAGGACATGTTAAATTCTTCTTGTTTATGGATTTTAATAGATACTAAACTATGTTTTTTTTTGGAATGGCAAAGCAGACTGATTACTTCGGCAAAAAGTTGTCTTATTTTTGGATTGTTTCTTAAAGCGAGTTCATTGCCGACATAACCACTAGACATGATCTCTTTAAAATTGCCAAATCGCATATCAATATAAACGGGTAATTTGGGGTTGCCTAAATGAATATATCTGCTTACGTAAAGGATAATTGTTTCCCATAAATCAATAAAATGTCCAGCACAAATAAGTTCGCCTGCCCAGTAACAAGCAGGTTCTACTTTAGCTGCTAGAAGACAATTGATCAATTCGGTTTTCACTTTAATTTTTTGAAATTTAGAAAAGGTGATGCCTTTAAACTCTGCGGCACTTCTTATATCATTGATATCCGTGTCATTCATGTGGTATTTTAATTACGTTAATATATTAATTTAGACATATTTACCAACTGGCAAAGATAAAGTATATTTTGACTTCTTTTTAAAAAGTATATTTTTGACTTTTTTTTAAAAAGTATATTTTTGACTTACTTTTAAAAAGTATATTTTTGACTTACTTTTTTTTAAAAAGTAATTACATATACAATCAGTATGGGATTGAAAAGTATTTTAAAAAATATATACAAGGGTTTTGTTAAATCAAGTAAAATACAAAAAACGTTTTATTGTTTGGTGATATTATTTATTATTACTATGGTTGCTAGAGATGCTGATGTAAAAGAGGGTTTCTCATCTGTCACTGATAAGGAAGATGATGGCACTATTGGCATAACAGAAAAAAAGTTTACTTTGGTAGAAGGTCCAGCAATCTATGATACATTTTATGCCAATATATATGACGAACTCGTCTTTAGTAAGTTAAAAGACGATTTTGAAATTGGTGAGATTATCAACACGACTCGACCCACAGAAGAAAGTCGTATATTAGACATTGGTTCTGGTACCGGGCATCATGTGAGCAACTTCACGGCCAATGGTTTTAAAGCCATTGGAGTAGATAGTTCGCCAGCGATGATTAATAAAGCCAAAGAAACTTATCCTGATTTGGAATTCAAACAGGGCGATGTATTAAATTCCATGCTATTTTCAAGCAATGCATTTACGCATATTACATGTCTGTATTTTACAGTGTATTATATTAAAAATAAACGTCTGTTCTTCGAAAATTGTATACATTGGTTACGCCCAGGTGGGTATTTAGCAATACATTTGGTGGACCGCGATAATTTTGACCCTATTTTACCCGCAGGGGATCCTTTTGGCATTGTCTCGCCGCAAAAATATGCGAAAAAACGCATTACTTCTACAGTTGTGAAATTCAAAGGGTTTGATTATAATTCTAATTTTGAAATAGACACTGAAAAAGATGGCACCGATACGGTGAATGCCACCTTACAAGAAACCTTTAAAAACAAAAAGGATGGCAAAGTGCGCAAAAACGAACATAAATTTTACATGGCTACGCAAACCGCCATATTAGCTATTGCCAAAAGTGTCGGTTTTATTTTGACCGCCAAAATAGACATGTTGAAATGCCAGTATACAAACCAGTATATTTACGTGTTACAGAAGCCGACCTAACAATGGGGCTCTGCCCCTGACCCCCGGGTGACAAATAAGGATGTTATATTTATATGTGGCAAAGTCCCATCGGAAATGTCCATCAAATATATTATAATGTAAACATAGTCATACATTATAATAAATAAATGCCGATTAATGTACCACCTCTTTTTATATTTTTATCTACTAAAATCAACTATTCTCTACTAGTGTACATTATAATAGCCATAATAATACTGTATATCTTATTGGTTGCTTATATTAAAATAAAACTTCGCTTCTGGCGGACACAGCCAGTGTTTCACATTTATAATGTGTTGTATTGGTTAAACCCACCGGGTATTATCAACCATCTATTACCAGAAACCGAAAACAATAAATACATGAATCATTTGGCGATTAAAACCTATAATGTGGCTGATCTGGTAGACACCACATCCATAATCCTAGATCAGTTTTGTAATTTCGTCAATAATTTCTACGCATTCCATAGTTTTGCGCAAAGATATGATTCGGAATACAGGCCTAAAAAAAACGATATTGTCGGTTATTTTGAAGGGACAAACCATCCCTCTTATATTACACTTTATCAAAAACCGGAAATGCTTTTTCAAAAAGGACAGCTTATAAGTTCGCTCAACGTGATGAAAGGAGGCATAAGTGCGCGAGCTATGAACATTTGTATAAAAGGTAAAGGTCCTGTGTTTCCGTTATATTATATAGACAATTTGTGCGTTCATCCCGAGTCGAGGAAAGCCGGCGTCGCACCTGAATTGATTCAAACACTGTATTATAATCTTCGCAAAAAGAATAGTAACATAAAGACATATTTATTTAAACGTGAGGGTGATTTAACGGCGATAGTGCCATTGACGACGTTTGAAACGTATTGTTATGACATTGGGGGCAGAGCCCCCAGGACCCCCACTTCAGATGAAATAGATAGTCGGCATGTACCGCAGATGGGTGATACGTTGCATGCTTCTATGAATGTTATTGAAATAGGTGTCCCTCAATTGGCCTTATTAGTAGAGTTTATTAAATCACAACAACACAATTTTGAGTGTGTTATTTTGCCAGATATAACTAATTTGGCAAATATGATAAAAACAGAAAATATTAGTATTTATGGGCTAATTGCGGGGGGGTCATTGTTGAGTATTTATGTTTTCAGAAATATTCAATTTTATTATAATGGTAGACGTGCGACGGAATGTATCTTGGCTTTATACAGCTATAACAAAGATTTATTTATCACTGGCTTTACTATTGCTCTCGGAAAAGTGATTGCTAAATATAAAGTAGGTATTTTGTTAATTGAAGATACCGCACAGGCTTATGGTTTAATCGCTAATTTAAATGTGTTAAATGTACCACTCTTATTTAAAAGCCCAACAGCATTTTTCATGTACAATTATGCGTGTTATAGTATAAGTCATAGAAAGTTTATGATTTTATATTAGGGGCTCTGTACCTTCGGGACCCTTAACCCCCGTAGGCGGAAATAATAGGCGGAAATAGTTTCGCTATCTCACATACTTGCCCGCTCGTGCAAAAGAATCGACAATAAAAATCATAAATACGCCTAAAAAGGAATATAAAATTAATTCTTCCATAATGTGTCCAGTTTTTTCATCTTTTTGTTCTTCGAGTAGATGAATCATATAATTGAGCTTCTCTAACAGTTGATCTTTATTGCCTGAACCGTTACCTTGGTTGAGTTGATTATAGTAAGGCACATATTGCTTATAAAAATCATTAGAATAAGTATTTGGTAAATTGTTAAAACCTTCAACTGATACAGGGCCATCGTTTGTGCCAAATGGTTCCGTTTGTCCAGAAGGTATTGTATTATTATTATTATTATTATTATTATTATTCTTTTGAGGCCCAGAGAGTTCGGTATTTTCAATAAATTTAGATGGGACGTCAGACTGTGGGTGCGGAGGCGGATTAAAAGAAGCCAACCCATCGCCTTCATTATCTACATTTACACCATCATTAATAGTATTTAACATGGACTCTACATTCGGATTGACGACTCGTTTTTTAATGGTAGTATTTTTGCGAGCTTGTCTTTTTTTCTCGATATCCTGATGTGGAGTTATCGTTGATGTAAATGTTTCATTATATGGTGAAGCAGTAAATGCTAAATAACTCATACGTCCTATAAGAAAATGAGATATTATTATTTCCAACCAACCTTTAAAAAAGGTTGAACCAAATCTAACCCAACCTTTTGGGAAAAGGTTTGACCAAAATCTAACCTGGGTTTTGCCACGCTTTTTTCAAAAGCGGGTTTTGCCACGCTTTTTGAACTTGAAAGCGGGTTTTAAAAGGTTGGGTTATACTATAGAAAAAAATCATGTCAAAACGGTTACTTCATTTATTAACAATTGGTTTAATTATTCTACTCGGTATTTATTTATACCAAAAATATACATTTAGAGAAAACTTTCAAAGCAAAACCAGAGAGACTCTTGGGAAGTGGAGAAAGTTAAAACGTAATACAATTAAATATAGAGATAATTTTATAGGATCTATGGTATATAAAATAAAATCTACTTTACGTAAGGCAAAATTGTAGAGATTTTATTATTTATAGATGATGGATCTTCATACCTAGGCGGACAATCCAGATATGCTTCATATTTTGGAGCATCTACTATTATATGTGTTTGTGCGGGCTGTGTACAATTACAATTACATTTACATCCGATTATAAATGCTAAAACCATTAACAGTGATGCAGCAGAACACAACCCTAATTCCGTCAAAACCATTGTTATATACTTTTTATAAAAAAGTATGGCAAAAACTACTTTTTATAAAAAGTATGGCAAAAACTACTTTTTAAGATATCTAATGTAAAGTAATGTGAACTATTTTAAATTGTAATTTAAATCCATTATAGCGTCCGCCATAGTGAGTGTTGGGAAATAATTCACAAATGGACTCTATACCTTCTACAAAATCGTACGAGATATCGCATCCCTGATCCGTCGCATCCTCATCATATACTATTTCAAAAGTGAAATCATCATAATTATAATACACATAAATATCTTTGCCCAGATGTTTCTTTAATACATCTCTTACCGTATAAAATTGTGGTGTACCTGTTTCATCGCCAAACGGATATTCCAACCCGGCAGCATTCACAATGCTCGGATAAACTTTAATGAAAACCATATTTCTTTAAAAGATATTCGCTCGTTTTGCTTTGTTCGTTCGATCGCTTCGATTTCGTACCTCTTTTTATTTACCTAAAAGTATTTCAATTTTATTGCCCCCACATTTTTAAAAGTAGGTTTTGCTATACTTTTTTAAAAAGTATTATATATAAATGATGGACTATATTCATTCAGTATTAAAGCCTATAAATGAAAGCAAATTATTAGTAGGCATGATGATGATATTTTTAAATGTTGGCTCAAAATACATAGATTTAGGATTAAGCAAAACACAAGAACAAGTATTGAGAGAGGGTTTAGCCAGAGAGATGCTTATTTTTGCTATATCGTTTATGGGTACTCGTGATATACCAACTGCTATTATATTAACTGCGTCTTTTTCGATATTGTCCAATATCGCATTAAATGAAAATAGTAAATATTGTATTATTCCGAATAAAATGAAGAAAATTCAAGCAATAATAGATACAAATGTTGATGGAATTATTAGCCATGAAGAAGAGAAACGGGCGATGGATATTCTCGAAAAGGTCAAACAACAACGTTTAAAAGAAGTACAGGGTACATTTATGAGCTATTTAAATTCCAACCTTTAAACAACCTTCGCCGTGAAACAAGTTCGAAAAGGTTGAGCCAAATCCAAATCTACATTGAAAAGGCTGGTCAAACAGATTCCTTAAAAATGTTGGGCAAATCTACCTTAAAAAGGTTGGTCAAACAGATTCCATAAATATTAGGTTAGATTTGGCTCAACCTTTCCGAAAGGTTGATTTTAAAGGTTGGTATAATATAACAAGGAACCAATTAAAATGTCCCCAGCGAAAATAGAAACTTTACATTTTTATATTAAAACAACAGGTGATTATGACATTGATTCGCCGGACGTGTATTTTGAATATACTAAAAATATTTATTTTATATCCAATATAAAGCTGGATAAACCATTACTGGATAAATTTATAGCAGCTTCAAGTATTGTTAAAAATAAAGAGTATACCCAGATATTTACGTCAAAAGATGTATTTAATGCATTTTCAGATTTTTTAGAACGGTTAAAACTTAACCCATTAACAAATGAAAAAGAAAACATACAATTTATGGTAAATTTATTTTTTCCATATAAAGGCAGAATAACTATATCTGGTCAAGAGTATGCTATTAACACGAAATCAATACCACTAATTTCTTATGATAAAACTACCAATTATAGTTTGAAAAACCCATCACTCTTTTATAATGATGTAGATATACCAGACGATTATATTATAAAAAAAAACATGGTTGAAAATAATAATTATTATGTCAAAATAGGCCCGATAGATCTACTGAATAGTAAAAAAATAATAGTAGATTCATCCGGCAATGGCATGTATGTAGGCATGAATTGCGAGGAACGAGCAGAACGTTTAGATGAACAATTCTATAAATTGTTTGGTTATTCGATGATTTTTAGTAAAGGTACGAAACTAAAACAGTATAGTACAATTAAACCTGTATTTTATTCAACCGATGACAAACGACTAACGCCACCGAACAAGTTTGTTAGAGACATAAATATAAAAAAAACAAAGGCTACAGATTTTGATACCAGTTTGAAATATATTAAAAAAAGTATTCAATATAATATACAAAAAAGAAAAAGTAGATTAAAAGAAGAGAAAACATTGGCGGCAGAGCTAGCACGTAAAAGAAAAGAATGGCAATGGGAAACAGGGTACAAAATAAAAGCCGAAGCGGAAGCGAAAGCATTGGCAGAAGCAAAAGCAAAAGAAAAAGCACCTATACCTACAAATGTGGGCGGTAGAAAAACAAAAACAAAAACAAAAAGAAATGCAAAAACAAAAAGAAAACAACTGAAAAAAAGGCACCAAAGAAAACGTAGCGTCAAATCTCGCAGGTATTAGTTTTTATAATAGCCGCTTTAAGTATAGCGTGTAACACGGGGTCTGAAAAACAAGCTGTGCCGCCGCCTCGCAAATATTGTGTAGTCATTCTATTGATATCGCCCATACAAACTATATTTTTCGTTTCAGTAATGGCCCATTTACTATGGTCTTGAGTTTCGGGCCAACTGTCGCGCGAGTCTATGCTGCTACCTACGACGAACGAGAGTTGATGAATGTCCAATGTATTATAGTCGGAGAGTGGGCATGACGGGCCTTCGGCTTTACCTCTGATCCAAGTTTCTACTAAAAGCGTGTCTTGTTCTTCGACAGTAACACAGCCGGCATAGAGGTCGTTATTCCATTCGGCTGTTTTTGCATAGACTTTAATCGGTCGACCGGCTTCTGTTTTAAGTATAGATGAGTCGCACTGTTTTACAGTAGAGTATTTGCCATCAACCAATTGTTTAATGTAATCATATTCATTATCATTGGTATCTACATTTTGTATGTATGCATCATAGATTTGTGGTTTATTTAATAGAAATAGTTTGGCCAAGTCATTAAGTGATGCTATGCTCATACTAACACATAACATATTTTGCGCATATATCTTGGCATTACTACCTAGGCCACTATAGTGGTCGGTATTTTTCGGTCCTAGCGGGAATAATGGAATTGAATGTGTCAGCCAGAACCCCGCGGCAGCGGCAGCGGCAAACGCAAACAATCCTTTGGTATGCCCAAATTTACTAGCAACTTCAAAATCAAAATCAGCAAAATTGTCATTATACATAGTAGTAGGCGGTTGATCATTATAGATGACATAATTCACATCTTTTTGCCAAAGTTGTTTTACAGTATGTGCGAGAGCACCATTAGTAGTTTCGTTTAAAGAGTGTAGCGAAGTTTCAAATACTTTCTCTTCTGAATCGTAATAAAAATAGTCTGTCCCTTGTGGTTTTTTAATCGCTACCCAATAATCTACGGGTTTACCTTTTTCGTTTATACAATCAACCTTTGAAAAAGGTTGGGCCAAATCTAAATCAACCTTTGAAAAAGGTTGGGCCAAATCTAAATCAACCTTTGAAAAAGGTTGGGCCACCTTTTGTGAAAAGGTTGGACCAAAATCACATGTAGTAGATAATGATAAAAATAAAAATAATAAATATAGCATGTATAATTTATGCTATATTTATGTTTATATTGGTTTTGCCATATTAAAATTTTATAGCAGAAAAAGACTCGTGATAAAACTCAAACAATCGTGTGAAAATAGTAGACACATCTTCAGGTGTCAATGCATCCCAGCCTGTAAATTTTATATACGACAATAAAAGTTCTCTATCAATACGTGCGTCATCAAACGTAGCATCATTATAATGTTGATCCATGAGTTCATCATACACATCATATTGAAAACCATCGTATTCAGATATTTTTATTCGTTTCTTCATAGATGCGTTGGGGTCATACATTAAATCTATAAAACTATGTGAATAACATGGGTTCTGTTTATCACCCTCTTTAATGATAAGTGAAATACAATAAGAACCGTCATCATTCTCGTAAAAACACATCACTGTAAGATTATGTAAAAAGCGTACCACTTCTGACTTATCTTTATTTTTATACGCTTCAAGCAGTTCTAGTTTTATTGGTCCCCAAAACTGCTGTGCTTTAACATAATCTATTTGTTCTTTATAATTCTCATCATTACGACCAAACGTTTTATATGTAATCCAATAGTCGAGACTTGACAAATAATCTTCCTCTGGGGTAGATGTAGTTGACATCTTATTACTATCTAATTATAGTAACATAACTTTATGTTGTTTTGGCGCAACCTTTTTAAACTTGTTTCACGGCAAAAGGTTGGTTTACATTTTACCAGTTGTTTTGGCGCAACCTTTTTAAACTTGTTTCACGGCAAAAGGTTGGTTTACATTTTACCAGTTGTTTTGGCGCAACCTTTTTTAAAAGGTTGGTTGAAAATAGTAGAGAAATCTTCAAATTCAACCTCTTTATAACCCATTATCTTAGTAAAATTATCATAAAGTTCTTTATCTATAGCTTCTTGGTCTTCTGTATCGAGCATATAATCATATTTCATAAACATTCCTATATCGTATACAAATCCATCATAATCCGTTAACGTTATTTGTTTTTGTATTAACATAATTGGGTCGTAAATGAAACAAAAATGTTTATAATTATATTCAGGTTCATATGTAGGAGGTGTTTTGTAATGCATTTTAATAACACCTATCATGGTATAACAATCGTCTTTTTCATAAAACTGAAGGACTGTTATATTGTTAATAAATTCTACTACATTGGGTTTATTCCTAAAATTAAAGGTCTCGATCAGGTCACATTTCTTTATCGACCAGAATCTTTGAGCTTCACTATAATAGGGTTGTTCTCTATAATCTTTATCTATGCCAAATGTACAATAGTTAATCCAATAGTCTACACTATTTACATCCTGTCCAAATTTAATCAATGACATATAATGAGATATATTTATATATGTTTATATATTTTACATCGTCGGTAAATACATTTGTTTGAAACCCTCTACTAATTCACTCGGAATACAATTAAAGTCTACTAATGTGGTATTAAGTTGGTAAATTGCTTGTGCCTCTTTATCCGCTGCCAACTTTTTCTCAAATATGTCTCTATCCTTGAAATACTTTTGAGCAGTTTTAATACCGCATTTTTTAAATACAGATGGAATATTATCGCTTTTATCGCCAGCCACTATTTTACAGAAAAGGTCTTCTAACGGGTCACCGGATGATTTTTCGCATATATTTTTAAACTTGAGGTCATAGAGATGAATGCGGTCATTGGTGATTTGTAGATAATCCATATCACTGGCAATAATCCAAATATGCGCGTCGGGCTCTACCCTATACAGATGCTTGGCGAATAGAGCAATACAATCGTCGGCTTCTAGAGATGGATAGGATAAGATCTGTTTTATACCGGCTGTTTCATACAGGTGTTCACCATAGGCCATTCTAAAAAAGGGGGCGCCGAAAAATTCATTAGAGTTTGTATTACTCGAACCGCGGGTCGCTTTATATTCTGGATAGAGCGCTGTACGCCATATGTCACCGCGTCTACAATCTTTGCCCACATATTTAATCGTGTTTTTAAGTTTTAACTGCTTATCAATCTCGTGTATTTTACTGACAAATGTCGATTTGAATTTATCTACAAATTCGGGACATTCAAACGGCGGTTTTTCTTCGCCTTCGACATTGTCATGATCTACATTTGCCAACTTCCACCAAACATTTAAAGCATAATAGCGATAAAATATATAATAACTACCATCAATCAGAATATAATTATTATAATGAGTAGACATTTATTGTAAGTAATACTATAAGGTAGTAACTGTTTATATTATTTATTTTGTCTAGATTACCTATTTTTTCTACTTTTAATCGGTTTTTTATTTTTCCGTCGTCTAGTTGATTTATGTTTGTGATGTTTATATCTACCCCCCGGCATGACAATAGTTATTGCTTTTGAGCGGGCGGGGCGCTGGGTCGGCGTCGGCGTCGACGTGTTCATCGTAAATATCGGTGGTATTACATTAAACGGAACAGGTTTATCGCATGTAGAATCTAAAAATAATTCATTGAAATAATAATACTCTATAGGTGGTGTTTCAATGATAGGTGGTGACATTAATATATGTATAAAATGCACACGATCAAATGATACTCGTATATAAGTATCTTTGACAAATAATGGTTTTTTGGTTGTGTCATCAAATAAAACCTTTGAAATGTGGTAATTAGAATGAATAGTGCCTTCTACAAAAATAGGATGTTGTTCTTCTTCTGAAGTTGCTATCTGGGCTATATGAAATAATTGTAACAATGTACATAAATTCATATCAGCAGTAACAGTAGAAAAGTGTTTATGATTGTTGTATAATAATTGTAAATGCGTATAATAACTATTGGAAAATAGCAATTGATGAAACATTTCTGATATTTGTTGATGTTCAACTTCAGCTATTCGTTTAGTATAAATAATCATATTGTAAACAATATACTTTATGATTATATATAAAATTTTGTTTATCATTTTTGTTTTTTATGTTTTCTGGTTTTTTTACCTATTTTATAATAGTGTATTTTATGATTTAAACTAAAACGTACTTTTTTGGACTTGCGTGCGACTCGCCGTTTTTTACCGCCTTCTACTACAACAATTGGTTGCGTGTCATCAGACAAATCCATATATAAATTAACGTTTATAAAAATAAAAAGTTGGGAAAACACATTGATCCAAAGGTTTGGCCCAACCTTGGGTTAAAAATCCAAGCTCACCGTATTCTTATCACTTTTCTGCTTGCGTCTAACAGGCTTTGCTGTCGCTGGCCGTTTAATAGACATGGATTCATTAAAATTATTTAAATCAATAGAAGTAACGTTACTTTTTTGCGGCACAGATGATGGTCCGGTGGTAACTGTTTTAGTTTTTAGACCAGACAATAAGTCATTTATATCAGTAGGGCCTTTCATTTCGGGTCGGGGACTTTGCTGCTGTTGCTGCGGTTGTCTAGAGGATCGTTCAACCGGTTGTTCCTTACCATACGATTGTTCCTTACCATACGGTTGTTCCTTACCACCAAACGGCGCAAAATTCTCTTGAATATTAATTCCATCATCTTCTCGCGATCTTTGCAAATCCGGACGTCCAACAGATGGCATCGTTGTGCGTTGACTCTTTGTTGTTTGAGTTTGCACAGGGGGGGGCGGTGGGCCACGCATGGTATTGGGGGGTGGCATACTGTTGCCACTGTTGCCATTGCTTCCAGGCATAAAGTTACCCATAAAGTTACCAAAACCAGGATTGGTCTGTCCCATTGTATTTACAGCCGCCTGGGTAAACTGTTGTGCTAGTTCAGGATTTTGTCGCATAATTTCATCCATACCTGGCATAGCGGATTTAAACATTGTATTGGTCATATGGACCATAATAGCTGACCCGCCGAGCTGAAACAACAGTTTGAGTTCCGGTGCCATCTTGGCTTTAGATTTATATTTTTCATGAAGTTCGCCGAAAATCTCGTCATAATCTTCGATGTTTTCATTTAATTGTTCGGCCCAGCCATCCAGCTTGACATCAAAGGGGTCAAATCGGTTATTCAAATATTCTAAACCCGTCACAGCGGCCATCAACATCCGCCCTTGAAATTTACAGCTGTTGGTCGTTTCCTTTTCAGAGATGATTAGTTCATATTCGCCTTGCATTTCAGATAACGAAGATTCCATCGTATATTTTTTGGTCAACTTGGCACCTTTGGCTTCAATGGCTTCCAATTTGCGCAAAATTTTAAACTTTTCCAGTAATGTTTCCTCGGCAGTCAGTCTCGGTTTATCCGACATGTGTTTATCTGGATTGACGGGAATATTATTGAATTTGCTAAAACCGTCCCAGGTTTTCTGGTCGCCGCTACTGCCGCCGCTGCCGCTACTGCCGCTGCTACTGCCTTTACCAACATTAGAGGTCGATTCACTATCTATATTAATTTTAATATTTTCAGTTTGTTCGTCCTCTTCATCGTGAGAATTAAGCTTCATGACGCTGGCTGACCCATGACTGAAAGCTTGCTTAAACATGTCCGACTTGGAATTCATACGCAAATTTCTAGGTTCGTCATTGTCATTATTATCGATATTTTTCGATAAATCATTCAGCTCATTTTCTAATTCAGTTAAATCGCCTAAATCAATATCAGTGGGTGGGGTTTTTGAACCGTCGTTTTTTCTTTTTTCATTCATAAGAAGCTCAATACCACTGCCAAAATTAACCGAACCGTTTGACCTTCTATCATGTTTATTTAGATTTATAACTGGGGAATCATTTAAAGATATAATTTCAATCTCTTCGGGCTGGAAATCTGACATTATTATGATAAAGTTATAATTTTTAACTTTAAGCACTACGCGAATTAAATATTACTTCGCTTTCGCTTTTAGAAAAAGCGTGGCAAAATCCGCTTTTAGAAAAAGCGTGGCAAAATCCGCTTTTAAACTTGTTTCACGGAAAAAGCGTGGCAAAATCCTACTACAAATTTACTTTGTTTTGGCCCAACCTTTTTTAAAGGTTGTTTAAAGGTTGTTTAAAGGTTTGGAAATAATAATTTATCTATAGTAGTTCTAACACAAAATAATCTATGTAATATAATTCCAAAAACAAATAAAGATATACATGTACCAACATATGATAAATTAAAAAAATAAGCAATTAAAATGGCGACAAGTATGGTCATGCTAACATCAACGATTGCTAACCCCATAAATCTATACGAATGAACCCCTTTGTTTGGCATACCCAGTGAATTTGTATATTTACAAAACCCCATCTATAATTATATGTATACATTTTAATTATAGTTATGAAAAACTGCGTAATAAAATAAACCTTTTTTTCCAAAGGTCTATTTTAATTTTGGCCCAACCTTTTCTCAAAAGGTTGTTTAAAGATTGTATTTTGGTCCAACCTTTTTTTACACCTTTTAACATTTCAAATGCCGAATAGTATATAAATAGAATTGAATAACTTTATTTATATAGGTAAAATGCCATATATTCATTATAGTGGAATAGGTGCAAAAGAGACAGAAATACATTCTATTGAAGAATTTTTAAATATTATGAAAAATGCCTCATTCCATTACTATGAAATGACTTCTTTTGGGTTTGATATGGAATATAAAAATTATTTACTTCCTGATGATTTTATAAAGTTTACATTAGAAGAATGGATAGATTATTCAGGCGCTAAATATTATGATTCCGAATGGTAATATTATTTATAATCGGCAGTTTAAATGTTAAAAGGTGTAAAAGGTTGTTTAAAGATTGTATTTTGGCCCAACCTTTTTTTAAAAGGTTGTTTTATTAAGATACCACACCCCCTGTAAAAAAGCATCTGCTAAATCATCTTTCTTTTCATGAGTAGAGAAAAATTGTTTAAAATCACTATTGATTTCGTTTTCCAATAAAGTTAAAGTAATTTCTACACCGGCTTTTTTCCGTTCTGAATATTTTGTTTTTTCCTTTTTTTCTTTATTTTCTTTATTTTCTGTTTCGCCAGTTAAATCTACTACTGGTTTTGTAAACGCTTTTAATTTATTCGCAGCAGATATAAATGCTATATTGGTCTTATTGTTCATAATAAAGTATTGGGCAATCATACCTTGAATGGTTTTCATTCGATTAGCAATAGGACTAATTTGGTTTTCAATAATAATTTTATCTACTTCCATCATTAAAGGCAGTTTATCAAATTCCTTTCTTATAGCAATACCAATATCGATCATTGATATATCGTTGGCAGATTGTTTACCGATAGTGTCTAAAAACTTGTTTTGCATATACGTAAGCACATGAGATACCATGATTTCTTTCTTACTACCCACCGGATAAACTATTTTATATGTATCACATAACTCTTGTAACTCTACTAATTTCATTTTTTTGAATCTTTTATTACATAATTTACTGGTCGGAATAATATAGTCTGATTGTTTTTTACCATGGACATTACAATAGTAAGTTTGGCCTTTTGAATAAACGGCTTTTTTATCACATATCGCGGGTACGTCTTGATTATTTTTAATAACAATTTTAATAATGTTATTTTTATTTTTATGTTTATTAACGTTTGTAGACTTTTTTACCTTTTCAAGTATTGGACAATTACAACTCATTACTTCGCCACACAGATTGATAACACCCCATTGAATTATTTTATGTGAGTTTTCATTATCATTTTCAGTAGATTTTTCCATAATGCAATACGCTAAATTCTTAATACCTACATCTATACTAACAATTCGCATTTGTAAATATAATAGTTAGTTAAATTATTATGTTTATATACTTTTTCCCCCCCCCAACCTTTAAACAACCTTTAAAAAAGGTTGAACCAAAACTTACCCCACCATTGAACCAAAATCTACTCTCAAAAATACATACCTGTTTACGCCCCGGCAGAGCCCCCATTACGGGGTTTAAGGGGCAGAGCCCCCATTACGGGGTTTAAGGGGCAGAGCCCCCATTACGGGGTTTAAGGGGCAGAGCCCCCATTACGGGGTTTAAGGGGCAGAGCCCCCATTACGGGGTTTAAGGGCAGAGCCCCTATTATATAAATAACATTATTGTAGATATCAAGATTAAACTTTTTAATATCTTCTGGAATATAATGTAATGCCATCATGAATCCACAACCCATAGCAAATCCTAATATATTTAATTGTGATACCATATATCCTGCTGTAAAAGAATATAAGATAGTTTTCGTAATAGGTGGTGCGTTGTCCATATATACTATATAAAATTGATTTATTATTATGTTTAAATAATAAATCAATTACTATACTAAAAAATGACTGAAACTGACTCTACCATCACTGTAAAAAAGAATAGTAAAAAACAATATAATTGTAATTGCTATTGTTATTCCAAAAAATCAAAGGATAGTAGATGTTGTGGAATATGTTATTGTACAATTCCGCTTGTAGTCGGGTCAGCAATTCCGCTTGTAGTCGGGTCAGCAATTCCGCTTGTAGTCGGGTCAGCAATTCCGCTTGTTGTAGTCGGTAAAGATCAACAATGCAATGTGTGTTATAATAATGTGTATGATTTTTGTAGTTTAAGTTGTATTCAAACCAAATCAGGTACAGGAAGTATACAAGAAGGTGGCTGTGAAGAACTGGGTTGGGATGATTGTTGTAGTACTATGTGTTGTCTGCCTCTAAAATTACCAATATTATTGCCATGGTTTATAGGTTCAATGTTTAATGAATGTATAAATAAGATGGCGTCTACTAACAAAAATTATTTATTCTAACACTTTTGAAAACACTTTTGAAAAAAGTGTGGCAAAACCCAGGTAATATTTGCTCTTTGATTTACACAGACGGGGTTTAAGGGGCAGAGCCCCTAAAAGTGCTTACCTAAAAGCTGTGCTTGCGAAAACACAGGCGTCACCATTCTCGCCTGTAATTCAAACGACGATAAATACATATTTTTTAAATCGCTGTTTTCATAACCATAGGGTTTGGATGCGTCACTACACGACTTGTAGAGAAACGGGCTATTGGAAACCGGTTGATTATCACCGTATGTAGCAGGACAAGCACAGCATTCATCACAGGCGCTTAATTGGTTATGCTTAATAATTTGGTCCGCATTTTCTACTAAATACTTTCGATAGTTCCAATTGGTTTTAATGTTGGCTTCTTCGCGGATTTTTTCACTTATAACATTACCGGGCTGCCAAGTAGCAAAATTTCTACCATCGGACATAATAGGTGGAAAATCAAAATGAATATTGTTTGATCCTGAATAACATGTTCCCCAGCTCATTATTATATTATATTATTATATTATACTATTTATTATTAGTGTTAAAAATATTAAATATCAGAGGTGGTTTTTGGTTCTAAAGGTTGAAGTAAAAACAACAATTCCGGCTTTTTAAGTTTCTTAACTTCTTCTTTCGTCGATAAATGCTTGTCTACAACAAGTTTTCTTAAATCATCTACTCGCATTTGGTCGTGTTTAAGAGGTGTTTGGTTTGCGGGTTCATGCAAAGCGGAAGCGGGTTCATGCGAAGTGGAAGCGGGTTCATGCGAAGCGGGTTCATGCGAAGTGGAAGCGGGTTCATGCAAAGCGGAAGCGGGTTCATGCGAAGCGGAAGCGGGTTCATGCGAAGCGGAAGCGGGTTCATGCGACACGGAATCACGCGATTGCTCCTGCGTCTCTTCCTCACCAGGCTCAATCTTAATTTTAAGAGATGTAATATCCAATTTGTCTACTTTTACAACATTTCCTATTTTAATACTATCATCTTTTGCTTTTGTATTTGACAATTTTTTACTTTCATTGTCGCTTTCGTCATCACTTTCGTTATCGCTTTCACTATTGTCATCTTCAATCTCATAAATAGTAGACGATGATTGATTAAAAGAATTGTTGTGATGATGTGTCGGCAAAGTGTCTAAATTAATTTCACTTATAAACATAGACAAATCTTGAACATCTACTATTTTAATATGATGGGTTGGCATATCATCAGAAACTTGTATAAAACAAGTTTCTTTATCATTTGAAATAACTTTTATATTGTCTTCCGTATCACAATCTTCGTCTTCAGTATCACTTTCACTGGAACTATCATCGTCATCCTCATCGCTATCATCATTATCATTTTCATCATCGGATACCACAATTTTATCAGCCGACGCACGTGCTTCAGGCGTAGATAAATCTTCTGAAGTTACTTCTTGTTGAATTGTCGGCGGTCTCGCAGCACCAAACTCATTCTGAACATTGGCAATAAACGAAGATAATACTTGATTTTGTCGTAAAATAGCCACTTCTACCATATGTAAACGTGAATTACAATAATATACAATTGCCCCGCATAATACAAGTGAAATGCCAATAGACGCTATTAAACTGATATTCATGCTTCTAAATATGCTCATTATTAGAGAGATGGAATATATTTTAAATAGTTATTAAACGCCGCTTTTGAGAACGCTTTTGAGAAAAGCGTGGCAAAACCGATGTAAGTTTTGTGGAGGATATTTACCTTAAGTTTTGCCTTAATTTTGGTTCAACCTTTTTCTAAAAGGTTGGTTTCTAAAAAGTTGTTTCTAAAAAGTTATGAGTATTCTCAATAATTTCTTTTGGATAGTTTAAATCAATCAATACTTTAATACCCCCTTTAATTGTAGATATTCCCTTAATCATTTTATAAGTGTATTTAAAATTCATATAATCTTGTCGACTACTACAATCACTCATAATTTTCATATTATAATTTCCAATTCTTTCAGTAGAGTCCAAACGTTTGCACAAGTCTAAATAATGAGTAGTAAGCATAAATGTAACATTCTTATATTTGTTCAAGTAGTTGAGAAATGAATAAGCACTACCAATAGCTTCATAGGGGTTGGTACCCGAGTAGAGTTCATCAAACACGCAAAAATGTCGTGTAGTTAATGGCATGGTGTCTATGGCCGTTAAAATATCTTTACAACGCCTGGCTTCTGCTTGAAATAAACTGTCACGCCCAGAAGTATCGGGTATATTGATATAACAATGTATGACATCATACGGTTCTAAAGTCGCCTTTTTATAAAATCCAAACCCAATCTGTTGTGAAAGTATAATATTAAATATGGTGGTTTTGAGTAGAGTTGTTTTGCCCGCGGCATTAGGCCCTGTTATTAAAATATGATTATCTATATAATAAGTGTTCTTGACTGGTTTCGAATTGACCAGCGTAGGAAAATAAGCCCCTACAAATTTTGTCTTTTTATTTTTGCCAACAATCTTACAGGGGGCAATATGCGATTGTTTAATATTTTCTCTCAATCCTCGTAAATTGTCTAAATAACCATTCAGACCAAATGAATAATTCAAAGAATCAAAACACTCTTTATTTTTATACAATTGATAAAAGCATTTCATCACATGACCCACTTGTTTAAATTTCTTAATGTTTATTTTGTTTGGCTCTACTTTATCTAAATCAGTTTTCAATAGTTGAAGAGTAGATGCGTGTTTATTCATAACAGTTATAAAAGGCTGGTATGATTTGACGCCATTATGTAACTGGTTATAGTGTTCTATATGTTGTAATGTTATATCTACATAATCTCGTATAACAAACAATTGTTCATGTATAGTTTTCATATTTTTATAGAATCTATAACATGAAATGATGTTCTGATAGACTTGTAAAAAATAAAAGCCAATTGATATGATAATATAAATAAGTTTATCCCAACTAGCAGAGCCTATATTAAACAGTTGTCCTATACTATGTTTTGAAACCACCATTTTAAGTATTTCAATATATTTCAAAATACTTATAGGCACGCCTTGTAATTTCAATAGGATTAGCGGAAGAATAAGAAAAAATACCGGTAGAAAAAGCGATATAACAGGCGATGACATGTTATAGATGCTTAACCATTGAAGGAACTGTGCATTGTTATTGAAACTTTCAAACATTTGAATATCAATGTAATAGTATTTATCATTGAAACCAGAGCCAGCATTTGCATTTTTAACTTCGTTCATAATAGCTATCACTTTATCTACTTGTGACGAATCGAGTAGATAATTCATATTTTTTTTTATAACCTTTTGTGAATCTTTTAGGAATTGTTTATCTGATGTATAGTACTGGCACCACAAGTCAATTGTATTTTGAGAAAACTGATTCGATGGATTAAATACATAATTGTATAACGACACTTCCGTCTGCTGCGTTACTTTTGCCTTTAACTCTAAATCAGTTATAATATGCTGCTCAATCTCTTTTTTATTTTCTATATAAGCAATTGGTAGTTTAAACTCGTTGTTGATATCTGTTTGTGTCATGAGGTTATACCTCTACTTTTTAAAAAAAAGTAGGACAAAAAACGATTGTTAGTAGGATAAGTTTAATAATTATTTGTCCTAATTTTTTAAATTTAAAAAGTACATTATAAATACATTTTCTTTGGATTATACAGTTTAATAAAATAAATATATAAATAATATTATTTATATTATTATAATGAAAAAGGTAATATCATTTTGTTTATGGGGTAATGATCCAAAATACAATGTAGGTGCTATAAGAAACGCAGAAATAGCAAAAAAAATATATCCTGACTTTGAATGTTGGTTTTATATTCACGAACAATCAGTTCCGATAGAAACAATTGAAAAATTGACTAGTTTTGATAACACAAAAGTAATATTGAAAGAAGGTGATTTAAACCATTGTAAGCCCATGTTATGGAGATGTTTACCTATTGATAATCCTGATGTAGATATCATGATGTCCCGAGATACAGATTCAAGAATATTTTTAAGAGAAAAAATAGCAGTAGATGAGTGGTTATCTAGCAATACATTGTTTCATATTATGCGTGATCATCCATATCATCCGCAGAATATATTAGGTGGTATGTTTGGAACAAAAAAAATTCCACAAATACCGAACTGGTCAACTTTAATGGATCAAGTGGTTCAACATTCTCATAGGGATTATGATCAAGATTTTTTAAGAGATTATATTTATCCGATTATTGTAAATAATTCAGTTATTCATGCTTCTTTTCATAGATATGAAGGACATGCGAAGAACTTTCCAACACCATTTGACAGTGAACATAGATTTGTAGGCGAATATATTTATGTGGATGAATCAGGAAATCAAGAACATAGAAACGCGGTGAAAAATAGTATTTAATTGAAAACCATATATTATAATTGAATTAATCAATTTATTTTATATAATTTTGTAACTGGAGAAATTATATGTAAAGTATTTCCCGTAAAATGAGGACAAGTATCAACTTCTTTTTTCCACGAATATATTGAATGAATATATTATGATATTGTTATAATGTCCACAACCTGTATGTGACATTATTGATGTATATTTTTATAGAATAATACAATATACATCAATTTTATATAATAAAAAATCAGCGTTTTAAACGTCCAAAGGTGTAAAAAAGTAGGAAAAAAACATATGTAAACCGCTAGTTTACACCCCCCCCCTGAAGATTTAAGGGTAACGTTACCGATAAATGGCTTATCTTCATCGGCGTAAATCAACCAAAAATCTTTTTCATGAATCGATTAAATAATTTAATTTGATTTTCATCTGTATTATTGGCGAGATTAAATAATAAATTATTTAATTTAATAGATGGTATCACGTTGTCACTTTTTTCACATTTCCAACTTAAAGTCTTATCATATCCTATTCCTATTAAGCATAGAGTTCTTTGACTGCTAAATAGTTTTTTATGAATTTTAAATTTATACTTGAACGGTGAAGGGCTATCCATAAAATACCAATCAAACTCTTTTTTGGAAAAGTCAAATGTAATTTTAATGTTTTCTGAATAAACCAAATAAAGGCAATTAGAAGTAGACATTTTATTTAATTATATTATAAAAACTATAATATAGTATATCAATTTTACAACTATAACGCCCAATTTTCCGTCAACTCATTAATACGTGTCCCATAATATTCTTCTACATCTTTCAATGAACGCATATCCCGTTGCGTAACAAAATTAATTCCAACACCCTTACGACCCCATCGTCCACTGCGACCAATGCGATGAAGATAAGTATGCACACAGTTCGGTACATCAAAATTAATAACAGTACTCACCTGTTGAATATCTATACCACGTGCGGTTACATTCGATGAAATCAATACACGCGATTTACCACTTTTGAAATCCATATAATTTTTAGTGCGTTCCATTTTATCCATACCACTATGAATATGCGATACTGGAAAATCATCCGACATCATAGCCTCGTATAAATCAGATACACGTTTAATACTATTGCAATAAATAATACTTTGGCTGACGGAAATGGAACCATAAATATCCTTAAGTGTATCATATTTTTGGCTATCATTATCCAGTGCGACGTAATACTGACTAATTCCTTCCAATGTCAATTGCTCTGCTTTCACAAATATTTCTACTGGGTTACGCATAAACTTTTTCGTCAATGTATTTAATTCTGGCGGCATTGTAGCACTAAATAATGCCACCTGAATCTTGCTTGGCAAGTATTGAAAAATAGTATAAACCTGCTCTTTAAATCCAACCGATAACATTTCGTCCGCTTCATCAAGAACGAGAATAACCATTGCATGTGTAGAGAGTTTTTTACGTTTAATCATATCGTAAATACGACCAGAGCAACCAACAACAACATGCGGTGTATTATCTTGTAACGCTCGAATATCATCATTTGTCGATGTACCACCCACCAGTAGCTGGGTGCGTAAGCCCGGCATTTGATTGCCTATCGCATCAATCACTTCTTTGGTTTGAATAGACAGTTCGCGCGTAGGCGAAATAACCATTGCTTGTGTTACATTTTTGGTAATGTCAATCAATTGAAGAATACCAATCGCAAAACAACCGGTTTTGCCTGTACCGGATTGTGCTTGAGCAATAATATCCTTTTTCCCAAACATAGGTAGAATAGCATGTTTTTGAATAGGACTCGGCTTTTCAAAGCCATACGAGTAAACGCCCCTCAATAATGGTGTTTTTATATCTATGAGTTCTTCCCAAGTAGAAATTTCGTTAGTTGTGTTTGTGGTCGTGGCTGCGGTTTCTGTTATAGGTTCAGACATCATTATAGTACTACTGCTTTAATATTTAAGTGTAATTATTATATAATAGTTAAGTGAAATGGATATAAACACTTGAAGCGATATTATAATAACCATAGATACTAGCAATGAGCGTGGCTACCGTGGTAAGATATACAAAAGCGGATTTCGATAAAATTCAAATGGACGGATTTTCATATACATTGAGTCCAGCCACGATGAAAATTATTCAAGAAATTGCTAATCAAGTGGGGTCACCTGAATATATTAAAACGCCACAATTTGAAAAGCGAGATAATATCAATATTATAGGAGGGTATAATAGTGGCGGAAACAATAACAAACATCGGAAAAACAAGCCACAAGAGCTGAATGATGAAGATTGGAATAGTCTACGTAACTTTCCAACAACCGTCATAAATAAGAAAGCAGGCATTGATGCTGCGATTGACCAAATTAGAAAGCACTTGAATAAAATGACAACTAAAACGTATGAATCCTTGAAAGAAAAGATTTTTGAAGAAATCGATAAAATTAAAAACTATGATGATCAAGATTCGGAGCTGGTTAAAATCGGAGAAGCCATTTTTAATATTGCTAGTGGCAACAGTTTCTTTTCAAGTATGTATGCTGAACTATTTAAAGAATTGATGGAAAAGTTTAATTTTATGCGAGTCATTTTTGATACTAATTTTGAAAAGTTTCGATCTATCTTTAATACGATTGACTACTGTGACCCCAATACGGATTATGATAAATTTTGTGTAAACAACAAATTGAATGAACAACGCAGAGCGATTAGCTTGTTTTATGTTAACCTAATGATTCAGGAAGTGATTGAACCCAGCAAAATTATTGCTATTATTCGAGATTTACAAGACTATATGAATACACTCATTGTAACAGACAATAATAAAACGATTGTAGACGAATTGACCGAGGTATTGTATATTCTTATTACCAATAGTTATGATGTTATTAAAAACGTGGAAGAAGACTGGTCAGTTATTTTCGCATTTGTTAAAACAGTTTCGGAAATGAAGCCGGCAACTATAAATAGCGTTTCAAACAAGACTGTTTTTAAACACATGGACATGTTGGATGTTATTTAGGTAAGGGTGCCGGAGATATAGACCTTTTGATAAAGTATATTTTGGATGTGTATTTGTATTTGTATTTGCTTTTGCTTTTGCTTTTGATTTTGATAAAATAATATAAGAGGTAATAATTTTTGTAATCAAAAGCATTATTGTGTATATTTTTAAATTATCTTTAATTAAAGATAATTTAAATACTTTTAAATATAATTATATATTTAAAGTATGGGTCCCGTTGTAAATCATAATAACATTTATAATTCAACTGCTGTTAACGATTTGACATCTGGTATATATTATAAATTTGAAGAAAAAGAAGAATATGAAAATAAAATAATTAATGTAGATGAATTTTTAAGTGAAATGGAGTCGTCGTATAGTATGAGTGTAAGCACCACAAGTACTAATAGTGATTGTGATAGCGATAGTAATATATCGCATGCCATTTTAGAATTAGAGTATAGTACAAATTATAATGTTAAAGGGTTAGCACAAATCATGGATTACTATGATTTGAGTAAGAAAAATATGCGAAAAGATGAAATGATTCAAATGATTATTATGTTTGAAACGGATCCTAATAATTTGAAAATAGTAAATAGGCGACGGCGCATGTATAAGTATATAAATGAGTTGAAACGTGACAAGTATTTTAGTAAATTTATACTTTATACTTTTTGAACTTGTTCCATGGCGAAAGCGTTATGATAAACATTTTTTAAAGGTTTATAATATAATGGTAAGATCTCTCATTCAACCCACCATTGACTATCCAGTACAAAAAACATTATATGACGAAGATAAAGAATTTGAAGCATCCATGTATAGAGTTACTATTCTAGGTGACGAAGTCATCGTTGCTTTAGGACAAGCCAAGTATACCTATATTGATAGTAATGTCATTTTTTATCCTATTTATTTAGTTAAACATAACAAAGTAGATGTACAGATTGGTGTATATGAGATACCGGTAGCAGATGTAAGTTCTATTATAGATGAGGATGGTGACGTAGACGTCAGTTTTATGGGAGAACCCATATTATATCCATTTGTCAGTAAAGTGATATTGACTGGTAAACCGATACGGGCGGAAGTAGATGCTGAAGCTGCGCTAGCGACGGAAGATGTTATAGCTGTCACTGTATTAACACAAACCATGGAGGAGGCTATTAAAGAACGAGAAGCATTTAAATTTAATAAAACTCTACCTTGGATTCAACGATTTATGAAAAACAACAATTATAAAATAGTAGACAATGAAGGTAAGGGGGACTGTTTATTCGCTGCTATTCGTGATGGGCTTAAAATGTCGGGTGTTCATGTCAGTGTCGAGGATATGAGAAAGATACTCGCAGCAAATGCTACTGAAGATATCTTTCAGAATTATAAAACACTCTATGAAGCCAGTGTGGAAGAAGATAAAAAAATAGCCAAAGAGCTTAAAGTGTTGACCGACAGACATGCTGAACTTAAAAAACAAATTACATTAGAAAAAGATAGAGGTACTCAACAGGCTATCGTAGCCCAAGCTGAAGAAATTAATATACGTCACAAAGATATTAAACAAGATAGAATAGCTACTAAATCCATGATGGCGGAATTTAATTTTATCAAAGGCGTAAAGGATTTAGACATGTTTAAACTCAAGGTACAAACGTGTGGGTTTTTGGGTGACACCTGGGCGATATCTACGCTTGAACGGGAATTACAAATTAAAATGGTATTAATGTCTAGAGCTAATTTCAGAGCGGGTGACGAAGATAATGTACTCACGTGTGGACAACTGAATGACGAGGTATTGGAAGCGGCTGGCAAATTCGAACCCAAACACTATATTCTGTTGGATTATAATGGCGCCCATTATCAACTTATTACCTATAAAGACCATGGTTCATTTACATTTACAGAGCTGCCTTATGATATTAAAACCTTGGTATTAAATAAATGTTTGGAAAGACAAGCAGGACCCTATTACATTATTCCTGATTTTCAAGAATTTATGAAAACTGAAACGAATAAAGAAGGTACTGTAGCTACTGCTGCTACTGCTGCTACTGCTGCTACTGCTGCTACTGCGGCTACTGCGGCTACTGTGGAAGCTATAACGGTATTTGATTTAGAAAAAGAAAAAGAAAAAGAAAAAGAGCCGCATATAGAACTACAATCTGATTTATACGATAAAGCAACTGTATTTCAGTTTTATGCCAAATCACTAGACTCGGCCGCACCAGGTAAAGGCGCGGGGGAAACGATAGGCCCAGAAGGTGTTAAATTCTACAACGAATTACAAAAAATACCTTCATGGCGAAGAAAATTAGATAATGATTGGTCATCTGAATTTACTCTGGATGGTAAAAAATGGCTTACAGTAGAGCATTATTATCAAGGCAGTAAATTTAAACGTGGAAATCCTCAATTTTATGCGCAATTTTCATTGGATTCTGGATCGGCTATATCGAAAGACCCATCCATGGCAAAAATAGCTGGCAGCAAGAGCGGAAAAATCAAGAGTGATCTTATTAGACCCAAAGATGTCACTATAGATAAGGATTTTTACGAAGTAAGAGAAAACGGTATGTCACGTGCGAATCTAGAAATGCAAGCGGCGATGATGGCCAAGTTTTCACAAAATGAAGAATTAAAACGATTATTGAAAGCTACGAAAAAGGCCAAATTAAATCATTTTGCGAGAGGATCACCGCCAGAAGTATTTACCGATCTGATGATTATACGAAACACTTTTTACACCTTTTAAACCACTTTTGAAAACACTTTTGAAAAAAGTGTGACAAAACCCATATAATCTTTATAAGCAAAACAGAATTACTATTTACTATACTTTTGCTCAACTTTTGTTAAAAGTTGTTGCTCAATTTTTTTAAAAGTTGTATATATGGACATTCCAGAAGAAACATCTGAATTAGTTAAGATTTTTTTATCGCATTTTAATAAATATAAATCAGACCCATTATCTAAAAAGAATGAAAAACAGTTGAATTTATTTTTATCAAATCTCTACAATGCTATTAATAATGCCTTTACAAAAGTAGAGTTGATGGATAAAAGTTGCTTTGTTGCAAAGCAAATTCAAATTAAAAGTAGTTCAGATAGAATAATTCCAGATTCATACAATAGCTCTATTTTCCCGCAACGTATTCGCAACTATATAGAAAAACATGAGACTGCTTATGACATTTATCAATGTACTATAGATGGTCGTGATATAAGATTGATTTTTGCGAATGGGGGTTCTGCAAAAACAAACGGATTAAACGGATATGTGCGGATGATTTATGCCTGGCTAACACTTTGTGGTACATATTCGTCAAAAACATGCGCGAAATCGTTGACCATCTATATTTATAACACGCCTTTTAACAAAAGTCTACCCGATAATAAAATGACCACATTAAGTAGTGAACATGTAAATACTGCATATACATCTAGTTGTGTACCAGAAGGCGAAATTGTCATCTTTCGAAATGAAGAATGGTTTAAAGTGCTTATTCACGAAACATTTCATACGTTTGGATTAGATTTTAGTGGCGACAGTAATACTATAAAGATTATAAATGACGGTATTAAAAAGCTATTTCCCATAAAAAGTGAAATTAATAGTTATGAAGCCTATACCGAAACATGGGCGCGTATTTTAAACTGTTGTTTTTATAGTTATAATGCCCTGGAAAATAAAAAGGATAAGAACCAATTTATAATAAACTCTACCTTTTGTTTAGAATTAGAAAGAATGTTTACGCTATATCAGTGTAATAAAGTATTACGATTTATGGGTTTACAATATACAGATATTTGTAATAGTGGTGAAAAATATTCCTCGTTGCGTAAGAATTTATATAAAGAAAACACGAACGTGTTTGCATACTATGTGGTGAGTGCGATTTTTATGAATAATTATTTCGAGTTTTTAAATTGGTGTGGGGGAACGCCGCCTTGGTCTAACAATTCCGACGGTGGTCGTGGCAGAGAGGCACGGGGCAATTCCGACAGATCCCCACCCATTGCCTTTATAGATTATATTAGTAGACATTATAAATGTGATGAGCTACTTGAAGGGTTGAAAAATATGGAACACCTTTATACAAAGATAATTAAAAAACATGGACATTCTACACATATAAATACGACTACACGAATGACATTATTTGGATAAGTAGTAGATAGACAGTATAAAAAGATTTTATCATATCCATATATAACAATAACTATTATGAATCAACTTGTAAACAATGACATTATACCAATGACATATGATAATAATATTATAATAAGTAATGTAATGAATAACACGGTAATAGGTAACAATGAAACCGAATATGTAAAGAAGAAGTATAAAGGCAGAAAAGTCAAAACGGATAAAGATATTAAATCAAGTAAAGAAGCAATTGTAATACCCTCGTTTTCAAGCCATAGCACATTTTTAATCAAAACATTTACTATTCCACAATTAAAGGATATTTGTAGATTTTATAAATTAAAAGTAACTGGTAACAAGCAGGTATTGACGAATAAAGTGTACCATTATTTATATTTTTCAAGCTATGCTGTTGTTATTCAACGGGTATGGCGGAAGAACTTGTTCAAGACATATAATAAATTACGTGGACCAGCCAAATTTAATAGATCATTGTGTGTGAATGAAACAGATTTCTTTTCCATGGAGCCCCTAAAAGATATACCGTTTGACCAATTTTTTAGTTACACTGATGTAGACGGCATGATATATGGGTTTGATATTATATCTTTATATAATTTATTAGATAACGAAGATTTAAAAGATTCAAATCCTTATAATCGAAATCCTATCCCTAACAAGGCCAAAGTGAATTTTAAGCGGCTTATTAATATTAGTAAAATAATGGGTGAAAATTTAGATATGAATTTAGTAGTAGAGGAAGAGGTGACAGACCCAGCGAAACTTGTTGAAATGAGAACATTAGGTTTATTTCGTGATATTGATAGTTTAGGCAATTATACTAATCCTGCTTGGTTTATACAATTAACGCAGCGTCAAGTGGTTAAGTTTTTACAAGAATTAAGAGATATTTGGATTTATAGAGCTCATTTAGACAATATCACTATGATTGAAATCTCACCGCCGAATGGCAATCCATTTGAAATATTAGATATGAATATGATTATTAATATGCCGCTTTATAATCTTAAAACCATGGCTTTGTTAGTTATGTCTCAATTGGTTAAAAATGGGGTTGATAGAGAATCTCGTATTTTAGGCGCTAATTATGTACTATGTGCTCTCACATTAGTTAGTACTGGCGCGGCCGAGGCATTGCCGTGGTTATATCAGTCGGTAGCAACCAACTTTTAAAACAACTTTTAGAAAAAGTTGGGCAAAAATATACTTTTAATTTAAAAAAGCATATTTTATTGACAAAACAATATTAAGAATATTATTATAAAATTAAAAGTATATTTTTGCCCAACTTTTTCTAAAAGTTGTATTATAAAATTAAAAGTATATTTTTGCCCAACTTTTTCTAAAAGTTGTATTATAAAATTAAAAGTATATTTTTGCCCAACTTTTTCTAAAAGTTGTTTTCTAAAAGTTGTATTAGAAGTATCTTTTTGCCCAACTTTTTATAAAAGTTGTTATCATGTCAATATACAAATATATAATTAATATATGCGTTAAAAGGCTTAAATAAAAGATGTTATAGTAGAATATAAGAAGATGGTCAAGACTAACTCCAAGACTACTGCTACTGCTACTGCTACCGAATCGACTGCGACTGCGCCTGTTCAAACGCCGGTTAAGGAACAAAAGGCTCCCAAGGCTCCCAAGACACCGAAAGTGGTTGCTTCGGAAGTCTCTGTCTCTGTCTCTGCTCCTGTTGCTGTTGTCGCCGATGTGCCCGCAACTCCCAAGAAAGTCAAGGCTGCGAAAGCCCCCAAGGTCTCTGCCCCTGCCCCTGCCCCAGAGTCTGTCCCTGTGCCCGTTGTTGCAGAGTCGTCGCCCGTGGTTGCTGATGCGCCCCAGGTGAGCAATGATTTCTCTAGTTTCTCTGCCAAGCTTCAGCAAGTCAGTGCTCTTTTGTCGGCGCTCAAGACTGAATTTCGTTCTCTTGAACGCAAGTCGTCGCGCGAGCTGAAGACGGCCACCAAGGCTGGTGCCAAGAAAAAGCGCAAGACTGGCAATCGTTCGCCGAGTGGATTTGTCAAGCCGACGCTCATTAGCTCTGAACTGGCGACCTTTCTTGGTAAGACCCAGGGCACCGAGATGGCGCGCACAGAGGTGACGCGTGAGATTAACGCTTACATTCGTGCCAACAGTCTTCAGGATAAGACGAATGGTCGTAAGATCAATGCGGATTCCAAGCTGTCTTCGCTGTTGAAGTTGAAGGCTGATGAGGAGCTCACGTATTTTAACCTTCAGCGTTATATGAGCCCGCATTTTCAGAAGGCGGCGGCTGCTTTGGCGGCTGCTGCTCTGTCGACGTCTGCGGTTGTGGCTTAAAACGAGGGGTTTACCCCTCGAGCACCCCATAAAGGGTAAAACCCCGTTAAATAAAAAATAAATTATAGTTCAACCGGTTATGTCCTTTTGTAGCCTTCAATACTCGCGGTAGTTCAGTAGTAGAACGGGGGTCTGTAGTGGACACATTTAACCCTAGGTCACAGGTGCGAATCCTGTCCGCGAGAAATTTTTGAATATTTAATCATATAAATATTCAAATACTTTTTTTATATATTACGGCAGTTTACAAGCAAATATTACTTTTTGTGGATAATTAAAATTATCGAATGGGTCGTTTTTAAGAGCAGTTTTATAATAACTAGTGTTGTTAAAGCTGACATCAACTAGATTCAGCCATGGATTTTTCCCATCATTATAAGATGTCAAACACGTATTATAAAATATTTCATAACTTGGATCGACAATTACACCCGGATAAGCAGTATTAAAAGATAGATCGGCTGCAGAAGCCGAAATGGTTTGTGGGTAAATTATCGAATTTGTATTTCCAGCATTATAAGAAGTGTCTACAACCGTATGAATGCCATGCGTTGCGTAATTCATCGAAAACAAATTGCCAGCCCATGATTCATTGCTATTTACAAGTACTCCGCTCAAATTAAAATGATCAATATTATTATTTTCAGCATTATATAAACTTTGTCCTTTTGCCACATTTAATAATAGATCATAACTTTGAGAATTAATTAAACAACCGGCAGTATTATTCCCGGTCAACGGTACCACGCCAAAATTATTATTATAGCGTATTCCATCTTTTTTAAGTGGATTCGCGTTTCCTTGTAAATTCATATTTTTTGCGATATTACTGTATAAAGTTTTTTGTTTTATTGAAGTAGAATAATCACTCGCTGATTTTATGGTATTGTTGCTTGTATTAAAACATCTGTTATTTGCCATTTATACACTACACATATTTTATAATATATATACTGGGGTGCTAAATATATCGTTATAAATGTGCCAGCTGATTTTGCCTAGCTGATTTTGCCTAGCTGATTTTGCCAAGGCTGATTTTGCCAAGGCTGATTTTGCCAAGCTGATTTAAAGCGTTATTCAAAAACTAATTCTTTTATTTTTGAATTACCCAAAAAATTGATTTAAAAAGAAGCCACTATAGTATAGTATATTAAACAAGCATAACAAAATGAGTTCATCAAACGAATCCTCTAACATGATTATCAATGCGACGGTATTTACTGCCGAGAAAGACACCAAATATACAAAATCCAAAGTGAATGCTTCTGGTGGCAAAAGTATCGGAATTCTTAATGCCAATACAGGTAAGAGTTTGTATTTGGGCACTCCACTTATGATGACGTGGGGTGCGCAAAAGTTTGTTGATGAAAAAACCGGTAAGGAATCCTATTCTATGTCGCTTCAGTTTCCGGGGGACCAATATCGGACGGATGCGACAGATAAGATGTTGAAAAATATTGTTGAATTTGAAAATAAAATCAAGGCCGATGCGTTGAAGAATTCAAAGGATTGGCTGGGCAAGGTCAAGACATCCGCAGAGGTCATTGATGCGTTGTTTCACCCGATGCTCAAGTATCCGAAGGATAAGAATACAGGTGAAGCGGATTTGACGCGTTCACCGACATTGAATGTGAAGATTGGCTGCTGGGATGGCAAGTTCAGTTGCGAAATCTTTGATACCAATAGCGTTCAACTGTTTCCTAACGAGGATACGCCAGAGGTTGGCCCGATTGAACTTATGCCGAAGCAGATGAATTTGGCAGCGGTGTTGCAATGCGGTGGTTTGTGGTTTGCAAATGGTAAATTCGGTTGTACTTGGAAGCTGTTTCAGGCAGTCGTCAAGCCGCGCGCCAGTATGCGAGGCAAGTGTATGATTTCATTGTCGCCAGATGACAAGTCCGCATTGGAAAAGCGTTCTGAAGAGACTGAATCGGCTGCTGAAGAGGATGACCATGATATTCCTAGGGAAGCAACTAACACTGCTACATTGACTGTGGCTGAAGACAGTGATGATGAAGGACCTGCTCCTATGCAAACGCATGTAGTGGCTACACCAGCTCCAGCACCAGCTATTGTAGCCGCACCCACACCCACACCAGTTGCCGAGACACCAGCAGCAGCACCAGCAGCTGTTAAGAAGGTTGTTAAGAAGGTTGTTAAGAAGTTGTAATAACGAGTAGTATAATAAATAATAAATAATAAATAATAAATAAAAAACTCTTTTTTTATTTATTAACTATAAAATTGAATCTATAAAGTATAAATAAATAAACAACTATAAAACACTATGATACTACAATTGTGTAAGGCTGTATTCAATCGATTAAAACCAATAGTAGAACTAGTGGGAATTTATGTAGTATGGATTTGTATTCACTATTTGGCCGGAATACTATATTCTTACTTTTGTACTCCAGCAACACTTATTGGATTTATAACATCGTCTCTGCTAGCTATAACACCTGAATGTAGAGCACTACGATGGATTATTTATAACGGGGGAAATACTATTAGCGATATGTGGATTATTATTGGCACTTGGATTGCCTCTAAATTACGCTTTTGAAAAAAGCGTGGCAAAATCCGCTTTCGAAATTCGTGTAAACAAACATATTTTTTTATTATAAGGATTTCAAAAATTGAATTACTTTTAACAAAGGGGACCAAATACACCTCAAAAAATGAACCAACAATGGGTTGTATCGATGTTTAATCAAGTAGAACAACAACAACAAAAACAGAAATCTGTTGTTCGGTCGATGTTGTTGAAAGAGTATGCGCATTTCTTACCAGAAGAATTATGGGGCATTATAGTTAATTACATGTTCCAAAAAGAAAAATGTGTGGTTCATATTATATTTGAAAAGTTATATTTCTTTCAACAAGATTATTATTATCTATTTTCAGGTACAAAAAAACAATTGACAAACAGTATGAATTTTTTGAAAAATGATATCAGTCATAATGTTGATTTACCGATTGATACCTATTGTAATTTTAGATGTTTGATTACAAAACAACAATGTCCAGATGAAAATGGTACGAAATGCGGTTGTACATGGATGCATTCCATCTTTCCTACAGAAACTACCTTTAAACATCGTGTAGACAATATTATGCCGTCCCATCCTGCTATTATTATTAGAGATATATCACATTTATAATAAAAACGATATCTCCTGAAAATTGAAATACTTATCCATATAAGTATTTCATATATTATAATTATAAATGGCGACTAACGCGTTTGACGTTCACAACAACGAACAGCATATAGTTCCCCGACGTTTTCATGAATTGCGACTTGTACAAAAACAGAAAAAAGATACACTCCGTTTATTTCTTTTGAATGAGTTGGCTCATCTTTTACCTGAAGAATTATGGGATATAATTCTACTGATGGTCTTTACATACGAAGATCAAATAGCCTATTTCGGCTTTAAACGAAAAGATACTATTTATAACGATGACCATTATATTTTTGAAGGTACGGAAAAAGATTGGCCATTGGCTATTGAACAAATGCGTTCTGTAGTTAACCCATATGATGAGCAAGATGATATCCCCACCGACACCTATTGTAGTGGTAGTTGCGAATATATGTCAGTAAGAGATGGGTTGCCTGTGTCGTGTCCAGATGAATTCGGTAATCGATGTGAGTGTAGATGGGCTCACCAAGTGTTTAATACACACTATACCTTTACTAACTATCGTATCATGTGCGAACACATTGTGATTAAAACTCGTTTGAGTGAAAATGGATATTTATGGAATTTATCGTCAAAATCACATTAAAATATTATTATTCCATGCCATGTATTTTGCCAATCAAATAAAAAATAAAATGTTCCAAATGGTAAATAGGTCTGTAATTATTATTATAATATTGTAAAAAAGAGTATGTCTTTAATAAAATAGCATTCATATCGTCATGTTTGAGTTTTTTTGTCCGTATTAGTTTCTCTACAATATACCATATACATTCCGTCACATCCAAATGATATATAAAAATATCATAGAGTTGGTCGCGCAGTTCTAAAAACTTCATGTCTTCGATATTAATAATGGTATCAATGATTTTGGTACAAATGACTTCATGTGGTAACATCAGTTGTGTAATAGATGCCTGAATATTTTTCATGTTCGTTATTTCATTGAGAGCAATCGAATCTTTTTTTAATTTATTATTCAAGCACTTATTGTAGAGAAGTCGTGACGGTCGAGGTACTGTGATTAATTTACAACAATTTAATATATTATCAGGAATGAAACTCAATTGTTCGGTTATTATTATAAATTTTAAATCAATTGTAGAGCTAGACAAAGTTTGCATATAACTATAGAGTGACTCTAGCAGTTCGCTATGTATTTCATGAAAATATTTACATACAATGATACCCGTATTCTCGGCTTTGGCCAAAATAATGTCTACTATTTGATTATACACTTCATTCCATAATAATTTAGAATGGCACCCTAGCAAGGACATGTCAATCTCATAATGAATATCACTTATTTTAAACATGTAATTATTTTTATTATAGGTAATACTCAACTTTTTTTCATACTTGAGTTCAGTGGGACTATATTTTTTAATAGCGGCTAACATTTGCGTGTATTTGCCTACTCCTTTTGGTCCGTAAAATATTAGATTTTTAAGTTCATGTAACGTTGGTGGAAAGGTTTTATAAAGATTCGTAAGAGTAGGGTGTAGAGAAATTAAATTATTACTATGAATATAATCTTCAAAATGAGTGTCGTAGAATTTCATGATATAATATTACATACTTGTCTTTATTTTATAATATAAATATAACTATTAAATAGTAGACAAGTACAAGTACAAGTATGTTACATGATAGTATTGATTCGGATGATATAATTGAACGCATTATATCGCTCTCTGGCCAATTCAATCGTCATCAAGCTACGCACCCCACATTATCTAAATTATGGGTTGATGCTTTGGATGAATGTAAACGTAAACTTTGTTATATAAAACAAACAGTAGAACAAGGTGAATTATTGATTGAAAAATTACCAAACAATGTTAACGATCCGAGTATATCTACTATAATAACATTAATATCGATGATGGGTGGTTTTGGTCAAATAGATGATACTATGACCAGTACAAGTGTCGAAGCAGGACAGATTATCAATGATTACGAAAGTCCAATGACATACGAAAGTTCAATGACACACGGGGGTCAGGCACACGGGGGTCAGGGGGCAGAGCCCCCAAATGATAACTAATATATTGGTTTAAAAACAACTATCAATAGTATAATAATCATATTTTAAGAATGAATGTTGTGTTGGAAATAGGACAATTTAATATAAATGACGTATATTTTCAAGACCCAGTTAAAAATACTATTATGGATAATAGTAATTTTATAAGAACTATTTATTCCAATAGTTTATTTATGCTGAATGGAATTTTCATTCGATTTAATTTAAACGTATTAACTATTGAAAAATCATTTAATAAATACAAATGCGTGTTTGACAAACTGTACAATACGCATGAAGCTATTACTATTAGCACTATTGAAAGAGATTTGCTGTCTAAAATAAATATACCTGGCAAACATCCTATTTATAGAATTAGCGAACAATTGGCTAATGGGCACATTAAAATATTTATTGACAATACAAATATCAAGCGTTCAACTAATGAATTTATATTGAAAATATCCGGCATTTGGGAAAACGCGACAGAGTATGGGGTGACTTATAAGTTTACCGAGGGGGCTCTGCCCCCTGGCCCCCGTATGTAAACAGAAATGTAGTTGTTGTTTGTAAACAGAAATGTAGTTGTTGTTTGTAAACAGAAATGTAAAAGGTATTTAGTTAACCATCTGTTGAAAAGAATTCCAACACAATTGTCATTATACCGATAAACACGAAATTGAGAAACGTCAGAAAATAGGTAACATATGCCATTTTATCAGCTCCAGCAGTACTGACATTGCCACTGACTGCCGCAAATTTATCTTTCAAGTATTTGAATAATATCATAATTTGACCAATAACAATGAGGGTTGTTATGTTAGAATAATTATAATATTCATTGGCTACTTTGCCTTGATTAATACGTTTAAAATAAATAACATTCAATGTTATTAACCATAGTAATACTATTAATGTGAGTAGAGAAGGCAATGAATTTTTAACCAATGTTTTTAAAAATCCAAAGACATTATAATTTTCAATGGCAGTTATGCTTGATGCTAAACCAAAGGTTATAACTAAAAGCGATAATATGGCTAATGCGACCACACCATACCCCCAAATAGATGAACTGGCTGGTCCGCTACTACCATCTTCAGTTGGTGAACCGAAAAATAATTTAATCAATATACCAACTGTTGTAAATCCAATCATATTATTAATATCATATTGAGTGTTTGAATCGCTCATTATTATATATACATCTTTTTAAAAAAAGCTTGACAAAATCAGATTTTACATCTTCACATTTACAATATCCATATTTTTCATATTAAATTTGTCACGGGTTTTATCACGGGTTTTATCACGGGTTTTATCACGGGTTTTGTCACACTTTTTTCAAAAGTGTCCATTTGATTAAACTACTAACATCACATGTTTTATAGTCTTCTTTAAATCCAGCCAGTTTAATGAATTGTGGTTTTTTCATGGTTTTCGTCTTGTAAAATATATAATCGCCAAATTTACCATTTCGAATGGATGTGTTTTCATCAATGACTCTATGAAATACTTTTTCGGATGAGCTATCAAACAATACGTCAGCCACATCATCGATCGTCACCTCTGTCGGCGTTTTCAATCCAATACGAACTGCCTTTTTTACATCCCCATACTCTACATAATACCCGAATTTACCATTTTTTAAATAGACTTCTTTCTTATCATACAACCCCAGATAATGCCCGGTTAATTTATTCTCTACTACCAACTCTTCTACCGTATAGCCGCCTTTTTTAAGTTTTTCCATATCAATATCTTCTCTTACTGGTTTGAATGTTATTACACTTCCATCTGCACGTCCTTCCATGGTACACTTTAATACAGGTCCATGTTTACCAATGATATAAGTATGATGCTCATCTACTTTTATTGATATTTTATTGGTTATATTTATTTTGTTCTTGTCAGCATCAGCATCATCTTTACTCTTTTGTTCTTTTTTATCTACTTTTAGTTCATTGGTTAATATATTAATTTGCTCAAGACATTCTCTACATAATTCATACCATTGTTTATCACCTTTGGCTATCAGGTCGAGTGAATCTTCCATATGTTTGGTATAATCATACATGAAAAGCGGGTCAAAATGTTGTAATAGAAATTCTAATATGAGTATGCCGGTCGGCTGAATCACTAATTTATTTTTCTCATTGCCAAAATCTCTATCTACTTCCAACTCTGATAATTCATCACCTTCCAATTCAAAATCTATACATTTAAGTGTTTTGCCTTTAACGGTGTCTACTTTTACATAGCCACGTTCTTGTATTTTGTCTACCAGTGATGAAAAGGTAGAGGGGCGGCCAATGCCATTCTGTTCCATCAATTGAACTAACTTGGCTTCACTTAAATGCGATTTAAGATCTTTCATACTTACTTTGGAAGTTATTTTTTTATATGTTATGCTGTTTTTTGTATTTAAAAGAGCTTGTACCTGACTGCTCTTTGCAAGAGCTTGTACCTGACTGCTCTTTGCAAGAGCTTGTACCTGTAGATAATTATATTCTTTACTGTTGTCCTCTACCCCCGCCACTATTTTCCATCCTTGAAATATAGGTTGCTCGATAGAATATCTATATTCAGGGGGTAATTCCATCTGCTGTGTTTGTTGTCGGGGCAGAATTGCCCCGTGCCGCCCTTCCCCGACCGCAAGCGGAATTGCCGGGGCACTAATAATAGCCGTAAACCCCTTATAGGTTGCGGGTGCCATACAACTTTCTAATGTATTTCGATGAATAAGCGCATACATTTTAATTTCTTTGGGGCTCAACTCTTCTTCTTTGATATTCGTCATAGTTATATCTGTGGGACGAATGGCTTCGTGTGCACAATGGTCGGGGTCGGGACCAGTATCCTTTTTTAATTCTTTTTTAGTAGTCTTTTTTTTAGTAGATTTCTTTTCTTTTTCTTCTTTTACAAAGATATACTCTCTACCATATGTCTTTTCAATATAGGTATTGGTCTTGCCAATAAAATCCTCACTCAAAGTTGTGCTGTCTGTACGCATATAGGTAATATAACCGCTTTCATACAGCGTCTGGCAAATCTTCATCGTCTCTTTGGGCGAGATTCGCAGTTCATTATTGGCAGCCTGTTGTAGTGTGCTGGTGGTAAAAGGCGTCGGCGGCTGTTTTATAGTAGTACGCAAAGGGCTACAGCTATAACTATGGTCAAAATTAACACTGGCTTCTAAAAAAGTAGACATTTCAATCTCATTGGTATGGTTATAATTGAGTGTAAAAGGTAAAGTATGTGCCGTGAAATAGCCAGTGGTTGTATATACCTTTTTCCCAGGGGAAGCGTCGATTTCTTTTTGGTTTTCATACACCAAACGCAACGCTGGTGTCTGACAACGGCCGGCTGAAAGTCCCTTTTTAGAATTTCTAGAAACATATTTCCAGAGCACCGGCGATAATTTATATCCAACCAATACATCTAATACTTGTCTACTAATTTGCGCATTTACAATATTCATATTTATGGTAGTGGGATTGGCCACCGCATTTTTTAAAGCGGTTTCGGTAATTTCATGAAAAACAATACGTTTGGTTTTAGACACCGGCAGACCAAATACTTGGCATAAATGCCACGCAATGGCTTCGCCTTCTCTATCATCGTCCGAGGCCAAAATGACTTCTTTTGCCGAGTCTATAAGTTTACGCAACTTTGCGATTTGCGGTTTTTTATCTTCACATTCTTTAAACGTCGGCTGAAAATTATTTTGAATATCAATGGCGTTTAGACCATCGGCCAATTCGCGAATATGTCCGAAACTGGCGGCGCATTTATAGCCTTCACCTAAATAAGATTCTATCTTGTTACATTTCGCGGGAGACTCTACTATGATAAGAGTATAGGACATTTATATAATTATAGTGGTATGTATTGTTAGTAGATGTTTATTCTTATATTGTTTCAATTTAAGCTTTTCTTGCGGAAACTATCATTTATATAAAACGAGTTAAACATATTTACGTATTATACTATAATAACACACACGCGATGGATTTGGGCAGTAAATTATCTAAAATGTTTGGCGATCATAAAAACGTTGAAGTAACTGTAGTCAAAAGTACAACTGGCGATATTCAAAATACCGATCATTATAGGTCATCGACTGCGAATTCATATAATAAATGTATTCGTGAACTGGCTGATAAATTTCCCGCTGAAATTATCGAACAAGCTATAAAAGCCATTGATCGCCATGACCAAAATAACTTTGATGAATCGGTGGATTTGGGCAATGTTACTAAATTTAATGAAGATACAGGTGAACAGTATATAGCCGGTAAGCATGTGTTGAGAATTGTTGGCAAGTATGAATTTAAATGGTTTGCTCATTGTAAATGCGTTGAAATGTGGATTGAACTGCGTTGACAGTAAAGCTTATAGCTGACTATTAAGTGTTTCCTTATACTCTTTCCATGTCAGTTTTTTGGGTTTGGGTTTAGCCGGACCTGATGTTCCAGATTTACTATGTTTAGCGTCTAGCTTCTCTGATTTCATCAAAGCACTATCAATATACATTTCTTTCAACAACTTGCCGACTTCATACGCCCCTGTATGTTGATCCAACTTTTCATCTTCTATTTTTTTCAAGACATTTAACAATTGTGCTAATATTTCTAAATTCATCTCATCTTTCTTAACTTTATTGAAAATGTCCGTGTAATTAGTGAATAAAAAACTACACTGTGATACACACATTTTATCAAACTGGTCTGGATTCGATTGACTCAATCTTGAATACTTTTTCTTAAGTTCCATTAGCCGCGATACATCTACTTTAATCAATTGACTATGCTTTTTATCTCTTATCTCTTGCGTACAATCTACGACGTTATTCGCATCAATCATTTTTTGAAGCTGAAGTCTGTCCATTTTATTTTATTGTAATATTATTTATTACAATATCTACTGCGTTGACTATATATTTCTATATACTACTTTTTTTCTAAAAGTAGTATATAATGAGTTTCGTTCCAACACCACCAAATCTTACACCTGCGTCAGATCAAAGATATGGCTTTCCTGAAGGTGCTTCTAGTCCTATGCAAGCTGGGCTAGTTAATCAATTAAATATGAATGCCACTCAAACTAAATTGGCCAAAATGGGAGGTAAGCGACAGAGACATACAAAAAGAGGCGGTGATGGTGGAACGGGTATAGGTATGCCCAAAACAGTAGTAGTTCCGCAATTTGCTTCGTCTGGTCCACCAGTTAGCCCAAACGATGCCAACGCTAGTAGTGTTGGAGGAAATATCGCGCGTATCGGAGGTTTAAATGATGCTACTAATGACGGTTATGCTAGACATCCGCCACAATTAGGTGGCAAACGTAAAAGTAGAAAAAGTAGACATACGAAAAAACACAAGCGTAAAAGTAGACATACGAAAAAACATAGAAACACTAAAAAACACAACCGTAGTAGAAAGTCATTAAGAAAAAGAAATTAATATTTATTATATAAAAATAAAAATATAAATATAAATTTTATTCCTTTTGGGTTTTGTCCTATATTTTTTTAATAATCTATTATAACACTATGAAAACGTCTGATATAACACTATCATTTATAATTTTTATTATATTTATAGGATTATATGTCTTTAATGTATTAAGTGTAGGCATTAAAAAAGTCACGGAAGATTGGCCGAATTATAGATGTAACCCAACTGTTATGCCGTTTGCTTCTATTTTTGGTCACGATCCAGTTTCTAATTTTACATATTGTATTCAAAACATGCAAACCAATTACATGGGTTATTTAATGCAACCGTTACAATATAACTTTAACGTACTCGGTGATTTGGGGTCTCAAATGACAACGGCTATTAATGACGTCAGAGCTTTTTTTAATAATATTCGCAACTTTATAACAGATATTATTCAGAAAATTTTCGGTGTATTTCTCAACATACTTATTGAATTTCAAAGACTTACCATCAACATTAAAGATTTATTTGGAAAACTTATTGGTATTATGGGAACGCTTATGTATACTTTGTCCGGCTCTATTATGACCATGAAAAGTGTATGGGCTGGTCCACCGGGCCAATTAGCACGTGCCTTATGCTTTCATCCTGATACAAAAGTAGAGCTTAAAAATGGCAGTATAGTTAAAATACAAGATATTCCACTCAATGCTATTCTTAAAAATGGGGCACGCGTATGTGCGGTGATGAATATTAGTAATTTAGACGAACAGGGAGAGCAAGTAGAGAAGTTATACGCAATTCCGACTGCTGCTCTTGCGGTCGGGGCAGAGCGGCACGGGGCAGAGCCCCCTATATTAGTTTCGGGTAGTCATTTAGTATATTGTCCCGAGCTAAAACGGTTTATACATGTAGAAGAACTAAATAAAGCTGTTGTTACAGATATAAAGTGTGATAATTTAGCCTGTTTAATCACGTCTGACCATACCATAGCTATTGGTGGATGGATATTTCATGACTGGGAAGATAATAATGGGTCGAAAGCTAAAGATTTTTGTAAACCCTAATTATAGACAGACATACCCATGAGTAACATTTATGAAAATATTAATCAGTTGTATACAAAAACAGGATTCACAGAAAAATATGGGTCGGAATTATGGGTCACTGTTATTATTATAGTTCTCTTTTTAATAGCCATCACCTATTTTTATATTATGAATAATATCAAACCTATTTTAGCTGACTGGGATAATCAAAAATGTAATCCAGCGGTGATACCCTTTGCCGGGTTAATCAATAATGGGAAAAATACAACACCTTTTGAATTTACTGGGCAAAATTTTACCTATTGTATTCAAGGCATTTTGGCCAACATTACCGCTTACGCTTTTCAACCGTTTTACTATTTGATGAAAATGATGACAGACGCGTTTAGTGAATTGACAAATGCATTAAATAGCGTTCGAGCAGAATTTGATAACATCCGTACGTCGATGCACACTTTTTCAACCGAAACCATGGGTCGAACTTTAAACATTACCATGCCTATTGTACAATTGATGATAAATATAAAAGATATGGGGGCAAAAGTGCTGGGCATTTTAAGTGCTTCAATGTACACTTTAATGGGTAGTTATTTAGCCATGAAATCGCTCTTTCTATTCATTATTGATTTGATTATAACAATACTTATTATTTTGGCAGGTATTATAGCAGGTTTAATAGTAGCTAACATTGTTGCTTTTGGGGCACTTACTCCGGTTATAGCAGCTAATACAGCTATTATGATTTTAATATTAATCCCGACAATAATGATTAAAATTTTTATGGATGATATTCTGCACTTGTCCACCCGAAACACACCCAGCGTGCCGGGCTGTTTTGAAGATACAACGCCTATTAAACTGAAAGATACTAGTATTAAAAATATAGCAGATGTAGTAGTAGGTGATGTGCTGTGTGACGGATCCATAGTAACTGGTATTATGAAATTAAGCGCGAAAGGACAGGATGTTTATAATTTACATTCTGTTATTGTGACGGGCGAACATCGAGTGTATAATGGGGTGACAAACACATGTATAAATTACATACGGGGGGAAGGGGGCAGTGCCCCCTGGGTAAAAGTAAAAGACCACCCGGATAGCAAACTACTAAATAAAAACGAATTTAATAAACCCTATGTCTACTGTCTTATGACAGATACCAAATCGTTTATGATAAACGAATTACTGTTTTCTGATTGGGATGATATAGACGAAACGGTGATTGAAAAATTAACAGAAAATTGTGTACCAAAAGGATATATTCCACCCAATTTCACAAACGCGGATATCCATGATTATTTAGACAACGGGCTTCACCCATCTACCAAAATTAAATTAAAGAGTGGTAGAGAAACAACGATTGATAATGTGAGAGTGAACGATATATTAATTGGTGGGGAAATAGTATTAGGCACAATCAAAATAGATGCTACAAAATTAAAAGGTATCTATGAATATAGGATTGACGATGATATAAGTATTCGATGTAGCACAAATATAACTATTAATAATTATTTAGGCGGTATAAATACTTTTAATTTATATGGAAATACTATTTTAGACAAAACCCCCTGTTTATATTTATATCAGCTTTTAACAACTACCGGAAGTTTTAACGTACATGGATTAACTATTGGGGATTATAATCATGGTATCGACAACCTTTTGATTTAAACACCCTTTAAGGTTGGACCAAAATCCATCGTGGAATAAATGTATTATGTTTTGGTCTAACCTTTTTTAAAGGTTGTAGGTTGATTTTAAAAAGTTGTTATAATGTATAGTACAATGGAAATCAATATTCTCGGACAAAAAATGCGTGTTGAAATCATTATTCTTTGTATGATTATTGGTGGGTTTATTGGTGTAAATATGTTCTGCTCATGTGCGGGTGGCGTGAAAGAAGGGTTTTATGCAGCGGAAGACCTGATGGGTGCGGCCCTGAATTATTCCATGGGCAATGGCGTTAAAAGCAGTTGGGAGAACGCGCCAGCAAAAAAAGCAGCTAAACACGGTAATGTGTATGATACGCTAGATACGAACGTCGGTGGTGAGGTACCTTTGCCCGATGGTGAGCTCTACATGTTTTACAATAATAAAAATAGCCCGGATTGTTGTCCTTCTACGTATTCTGGGGATAATGGGTGCGTTTGTGTTTCGCGCGAACAAATGGTGTATTTAAATCAGCGGGGCGGTAATCGCACGTTGGATACCGAGTATTAAAGCAATTCCGACTGCTGCTCTGGCGGTCGGGGCAGGGCGGCACGGGGCAATTCTAATGTATTAAAAAATTATGGATTATAATTTAATCCATAATTTTTAAAGGTTGTTTTTGGTCCAACCTTTTTTAAAGGTTGTTTTAAAGGTTGTTTTAAATGTTGTTTTTAAATGTTGTTTTTGTTAACTATACATACTCGTTGGTGCCCCACTATCCGTCTCTTTTTTAATCAACTTATCAATAATTTCACGCGTGACTGTCAATGGAAACTCTACTTTAAGCGATAAATCACTTTCAAATAGATTTGTATCAGGTTTCATCAATCGGTACAAATTCAGTTTGGTATACACTATTTCCAAACAACGTTTCAAATTTCTCACACCATCCTCCTTATCGGTATGATGTGAAATAATATAATGTAAAACGTCATCTGGAATAATAATATCGTCTTTACTAAATTTCACCATATCATGAATTTTCGGCAACAGATAATCAGACGCTATAACCGTTTTCTGTGTCTGATTATAGCCTTTGGTCATAATACGATACATACGGTCTTTCAATATCGGATTAATCTTGCTTTCATCATTGTAGCTGAATATAAATAGGCAACGACTCAAATCAAAATCGATTTCTGTGAAATACTTGTCATTAAATTTGCTATTTTGAGTCGAATCTGTTAAATGTGTAAGAATACCAATGATTTCTTCGCCCTTGGGCGTATCACTGACCTTGTCCAATTCATCGAAATAGATAACTGGATTCATAGACTTGCATGAAATCAAAATGTCTACTATTTTACCCCAGGTTGAACCTTCATACGTATACGAGTGTCCTTCTAGAAAGCAACTATCAGTAGCACCACCAAGCGCGATAAAGGCAAAATCCCGGTTTAAAATCTTGCTGATGCCTTCTTTCACAATACTCGTTTTACCAGTACCCGGTGGGCCTTTAATAGCAATGGCTGTGCCAATAGCAGATGGATTCACAATCCATTGCCCAATCATTTGCATGATTTGTAGCTTGGCATCATTCAACCCATAGACAGCATCGTCGAGTGTTTTTTTGGCATTTTCCATAAATTCATGGCACTTGTCAATGCCATCTGCCATGGTTACCGGCAAGCCTTTGTATTTATTGAACGGTATTTGCATGAACGTATCGACCCAATTCTTTAATTTATGGTATTCATTGGCCCCTGGCTCCATCGTTTTTAAACTGCTGATTTTTTTAAAGGCGCATGCCTTAATGGCCATTGGAATATCGGATTCAATCAATGCCAGACGATAGGGTTTATCAATGCTGGTGTGTTTTTTAATTTTTTCCAGTTCTTCTAGTACCTTTAATTGTTCTTCGTGCGTCATGTTTTCCTTGAAATAGCGTAAATCACTGACACTGCTTTTCTCATCAAACAATTCGCGTAATTTAAATATATTCGTGAGTTGCTTGTTTTTTTTCAAGAAGGACGGCGAATTCAATTCGGTTTTTGTCAAATGCTTCATATGTCTGGCATAGTCTCGAATAATCGGATCATTCCTGGCTGCTTTACTAAAGCCTTCCATCAGCAGTTTGATGTCTTCTTTTGTATCTTTTTCATCTAATGGTGCTACTGGTGCTACTGGTGCTACTGATGCTACTGGTACTGAATCTTCTGTTACCGTCAGTTTTATATTTTCTTCTTCACTATTTACTTTTTTATTTTTTGTATTCTTTTTCGATACTTTTTCTTTTTCTTTTTCTTCTTCTTCTTCTTCCTCACTACTACTGTCATCCTCATCATCATCCTCATCATCATCATCATAATAATCTTCATCATCGTCTTCGTCATAATCATACTCATCACCATAATATTCATCATTATGTTTGTTATCAATCATTGTAAACATAATGTTATAGTGAACTGGTTCTGAAACCTTTTCTTCTTTTTCTTCTTCTTCTTTGGCAGCTTTGACTTTGCCATTAGGTTTGAATTTTTCTTTACCATTAGCCGCCTTTACTTTTTCTGTTTTATTAAACATATTTGGTACTTTTGAAATTATCTTTGATATGGAAGAGGGTGTCATCGATGCCCGTTCAGTCATATACTTGGACGGAAATAAACTAGCCAAAAAGTTTCGATATGTCTTCATATCAAAATCGTTTTCCTCTTCTTCTTCAGAGCTGCTGTCACTGCTGCCACTGCTTTCATCCGATTCTGACACTGCTTTACAACTTTCGGAAACAGTTCTTTTCTTATTTAATCGAGTGAAATGAGTATGAGATGTTTGTTTCTTGGACACTTCAGTAGCCATCTTTGGTTGGATTTATATACTATAGAATACAATATATTTATATTCATTTACCGGTTTCAATTTTCGCTTTTAAAAAAAGCGTGGCAAAACCAACCTTTCGCTTTCGCTTTTAAAAAAAGCGTGGCAAAACCAACCTTTCGCTTTCGCTTTCGCTTTTTAAAAAAGCGTGGCAAAACAAGGCTCAACCTTTCGCTTTTAAAAAAAGCGTGGCAAAACAAGGTTGGTTTTTGTTTTGGTTCAACCTTTTTCCAAAAGGTTGTTTATAAAATTGATTTAAAACAATCTAAATAGTATTATGTTAATATAAGAAGACAAATGGCTCAACGGTCTAAAGGTATCATGCAAAAGAAGAATGCTACCAAAATTATTGGTATCCAATTCAGTATATTATCGCCGGACGAAATCCGCAAGGGTTCTGTGGCGGAAATTACGAGCCGGGATACCTATATTAACAATAAACCGGTCATCAATGGCCTATTTGACCCGCGTATGGGTGTGTTGGATCCTGGTTTCATCTGTCCAACAGATGGTCTGGATTATATGCAAACACCCGGCTATTTCGGTCATATCGAATTAGCCCGTCCGGTATTTTACATTCAGTATTTAAATACAATTATTAAGCTGACGCGATGTGTTTGTTTGAAGTGTAGCAAACTTCTCATTAGCAAGGAAAAATACAAGCACATGTTGAAATTGCCATCTGATAAACGTTGGAAGATGGTATTTGAATATGCGAGCAAAGTCAGACGGTGTGGCGAAGATACGGATGATGGCTGTGGCTGTAAACTACCCAGCAAAATAAAAAAAGAAGGTTTAGCCACCTTGATTGCCGAGTGGGACAATATTGATGGGTTAACCGCGGATAATTCAGATAAGCTAACCATGAATTTGACCCCGGAAATCTTAATTAAATGTTTTCGGCGTATTTCCGACGAGGATGTGAATTTTATGGGATTTAGTCCTATTTGGTCCAGGCCAGATTGGATGATTTGTCAAGTGATGGGTGTGCCGCCGCCTGCTGTCCGGCCTTCTGTCAAACACGATTCACAACAGCGCAGTGAAGATGATATTAGTCATATTATTGTCAATATTATCAAGGCTAACAAAACGCTTCAAGAGAAAATCCAGGCAAATGCAAATGCTAATGTGATTAACGATTGGACCACTGTTTTACAATATTATGTGGCTACATTGGTGGACAATAAAATTCCGGGTGTGGCGTCGGTGGCCCAGCGTTCTGGACGGCCACTGAAATCGATTAAAGAACGGTTAAATGGCAAACATGCACGTGTGCGAGGCAACTTGATGGGCAAGCGTGTGGATTTTAGTGCCCGGTCCGTTATTACGCCCGACCCGAATATTTCAGCCCGACAACTCGGCGTGCCGAAAAAGATTGCGCTGAATATTACCCGGCCCACCCTGGTGAACGAGAGAAATATGAAATTTCTGGAAAAGCTGGTACAAAACGGTCCCGATATTCATCCCGGGGCCAAGATTCTGGAAAAGAAGAATGGCGATACTATTTCTCTACGCTATGTAGACCGTGCGTCCATACGGCTAGAGCTGGGCGATATTGTACACCGACACATGATGGATGGCGACCCGATTCTCTTTAATCGGCAACCCACCCTTCACCGAATGTCGATGATGTGCCATATTGCGAAAATTATGCCGGTAGGCGACACATTTCGCATGAATGTTTCATGTACTAAACCGTACAATGCCGACTTCGATAAACTCTGTCGAAAACAGGAGGCCTGAAAATGGTGAAACCTTCTAGTTATATGATTCTTAAAACAACTTAAAGCCAGAACAACTATGATATATAAAATGGAACTGTCAAAACGTATTAATCTGTCAAATGAGATATTAGATGAACCAACCGAACGCTATTGCGAAATATATAAAATTACGAATCTTACAACTGGTAAGGCATATGTGGGACAAGCTGTTTCACATATATTAAACCATAAAAGATATAGACCTTATGGACGCGAAGGTAGATTTCGATGTCATATTTCAGAGGCTTTCTCAACAAAAAAAAATCAGTGTCATTATTTGAACAATGCTATACGAAAGTATGGTGTCGATGATTTTGTTCTAGAACTGATTGAATATTGTGAGATTTCTGAATCAAATGATAAAGAAATTTATTATATTAAAAAATTTACTTCACTCTATCCTTACGGATTCAACCTGAAAAATGGTGGTGGGAATGTGTTTACTCACAGTGAAGAAAGTAAAAAACGCGTGTCTAATGGTCTCGTGAATTATTATAGTGATAAAAAATTTGAACGATTCAAAGATGTTAAATCAATTGATGATGATATTGATAAATATATTAAACCTTTGAATCGTGATAATTTACAATATGGTTGGTACGTTTATATTGATAAAAAAAAAGCAGATTTTGGCGGAACACATATATCATTGGAAGATAGCAAACAAAAAGCAATCGAGTTTGTTTTATCACTTAAGAATCAAATAGCGAAATATCTTGAAGCGGGAAACCCCTTAGAGCCCTAACTACCACCTTTTATGAGAAATTGTAAAAGGGAACACGGTTAACAGCCGTACCCAATGGTAACAATGTTAGGGATTGGGCAATCCGCAGTGTGACTACCTAAATCCGCCTAGACTTTCTTAATATTAAAGGAAGTTTTTAAGAAACCTTTGTTTCTTAACGATAGGATATGGTAGCCCTTCAACGACTGAACGGATATTGGTGAACGATGAAGGTCTAATCAGCCCGAGTTTGCTTAAGATACAGTCTGGCCCCTTGCGAAAGTTTGGGGATTCTCGTCGGGAGATGAGATGAATTTACACATGCCACAAGATGTGGAAAGCGAGTCAGAATTAAGAAATTTAGCAGCGGTGCCGTGGCAAATAGTCAGCCCGGCCAATAACCAGTCTATTGTCGGTATTTTCCAAGATTCGCTGCTTGGAGCATACCGTTTTACCCGTGAAAATATAAATTTCACGCATCGACAAGCCATGAATCTGCTGATGGCGTTTGATAAAGTAGACATTACAAAACTCTCAAAGAAAAAGTCCGTGTCCAATTTTAATATTCTATCCCAGATTATGCCCCCTCTTACCCTGAAATACAAGACAAAACGGTTCGGTGAAAAAGACGACTATAAAACATCGAATTCCGTTTTGGAAATCGTGAATGGCGAGTATGTTCGCGGACAATTGGAAAAAGGTGTACTCGGTGGAACCTCGAGCGGATTAATCCATCGCATCTGTAATGATTTCGGCAATGAAGAATCAATGAGCTTTATAGATAACATTCAAAACATTGTTACCGAATATATGAAATCCAGTGCCTATAGCGTGGGTATTAGTGATTTGATAGCGGATTCGGCAACCAATGAAGCTATCGCCAATGTCATTACCAAAAAGAAAACAGAAGTCAAATCATTGATTGACCAGACCCACTTGGGTATTTTCGAAAACAAAACCGGTAAAACCGATGAAGAAGAGTTTGAAACACAAGTCAACAATATTTTGAGTCGTGCTGTGAACGATGCCGGCAAAATCGGCCGAGAAAGTCTCAGTAAAGATAATCGGTTTGTGATCATGGTCAATGCGGGTTCCAAGGGCAGCGATTTGAATATTTCACAGATGATTTCATGCCTAGGACAGCAAAACGTGGATAACAAACGTATTCCTTATGGGTTTGAAAACCGCACGTTGCCGCATTTTACCAAATACGATGATTCGCCCCAAGCGCGCGGATTTGTAGAGAATTCGTTCATATCGGGGTTAACACCCGAAGAGTTGTTCTTTCACGCTATGGGTGGTCGTATTGGTATTATTGATACAGCCGTGAAAACATCGCAAACCGGTTATATTCAGCGGCGACTGATTAAAGGTCTAGAAGATCTGAAAGTCGAATACGATATGACCGTGCGTAACAATAAAAACAAGGTGATTCAGTTTGCCTATGGGGATGATGGGTTTGACCCCGTGAAAGTAGAAAATCAGTTCTTGCCCATTCTTCAAATGACGTTGGAAGAAATCTATGCGCATTACCAGATGCCCAGCGATGAATTGAAAAATGATGTCTTCAATACATCGTATACCAAACCGACCATTAAACGTCTAAATAAACAGAAAAAAGAATTGGCCGAGAAAACACATGTCTTGGTAGATGAAGTAGTGCGCGCCAGAAAATATTTATACACGAATGTATTTGGTAAAAAGGATGGGAAAAACATTTATATTCCAGTGGCGTTTACCTATATTATTAATAACGTACAAGGGCAACAAAATATCGGCCCGACATCCATGGTGGATATTACCCCGTTTGAAGCGTTTCAGTTGATTGAAGATGGTTATAGTAAACTCAATACTATTACCTATGTCAAGCCGACTGCTCTCTTCAAATTGGCCTACGACTATTATATGAATCCCAAGGATTTGTTGATGGTAAAACGGTTTAACCGCGTGGCACTCATCATATTGATTGATAAGATTGTTATGGCCTATAAGAAAGCCATTATCGCACCAGGTGAAATGGTGGGTATGATTGCGGCACAGTCTATTGGTGAACCGACCACCCAGATGACACTCAATACCTTTCATTTTGCGGGTGTAGCGAGCAAGTCCAATGTCACCCGTGGTTTGCCGCGGATTGAAGAAATCTTGTCTCTGTCTGAAAATCCGAAAAATCCATCCTGTACAGTTCATCTGTTTCCAAACGAAGAAACCGAACAAGAAAATGCCAAGAAACTAATGCATCGGTTAGAACATACCAAATTGCGTGTCATTGTAGACTCGGTACAAATCTGTTTTGATCCCGATGATTTGAATACTCTGGTGGAAGAGGATTCGGGCATTATGGAAAGTTATAAAGAATTCGAATCGATGATTGATGAGTGCTTGGGTAAAGAAACCGAATGTGCGGCGGCTGGCGCCGGGGCTGGGGCTGGCGGCGACAAATCCAAATGGATTATTCGTATGAAACTCAACGCCGAAGAAATGTTGGATCGTAATCTGACCATGGACGATGTTCATTTCGCTTTAACAAACGCCTACAGCAATCAAGTATCATGCGCCTTTTCGGATTATAACAGCGATAATTTAATCTTTCGGATTCGGTTAAGCACAAATGTGGGCGCCAAGAAAAAATCTGGCACCAAACAAATGCCGCTGGACCAATCGGATGAAATCTACATGCTGAAAGGCTTCCAGGACCAGTTGTTGGATAATTTGGTGTTGCGCGGTGTTAAAAATATAGATAAAGTTATCCCTCGTAAGATTATTGACAGTGTCATATTAACAGACGGCAATTATGTAAAGAAAGAAACGTGGGTGTTGGATACAGTTGGTACCAATTTAATGGATATTTTGAGCTTGGATTATATCGATGCCAATCGGTCCTATACCAACGATATTCAAGAAATTTATCGCGTGCTGGGCATTGAAGCCGCCCGCCAATCAATATTGAATGAAATCACAGAGGTCATTGAGTTTGATAGCACGTATATCAACTATCATCATTTGAGTATTTTGGTAGACCGAATGACATGTAATGATAGTATGGTGTCCATCTTCCGCCATGGTATTAACAATGATGATATCGGCCCGATTGCGAAAGCGTCGTTTGAAGAAACGCCGGAAATGTTTTTGAAAGCTGCTCGCCATGCCGAGTTGGATACAATGCGAGGTGTATCGGCAAATATTATGTGCGGCCAGGAAGGGTATTTCGGTACGAGTGCGTTTCAGGTGGTACTCGATATTGATAAGATTACCCAATTGGCAGCGGAAGCTGTAGTGGAAGAAGATGATCTCAAGTTTATTGAGGCTGGATTTGAAAACATGAGCATGTCTGAAGATGCGTGCAGTTTAACGCATCTGACCATTCCGTCCAATACTAGTAATTTGGTCGCAACAGACTTGGGTGGAGATGATGGGTATGAGTTGGGGTTTTAAATCGTAAACAGAAAATTCGCAATATAAAAATAAAAATAAAAATAAAAATAACTAATTTTTTATTTTTATATAGATATAAAGATAATTTATGAATAACTATTAATTATGACTCAACGACATCAGCAACCACTACATCAAGATGATGACGATGATGATGACAAGCCAACTCTTCCTCTGTGTGTTCGTTATTCTGGTCCTGACAATTCATGGATAGTATTTGATTCTAACGATATAACTATTCAACATCAAAAGAAAGGATTAGAAATGTTTATAGCATCTGGAAAAGACACTTTAGATGTTTCAATACCACATCCTGTTGGTGGTCAATTTGAGGTAGAGTTTGGTAAAAATATAACTATAAATGAAGAAACCAATAAAGAAATGATTTTATATTATTATATTAAAACCAATTTGGAAACGGTTCAAATGATGTATGCTGCGCCTGAATATATTGCTTATATTAATAGACTGACGACCTAGGCAATTCCGACTGCTGCTCTGGCGGTCGGTGTCGGCACGGGGCAATTCCGCCGCCGCCTGCTGCTGCTGAAAGTAGATATTTAATAGTTATAAACAATATAAATATTAACCTCTTATGATTAGTAATACTAATAAAAAATGGCAACCTCTATTACAAACTTGTTCAAGAATTCAACCATCAAATATTTATGTATAAAACCAATGGATAAAATGGAATTCTGGTCGTTAAATTTTCATTGTTTGCCGTTTGAAACGTATCAAGAAGCAGACGACTATTATAATAAGCAGTATAAAGATAATGATATTGAATATAAAATAGAACACTCTACTATTATACCTGTATGTAAGTTTGTTCCGTCGCCCTTACATCCATTTGTGTTGAATTATAAATTAAGTAAGTTTTTTATAAATGCGGAAGTAGAAAAGCCAATACGGTATTAAATAAGGCCTTTTGAGAAAGCCGGGCAAATATTGGTAAAGTAGCTTTTGAAAAAAAACCGATGTAAAATATGAATTCGACTTTTTTATAATTTTTTATATTAGTGTCAGAATACAATATCCTTTTATCATTCAATCCTTTTTTTGTGTATCAATGGACATACCACTCTGGTTTCATACCACTCTGGTTTCATACCACTCTGGTTTCATACCACTCTGGTTTTCCCCTTGCTTTTTTCCACGTGGCGATTTGCTGTTTTTCTTCTGACATGTAATAGTTTCGATAGGATTGAACAGGGTCTTCGCTTTTATATTTATCCGGCATTGCTAATACAAAGGGAGTGAGTCCCTGTTGTGAAAATGAATCATCACTCGGCATATTTTCTTTCAAATAGTGTGCCATCAGATAAGATTTATGAAACTTGGTATCAGGGTGACCATAGCGATAACGCCATTCATTGTGTAGTTCTTCAATCAAATCCAGTGTCCATACAAAATTGGCTTTGGATGTTCGGCACCAAATGGTGACTGGATGGTTTTTATGTGCCAACTTATATAACCGGTCATTCGATGCATCGTCTGGGTTCAACACTCTCTTGGCCGAACACAGCATTTGAACTGCTTCCAACAATATTTTACTGACATGTTTGTCCATCATATATTTGGCAATTTCTTTTTGAATGAGCGAGAGAATAAAGAGATTCATCTTATGTTTTTTTTTTTGCATTGTTGAAATACTTTTATAATAAAAAAGTATTTCAATTTTTATTCGGCTTTCGCCGTGGAACAAGTTCAAACGCTTTTGAAAAAATCGTGGCAAAACCTACGTAAATTTTAATGTAATATTGTATCGGTTTTGCCACGCTTTTTTCAAAAGCGGAATTTGGCCCAACCTTTTTTAAAGGTTGTTTTAAAGATTGTTTTACACGTTGATTATCTCATTCTTAACACTTGTATTTTCGCTGGGATACCCTTTCGGATTACACACAAATTGTATATTATTTTTTATCGTCTTATTTGGTATATGCGTATGTCCATAAATCCATACTTTGATCGGCTCTACAAAATACTTGTCACACTTTGACGCATAAAAACAATTGGTATCCGAAAATGTAAAACGTTCATCGATGAGATCAAACGAGGGCAGATGATGTGTCATCATGACGATTTTTTTAGCTGGGGTTTTTACATCTGCTAGTAGATTTTCAATAAAATGGCAACTTTTTAAATGTAATAATTTATAGGTATCATAGGTCAGATCTGTTATCTGTTTAAAATCATTCATTAAACAGATGTCATTCATATTTTGAGATTGTATATTACTCCATAATGTCGTGCCAGCAAATAGGACATCATTGTAAACTTCAAATGAATTATTCAAAAATGTAATATTGGTTAATTTATGGTTAGAAATCAGCGAGGCAATCGTTTCATTGACTTCATCGATGGTATGACTACCATATTTATCTGAATTATAATATTCATGATTACCGGTGATTAAAAATACTTTTTTAAAGAGAGAGTTCATTTTTATGAGAAACTCTCTATAAATACCGGAATACGGATAACCAATATCACCGGCCAAGCATAACACGTCTACTCCTTCCAACACTTTTATTTTGGGTAGTTTGGGTAAAAATTCTAGATGAACATCAGAGATATATTGGATACGCATTATATATGGCTTTTGGAAAAAGCCTGGCAAAACCGAGGTAAACTCTTTAATTAATTTATGAAAATCTATTTAAATAGGTTTAAATTTCGCTTTCGCCGTGGAACAAGTTCAAAAGCCTGGCAAAACCGAGGTAAACTCCTTAATTCATTTATGGAAATCTATTTATATAAAAAGCCTGGCAAAACAAAGGTTGATTTTGGCTCAACCTTTCTTAAAGGTTGATTTATATGACCAATTTTAGTTTTGTGTTTAATTTTACATTTTGTCCTTTGATGCGTCTATCCGCGTCTTCCTTTGAAAAGTTTTTAATATAGTCGATTAATGCAGTGTCACCTATAGTATTTTCTTTCACATATTTTTGAAGTTTAACTTTGACATTTTCTAAAGGAATTTTATACTCTCCTTTCGGCCCCACTACCAATTTATAAGCAGGTGCTTTATTTGTTTTAACTGCGGGTGATTTTATAAAATAAAACGCATCAGATCCATCATCGTGTGCTAGTAAATAGGTTAGACCATTTTCAATTAATGTAGACGCGGATATAAATACCAGTGAAATATTAAAATATACTGCTAATATCCAAATATCTAAATTGGTTGCGTAATAATTATAACTCATCACTATTTTATCCAATGTAGATTTCCTAGACGAAATTAGTTTTACCATGGCGGATTTACCCTGCGAAGAAAGTATTTGAAGAAGTTCAAAATTATACGTCGCTTGTAGTTTAAGGTATTCTGCTGCTACTATTTCTTTTAGTTTATATTTTGTCAAAGGCTGTGCTGGTGCTGGTGCTTGCTCTTGTGCAACATTCTTGTTGTTATCATTGATACACGTTAAAATAACATCAAACGAACATAACTCTGGTTCAGTACTGAATGCCAGCTCGGATGATTTGGAAGTAAATAATACATTCGCCCATGCTCCAACCACCTTTTGTGCTTTGGTTATCTCACAGTTTTTTTCTGGTTCTTCTACTGGCGTAGCTGTCTTGGGTGCTACTGCTGCTACTGCTGCTACTGCTGCTACTGTACTCTCCATATCCACTTCATTGTTATACGGCTGCGTTTTAAAAGGCTTGGCCGTATCAAACGTATTATAGGTAATATATTTATTAACGGGAATAGGTATTAAATCCGCAAAGTAGGCTTGCGTTAGTAGAGATTCTAAAAGTATAATTTCGTCTTCTTTCAAATTATATTTAATAGCTGAAAAGGCTAAAAATGATTTGGGTTGAAAAATAAATGACCTTATTCGGCTATATCTAATAAGTTCATCTGCCATTCTACCAAAATAAAGCTCTTCGTTGTTTTTCTCGCTTATAAGGTTGTTTTCCGGTATGACTAGTGCACATGTTATACCATCATCCGTTTCTTTTGTCAGACAAAAACCGCCATCCTCTTTCCCTTTACACTGATTTTTGGCCATGTAACAATTTGTTATTGTACCCAATTCTGCCAAGAGTTCAGGCGAATAAATAGAAAAAGATATATGCTTTTTCATCAATTCTCTTAAAAGTTGGTCTACTTGCTTTAATTTGTCGGTATAAACTATTGTGGATGAAGTAATAATTTTTTCTATATCCGCTCTAATGTGTCTATATCTAAACTCGCCAATTAAAAAACGCATGGTATTGCGGAATACATTGTAGAAACTACTTTCTAGTTTAATTCGCCGTATATAATCTACGCGTTGTGTATCTATAGTAGTATCTGTAATTGCCATTTTATCCGCATTTGTATCCGTCATTTTTTCCAACTCGTCATCGTATATATCTTCCGCAGGTGCTGCTAATAGAACCAGCTGGTTGGTTTGCGTTAAAATACCGATAATAAGTCCGTCTTCCATCACTTTCACCACTGGTTTACACGGTATTTTCCCTTTCGATTCTTTATATACAGTAGTAAGGAAATCTTTGGTCGTGTTGTAATCGTTGGGATAGTTGGTTATGTCATCCATCCACTGCACTGGGGGCTCTGCCATTTGTTGCTCTTGCGCTTGAGGCCGGGGTTCTGGTAATTTTTGCCCCCGGGTAAGAGCAACAGGTGGCGGGGCCCCCGTGGGAAAACACGGTATATATCCAGTCACACCGTTTTTAGAGGCTGTCACGCCCACCACTTTCCCATTATAATTCATCACATGCGTTTGGATGGTATAGTTTAATTCCAGTAAATAGTCTACCAATTGCCCTAGTAAAATATTTTGCTTGAATTTATAGATGTTTGGCATGCTGGGAAAAGGTATACATTTAGTATTTGTGGTTTTTTTAATCAGCTCCAGCGTTTTACGAATATTTGGCAATAAATCTTTATTGTTAAGGTTGAAACGCCGGGTTGCTATAAATTGGTCTACTTTATCTTCAAATATATACATCGGTTCATAATAATCATCACTTTTAATAAGTATGATTGTTTTTTTATTACTATCAAATAAATGGGCCGAGTAGTGATTCGTCGGACATATCAATTGGACGTTAGCAGTGATGTCATTATTCTTGATTTCTAAAATGACCAGGTTTGACCCTTGGGGAAATAATTTCGGGTTAGCACCGCAAATCAAATCCCATAAATAAGTGTGGTCTATTACAACGGTGTCATCACGCAAATAATTTATAAAATTCATCAGGGGCAATTCCATCTGTTGCTCTTGCGCTTGCGGTCGGGGAGCGGCACGGGGCAATTGGGAAGGAGGTCTGAATATAGTGGTTAAATCACCATTCTGTAGAGTCGCAAAAAGTTCAGGCGATAAAGCATTAATCAACACTTCTTTCATCTCTTTAATACTCAATACTTGCCCTCCTGCTATATCTACCCATATATCTGCTATACAAGCAATAAACGATTGTGTTTTACTCGCTTCTACGCCGTGTCGAACAAAGCAGGGATAATTCGGCTTTAAATTAGTATTGGAAGAACTCACCTGACATTTTTTATTATCCGTCTGAATAAAATTTTGAATAGGTAAGGGTAAATACCCATATCGATTTTGATCCAATGGGAATTTTTCCGCCCCTAAAATATAATTATCTACAGTATCGGTTTTTAGGGGGGTTGTTTTCACCGGCTCGCTGCCGGTACATTTTTTATTCAACTCTTTTTGTTTCGGCGTATCGGTATCGGTAAAACAACAAGGGATACATTTACCATCAGGGTGTTGTTTAAGATCTAGAAAACCCGGCTTTAGATTTTTATAGGAACCATCGCTATTCCGATGAAATACTTCTTCGTCAAATTCATATATAGTGTAGGGTTTTTGACCGGGTTTAGTGCCTGGGATTGTTGTAACCTTTTTTTTACCAATATGCGACGGAATAATCTGTCCATATTTATCCGTGTCTTTCACTTCTTCTGCTGTAAGACTGGTATTGTCTTTTAAACTCCAATACCGAGGACAAATGTACCAATTCTTCTTCTTGGGATCACTACCATATTCTATGGCTTGATCATATGATCCAGGGTGTAGTCTATCTATTCGCTCTTTTTCCGCTTGCGTTAATATAACCGGCTGACGCCGATTTGTCGACGGACAGGTTACCGCATAGGATTTGTATTTACCCTCTGGTTCTGTAATAATTAAATCGGGTTCTAATGCTTTTAGTTTTTGAAAAAAAGGGGTTGGATTGGATAATTTTTTTCCTACTAAATCTGTTGTTAGCACCGCTTCTGGACTTACACCGCCCGATTGCTCTTGCTCTTGCTCCTGCTCTTGCTCTTGCTCTTGCTCTTGCTCCTGCTCTTCCTCATCACTACCAAATCCAAATAAAAGATCCATCATTGTGTTGTCTGTTACCGTTTCAGTTTCTGTCTCTTTCGGCAGATCAAATGTAACATGTTGAGCATACACTCGCTCTTCTTTTGGTTGCTCTAACTGCTCTTCTAGTCCTTGCTCTAACTGCCCTGCTTGCTCTAACTGCTCTAACTGCCCTGCTTGCTCTAGCTGCCCTGCTTGCTCTAGCTGCCCTGCTTGCTCTAACTGCCCTGCTTGCTCTGCTGCTTGCTGCTGTTTTACTAGTGCTTTTAATGGTGCCGAAATATCTTTCACATGTATATCCTCTTGTATTTTTTCACCATTACATAATGTGCTAATTGTTTTAGGTAGTACACTCGAACTCGTCGGGTCTTGAGTAATTCTTATAATAGAGTCAATATAAATCGGTAGTGTTTCCAAATAATGAATATCATTAAGTCCTGTTATCGTTATATTCAGTACGTTATCCCGGTCTTTTTTCATCGTTGTTAAAAAGCCAGGATTATTTTTAATTTTCAGTTTTTTACTCTGAAAAGTGCTTTGTATTAATTCAGTCGATGATGCAAACTCTTGTAATTTCGCTTTGGCCGCTGCTTCCGTCACTTGAAAATTCACAGAAAACTCTTTCACAATATCATTCACATCACGCTTTGTTTTTAACAATTCGACAATAAACGCATCTTGGCTATCCATTTCATTATAGTTGGCAACACGTTTTAAACGCATAACTGCTCCCGTTTCAACATCTATGTCGTCCGTCACTACATTAAATAGACTCGATAAACACCCAATCATCTTTTTAAATTTAATGGGTTTGGTGATGGGTACATAAATACTATATTCCATATTAAGTATTTCAATCGTTGCCGCACCCAGTTCACTAAAATTATTCATACTATAACCGCTTTGGGCCAAGAAATCTTTTACTACATCAATCACGGGATTGACCGCCAGTGCTACTTCTTTATTGATATCTGCGATTGAAAAGCCAGTATTAAATACTGATTTAATGGTGATGTCACCGTTGGTTTCAAACTCGCATACGACGGGGATAGGCGTGCTACTGTTGCTACTGCCGCCTATAAAATGTTCAATGTACACCGCCACACTTTTAGTAATACCGATATTTTTAATCAATTTGAAAATTGTAGCTTTGTTTAAATATGGAATCTTTTTACCATTGGTAGCCACTCTATCCGCATAGAGACGATAAATCTTTTCCTGCCGGTTGGACGGATTATACTTAATAAAAGGCACATTTATAGTAGCATGAATAAGTTTAAACACGACATCCAAAGGTAGATTAAATGAATAATTCGGGTGAATCGTAAACTCTATTTCTTTTATACCTTTTTCTGTATAGGGAAGTTCCGCGCGCCGTTGATAATAGACTTGGTAAAACAGATTGACGTTATTATTATTTCGTTTAAAGGCATTGCTTACCATTGCTTCTGACTCTACTAAAAGCTCCTGTTTATGCTCCTGTAAAAGCGTTTCTGATGTGATACTTTTTTTAAATAAATTGGGGAAATAAATCTTAATGGTACTTTCAATGGGTATCTTCTGGTCAGTCGCATACTTCAACACATTTTCGGCCGTACAACAATAAATCATATTATTGTAAATGGGAATACTATTCATAAGAATAGATTGATTGGTCGTTGTCGTTATCTCATCTGCGAATTGCTCTAAAAATGCGTCATAGACCAACACATCAAAGGGGTTGACTGTATAAGGAAATTCCGAATGTATAGCTACAAATGTCTGTCCAATAGGTATGTTTATTAGAAAGCGTTTATCATCCAGACCTAATAACAGTATATCCTCATAGGTATAATTATCTTTATCACTAATGGCGCCTATCGCATCCATTGAAAGGTCATTTATATTTAATAGAAATTGTTTAAGTCGGTCTTTGGTCAAATTTATTTTCTCATTTTGTGTCAGCGTTTGATAGGTATGGATAGAATTGAAGGATTCATATTTTTTGGCAAACAAATACAATTCGTCATACGAAGCATTTAAATCGGGAATGTGTACCATTATCTTTTTTTTAATCGTTTCAACCGTGTCATCTAAATGAATATAATCGTCTACAAATAGGACCGGTGTTGATTTTTCACGTATAGTATCTTTTTCTTCAGGACTAAATATCCCATTAAAAATAATATTATCAGGGTCATTTGTATATAATAACGACTCGGACGAGCCGAAAAACACTACTATTTTTATTATTTCATTATTAACAACATGGGCAACTTTATAGATATGTGCCATTCTATAAAATAAAGCTATATTATTATATTATTATTATATTATTTTATATAGTAATGAACTATAACTTAATTGTCGCAACGTGTAAAGGCAAGGGTATCGGCTATAAAGGAAATATACCTTGGCATAATAAGGCTGACCTTGCTCATTTTTCTAAACTCACTAGAGGCATTGGCGGTGAAAACGCAGTCATTATGGGTAGCACAACATGGAACAGTTTACCGAATCAACTGCTACCTGGGCGTAATAATCTTATATTATCCTCTACTCTAAAACTGCATACTATAATGGATGACGGGCATATTGTGAAAACATTCACTTCAGTAGAAGGTATTGTTCATTTTTGTAATCTAATGGAATATGACCAAGTATGGATTATTGGTGGCGAATCTATTTATAAACAATTTTTGGATAAAAAAATTATTAATAAATGTTATGTTTCTACTATTGACGCATTCTACGAATGTGATACCTTTTTCCCTGAATTGAATGAAAACGAGTGGCTACTGAATGCAAGTTATACATTATCGGACGCGACTGTCAACGTGGATGTATATTGTAAAATATAAAATATAAAATATAAAATATAAAATATAAAATATAAAATATAAAATATAAAATATAAAATATAAAATATAAAATATAAAATATAAAATATAAAATATAAAATATAAAATATAAAAATTGATTATATAGTTTATATTTTATAAAGGGTATTAATTACGAAAATGACATTTAATCAAACCCATTTATTGAGCTCGAAAAAAGGATTCACTATTAAAAAAAATGAATCGTATGTACCTTTTATAGTATATAATGTATATTACAAAAACGTATCCATCGGTAATATACAGTGCTGTGTTTCAACGGGTAACGTTTATAAAAATAGATATGTTACACGCAGTTCAGTGCAAGAAGAGGTAGACGTTATAAGTATTACATGTTTAGATATTGATATTAAATTTAGAGGTCAAGGATTGGGTACGTTATTAATAGCGTATGCTCTATCTGATTTAAAATCAATAAATCCATCTATTAATTATGCTATAGTAGACGATACTACCACTGGGGCCGACAGTATTAAAAATATTTACGCTGGCCTGGGGTTTGAATATCAATTTCCGATTGCATTAGTAGGCTCAAATAAAATAGGACCATTACAAGGGCCAGAACGACAGCTTCGGGGGTGTGATAAAATTGTAGAATGTCGGGAATATCTGTTACACTTCCATGATTTTATCAAGCATGTAACCCCCGATTAAACATCATAATAAGGATTATCTGAAATAGTCATTCCACAATACCGTTTGGGATTTTTTTTATAATCGACTAAATTAATAATATTTATTTTACCTGCTTCACCTAATAAGTATTTGAAATTTTGCCAAAACTCTTCTGTATGACCTACACTTTTGGTCGCAATATGTGACAGCTCATGTATGGCCACAAAGGTTAAAGTGTTTTGATCGATCAAATTATCGCCTTTTTTTTCTGTATTTAAACAAAAGGCCAGTTTTTCGCCCTTGTTTTCACTATACGCAGTATATTCGCTCGTCGGTAACGTTTCATAAATTTTACGCGGATTATATCCCGCCACTAACCGTTTAATATTTTCACGGTCATGGAATTTTTCTTTACAGTGGTCTACTAGAGCTTTCATTTTTTGATTTACGGTCGCTAAACGATCGGCGGCCAATACTAATTTGCTACGCTCTCTTACACAATATTTTTTTCCGTCCACATCAGATATAATACATTTTAAATTAAACGTGTCTGATTCTTGATATATTTTAATACATATTATTACTACTAATACTAATAGAGCATAACCTAAATAGTTGATTTTCATTCTATATTCTACTTTTATAAAAAGTAGAGCAAAAGATTATAAGCAATGTAAGTGGTCTATCTGTGGATGGGGGTCATAGCCTCCTCATTCAATTCACAATTACAATCAAATAATGTGGGTATTTTATCTGAAATGTGAGTCCAGTATTTAATGCCTATTATACTAATTAATAATTTACATAGCGTGTATATGTTGATAATTCCTTCATCTAATTGTCTACAATTATAAATTTGTAGACAACCATAATATAAAATAACTAAATTTATAAATAGTATTATATTTTTACACATAGTTTTAAGTGGCGGCGAATATAAACAAAAATTAGACATTTAATATGATGTTATTTATTAGTTTTATTATTTGTTATTGAAACCAATAATCAATAATCAATTTTAAGTTATAAATCTACTTCTTACAACAACTGGTAAATTTCGACCAACATTGAGCACCTTCTTGTCTAATTATTGGTACTGTAAGCGCCAGTTGTAAACTCATGTCAAATAATGTCAAACAATTGGCTCTATTGACATCATCAATGAGCGAATATTTATCGACCAACGCATTATACACTTTTTCAATAAGAATTCTCACATCATCGCTGGATAATGTTATTGTTTTATCTTGATTATAGATGGTCATTATAGCTTCCAGTTTACCGCGCGTTTTAATGTTGCTTATAATATATAATATATAATACAAATGAGTACAGAATTTAAAGTCGCTTATTTACTTGACAAGATAATGCTAGATGATGAAACATCAAAATGTATAAAAACTTCAATTGATAATATAATGCGAGATGGTAAAATTGATCAATATGATATTCCAGAAATTCTGTTTCTAATAACAGATATTATGAATAATAGTAGTGTAGTTAATACAAAATTAACTGCCGAAAATTTAGCATCTTTAATAAAAGAATTATATAAATTTATTGAAAAACAATATAATTTAGTACCAGATGAAAGTCAAAAAGCTGGATTTGACCGATTAATTGATTCATGTATTAAATTAATTTTATTTCAACCAAAAGTAAAAACTGCAATAAAAAATTGTTTAACTACATTAAATACGTGTTGTAAATGAATTGATACTTTTTAAAAAAGTATGGCAAAAATAGATGGCAAAATTATATAAAAAACGTATATTTATATAATTAAATTAATTATATAAATGTATACCTGTGCCCAGTTTTTCATCCCAGTTTTTTCATCCCGGGTTACCCCTTTTTATTGGTTACCGCACCCCAATTCCAACGGCGTCCGCATCAAATCCGGTTCAATCGTCGTATTGAGCCAAGGGCTTACTTTGGTTGTCGGGTTAGGCGGTTCAGACCGCACTTGAAGATTTGCATTACGCAGAGAGCTGCCAATGGTATCAATACCCACATGGTAACCCGCCTTTAACAAATTCACATTGTTAAAGTCCGCACCACCCGCCGGGTTTAACTGTGCCCACTGACTGTTGACATCTTTCGGTAATAGCTCTGAAGGATCCACCACATTGCCTTTAGAACAGCTCGGCGGCAGACCATAACTGGTCGTGTTAATGCCAGTGACAGACGAATAAACTTCATTCTGACCGGCGGGTTCGGCGGGTTGCGCAGGATGAGCGCCGCCCATCTGAATGTCAGCCGGTCGGTTCAGCGGCACATCCGTAAATCCATCAGATGTCATTCCTTTGCGCCCGGAATATTGCATAATAACATATGCTAAAACAACAATCCCGAGAAGAGCAATAAAATGGTGAACTTTCAACGTTTTTTGTAAATTCTTGAACATACTCATTATATTAAACTAATGATAAAAAAACCTTCAACCTTCAACCTTTAACCTTTTGGGAAAAGGTTGGACCAAAAATGTGCGGTTAAATTTGAGAGGAATTTTGGTCCAACCTTTTCTTAAAAGGTTGTTCTAAAGATTGTTGTCATCGTCATCATCCTCTGAATCCTCTATATCCGACAACATGTATTTTGTCTTAATTTCTTTGGCTTCTAAATAAGCTTCGACGGCTACCTTTCTCATATGTTTGGCCTTTTCTCTGGCAGCCTTGTATATCTCATAATAAACATCATTTGGCTTTTTAAGAGTGATGGATTCTTTAATATCGTTAAAGTCTACATTAATTTCCTCAATACCATCACTATTAAAAACTTTATTAGCTGGTTTATCGTTGATTTTCTCTAAATCTTCTTCTATAGGATTTTGTTCAGTCGCTATCGGCATTATTTGTATTTCTTCAGATACAGTCGCCGTTAAAGGTGCTAAAGCCGGTAAAGCCGTTAAAGGTGGTTCTATAGAACTGGTTAAATTTGAATTCACACTTTTATTTTTAATTAAACAAAGCGGAATAACTTCCTTAATAGGTGGCGGCGGGTCAATTACCATGATTTGTACCAGTTTAAGTTCAATCTCAAAACTCCTAGAAGTAAACTTTATTCCATCTACCAAAATAAGCGGTATTATGAATTTATCAGAATTTATACTTTCTAAATCTACTGGCTTTTCATTTTCATCATACGAGATACATTTGTCTTTACCTGGATGTTTGCTAGAGTTTAAATAAGCACGAATAAGCACGAATTTTCCCGACTTGTATAAGCGTGTCATCGGCGACATCATGGTTTCAATATCGTCACGGGATAACTCGGTTTGAAACCATAATGATTTTTTATCATTTATTTTATCCTGACAAGCGTGTTCAAATGTTTCAATCCAATTCATAAGCGTGTCATTTATAAGTTTATCTTGATCTGTTCGCTCATACATCAAGTCACAATATTTACCACGTAATGCTTCTACTATATTTTGTTTGGTTGAACATTTAGGGAATTGAATATACAATGGTTTGTTAGAATCTAAACTTAATTTCGTAAAGAATGACCCTGCTTGAGCTGGTTGTGGATTTGCTAAAGTAATTCTACTAAAATCAAATGTTTCATCTGGATTATAAATCTCCATATCCATACTTATTATAGAGATTTCAGACAATTAACGCTAAAATAACACGCAAAAAGATATTATATATTATATGAAATAATTTATACCCAATTATACTAATTATGTTGAAAGATTCAATCATTCAAGAATGTTTAGTTGTATTACAAAGAAACGATGTAAAAGATGAACTTAAGAAACTATTTTCACCCATTATAGATTTAATTATAATTCAAATATACCCCTATTTGTATTTATGCTTAATGTTTGTTTTAATCAGTTTTCTTCTTCATTTAGGAATATTTATTCTACTTTTACGTAATAGATACCGCTTTTGAAACCGCTTTTGAGAAAAGCGTGGCAAAACCGATATAAAGTTTATAGGGGGCCTTTTTTAAAGGTTTTGCCACGCTTTTCTCAAAAGCGGTTTACATCGGTTTTGTCACGCTTTTCTCAAAAGCGGAGATGTTTTCTTTTGTTATAGTATAAAGATAATGGCTCGTAGTAAATCGCATAAAAGAAGTCATCGTCGTAAAAGAGGTGGTGATGGTTCTGGTCGTCTTCATACAGCGGTAGTTGGTGCCGAGTCAAATCCCAGTGTTAGTACAACATTAAATACCACTGGTAATGTACCTGCCATGGACGGTAGTGGTCCTTTATCAAATATGAAAGGCGGACGCAGACGTAGACACATACATAGCAGTAAATGTAGTCATAGACGCAAACACAGACATAGCAGTCATAGACGCAAACACCGTGGCGGCAGTATGTTAGCCACTGCGGCCTTGCCATTTGGTCTGTTTGGACTTCAAAAGTTTTTTCAGAAAAGCCGAGTTAATCCTTTGAGACGGATGGGACGGTCGGCCAGACGGACTGTGAAGCGGGTATTCTAGACGCTTTTGCCGTGGAACAAGTTCAAAAAGCGCGACAAAACCCGCTTTTGAGAAAAGCACGGCAAAACCCGCTTTTGAGAAAAGCGCGGCAAAACCCGCTTTTGAGAAAAGCGTGGCAAAACCCGCTTTTGAGAAAAGCGTGGCAAAACCGATGTTAATGGTTAAGTAAACAATTGGGTTAAATTTTTATTATAAATTAATTTATAATAAAATAAGTAATATTTAACATCGGTTTGCTCAATCTGCCTTTAAAAAATGTTTGGTCCAATCTGCTTCGCTTGAACCTTTTTTTAAAGGTTGTTTAATGTTGTTTAATGTTGTTGTAAGGTTGTTGTAAGGTTATTTTTGCCATACTTTTTCCAAAAGTATATATAAATATGAGTTTTGAAGAAACGATTAAACAGTGGGTATCTATAGATAATCAACTTAAGGTCTTGAGTGACAGGACAAAAGAGTTGAGAGAAAAGAAAAATAATATGGAAGATGCTATAATGACACATGTTGTAACCCATAAATTAACAAATGCTGTCGTAAATATATCTGATGGGAAATTAAAGTTTGTTACTGTTAAGCAAACCGCGCCACTGACTTTAAAATTTGTAGAGGATCGGTTATCTAAATGTATTAAATCCGAAGAGCAAGTTAAGCAGATTATGAATTTTATAAAAGACTCGAGAGAATCAAAAAATGTACCTGACATTAAACGCTATTATTCTACTAATTAGTACAATATAAAAATATGTTCTAGTATAATTATATATAATGTATGTCAATGTTAATAAACCACTAGTGTCGAATGATTTAACATATTATAAAGATGGTGAGGGGGTAATTAAAGCCGGTGGATATTCAATAAATTCAGAGATGCTTAAAAACAATCAATCACCGATGACAAAAGGAGGAAATAAAAAACACAAAAATGATGAAAACAGAGTAAGTGATAAATTTAATTCGATGGTTATTCCAGCTGGTTTATTATTTATTAATAAAAGTTTACCACCAAATAACAATGAAAGCGATTATGGTCAGATTGAAATGTGTGAAATGAATAATGTAGTACCTGATGATTTATATAGTAGACTGGTTACTTTGGCAGAGATTAAAGAAAAACAGAAAAAACTGTCGCGCAATAAAAAAACTAAAATGAACAAGGGTAAAAAGACGAAACGACTAAAGTAATAAAGTACTACATTTTTATTTTTTTAAAAAGTAGATGTAATATGAACGAAACGAGTCAACCTTGTATGGTATGTTTAGAAAATACTGATAGTAACATGAATACAATAGCCACACTAACTACAATCGTAAAAAGTTGCGAATGTAGTTATTGGATTCACGAAAGTTGTATTAACGCATGGTTAATTAAAGAACCAGTTTGCCCGATTTGTAAGACGGTTATGTTTTATGCTGATAACAGCAATACAAGTAATAATGTTATTACAGATACCAGTAATAATGCTATGATGATTATTGGTGGTATTGATATGATTAGAGAAAGAAAACTGATACGCAATATTTTGACTGTTTGTATAATGGTTTTATGTATTGTCGTACTTGTCATTTTATTTACATGAACGGTGTAGGTCTATATACTTCAATGAAAATCTAAAATAAAATATGTAAATATCCATCCGAACATACCATAAAATTGGTCACCTATATTATTTATAATTGTATCTGGTTGTTCCTTGCCACCAGGCCATATTTTTATTTTATTTATTATTTTTATACCTTGGTGTGTATTTTCTATATATTCATATAACAAATGTAAAATAAACCATAATGGAAATGAAATATTCCAGTAATAAGCGATAACACCATTTGCAAAATGTAATAAAGAATATTTATCTGTAAAATATATTCCCATTTATTATAATATTGGATTATTATTATATGAAATCAAAAATAGAATTCGGTTAGCCAATATTACATACCTTACCCGATAAATTAATAATCTCACCTTTATTAATTTATTATCCTTTCAATAATGGAAATACTAATAAATTAAAAGAAATACAATAATTAAAATATGTAGACAACCAAAAAATTTACAAAAAAACGTGATTTTCAGAGCCATACGAAAAAACGAAAAATGGACATTTATAAATGTCCAAATCCTGAAAATCGATTGGCGACCCAAAACACGAAAAATAAAAATAATATGGAAAATCGTGTTTTTTCGATGTGTGACCATAATGCTCTCATTTTCGATTTTCAAAAAATCGGTTGTGACGATAACTATTTTTGTTGTTTTTTAATGTTTTTAATAAGAAAGGATTTAGGGGATTTTTATGTTAACATATAATAAGGGATAATGTTAACAGACTCGGCAAATTTGTCCCAAAAAACAGACAAAATAATATCATGCGAAATATGTGACTATCGTTCAAGTAGCAAGAAAGACTATATCAAACATACTTTGACACGCAAACACGTAAAAAACGTCGAGTTAACAAATACGCCCGGCGAGTTAACCGATTTGTCCCTACTACATACATGTAGTATATGTAATAAAGGCTATAAATCACGTGTAGGAATGTGGAAGCATAGTAAAACATGTACTACAACACCGTCCGAAAACATGATAATATCATTTATACCCCCAACACAAGCGATTGCGTCATCTGCTTCGCTTGCTTCTGCTTCGCTTGCGTCATCTGCTTCGCTTGCGTCATCTGCTTCGCTTGTGTCATCTGCTTCGCTTGCTGTCGGTTCAGTAAAATCAGAAAGCGAAATAGTCGCTTTAACCAACCTCGTAATTGAAGTAGTGAAAAACAATAGCGAGTTTCAAAAACAGATGCTAGATATGTGTAAGAACATGCAATCGTCTATTATGACCAATTGTAACAATACAACCAATAACAACACGACATTTAATCTACAAGTGTTTTTGAACGAGTACTGTAAAGATGCCATGAACATTGGCGAATTCATCGATTCGTTTGACCTACAGATTTCCGACTTGGAAAGCGTAGGCCGGTTAGGTTATATTGAAGGCATGTCCAATATAATCATAAACAAAATTAAAGAACTAGATGTGAGTAAACGACCGATTCATTGTAGCGATTTAAAAAGGGAAATTATATACATTAAAGACGCGGATATTTGGGAACGGGAAGACGGTAACAATACCAAATTTAGAAAAGTGATTGGTAAAGTGATGCGGAAAAACATTGGCATGTTGAGTGGTTGGCGCGACAAATACCCAGAATGTATGGATATAGAGTCGGAATACAATGACATTTATGTCCGGCTAACCAAAGAAGCCATGGGTCCGGACGACACGATCGATAGTGAAAACAAAATTATGAAAAAGATTGTTAAACACATTGTCATTGATAAAAAAGCTCATTCCACTGATGCTGGTGCTGGTGCATTGGGATGAGTTATGCATTATGCATTATGCATTATGTATTGTTTTGCTATTTTATACAATGTACTTATTTACAGCCATTTATAAGCACACGTAATCAACACTTTTACATTGTCCAACATGATTTTTAAATCATCGCGTCTATCATTTTCTTCCACCTTGACCATTTTACAATGTAGATGCTCTTCTAGACGATGTAGAGACTTTTTATACGATATTAGTTTATCTTTCATTCCACCTTTATGTTTGGCCAGTATCATCCATCCATAATCTTCAAACATGTGTTTGTACCAATGATGTAAACCATGCATTGTAGACATGTCTTTCGGCCGACACTTGATTTTTTGTGTTTTTGGCATATGGTGGGGACCACGTTTGTGAGTTCCTTTTCGTACCATTATTATTTATTTTATAATATAGGTTGATATTGTTTTCCCTAAATGGTGACCCGTAGTTTTGCGCAAAACTATAGAACCGACCAATTGTTATGATTAAATGGCGCGACAACAATATCGTGTATTTTAGTTCGCCAATAGTCTACCTTTTTATCAAATTCAATCTCTGCATTGGTCTTGGGATAGAGTGGTGTGTTCATCATGTTTTGCGCTTCATCCGGTGTGATTTTCGGTTTATAGCCATAACAATTTACTCCAAACCGAACATTTGGATTATCTATATACCCGCCATTAATACCTGGGCGTCCGCAATCATGTTCATGGCCTTTAATCCCTTGTAGAGTATTCCATTTTTCAGTCTGTGTGGGGTACAACGCCATCTGACCATCCGACCAACCAAAACCACACCAGTCCGCTCCTTCGGTGTAAGCGTCATTTATCTCTTTATATGTTGCTAAACGCCCTCCATAGGCTTGGCAAATAGCTTTTGAATTTTCATAATCATATTTATTATCCGACAGATGAAATACTTGTTGTTTTTCTAACATACTGCCAGTACCAGTAGGCATTTTATCAGAGCCGCTTTCACTACTTTGGTCCACTATAATATCTACACTGGGGGATGAAGAAAACATATTCTTAATACTCGCAATGATGTTGATATTAAAAATATAAGCCATTCCATTGAGTAAGACGAGCAATATAAACACACCGCCTAAAAGTACTTCCATAAAAGCCATGCCACTGCCACTGCCATTGCCACTCGTAGAGTCATTATTACTGCCTAAAGAAGAAAATAATAAATAATATAAAATAATAACAATGACTACAACAGATATAACTATGGGGTTTAATCCATAATCGGTTAAACCATTTCCATTCATACCATTAGAATTATCACTATAAGGTATACCTATAGTAGAATTAATATTAAAGCTCATATTACTATATACTACGCTTTTAAAAAAGTGTGGCGAGGGCAAAACTCTGCTTTTTATAAAAAAGCAGGGCAAAAATACACTTTAGCTAGTATATTTATTGATTTTTTCGTTATTTTACCACAGCTGTAAGTGTACATATTCATTTAATTTACTGATGAGAATAGTAGCGCCGATACCAGCATACCAGTTTATTGGGCTAGAGCATATTGTCGTGTAATTCGTCATTTAGACGTCGTATGAATAAATTAGTATACATTTTAAATGCGTAACTTGATGTGGCAAATAGTTTTATGTAATATATATATAATAAAGTAAAGTATGAGTTGGAGAGCTAATAATAGTAGAAAAAGAACAAAGATTGATGGATTGGTATGGATACCAGACGGGCCGTCGGCGACTAATAATAGTGGATTTGGACCTACAGGTATAACAGGCATAACAGGCATAACAGGCTTAACAGGCTTAACAGGCTTAACAGGCTTAACAGGCTTAACAGGCTTAACAGGCTTAACAGGCTTAACAGGCTTAACAGGCTTAACAGGCTTAACAGGCATAACAGGCATAACAGGCATAACTGGCCCAACAGGCATAACAGGCATAACTGGCATAACAGGTCCGACAGGCTCTTCGCAACCTTTTGCATATGAAACAGTAGTTGTTAATTTTGCAAACAGTGCTTTTACGAATTATACAACTACATATTTAACTTTATTTGTGATTGGAAAACTTGTAGTATGTAATATTAGCCCCATCATAAGTATTTTAATAAATACAACCGAGTCCTCTATTACTACTAGCATATCCACCACTATTAGCAGTATATATTATCCGCAAACTGCAATAGCCGTGTCAGGTTCAATTACTGGTGGAAATATTTTAACAGCCACACGTACCATTGTAGGAATTAGCACTATTACTATAAGTACGAATGGATCAATCACTTTATTATTAAACAATTTTTTAACCGGCGATGTTCTTCAGAATGATTCACTTATTGTCTCTTGGCCAAATATTCTAACATGGATACTACCGTAATCAAAATTACTTTTATAAACAAATAATGGTAGAAAAAGAACAAAGATTGATAGATTGGTATGGACTAATAATAGTGGATTTGGACCTACTGGTAAAACTCTGATTTTTAATTTTTACGTGTTGATTTACGTGTTGATTTACGTGTTGATTTACGTGTTGATTTACGTGTTTTAATTCGACGTGTTTTAATTCGACGTGTTTTAATTCGACGTGTTTTAATTCGACGTGTTTTAATTCGACGTGTTTTAATTTTACGTCTTGTACGGCGCCCACCTGATAAATTTTCTATTTGATGTATATCAATATAGGTTAATTCATACTCTTTTGGAAATTGTTCTAAAATATGTGTATTAACATATGTGGTTACTGCATTACATATGTCGTCTATATGTGTTATTAAATTAGGCGTTACTTGTTTACTGATAGCATAAAGCGATAAGTCATTTACCATATTATGTAATAGAGTGTGGATTGGGAAAAATAAATGATTTATGTATCCTGCGTAATGATTTTCTGCTTGCTGTTCAATCTTAAAATTATATCCGGTTAAATCATAGTTGGATACAAATAACCCAATAGGTGTTAATATATAATTCTTTTGGGTTTTACTATTATAAATCGGATACACTATATCATGATAAGAAGGATAATAATTTACCTCTACTGGATGACCTGAAATTCGTTTTGGATGCGTATGTCCCATAATATCATGATATCCAAATTTATGAGTACACAAGTTAGGTGTAGATATTTCAGTTCCATTATGCCAAGAGTCATCGTCATCATGATAGTATACACAAACTTCAGTTGGGTTATTTAATTCCGGGTAGAGATATTTTCGAATAGATTTCAACGATGGCTTCATACAAAATACTTTTAAAAAATACTTTTTAGAAAAATACTTTTTATAAAAAAGTATCACAAAAAGGGCGCAAAAAGGGTAAACTAAAGAAGGGTGTCAGAGGGAACCTGGGTTTCCTTTCCCTCTTTTCCGGTAAAAGTAGCAATACGCACTACTGGTTATCACTTGTGCTTCTGGTATTTCATTAACAACAGTATCATTAAAAACATACCATTTGCCATTGGCATTCTTAATCGTCGCAGTATAGTGCCCTCCTAAAGCCCCGCCATGGTGATTACATATCGCGTATAAATCATAAATATAACTGCCGCTATTATAGCCTTTGACATATCCGGAAAAATCAGCATTGCTTAACGGCGCATGTACAATCGTATGGATTTTTCTTATTTGATTATTGTGATGGTTCCACCGTTTAATATCAATAATCATCACATCAGGTAGACTCCAAAAAATAATACCGCGGTTTGCATTCTCTTTTAGCTTTGTTTTATCATTAAACCATGCATTATCGCCTTCTAGGCTTTCCTTTTGACAATATAAATCTAAACAATCAAACAATGTAGGTTCCGCTTTATCCGGTATTGGAATACTTAAAACAGAAAAGGGTTCAGGTGTCATACTCATGGATTCGCCAGTCGTTTGTGACGTGATTTCAGAGACATGAATGCCATAAAAAATAGCCAACATTTCTGAATATTCTTTTTTATACATATTTTTCATCATTGTATAACAAATCGTGGCGAGATTATCGACACTATTTTGAGCCGAGCCAGTGATTTGCATATCTACATCTCTGGACAAAGAGGTATGAAAACAGTCTACAATAAAGAGTAGAAATTCCTGTAAATCATTTTGTGCATGACCGGTGAATATATCTCTGTTTTTTATAGATGCCACTTTTTGTATGGCTTTAATAAAACCCCATGGTGCCACCACGCAATTAGAGCTCCATATAAGCTCTCGCAGTTTATCCCATTCCAACAACACAATAGAATCAGGTACTCGGTTTAATTTTTTCTTATAGTCACCGTTTTCTATGAAATTGTTCAATTCATACGTATGCGATATGATTTGCATACAAGAGTTTAAATAGCACGTATTACCTACATTGGCTAATCCAGTAAGGCCATTATCTTCATATTTTTGAAAGAGTAGAGTTTTACTATTCTCATGTGGTGGGGCTGACATGAATATATATAATAAATATATCAACTATTATATTTATATATTTATCTATTTATGTATATCTATTTATATATTTATGTATAAATATCATTCCTCATACAATAAAAATGTACGGCATATACCGGTAAAAACTTTAGTTGTTTTGACTCACTGATTTGCTTCAACCTTTTTCCAAAAGGTTGTGATCATCTGATTCCCTTTTTTCAAATTATCTGCTTTGTAAAGATAATCATCAAACAATAAATATTTAACTTCTTTATTCCTGATCGCTTCAATCTTTTTTCTTTGTTGGTCTGGTTCCGGATAATCTTTTTTAAGTTGTTCCAATTCCGCATACCATTTTCGTAATGAATGACCTTTCTTTTTCCGGAAATCTTTCATCTGCTCCAACACCAAAGCAAACAACTGTTGTAACGGCTTCATAATTTGATTGGTAATATAGAACGAATAATTAATCTTTATTTTGCCTTTGTTTGCTAGAATAAATTCAGGCGTTTCAATCCGTTCGCCTTGAAGTGCTTTCTTATCCGGATTTTCAATATATATAAAAGGGATACGGTCCCCGATGCTGGGCTTATTCCCAGGGTCACGTCGACCGATTCTGTCGGCCAACACTTTATGGGCAATTTGTTTAGGATTTTTATAACCCGACTTGAGTGATTTGGTAATGATGAGTTTATCCATCCCATATTTTTCATCCGTAATGTTCTGTAAACAGGCTCGAAGAAAGGCAATGGCTTTTTCCACATCTTGGTCTTTCATAAAGATATCTATGACACCCCCATAAATATCTTTTACTATCGGTGCATTATCACGCCGTTTTAATACAATACCCATCGACTTGCGTTTACCCTTTAAGGGATCTAGTTCATATAACATCCCCACATATCGTTTTTTCGATAACAAGCAAAACGGTAAGAAGGTTTTCTCATACTCTAAATCATGCGGGGCTTTTAAAAACATGGATGCCAATTCACTGGCCTGCTGTGCCAATTCAATCGTAATTTCCAAGCCTTTTTGCCCGATGATTTTATTACCTGCCATATCTTTCAAATTAAATTTGAAGAAGACCGAATCTGTATCACCATAGACATATTCGGCATTGGTTCTGACCTGCCCATGATTTTTGGTTTCAACGACCAGATCCGCATATGCTTCTTCAATCACGCGTTTCGCATACGTGAGCAACTTACGACCAATAGCTGTCGTAGACGCCGCACAATCTTTATCGTAAAATGAACTGGATTTCGCACCCGTTTGGCCATACATGGAATTGTTGGTCACTTTAATACTGGCTTGCCGTTTATCCAAAATATTTCGCATAAACTCATCAGGATGGTTTTCGCCCTGCTTGCGCGTGGCTTTTCGGGCGGCTAATAATTCCGCCAAAATCGACGGCATAATCGCTTTCGCGCCATCAGGAAATTGTGCCCACCGGCATGTCTTATAACCGACCTTTACTTTTTCCATCCCAGCTTTGGGATTACCGTTTTTCCGCTGCCATTTGTAAGCGTCATAGGTAATATCGACATATTTATAATTGGGCAAGTTATCGTATATATACAAACCTGTTTTTGCGTCTTTTTCGCCTGTTTCTGCGATCAACACATCTTTCAAATTATATTCTTTGGTCCATACTTTACTATCATGGGAAATGTTTTCGCTCATCATACCCGATGGATAGAGCGAACTATAGTCCAAACAAGCCACTGAATCATCTAAATACAAGTCGCATTTCGGGTCTAATACGGTGGCCCCTTCATACCCTTCATCGTCTAGAGCTTTATCATTGACCGGCATTAACGTGCCTTTCTCGCGGCATTTTTTCGCGATATAACTGGTCAACTTAATGCCTTGGCCTCGTAAGACCAGAAACTCCATTGGCACACTACATAGATTGGCCATCTCGATAAATCCAGTCATCACATCTATTTTACGCATCAAATGATGGACGAGGTTACAATCCTGTAAACAATATTTCGCCACAATGGCACGCTCTTTGGGTCCCTCATTCGTCATGCGAAATATATCTTGCGGTGTTAAATCGTCTTTGGCCAAGCCCCAGCGTACCTTTTTTTTCATATCTGGTTTTTCAATACCTTTGATCATAAAGGTTTTTTCTTTGAGATTCACATCATACACTTCGAATTTTTTGCCCTCTTTATAATAGTCGATAGAATGGGCTTCCTCTTCAAAGCTAATAAAACTGCCATTTTCCAAACCTGTCAGGTTCTTTGAAAAGATTTTGGTACTGCCGCCGGCGGCAAAATCGTCGTGTTCTAATTTAGTGACTCCGTCGCCAATAAAGTAACCGGCCACATAATCCAGTTTATACTGGTTTAATTGATAATCCCGGCGGAAATAATTCAACATATCCACTTGTAGGCGACCAGTCATTTTAATATATTTCAAGTCATATTGCCCACTGGCTAGAACCGTTTTATTTTCTTCCAAGCCTTCTTTTTTGGTTCGCCAATCGCGATTGATACAGACTTCGTTTTTATTTCTGGATAGCTCTAGAAATTTATGTTCGCAGCCCAACTCTTTGGCCCGCAAAAACATAAACTGGTAGTCAAAGCCGAATATATTGTAGCCAATCACAATATCGGGATTCTCTTTTTGGATGAGCTTGGTCCACGCCAGCAAAACTTCTTTTTCTGTTTTATAACATTCAATCTTGGAATTTTCTATTTGGGGCAAGTCATCACAGGTATCTCGCGCAATACAGTGATTTAAATAAGGCTTGGCTTCCCCATAGCGAACAAACGTGGACCCGATAAAAGTGACATTGTCGCCTTTTAATTTGGGAAAAGTACTCGTAAGAGTTCTGGTCAATTCCAGTATTTTTGTTTCTCGCACTTCGTCTTTATCCAACAACAAATCAATAATAGACCCTTTCTTTTTATAGGGTTTGATTTTGGCTTTGAAATTACGCCAATTGAATACCGATGTAAACTCTTCGGCATCACCTGCTTCTTTCAACCCTTCTTCTTCCATGGTAGGTTCTTCGCCTTCTGCTTCCACTTCCACTTCTTCAACATCAATAGTATTATCATTATCATCATTATCATCGTCATCTATACCCTCTTTTTTATACGTTGCTGGACATAGTTTAATCCATCGAGCAAATAAAGTGGTGAGCAACTCGTATGATATAGGATGGATAGGGTAAACTAAATCCACCTCGGGGGGTACCCCCCCTTGCCCCCCATAAGCTGAATTGAGGGGTACCCCCATCTGCTGCCCTTGCCCTTGCCCCCCATCTACTAGTTTATCATGTGCTGGCGATGCAGTGAACGCCGTGATAATAATCGTTTTAATAAACTCTTCTGTACAGTTGGACTCGTCGCATAAATCCACAATATTCGTAGCTAATTTTTTATAGTTTTTCACCGCCAGAGGAAAGTCCCCATGACTGCTACTAGCTTCAATATCAAAACTACAAATTTTATACGGTACTACTGTTTCTTTTTTCGGTAATGGAATTATATTTTTATAATTAATGGTATATTCAAAGTCGCATGTGGTACTATGTGTTTTATGTTTTAATGTTTTCGAACGTGGTAAGGTAATCCAGCCGGAAGGACTTATTTCTTTAATATGAAACAGCCGTAAAAGCGGCGGAATCTGGGCTTCGTATAAAATCGTGCCCGTTGTGCCAAACATGTAGCCATTGGGTTTGAGATGTCGACTATACTCACCTGTTTTTGTACACGTTGACGCAGTATACCATAGATTTTTGGCTTTTTTCATGGCGGCTTCATTAATAAATTTGATCAAGACAAAGGTGTATAATTTACCAGCGTCAAACCCATATAATTTCTTTTGCTTCACGAGCTTGGATGACACCACTGCATCGTCATAATAATGTGCCCCTAAATCATGTTTAAGGTGTTCTATAAAATCACACTTTATGGATTCTGTCCAGTCATCGCCAACCTTGGCATAGAAGAAGGGATTATAGCCTTCTACGAATATAGACGCGGTTTTGCCTTTTTCGTTTATACCAAACATTTGTATAGTAAACTCTTTAATCCTTCTTTCATGGGGATTGGTCGGGTCATTGTCGTTGTTCATGTTTTGTTTGACATCATCATAGGTGTTGAACGTGAGCAACCGAAAAGAATCGTCCATCTTATGTTGGCTATGTTATTATATAGTATTACTCTTATATCTTTACAGTTTAAACTTTTCAATTTTAGGCAAGCTTTCGCTTTTCAAAAAAGCGTGGCAAAACAAAGGCTAATTTTGGCGTAACCTTTCGCTTTTCAAAAAGCGTGGCAAAACAAAGGTTAATTTTGGCGCTTAATTTTGGCGCAACCTTTTTTAAAGGTTGTTTTTAAAAGGTTGGTATATAATAATGAACAAAGCCAACTTAATCGCTATAGCGTGTTTAACAGGATTTATAGGCGATGCTCTATTACAATTGGGGGTCTACACTTCTGTCGGTGATTGGGGTCTCAAATCTTACTTTAAGCAACATGGATCTGCTGAATCATTATTTATTGCGGGGGGAATGATGACCCTATTCTATATAATTTATATATATGCTTTGAAATTACCGTTAAAATGGTACTATTTAGTAGTTTATGGGATTGTATTAGACTATCTATTTCGTAAGACAATGGTCTTTAAAAGTTTAGAGGGATATTATCAGCATCTTAATTACTTTTGGTCGGCATTCTGGGGAGCAATTCCTATGTTAATACCATTTGTCGTGCTAAAAGTATTTGAAATGTAATTTATTACTTTATTTTTTAGTACTGCGTTTTTTAGTACTGCGTTTTTTAGTACTGCGTTTTTTTATACTGCGTTTTTTAATACTGCGTTTTTTAATACTGCGTTTTTTAATACTGCGTTTTGTATTACTACTACGTTTTGTACCACCTTTTTGATTGTTCTTGTTTAAATTATCCTTAATAAAGTTGACCATATCATTTGTACTACGGTCGCCTTCATATTCTTTTTTAATTTTACCATCTATAACCAGGCGAATTGTGGGATATCCTTGAAAGTTTTTAGTTGTGTCATGTTGAATAGTTTGCAAAGCATCCTCGTTGACTTCAATTATAGCAATATCTATATTACTTATATCATCATTCGTTTTTAACGCATCCCAGGCGGGTTGCATCATTTGACAATGTCCACAAGAAGGTTTATATAGTTTAACAAACGATGGCATTCTTTGCTTTTCTACTATTTTCGTATATTCCGATACATTTTCTGGTGTGATGGAAATAAATTTCATTTTGTTCTATACAATACTTTTTAAAAAAAAGTATAGCAAAAAAATAGGGCAAAAAGTATGACATACTTTTGCCTATACTTTTCCCTACCTTTTTCGCTATTTTTGCCTAGCTTTTTTCTAAAAAGCTATATATATAACCATGTACCAACTTTTGATGACTAATAAAAAAATAGTAGTTAGTTTAAGTATATTTCTACTAGGCTTATATTACTTTACAAAATATGGGTCGGTAGAAGGGTTTGATGATAAAAATAGTTTGACCTATAAGTGTCCTAATGTTTTAATACAAAAAGGCAGTGAATTTTTGCTATACAACTCTAAATTGGCCGAAGTGCCTGGCGTAAATCCTTTAAAGTTTGCTAATTTAGAGGATTATGTAGAGTTTACCGAATGGCAGCGTAGCCAAGGTATATTATGTCCAATTTTATATGTACAAGAGGTCTATGACACACAGGGCAAACGTGTGTTTAAAGCCCGACCTAGTCCTACTGATTTACAAGGTGGGTTACCCGATTATATACAATCAGACCAGAGCAAGCTATTTGATGCGTCACACGATGATAACCCTTATAATACCAATAGTTATCCTGGATTTGACCCGCAAGACCAATATGTGGGTTTAGATACACCACTGGATAAAATGTATCATGCGGCCAAGGGCGGCATCAGCCCAAATCCGATGGACGATAATTGGGGGGGTGCAAAGTATACACAGCAACTGATAGATCAAGGTTATTATAAAGGAAATGAGGTAGCTATTGCTGTGCCCTAATATATGATAAAATATATGATAAAATATATGATAATAATAGGATGAAACGATTCTTGCTTATTCTAGGTCTATTGTTTATCATTGTATTTAATAGTAGTAATGTTGGAATTGAACCTTATACCAATAATAATACTACCATCATTTTATTAGGCGACAGTATGTTAAAAAATAATTTATATGTTAAACCAGGATTCGCAGTAGACGACCTATTAAGAAATAAATGTTTATTAAATACAAATACAAATACACATAACAATAAAAATAAAAATATAACCATAGTAAATTATGCACGCGAAGATGCACAAATAGCAGACGTCTACACTCAATTGACGCGAATAGATAATAGTAATAATAATAATAATGATTCGTCAGTTTCAGTATTTCTTTCTATCGGTGGGAATAATATTCTACAGGTACCTATGTACCAAGGTACAGGTAAGGTTACCGCGGCGGATGTAAATACCATTTTTGAAAAGTATAAAAATTTAATAGATGCTATTAAAACTAAACTACCTAATTGTAAACTATTTTTATTAAATATATACCATACGTATGATGCTACATATGCAAAACTTAACCCGATGATTGATCTTTGGAATAAACTATTGAATAACTATTTTTATAACGATTCTGCGCATTTAATCAGTGGAATAGTAGATGTTAAAACAGCATTGAATCAACCTAGTGATTTGACTTTTAAAATAGAACCATCAGAACGTGGTGGTGAAAAAATAACGGATAAGATTATAGCTCTTACCATTTAATTTTTACATGGAAAAATTGAATATGTTATATATATGATAACAACAGTAAATTATCATATATACAATGGCGGCATCTAGCTTTACCACTACCGATGAAATTATCGCGCCTCGAGAAATTATTTGACTAAAAAAACTTGCCCGATTTTCCAGACCCAGAATTAGAACTTTTCATCCCATCTAAAAATTTCATCGAATCGTTCAATGTTGCTTTAAATGCTTGTAAAGTATTTAAAGAAGTCATCATCGCTGTAGATGATGGACCGGGTGTCGCTATCGTTTCAGCAAAACTTGTAACATATGTTAATATGGCCACATTTATATATTCTTCGAGTTCAATAATGGTATCATCGTAGGAGGATCTATATTTATCTATCAATAAACTATCTAACATAGCGTTGGTTTTAGATTTAATGGCATCAGCTACTTTATCTTTATCGGTGGTTGTTTCTGATTCTTTATCTTTCGATTTCATACCTTCAATTAATCTGGCCTGAAACGTCAGCGATTTAATAGCAATATAAGCAACAAATACGACAACTATGGCTAATCCTAAATATTTATAGATATCTTCTGAAGTCATGGCTTGTTATATAATACTTTTTAGAAAAAAGTATGGCAAAAATTACTCTGCGATTTCAGTTTCAATAGTTATTGTTGTATTTGCTGCCGCTGCTGCTTTTGGCACTAAATAATTATAAATATTAGCTATACATGGTTTACTGATTTTTCTACTCTGTCCATTCTTATTGAGCGTCGTAATGTTATCTAATGCCTTGTCACTACTATTCAATGCCTGTATAAGAGCATTTATGCTGCCGAATTTTCCAATGATCACATCGGCGGACGCACTACTGACATTGGGTATTTGTGAAAGCATGATTGATCCAATATTTGTAGGTGTTATATTATTTTTCTTAATACGAGTAGAGTTACATACATCAGCATAGTTTAGTGAGGGCTCTTTATCTACTACTGTACTTGATTGAATTGGTACTTGGGACAGATTGTAAAACGACATTGTATTGGGTCGTTCTTTTTCCAACTTTAAAGCAAACTGAACAATCCATTCAGCTGTTTCATCTATGTTCATCGTGCGATGAACCGAAAACCCTTTAAAATAAGAGATGGATACCATGGCTGATAGTAGAGTTTTTTTGTCTACACAACCTTTGCCAGCAAAGGGTTTATAGGTTCTTAAATCACCTTCGATCGCATAATAAATAGTATGGTTATGCATAGAACATTGGTTTAAACGGAAACTTTGTTCAGCATATCTACCATCTTTAATACTAGCTGCTAAATCGGGTAGACTTTTTCGTTCAATAATGACTTTTTCTATGTTATCATTTAAATTTAAATCATCAACAATAATAACATCGCCTAAAGGAATGTTTTCTTTTAAAATCTTGATACAACTGTATTTTTCTACATTACTTTCGAGTAGTAGACAACATTTAGAATGGAGCTCTGCATCACGGTAATCTACTTTAATAAGCATTAATGTATTTATAAAAATACTTATTAAATCATTTTCAGAATATATATCCTACTTTTCGAACTTTAAGACACAAACTTTCTAAAAGGCGCGACATTACCCACACGCCCAACGCTAGTGCTGCCATATCTAGGCATCGGGTAAGGGATATTCGGACTAGGTATGTTTCGTTGTAGACGAAAATAGACATTCGCCGGGTGTCCGACCAAAGTATTAATGCCTGCTTTGCGATTACCACCCCCAGTAGGTCTGTTTATAAGAGATGCTACGTTACGCGCTTTTTTGCTGCCATTCATTAAAACCATTTTATAGTATATACAAATATAAAAAACAACACCAACCTTTTGGCACAACCTTTTTTAAATGTTGGAAAAGGACTTAAACCTATTTTTATAACTAGTATATAATCAAAAATGGCTGAAGTAGCAGACTCTATTAAATCAATTCTACAAGATGGCGACATTGTTAAAAACGGGGAACATTTAATTTTCAATCCATTTAATCCGGAAAATAAAGAGATTACATTGAATGATGTTCAATGTATTCTTAATAAGTATGGGATAACTGCCAAAGTTCATAATATTGAATTGTATAAACGTGCTTTTGTCCATAGTTCTTATATTAAACGTCCAGCCACCGAAAATGCTGCCAATAATATTATTATTGTCGCTAAACCAGCGAATTGTATAGATTTAAAGACCAAGTCCAATGAACGCTTGGAGTTTATCGGGGATGGCGTTTTAGAGTTGATTACTAAATATTATTTATATCGCCGTTTTCCTAAAGCCGATGAAGGCTTTATGACAGAGAAAAAAATCGCCGTGGTAAAGAATGAACATATTGGTAAATTGGCCTATGATATGCAAATTAACAAATGGCTTATTTTGTCTAAATATGCCGAGGAGAAAAAGACACGCACGAATTTGAAGAAGCTCGGCTGTTTGTTTGAAGCCTTTATTGGTGCGTTATTCTTGGATTTTAATAAAATACAAGTAGCAGACGAACACGGGTGGTTCAGAGATGTGTTTGTGACAGGACCTGGGTTTCAAATGGCACAGAAATTTGTAGAAAATGTATTTGAACAACACATCGACTGGGTTAAGCTGATTAATACAGATGATAATTTCAAGAATATTTTACAGGTAAAGGTTCAAAAGGAATTTAAAATTACACCTGATTATTTAGAGATATCGCATAATATGGATAATGGGTATGAAATGGGGGTGTTTTTATGTATTGGAAAACCTATTCATCAGATGGTTTTAGCATCAGCCAAACCTTTTGCTTTATATGGATCTTTTGCTAAAATACAAGAAGCGCTTCTGACGCAAGAAAGTGTATTTATATTTTTAGGCAGTGGTACACATAAAATTAAGAAAAAAGCAGAACAGATTGCTTGCGAACTGGCAATAGGAGCTTTACACAACAGTTCTGCTTAATGAATTTGCTGTGGCAAATCCCCCTTTTTATTTACCCAATCTATATATATGTCTGCTGCTCTATTGGCTCAATTAAAAATAAAAAAACAGCCAGATGTATTAGAAAAAGTAGAAGTGGTGATTCCATTGGGGGCAGAGCCCCGTCAGAGTGAGTTGGGGGCTCTGCCACCGGCCATTGCTGCCCCGATTGCAAGGGCAGTTGCCAAACCCCCTACCATTTCTGAATTGAAAATAGTAGATAAAACCAAAACATCTGGATTTGACCGAGCTGCTTTTATGAATGCTTTAATAGAAAAGAAAGGTGTGACTGTACCGTTGCCACAGGTAAAACCACCAGGTACTATTGTTATGCCGGTGGTGCCGTTAATCATTAAAAAACCTGTGAAGAAACTAGTTAAGAAAGCACCATTAAAAATTATGGAAGAGGTAAAGGCAGTTGAACCTTTAGAAGTTGTAGTAGCGCCAGTAGCGCCAGTAGCGCCAGTAGCACCTGTAGAAGAACCCGTCATCATAAAGGTTAAAAAAGTAATTAAACGAAAAACCAAAGCACCTATCGGTGTTATTCAAGAAGGGCCGTTATCCATGATAAAAATTGGCGACGCTACCATTGAAGAACGGCTAGGTTTAAGCAAAAAGGAACCATCGGTTTTAATCAGTGCGTCGTCTTATTATATGAACAACCGCGAAAAATTTATCGATTTCACGAGTGCGCTCTTTGGCAAATATAAAAAGGATTTGGCCATCGAGTCTGAAAGTGCGACCTGTAGCTATGACGAAAATGCGCCCTTTACCTTGATGACCCATCAAAAAATAGTCCGGGACTACCTCAATTTAATCACCCCCTATAGAGGTGTCTTATTATACCATGGTCTAGGGTCGGGCAAAACCTGTTCTTCTATCGCCATTGCCGAAGGCATGAAATCGAATAAACAAGTTATAGTAATGACACCGGCCGCTCTACGTATGAATTTCATAGAAGAATTGAAAAAGTGCGGGGATAGTTTATATAGGAAAAATCAATATTGGGAATTTATTGATATTACTGAAAACCCAGAATTGCTCACCACCATGTCAAACGTCTTGTCTCTGTCGGTAGAATATATTAGAAAGCAAGGTGGCGTATGGTTATCGAATATAACCAAACCGTCTAATTTTGAAAAAGGATTAACCACAGAAAATAAATCGAGCCTTGATAATCAATTGAATGAAATGATTCGCTATAAATACCAATTTATTAATTATAATGGGTTACGCATGGCAAAATTAGAAGCACTTACTCATAATTATACTAAAAATCTATTTGACAATTGTGTGGTGATTATCGATGAAGCCCATAATTTGGTCAGTCGCATTGTCAATAAATTAACTAAAAAAGAAACAGTCTCTGGTAAATTGTATGAATATTTAATGAACGCGCAAAACGCAAAAATCGTCTTATTGACAGGCACACCTATTATCAATTACCCGAATGAAATCGCCATCATGTTTAATATTTTGCGTGGGAAAATCAAGACCTGGTATTTTAAATTGACGATTGAGGCAGGAGCAGGAGCTGGTGCTGGGGGAAAAGTATCTCAAGAATTTTTCCAATCGCTCTTTAAAACCACCATTTTAGGGGGCAATGTATTAGATTATATGGAATACAAGCCAACCTCTACTACGTTGGTGATTACACGCAATCCATTTGGATTTGTGAATAAGACCAAAGAGTTTGCCTATGATGGTGTCTATGTGAACGACCGTGGCGAGATGGACGATACTAATTTCGTGAAATATATAACCGGCTTGTTGGCAAAAAACAACATTAAAGTGGTTACCGGGAGTATTCGTGTAGAACTATACAAGGCTTTGCCGGATGATCTAGATGAATTTAAAAACTATTTTATCGATCCCACCGGTGAAGTAAAAAATATGAATTTATTTAAACGGCGAATATTGGGTTTACCCTCTTATTTTAGAAGTGCTCAAGAAGGGCTGATGCCGCGCTTTGAAAAAAGTACAGATTTTCATGTAGTTAATGTAGAGATGAGTAATTTTCAGTTTGGAGTTTACGAAGAAGCGCGTATAGCAGAGCGTAAGTTGGAACTTCAGAACGCTAAAAAGAAAAAACAAAAAGCTGGTAAAGAAGGGGTGTATGATGAAGCAGTATCTACTTATCGTATTTTTTCGCGAGCTTTTTGTAATTTTGTATTCCCTCGACCAGCCATTCGCCGACCAATGCCGAATGAAAATGACAATTTAGAAACGGCTATTATTTCAGAAGCAGTGAGTGAAGATATATTGGATGTTACAAGTGCGACTGAAAAATTAGATCAATCGGATGGAACCTATGATGCGGATGATATTGCGGGAGAGGAAGCAAAGGCACAAGGTGCTGCTGGTGCTGCCGCGTCAACACTTTCATATCAAGATCGCATTAATGCGGCTCTCACGGACCTAGAATTACATAAAAAAGAATACTTAACCCCTGAAGCTCTGTTAACATACAGTCCAAAGTTTTTGAATATATTAGAAAACATACAAGATGAGAGTCACGTGGGTCTACATCTGATTTATAGTCAGTTTCGTACATTAGAAGGCATTGGTATTTTAAAATTAGTGTTGGAAGCCAATGGGTTTGCTCAATTTAAAATACGGAAAGTGGGTGATGTATGGCAATTGGCCATGACGGATGAAGAGCTGGCGAAACCGAAATTTGCTTTATATACCGGTACAGAAACCGCGGAAGAAAAAGAAATTGTGCGTAATATATTTAATGGCGCATGGAAATACGTGCCGGAAGGTATTGCTTATAAACTTCAACCGATGGCCACCAGTAATATGTATGGCGAAATCATTAAAGTATTGATGATCACGTCATCGGGTGCAGAGGGTATTTCACTGAAAAATGTACGCTATGTACATATTACAGAACCGTATTGGCATCCGGTCCGTACAGAACAAGTCATTGGACGCGCACGCCGTATTTGTAGTCACCAAGACTTACCGGAAGAGCTGCGAACGGTAGAAGTGTTTTTATATTTAATGGTTTTTACAAAAGAACAATTAAAAAGTGAAGCATCGATTGAATTGCTACTCAAAGATAAAAGTAAACTAGATGATTTAACACCTATCTCTACTGACCAGGCCCTCTATGAGATTGCGACTATAAAAGAAAATATTACTAATAAAATATTGACGGCAGTAAAAGAGGCATCGTTTGATTGTACTCTACATTCTAAAGCGGGGGCCAAAGAACAGGTCAAGTGTTTTTCGTTTGGTAAAGTCAACTCAAACAAGTTTTCTTACCATCCTTCCATGGCTGAAGAAGAGGCTGACGTGGTCGCTGATAGAAATAAAGTCACCATCACCTGGAAAGCAGTCGATTTGGAAATAGCCGGTATTAAATATGCCCTGAATAAAGAGAGTGGCGATGTCTATGACTTGGACAGTTATACATTGGGTCGGCCGATTCAAGTAGGTAAGTTGGTGGTGACGGGTAAAGGAAAGGGGGCAACTTATAAATTTGAAAAGGCAATGGGGGTTCTGCCCCCTTAACCCCCGGATGATAAATTAGGGGACGTCCGATGGTAAACTAGGCCCCCATTAGGTTCAATAGTACCTTTTGATTTTGAAGTATTTCTATCAACATGGTTTTAATTTCTTCTACAGCATCAGGTTTTTGTTTCAACATGGATAAAAAATCATCATCCACTGTGTTTGTAGCGGGCATGTGCAACGGTTGAGCAAAGCCCCCAACAATTCTATCTGTTGCTCTTTCAGGGGGCCAGGGGGGAGAGCCCCCAAAGTCAAAACTAACATGTTTATCCGTTTTCTTCAAATCTACAATATTATCCAGTGTGGTAGATTGGCCGATTTTAATAAATTTGGTTTTTTCGACGTGTTTCTGCTGCTGCTGTGCTTGCGTTTGTTGTTGTGCTGGTGATTGCTGCTGTGCTGTCTGCTGCGTTGCCTGGTCCCGGTTTATCCATTTTGTCGCTTCCGTTTGATCTTGTGATTGTAAAACCACATTCAGTTCCTTCTCTCGCCATTTGATCGTATCGGCAATCATTTGTTCCATTTCCGACCCGAGCGGTTTATCTGCTTTATCCGAAAAATCGATTTTATCTGGTACATTTTTATTCATAAGACTATTAAATTCTGATTGTTTCGTTTCCAACACTTTATTAAATACTTTTTGTCGTTGCTCTGTGATGTCACCGGCAGTAATAATGAGAGGTGGGATTGTTTGTATTTTTTGCTCTTGCTGTTGCGGCATCTCTTTATATTTAAAATTGTTCGCCATCATGTCGGAAATGACTTGTTTGTTGAGAATGACTAAAGAATCTGTCGGCAAAATAGTAGTAGACAAGTGTGTCACTTTTTTATCGAAATACGCCTTTATATCATTTGAATAGGTGGGCGAAATACCGTCGAAAAAATTATTGTCCATCATAAACTTCCATAACGTTTCTTTATTCTTTCTCGATTGAAACTCGCTATTCAGAGCCATTTATAATACTAATAATATAAATTTAACTGTTTATATTATTTTATTTTAAGATACTTATACTTGTACTTGTGATACTTATACGTTTATGTACTTATATTAAAATACTCGCCACGTAGCGTTTCCATGTCTTTATCCTTGATACGACGATTTTTAAAGAAATCTATATTGTGGGTTTCCCGTAACAACTGAATAATAAAATATAATGAATACATACCACATTCGGTATTACTATATTGGTGCTCCATGGGATAATTCTGGTCAAAGGCCAAGGGTATGTTTAATGCTGTGGCTTGGTCTATAATACGGTCGGCCAGGATCTTAATTTCTTTCGGCACTGGATTACCATTACTATCAAAGTAGAATATGTAGCCTTTTTTAATGTGAATAAACATGGAAATCCAATGCGATCCATCTTTATAATGCGGGTCGGTATTGAAAATAATTCCGATTTTGTTTTTCCCTTTTATGAGTAGAGATTTTAAATCGAAATGGCATAATTCTTCCCATACACATTCATTATAGAGCATATGTGCGTCAAAATCAATCGGCGAGGGACCGATAAACTCGAAACATTTATATTTCTTTTCAAACTGTTTCATGACCTTTTCAATGTCTACACTCGACAGCCACTCGTTTTTATTTTTCGACCAGCTTTTTGGCGAATTGGGCGCAAAAGTATAGGATGTCAGTTCGGTATCTAAATTGTTGGTGACAAAACCTTGCTTTAACCAGCAATTTTCGCTATCGCAGACTTCTTGTAAACTGGCTTTTAAATGTTTCCATATTTCGCGTGGCTCGTCGGATTCTATTTTGGTATCGGGGTGGCGGGCATTCCATAAGTTTTTCATTTTTGTTAATGCTACATCACTATAGCATGTATACTCTTTCTTCTCTGCGGTGGGTGCACAACTGGCTTTGATAAATTTGGGTTTGGGTTTAGGTTTGGATTTTGTTTTAATATGTATGCTTTTTTTTTTAGTATTGCGTTTTAAAGTCATCATTCCTACTATTATGTAGTAAGATTATCTTTTTATATGTACGTCGGACATGTGGTAGGTATTTTTATACTCATCTTCTAAACGTCAGTCCCTTATTAGTAGCTACAACATTGTTATTGTTAACATTGTTATTTATAACGGCGTTCATCATGTTTTTCATAATATAAGAGTTTTTTTTACTTCTCGCATTACCATTATAGCGTTGAGCAATATCACAATCCGGGTGCAATGTTTCTACAGTTAAATTATTTACCCGCATTTTAGAGTAATCGTCCATTAAAACATTATATAAGAATTCGCCTTTGTAGTCAACCTTATAAACGTGTTCAAACCGTTCAATAAAATATTTGGCATTGATTAGCATGCCATTGTATAAAATTTTATGTTCAGGGCTGATGGTAGTCGTTTCACTGGGTACATTTTCACCTAAAGAATCTTTATCCAAACGCACTAAATAATCTTTCAAACTGGTCGTTTTGGTAACGGCCACAATTCTTTTGTTATTAATGGTATGAATAGACGGATCAAGTTTTTCAATGGCGATAATGCCTTGATCGACGGTTACAGGGGTATTGGCCGGGAAACAGATATTGGAAGCGGCAGTGCTACCGCCGGCAGTTATAGTTAAAATACCATTACCTATAGGTGCCAAAAAAGGATTATATGCATTATTGGGAAATGCAAGAGGTAAATTATCAAATAATACAACCTGATAATCAACTCCAACTCCATTTGCGTCAATCACAATTTGTGCGTTAGGAGTAGGAATATTGTTGATAGAAGCGAAATCATTATTTACATTTGATAAAAAAACAGTTAATGCATTGGTTGTAGGATTATATGTATTATTAGTTAACCCTGGTGGTAAAGGTTCAGGAAAAGCAGGATCATAAGCAAAAGGCGCTAATAATATATTGTTATTTGTTGAATTAAAAAAATTCTGTATAATATTTGTATTATTATTGAGTGTAAATGACCCATTAAAATCTAATGAAGCCACTCCAGTGCCGCCGATAGCGTCATTTACATTTGTAAATTGAACATGTATATTATACGTCGTTGTCATTTATACTATTACACAATAAAATTATTTTCATATATCTGTTTTTTTTAATTTTTTCGGCTTAATTCCTTTTGTTTTTAATGATGCTGAATTTAAATCTACTTCTAATTTGACAGGTATAATACGCGTTTCTTGGTGAGTAGATGTTTTAACGACATAATTATTTAACGAGGGGGCTCTGCCCCCCAGACCAAACCCCTGTAGGTCAATGTTATCATACTTTTGTATGTCAGACTTTTGTATGTCTATATCCCCTATATCAGTCAGGGTTTCTTCCTCTTTATCATATTGATCTTGTATAATATCTGTTTTATCTACTATTTTAAAATAAGTAATTAAACTTTTAACATAATCATCATGTATCTCTTTTAAACCAGTGCTTGGAATAATACCTTTTAACATATCTTTGGTTAATGCTATTATGCGTTTCCTATAAAACCGGACATCTTCTTTATTGTTTGTTATAGTAGTGTTTGATTTATTATTTTTGTTTATAATGCTATAATAGGCTGGATTGGTTAAGTATTCTAAAATAGAGGTATGTTCAATAGAATTATTTACTGTTGCTGCTGCTGCTTCATCTACTTTATCCGCCATTAAATTCATTAAATTATAACTTCATTTAATTATTTATAATTTAACATAGCAAAGGCGTTTAAAAGGGGTTTAAAAGGGGTTTACCCCTTTATTGACAAAGAGGTTTCACTTCTTTGATTTGCTGGCGAGTACAATTATCAAAAAAATTTGTAGCAATACCATGTGGGTTAGTATTAAAGGGTTTAAATTCATGTGTTGCGAATAAATCAGGGAAAGGCTGTTGATCAGGTAAATCGTGGCGCTCACCCACATATACCTGATACATATCACTGGTAGAACTAGGTATATACGCTGCTTGTGCGCCCTCTTGTCTCGCAAAAAATATGTGTTTCATTTTAGATTCATCGTTTATTTTTGATGCATAACCGCTCCATGGTCCTTGATCCGCAATTCCGCTTGCGGTCGGGGGGAAAGCAGTAGATACATTGGATATATTATAGGTGGGTTGCCGGATAATCGGCACTGTAGGTATCGCTCGTCTGTCGATAATAGACATCATATCATATTTAGTAGCTACAGGCCGATGGCTAAATTGTGCCTGAAGTGGTTGTGTTGGAATATTTCTGTCATATATGCGATTATTGATTTCTACATTTCTATCATCATTACAAATATATGAGATACCGTTCATTTTTAGATATATATAATATACTTTTTAAAAAATACTTTTTAAAAAAAAGTATCGCAAAAACAAATGGCAAAAACAATGGGCAAAAACAATGGGCAAAAACAAATGGCAAAAACAAATGGCAAAAACAAATGGCAAAAACAAATGGCAAAAACAATGGGCAAAAACAAATGGCAAAAACAAAGGGGAACTAATAAATAAAAACCTATTAAAGCCTTTTTATCAAATATATATTATATTGTCTACATAAAATGTGTGGCATATTCGCTTTGCTAAACAATAGCACTAAAGACCAAGACCATGATCAAAAACAATTCACGGATGAACAACTTCAATCCGCGTTTAATCTAGGTAAAAAGCGTGGCCCAGAAGGTTCAAATTATAGAGAAATCTACAAGCAACAAATAATGGGCTTTCATCGGTTGGCCATTAATGGTCTAAATGAAGAATCAAACCAACCTTTAATTATCGATGATGTAGCGCTGATTTGTAATGGCGAAATCTACAATTATAAAGAATTGTATGAGGCTTGCGGGGCTACACCTATAACCAGTTCCGATTGTGAAGTCATTATTCATCTCTATCTGCTTTATGGTCTAGAATATACACTTAATGTATTAGATGGTGTCTTTGCGTTTGTCTTGTTTGATAATAGAAACAAAGAGTATCCAATCGTTCATGTTGCTAGAGACCCTTATGGTGTAAGACCATTGTATATGATGTCACCAGTCACCACCAAGCCAAATCAACAACAGTATGCGTTTGCGTCAGAGCTAAAAGTGTTGGCCCCTTTACATTCTTTATATCAAAAGGACTATTATATCCATCATTTTAAACCGGGTACGTATATATCTTTTATCATTGACAATACTGGACGATTTAATGTAATGACTCATACAATGCGTTATACAGCTTTCCCATGTAATACTGTTTCTACCGCACCTGATTTTGATATCTATCATAAAATTTGGACCATGCTTAATAACGCGGTTAAAAAACGGGTGGTTGGTACCACCGAACGACCTATCGCGTGTCTACTTTCGGGCGGCCTCGACAGTAGTCTTATTACAGCCTTGGTGAAACGCTACTATAAGGGTATCTTGGAAACCTATAGTATTGGCATGGAAGGGTCGGAAGATATTAAACATGCCGAACAGGTGGCCGCATATTTGGGCACCAAACATACCTCTATTATTTTGACTGAAGATGAATTTTTTAATGCTATACCAGAAGTCATCCGGGCTATAGAAAGCTATGATACCACCACCGTCAGGGCCAGTGTAGGCAATTATTTGATTGGGAAATATATCGCAGAGCATAGCAAGGCAAAAGTGATATTTAACGGTGATGGTAGTGATGAACTAACGGGTGGTTATTTATATTTTCACGCAGTACCGAATGATATTGAGTTTGATCGAGAATGTAAACGTTTGCTCACCGATATACACGCGTTTGATGTATTGCGTTCAGATAAATGTATATCCTCGCATGGTCTGGAACCGCGGACGCCTTTTTTGGACCGCGAATGGGTACATTATTATTTGAGTATTCCTGCCTCTATTCGTAACCCTAACCAAAAAAACATAACGACTAAATGTAGTGAGAAGCATTTATTGCGAACCACATTTGCACAAAAGGATCCGACGCTTCTGCCAGAACATATACTCTGGCGGCGTAAAGAAGCCTTTAGCGACGGTGTTAGTGGGACCCATAAAGCCTGGTATGAGGTGATACAAGACCGGCTGGCTCGCGGTTCTATATCTTTGCGCAAAACTATAGACCCCGGGGCGACCCCGGAACAGCTCTATTACAAGTCTATTTTTGACGAGGCTTATCCTGGGTGCGAACATGTGGTGCCGTATTTGTGGATGCCGCGATTTGTAGATGCTACTGACCCGAGTGCAAAAACACTAAAAGTTATTTATAATAAATAACTCAATGATTTTTTTGGTATTTTTAATTAGTTCACCTACGTATAACTATGGAAGACGTAAGAAAAAATATATACGAATCGTGGCTAGAATGTTATAATAATATTAATTTTATATCACAAAATATTAATGTAAGAGAAATTCATTTGCCCCGGGGGCTCTGCCCCCTTACCCCCGACCACCCGGATAATTGCCCCGACCGCCAGAGCAGCAGTCGGAATTGCCCCGACCAAACGGATAATTGCCCCCTTACCCCCGACCAAACGGATAATTGCCCCGACCGCAAGCGCAGCAGTCGAAATTGCGTTACACAATCTTATTTTATAGAAGATGCGTCAAACGTGACCATCTATGTAGATAAGAAATTCAATCATTTAATTCTCAACCGATGTAACGCTATAAATTTAATATTAAATGACGATTTAATATCGGGCTTGGATATTTTTCATTCCAATGATGTCAATATCACATATGGCATGAATACATCTAACATTGTATCCAGCATTAATTTTGGAAGAAGTTTTCATATTTATCTACTATCGCCACAAGCTATAAACTGTGATGTGTCTATCATTTGTACAATATGCGTGAATGGTATGAGCTTTATTGTTCACACTACGAATTATAATGTGTATGAAAATCTATTTCGAGCGAATCCCATCTACTTTTTTATGAAAATGGATAATGATACTAAAAAGCTTACTATCACTACGATCGACTCTAAAATTGGTGTGGTTGATGCAACCGCAATTCCGACTGCTGCTCTTGCGGTCGGGTAGAGCGGCACGGGGCAATTCCGGGCCAAAATCATTCATCACCTTTTGCCGTGGAACAAGTGGACCAAAAGTGATTTAAATACATAGTATTAATATACTTAATACTATCTATTAAAAATGTCATTGGAAGAACAAATTGAAGTCATTGGTCTGGCGGAATTAACCAATTGTATTCTAGTGACCAAAGGGGTAAGGGAAGCAATGATGATATTTCCATCAGATTACAGTGAACGTCTATCCCGTGATCCGAAAACCAATGCTATTTTGAAAGGAATTTTAAAATATTATCCTGAATTGAAACACTCTGATTTTGATCTGAATGGTATTGTTATTTCTAAAAAAGAATATACCAGTAAAGATATCTATGGCGATGATTCAGTGGGCAGAGTATTGGGTTATCCTTCATCCTGTACGGCCGATTACAAGTCTATTCTAGCTAGCAGAGATACGATGGAAATATCTACTATACAGGTAAATATGTATTTCAAAAAACAATATTTGCGTATACCCATCCCCATTCAGATTTTTTCATATGTGTGTAAAGATGCGTCCACATTGCCATTGATGAAAGAATACTCTATACAAATACAAGAGGCGTTAACGACGGATCCATTTATCGGGTTTATTATTGATAGAATTGAAGCAGATGTTATCGTAAATATTCCACCGAGGATGATACTGGATAAGCTTCTATCAACAGATGCACTCGATGAATCCTTTTTAGACGAAGTTAAGAATATTTTATATAATATTGGTTTTTCCGATGCGTTACAGGAATACAAGTTTCAATATAACAATACAGGCCATATTGGGATTGTCGCATCACTCATCACCTTTTATATACATAATCCAATGACACCTTTTCAACCGCTCGAACAGTTTACAGTAGAAAAAGAAGTGCATAAAATATTCTGTAAATGGGAATTGGAACTTATTCGTATATTAGATTGTATGAAGATTCCTAATGTACTATAGCAATTCCGCTTGCGGTCGGCGGAGGGCGGCACTAGTCAATTCGGCAATTCCGCTTGCGGTCGGCGGAGGGCGGCACTAGTCAATTCGGCAATTCCGCTTGCGGACAACATTAGTCCCCCGACCGCAAGCGGAATTGCCGGCGGAATTGCCGACCGGCTTGCTTTTTATACCAATATATATTATATATTAATGATATCTTACATAAAAAAACTATTGAATGATTTATTTGAATTTTCGAATAAAGGATGGCATCGGTCTATATTTTTAAACGGAATATATGTATCCTATATTTTATTTTTGATTGCTTTTACGGGTATTTTTACCTTATCACCCAATTATTTATCTACCTTGCGACTTATTATTAATTATTATATTATTTTTATTTTACTCATTCGTTTTAATCCATTTATTTCAAAAACGAATATAACAGGTAATAATGAATTTGACAGGCGGTTAGTTTTTTCTGCTGCGTGTTTTATGTTAATTTCATCTTCTTTATTTAATTATGTAGATAACTATATTCATATTCGCACTTAATTTTTATTTTGTTTATTTTATAAAATTCAAATACTTATCTTATCAATCGACATCTACTCTTCCATTGCGTACTCTTCCATTGCGTACTCTGCCTCATCGCGATCATCTCGCGCCTCTTGCATCATCTGCTCGTACTGCATCATCTGCTCATACTTTGCTTGCTCCAGTCGAAGGTTGGTAAGGTACGCGCAACTGGTTTTGTGTGGATCACTAGGCACACCGTTAGTACACATATACGCGCCTCCTTTTGTCCAATCACGGCTTTGACAAGCCACACTACAATAGCGTACAGCTTTACAAGAACCGCACAGCAGCATTTCCCCTCTGATGCCGCAATAATCGCACTCGCGTATTTTTTTATGTGATTCTTTGACCGTCGTTGATTGTTTGACCACCTCTTCTTGAGAGGTTGCTGTTTCACATTCGATCCACTCTTTTTCCATTCGTTCGCATTTTTTAAAGAACGGTTTGCTACGCGAGTCAAACTCTTCGCTCAATTCTGAAATCGCACATGTGATTGCGTGCCAACGCTGGTCATTCCAATTTCCGGCATCACAATTGTAGCGTTGGCTGATGATGTCAATCGCAAATGGACTATCGAGCATTAGAGAAACATCCTTTGAATAATTGGGAAAGGCCGCCATTCCATAAAACGAATAGGCGTCGTCGTGGTTGATGGCTTTTGATTGGGGTGGAATCGCGGCCAACCGCGGATCATTACCGGCCATCAGCTCATCGATTTTATGGCAGACCACATCACTATAGCCGGAATAAAATCCGAAAGGTGCGGCTGTCGAACCGCCAGGCATAGAATATACCGCCTCCTTTTCGAAAAAGCACACAGTCGGCTCCCCATACTTTCCTTGACAGTCTTCACACGCGCCAATTAAGACGCCTCGCCAAGTCGCATTTGCCATACATTTATAGCACTCTAGCAATGTATTGGCTTGGCCGTAAATCCAATCGGCGGGCATGGTGCTGATGATATATTTACCTCTCACATATAGAATCGTGAGATTCTCGGCGTTCGACTGAAGTTGCGGGGTATTCTGTGAGACAGACATTTTGCTTTGGTGCTTTTTGCTTTTTGCTTTTGTACTACTCTTTTAATTTACGAAAAGCAATTCAATTTTTTGATGAATAAAAAAAAAGATTTTATTTTTATTTTTATTTTTTATTTTTTATTTATTTTATTTATTTTATGTCTACATAAGATAAATAAAACATTGTAAATAATAATTTACTTAAGTAAATGTGTCCTGACAAAACTAAAAAGTAAAATTTCTTTTGGAAAACAATTCATTATATCATACATAATTGCCTGTCGTCCTTCTGCTGTCGTGTTAGTTATATTTTGTGATTCAATTGCCCATTTCATTGCATTTATACATATTTTTTCTGTTCGCAATTCAATGGGAATTTCATGAATTTTCAATCCATTTGTCAATACTTGCTTTGCTAATTCAGACTCCATTATAAATCTTATTGTTATAGTTATAATAATTGACAAACGTATTTCAATTTTATTTGTTTATTTTTTATTTTTTTATTTTTCCTTTAACTCTTACGAATTGCTAATTTGCATCGCAAACACTGTTTTCGACATGATATCCAATGCAAATCGTAATACTAATTTGCTTCCACTAGCAGATTATCGCAAACTGGTTTTCTTCGTCATTTGTTTTCGCTGCTTGCGTCTTTTACGTGTATGTTGCGACCGACCATTTTTAAAGAAATCTTCTAAATGAATGAGAATTTGTTTACTAACAACAATATCCGCATTATATTCTTCATCGCTTTTATCATATAATTTATATTTATAACGATTCATATAGGTCACTATGTTATTCATAAACTCTTCTTTGGAATCTTCGATGGAATATTTCTCGGAAAACAGATCATAATAAAGCGATGCCATCTCCTCATACGGCATTGAAAAGTCATAGGGTTTTGCATTAATATAGTAGACATTATCTTGCGCCATGAGAGGATGTTTTTGATCATCTATGAAACATATTTCAGTGTTGATGGGTATTTTAGTACATCTAACCAAATCTTCCACGCTTTTATTATGGCTGGTTCTACCCACTTCTACTATTTTACCTTTCACCTTAAACGCTGCGACTATTTTATCAAATAATTTATAATTTAATTTATTATTTAAATAGTTGCTGATCATTTTCACCCAACTTTTCGGTCCTTGATTATTCGTATAAATCATAATTTGGTCACAGGTTTTTTTATTTTTTTTATCTTTTAAATAGTCTAATATGACTAGTATTTTTGGCCGTAAAAAATCTGGAAATGTATCTAAAACTTCGAAGAACCGTTCATCTACCAAATTATACCCATAATATTTCTCTAATGCTTCCCAAAACATTGCAATCTCTACAAAACTACCTAATGTTTCATCCAAATCAAAGACCACTATTTTTAATGGTTTATTGGATGCTGGTATTGGCCTTGTATCAGCCATAGTAGTGTTTATCGTTGTATTATCTACTGATAATTTATTTCGCAGAGAAAATAATATATGGCTAACTATTAACAATAATGACATTAATAATGCTACTAGCATAACCCCATTTAGCTCCATCATTATTTAAGGATGTTATTAATAAGATATATAAATATAGTATTCATATTTATATATTTTTATATACTTTTTATCTTTCTCTCTTTAGATACAATATAATTTTTTGCCGTTGTATATATAATGAAGTTAACTAAAAAAGACTACACGTCTATTTTAAAATACTACAAAATAAACTATGAAAATTTAACTTCATTACAAATTAAAAATAATGCCGAATCTATCTTGGCTACCAAATTATGTAAATGTATTAAAAAAGTAACACCGCTCATTACTAATGAATCAAATGCCATTGCTATATGTACAAATAGTGTTTTACAAAAAAAATATTTAAAGGCGTTTCGGTTTACCTGTAAAAAAAAGGCACAGTTTATTGCTAAAAAAAGCAGGAAGAATGGTATAAAATTATGGAAAACTAAACGTAGGAAAACAAAAAACTAAAAACTAGATAGGAAGAATTTTTTGTTTTTTGTTTTTTGTTTTTTGTTTTTGTTTTTGTTTTTGTTTTTGTTTTTTTTGATTTTTTTGTTATTTTATAATAATTTTTAATAATAATTTTTTATACGTATTTACGTGCCAGTCCATTTTTCTCTCTCAAATATTCAAATACATAACATTTATATAAATGAATTACCCATTCGAGATCTTCTTCCGTGGCCATTTTTTGCTCTTTGTAGTTTTCAATCAGTGAATGCATCACGCCATCGCCAATTGAACACACATCGATGTATTCCCATTTCATCCAGTTATATAAAACACCATTGTTGTCCTTGTCTTTTTTAAAGGCTTTCATCAAAAGGGTTTGCATCATTGAATTCATTTTGTTATTTTGTTATTTTGTTATTTTGTTATTTTATTCTTTTTTTTGTTCTTTTTATTCTTTTTCTTGTTCGTTGTTACTCTTTTTTATTCTACATAAAAGTATTTCAATTTTTTATGTTATTAATTTTTATTCAGGTATTTCATCGCCGATAATATGACTTGCTCTTGCTGCATCAGTTTTTGAAATACTAAATTTTCCGATAGTTTCAGTTTAAACAGCCTATTCATATTATTTTTAACAGTTATGTAGATATCATCGTTCAGAATTTCAATATTACAAATAAATCCACCATTGGTTAACTTTATTTTCTCTGGGTCTGGATTTTTCAACGATATCCATCGTATATAAGCACCAAAGCGTATACCTTCCAAAGAATCTACATAGCGGTATTGTTTTAGCTTTTGATGTAGGCCTTTAAGAATATCTTTGCCCAGTTTTAATTTTTGTAATATATCATTTTTTTCTTTACTTATTTGCTCATAATTATTGGCGATAATGTTTTCATTTTCTTCATTGTCTAAAGCATGTAACAGTTTAGTAATATCTAGATTGGAAGAATGGCTCATCTATGATAAAATGTGAAATAAAAATGTGAAAACCATACTAACAATAGTCCCATTCAAACGGATTTGAAGTTGTATAGGATGGGTATAATTCTTGTGCTTTTAGTAATGCTGATAGTATCGTTTTGTGACTACCCATCTCCCCGTCTACCTCATATTCAGTGTTAGGTCCTAATGCTGGTCCTCTCACAATCTGAAATTTCAAAAACGGCATATATTTTAATAGATCGGGTGAGGATGATTGTTCTACTTCTTTTAAATCCATTGTTATTTTTGCTCGTACAGCTGGAATATTTGTAGTGATTTTAACAACCATTTCATTTAATTCTTTTTTAACATCATTTTCTTCAGGTACTTGATCTAATGTTTTAGGTAGTTTTATCTTAAAATCAGCTTTCAATATATCTGTCAATTTATAGGATGTGTTTCGTAGCATAGTCTTATAATAATTAAAGTTGCTTCGATTTAATACTACTATAGGTCCAATTAAATCCGATTCATATGTAATTTTACAACCGTTATCTGTTAGCCAGCCATTAATGGCTCTAAAATCACAATTAGAGTCATAGTCTTTGCCAAATGGTATATAACGTTCTTCTTTCCAATTAAACAAATCTATCGTTTCTCTTCTTGGTATAAATGTTTTAGTATCATAATCATAATCGTTGTTTAAAGCAAAATCGCGCAATTTTTGAACATAAGGAAAACCTCTGATATCCCATACTGATTTTGTGTCGCGTCCGCCACCCAATGCAGCACTTATTTGTAATTCTTTCCAGACTCCAAATCGGTTTATAAAATATTCTAAATGTTTCATTCCTGCTGCTGTAGGACAGCCGATTGTAAATTCTTTCAATTTGTCATCAAATGACTCATTATTATACAATATATTTTTATATAAATCGCCTGATTTTTTTATATAACAGTCGGCTTGAACGTGTTTAATGGGTAAAAATGTATTGGGAAAGTTTTGACCTATGTTGGATTTACCCGACGAATATTCAAACGCGAATCCTTCCGGCGTATCTAAATGTGCTACTAACAATAAACGATTAAATGAGTTGGTTGCTATAGTTATTTTTGTACCACCGCCTTTTTTAAGGAATTTTCTACTTGTTTTTCTACACGTTTTTCTATTTGTTTTTCTACTTCTACTGGGTTTTATACATCTTTTTGTTTTTTTCCTACAAGATTTTTTATTTTTCATTATTATATACTATAATGATAAATAAAATATGAATCACTCTTTTTATCTTTTTAGACCATTATACACCTGTTTAAATTTTACCAAGCTGAAAATCCGCCATGACCATCATTCGCTGCTACCGGTTCATTGTTCTGTGCTGGAAAGACTGGATTGACCAATTGCGTCGGTTGATTCTGATACATTTGGTTAAAGTTGGTATTACCTTGTTGCTGTTGCTGTGGCATGGCACTCATCGATGGATTAGAAGGCAGCAGCTGATTTCTGTCTAAATAATCCGCTTGACTGGGTTGATTTTGCTGCTGTTGAGCAAACGGCTGCGATACTCTAACTTGGCCTTGCTGGCCTTGTTGCCCTTGTTGACCTTGCTGGGGCTGGGGCTGTACCTTGCCATACCATAAATCAGCAGCCCGTTCAATTAAAATATTCATTTTAAGTCCAAATTTAGTTTGCATAGTGGCTAAAATAACCACAAAAGGTAGAATAAAATTAATATTGTTAAATTTATGATAGTTTTCACCACTATAGGTCGGAATATATCTGATGATTTTATTAATAAACCAAATACCCATCATGATGAGAATAATCTGCCCAACACTTTCTGCTGCTATTTCTAAACTTCCTTTGGATTCATCTTCTTCGGGAATAACATATTTAATGCCTTTTAAGAGTAGAAGAATAGGAATAATCGCAATCAGCGTGTATTGAAGCATATTCATGATGTCCGTTTTATTATCGTGGTCAAAATTAAAGACATAACTGAAAAAATTCATAGATTCGCTTGGAACCGCTTTAACGCTTTCAGTAACTTTGTCCATATGATGTATAAAAAGATAAAAAAGGGGGAACGGAAGTCTGTTTCACTTGCCCCCTCCTAACAATTATTGAGTTTGAATGAAATATTACTTAAATGTTTACATTGGTTTTGGTCCAAAAGGTTGTTGTGTCATCGTGAGCAAAGTCCTCTAAAGCATTTACATAATCATTCTTTAATCGCATTAACGAATCATCATTTTTAATTTCTTCATCGTTAAATATTTCCACCATTTCTTCCTTTGCCTTTTCCAGTGTTATTGTCTTTTGCGTTAATCGCTCAATAATCTTTTGTGATTCCAGTTGGATTTGTTCTTCAATAGAAAAGGAAACTTTTATTCCCTCTACAATACCGGATAAAGAATTGACTAGGCGGTTTATTCTGCCCGTAAAACACAATCCCAATGCCTCTGTTAATTCTTCTCGCAATCGCTCTATTAAACCCTCTTTGTGTTCGTGATGTATAATGACACGCATCACCTTTTCAAAGAGTGTGGCAAAGGTGATTCGGTGTAGAGAATGTATTTCGGTAGAAGCAAACCATCCCTGAATTGTTATATTAGAATCGGTTATGTCATAGTCTTGACTTTTAAACATATTGCGTACATAGTGATATGCACGCTTAAATACATTTTTAGTCTTTGGTTTGATGATATACTCTAAAGGATTTTCTACCGGTGGGTGTTTTTCCGCCAATTCATTTATAAGTGTGATGGATTTACATATCGCTTTATTGATGGACGAAATATGAACCGATTGTCCGTTATTAACGAGGTGCGCTACTGCATTAGCGTCAGGTTGTAAAGTAACAGGAATAGGTTGATAAGTAACATCTCTGCCATCTCTGTAATCGGCTGCACCTTCCGCTATTAGTTGATTTATACGGCCGCGTGTTTCAATACCTCCGTAAATATCTCTTTCTCTTTCTTGTCTATTCATCTTTATTTTTTTGTATAAATAAGGTGGATAGATTGAGCCAACATCTGATTGTACTACCAGTTCCAGTTGATTCAAGTTGGGGTATTTGGTAAAATCTTCATTTATTAAACGTATAAATGAACCACGAATGATAATCTTTTCTATGCTTGGAGGAAAAATAGGCATGTTTACCAGTGAGCTATTATTAATTTCGAGTTTTTTTAGACTTTTTGGTAAATCAATCAAGATTAAATAATCTCCTCTATAATAATTTACTATCATTGTGCTAATATCATCATAAGTATAAGTAATACCTTCTAATTCCTGATAAGGTTCTAATAAAACATTGACAATACCTCTATTAAAAATTTCATCCGAATTCTCGTGAATTATTAATTTCTTCGTGTCGTTAAAAAAAAGTAATATTATTGGCATCAACAACCTTTAGAAAAGGTAAAAACAAAACTTTAAGTGATATTTTTAATATAAGTTTTGGCGCAACCTTTTCAAACTTGTTTCACAGCGAAAGGTTGTTGTTGGTTTTGGTCCAACCTTTTCTTAAAAGGTTGCTTAAAAGGTTGTTAGGACATTATACGTTCTACCATTTGCTATAATTTCAATCGGCAAATAGTGATATTTGATTTTTCTGGATTTATCTCCAAATATTTTACACATATAGGTCGTTAATTTGGCATCTAGTATGCTTCTAGCAAACACATTCTCCGGAAACATCACATGAAACATGTACTTCTTTTTATTCGTCTCTTCCGGCACAATCTCATTCGTTTTGAAATACTCTAGGTAAGCTTCAAAATCGCTGCATATTTGGTCCAACTCTTTGTCGGTCATGTTTTTATATTTTTCATTTATGATATAATCTTTATAAATTTTACCAAAGAGCATTCTATAAAATTCTTTGGGTGAGAGAGTAAATACAAACGACGTTTGGTCTTCACAAAACTCTATCGTTATTTTACTTTCTTTGATATGTAACATACAACAGTTTGCTCTGCAAGAACTTTCTTTTTCCAAATCCTTGAGAATTGCATTAGCCGAACTTTTTAAATCTATTGTGAACGGATTGAAATAGGCTAATTGAATGTCTTTATATTCGTGATGCTTTAAAACAATGTGATACCTCTTCCCGTCTTCTTCCAACTGAATGGGGAAATAAAAGTAGTTGGTTTTTCTCGTGTCCGCATCAATTATTCGAGAAAACCAGACTTTGGTTTGGTCGGCATATTTCGCATATGCATTATTAGGGTATTTTATTGAAAATCTTTCCTTCTCCACATCGGCGGCATCCTTGATAAGAACTTTATCACTGGATTTCAAATGTTCGGCAAAATCAGAGCATATTTGATCCAATTCCTCATTCGACATATTTTTATACGCTGGATGGTCAATATAGCGTTTAAACACCTCGCCGAAAATATATTTAAATAATTTTAATGGTGTATAGGTCTTCATTTCCTCTGGTTCTTTGGTGTCATTTATTTTATATTTACGACATTTGTTATCATCGCTGATAAATATACAATACACATCGGTCGTTTCCTCGCCAATAAGACCTATTTTTGAAGCAAATCGCTCTTGCAACCCCAGACCATTCTCATCACACAATGGATTGAATCCGGAAATGAAAGTATTGCCCATTTTATTTTTAATTACTGTTGTTATTGATATAAAAAATAACAAGTATTATTTTATATCAATTTTTTATTTATTATATATATTTTTTTATTTTTTCTTTTTTATTTTTTCTTTTATATTTTTTCCTTTATATTTTTTTACAGGAAAGTACCCCATACATCTCCTGTTTGGTCTTCTTCTTCTTCTTCTTCATCATCGTCATATTCCTCTTCCGAAATAGAATCAAATAGGCTTATTATTTCATCCAATACTGCGCTTGTTGGTGCTACTACTGCTACTGCTACTACTGCTACAACTGGTGCTGCTACAACACCATACACTCTTAATAAATTGCTCGTATAGAGTTTCATTATAGCAGTCATCAAATCATGTCTGCATAAAGGACATTTATATTTCGATAAATGCTCGCTACCAAGCAATGTAAACATACATTTGGCATGAAATCTATGTTTACAAGGCGTATACACCACCGGTGTATTAATCATGTTTTCTAAACATATTGGGCATTCTTCTTCAATATCAAAATTTTGTTGAATCATCAACCGATTTTTATTCTTTGCATGATAAGTAAACGTCATGTATTTGTACGATACCGATTTGGGGTTAAATGGAATGCTAGGATCAAACTTCAGTATAGCATTAGCGTCAGTGTTAGCATTAGCGTCAGTGTTAGCCATTTTATTTTATTATATTATTATTATTATTATTATTAATTGTATACTATAATAAAAGTATTTCAATTTTATTGTTATTTATCTTCTTGTTCTTCTAGTAGTTTTACTTTTGCGTCTCGTTCTTCTAGTAGTTTTACTTTTGCGTCTCGTTCTTCGGTGTGTTTTACTCCCTCCATATGTACGATTCATATGCTCATTTTCTTTTTTTTGTTCTTCATTTTCTTTTCTTTCTCTTTCTCTCTTTTTCATCGCTTCATATTTCTCATTATCTATTTTTTCCTGAAATTTTCTCTCTCTCTCTTTCTTCTCTCGCTCTCTCTCGCTTTCTCTTTCTTTTTCTCTCGTTATTCTATCTACTTCTGCTTTCTCTTTTCTGTCATTCTCTTCTCTCAGTCTCGCACTCTCTCTCGCTACAGCTTCTTCTTTTTTGGCGGTTTTATTAGCCTCGCGTTTTCTGTACCATTCCATTATATATTATATAATATATACATAAAAATATTAATATTGAATATTAATTTTAATTTTAATATTCAATAAAAGTAGATTAAGCTACCATTTTCATCTTAATTGCTTCGTGGCATTTATAATCGGAAACAAAAAAATCGGAAACTTCGTAATCATTAATGTTCTCTTTTTTTGTATAAATTTCTAACGTAGGAAACTTGTAGGGTGTTCTATCAAAAATCGCTTTCATGGGCTCAATATGGTCTTCGTAAAGATGAGCATTACCGCAAAAATAAATAAACTCGTAAGCTTCCAAATCACAGTGGTTTGCCAACAGATGTGTCAAAAAACTATAAGATGCTACATTGAACGGCAAACCTAATGCAGTGTCGTTGCCTCTGAGATAGAGAGCACAACTCAACTTATTTCCATCATGTACATTAAACTGGCACATCACGTGACAGGGCGGGAGCGCCATTTCATCCAGTTGACATGGATTCCATGCTGTCATTATCAAGCGCCGACTGGTGCGTTGCTTCGGGTCTTTTAGAGCATCTATGATATATTGAAGTTGGTCAACAATTGCGCTTGTGGTCGCGGGCAAGGGGGCTGCGCCCCCAGCATTACTACTATGGGAAATTAATCGTCTTCCCGTATTCATATCATAATCTCCATTAAATCCTCGCCATTGGAAGCCGTAAATCGGACCCAGCATGCCTTCGGGATAATGTCCCAAACCTCTCGATTCCATAAATTCTTTCGTGCTATTGCCGTCCCAAATATGCACGCCCTGCTCTTGTAAAAGTTTATTATCTGTTTCGCCTCGTATAAACCAGAGCAATTCCTTTAGGCAGGTCTTCCACGCGGTCTTTTTTGTGGTGAGTATCGGTATTTTTCCGCCCTGGAGAGAGAAACGCATCATTTCACCAAAGATACTCTTTGTTTTGCCATTACGCCCTTCTTCCCAATGCCCTTCATCAATGATTTTTTTGATAAGATTGACATATTGTAGTTCTTCTACATTGACCGTCATTATAATGATAAATTATTGAATTGGGTTTATATCATAATTACAACACAACCTTTTGAGAAAAGGTTCAGCCAAAAATATACCAACGGTTCAGCCAAAAATATACCAACCTTTTGAGAAAAGGTTCAGCCAAAAATATACCAACGGTTCAGCCAAAAATATAGGTTGATATTTATGTACTATATTATTTAGCAGATTAACAACTTTGAAAAGCGGTACAACCCATTCGCCACGCTTTTCGAACTTGTTGCGGTGCGATAAAACCCTCGTTATAATATGTAAAACTAACTTATACATAAAAAATGAGTGGAGCAGCAGCGATTTCAGCAGCAAAAAATAGACGTGGTGGGCCTCCGGTGCCGCCACAACAACAGCAGCAACAGCAACGTAACCAGGTGATTTCTCAACAACAGAAACAAGGGCAACATATTTCTAATGATATACCTTCTGAATTACCAAAACCTACAAATCCTCTACAAGCTCTTCAACTTCATGAAATTCGTCTTACTCGTACCGAAAAAACGCATACTGAACTTCAGCAGTCTATTCAAATATTATCGAATTTAGTAGAAGCAAGTCAAAAACAGCAGGCACAGGCACAGGCACAGGCACAGGCACAAGCACAAGCGCAGCAGGCACAAGCGCAGCAGGCACAAGCGCAGCAGGCACAAGCGCAGCAGGCACAAGCGCAGCAGGCCCAAGCGCAGCAGGCACAAGCGCCGCAACAGCAAATACCTTCCGCGCAATTAAATCAGTTTAGCCAAGGTTTAACGCTAATGAATGAACGATTGACACAAGTAGAAGAAATGTTTCATCATTTGAAAGAAGACATCTTTAGACTACAAGCATTTTCGATGGAAACAAACATGGCATTTTTGAAATTTCAGTCAAGTATCGTTGAGTCTGCTGTGCCTGCTGCGCTTGTGCCTTCTGCGCTTGTGCCTGCTGCGCTTGTGCCCCCGACGCCAACCACAAATATAAACGCATTTGTTGAAGACACGCCACCGGTAGTAACAGAAGCACCAACAGTAGAACCCGCAACAACAGATAACATTTTATTAAATATAAGCGAAACAGCATAGTTAAATATTTGCCCTGCTCTATTTGCCCTGCTCTATTTGCCCTGCTCTATTTGCCTCCGGGGGGTTAGGGGGCAGGTGCCCCCGAAATTGATTTAAATACATCTACCTATTTATATCAATAACGATAACCAAAAATAAATGAAAATTGTCATCAAAGACTCTGTAAAAGCCAGCAAATTTTCCAACATTATTCAACACCTGAAAAACATTACAGATAATGTATCTTTTTATTTTCGACCTGCTGGACTCTATATTCAATGTATGGACGGTAATCATTGTTGTCTATTTGAATGCACTATTTCAGCAACGTGGTTTGATGACTATTCTTTTGTAGCAGAAACAGACCAGGCTACAATAGGAATAACTCTACTACTCTTTCATAAGGTCATCAATGTCCGTCACGAATCACAGACACTAGAGCTGGAAGTAACAGCGGATTACCCAAACCATATTCTGGTCCATTTTATTGGTAGTGAAGATGGTAAATTTGATAAGCATTTTCAGCTATCCTTGGTTTCTATTGAGTACGAACCGATGGAGCCGACGCCGATTGATACGACGGTTGATTTAACGATGGATGGGAAAACCCTATGCGAATTGGTGAATCAATTGATGATTTTTGACGACGTCCTCGTATTTACTTTTAAAGAGGATATTATTTATTTATTGTCGACAGGTAGTGAAGGTTCGATGAAAGTGGATATTGAGATTGAGGACGTAAAAGAATATGCGATTGCTGAAGATACGATATTAACACAGGCGTATAGTTTAAAATACATTCAGCTCATGTGTCAATTCAATAAGTTATCGAGCGAGATTAAAATGGGATTTAGTAACTGTATGCCTATGACGATGAAGTATGAATTATCTGAAGACAGTTATGTGATGTTTCATTTAGCACCGAAAATTACCGACATTGATAATGACTAATATGATATATGGGTGGTTGTGCTGTGTATAAAAATGGGAAAATTTATATGTTAAAAGAGTAATACTAAATAAATACTCGACATGAATATCATATTTATCGTATTAATTTTTTGTAGTGTTTTATTTTTATACCTTCACATTTATTTTCATTTGAAAAAGAGCAATGATTTAGAAGTGTATGAAATTGTTCAACCTTCCAAAGACAAGCTAGAAGAAATATGTGATTTACGCCAGCCGGTCTTATTCGAGTATTATAATGAAGGTCTTCTAGACGCATGTAGTAGAGAAAACATACTCGATGTTTATGGGGCTTTCGACATTAAAATAAGAAATGTCAAGCAATTGCCAGACGATGAAACCGAACTTTATATTCCTCTACCTTTTACCAGTGCTTTGGCCGCGGTCACCGATGATACAGAAGCCAAATATTTAGTAGAAAACAATGGGGATTTTTTAGAAGAAACCGGTCTGGTTAAAACGTTTAAATACAACGACGGGTTTTTAAGACCATATATGGTGTCCAATTGTAGCTATGATTTTATCATGGGGTCGCCCGGCTTGCGGACGCCTTTCCGGTACGAATTGAATTACCGGACATTTATAATGGTCACACAAGGCGAAATCAGATTAAAATTAGCCCCGCCTAAAAGTGCAAAATATTTATATGAAACGAAAGATTATGAAAATTTGGAATTTCGGTCCCCGATCGATCCCTGGGATGTTCAAAAACAATACAAGGCGGATTTTAGTAAAGTGAAATGTCTGGAAATTACGGTTAAAAAAGGGAAAATCGTCTATTTGCCTGCGTTCTGGTGGTATAGTATTGCGTTTGAGTCGAGCACGTCTGTGTGTAGTTTTAAATACAGAACGTATATGAATACTATCGCCCTTGTTCCGCAATTAAGTATGCGTTTACTACAAACTCAAAATGTGAAACGAACTATTGTTAAGAATGCGGATTTAAATATAAAAACCGTCAACAACATCGATAGTGTAGAGAATAAGCCAGAACAATTTTAAATTATTATATGATAGTATCATATAATAATGAATCCAGCAGTAACCGATAAATTAGTTCGTACGTTGTTAAACTATGCACGTGAACAAGCACGTTGTAAAATTTCAGGCCCCAATTATGATACATTTACAGCAAACGAAATTGTTAAAAATATAGACAATTTTAATAATGAAATACTAGAAGAAGTAAATGCTGATCCGGAAAACCTCGATAGTATTATAGATAAAGTGAAGGATTATTTTTTTAATGTTAATGATACCATTAACGATTTTATTAAATCGAAAAGGTCTAAAATGACCGGTAACCCTTATGAAAAATTACCATCGAACCTGTATAAAGGTTTGTTATATGGGGGTAAACGTTACAAGACAACTAAACGTAAGCATACTAAAAAATCACGTAAATCCAGAAAAAATAGACAAACTAGAAAATAAATGATGCCCTTATATACTTAACGAAAAGGACTTAAAGACAGAATATACTTAACGAAAAGGACTTAAAGAGCATTCGCCTCCACGGCCAACAATGCCTTTTTGTCAATGACCAAATGCTTGTAAATCTTTTTCATGATTTTGTTTTCACTATCAATCGTGTCATTCGGACCCATGGCCTCTTTCGTTAGCCGGACATATATGTCATTGTATTCCGACTCTATATCCATACAATCCGGATACTTGTCACGCCAATCACTTAACTTGCCAATGTTTTTCCGCATCACTTTACCAATCACTTTTCTAAATTTGGTATTGTTGCTATCCTCTCGCTCCCAGATATCCGCGTCTTTAATATATATGATTTCCCTTTTTAAATCACTACAATGAATCGGGCGTTTATTCACGTCTAGTTCTTTGATTTTGTTTATGATTATATTGGACATGCCTTCAATATAACCTAACCGCCCCACATTCTCCAAATCGGAAATTTGTAGATCAAAGGAATCGATAAACTCGCCAATATTCATCGCATCTTTACAGTACTCGTTTAAAAACACTTGTAGGTTAAACGTCGTGTTGTTGTTGGTTGTATTGTTACAATTTGAATTGGATATTATGGTCGACTGCATCGTCTTACACATGTCTAGCATCTGTTTTTGAAACTCGCTATTGTTTTTCACTACTTCAATGACTAGGTTGGTTAGTGCGGCTATTTCGCTCTCTGTTTTTACAGAAGACATGACTGCTAAAGGAATTGACGGTGGTAATAACGATATTATCATATTTTCGGTTGGTGTTGTAGATTGAAGTTGTATACTACTACATTGTAGAGTATTATTTATAGTATTATTTATAGTATTATTACATTGTAGAGTACTACATTGTATAGTACTACATTTTTTCCTGTGAGTACATAAACTCGATAAATGGCTATATTGTTTACCGCATAGACATGTAAATGCGTCAGCGACTGAATTCGGCATTTTTTCATTAGGATTTGTTAGGAATTTATGTTTGCGTGTGGCAAGGTGTTTCAGATAGTTACTATGTTTGCTACATTTAAAGTCACATACATCACATACAAATTTATCGGCATTTTTTGGGTCGGGTTTTAGGGCCGGCATTAGCATATATAATCCTAACAGAAAAAATGCCTAAACCCTTTCAACATAAAACACTTAAAAACACCAAAAAATGTTATCGTCACAGCCATTTTTCATAAAAACGAAAATGAGAGCATTATGGTCACAAAACGAAAAAACACGATTTTCCATATTTTTTTTATTTTTCGTGTTTTGGTTTGGGATTCGATTTTCAGGATTTGGACATTTATAAATGTCCATTTTTCGTTTTTTCGTATGGCTCCGAAAATCACGTTTTTTTGTAAATTTTTTGTTGGTCTTTTATTTAATTTAATTATTTATATAAAAAGTATTTGAAGTTATCCATATTATGATAATAACAAACTGAAAAATGTTAAAAAAGAAAAAGAAAAAAAGAAAAAGAAAAAAGACCTGCCGATTCTATAGTTTTGCGTATATATGCTAGTCAACCTCTTCAGCGGACGCCTGTGTAGGTACAGGTCCTGGTGTAGGCATACCCGATGGTGTTGCCCCTGCATACATTTTCATAACTACGTCTTTCAATTGGCTCTCATATTCCTTATATTTGCCCTCGAATTCCTCTGTAGTAGCAGTCGTATTAGTATCCAGCCATGTTTGTGCTTCCTTCACGCATGTAATGACCAAATCCACATTGGCTTGCCCAATCTTATCTGCCACTTCTTTATTGTCCAACTGATTACGCCAATTATAAATGTAGGACTCTAGCTTGTTTTTCGCCTCTACACGCTTCATGCTGGCTTCGTCCTCTTGCTTCAGACGTTCCGCTTCCTTGACCATCTCTTCGATTTGGTCTTTGGAAAGGCGTCCCTTGTCGTTTTTAATGGTGATTTTCTCGGTTTTGCCCGACGACTTGTCACAGGCAGACACATTCAGCATACCATTGGCATCAATATCATAAGTGATTTCCAATTGTGGAACACCTCGCGGTGCTGGCGGAATACCCGTCAATTCAAACTGGCCTAGCAAGTTACAGTCTTTGGTGAATGAGCGTTCGCCTTCAAATACCCGTACAGTGGCGGCGGGCTGATTGTCGGCGTAAGTACTAAAGGTTTGTGTTTTCTTGGCTGGAATCGTGGTATTACGCCCAATCATCACTGTCATCACATTGCCGGCTGTTTCAATACCAATCGAAAGCGGGGCTACATCCATCAAGAGAATTTGATTGAGTGATTCGGATTTATCGCCGGATAGGATAGCACCTTGAATGGCTGCGCCGATTGCAATAGATTCGTCAGGATTTGCTGACTTGCATAGTTCTTTGCCATTGAAAAAATCAGAGAGGAGTTTTTGAATTTTGGGAACTCGACTACTACCACCGACCAATACCACATCATGAATTGCGGATTTGTCCATCTTGGCATCACGCAAGACTTGTTCAACGGGGTCAACACATCTGCGGAAAAGGTCAGCACACAATTCTTCGAAACGAGCGCGCGTGATGGAAGAATAAAAATCTTTGCCATCGTAAAAGGCATCTATTTCGATATTGGCGGTGGTTGCGGTACTAAGTGTCCGCTTTGCACGTTCACACGCGGTTTTAAGACGATGGATTGCCCGTTGGTTAGTACTGACGTCAATCTTATTTTTCCGCTTAAACTCTTCGATAAAATGAGTGACCATCCGATTGTCGAAATCTTCCCCACCAAGATGTGTATCACCGCCTGTAGATTTTACCTCGAAAAGACCATCGTCAATTGTGATGAGACTAAGATCGTTTGAACCACCCCCACCATCCCAGATAAGCACATTACGCTCTCCTTTAAAATTTTTGTCGAGTCCAAATGCCAATGCCGCTGCGGTAGGTTCATTGATAATGCGTAGTGTATTCAATCCGGCGATGGTCGCAGCATCACGGGTTGCTGTCCTAGAAGCATTAGAAAAATGAGCGGGAACAGTAACAATTAGGTCTTTTACGGCATGCCCCAAAAAATTTTCTGCAATACGTTTTAATTCTGCTAAAATCATCGCAGATATTTGTTCTGGATAATAGGTTTGTCCATTTTCCAGTTGAACCATAGGTTTATCGTCTTTATCTGAAATAACTGTATAAGCCAAAAGTTTTAATTCATCTTGAACAACTTTATCTGAAAATTTATGTCCCATCAAACGTTTAATATCATAAATAGTATTTTTTGGATTTTGCGCCGATTGTGATTTAGCTGGTTGACCTATTAGTTTTTCTGTAGATGTAAATGCTACCCAAGACGGAGTAGTGCGTTCACCTTGATCATTTGCAATAACTTCTGGTTTTCCATTACGGAAAATAGACACAACAGAGAAGGTTGTACCCAAATCTACTGAGATAACTGTAGATGTTGACATCTTATATCATCATATATATTCAAATCTTTAAATTATTTTTATAATAATGTTTTTTATAGATTATATTATATAAAAAATATAAAAAAATTGAAATAAAAAGTTTATAAATTTATATATTTTATAAATGTCAAGAAATAAAAGTTGTAACTTTCCAGAGTGTACGAAACAACCATCATTTAATTTTTACCCTATTAAATCAGGATTATATTGTAGTAAGCATAAAATAGATGGTATGATAAATGTCACAATAAATCATTGTGAATATATAGGTTGTTTTACTCAACCCATCAATAACTATAAAGGTGAGAATAAAGGTAGGTTTTGTTCAGCCCATAAATTAGAAGGTATGATAAATGTTAAAGATAGAAGATGTGAATATAAAGATTGTACAAAAATACCAAATTATAATATAAAAGGTCTTAAAAAAGCAAGATTTTGTTTCACACATAAATCAGATAACATGATTAATGTTAAATCTAGAAGATGTATATTTGATTCATGTGAAATACATCCTATATTCAATTATGAAGGTGTTAAAAGTGGATTATATTGTTCGGAACATAAATTAGATAAAATGGTAAATGTAACAGATGTTCGATGTATATTTCCAGAGTGTATGACATTACCCTCTTATAATTTAATAAACGATCCAAAACCCAAATATTGTTTCCAACATAAATCAGAAGAAATGGTTGATGTTAAATCTAAAAAGTGTATTGCGGAAGGATGTAAAACATTAGCAAGTTATAATATGGAAGGTGAATCAAAAAGGTTGTATTGTACTAAACATAAATTAGACAAAATGGTTGATGTGTCAAGTAAATTTTGTATCGTAGAAGAATGTAAAACTCTAGCTAGTTATAATTATAGTGGATTACTGCGTTTATATTGCTCAAAACACAAATTAGATGAAATGATTGATGTACAAAATAAACATTGTAAAACTAATTTATGTACAACCCGCGTCAATAACAAATATGATGGATATTGTGTATTTTGTTATATAAATTTATTTCCAGACAAACCGGTAGTAAGTAACTACAAAACCAAAGAACGAGCCGTCGTAGAGAATGTATTAGAACACTTTCAACATTACTCATGGAAAACAGATAAAAGAGTACAAGACGGTTGTTCCAGACGCCGACCAGATTTACTACTTGATTTGGGATATCAAGTAGTAATAATAGAAGTTGATGAAAATCAGCATATGGACTATGATTGTTCTTGTGAAAATAAACGCATAATGGAATTGTCTCAAGATATTGGTCACAGACCAATAGTATTTATTCGAATTAATCCTGATGCGTATTACGATGAGCACAGCGTCAAAATAAAATCATGCTGGTCTATCAATGGTAAAGGTATATGTGCTGTTAATAAAGCTAACCGCATTAAATGGTCTGACCGATTAGCAATTTTACGGAATCAAATTCATTATTGGATCCAACCTGAAAATAAGACGGATAAAATGGTCGAAGTAGTTCAGTTGTTTTACGACCAACCACCAGCCAACCTTTAACCATGAACTGTTCGATGGCTCAACCTGCTTTGCTTAAAGGTTGTTTTAAAGATCTTCTTATATTTTCTACTCTTCTTATAGTGCCCTTTTTTATATTTGCGTGTCTTGTTTTTTCTAATATATTTTTTAGTATAGTTGTGTTTTTTACCGCCAGCTGGTGGCACGGCAATCGCACACGAGGTTATAGAACTGTCGACAATTGCATTCTTACTTAAAGCACAATCAATGGATGATTGTTTTAACATGTTTAAATACGGTAAAAATGTATTATTTGATGTGACCATTTTCTCATAGGTGGCTACCTCGTCGGGCATTAAATATAATGTTGACGTTATGTTTCTATCACCCTCTGGTAACTCTTTATGAGAACAATTTCTTCTACCCCGACCAATGATTTGAAATAATTTTGACATGGTGGGCGGTTTACTTAAAAAATGAACAAAGCGAATATTCTTCATAGAAATACCTTCTGCGGCGGCTGAATTTATTATTATGACTTGTATATACTGGCCGTTTTTATTTTCATTTTGTTTAAATACCTCCAATTGTTTTTTACGTATTGTTTCATTCAAACATTTACCTTCATTGCCAACTAATAATTCTGGATTGTATTGTCCTGTTTCGTATTTGTCTTCTCCTGGTTTACTCGTTCCGCTAGAACAACCTGTAAACAATACATATCGGTTGCCTGGCGTTGAAGGTAATGTTAGTTCACTAAATTGTGTAAACCCACCATTGAGCTGTAAAGCTCTTATAAATGGTATATTGTCTTGTAAAAACTCACTATAAACAATGTGTAATTTATCTATATTATTTAGTATGGTTTGTATAATATTGGCCATTTTGGGACTATACATTTGAAGGGCTGGAAGTCGTAAACTGTTTAATGGGTGACCTTCTGGTATAACTCCATCTTTAGGTGGCGGTGTCCATATTGCTGATTTATATCCAGATAATTCTTTATATACTGGGTGTTTATATAAATTGGTATAATTGCGTACATAACCACCACCATTAAAACTTGATGTATTTATCCCCTCTGTATCCATATCCATTCTCAATTTTAATAACCCACTAGCTGCTCTCTTTTCCGACGGACCACGCATATTTTGTAATATTTTTGCTGCGAATCTTTCTTCTAATGGTCCAGCAATCGCTACACGTGCACGTTTATCTTCTGAATCTTCTGATTCTTCGGCTTTGCGTTTATCCGCCAAATTTACAAATTGAAAATCTTCGGATTGTAACATAACAGGGGTGAATTGTGTTAAATACTCTAATAAGCCTGGGTAAGCAAATTGTTGTATACTATTTAATCTAATACTTTTAATAGATTGGGTTACAATATTTTCTGTTGCGGTTGCTTCATCATTTATCATAGTTCTGCCCTTTACTTTCGCAATCGCGTCTATACGCCTTTGTAAGGCTTTTTGGTATTCAGACAACTCTAATTTTTTTACACAAAATAATGGTTTTTTCTCGTTGGATTCGCCTATAATACATCCATAATCAGGTGGTATTATTATGTTTGGAAATAAAGATTCAATGTTACTGAAATAAGACGTTAATCCGATAATGCGTGATTGAATAACATCAAGAGATAATTTATTAAAGTCATCTGCGGATTCGGTAAATAGTGGCGTTGTTTCACGTGTCACCTCTCCATAATATGTTTTCAGTAGTGATTCAAACGCATCATTTGAAATAGCATCTGATGACCGAGATACATAGCCAGGTTGACCAGTTGTATTTATAAATTTACTCGGGCATTTATAAATAAACTGTTCATCTTTTCTAAATATATGTTTAGTTATAGTTTCGTCTAATGGTTTTTGGGGCGAATTCACTTTCCATGAAACGATGTCACCGTGAATGATATTAAATAATACAGCCAATTCAAATGGGGTATTTACAACGGGTGTGCCGCTTAAACAAACTATTTTTGCATTTTCTAACTTTCTTAAATGTAAATAGATTTGATAAAATGGATTATTGAGTTTATTTTCTACTTTTTTTTGAAGAAATTCCCGTCCTGGTGCTTTTGATAAATTAAATTCAGCTTTGGCCAGCTCTTGAATACTGTTAACGATTTTAGATACTAAAATTTGCGATTCGTCAATAATAATTAAACTATCTTCAAATTGGCTATAATCAGCATCAGATTTAAAATATTGTACAACACCGTTGGATGTAACAATATTAAATTTGTTATTTATGTTGCTTAATGGTTGTTTTTTATTATCAGGAACATTATTTGTATAATATTTTATTTCGGCAGCAGTTAAATCGCCACATCCGCTTCGCAGCGGAGGAGAGCCTGCATAGTCATCTTTAAAATTTTCAACGAGTGATGCGCCCAGTAGAATTGTTTTGCTCATCGATTTAACATGATTTGCGATGTTTATGGACGAACATGTTTTACCAGAACCCAGTCCATGCCATAACAAAAGTCCTCTATACGGCGTATCGTCATTAATATATTCTGCCACAAAATTTTGTTGTACTTGAAGACCAAACGCTCCAGCACAGTTAGCAGTTCTAAATTGCTCTTCGTATAATCCTATGTTTCTTAAATACATATTACGGAAAAATTCATTAAAATACGGTGAATTGATTGGGGCAAAACTATTCGGTGGTATATCATCCACTTCCATCTGTATATTATAGTATTGTATAAAAATAAAAATAAAAAAGTTACCTAAAAATTGATATGATATAATAGAATGTAATTAAGATTATTATTATAGTATAATGGAACTCGTCATTTTAAATCAGTTATACACAGAATGGGTATGGCGAAACCCACTTACAAAAGAAGTAGATACAGAGATAGCTATAAACCCTTCTCACCGTCATTTATTTCATGGAGATATCTACGACGATATAACAGAAGAGCTCATTACACCATCGCCTTATAGAACCCAAAAAGATATTTCTTGTATTCTCGATTATAAAGGGTCAACCCATGGACGCTCAAAAGATAAATTATTCTATAGATGTATCCCGGACGATAAAACATTGCCTCAATTTCTGGTGGCCTATCAACCGAAGAGCACTGGCTTTGATAAAACTAAAATAAATAAATATGTGTTGATACAATTTAAAGAGTGGACCGAGCAAGAAAAACACCCGATAGGTACTTTGACGACTATGTTGGGCGATGTAGACAATTATGATGCTTATAGTGAATACCAACTGTATAGTAAAGGATTGGTCATTTCGTTAAAAGAGTTTAATAAAGAAACATTATTTCTCAAAAATAAAAAAGCACAAGATGCTCTCATTGATTCTATCTGTGAATGCTATCCAACGATTGAAAATAGAACGCATTTAAATATATTCTCTATCGACCCCGAAGGCTGTACAGATATAGATGATGCGATTGGTATTGTTGAACATTTAAACCATACAGTTATAAGTGTGTATATCGCCAATGTACCACTTATTCTTGACCATTTCAATCTATGGCAGCATCTCACCGATAAATGTTCTACTATTTATTTGCCAATGCATAAACTACCTATGCTACCGCCGATTTTATCCGATACTATATGTAGTTTATTGGAAGAGGAATTAAGATTTGCGTTTGTTTTAGATATAGTAATGGGGGCAAATTCTCCATTATCAATTGCTTTTAAGACAGTACTCATCAAAGTTAGCAAAAATTACGTTTATGAAGAAGCGGATTTATTAGCCAATACCGATTATCAACAATTGTTAAAACTGACACAATCTATTGATCGAAAAATAATCGATAGCCACGATTTAGTAGAGTATTATATGATTTATATGAATTGGCAAGCTGCTTTGAAGCTGGTTGATTATAATTGTGGTATTTTAAGGTCGGCCCATATGAAATCGGCCCATATGGAATCGGCCCATATGGAATCGGCCCAAGAAGAAACAAAACTAAATTCGCTACCATCAGATATAACTAAATTTATTACCAATTGGAAATATGCGGAAGGGCACTATTGTACTATTGAAAACAAAAGCTCACACGATCTAGTGGGCAAAGGGTATGAAGTATATACGCATATTACATCACCTATTCGCCGTTTAGTAGATGTGATTAATATGACTTTACTACAGGGCAAATTAGGATTGATCAAGTATAGAAATGTGGCAGCGGTAAAGTTTTGTGAGTTATGGTCTTCAAATACACAAGTAGATTTTATGAATACATCCATGAAAAATATTAAAAAAGTTCAAAATAATTGTACTTTGTTAGCACTCTATATTAAAAATAAAGAATCTAGAAAAAATCATTCAGTTATCGGCTATATAGTAGACATGTCTACCGATAACAACAATAACGACAATAACGACAATAAAAAAATTAAACATAACTATGTCTACACTGTCTATGTGCCAGATTATAAAATGATTTCTACATTCAAGTCAAATGAATTGATGGAACCTTATACGAGTTGTAAATTTACATTACATCTGTTTATGGATGAAGCAAATTTAAAACAAAAAATTAGACTACAAAAAACGATATAAGTTAGAGAAATATTATTTCATTTACACATTTACTTTTTATTTTTTATTTTTTTGAGGTTAAAATCATGTTTTTTTATGAAATGTCGCGCATTTCAATTCGACAATAATAGGATTTGCATTCTCCTGTGGCTTCGATAGTATCGCACGCATCGATAAAGAGCTCTCTCGTAGTATACATAAAATGCTTCCACTGGCATTCGCAATGTTGACCGACGGGGTAGGGGCATGGATTGTCGTTATCGTCATGGTTATAACAATACGTGTCTAGTGGCGTATCCAGCAAGTCATTTTCTTGCCACGCATGCGGCGATTCTGCTTGTATTTCAAGAATTTCTTCTTTTAACCTTTTTATTGAATTTTCAAACATTTCTAGTGTACCTTCAAACGTGTAATAAGTGTCTTGGTGCATGATATCTTGCCGTTTGAAGATGAAATAGGCAATCAACTCATCGGGTTGTTTGTTTGGGTGTTCTGTTTGAAGTTGAGCAAATCGATCCGGGACGATATGTTGTTGGTTAGCCATTTTATGTTTTAGTTTTAGTTTTAGTTTGTAACAAAAAAGTATTTCAATTTTTATGTTTATTTTTTGTTTTTATATTTTTTGTTTTTATATTTTTTGTTTTTATATTTTTTGTATTTTATTTGTTTTGTTTTATATTAAATATAGCAGTAGTGATACGTATCTATGCCGTTAGTATCCACGACCTCTTTCAATGGCCAACCAAACAAATGTTGGTAAACAACTGCGCCGTACTGACAACGGAGCAATTCTTTTTCAATCCAGTCGACTTCTCTGTCGTCGTCGTCCATTACCCAGTACGAATCTTTGACGATTGTGTCCACTTCATCCTGGACCGGTTTTGTTGTTTCTTGTAGAACGGCACTGCGAGCATCACGCCGGTTGCGTGCATACATGTCATTCTCCTTCTTTTTAAGAGCGTTGACGCGTTTAACCGCCATCTTTTGTGCATACCGAATTTGCTCATCCGGCGAACATTTCAACTTTGTATACCGATCTTTGCTGGACTTTTTATCCCGACCACTGCCGATCCGACCATTGCCGAACAGACCACTGCCGATCCGACTGCAAGCGGAATTGCCAAGATGTTGTTCATAATAGTTAAACTCTTGATCATGCTCCTTATAAAATACATAGTCATCCAAAATTTCAAGGCTTTCGATATATGCGTCAGATGCATAAAACGGTGAATCCATGTCAGACGGATGCTCAAAGCAGAGTTTATCAGTGTTGAATTCCATTCTGTTTCAGTTTTTGATTGTTTGATTGTTTGTTTGCTCGTAAAATACTTATTATTTTATTCTAAAAAAGCAATTCAATTTTTTATACAAAACAGAAACAAAAACAAAAAGATTCTTATTATGTAAACAAATGTAAATTCATAGAACCACGAACCAATAAGATATATACTAATGTATGTATGGCTAAACCACGTGTTGTGGGGCAACCGTACCTGTCTGCGATTTTACCTAAAAGTCCGCCCAACACGTTTTGCGTGAATATATATGTGTATGGATGTATCACTAAAATAAAAATAAATGCCGAGAAGATACTAATCTGCCATTTCTTATAACTGGAATCTGACATTCAAGTATAGTATATACGTATATAAATATATAAATATTAACGACAAAGGTTGTAAATTATTTTTTCGTTTCTGCTAGCCGCATTATCTGAACAATTTTTGCAAAAGTACCTTGACCAGCATCGCGGTCATATAAACGCGGGTCTACAAAGTCGCCGCTCAAATTAGTTTTTATAGGTTTACCTCCATAACGATCTATATATCCGGCATTGGCTATTTTTTCGGATTTATTTGAGTCTTCAGGCGAAAGGTATGAAGCGAATTCTGACGCAAATGCAAACGGTCCATTGTATCGTGTTCCTAATACCAGTGCATCCAACAATTGTCCCTTGTTTAATCCTTTGATATCAATGTTAGTGCTCATTCTTTTTCTTCTGATGTATATTTAATTATAAATCAAATATTCAAATCAATTTTTAAGGCGGGGTCCAGTCCATAAAAGCAGCAGGATGTTTTGCCCACATGTGCTTTACCAGCGACAATTCACTGTCATATTTGGGATTAGGTGTATTTTTACATAGTAAACATATAAAATGAACATGGGTCAAATGTTCTTTTAATTCATCTTCAGTAAAAACAAAATAAGAATCACAATATTCGCATATTACTTTTTTGCTTGGCGCGTCCTTCACTAAAGATGACATTATATAATGTTATATTTATTTCTTTATATCATTATAATTATTAATTAATTATGGTTACACTTTTCTCAAAAGTATGTTTTGGTCCTTGTTTCAATTGCTTCGCAAAAGTGTGTTGTTAAATGTATAAACTCTGATTCGCCACCACATACTTCAATGTCAAACTCGGTATTTCCTTTAATTTTTCCAAGAGGGTCATGTTATTCATGACTTCACAGACCTTTTCAAACTCTTTGGCAATATTATTTATTTTTAATATAGCTTTAATAAATTCACCCAGAAATATATTCTTCTCTACCTTTACAATAGTAATAACTGCTTTACATTCTGCCTCATTGGTAGCATTACACCAATGTATAACATAATTCATTAAATCAAAATGAATATCATAAAGGGAACCCGTGTCGACTTCTTCACTTAATTCCATCGAATAATAACGTTCTAGCATTGTAAACATATCTTTCGCCATATCATTCAGCTCTAATTTGAATGTATTGGGATTATGGGTTTTAATATCATCGCTGACTGAAACGCTTGTGTAGCAGGAGAAGAGCGAAACGATATCTATGGTGGATAAGGCGGCAAATCCATCTGTCATGGTATACATATCCGCAAAGACCAGTGGATGAACTTCTTGAAGTTGTGACGCAATGCGACCTTTATCAGATAACTTATGGTCTATATTGATAAAACCACTTATGGATAATATTTTTTCTATCTGGTCAACACAAAAGTAAATATACCCAGCAGAATTTTTTTTGTTTTTCTTGTTGCGTTCTAGTTTCTCTACTATTTCATTATAATTTGCAAATTTCTTCAAATCCGCTTCCAATGTTTTATTTGCTGCTTCAATATAAGTCATATCTGTGCGCAACTTTCTTTTGGCACTATTCGTGGTAGAAGGTAGTAACGTTATAATATGATTATAATCCGTCATTACACATAATGGTGTTTTACACGTGTCTAGTATTTCTCTTTTAAGAATCAGTTGTATTTCCAAATCTTCTTGAACTTGCTCGTAATAGGCAATTTCCTTTTTAATATCCGATGCCAATAAACTTTGTTCTACAAATTTATTCACTACATTTCTATCAGATGTAGTTGCTAAAATATTGAGTAATAGATGAAAGGATACTTTAAATTTAGAGGTGAGTGTTTGCGGGGCACCCGTGAGCATGTTTTTATAATCTGTATTTAATGGTATTTCAAACAAATTACTACAGTGAATAACGTGACCTATTGTATCTAGTCCTCGACGGCCAGCCCGCCCTGCCATTTGCGTATATTCGTGTGGATAGAGTTGGCGCATAGTGCTACCATTAAATTTGGTCAAGCCAGTAAACATGACTGTCTTGGTGGGCATATTTATACCCACTGCAAAAGTCTCAGTCGCACACAAAAGCTTAACAAACCCTTTTTCAAACAACAACTCTACCATTTCGCGCAATACCGGCATAATACCCGCATGATGAATGGCAATACCTTTTTGTAAGAGTTGAACAATTTCTTTGTATTCTGGTAACTCTATATATTCTTTGTAATTGGGCAACTTATTGGAAAGAATATGTCTACATTCGTGTTCAACCAACCCTGGCAAAGGACTATTTGCTTCAAATAGACTGAAACTGATTTCCTTGGCAGTTTGTTCAACTTGCTTTCTGGAAAATATAAAACAAATAGCCGGCAGCATCTCGTTTTTATTTAAATAGCGCAAGAGTTCATCCAACACATATTGGCGTTTACAATGGATATCGTTATTTGACATGAAATTCAATACATTTTGAACGCGTTGATAATTTTTCTCATTATACGTACCATTAGATTCGGCAATGACAATCGGTATGTTATGAAGAGCGGGTAAGTTTTTTTCAATTGCTGTATCTTTGGCACGTTTGAACGTTTTGCTCGGCATAGAGAGCCACATATAATGCGTGAGCGGTACAGCACGCTCATACGTAGAAGCCAAATACATTTGTTTAATCGGCAGACCTTTTTCTATTGCTTGTTTATTCTTTTCTTTTTCAATCCATGAGGCAAACCCTTCGGGCTTATCCAGAGTGGCCGACAGCATAATAAGTTGTACTTGAGGTGGTAGGAGAAGAATGGCTTGTTCCCAGACAGAACCGCGTTCAACATCATTGATATAATGAACTTCGTCAAAGATGACAGCAGCCAGGTCATTGGCAAAGTCCATTTTAAAAGGCAATTCCGACTGCTGCTCTGGCGGTCGGGGCGTATCATTCGTAGGCGTATCGTCCACAAGAGCAGCAGTCGGAATTGCCCATAGTGTATTACGCAGAATCTCTGTCGTCATAATCAGTACATCTGCGTCAGGATTATCTTTACAATCGCCAGTTAAAATTCCGAAGGAAATGTTGGGAAACTTGCGACGGAAATCGTATAATTTTTGATTGGATAAGGCTTTTATCGGCGACGCATAGATAACCTTTTTATTCTTTTGTGTGAAATATTGTATGGCAAATTCAGCTGGTAATGTTTTACCGGAACCCGTATGTGCTGTCACCAATACATTATCCTTGTCTACTATGGCTTTCACTGCCCATTTTTGAAATGAACTCAATTGGAGTGGTGAGAAGGATTGAAAATAGTTTTCATAGTCTTCTGACTTTAACGGTTTATCGCACATAATCACCATTTTATTTTATAGTTTGTTATAGATGTATATAGTATTAAATTTAAGTAATATATACATTTCAATTTATTTTGTTAATCGTGCTTTCATTGATAGTAGGCATAAAAATAAATTACTAGTTCAAATGATTTAAAGACAATCGGCAATAGTAGAGTATAACAAGGCAAGATGTCAACACAACGTTCAACTGGAGTAGTCAAGTGGTTTAATAACAAGGCTGGATATGGTTTTCTGACAGTGATGGGGGATGGACAAACACCGGAAGATGTTTTTGTTCACCATTCGGAAATCCAGGTTGAAAAGGATCAGTATAAGTATCTTGTTCAAGGTGAATATGTAGAGTTTGTTCTCTCGACCGATGCTGGAGACCACAAGTGTATGGCGACTGTTGTGCGTGGGGTGAATGGCGGCCGGTTGATGTGTGAGACGCGATCAGATCGTGCGCCACGTGTTTTTTCGTCGCATGATAATACTAATACTAATACTAATACTAATACTACTCGTGATCGTCCCAGTTTTCGTGGGCGTGGTGGTAACGGCAGTAGCAGTAATCTAACGCGAGGAGGTCAACATAGTTCGCCTTTGCGTCAAACAGAAGATGATCAGGTTGAATGGTTGTTGGTGAAGCGTACAAAGCCGCATACAACGACGACACGCGGTCGTGGAGGCGGTGGTCGTGGAGGTGGACGTCGGCCGATGGCCGAGTTGTCGTAAAACGAGTATAGAGTTGTCGTAAAACGAGTAAGCAATAAAAAATTATATATTATATTATTTATAATATATAAAACAGAATGTCTGTTAAATTAAAAAAATGTGTTTCGCCTTGTAAAGGCATTGTATTAAATAAATGTAAATTACCTTTTTGTAATTATGTGAACAAAACACGAAAGTATTGTACGTTAAATCGTAAAGGATATCAGCTTAAGCAGGATGAAAGAGGGTGTAATATTTATCCTATAAAGCAGAAAGCAACTACAATAAACCGTCAAAAAACGAAAACGAATATAACTGCTGTTTTAATCAATAAATTAAAGCAGGCCAAAGAAAGAGTATTCACGAGAAAGGTTCAAGCACTACGTAAAAAACACGCAGAGAAAAGAATTAAAACATTTATGCTGAATCCAGTGGTGCGTGAGAAAAGCACGGCCATGTTTTTAAATAGCATCTGTTCCGATTCTGGCGTATGTATTGCATTTGGTCAAGAAGCCTCGAAAATTAAAAAGTTTTTCAATAATTTTACCGATTTTACATATCTACATGGACCTATTAAAAGAATTGGTGTCGTTTCTGTAAATGGTTTTATTTATGAATTGGCATATAAACGTCAAAATTACAATGCGTATGCGATATTAAAATCAACCGCAGCTGGTGATAGAGATAATCTCATGTATGAATATTTTGTCGGAACCGCAGTAAATGTATTTAGTAAACATTTTCCGTGTTTTGTTGAAACCTATGGGTTGTTTGAATACGCTTCATATGCGGATTGGGCAGCGTTGAAGGATGCTAGACCGAATAAAGAACATGTTTTGAAGAATAATTTATCTTTAAAGCCGGCACCCACATTCGATAACTTAAATGACGGATGTATTAAATCAATACTACAGTGTATACTTATTCAACATCTGAAACAAACGGACCATTTAGATAAATGGGTAAGTATTAAAAGAGGTGTTTTTATAAATAACGATTTAATCCCTATATTATATATCCTTTATTTTTCATTAGTGTCATTGGCCACGCAATTTACGCATTATGATTTACATGCGCAAAATGTATTATTATATGTGCCAGATGAGGATAAATATATCGAGTATGTATTTCATGAACGCCAAGCAGGTAAGGTACCTAGACTGGTAAAATTTAAAAGTAGTTTTATACCAAAAATTATAGATTATGGTCATAGTTTTTATTCATTAAACGCACAGGATAATTCGGATAAAATTTATGAAAAATTATGTACGATTAATGAATGTAAGCCACGGTGTGGGAAAAATTATGGATTTGGCTTGATGAATTCGGGTGACTATCATATTAAAAGTCGACAGAATAACGTGAGTCACGATTTGAGATTATTGGCATACTTGAGAAATTATATTCGCAACCCCCTTTATAAAGCAAACAAACCAATTAAAGATTTATTTAATTCTGTTGTTTGTACTGGTGAGTTTGGAACACCAGAAATTATTGCTAGCGGTTTACCCGCTAAAATAAATAACATATCGGATGCGTTATCCTCATTGAGCGATATGGTTATGGGCACAGAACCCAATTTATCAAATACACTCTATTCAGGTTCAAAATATACCTCTTACGGTGAACTTCATGTCTACTCGGACGGTCGACCTATGAAATTTATTAAGAAATAATTCAAATACTTATTTTATAACTTATATACTATAGTAAATATATACTATAGTAAATATATACTATAGTATAAAATATAAAATTGATTTAAAGATAGTCGCCCTACATTATGTAAACAGACTACAATGGCAGAGTCAGATGCAAAAGAAGAAGAAAATACTCTAACCACCCAATTTGACGGCATTGTTACTACTTTGTCCGCTTTTCGTACCCAGATAACTGCTTTACAACATCAACTTCGTGTACTTGAACGGTCCGTTACAAAAGAAGTAAAAACTTTGAGAAAGGATGCTCTAAAGAAAAAGGCGAAGGTTGCGCGTAAGCCTTCTGGATTCGCCAAACCATCGCACATCACAAATGAACTATGTTTGTTTATGAAATTGCCGGAAAATACGGAAGTAGCACGTACTGAAGTGACACAATATGTCATTAAGTATATTCGGGACCATAATTTACAGCATACCGATAATCGTAAAATTATTATGCCGGATGAGGCATTGAAACAACTACTGGATATTAAAGAGGGCGATGAAGTCACGTATTTCAATATTCAAAAATATATGAATAAACATTTTCAAAACAACCTTTAAAAAAGGTTGGGCCAAAGCAACCCTTTAAAAAAGGTTGTACCAAAATGTAGTAAAGGTTTACCTTGTAAAAACGTATAGTGTTATCACACTTATAGATATCAGTATTAGTTGCTGTAGTATCATCAACAATTTGCCATATACTGAATTTGGTAAAATATCGCTGATACCAACTCCTGCTTGTATTGTTGTGCTAAAAAGAAAAAAATCAATTATTGATTCTAATTTTGATTCACTCTTATAATGTTTAGATTTATTTTGTTTATTATTATCAAAATGTATTGAAAAATAGTAATAAAAAAAAGCAAAAAATAGTATACAAGCTAAATGTAGCATTACTGTCTGTACAACTTTTCTCATTTATATATAAACATATCAATATATTTAATGACAACTATTTATTAAATATATAAAAATTACCCTCGTAAAAGTCAACGGTGTAAATTATAATAAATAATTAATTAAAAATGTAACTATTTATTTATTATAATTTTCAACGTCTTCTCGTATGGCGTGATTTTTTATGTTGGCGTTTGCATCGTGTAGAACGTTTGGATTTTCTGGATCGACGGCGTTTGCTGCCCCCAAATGTATCATGTGGCCTTAACCCTTTAGGATGTTGAACCCGATAATGTTCTTTCTTTCTTTCTTGTTCAGCTTCTCTCGCTGCCGCGCGAGCTATTTCATCAATCTGTATCTGCTTTTTTTTTGCTGCTTCCGATACAGGCCAAGATCCAATAGGTCCACCGTACATTTATTATACATTATAATGATATTATTTCTACTTTTGCTAAATTAAATTAAATTAAATTAAATTAAATTAAATTAAATTAAATTAAAGTTTAAATTAAATAATTTTCTTATTTAATTTAATTATATTTTATATGTTTATTTTCAACGTCTTCTTGTATTACGCGATTTCTTGTGTTTATGTCTTCGTCGCGTAGAACGTTTAACAGAACGTTTAGATTTATTAGAGCGTCTGCGTTTACCGCCATATGGACCTCTGTAACCAAATGTCATTGTAGACATGTGACGTTGTAACTGACTCTTGCGTTTCATTGCTTTGGCCCACCACCATGATTTATTGGGATCATTCAAATCGTTAGACCTCATATATTGTTCAAGAGCAGGTATAGTTTTTATTTCTTGAAGTTCTTTATCAACAAGAGAAGGATTTCTAGACATTTATAAATATTATAAATATTATAAATATTATAAATGTATAATTTTATTACAACACAATGAACAGTGCCTACATATAAAATTTGTTCCATACCATTTTATGCGTCAAATGAAATACGACGGCAAAAACAATACTATGTGTAATCGCAGAGGTTAAAAGAGAACTGCCTTTGGGTAGTCTAATTAATACGCCCGGCGTTAAAAGCACGAAAAGAAGGGCAACATAGAGCGACATGAATAAATGAAACATGATTCTATATATTACGTAAATATATTATATTCTTCTAAATTGTATAACTAATGTTGTCCAAAAATTGAAACGATTTTCGAACAATAAAAGAGTGTAACAACCAATCGCAACCCTATTTACAAAATGGAATTTAACATGCTATCGATGATGGAAAAGGCCATGATGACGTATACAGAGACGGTATTGCGAGATACTACCCAGTATTTGTCGTCTGAATACGGATTTAAATCAGACGAAGCACTGAATAATATGAACAAAACTTTGAAAACAAACAAAAATATTGAAAGCAAGGGTGAGACCCGAACCATCCCCATCCCCTCAATTCCGTTTCCGTTTACCGGGACAATAAAAGCCGAATGGTGCGAGGCGATGAAACAAAATTACGGATTGTATAGTCAATGTACCAGCCCAAAATCTAAAGACGGTATTTTATGCAAGACGTGTAAAATTCAAGAAGTCAAGAAAGGACAGCCGACATATGGGTATATTAAATCCCGTATGCAGGGCGATCGAAACAACTATACAGACGCCAAAGGGAAGAAGGTGGCAAATTATAGCATGGTGTTGAAAAAGATGGGAATACCACAGGCGGACGCACTGGCAGAAGCAGCAACATTTAACATTGTTCTACCCGTTGATGTGTTTAACGTCCCAGTAAAAACACGAGGACGGCCGAAAAAGGTAGTCGATATAAACAATGACTCTGTTAATAAGAAAGCGGCTGCTCGTGGACGCCCGAAAAAAGAAAAGAAAGTGGTGAGTGCCAACACCGCGGACGATTTGATTGCGAGTTTGGTAGCTCAAGCGCAACTATTGAAACCCGGTGCTACGCAAGCACAAAAAACGCAAAAAACACAAAATCCCGATACAATAACTGAAGAAGCCGAGCCTGAAAATGAAAATATAAATATCGACGTCAAGAAGTTTGAATTCAAACAAAAGGTGTATTTGCGGTCAGAAGATGATATATTGTATGACATTAAAACGCAAGAGCCAGTGGGAATGTGGAATGAAGAAGACCAGTGTATCGATGAAATAGAAACAGATGACGAAGAGTAGATAGTATAGTGTTAAAAATAATGTTATTATCGCTACAACAAAAAATATAAAAATATGAAATACATATTTTTATATTTTTTTCATAAAAGTTTATCACACGATGGCAAGTCTAATATATGGGCATAACCGCAAAGTTTATCACACGGGGGTAGCCCCCAGCAGAGCACCAGAGTTTATCACACGGGGGTAGCCCCCAGCAGAGCCCCAAAGTTTATCACACGGGGGTAAGGGGGCAGAGCCCCCCAGCAGAGCCCCCAGCTGTAAAAATGATTTTCTACAAAATTGAAATACTTTTTCATGAAAAATGAAAAGCACATCAAAGAACGCAAAGAAAGAAAGCAAAATGGAGTTTAACTTGAACGCGGCGATGGAAAAGGCGATGAAGACGTACGGTGAAAGCGTCGCACAAGAGACGACAAAATATCTGTCGGCGGAATACGGATTTTCAGAGGAAGAAGCTCTGAAAAAAGTAATGTGTAACGCAAACATTACAAAAACCGTTTCGAAAAAAAAAGTTAAAGCGGCAAAGAAAGGCAAAGAGTCGGTTGTCGCAGCAGTGACGCAAATCGAAGTCGAGAAAGCACAAGCACCAGAAGTTGAATATATAATTCAAACGGACCGGTCAGCGCTAACCAGACAGCCGTACGCCAACAAAGCCTTGATCGATAAATGTATCGAAGAAATCAACGGGAAATTTATACACCGACCACCGATTAAGGTTTTCAAAGCGACAGAACAACCACGCAACGTGGCGTTTTTCAGTAACGAGTCGAAAGGGTATGGCTACTCGAAACAATTTATGGCAGCACAGCCACTCACGCCAGCACTCAAGGAATTTATCGACGATGTCAACCAGTTATTCGGTTCCGATTTCAACGGCGTATTGGCCAACGAATACGAGGATGGTTTGAACAAAATTGGCGCACACAGCGACGATGAAACCGGATTGTCTATAATCGGTGGCGTGGTCGCTATTTCTTGGGGCGCAGTACGCAATTTTCGAGTTCGATCGAAATCGAACAAAAAAATAGTAGCGAATGTACCGACAACGGCATACGAATTACTTCGTATGAGTGGTAAATTTCAAGAGGAATTTACGCACGAAATACCGGAAGAACCGAAGATAACAGAGAAACGAATATCGCTAACGCTTCGAAAGCACACGGAGTGAGAAAAAGGTTTAGAAACAAGGTTGTGATTTAAAAAAGGTTGGACCAAAATAGAGCGAAAATAGAAAATAGAAAATAGAAAATAGAAAATAAAAAATAAAAAATAAAAAATAGAAAATAGAAAATAAAAAATAAAAAATAGAAAATAAAAAATAAAAAATAGAAAAATAGAAAATAAAAAATAGAAAATAAAAAATAAAAAATAAAAAATAAAAAATAAAAAAATAAAAAATAAAAAAAAATAAACAAAAAGTTTATCACACGGGCTCTGCCCCCCAAAACAAAAAAGTTTATTTTTTTTCCAAAGTTTATTATTTTCCAAAGTTTATTTTCAAATTTATCATCCGGGGGTAAGGGGGCAGAGCCCCCGGGGGTAAGGGGGCAGAGCCCCCGGGGGTAAGGGGGCAGAGCCCCCGGGGGTAAGGGGGCGGTGAAGCCCCCGGGGGTAAGGGCAAGTGCAACAGATGGGCGGTGAAGCCCCCGACCGACTGGCAAATCTAATTTCTAAAAAATTGAAATACTTTTCCAATAAAAAAGGAAGGTATATCAAAGACGAAACGAAAGAAAGGAAAATGGAGTTTAACTTGAACGCAGTGATGGCACGGGCGATG
>Ga0214919_10000092_pt1 | contig 138448 bp, 139 predicted proteins | sample LL1503_MetaG_FD_177994 | JGI IMG/M metagenome (GOLD analysis project Ga0214919, IMG submission 177994) | Freshwater microbial communities from Lake Lanier, Atlanta, Georgia, United States - LL-1503 | ecosystem: Environmental > Aquatic > Freshwater > Lake | place: USA: Georgia | collected...
AAACTTTTTCATATCGACCTCACATGCTCTGACGGCTTAGTTCTGTTTGTGCATTTGCCATGCGCTCAAGCTTCAAGCTACTGATGACGTTACTAGCTAGGTAATGGATGCACCAATTAACGGCTGTGCCTTTTTCTGTATCCGTTTCAGCGTCACGGAACTTCTCTAAATAGTTATCTACTTCCACTGCTGCACGTTCCAGAGCTTGGCGTGCTTGAAGGATTGCGGCTCTTGCTGCATCCCCTTTGCAGTTTGAGCTCAAGTAGGCGATGTCGTTGGTTTCTAGGTCGATCATGAACTTCTCCTGTGTGTTGCTATGCACGCAGTGTTTGTTCAATGACGCAAATGGACAACCGAAGTCCTGAAGTTTTGGCGGGTTACCAAGCAAGCCCTACAAGCTTTTTTCTGGTTCCTCAGCTGCTCAGCTAAGCACTGGGTTTAGATCTTGTGCTGTAGGGCTGATTTGAGGGGAAATTGCGTTCCAGAAAAGGGTCCTATAGCCCTAAATTTCTGCGCTGCGGATTTTTTAGGTGAAGTACTTATGCTTTTGGGGTGGTGATTTTTACTCACCCCCCATTGAGGTTTTAGCTATTGCAGCTAAGACGCCATGATTCATTGTCGGTTTAACCGACAACTTCTCATCAAGGGCTAATGATGTGTGGGGTACTAGAAAGCGAGCCTAGCTCGCTTGTGCTTTCACAAACCTCTTTCGCTCATCGCTCAGAGTTTGTTCAGCACATTTTTTCTTTCGAGTTAAATCAATCAAGATTGAATCAAGTCTGTGAATGTTTTTAAGTTTTCTTTTTAGTACTTGGTGTTGAAGACTTTCGATAGATTCAATCCACACTGAGCCTTATGCGTACGAGGCTCAGTTTTAGGGCAACGTTCTTTCGATGAGTTCGTTACCACAGCACTTCAGCACAACCCGAGTGGGTAAGGGCGGTTTCGCGGTCTCCTTTTACGTGCGTCTTTGAAACGCAACATCTGCGATAGCCGAAGTGCCAACAGTCGCAGGGTTTGCAAGTTGCTGTGTAGGCAGAGCTTGCTCGTGACATTCAAGGCTAGGCCCTGTGTCTTTATGCTTGAAATCTTCTCCTAGTGTCATGTGGCTAGCAAGGCCTACGGCATCCATTTCGGGTAGTGACGACTAGTCTCTGCTACTGCTCAGATCTTCCATCCCTGCGAACACCAATGTCCAGGTTTAGGGTGTCATAGCAACTGAGTGACACAACTCATTTCAGTAGTAATAAATGGCAGCACAAATACGGTTCTTTGATTTGCCTGTCATGTTTATTTAGCTAAACCAAAGAAAACCATTTAGAAATCTGGCTAGATTTCATTGGTTTTTGGCAAAGTCCGTTCAAAGCTTCGGGTTTCAAATGACGCTCGGTTGCTCAAACCAAAACTCTGAAAATAAAGTTGTGAGCGTCATTAACAACAGAGGAACAAATGATGTCCACACTCGCAGTTTTGAAACTATCCGCAACTAAGAAATCACAAAGCGTTACGCCTGCTTTACAGCGTCGCAACAAGTTGAACAAGAAGATTGCAGAGCAGATCCAGCTTGCCCGAGCACACTTGGCAGGTACTAACTACACAGGTACACGCCTTCGCACCATCCGTGACGATGACGGTATTCGACGCATAGTTGAAGTGCCAAAGAAGATCCGTGCTTGGTGGTGGAACGCTGAGAACGGAAAGATTGCTCTCAATGTTCGCTATGGTGCTCGTGTCGTAGAAATCTCAAAAGGCAAAACAGCCATAGAAGTTGCCACGTCCAATGACTTAATTCCCACGTTGGAGCTAATCAAGAAAGCCGTAGACGCAGGGGAGTTAGATATCCAGTTGGAATCAGCCAGTGTCAAACTGCGTGAAGGGTTTGTGAAATAAGAACTTTCACCATCGGGAGCATCGCGGATAAATAAAAGAAAAGGAGACCGCGATGCGTCTTGATGAATTTGCCAATGCTGAAGACCAGATGGCTTTATGGAAGCTGATTAACGATAACGTCTGGCAAGCAATAGAAACCCAACGTCAGCAACAGGCTAAGGAGGCTCAAGCCAAAGCAGCCAAGGCCAAGTTGAAACCTCGTAAGGGTCGCAAGGGGGCCTCTCCAAAAATCAGCATACCCAGCGTGGGGCCTAAACCACCCCCACCTAAAAAACCAATGGCCCCAACCAACCCCCAGCAAGTTAAGACCCAACCCCCACAGAGGGTTACTCAGGCTCAGCAGTTAGCCTTGAGACAACAAGGTGTACGTCCACACCCAACTGCATTACCTACAGCACCTGCAAATGCGTCTTTAGCGCCGAAAGACGGGGTATTTGCCCCAGATATAGTGCAAAAAAATTCAGACGTTCACGGTGACGACAGGCATAGCAAAAATGGTTACCCAGCCCCAAGCCAAGTTACGAGAGTTGTTCCCAAGGTTCCTGCTAGGGTAGGCAGTTACACCAAGTAACTCTTCCACCTACTAATCAGCCCTATGTGCTACTCGTTAAATTTCCGTTACTGAGACGACTCCAGCGTATTTTTAGCCAGCGTTATAGGGATGATTTGAGTGCCGCTTGAGCCCGTTTGAGTGCTGAGCAATGAATCATGTTGTCGGTTAAACCGACAATGAGTAACAAGGTCACTTGACAGGGCGTGACCCTATCCAATCGATTGGGGTGTTTTGCGTAGCTGCTCATGAAAAATTAAATGCTTTATGGCGCAGCCTAAAAGTCGATTTTTGAGCGCCCGAATCACTTCCGAGGGGTACTCCATGACCCCTGCCAAAAACAGCGTCTTGGGTCGTCACAAAGGCTCATCGCACAGGTGCTCTACAGAAAGTTTCGCTCACCAAATAAATGAACTATTTCAGTAACTAGCCAAAGAAAGTTTGAAAATTTAGCGGGTTGGTTTCGCACAGCGTGGAGGACACTTTTTTGTAACCTTGCTGCTACCCGCACATTTGCTTGTTAGTACTAAGGGTTTCAAATTTTTGAGTCCCCTGCGTCTACCAATTTCACCACCCGGGCGGATTGCGAAGACAGCGATTATGGCATATTTTTTCTAGGTTTTGGAGGGACGGAGTGGGGAATAATCAATTGAGCTAACTTGTAAAGTCAGGAGTCAAAAATGAAGTTCAATCAGTATTCAGTCATGCTTTCTATTTTGCTCATGTGCTCAGGCTTGAGTGCATTTGCTCAGTCTTGGCCACAACGTCCCATCAAAGTAATTGCCCCCTATCCACCGGGTGGCCCCAGTGACATCGTGATTCGCACTGTGGCTGACAAAGTTCAAGCCGCGCTCAAACAACCGCTTGTCATTGAAAACATCCCTGGCGCCGGTGGCAACATCGGCAGCGCTGCGGCGGCCCGCGCTATGCCCGATGGTTACACGTGGTTGATCACCACCGATACAGTCCTCACAGTGAATCCACATGTTTACAAGACCATGGGCTTCAAGTTGGACGATCTCAAGCCAGTGAGCATGCTGACATCCTTCAGTCAAACACTGGTTTGCAATCCAGCGTTGGGCGTTAAAACTTTGAACGAATTGATTGCCAAGTCTAAAACTCAGTCTTTAAGTTATGCATCAGGGGGTGCGGGCGTGCCGGGACATCTTTCAATGGAGTTGTTATTGAACATGACCGGCATGCAGATGGTCCACATCCCCTACAAAGGGCCAGCACCTGCGGCGCAAGATGTATTGGCCAATCAGGTGCCATGTGGCCTGTTGGCAGGCCCCACCGTTTTGCCGCATATTCGATCAGGCAAATTGGTGGCCTTGGCAGTTTCTGGTCAAGCCAGGTCGCCCTCTTTGCCTGAGATTCCCACCATTGCTGAAGCGGGTGTGAAGGGTTATGACGCCGATTTCAGTTTGGTGATGTGGGCGCCCAAACAAGTTCCGGATGAATTGGTTCAAAAGTTTCGACAAGCATTAATGGATGGCTTGCGTTCGCCGGAAACTGCTGAGCGCTTGAAGGCCACAGATCAAGTTGTCATTGGCAGCACTTCCGAAGAAACAGCGGTACGCATTGCCAAGGATTTCGCAAAGTGGGGTGCTGTGACCAAAAAGATTGGCCTGAGCTTGGAATAAAACCAAAATCAAGATGCCAGTGCCATCAAACTTCCAAGGTGAATGAGTGCGGCTGCTAAGGCCAATACCAAAGCCACCCATGATCTGGGACGAAGCGCAAAACCGAAAACAACTTGTGTGGGAAATGAAAAGGTGGTGGCAGTGCCTGCAGTTTTTAAGACATGCACATCTTTCACTGCTGGGTCTGTGGCCAATCGCATCATGTCGCGACGGCTTCGGTAACGCATGCTGCCAACCACATGCCAACCGGGATCAGGGTGCGTGTTCCAAGAGTCTAAATAGCCGCCCACTTTTCGCATCACCAAAACGGGGTGTCCGCCATATTGAATCAAAACTTTGACGAAACGTGTGCCGTAGTCTTTCAGTAATTCAATGCCGCGCGTAGGTTTGCCCGTCATGGGGTGTGGTACTTCGCCTGGTTGGACGCCCACCAAGTTGACCATCACAAATTCTTTGCCGTCATCATTTTCTAGAAAAGTGCGCAGCACTGCGAGGTCGGTGTAGCTGCCCATCTGGGTGGCTGCAGCCATTTCCAAAAATTTTTCAAGCTCTTTAGCGTTCAATGGGCCGCGCCAGTTGTCGTACCAAAGCCGAAAAAGAACGTAAACCATCAAAGCCACTGGCCAGATCCACCATGCACCCATCATCATGTAAGTCCTTAACTGTTAGTGAATGAGTTATTCAGTTGATAAATTTTCCGCGCATTCTGACCCAGCATCAGCGCTTGATCTGCAGCTGAATAGTTTTCCAAGACTTTCAGAGTGAACTTACGCCATTCGGTATAGGTGCCTGCTAATTCAAGGACAGGCCAGTCACTGCCCCAAATGATTCTGGAGGGCGACCAAATGTCTATCAAGAATTTGCACCATGGCTGGATCATCTCAACAGAACTTGATGCGGGCGCCTCAGTCCAAAGTCCTGACATCTTGCACATCACGCGATTGGACGAAGTTATTTGGGCCAAATTTTCCATTGAAGTCCTCCAGTGCGCCATGTCATTGAGCTCAATCTTAGGCTTGGCGCCATGATCAACGACGATTTTCAATTCCGGATGAGCTTGGGCGATTTTCAAAATGTTGGAAAGATGCACGGGTTTGATCAGTGCATCCAACACCAATTGGTGCTGCGCCATGGCTGATAAAACAGGTTGAATGGCCGTCTGCAAAATCCAATCAACATCATGGATGTCTTGCAGCATAGGGCGCAGGCCCTTGAGCAAAGGATTGGCGGCACAGATTGCCACTTTGCCGATGGCGTCTGGTGCGAGCATGTCAATCCAACCCACGACACCTTTCACCATGGCGTGTTGATGTGCTTGATTGAGCAAGAAAAGTGTTTCTTCAAACGTGGGTGCAGCCTGAACCAAAATCCCGCCTTCAATGCCGTGGGCTTTGGCATGCTGTTCCCAATCTGAAACTTGCACGTCACGGTAAATCACACCCAGCTCGGGTGTGAGCCATCCGTAGTCGCCACGCGAGAGTTGCCATGCGTGAAAGTGTGCGTCGATCATGGGATATAAAAGGGTGTGGGTGCGTTTTCAGGAATGCAGGCTTCTCGTTGAAGTTGAGTCCAGAAATCTTCAGGGATGGCTTCCTTGGCAGAGGCCCGAGCATCTTGCCATTCTGTTTCATTTCTTGCGCCCAACATCACAATGTGAGTGGCTGGGTGGGCCAATGCAAATTGCAAAGCGGCCGATCGAAGGAGAACGCCATGCGCATCGCAAATGGTTTGAATCCGCATGGCTTTTTCAATCCAAGGCTGTGTCGCGGGCTCGTAGTTAAAAGTCATGGGGCGATCTGCAGAAATTCTGCTCGCCAAAATTCCAGAGTTGAAAACACCGCCCAATGCCAATGCAATCTTTCTCTTAATCAGTTGGGGCATCAGCAGATCCAAGGCCGAGGTGTCTAGCAGGGTGTAACGCCCCGCCAGCATGAGAGCATCCAGATCTGCATTTTTCAAAACATCTAACACGACGCGGTGATCGTTCACGCCCAGACCTGCATGCGTTACCAGCCCTTCACTTTTGAGCTGAGCCAGCTCAGGCAATGTTTCTTCAAGCACCTGCCTAAGTACCTCTGGCGTGGCGGCGCCATGATTGGCTTCATCGATGTCATGAACATAGACCGCATCCAATCGAGTCAGCCCCAGCCGATGCAGGCTGTCTTCTACACTGCGCCGTATGCCGCCGCGAGAAAAATCCCAGTGTTGCACGAAGGGCAGGGTTTCGACATAACCGTGCTGAGAACGAGGGGCAGAAGCAGAGGGGCTTAAAAGACGGCCGACTTTGCTTGAAAGCCTGTAGCTGGGGCGGGCTTGTGCATGGAGCACATGACCCATTCTCCTTTCCGACAAGCCGTGCCCGTAATGCGGGGCGGTGTCAAAGCTGCGGCAGCCATCGTCCCATGCCGCCAGCACAAGGCGGTGCGCTGCTTCCTCGCTCATGGCTTGAAATAAATTACCCAATGGGGCTCCCCCCAGACCGAGTCTGGTGCCATCGGCGCAGGGTAAAAAAGTGTTGTTGTTCATCAATTCAATTTTTGATCTGGCGTCATCCTAGGGCGCATTGAGTCAATTGAGAAGCCTTCTTTCCCAATTGCCACACCAAGGGTAATAACTAGGATGCGAACGCATGAGTTTCAACTAACATGTTAGCCGTACATGTTGAAAAATATACCGCCCCTGCTAAGTCCCTCCCTGCTTTTTGGCCTGGCCAAAATGGGGCATGGCGACATGGTGGCCGTGGTCGATGCCAATTTTCCTGCCGACAGAATTGCCCAAGAAGCGGGTGCCGACTTGGTTCACTTGCCCGGTATCAGTTCAAGTGCGGTGTTGGAAGCCTTGCTGAGCGTCTTGCCCATCGATCGATTCGAAACTCCCAGTGCATGGACCATGCAGGTGGTCGGCGAGCCTCTGGCTGTGCCTGTTCCCGTGCAGGAATTTAGAAAGGCCTTGTTGCAGCAAGGGGAGGCTGCGCCTGTCGATTTGGAGCGATTTGTTTTTTATGCCCAAGCCCGGACTGCACGATTGATTGTGCAAACTGGGGACCTTAGAAAATACGCCAATGTCTTGCTTCGCAAGGGTGTCATTGCCTGCGACTGATGGTATGAATTGCGCGCCACCCAAACTCTCATTGCGCGCACGCGCCTATGAAAATTTCCGCCAACAAATTCTGAAGGCCAACGTGGTACCAGGGCAATTTGTTTCACAAAGAGAACTCACCCAGTTGTTGGACATGCCATTGGGAGCTGTTCGAGAACTGATCCCAAGGCTTGAAGCCGAGGGTTTGCTGCGCACAGTTCCTCAGAGAGGTTTGCAAATTGCGCATGTTGATCTGAGCCTCATTCACAATGCTTTTCAATTGCGGGGCATGCTCGAACGAGAAGCAGCCTTGCATTTTGTGAAAACGGTCAGTGATGTTGATTTGCAGTCAATTGAGCAGTCTCATTTGGCCATTGTGAACAGCGCTCAAACAGGGCAGATCACAGACGAACTGTTGGCCGAGGCAACCTCGGTAGACTGGGGCTTGCATGACCTCATGATCGACACCATGGGGAATGAGTTAATTTCTCAAACCTACCGCATCAACAGCCTTCGGGTTCGATTGATTCATTTGGAGAGATCCACTTTGTCGGCTGAAATTCTGTTGCCTGCCATGCAGGAGCATTTGAATCTCATTGCTGCGCTGAAGGCCCGAGACGCGGCACTTGTCGCACAACATTTGGCCTTCCACATTCACAGTGCGCACCAGCGCATTCTGGGACAAGACAGGCGCGTGCAAGTCGAACAGACTGACAAGCACTTGAACCTTCATTTCTCTTCAAACCTACAAACGGAGTTTTCTTGAGCACACCCTTGACCAATGTACGCAATGCCTTTCATGGCATTTGGCCTGCCATGTTGACGCCCCTGGATGCCTCTTTGAACATCGATCACGCGAAAATGGCGGCACATGCCAAGGCCTTGATCAAGTCAGGGTGTGGTGGCGTCACTATTTTTGGCACCACCGGCGAAGGCCCTTCTTTCTCATTGCGCGAACGAAAAGAAGCGCTGGAAAAATTGATTGAGAAGGGTGTACCCGCAGAGCGCATCATTGTTTCAAGCAGTTGTGCGGCTTTGGTAGAAACCACTGAACTTTCCCAGCATGCGGTCGATCAGGGTGTGCATGGGTGTTTGATGTTGCCCCCTTTCTTTTTTAAAGGAATCAGCGATGAGGGTGTGGTGAATGCTTATGCACAAGTCATCGATGGGGTGAACCGCAGCAACTGGCGTCTCTACCTGTATCACATACCCCAAGTCATTGCTGTGTCGCTTTCACATGCTGTGATCACAGAGTTGGTTCGCCGTTATCCCAGTATCATTGTGGGGATCAAAGACAGCGGGTGCGATCAGGCCCATTCTGTGAGCTTGGCAAAGGCTTTCATGCCACCTCTCACGGTGTATGTCGGTTTTGAGCCTGACCTCACGACCATGGGCCCATTGGGTAGCACGGGCGCCATCAGCGGTTTGGCAAATTTCATGCCGCGTGTGGTGCATCGAATGGTGCTGGCGTCCAATGCCCCCAATACAGCCCATGATGCGAAGCGCATTCAAGACATCTTGGAACTGCTCAAGCCGCATTCGTTGATGCCTGCCCTCAAAGGGGTGATGGCCGCTTTGAGCCATGACGACACTTGGCTGCGTGTGCGAGCCCCCTTGGTTGCCATGACACCCGGTGTGTATGCTAAATTTGCCGAAGAAGTCAGTGCATTCAAAATTGACCCCTCTCACGAATAACTTTTTTATTTATCCACTCCAAGGAGACAGCTGTGAAATCTACAAAAATTTTCCGTCGTAACTTGCTTGCCGCATGTATTTCTGCGGTTGCCCTTTGTGGCGTCTTGGGTGTTAGCACTCAAGCCATCGCGCAAGCCAAAATACCCATGCGCATTTCCACCCCCGCTGTGCCCGATGATTGGCACGCCAAAATGTGGACGGTGTTCAAAGATAATTTGGACAAATCTGCTGCCAATCAGTTTGATGTTCAGATCAATTTGAATGCGTCACTGTTCAAGCAAGGCACAGAGCCTGCTGCGATGGCTCGCGGCAACTTAGAGTTGTCTTCTATTTCTGCCTTTGACATTGCCAAGTTAGTCCCCGATTTTTCCATCTTCACCGCTGGTTATGTGATTCGTGATCCTGCGCATCAACAAAAAGTTTTCAGCGGACCGATCGGTGAAAGTCTTTTCAAAAATGTGTCGGAAAAAATGGATGTCACCATTTTGTCCACAGTCTATTTGGGCACAAGACAGGTCAATTTGCGCGATGTTCGCAATGTCAAAACGCCTGCCGATTTAAAAGGTGTCAAGTTGCGCATGCCGGGTACCAAAGAGTGGTTGTTCTTGGGTGAAGCCTTGGGAGCTACCGCCACACCATTGGCCTTTGGTGAAGTTTATTTGGGTTTGAAAACTGGCACCATCGATGGACAAGACAATCCACTGCCCACAGTGCGCGCTGCCAAATTTTATGAAGTCACCAAACAGCTGGTCTTGACCAATCACTTGGTGGATGGCATTTTCATTGCTATTTCAAACAAGACTTGGAATGCACTCACGCCGGCACAAAAGCAAAACGTGAAAGCGGCAGCTTTGGCCGCTGCGCAATACAACAATGAAAACCGAATCAAAGAAGAAGGTCAAATTGTTGATTTCTTCAAGAAGGAAGGTCTGCAGGTCACAACACCCGATTTAGAGGCCTTCCAAAAGTCAGTTCAAGACACTTACGCCAAGTCTGAATATGCCAAAACATGGCCCACTGGTTTGCTCGACAGCATCAATAAAACACGTTGATTGTGAAGGGCTTGAAGTGGTTTAAAAAAGCTGCCGACTTGTTCGGCGGCTTCATGTTTCTGTGTTTGTTCTTGACCTTCCTGGTTCAGATCACAGCCCGTTTTGGATTCAACCGACCCTTGCCTTGGTCGGATGAATTGGCTGTCATCCTTTACATCTGGGTCATCTTGTGGGCTGCGGCTTTCATGGTTCCTGAAAAAGAGCAGGTGGTCTTTGATCTCATTTGGAACAGTGTCGGTCGAGAGTCCAGGCGCTGGATGCGCATTGTGGGTCATGCCATGGTGGGCGGCTTAGCGCTGGTTGCAATTCCCGCTAATTGGGATTACGTTCACTTCATGGCCCGAGAATCATCTCCTGTGCTGAGCATCTCTTTTCAATGGGTGTTTTTGCCATTCGTCCTGCTGCTCATTGCACTGGTTGTGAAAAGTGCATGGGCTATTTGGGGCGCCATGCGAGGTGAGGGCCTAGAGGCTCAAGGGATTTCAGGATGAGCATGGCGCTTTATGCCTTGGTGGCAGTGGTGGTGGTTGGCATGTTGCTGCGCATGCCCATTGGGTTCTCCATGTTGATGGCCGGTGTGGCTTATCTGTTGGTGAAAGGCCAAGACCTCGGCTTGGTGGCAGAGCAAGTGAGCAATGGTCTTTACAACAGCTACGTGTTGTTGGCCGTTCCGCTCTTTGTGTTTGCCGCCAACATCATGAACGCAGGTACCGTGAGCGAGCGAATATTTGATTTCTGCCGAATTTTGGTGGGCCGCATGCGCGGTGGTTTGGCGCAGGTCGATATTTTGGTCAGCGTTATTTTTTCAGGGATGAGTGGCAGTGCCATTGCAGATGCAGCGGGCCCTGGTTTGGTCACCATCAAGCAAATGCTCAAAAAACCTGAATATTCACCAGGTTTTGCGGGTGCCGTGGTGGTGGCCAGTGCCACCTTGGGTCCAATCATCCCGCCCTCAATTCCCATGGTCATTTATGCACTGGTTTCCGGTGCCTCCGTGGGTGCTTTATTTTTGGGTGGGGTCGTTCCTGGTCTTTGCATGACGGTGCTCATGATGACCGTTGTGCACTTCATCGCCACCAAACGCAACATGCCTCGTGAAGATCCTATTCCCCTCAAGGAGTGGCCGGCTATTTTGTTCAGAGGTGCCTTGCCATTGTCCATGCCCATTGTGCTTTTGGGCGGTATTTACTCTGGTGCTTTCACTCCCACTGAAGCCGCAGCGGTCGCCGCTTTGCATGCCTTGGTGTTGGCAGCGTTTGTTTTTAGAGCCTTGAGTTGGCGAGCGTTTTGGGGTGTGGTGCTTGAATCCACACGCTCCAGTGCGGTCATCACCATCATTTTGGCGGGCTCGTTCATGTTGAATTACGCATTTACCTCTGAGGGTGTGCCACAAGGCATGGCTGCATGGGTCGACAGCTTGAATTTGAGTCGATTGCAATTCTTGTTCATGGTCAACGCCTTGTTTTTGATCTTAGGCTGCTTTCTTGATGTTTCAGTCTTGCTTTTGGTGTTTGTGCCGATGCTCTTGCCTGCAGCCAAACTCTTGGGCGTTGACCTGGTTCACTTTGGTGTTCTGGTGGTGCTGAACATGATGATTGGTCTCATACACCCTCCGTTTGGCATGTTGCTCTTTGTCACCAAGGCGCTTACCGGCATTCCCATTGGCGACATGATGCGAGAAGGTTGGATGTTCTTGGTCATGTTGTTGGGATTGTTGATCGCCATGACCATTTTTCCCGAAATTGTTTTGTGGTTGCCTCACACCATGGGCTATGGGGTCAAAGGCGCTGGCTGATGTCAATTGGGAATTCTAGGCCCTCAGTGGTTTGCATTGCGAGTTGGAATGTCGACCTCATAGCCTACATTGAGCAGCCCCTGCGCCGCGGCGAAACCCAATTGGCCCCTCAATTTGAACGACTGCCCGGCGGTAAGGGAAGTAACGCTGCCATTGCGGCGGCCCGAATGGGTGCCGAGGTGGGCTTGATTGCAAGAGTGGGGGGTGACGATTTTGGCTTGATGGGTTTAGATCTTTGGCAAAAAGAAGGCATTCACAGCCAGTATGTGGTGCGAGGCCAAGATGAAATGAATGGCACGGCACTCATTTTGGTTTATGCGGATGGCGACAATTCCATTGCTGTGTATCCCGGCGCAGGCGCAGGTTTGTCCACAGACCACGTATTGGCAGCACAAGACATGTTGGCCAACGCCAAGGTGGTCATGGCCTCCTGTGAAGTTCCTTTGCCTGCCACTCAAATGGCATTTGAAATAGCCAAAAAATCGGGTGTTCAAACGCTCCTGAATCCAGCGCCCGCTGTGCCAATGCCAGATGCACTGTGGCCCTTAATTGATGTGCTGACACCTAACGAGGAAGAATTGTTGCAGTTGGCCAATGAGGGAGATGTCCACACGGCTGCGCGTCAATTGCTCGAGCGAGGTGTAGGCGCTGTGGTGGTCACTTTGGGGCCTCAAGGCTGTGCTTTGTTTCGCCTCCATCAGTCTGAGATTCGAACAGCGGGCCATGACATGAAGGTGAAGGACACCATCGGCGCAGGCGACACTTTCACAGGCGCCCTGGCCGCGCAACTCTCGATGGGGTCCGCATGGCATGAGGCGCTTCAATTCGCCAATGCAGCGGCAGCATTGTCGACACTAGCGCATGGTGCTGTGAGTGCCATGCCTCGTCGATCGGTGGTTGAAAATTGGTTGGTACAAATGCTTCGGGCTTGAGTCTGGCAGGGTTAAACGAGTTGCCCAGAGGTCAGCAATGCTTTGACGTCACTGTCTCCTCCTAACAGGACACCGTCTGCGAATACCATGGGGAACGTGGGCCATCCCGTCCAGAGTTTCAAGGCATTTCGCTTTCGCCAATCGCTGAAATAGCTGCCATATTCCAAATAATGATGTTCAATTTTGGCTTGATGAAGTCGCTTGCGGGTGGCACTGCACACGGGGTTTTGCCGCATGCCCACAACCACCACGTGATGTTGAGACAGTGCAGTTTGAACCTCCTCCACGGTGTCTCTGTGATGTGAAGCGATGAGATGTTGGATGGCTGGATGAATTTTGGATTCATCTAAAATATGTCTTGGCATTTGCATTCCTATGAGGTGAAAGTGGGTTTTTAAATTAACGTTGAAGGAGTAAGCCTGATTCTGAAAAAATGACAAGGTCTTCTGGTTAGAAGGATAATCTCATGAATTCAGATCTGACTTGCATTGAATGTCAGCCAACGGTCATTTTCCAACGCGTAACATCATGAACTATCAGACCCTTGAAGACGCCATCGGTAACACGCCTCTTGTGAGATTGCAGCGCATTGCAACTGAAGTCATGGCCCCTAGAGCCAACCTGATTTTGGGAAAACTAGAAGGCAACAATCCTGCGGGTTCTGTCAAAGACCGGCCTGCTGTTTCCATGATCAAGCGAGCAGAAGAACGGGGCGAGATTAAACCAGGCGACACGCTCATCGAGGCCACTTCGGGTAACACGGGCATTGCCTTGGCCATGGCAGCTGCCATCAAGGGCTACCGAATGATCCTCATCATGCCTGAAGATTTGTCAATTGAGCGTGCGCAAACCATGAAAGCGTTTGGTGCAGAACTTATTTTGACACCGAAGAGCGGCGGTATGGAATATGCACGCGATCTTGCTGACAACATGGCTGCACAAAGCAAAGGTCGAATCCTCGATCAGTTTTCCAATCCAGACAATCCTCGAATACATTACGAAACCACTGGACCTGAAATTTGGGCTCAAACAGGTGGTGAAGTCACCCACTTCGTCAGCGCCATGGGGACCACAGGAACCATCACGGGAGTTTCGCGATTTCTCAAAGAAAAAAATCCCAAAATTCAAATTGTGGGTGCCCAGCCTACTGAAGGCTCACGCATCCCTGGCATACGCAAGTGGCCACAAGAGTATCTGCCCAAAATTTACAACCCCATCCATGTCGATGAATTGATTGACGTGAGCCAGGACGACGCTGAAGACACCTGCCGGCAATTGGCCCGAGAGGAAGGTTTGTTTGCAGGTATTTCAGCGGCAGGCGCCTGTTGGGTTGCGCAGCAAATCGCAGCGCGCGAAAAAAATGCAACCATCGTGTTTATCGTATGCGATCGCGGTGATCGTTACCTTTCTACTGGAGTGTTTCCCGCATGATTGAATATCGTTTTTGCCCATGCTGTGGTGCAGCACTTTCTTGGTTGGCTCAGATGGAAGACGGCGGTGAAAAACTGCGTCTGCGTTGCACCGCGTGTGAATTCACCCATTGGAACAATCCAACCCCTGTTTTGGCAGGCATTGTGCAAGTTGGCAATCAAATTTTGCTCGCTAGAAATGCCGCATGGACAGGCCGTAAATTTGCATTGATCACGGGTTTCATGGAGGCTGCTGAAACGCCCGAAGAGGGCATCTCTCGAGAGATCAAAGAAGAAACTAATTTAGACGTCAGTGCCTTGAAATTGATTGGTGTATATGACTTCCAGCGAATGAACCAAGTGATCATCGCCTACCACGCTGTGGCGTCAGGCAATGTGAAGTTGTCACCCGAATTGGCCGAGTATCAGATGTTTAATTTCGATGAACTCGTGTGCTGGCCTGCTGGAACAGGTTATGCATTGGGTGATTGGCTTCGAACTCAAGGCATCGAGCCCAAATTCATGACTTGGGAAGAACGAGATGCCCAAGGTCGAGTTGCTTCTTGATGCGCCAGCCAGAAAAATTAAACTATCACGGAGACGGTATGAGCTTAGCGTTTGACATGGAGTTGGACACTTGTGGGCTGAATTGCCCCTTGCCCATTTTGAAAGCCAAAAAGTCATTGACGGCCATGCAGTCGGGGCAGGTTCTGAAGGTGCTGTCCACCGACCCTGGCGCACCTCGAGATTTTGAGGCATTTGCAAAACAAACGGGCAATGAATTGATGTTGCAAGAAACCGATGGCGATCGTTTTTTGATTTGGATGAAGCGTCGCTGAACTTCAGCGGATGCGAATCAAATGCTATAGCTTCAGGGTCTTCAAATAAGCCCTGAAGGACTGGCCTACTTGAGGGTGTTGCAATGCCAATTCCACGGTAGCTTCTAAGAAGCCTTCCTTGCTGCCGCAGTCGTAGCGCTTGCCTTCATATTCAAAGGCATACACCGATTCACGCAACATCAGTCGCGCAACGGCATCAGTGAGTTGAATTTCTCCGCCAACGCCAGTGGGTTGATTTCTAATTTCCTCAAAAATTGCAGGCGTCAAAATATAGCGTCCCGCAACACCCATGCGCGAGGGGGCCACATCGGGATTTGGTTTTTCGACAATCTTTTCAATGTGAATGAGTTGTTGGCCAGCGGGCTGTCCAGCCACGATGCCATAGCGTTTAACTTGGTCTGCAGGAACCTCTTGGACAGCCAGTATGGAAGCACCCTGTTGTGCATAGGCTTTGACCATTTGCGCCATGACGGAGGCTCCCCCCTCTTGTCCGACCATCAAGTCATCGGCCAACAACACTGCAAAGGGCTCGTTGCCCACCAAGGCTTCAGCGCACAACACTGCATGGCCGAGTCCCAGGGAGCGAGGCTGGCGCACATAAGCGCAGACCATGTCTTCGGGTTGAACTGAACGAACCAACGCCAGTAGCTCATCCTTGTGAGCGGTTTCAAGCTCGGTTTCCAACTCATAAGCGGTGTCAAAGTGATCTTCGATGGCGCGCTTGCTTCGACCGGTTACAAAAATCATGTGACGAATACCCGCGGAGTAGGCTTCTTCTACGGCATATTGAATCAGCGGTTTGTCCACCACAGGGAGCATCTCTTTGGGCGCGGCCTTGGTCGCTGGTAGAAATCGAGTTCCCAATCCTGCGACTGGAAAGACTGCTTTGCGGATGTGGGACTGTGCGCTCATTTGGATCTCTCGAAGGGTTGATTTCAAATTGAAACTAACAGATTCATTTGACAAGCATATTTCAAGTTCGGGACTGCGTTGTTTCTAGCTGCCGCAATTGAGATTGAAGCTTGGTCAAGGTGGCTTCAAAATCAGTCACGCGTTTCCGCTCTTGGTCAATCACGGCTGGCGGTGCTTTGGCCACAAAGGCTTCATTGCTGAGCTTGCCATGGGCCTTGCCGATTTCACCTTCAAGCCTTGCCACCTCTTTGCTGAGGCGAATCTTTTCTGCGGCGACATCGACTTCCATGAACAAGCACAGACGGGCTTCGCCTACCACGGCCACGGGTGCTGCAGCTGCAGCTTTTGTCCAATCTGCTTCATTGTCAAAAATTTTGACTTCGTTCAGTTTGGCCAAGGCTTGCAACACGGGACCAGCAGTCTTCATGAAGTCTGAATCGCCCAGCACAAACAAAGGCAATTTGGTGGCAGGTGAAACACTCATCTCACCGCGCAAATTACGACAAGCATCAACCCAATTTTTTAGCTTTGCGACATGGGCTTCGGCGACTTCATCAATGCGATCAGGTTGTGAAACGGGGTAAGCAGCAATGCTGACGGATGGCCCCGCACGGCCCGCTACTGGCGCTACTTTTTGCCACAATTCCTCCGAGATAAACGGCGTAATAGGGTGAACCAAACGAAGAATGGTTTCTAAGGTGCGAATAAGTGTGCGACGTGTGGCGCGCTGCTGAGATGCATCTCCGGTATTGATTTGCACCTTGGCAATTTCCAAATACCAATCACAGAATTCGTTCCATACAAAGTCATAAATGACATTCGCCACATTGTCCAAACGGTACTCGGCAAAGCCTTTGGTCACATCGGCTTCTACACGTTGAATTTTTGAAGTGATCCAGCGATCGGCTTGGCTGAAGCTCATGTAGCCATGGGCAGGGCCTCCCACTGCACATTCGGCCTTGGTGTGTTCTTTAAGGCCGCAATCTTGACCTTCACAGTTCATGAGAACAAAGCGTGTGGCATTCCAAAGTTTGTTGCAAAAGTTTCGATAGCCTTCACAACGTTTGCTGTCAAAGTTAATGCTTCTGCCCAAGGATGCCAAGGCTGCAAAAGTGAAGCGCAAAGCATCGGCACCGTAAGCAGGAATACCTTCTGGGAATTCTTTTTGCGTGTTCTTTCGCACCTGGGGAGCGGTCTCGGGTTTGCGCAAACCCAGCGAACGTTTTTCCAGCAAGGGTTCTAAGGAAATGCCATCGATCAAGTCTACAGGGTCAAGCACATTGCCTTCAGACTTGCTCATTTTCTTGCCTTGAGCATCGCGCACCAAGCCATGGATATAGACGTGTTTGAAAGGGACGCGACCTGTAAAGTGCGTGGTCATCATGATCATTCGAGCGACCCAGAAGAAGATGATGTCGTAGCCTGTGACCAATACCGATGAGGGCAAGTACAAGTCGTAGTCTTGTGTTTTTTCAGTGCCGGCAGTGTCTGATGCGCTTAAAGCTTCGGGCCAGCCCATGGTGGAGAAGGGCACCAGTGCTGACGAATACCAGGTGTCAAGCACATCCTCATCGCGCTTGAGTTTTTTGCCGGGGCCATTGGCATCTGCTTGGGCTTGTGCTTCAGCTTCTGACTTGGCCACATACACATGACCTTCTTCGTCGTACCAGGCAGGAATTTGATGGCCCCACCAAAGTTGACGTGAAATGCACCAGTCTTGAATGTTGTTCATCCACTGGTCGTAGGTGTTGACCCAGTTCTCGGGCACAAAACTCACTTGGCCGGAGTGCACCGCGTCAATGGCTTTTTGCGCAATGCTCTTGCCTGTTGGATCTTGAGGACTGACCTTGTTGACGGCTACAAACCACTGGTCTGTGAGCATAGGCTCCACCACCTGTCCGGTGCGCGCGCAAATGGGCAGCATCAGTTTGTGAGGCTTGATTTCAACCATCAGACCTTGCACTTCCAAGTCTTTGATGACGGCTTTCCGAGCCACAAAGCGGTCCATGCCTTGGTAGGCTTTGGGACCATTCTCGTTCACGGCTGCTGTGAGCGTAAAGATGGTGATCAGGGGCAGGTTGTGACGCATGGAGCATGCGTAGTCATTGGCATCGTGAGCGCCAGTGATCTTCACGCATCCAGAGCCAAATTCACGGTCGACAAAGTCGTCCGCAATGATCGGGATCTGACGATCGCACAACGGCAGATCTACTTTTTTGCCGATCAAATGTTTGTACCGATCGTCTTCGGGGTGAACGGCTAAGGCACCATCGGCCAACATGGTTTCAGGACGGGTGGTGGCAATGGTCATGCCTTTTTGCATCTCGCCGTCAATGAGCTGAGGGCCGTCTGCGAACGGGTACAAGATGTAATGCATCTTGCCGTCGGCTTCGGTGTTTTCTACTTCCAAATCGGACACCGCACTTTGCAACACTGGATCCCAGCTGACCAAACGCTTGCCACGGTAAATGAGGCCTTGCTCGTACAGATGCACGAAAGTTTCGGACACTACTTTGGACAACTTGTGGTCCATGGTGAAGTACTCGCGCGTCCAGTCCACGCTGTCACCCATGCGGCGCATTTGCTCGGTGATGGTATTGCCCGATTGTTCTTTCCACTCCCACACTTTGGAGACAAAGTTTTTGCGCGCTTCAGCGGGTGTAGGGCCCATGTCATGCCGGCTGATGCCTTGGCCTTGCAATTGGCGCTCCACCACAATTTGTGTGGCGATGCCCGCGTGGTCGGTACCTGGAATCCAGGCAGTGTTGAAGCCCATCATGCGGTGGTAGCGTGTGAGGCTGTCCATGATGGTTTGGTTGAATGCATGGCCCATGTGCAGAGTGCCAGTCACATTGGGGGGTGGCAATTGAATGGCAAAACTGGGCGCGTCTGCTTGAGGCTGTTGACTGCCTCGATGGCCTGCAATGCCATAGCCGCGTTTTTCCCACTCAGGACCCCAGTGAGCCTCTAGTGCAGCGGGCTCAAAGGACTTCGACAGGCTTTCAAGGCCGGGTTGCTGGATCGCGGAGATGGACTCGTTGCTCATGGGCTGGGTATTGAGAGATTGCCAAGTGGCAATGTCATGAAAGGACTAAAGCCATCATTTTACTGGGCTAGCACCCAGTTTTCGAGGGTCAAAACAGGATAGGGCTTAGTTCTTTGCCGATTCAATGCAATCTCGGAGAATTGTCGCATCCCCAACCTGATTCGCCAATAGCAAAATAAGCCGCATATTGAGTTGCTCCGATTGCTCTGCGCTGAGGCCGTCATGCGCATTCAGCAATTGCTCATAAAAGCCATCGGCGTCTAGGAAGTTCAGTTCTGTTTTCATCGTAGTGAGTCCGAATTGAATCAAAGGCACAAAGAAGTGGCCACAGCGGCAATCAAATCGCCGTTCACACCTTTGCCGGTGTCTGCCAAATAACCATCGGGTCGAATCAAGGCCCACCCACCCACTGGCACTGTTGTGCATGCGCTTTGCAAATACCCTTGCTTGTCCCAAATATGCTCGCGGGCTTGTGCGCTGTCGCCTTTGGCAAGAACTTGCACGCATCGGACCGGTAGGCCAGAGGCGCTCAGCTCTTGAAGTCGATTGAGCGACGCTTGGGATTGCTTGCCAAAAACCAAAATCAGCAAGCTGCCATCAGCCCATTGCAACAGGTCATTCAGTGCCCCCGTTTTGCCTGGACCCCATTGGATCTTCACGTTTTGCACAGAACTTCCACCGTTCGCACCACAGACCCTAGAACCTCGGTAAGTGTTGGCAATTGCCATCCGGCCTGTGTTGACCAAGGATCTTGCAAATGGAAACTGCTTGGCCAAGCTGATGGTGGCTTTTCTAAAGGCGCGTTCAATGCCGTCCGAAGGTCTTAAAAATCGGGCTGTGCGGCGCGTGACTTTGACATTTTCTTGCGCAGCTTCAAGACGCTCATCGTTGTAACTTTCAAGCAACTCTTCGGCTGCATGTCCGCGCAGCACAGCGGCCAGTTTCCAAGCTAAATTGTCAGCATCAGCCACGCCTGTGTTGCCACCGCGTGCGCCAAAGGGATTCACAATTTTGGCAGTGTCACCCATGAAAAACACACGGCCCATGCGCAAGGTGTTCAGACACTGACTTTTGTAGGCATAAGGGCCGACCCATACAATGTTGACCCTCACGTCCGTGCCAAACTGACGCTCTAAGCGTTCGCGTACCACGTCTTCTCGGCTGATGTACGCAGCATCAGCGTTGGGTTCCATTTGATAGTCAATGCGCCAGACATCATCTGCCATGAGGTGCTGCCAAACCGCTCTGTTTTCATTAAAGGGGGCTTCAATCCAGGTGTGTCGCTCTGTGGGCGGGTGTTTGTCAAAACGCACATCGGCAATGCACCAACGGTCATCGCCTCTTTTGCTTTCCATGCTCACGCCCGTCCAAGCGTGAAAGGGCGTGTGGGAACCCGTCGCATCAATCACATGGTCGGCTTGCAGTTGGTAGGTGCCCTCGGGCGTTTCTACGCTGAGGGTTGCAAAGTTTTTGTTTTGTTGGAAGCCCGTCACGCGCGATTGCCAACGCAAATCGACATGCCCCAGCGCTTGAGTGCGTTCAACCAAATAGCCTTCGATGTAAAACTGTTGAATGTTGATGAAAGCAGGTTGCTCTGAAAGACTGAAATTACTTTGTTGTTTGAGGTCAAAGTTGTAGACCTCATCATTGCCTGCAAACGTTCGTCCCACACTCCACTGAATCCCTTTTTGGGCAATGCGCTCAAATACCCCCAGCTTTTGAAAAATTTCGAGTGATTTTTGGGTGTAACAAATGCCGCGCGAAGACGCGCCCTTCACCCCGACGGTATTGTCTTCGTCCAAGAGAACGGCTTTGATGCCCAGGTTGGCCAGGGCGCAAGCCAAAGTCAGACCTGTGATACCGCCCCCCACAATGACCACCGCATGACGCAAAGTTTTGTTTTGAACCAATTCAGGAGGTGTCACAAAAGGATATTCAGGCAGGGTGTAACCCGTTCCTTGGGTGAACTCGTAGCCATTGGTGAATTGAACGTCTTGAAAGGAGGATTTGTTCATAGTTTCAACGCATGCCAATCTTCACATTGCCAAAAACCGATTGTGCTTCTCGGGGCAAGCAGCGCCAATATTGCTCGCTGGCTTGCACCACGCCGCCCAATTCGGCAGCCGCTTGCCATGCCCACCGAGGATTGAACAAGAAGGCTCTGGCAAGTGCAACCAGGTGCGCATCGCCACGTTGCAATATCGCCTCGGCTTGTTGAGCCTGCGTAATTAAGCCCACAGCAATGGTGGGCAGACCGGATTTCTCTTTCACTGTCTTGGCAAATGGCACTTGGTATTCAGGGCCAATTGCAATTTTTTGTTGAGCGGCAACCCCGCCCGAGGAAATATGAACAAAGTTAGCGCCGGCATCTTTCAGGCGCACAGACAAGTCTGCTGTTTCTTCAGGGTTCCAGCCGCCTTCGACCCAATCCGTGGCCGAGAGCCGAATGCCCAAAACACCATTGAACTGAGCGCGTACGGCATCAAAAATATCTCGAATAAATCGCGTTCGATTTTCAAAAGGGCCGCCATAGGCATCGGTTCTTTTGTTTGAAATGGGCGATAAAAATTGATGCAATAAATAGCCGTGAGCTGCATGCAGCTCAACCATTTCAATGCCCATGGATTGCGCACGCTGGGCCGTTTGAACAAAAGAATTTTTGATGTGCTCAAGCCCTGCAGCATCCAATTCTGTAGGCGGTAGTTCGGTGGTCAAATGCGCTAAAGCACTTGGGGCCAAGGCTTGCCAACCTTCATGTGCTGCGTCGAGCAGTTGCCCGCCATGCCAAGGGGCAGCGCTCGAGGCCTTGCGGCCTGCATGGCTAATTTGAATGGCAACCGGCACATGGGGTGCCAGTTTTCGGGCGCGACTCAATTTGTCGTCTAAAGCTTCTGCAGTGGCGTCATCCCACAAACCCAAACAGCCTGGGCTAATTCGGCCCTCTTCGTTCACGGCGGTGGCTTCCAGAATGACCAAGCCTGCACCACTGTTGAGCAACGAAGTCCAGTGGGCCAGATGCCAATCGGTGGCCTTGCCATGATTGGCTGAATACTGGCACATGGGCGCAATCACGATGCGATTGGCCAATTTAAGGGGGCCCTTGGGGGCGGGAAGTTGGTACTCGGAAAATAGAAGGCTCATGATCTTTTGCTTTAAGTGGGACGTCGGAACGGAGGACACCATGAAAATTGGGACAATTTGAGGCTAATGCCTTTGCCTGCAAAGTACTGTCACCTGCAAGATAATTGAGGCATTAAAGGATTTTGCACATGCTGCTTCTACTGTCTCCTGCTAAATCGTTGGATTACGACTCCCCAGCGGAGGGGGTGCCCCACACCTTGCCTCAATTTGTCTCTCAATCTGCAGAATTGATAGAGGTATTGAAACATAAAACGCCTGCCCAAATTTCTGAATTAATGGATTTGAGTGACAACTTGGCTGCTTTTAATGTGGCCAGATATGAAGCCTGGCGGCCTAAATTCAGCGGTAAAAATTCAAAACAGGCTGTATTGGCTTTCAATGGCGACGTTTATGACGGCCTAGATGCTAAGACCTTAAAGCCCAAGGACCTTGAGTGGGCGCAAGACCACCTTTGTATTTTGAGTGGTTTGTATGGGGTATTGCGTCCCTTAGATTGGATGCAACCCTATCGCTTGGAAATGGGCACGGCCCTGACCAATCCGCGTGGCAAAAATCTGTACCAATTTTGGGGCGCTAGCATTGCGCAGCATCTCAACGCGCAGTTGGCAAAAGAGAAAGCGCCTGTGGTCATCAATTTGGCCTCACAAGAGTATTTCAAGGCAGTGGATCAAAAGGTTTTGAAGGCGCGAGTGGTGGAGTGTGTGTTTGAAGAATACAAAGGCGGCAAGTACAAAGTGATCAGTTTCTTTGCCAAGCGCGCGCGCGGATTGCTGGCGCGGTATGCCATTCAGAAACACATTCAAATTCCAGAAAAGTTAAAAGAATTCAATTTGGAAGGCTATGTGCATGCAGCCTCTGAGTCTGATGTCAATCGGTGGGTTTTCCGTCGACGTGAAAAAGGTGCGGTATGAACCAGCCAGAGCAATCTCAGCTGGGCAAAAACAGTACCTATGTCGATCAATACGATGCATCCTTGTTGTTCCCTATGCCACGTGCTGTGAAGCGCGAAGAGTTGGGTATTCAAGGTGAGCCTATTTTCTTGGGTGCAGACTTGTGGACAGCGTTTGAGCTCTCATGGCTCAACTTGAAGGGCAAGCCGCAGGTGGCCATTGCGCACATCACGGTACCCGCGGAAAGCACACACATCATTGAAAGCAAGTCTTTCAAGCTTTACTTGAACAGCTTTAATGCCACACAATTTGTAGACGCGAAAGCAGTGCGTGATTGCATGCGTGAAGACCTTGACACGGCTTTATGGCATGGCGACAAAATCCTTGCCCGATGTGGCGTCAAAATACTGCTGCCTGACGAGTTTGACAAAGAGCCTGTGCATGAATTGGATGGTCTCAACCTCGACCGCATGGACATTGAGTGCACTCACTATCAGCCAGCGCCAGATTTGCTCAAGGCGCAACACAATGAGGCGCCTGTTACGGAAACATTGGTGAGCCACTTGCTCAAAAGCAATTGTTTGGTGACAGGTCAACCCGATTGGGGGAGTGTTCAAATTTCCTACACGGGCGATCAAATCGATCAGGCAGGATTGCTTCAGTACATTGTGAGCTTTCGAAATCACAACGAGTTTCATGAGCAATGCGTGGAGCGCATTTTCATGGACATTTGGACCCGCTGCAAACCTCTAAAGCTCTCTGTTTATGCGCGTTACACAAGGCGTGGTGGTTTGGACATCAATCCTTGGCGCACCAGTCATCCGCAATCAGCTCCTTCTAATATTCGCACGGCGCGTCAATGATTGGAAGGCGTGCCATCCAGTGCGCAACCTGCTCATTCATCGTCAGTGAAAAGCAATAGAGTTTGGCCATTGGGACTGGCCTCGTTGAGTTCAGGCTTGGACGATGATTGCAAACTATAGCCAGACTTGGCTTCAGGTATCGCCCCGTGTTTGACCAAAGACCCAACGCGGACGCCCAGCAGCCTGAGCTTGCGCGATAAATCTACACGCTTTAAACACACACCTGCAAATTTTCGAATCTCTTTGGCATCTTGTGTGTAAAAGGTGAGAGTTTGATCGCGCGTCACGCTTTTGAAATTGTCATAGCGCAGTTTGATGCCGATGGTTTTTCCATCATAGCCCTTGCGTTTTAAATCGTCGGCCACTTGTTGGCAAAGTCTTGTGAACACCTTGCCCAATTCTTCCTTGTCACGCACAGCATGCAAATCAGTTTCGAAAGTGGTTTCACGACTGATGCTGACAGGCTCGCTTTCGGTACTGATGGGGCGGTCGTCACGACCCCAAGCCGCCTCATGCAGCCACGCGCCATAAACTTTGCCAAAGTGCGATTGCAGCCACTGACGTTCAGAAACTGCCAATTGGCCAATGGTCTCAATGCCATGCTGTTGCAGCTTTTCATGTGCTTTAGGACCAACGCCATTGATCTTGCGACAACTCAGAGGCCAGATGGCTGTTTGCAGATCTTCCTCGTGAACAATGGAAATACCGTTGGGCTTGTTGAACTCACTGGCCATTTTGGCAATCAGTTTGTTGGGTGCAACGCCCACAGAGCAGGTCAGTCCAGTGGCTTCAAAAATACATTTTTGAATCAAGCGCGCCAAGACCTTGCCGCCCTCTCGCTGGCCACCGGGTACTTCCGTGAAATCGATGTAAACCTCGTCCACACCTCGGTCCTCCATCAGCGGCGCAATCTCAGTGATGATGCCTTTAAAGACTTTCGAGTAATGCCGATACTGTTCAAAATCGACGGGCAACAAAATGGCTTGAGGGCAGAGTTGGGCCGCTTTCATGAGGCCCATGGCCGAACCTATGCCAAATTGACGCGCCGCATAAGTCGCGGTGGTGATCACGCCGCGCCCGGTGTAGCCTTCAATTCGGGGGAAAAAATCAAGCGGAATTTCAGACAGGTTGTCAGCAGACCAATCGTAATCGGGATGAACTTCACGCAAGCGCGCCAGCACGTCATCTTCTTTGCGCCTGCCGCCGCCAATCACAACAGGCAGGCCTTTGAGTTGGGGGTAACGCAATAACTCGACGGACGCATAGAAAGCGTCCATGTCGAGGTGCGCAATGCGCCGTTTGAGCGGCGACAGCGGTGCTTTGATGTCAGTCACAAACTCAAAGCAAAGAGAGATAATTTATTGAGGAAAAGTACCCGGCAACAAGATACTCTTGTCAACCGTGTCCATTTGCGTGCGACCGCAAAACGCCATCGTCAAATCGAGTTCGTTGTGAATAATTTGCAAGGCCTTTTCAACACCGGGTTGCCCCATGGCGCCAAGGCCGTATAAAAAGGCACGGCCAATGTAGGTGCCTTGAGCACCTAAGGCGCGAGCCTTCAAAACATCTTGACCGCTGCGAATGCCACCGTCCATGTGAACTTCAATTTTTTTGCCCACTGCATCCACAATGGCGGGCAAGGCTTCTATGCTGCTCTGGGCGCCATCGAGTTGGCGTCCACCATGGTTACTGACGATCATGGCATCGGCGCCACTCTCAACAGCCAAGCGAGCATCTTCAACATCTTGAATGCCCTTCAAAATGATTTTGCCGCCCCAACGTTTTTTGATCCATTCCACATCGCCCCAGTTGAGACGCGGATCGAACTGCTGCGCAGTCCAAGCTGACAGGGAACTCATATTTTCAACACCCTTGACGTGACCCACGATGTTGCCAAACTCGCGGCGCGATGTCCCCAGCATGCCCAAAGCCCAACGCGGCTTGGTCGCAATGTTGATCATGTTGGCGATGGTTAATTTGGGTGGTGCCGACAAGCCGTTCTTCAAATCTTTGTGTCTTTGTCCCAAAATTTGCAAATCCAAGGTAATGACCAATGCAGAGCAATTGCCGGCACGGGCGCGTTCAATTAAGCGCTCAATGAAATCTCGGTCCCGCATCACATAAACCTGAAACCAGAAAGGGTGACCGTCAGTGCCTTTGGACACATCTTCAATAGAGCAAATGCTCATGGTTGAAAGAGTGAAGGGAATGCCAAACTTTTTGGCGGCCCTTGCTGCCAATATTTCGCCATCGGCATGTTGCATGCCTGTGAGGCCGGTGGGCGCAATGGCCACTGGCATGGCGACCGGCTGGCCGATCATGGTGCTGGCAGTGCTGCGATTTTCCATGTTGACTGCCACGCGCTGGCGCAATTTGATTTTTTGAAAATCACTTTCATTGGCGCGGTAAGTGCTCTCTGTCCAGGAGCCGCTGTCTGCGTAGTCATAGAACATGCGGGGTACACGCTTTTGGGCCAGTACACGTAATTCTTCAATGGTGGTGATCACGGACATCTTTGATTTCCAATTCTTGTTGTTCTGCTTTAAAGGCACATGTTCGAAATTGTTTAGCTACAGCTGACGCTACCGCAGCCCGACATGGCGACATTCTTGATGACGGAGGGGTCGGCCAGTGTTTCGGTTTCGCTGTCAAAGTTCACAGACTTCAGATGTTGCGCCAATCCTGCATCCATGGAGGCGGCATGCTGTGGAAACCACTCGGCCAAAGCTTCGGCCAAGCGAGAAATCATTTTTGTGTCGCCTTGCACGTAGTGCGCTTCTACCGCGCGCATGGTTTCCAAAATGGTGGCGTGCTGCCCTGCATGGCAGTTTTCTTCGCTAAAACCTGTGGCCACCATCCAGCGATCTTCTTGCGCGAAATGCTCAACGGTGTGATTTAAAAATTTGCGGTACAAATTCAGTTGCTCAGTTTGTGGCGTAAGCAACAAGGCATTCAGCATGGTCACAAACTCTTCGTGCGTGTTGTCCATCCGGTCATCGCCAGTGTGCAAGTCAGCAGACCAGTGAAGACCAGCGGCATAGGGCGATACCGCGTCTTGTTCTGTTTGATTGGTTTCCATGTCAACCTCTTTTTAAAAACCCAAACGCGCATGATGACGCGCAATTTGCAAGCGGACTTGATCTGGCGCAGTGCCACCCAAAGTATTTCGGGCATTCAGCGATCCCACCAAGCTCAGGCATTCAAATACATCTTTTCCAATGGCGGGGTTGAACTTTTGCAGGTTTGTCAAGGGCAACTCACTCAAATCCAAATTTTCTGATTGCGCCGTTTTGACGGCATGTGCCACCACCTCATGTGCATCGCGGAAAGGCAGGCCCTTTTTAACCAAGTAATCGGCCAGATCGGTGGCCGTGGCATAGCCTTTCTTGGCAGCGGCTTGCATGGCCTCGGCATTCACCGTGATACCACCTTCCTTTTTGCCAGACAGCACATTGATTTGCCCTCCGATCATTTCACTGAAAATACGCAAGGTGTCTTTCAGCGTATCGACGGTGTCAAACAAAGGCTCTTTGTCTTCTTGGTTGTCTTTGTTGTAGGCCAGCGGCTGACCCTTCATGAGGGTGATGAGTCCCATGAGGTGGCCTACCACTCGGCCTGTTTTGCCGCGAGCCAATTCAGGCACATCGGGATTTTTTTTCTGCGGCATGATGGAGCTGCCCGTGGTGAAACGGTCGGCAATTTTGACAAAGCCAAAGTTTTGGCTCATCCACAAAATGAGTTCTTCGCTCAAGCGACTGATGTGCACCATGCACAAAGAAGCCGCTGCCGTGAATTCAATGGCAAAGTCACGATCGCTCACACCATCAAGACTGTTTTGGCTGACACACGCTTGGCCATGCTCATCCACCATGCCCAGGCTTTTGGCCACACGCTCACGGTCAAGCGGATACGTGGTACCAGCCAATGCGGCTGACCCCAGAGGCAATCGGTTGGTTCTGCGGCGCACATCTGCCATGCGCTCTGCATCGCGCGCAAACATTTCGACGTAAGCCAAAAGGTGATGCGCAAAGCTAACGGGTTGCGCCACTTGCAAATGCGTGAAGCCAGGCAAGATCACTTCGACATGGTCTTCGGCCACTTCAACCAAAGATCTTTGCAAGTCGTTCAGCAAGGCGCTGATGAGGTCTATCTCGCTGACCAACCACAGGCGCACATCGGTGGCCACTTGGTCATTGCGGCTTCTGCCAGTGTGCAAACGTTTGCCTGCATCACCCACAATTTGTGTCAACCGTGCCTCTATGTTGAGGTGCACATCTTCGAGGTCTAATTTCCAATCGAACTGACCTTTGGAAATTTCATCGGAAATTTGTGACATGCCGCGCTGTATATCGGCAAAGTCTTGTTTGCTGATGATTTTTTGTGCTGCCAGCATGTCGGCATGGGCCAAACTTCCTTGAATGTCCGATTGCCACAGTCGCTTGTCGAAGAAGACACTTGAGGTATATCGCTTCACCAGGTCACTCATGGGTTCAGAAAACAAGGCCGACCAGGCCTGGGACTTTTGATCAAGTTGGTTTTTAGACATTGTCAGATTTTATCGGTTTGCGGGGCTTCTGAAACCCATCGCAAGCCCTTAAGAAAGCCTGAAAAGTCCAAAAAACCCGCGAGGCAGGCCTTAACCCGTATTTCTAAGTCCTGAGGCAATGCCATTGATGGACAAATGGATGCCCCTTTGAACACGTTCATCGGCCTTTCCTTCTCGGTAACGCCGGATCAACTCCACCTGCAAATGATGCAAGGGATCAATGTAGGGAAATCGGTGCCGGATTGACCGCGCCAATGCGGGGTTGTGCTCTAACCGGTGTTTGTCACCCGTGATCAGGCTTAAAACTTCAGCGGTTCGATGCCATTCAGCTTCGATGGTCGTGAAAATTTTCTTACGCAACTTGGCATCAGTCACCAATTCGCTGTATCGCGAAGCCAAGGCCAGATCGCTTTTGGCCAAGACCATGTCCATATTGGACAGCAAAGTTTTGAAGAATGGCCACTGCCTGACCATTTTTTGAAGCAGTGCCAGAGCAGCTTGACGCTCTTTGTCAGTTGGCCTGTCTAAAAAAGCATCGACGGCAGAACCGAAGCCAAACCAACCTGGCAAGGTGAGTCGGCATTGTCCCCAACTGAAACCCCAAGGAATAGCCCGCATGTCTTCAATTTTTTGGCTGGCCTTGCGAGAGGCCGGGCGTGAGCCAATGTTCAGTTCAGCAATTTCTCGTATCGGCGTCGCCCCAAAGAAATATTCATTGAACCCTGGTGTTTCATAAACCAATTTTCGGTAGGCGTCCATGCTGAACTGTGAAAGTTGTGCAGCAGTTTCGAGGAAATTTCGGGGCGCGGTTTTGGTCGGTTGCAACAAGGTCGCCTCTAAGGTTGCCGCCACCAAGGTTTCTAAATGACGTCTGCCGATTTCAGGGTTGGCATATTTCGAGCCAATGACTTCGCCTTGCTCAGTGAGCCTAATTTGACCTCTCACTGTGCCCGGGGGCTGCGCCAAGATGGCCTGATAACTTGGCCCGCCGCCACGCCCCACAGTGCCGCCTCGGCCATGGAACATGCGCAGTTGTATGTTGTGACGATGTGCCAATTGTTCAAAGTCTTCGACCAGCGCTACTTCGGCGCGGTACAACTCCCAATTGCTGGTGAACATGCCGCCATCTTTGTTGCTGTCTGAGTAGCCGAGCATGATGTCTTGCTCGGCCCCCGAGTTTTGAACCAAACTGGCCATGCCAGGCAGGGCGTAAAACTCCCGCATGATCGTTGCAGAGTTTCGCAAATCTTCAATGGTCTCAAACAAGGGCACCACAATCAAGTCGACTGTGGCTTTTTCATCCAGGGTGCCACGCAGCAAACCGACTTCTTTTTGCAGCAGCAACACTTCCAGTAAATCACTGACAGTTTCGGTGTGGCTGATGATGTAGTGCCGAATGGCTTCAGCGCTGTAAGCGCTTCGTGCGTGACGTGCTTCTTCAAAAATTGCAAGTTCGGCAAGGGTGTGAGCAGAGTAAGAAGATCCCGGAATTCGCAAGGGTCTTGCGTCGTTCAGTAGCGTCATCAAGGTGCTGCGTTTTTTCATTTCATCCATTGCAGCGTAATTCGAATCTATTCGGGCGAAGGCCAATAATTCAGTCACCACTTTTTCGTGTTGGTCAGAATTTTGTCTCAAGTCAACTGTGGCCAAGTGGAATCCAAAAACTTCAACGGCACGAATGAGTGGGTGCAAACGTTGATCTGCCAAAGCTTGTGCCTTTTGACCCTTCAAGGAGACCTCAATGACCTTGAGGTCTGAGAGAAATGCTTGGGCATCGGGGTAGGGATTTTGGGGCTCGACGGCATGTCGAGCTGCGTCGCCACCCGTCAAGGCTTTCAGAGTTGCAGCCAACCGCGCGTAGATACCCGTCAAGGCACGCCGATAGGGTTCGTCTACACGGTGTGCGCTGGTATCTGGGGAACTCTCAGCCAAAGCCTTCATAGCGGGGGGGAAGTCCACCAACATGGCCGACAAAGAAAGCTCGCTGCCCAAATAATGCACTTCTGTGAGGTAGTGTCGCAACGCCACTTCTGATTGGCGCTTCAATGCGTGGCGCAGTGTTTGAGCATTCACATTGGGATTTCCGTCCCGATCGCCACCAATCCATTGGCCCATTCTTAAAAAAGGTGCAACAGGATGTTGACCCAGTGCATCTTCTAGAGCGGCGTAAATTTTTGGAATTTCGCGCAAAAAAGTGGACTCGTAGTAGCTGAGTGAGTTTTCTATTTCATCCGCCACAGTGAGCTTTGAAAAACGCAGCAATCGGGTTTGCCAAATTTGCATCACTCGAGCTTGCATGCGCTGTTCATTGGCTGCCAATTCTTTTGGTGTGAGGGCATCTTTGGCGGTATTGACAGCGGCGGCACGCGCTTTGATTTCATCACGTTCGGTTAATAAATTCGCAATGCCTCTTTCGGCACTCAGGATACTTTGCCTTTGAACTTCGGTGGGGTGTGCCGTTAAAACAGGCGAGACAAAACTGTTGGCCAATGTTTGCGAAATCAACTTGGGAGTAATGCCTGCCCACCGAAGACGTTGCAAGGCCACTTCAATGCTGCCTTCTTGCAAATCGCCAATTCGTTCGTGAATGGCGCTGCGCCGAATGTGGTGGCGGTCTTCTGCCAAATTGGCCAAATGGCTGAAGTAGGTGAATCCCCGAATGACACTGACGGCATGGTGACCCGGCAAGCCCTTGAGAAGTTTTTTCAAGGCTTTGTCGGCTTCATGGTCAGCATCTCGCCTAAAAGCTACGGAAAGTTTTCGAATTTTTTCGATCAACTCATAGATTTCTGCACCTTCCTGGTCTCGAATGACGTCGCCCAAAATTCGTCCGAGCAATCGAATGTCCTCGACCAAAGGACGTTCGTTGTTGCGTGAATTGCGTGGGAGAGGGGGAATTGTGACGTTTGACATGTCATTGCTTAGTTTTAAAGGCCTTTAGACATGCTAGCATTTGAATTGATTTAAAAATTACCAACAGGTTACCGGTTTGAACGCTTCTACAGCCCCCCTCACAGCACGTCCTATCGTTATTGCCACCCGCGAAAGCCGGCTGGCCATGTGGCAGGCCGAACATGTCCAAGCTATCTTGGCGTCGCGTGGTTACACGGTCAAGCTCCTAGGCATGACCACACTAGGCGATCAAATCTTGGACCGCAGTTTGAGCAAAGTGGGCGGTAAGGGCCTTTTTGTCAAAGAATTAGAGGTCGCTCTGTCAGAAGGACGGGCCGACATTGCGGTGCACTCTCTCAAAGATGTTCCCATGGACATGCCAGAAGGCTTTGAACTGGCGTGTGTCATGGAGCGAGAAGACCCACGCGATGCCTGGGTTTCCTCTCTTCATCCGACTTTGATGGACTTGCCAGAGGGCGCTGTCGTAGGCACTTCCAGTCTGAGGCGCACCGTGTTGCTGCGAGCACTCCGACCCGATTTGAAAATTGAAGCATTGCGTGGCAATTTGGACACGCGCCTGCGAAAGTTAGACGAGGGTCAATACGCCGGCATTATTTTGGCCGCTGCGGGCTTAAAGCGTTTAAAACTCTCAAATCGCATTCGCCATATCTTTGAAACCGATCAAATGTTGCCTGCCGCTGGGCAAGGCGCATTGGGAATTGAAATTTGCACGGGCAGGGTCGACTTGATAGAAGCCTTGGCCCCTTTGGTTCACAACACCTCTTGGTTGGCTGTGGCTGCTGAGCGTGCGGTCAGCCGTTCGATGGGGGGCAGTTGTTCGATGCCTTTGGCTGCCCATGCCACCCTGGATGGAAATCTTCTGAGCCTCCAAGCTGCGTGGGGCGATCCCGAAGGATCTCACACGCTGGTCAAAGCCCAAATTGCTGGCGCCGTCAAGTCGCTGCAAGATGCTGAAGCTTTGGGCCAACAAGTTGCTTCCGATTTGCGGCTGGGCGGCGCCCATTGATCTGCTTTTCAATTTAAGCCATGACGCAGGTAATTGTCACCCGACCTGAGCATGATGCTGCGTCGTGGGTCAAGGCCTTACAGGCCGCCGGTCTAGAAACAGTTGAGTTTCCCCTGCTCGAATTGAAAAGCATTTTGAAGTCATCAGAGACCGCCCTTGTTCTGCAAACTTTGCAAGACAGCCAAGCGGTGATGTTTGTCAGCGCCAATGCGGTTCGATTTCTTGCGCAATTCCTTGCAAAAAGCCCCAATTGGGCAGGGCCTTTTCGTGCCGGCGCACGGGCCTGGTGCACAGGCCCTGGCACGGCCCAAGCGCTTTTAGATTGCGGTATCTCCGCCAATCAAATTGACCAGCCCGTCTGCGATGCCGTCCAACTCGATTCTGAAGCTTTGTGGCAAGTAGTGGCCAATCAGGTGACTTTTGGTTTTTGTGTGACCCTGATTCGGGGTGCCGATGAGACGGGGGAGCTGGTTGGGCGAGATTGGCTACTGAATCAACTTGAAAAAACGGGTGCCAAGGTGAAAACCTTGGCGGCTTATCAGCGCCAAGCCAGGCCTATGACCCCTGCCAATCAAGCCCAAGTTAAACGCGCCATCGAAGAGGGTTCACTTTGGGTCTTTAGCAGTTCTGCATCCATTCAGGCGCTCGTGTCGCAATGTCCTGATACAGATTGGTCGAAAGCCAAAGCGGTGGTCACGCACCCCCGAATGGCCCTGGAGGCCGAAAAATTGGGCTGGCATGACGTGAAGATTGCGCCACCCGGCATCAATTCTTTGGTGGCGTCTATAAAATCTGCCCTATGAGCTCTGACACCCCCCCTCTTTCGCCCACCCCCCAAGGTGTTTCTCCTGACGTGGTCAGTGCTCAAGGATTTGCCAGTTCAAATCAGACCACCACCCCTTTGCGCCGATCTTTGACTTTTTGGGTGCCCCTTACATTGGCCCTCTTGGGTGTGGCTTTCAGCGGTCTGCTGTGGGACAAGCTGTCCCGTATTCAAGGTCAGTTGGCCAGACAAAGTGCCGATGCAGGTCAACAGTCCTTGGAAGCAAAAGCTTGGGCCAAACAAGCTCAGGACAGTGTGAAGGACAGCGCAGCGCGCATGGCATTGGTTGAATCGCGCCTGGGTGAGGCCACATTACAGCGCAGTCAACTCGAAGAATTGATTCAGTCCTTGTCTCGTTCCCGCGATGAAAATTTGGTGCTCGACATTGAGTCTTCTTTGCGCTTGGCCCAACAGCAAGCTCAATTGACCAGCAGCCTTGAACCCCTTTTAGGAGCTTTGAAAACTTCGCAAACTCGCTTGCAGCGAGCCTCAAATCCTCGCTTGATCTCCATTCAACGCGCTGTTGAGCGCGACTTGGAGTTGGTTAAATCGGCGCAGATCAGTGACTTGCCAGGGCTTTTGTTGGTCGTCGATGAAATGGTGGCGCTGGCCGATGAGTTGCCACTTGCCAATGAAATGAATCGCACTGCGACTCAAAGCCTTCAACCTGTCGATCCATCAAGCAAGCCCAGCCCCAGTTCAAATGGGTGGCAATTGGTGCTAGACCGCATCATGTTAGAAGCGCGCGGATTGCTTCGTGTGAGCCGAATAGACAGTCCGGAGGGTGTGTTGCTTGCGCCAGAGCAGGGATTTTTTCTGCGCGAAAATTTGAAACTGAAATTGTTGAACGCTCGCTTGAGCTTGCTGGCCAGACAAAATGATGCAGCCCGTTCAGATTTGCAGTCCGTCGCAATGGCCCTCAAAAAGTATTTCGATGTCCAATCACGTAAAACTCAGCAAGCTTTGCAGTTGCTAGAAAAAGCGCAAGGTCTGAGCAAGGGCAATCCCATTCCGCGACCAGATGCTTCCCTTGCGGCCCTTGCGACGGCTTCTTCCGGAAAGTAATTCACGATGCGTGCAGCACTCTGGTTGATGAGTTTGTTTGCAGTGGCGGTGGCCACTGCATTGTTGGCCTCTCACAATGTCGGCACTGTTTCCATTTTTTGGTCACCTTACCGCGTTGATCTTTCCTTGAACTTGGTTATTTTTGGGTTGGTGCTCATTTTGCTCACCCTGCATTGGGCGCAGCGGGGATTGACCGCGCTTTTTGAGTTGCCGAAGCAAGCCAAGCGTTGGCGTCTTCAACAAAAGGAACGTGCTGCACATGCCGCCTTGTTGGATGCCATGGCGCAGTTCATGGAAGGCCGGTTTTTGCGAGCCCGTAAATCTGCAGAATTGGTCCTCGCACGAGAAAAATCTTTGGCGCAAGCAGGTGAAATTGTCGAGCATGCAGGTGCCTTGAGGTGCGTGGCGCATATTTTGGCTGCTGAGTCAGCCCATGCGTTGCAAGACAGAGCGGGCCGTCAATCGCACCTTGATTTTGCTTTACAAGAGCCAATGAGTCGAAACTCTGGGATGCGTCAGTCTTTGATGGAAGGGGCGATGCTAAGGGCTGCTCGTTGGGCCTTGGACGATCGCGATGCCTATGAAAGCCTGCTGTGGCTTGATCGATTGCCGCAAGGCGTTTCAAGGCGCACCTTGGCCATGCGCCTGCGCTTGAAGGCTGCCCGTTTGGCGGGTGAGACTTCGCAGGCCCTAGACACCGCTTTGTTATTGGTCAAGCACCGAGCCTTTTCTACAGAAGCTGCAGTGAGCATGGTTCGCAGTTTGGTCTTTGAGCTGATTGCCAAGACGCACGAGCTGGGTCAATTGCAAAGACTCTGGAATCGATTGGGCGATGCGCAACGAAACTCTCCTGATTTGGCCACGCAAGCAGCGCAGCATTGGCTGTCCTTGAAAGGTGACTCAGATGTGGCCCGCGCGTGGTTAAAGCCGATTTGGAATCGGCGGCAGCAAGAACCGCAGACATTTACAAAAATTCAGCATCTCAAATTTATTCAAGTTTTAGACCGCAGCTTCACGGGGCAAGACTCTCAGGATGAGCGAGATTGGTTGGTCTGGATAGAGGCCGCTCAAAAAGCCAATCCCCGTGACTCATTGCTGCAGTTTCTGGCTGGACGTGTTTGCCAAAAGCGTCAACTATGGGGCAAGGCTCAGGTACTTCTGACACAAGCTGCACAAAGCTTGGAGGACCCCTCAGTTCGAAGACTGGCTTGGCGTGCAGTCGCTGAACTTGCCGAGCAGAGCGAGGATTCTGGGACGGCGATGCAGGCATTTAAGAAAGCTGCAATGGATTAAAAAAAGGGACCCTGAGGTCCCTTTTAAGTGCTTCTAACGTCTTGAATCAGAATGGAAGCTTCACTTCGCTCAAGTCTTTGCGTGTCTCTACCAACACCAGAGGACCTTCATCTGGGATCACGACTGGCTGACGCTCTCGAGGGACATGAGCAAATTTGGGTTCAGCTGCAATGGCGGCTTTAACCACAGCAATTTTTTCTGGGTCAGAGTTGACCCATTGCAAACCAGAGCCCTCTGCAACTTGTATCAAGCTGGCAACAGGCAGGTCGTAATGTTGAACTTTAGGCAAACCTGCTGCGACAGGTGCTTGCGTCGGTGCAATGGCGGTAACCGGTGGTGTATTTGCTTTTGAAACTGAATTGGAAGTCACTTCATGAGAAGCAACTGAAGAAGCCACCGACTGCTCAGCAGACGTTGATGCCTTTTCATTTGTGTTGGCATTTGAACTTGCACGATCAAAATACGAACGCGCTACAGGTGCTTCATTGAAAGATGCAGCCTCTGTGTTCGGACCTTCTGTGGGTGCGTTTTCTGAAGCTTGAACTTCATTGCTTGAGTTGCGCTCTCTGCGATCCCGTCCATAACGATCGCGTGATCGACGCTCCCTGCGTTCAGGCGTACCGTTGTTGCCATCTTGGCGCTCGTCTTGAGACGACGGACCATCAGAAGCTTGTGAGGCTTGACGGTCTGAGCCATCTGGCAATTCAGATTGAATTGGCGCTGAGTTTTCAGAACTGCCAAGGGTACTGTTTGGGCGTCCACCTTCATTGCTTCGACGATCACCACCCCGTTCACGTCGGCCTTCACCGCGCTCGCGGCGACCTTCGCCACGAGGCGCACGCTCTGTTCTCGCCTCATTGCGGTTTTCAGGATTGTCAGAATCTTGAAGATCTACGCTCACATTTTGTGCATCAGTGTTGCTTGGCGTGTTTGAATTCTCTCTTCTCTCGCCGCGCTGATTGGAGCGATCACCTCGTTCTCCGCCGCGACGGTTTCCGCCATTTTCTCTGGGAGCGCGAGCTTCGTTGCTGTCGTTGCGCTCAGTGTCGTTTCGTTCACCACGTTCATTTCGATCGCCCCGTCTTCCGCCGCGTCCGCCACGCCCACCTCGGCGATCACCATTGCGTTCGCTGCGGTCATTGCGGTCGCCTTCTTTAACGGGGCGCTCGCCGCGTTTGCCAACATTTTTTGATGGTTCTGCTTGGGTTTCAGTTTCGCCACCGAACAAGCGCTTTAACCAGGCAAAGAAACCGCCGCTGCTTTCAGCCTTGGTTTCCGGCTTGCCATCCAGTGGCTTGGAAGCTTGGGCTGTTTCAGCCTTGGGCAAGGAAGCTGGCGCAGGTGCGTCAGGCAACACGCCTTTGATGACTGGCGTTTGACGATTGGTAGGCTCTTGTGAGCGACGAGTGACGGTGGTGGGGTCTTCCATCACTTCTGCCATGGTGTAGCTTGCTTCAATGTTGTCCAAGCGAGGGTCGTCGTGCTTCAAACGCTCTAGCTTGTAGTGCGGTGTTTCCAAAGACTTATTGGGAACCAGTAGCACATTGATTCGTTGTTTCAATTCGATCTTGGCAATTTCTGGACGCTTTTCGTTCAGCAAGAAAGAGGCCACTTCGACAGGCACTTGGGCGTGCACGGCAGCCGTGTTGTCCTTCATGGATTCTTCTTGGATGATTCGCAAAATTTGCAAAGCCGAGCTCTCTGTGTCGCGAACGTGGCCGGAGCCGCCACAACGAGGGCAAGGAATGGAAGAACCTTCAGCGAGCGCTGGCTTCAAGCGTTGGCGGCTCATCTCCAAAAGACCGAATTTGCTGATAGAACCGAACTGAACGCGAGCACGGTCTTGTCGCAAGGCATCGCGCAAACGGTTCTCTACATCACGGCGATTGCGTGACTCCTCCATGTCGATGAAGTCGATCACAATCAGGCCACCCAAATCGCGCAAACGCATTTGGCGAGCGACTTCGTCGGCAGCTTCAAGGTTAGTGCGGGTGGCAGTTTCTTCAATGTCACCGCCCTTGATGGCTCGCGCAGAGTTCACGTCAACTGACACCAAAGCTTCAGTGTGATCAATCACGATGGCGCCGCCAGATGGCAATTGCACCGTGCGGGCATACGCCGATTCAATTTGATGCTCAATTTGGAAACGGCTGAACAGTGGTGCGTCGTCGCGGTAGCGCTTCACACGCGGCGCGAATTCAGGCATCACATGGCTCATGAACTGCTGAGCTTGTTCGTAGATGTCGTCGGTATCGATCAGAATATCGCCAATGTCGCTGTTGAAGTAATCGCGAATGGCACGAATGACCAAACTGGACTCTTGGTAAATGAGGAAGGCACCTTTGGCGCCTTGCGTGGCACCATCGATGGCTGACCACAATTTGAGCAAATAGTTCAAGTCCCATTGCAATTCAGGTGCGCTGCGACCAATGCCCGCGGTACGGGCAATGATGGACATCCCTTTGGGATATTCCAATTGGTCCATGGCCTCTTTGAGCTCAGCGCGGTCATCGCCTTCAATTCGACGGCTGACACCGCCACCGCGTGGGTTGTTGGGCATCAAGACCACATAGCGGCCAGCCAAACTGATGAAGGTGGTGAGAGCAGCGCCCTTGTTGCCCCGCTCTTCTTTTTCCACTTGCACCAAGAGTTCTTGGCCCTCGCGAATCACATCGCTGATGCGCGCTTGACTGACAGGAACGCCTTCGGCAAAGAATTGGCGAGAAATTTCTTTGAAAGGTAAGAAACCATGACGTTCTTCGCCGTAGTCGACGAAGCATGCTTCAAGAGAAGGCTCGACGCGAGTGACGACAGCTTTGTAGATGTTGCCTTTGCGTTGCTCGCGGCCTTCAATTTCAATTTCGTAGTCGAGGAGTTTTTGTCCATCGACGATGGCCAAGCGGCGTTCTTCAGCCTGCGTGGCGTTGATCAGCATCCGTTTCATGATGCATCCCTTCTTTTCAATATGTCAGCAAAACAAACCCCGCCAGATGTGGCGTTGGGGCTTGATCACCTGTTTAACAACCAGCTCTTAAGGAGCCAACGGTGCCGAGACTGACGTTCGAAACGAAGGGAATTGCCAAATGATTCCGACATTCATGGGCGCAAATTTGTCGCTGGAATGTGGAAAGGGGCGCGTGGAAGATTCGAGGTTGTGGGCGAGCGCAGGCATTGGTGTCTCGAGTGGCGCAAAAAGCCACTGCAAAAAAGACAGCAAAGATCCAAACAACACACTCATTTCGATTCAATCCGATCAGTAGCTGAAAAGCTGCTGAATAAAAATATTCCGTATCTGGGTTTCAAAGCATCGGTCCAACCAAAAGGGTGGTCTGCCACTGTTAGCGCTGGCCTTCAGTCTGCAGATTTAGCTCGTGGCGGCATCGAACTTACGACGCATGTGGGTGGAGAGTGAACTAAACTCCCGTCATCAGGAATTCATTTCCATTTAAATCAACCACTTACAGCACAACGCCGGTGAATCGCATTATAGGGCCTCAAGTTACACATTCGGATATTTCTGCGGCCACAATTCCGGCCCTGGAGGTCAAATGGCTGACTGTGGACGAGGAGTCTGCCGGCCAGCGCTTGGATAATTTCCTCATTCGGCATCTCAAGGGGGTCCCGAAAACGCACGTTTATCGAATCATCCGCAGTGGTGAAGTTCGCGTGAACAAGGGGCGCGCCTCGGCAGATACCCGCATTGAGACGGGTGATGTTGTTCGGCTGCCCCCCGTCAGAATTTCGGACAAAGTCGCTGAAAAGGCGGCTAGACCTGCGCCCGGCCGGGAATTCCCTCTGTTGTTAGAAGACGACGCTTTGATGGCGATCGACAAACCGGCGGGGGTCGCCGTTCATGGGGGGTCAGGCGTCAGTTTTGGTGTGATTGAACAACTGCGACAGGCGAGGCCAATGGCGAAACTGCTCGAATTGGTGCACAGACTGGACCGAGAAACCAGCGGCATTTTGTTGGTGGCCAAGAAAAGAAGTGCCCTCAAGCACCTTCAAGACCAATTCAGGGAACGGGAAACAGGCAAGACCTACCTGGCCTTGGTGAAAGGAAGCTGGCCTGAAAAGTTAAAGGTCATCGACAGCGCGCTGCACAAATATCTTTTGCCAGATGGAGAGCGTCGTGTGAAGGTGACTTCGAATGAGGATCCCGATGGCATGCGTTCCATCACCTTGGTGAAGGTGGCAGAGCGCTTGGTGGGTTGCACCTTGCTTGAAGTCACCATCAAGACAGGTCGAACCCATCAAATTAGGGTGCACTTGGCCTTTCACGGGCACCCTGTTGCCGGGGACGATAAATACGGCGATTTCGAATGGAACAAAGCCCTTCAAAAACAGGGTCTGAAGCGCATGTTCTTGCATGCCTGGCGTCTACAGTTTACGCACCCAGCGACTGGCAAGCGCGTCGAACTGAAATCAAATCTACCCTCTGAACTGCAACTTTATGTCAATCATGCCAAGCCCATGCCTACGTCCTCGTCAGTTTGACCTGATCGCCTTTGATTGGGATGGCACGCTGTTTGATTCCACCGCCATCATCACGCGTTGCATACAACGTGCTGTGGTCGATGTCGGCGGGCAAGAGCCTAGCAAAGAAGCCGCTTCCTATGTCATTGGCATGGCATTGATGCCAGCACTGGCGCACGCTGCGCCAGATGTGCCCGTTGAGAAATACCCAGAACTTGGACAACGCTACCGCTATCACTACACGGCGCATCAAAATGACATCATTCTTTTTGACGGTGTCTTGCCCATGTTGGCCGAATTGAAATCTCGCCATCATTGGTTAACAGTGGCTACTGGCAAGAGCCGCAATGGGTTGAACGAAGCTTTGCATGATGTTGACTTAAAGGGCATGTTTGATGGCTCACGAACAGCAGACGAAACAGCTGGCAAGCCCAGCCCGCTCATGCTGCATGAGTTGATGCGGGAATTTGGTGTGGAAGCTGAGCGCACGCTGATGATTGGCGATACCACCCACGATTTGCAAATGGCCTTGAACGCGGGATGTGCCAGTGTCGGGGTCAGTTATGGCGCTCACGAGCCTTCAGCTTTCCATGAATTGAAGCCTCAGTTCATTGCGCATTCAGTCTCTGAGCTGCGCCAATGGTTGCTTGAAAATGCTTGAGCTTCCCATCATCCCTTTGTGCAATTCAAAGGACCTGAGCGATGGGGGCTTAGCGGTTCCCTTCGATGTCATTTACGGTGGCCAAACATGCAGGGCATTTGCCATTCGTTTTAAGGGAGTGGCCCACGCTTACTTGAACCGTTGCAGCCATGTGGCCATGGAAATGGATTTCCAACCCAACCGCTTTTTTGACAGCACTGGAGAGTTCCTCATTTGCGCCACGCACGGGGCCTTGTACCGGCCTGATTCTGGCGCATGCGCGGGCGGTCCATGCAATGGTGGTTTGATCCCAATCACCTTGTCAGAGCAAGGCGGAGTGGTTCACTGGCATACTGATTTCAATTTAAAACCTTTTGAGTTCACATGAGTTCTGAAAATCCTGATTCACCCAAGCCTCAAAATTCTGCGGATGCTGCACTAGCGCCAGCCATTCATGAAGCGAGAGACTCGGTTCAAAACAATGCAACTGATTGGGAACGTCAAACCTTGTCAGATTTGGTTCTGGCCAATTTGAAAGAACAGCAGGCAGCGCGACGGTGGAAGGTTGGCTTGAGATTGGGTTGGTTGTTATTTTGGGTTGTTGTCGTTTGGCAGTTTTTGTCGCACAACCAAACCTCTGCCAATATCCATACAACTCACACAGCACTCGTCAATATCAAGGGTGAAATTGCAGACGGGGCCGATGCCAGCGCAGACAATGTCGTAGCCTCAATGCGCGCAGCATTGGAAGACTCAGGCTCACAAGCTCTGGTCTTGCTGATTAATTCACCCGGTGGTAGCCCTGTTCAAGCAGGCATCATCAACGATGAAATTGTTCGTTTGAAAGCGCTTCATCAAAAACCCATTTACGCTGTGGTTGAGGAATCGTGCGCGTCGGCAGCCTACTACATTGCAGCCGCCACAGACAAAATTTATGTGAACAAAGCCAGTATTGTGGGCAGCATTGGCGTGCTCATGGATGGGTTTGGTTTTACCGGGTTGATGGATAAATTGGGTGTTGAGAGACGGCTCATGACGGCGGGTGAAAACAAGGGATTTTTAGACCCCTTCAGCCCTCAAACAGAGGCGCAGCGAAAACACGCGCAATCGATGTTGAATCACATTCATTCGCAGTTCATTGCGGTGGTCAAAAAAGGGCGTGGCGATCGCTTGAAAGAAACGCCTGAAATGTTCAGCGGATTATTTTGGACGGGTCAGCAAGCGGTTGAACTGGGCTTGGCCGATGAATTGGCCAGCCTCGACCAAGTCGCACGCGATGTGGTGAAAGCTGAGGAAGTCGTGGACTATTCACGCCATGACAATGTGGCTGAACGTTTGGTCAAGCGCTTTGGTGCAGCCATGGGCGAGGGCGCATGGAAGGCCATGCGCGCGAGCACTGTCATCCGTTGATCAGTAGAGATTCATCAATGCCTGGGCTCAAAGTGAGGGTTCAAGCGCCCATCGAAAAGACGGCAGGGGTTTGATTGTTCAAACCTTCTGGCATTTGTCCTGACGTCAACTTTCGCCATTGTTGCGCTGTGGCGCTTCGGCTGATTGCGTTCGGCAATGTCAGGCCACTGCTGTAAGCCAGTCGACTGTCAGGTTGCATGGTTTGAACCAGGGCTGACCACAATGCTGTGTTTCGGTAGGGTGTTTCAATGAAGAGTTGAGTTTGCCCAGTCTTCAAGGCATGTTGTTCTAACTCTTTAATTTTTCGGATCCGATCTTGAGGTTCTTGTGGCAGGTAGCCTACAAACGCAAAATTCTGGCCATTCAAACCACTGCTGGCCAATGCCAGTAACAAGGAAACAGGCCCGATCAAGGGAGTGACTTCTAAGCCCAGTTCGTGGGCGGCGCGAACGACTGAACTGCCAGGGTCTGCCACAGCGGGCATCCCTGCTTCACTGATCAGTCCCATGTTTTCTCCAAGCAGTGCAGCATTGAGCAAGGGCTTGGCATCAAAGCCGCCGAGATGGTCGCCTTTTTTGTGCACTTCCCTGGGCAATTCAGTGATGATTTGGGACTGAATGGGTGCTTTCAAGGGAACGCATGCATTGATGCGTTTCAAATACGCGCGTGTTGTTTTGGCGTTCTCGCAAATCCAGTGTGTGACTTGCGCAGCTTCATTCAGGGTACCCATGGGCATGACTTCTTGCAGATCAACATCTTGGGCACACCCAAAATCAAGGGGCGCTGGCACTAAAAGCAGCCTACCCCATTTTGTGTTGGTTTGTGTCATAGCAGTTTCACTCCTGCTTCTCGCAGCATTTGGCATGTTCTGATCAATGGCAGCCCAACCAAAGCCGTTGGATCGTCGTTGACGATGGATGCCAAGAGTGCGATGCCCAGGCCCTCACTCTTGGCGCTGCCTGCGCAATCGTAAGGTTCTTCCGCTCTTAAGTAGGACTCTATTTCGGCATCGCTTAAGTCTCGAAATTGAACTTTGACGGCTGCCAAGTCGGTGCGCTCGTAGCCAGATGCAAGGCAAATCACGGAGAGGGCTGTTTGGAAAATAACTGTTTTGCCACGCATTTTTTGAAGTTGCAAAACAGCGTTGGTGTGATTGCCAGGCTTCCCAAGAGGTATGCCATCAAGGTCAGCCACTTGGTCGGAGCCGATTACCACAGCTTCTGGATGCTTTTGTGCAACAGCGCGAGCTTTGGCAAGCGCCAATCTCAAAGCCAAATCTTTGGGTGACTCTAGAGGGTGAGGTGTTTCGTCCACATTCGGCGCTTCCGTTTCGAATGGGATTCGGAGCCGCGACAACAATTCCTTTCGGTAACTTGAGCTTGAACCCAGAATGACCGTGCGACCCAAAGTGCGGGGAGGTGGGGTGAGATTGTCTTTGGACATCCCCCAATTCTCTTACACTGGCGGCATGGATAAAAAATTCGATTTGAATCACCTCAATGTCAAGGCTTTTGCAAGGGAGAGTCTGAGTTTGCTAGGCCAGCAGAGCATCACGCACTTCGCGCGATTGGCGGAGCTGGCGGTGAACCTCGAAGAAGCTTCGCCGAATGATTCTTCAAAACCTTCTCAGATTTCTTGGTCCATTCAAGGTGAATGGGTGCCCGTTGCGGGCGGGGATGCTCAAATTTGGCTGCATTTGAAAGCTGAGCTTGAATTGCCGATGCAGTGTCAGCGTTGCATGGGGGGGGTCAATGTGTCTGTCGCTGCCAATCAATCCTTCCGATTTGTGCCTGATGAGGCCACGGCTGAGTCCGAAGACGACGAATCCGAAGAGGATTTACTGGTCTTAACGCCAGATCTGAATGTTTGGGAGTTGATTGAAGACGAGCTCATCATGTCGGCGCCCATTGTGCCCAAGCATCCAATTTGCCCCAATTTGGTGCCTATGTCCGCGGTTGACCATGCCTTTGAAGTCGCCTTGGATGCGCGTCCCAACCCGTTTGCAGCCTTGGCAAAGTTGAAGAAAAAACCAAATGAAAGTCCTAGATGACCCTGAAAGTATGGGCTATAATCAGCGGCTTCGTGCCTGTGATGGCGCGTAAGTTCATTCACTGTTTAACCTAAAGCCGCGTTGCGCTTAGTTGCGCTTGGGCAGACAAGGGCAAAAGCCTTGATCTTCAAAACGCAGCTTCCAACGCATCCAAGGAGCCATCATGGCTGTTCAACAAAATAAAAAGTCACCTTCTAAACGTGGCATGCACCGTTCGCACAATGCGCTGAACGTGCCTGGAATTGCCGTCGAACCGACAACTGGCGAAACACATTTGCGCCACCACATCAGCCCCAACGGTTTTTACCGTGGTCGCCAAGTTCTGAAGAATAAATCAGAAGCCTAATTGACGCTTGAAATACAGGCCCGATGCTACATTCAAGGTAGCCTCGGGCCTTTGTATTTGTGTCTATAGAGAACATGTCGTCCAAAGAATTTTTCACCCTTGCAGTTGATTGCATGGGGGGGGACCATGGGACAAGCGTTACGCTGCCAGCCTGCCGCCACTTTCTGGATACCCACCCAGAAGCCAGGTTGCGTTTGGTGGGGCGCTTGGCTGAATTGGTTTCTTTTCAGCATCCCCGTGCTGAAGTGGTGGAGGCCACCGAAGTGGTGGGCATGGACGATTCTCTAGAAGTGGCGCTGCGCAAGAAAAAAGACTCCTCCATGCGCGTGGCCATCGAACAAGTGAAGTCCGGCCATGCGGATGCAGCAGTTTCTGCTGGAAATACGGGCGCTTTGATGGCGATCGCGCGTTACGTTTTAAAAACAATGGAGGGGATTGATCGCCCTGCCATTGCTGGCCAAATGCCTAATTTCAAAGGTGGCGGCACGACCATGTTGGATTTGGGTGCCAATGTCGATTGCTCTCCTGAGCATTTGTTGCAGTTTGCCGTGATGGGATCTGCTTTGGTTTCAGTCTTGCAAGGCAATGAAAGCCCCACTGTGGGCTTGCTGAATATTGGCGAGGAAGCCATTAAAGGCAATGAAATAATCAAAAAAACCTCTGAATTGCTTCGATCTGCCTCTAACTCTGGCGATTTGAATTTTTATGGAAATGTTGAAGGTAATGACATTTTCAAAGGAACTGTTGATATTGTGGTTTGCGATGGCTTTGTCGGGAATGTGGCCCTTAAGGCCAGCGAAGGCTTGGCGACCATGATGGGGGGATTCTTGAGATCTGAGTTTTCTCGCAACATCTTCACTAAAATTGCAGCTATTTTTGCTTATCCGGTTCTAAATTCGTTTAAAAATCGAGTTGACCATCGCCGGTACAATGGTGCAGCCTTGTTGGGGTTGAGGGGCTTGGTTTTTAAAAGTCATGGTTCGGCAGACGAGCTGGCCTTCGAGGCAGCCCTGAACCGCGCGTATGATGCAGCCAGACATCAACTGCTCAGTCGTGTTGCTGCTCGAATTGCACATGCTGCACCTTTGTTGAACTCACAAGGGGTCGCCGCTGAAAATTCAGCCAACACGGCCGCTAACGAATGACCATTTATTCTCGTATTTCTGGCACTGGCAGCTATTTGCCCCCAAGAAGATTAAGCAATGCTGATTTGGTTGCAGAACTGGCAACACAGGGGATCGAAAGCTCCGACGATTGGATTGTTGAACGGACGGGTATCCGCGCAAGACATTTTGTCGATGCGGGGGTTGGCAGCAGCGATTTAGGCGCTGAAGCAGCCCGCCGCGCTATTCAGGCTGCTGGTTGCCAAGCATCTGACATTGATCTGATCATTGTTGCCACTTCCACCCCTGACATGGTGTTTCCCTCCACCGCGGCACTGCTTCAAAACAAACTTGGCATTGTGGGATGCCCTGTATTTGATGTTCAGGCCGTCTGTACGGGTTTCATTTACGCCCTGACCGTGGCAGATGCCTTGATCAAAACGGGTTCAGCCAAGCGCGCCTTGGTGATCGGTGCAGAGGTTTTTAGCCGAATTCTGGATTTCAAAGATCGCACCACCTGTGTGTTGTTTGGCGATGGCGCTGGCGCCGTTGTCTTGGAGGCTTCCAGTACACCCGGTATTTTGGCAACGGACATCCATGCCGACGGGCAATATTCTGAGCTTTTGTGTGTTCCGGGCCATGTTTCTGGCGGCGCCATTTTGGGTGATCCTGTTTTGAAAATGGACGGTCAGGCGGTTTTCAAATTGGCGGTTGGCGTCCTCGAAGAAACTGCGCGTGCATCGCTCAGCAAGGCTGACTTGAACACTTCAGACATTGATTGGCTCATTCCTCATCAGGCCAATATTCGAATCATGCAAAGCACTGCACGAAAACTCAAAATGCCCATGGAAAAAGTTATTGTGACGGTTGATCAACATGGCAATACATCGGCGGCGTCCATTCCATTGGCCTTAGACCATGCCGTTCGTTCAGGACAAATCACAAAGGGCCAAACACTGATGCTCGAAGGCGTGGGCGGTGGCTTTACCTGGGGCTCGGTCCTTTTGAAATATTAAATCAATCGCAACTGAAATCATGACTGCATTCGCTTTCGTTTTTCCTGGCCAAGGCTCCCAATCTGTGGGAATGTTGGATGCTTGGGGTGAACATCCTGCTGTTTTAGAAACCTTGAAAGAGGCCTCTGATGCCATGGGCGAAGATTTGGGTGCGCTCATTCACAATGGCCCTCAAGAAGCCTTGGCGCTGACCACCAACACACAACCGGTGATGCTGGTTTCGGCCATTGCTGCATACCGCGCATGGCTGGCAGAGGGTGGCGCCAAACCCTCTGTGGTTGCTGGGCATTCCTTGGGCGAGTATTCTGCGCTGGTTGCTTCGGGTGTACTGACGCTTGGGCAGGCTGTGCCCTTGGTTCGTTTTCGAGCAGCGGCCATGCAAGATGCGGTGGCTGTGGGTGCAGGGGCAATGGCCGCCGTCTTGGGCATGGCTGCCGCGAAAGTCATTGAAGCTTGCGCGCAAGCACAAGCCACTTTTCCAACTGACAGTGGCGAAGTGGTTGAGGCTGTGAATTTCAACGACCCTGGTCAAATTGTGATTGCGGGTAGCAAGGCTGCTGTTGAAAAAGCTTGTGAAATTGTGAAAGCCATGGGCGCAAAGCGTGCCCTGAAATTGCCAGTTTCAGCGCCTTTTCACTCCACCCTCATGAAGCCTGCGGCGGAGAAGTTGAAAGAAAAGTTGGCCACCATCCCATTTGCTTTGCCACAAATCCCGGTCGTCAATAACATTGATGTCACCATTGAAACAGATGCTGATCGCATTCGCGATGCACTGTATCGCCAAGCCTTTGGACCAGTGCGTTGGGTCGAGTGCGTTCAATTTTTCAGGTCCAAGGAGATCACCACGGTGGTTGAGTGCGGTCCGGGCAAGGTATTGGCGGGCATGGTGAAGCGAATTGATGCTGACATGAAAGGCTTGCCCTTGTTCGATCCTGCCTCTTTGGCAGAAGTCAAAGGGGCATTGTGATGAGCGCCTCAATTGCAGAGTTCAAAGCGCAGGTTGCACTGGTCACCGGTGCCTCTAGGGGCATTGGCGCGGCCATTGCCCTAGAACTGGCAAAGCAAGGCTTGAAAGTGATTGGGACAGCCACCACAGACGAAGGTGCAGAACGCATCGCTGCTGCCTTGTCAGCCTATGCGGGCTGCCGTGGTGCGAATTTGAATGTCAATGACGCTGCTGCAGGAGAAGCCCTTATTGATGACATCGTCAAATCTCAAGGCGGCCTGCATGTGTTGGTCAACAATGCTGGTATCACGCGAGATACTTTGGCCATGCGCATGAAAGATGACGATTGGGACGCCGTTTTGGACACCAATTTGAAAGCTGTTTTTCGCATGAGCCGTGCAGCCATTCGCCCGATGATGAAGCAGCGGTATGGGCGAATTATCAACATTACGAGTGTGGTGGGCGCCGCAGGCAACCCTGGGCAAGCCAATTACGCGGCAGCCAAGGCCGGCGTGGCGGGCATGACCCGCGCATTGGCCCGGGAGTTAGGCAGTCGGAATATCACGGTGAATTGTGTGGCACCAGGCTTTATTGCCACCGATATGACGGCTTCACTGCCGGAAGCGCAGCATCAAGCCCTGATGGTCCAAATTCCATTGGGTAAACTAGGTACACCAGAGGACATTGCCCACGCAGTGTCCTATTTGGCCAGCCCGCTGGCTGGTTATGTTACGGGTCAGGAACTGCATGTCAATGGTGGCATGCACATGTCCTGATAAAATCTCTTTTTTCACAACCCTCAGAGGGAACCATGAGCGATATCGAAGCACGTGTCAAAAAAATCATTGCTGAACAACTCGGCGTTGAAGAGTCACAAGTCACACCAGAGAAAGCATTCGTTGCCGACTTGGGCGCAGACTCACTGGACACCGTTGAACTGGTGATGGCCTTAGAAGATGAGTTTGGTATTGAAATTCCAGACGAAGACGCTGAGAAAATCACAACCGTTAAAGCGGCGATTGACTACGCCCAAAGCAAAAAGGCTTGATCTGAGATGACCCGTCGCCGCGTTGTTGTTACGGGCCTGGGATGTATCAGCCCCGTTGGAAACACGGTGGCGGAGGCATGGGCCAATCTCTTGGCAGGTCAATCTGGTATTGGCCTGATCAGCAAATTTGACACCTCAGCTTTCGCTTGCAGAATTGCGGGCGAGGTAAAGGGTTTCAATTTGGAGCAGTACATCAGCGCCAAAGAAGCGCGCACGATGGACTCATTTATCCATTTCGGCATCGCTGCAGCCGCACAGGCTGTGGAAGATGCAGGCTTGCCTACTGGCGAAGCCTTGTACGAAGAGCTGGCCACACGCATTGCTTGCGTGATTGGTTCTGGCATTGGCGGTTTGCCCATGATTGAGCAAACGCATGTCGAGTACACAGCCCGCGGCCCGCGCCGTATTTCTCCTTTCTTTGTGCCAGCTTCTATCATCAACATGATCGCTGGTCATGTGTCTATGCGTTTTGGTTTCAAGGGCCCTAACTTGGCCATTGTGACCGCTTGCACCACGGGACTTCATTGCATTGGCGAAGCAAGCCGCATGATTGAATACGGTGATGCTGACGTGGTGGTAGCAGGGGGCTCTGAGGCCACTATTTCACCTTTGGGTTTGGGTGGATTTGCTGCCATGCGCGCCTTGTCCACACGCAACGACGATCCCGCAGCGGCATCCCGCCCTTGGGACAAAGACCGTGATGGTTTTGTCTTGGGTGAAGGCGCTGGTGTGATGGTGGTCGAAGAATACGAGCACGCCAAGGCACGTGGTGCCAAAATTTATGCCGAAGTCTGTGGTTTTGGCATGAGTGCTGATGCCGGACACATGACGGCACCCAGCATGGACGGCCCGCGACGTGCCATGGTGTCCGCCATGCGCAACGCGGGTATCAATGCAGAGCAAGTGGGTTATTTGAATGCCCATGGCACTTCCACACCTTTGGGTGATGTCAATGAAACAAATGCCATCAAGGCCGCTTTGGGTGATCACGCCAAGAAGACGCTGGTCAGTTCAACCAAATCCATGACGGGCCACTTGCTGGGTGGCGCAGGTGGCATTGAAAGTGTCTTCACAGTTTTGGCTTTGCACCATCAAAAAGTGCCGCCCACCATCAACTTGGACAACCAAGATCCAGAGTGTGATCTGGACTACTGCGCCAACACTGCGCGCGATGTCAAGATTGAATATGCGTTGAAAAACAACTTTGGTTTTGGTGGGACTAACGGCAGTTTGGTTTTCCGCAGGATCTAATTCTTTTGAATTCAAACGCCCCACCGGTCGATTTCCCGGTGGGGCGTTTTTTCATGGATGCTTGGATTGCAATCTTCTTGTCCTTGCTTTCTGGATTGGCGATCGCATTGCTTTATTTTCTGGGTGAATTTTCAAGTCGCTTGAGTTCATTGCTGATGTGCACTTGGTTGGTCCTGACATTGATTTCTGCTGCTTATTGGCGGCGGAGTAGAGCCAATTGCTGGCTTTCTTGGGATGGGCTTCAGTGGCATATCCTGCCCTTGATGCCACCGCAATTTCCTGGCTGGAAAGGAACTGGAAGGGCCGCAGATTCACACGCAATCATCGATGTCCCTTTGCAAGATGACCATGTGATCGTCGTTCATTTGGATTTGCAAAAGTATTTGTTTGTGTCTCTCTCCAACAACGCGGGTTCCAAAGAGTGGTTTTGGCTTGCACAGACTTCATTTCCTGAGCGTTGGCATGGTTTTCGTTGCGCTGTATATTCGAGCAGCGAATGAGGATTCTTCCTCAGCGAATCAAACATGGGAGTTGATGTCTTTTATGAAATTTTTACACTTTGAAACAAAAGCTTATTTTGTTTCGTTCATATTGATTCTGACGGTGGGCCTAGCTTTGCAGGCGCCTGTGAGTGCAGTTGCTCAGCAAACTGTTGTCAAGGGACTGCCAGATTTTACGGAGTTGGTTGAGCAAGTCAGCCCCTCGGTGGTAAATATCCGGACCCTTGAAAAAGCTCGGGGGATGGGGGCCGCAGGCAACGGCATGGACGATGAGACGCAGGATTTATTGCGCCGATTCTTTGGTATTCCCATGCCCAATACGCCCAATCCCAATGCGCCCAGGCAAGCACCACGGCAAGGGAGATCACCTCCACCAGAAGAGGCGCAGCCAAGGGGTGTGGGTTCGGGCTTTGTACTGACTTCAGATGGCTACATCATGACCAATGCGCACGTCGTGGAAGGTGCAGATGAAGTGTTGGTGACCTTAACGGATAAGCGCGAGTTCAAGGCCAAGCTCATTGGTGCTGACAAACGCACGGATGTTGCCGTAGTGAAAATTCAGGCAACTGGTTTGCCGGCTGTGAAAGTGGGTGATGTTTCTCGCTTGAAGGTGGGTGAGTGGGTGATGGCTATTGGCTCGCCCTTTGGCTTGGACAACTCTGTCACGGCAGGCATTGTGAGTGCCAAGCAACGTGATACAGGCGATTACCTGCCCTTCATCCAAACAGATGTAGCGATCAATCCCGGTAACTCTGGAGGCCCTTTGATTAACATGCGTGGAGAAGTGGTTGGCATCAACAGCCAAATTTATTCTCGTTCGGGCGGGTTCATGGGCATTTCATTTGCGATCCCCATGGACGAAGCCATGAGGGTGAGCGAGCAGTTGCGAGCCAATGGCCGCGTGACTCGGGGGCGAATTGGTGTGCAAATTGAACCGGTTACCAAAGAAATTGCTGAATCAATTGGTCTAGGCAAAGTCCAAGGTGCCTTGATCAATCGAATTGAGCCAGGTGCTCCTGCAGACAAAGCTGGCTTAGAGCCTGGCGATGTGATCACACGATTTGATACCAAGCCCATTGAAAAATCTGCAGACTTGCCGCGCATTGTAGGAAATACAAAGCCGGGCACCAAAAGCAATGTCACTGTTTTTCGGCGGGGTGCTTTGAAGGAGTTGAGTATCACGGTTGCTGAGTTGGAGCCCGAGAAGGTGGCCAAGCAGTCAAGCGATACCGAAGAGAAAACTAAGTCTGCTGCATCTGTTCAAGGTCTTGGTCTTGTGGTGGTCGATTTAAGCGACGCCCAGAGGTCTGAGCTCAAGTTAAAAGGTGGCGTGCGTGTGGAAAGCGTACAAGAAGCCGCTGCTAAGGCGGGCCTTCGAGAGGGTGATCTGATCTTGTCAATTGGTAACCAAGAGGTGGCCAACGCCAAAGATTTCGAGGCAGTCTCAGCAAAGATTGACAAAAATAAACCGGTCAGTGTTCTGTTCCGGCGGGGCGAACTGACCCGATTTGCGTTGATTCGACCCAATCGGTGATCATGAGAATGTCAAGAGTCCTTTTGAAGCCACAGGGTTTTCCATGGCTTGAAAATATTTATAAAGTAGGTGTTCACTGACTTTGAGACGCTTAGATTCGCAAAAATGGTTAAAATCCGAGGTCTTGAACCAAGATTCATGGCAAAAACAGCAGGACTGGATTCACGATGTGGGATGTCCCGCATCAGTCCACCGGTGATCCACAGAACACCCACAAGTTATTCAAATCAAGTCAATTGATTTTGTGAATAAGCTGTGTATAAGATTCTGTTGTGAGCTTGCAACGACCTGCAAAGTGCTTTTTTGGGGCTGTACGTGTTGGGCTTTTTGCCTACAATGAAGTCCCAACTATCGCAGTTGCCATTGATTGTTGGTTCAGGGCGCGTCCTCATTCGACGCGCCCTTTTTTCTTGTCTAGTCCTTTGAATCTCAAACACTTGTAGCTGGTCCTTGATGAATCACATCAGAAATTTCTCCATCATTGCGCACATCGATCATGGTAAATCGACGCTTGCCGACCGATTGATTCAGCGTTGCGGCGGTTTGCAGGATCGCGAAATGGAAGCGCAAGTTCTCGACTCCATGGACATTGAAAAAGAACGCGGCATTACCATCAAAGCGCAAACGGCTTCATTGCAATACAAAGCCAAAGATGGACAAATTTACAACCTGAATTTGATCGACACACCCGGTCATGTTGACTTCTCTTATGAGGTTTCACGATCTTTGTCGGCGTGTGAGGGGGCTTTGTTGGTGGTCGATGCCAGTCAAGGGGTCGAGGCGCAGACGGTTGCCAATTGCTACACGGCTCTTGAACTTGGGGTGGAAGTAGTGCCCGTTCTCAATAAGATGGATTTGCCGCAAGCCGATCCGGAAAATGCCAAAGCAGAGGTCGAAGATGTAATTGGCATTGATGCCAGCGAAGCCATTCCATGCTCTGCTAAAACCGGCATGGGCATCGAGGACATCTTAGAAGCTGTGGTCGCCAAAATTCCAGCGCCCAAAGGAAATCCCAATGCGCCTTTGCGGGCCATGATCGTCGACAGTTGGTTTGATACTTATGTGGGCGTGGTCATGTTAGTGCGCGTGGTGGACGGTCGATTGGGCAAAGGTGAGCGTTTCAAAATGATGGCCACTGGCACTGTGTACAACGCTGACACCATGGGCGTTTTTACACCTGCCAATGAATCTCGAGAGAGCCTCGAAGCAGGTCAAGTGGGCTACATCATTGCGGGTATCAAAGAGTTGCAAGCAGCCAAAGTGGGCGACACCATCACGCTTGAAAAGAAACTGCCGAACAATTTAGGACCTGCTGAAAAAGCCTTGCCTGGCTTTAAAGAAATTCAGCCGCAAGTTTTTGCAGGGCTCTATCCCACAGAAGCCAATCAGTATGATTCGCTTCGAGATGCCTTGGAAAAACTGAAGCTGAACGACGCGTCACTGCACTACGAGGCTGAGGTTTCACAAGCCTTGGGGTTCGGATTTCGATGTGGCTTTTTGGGATTGCTGCACATGGAAATTGTCCAGGAACGCTTGGAGCGCGAGTTTGACCAAGACCTGATCACCACAGCCCCCAGTGTGGTTTACGAAGTGGTCAAGGGCGATGGCGAAGTCATCATGGTGGAGAATCCCGCCAAAATGCCCGACCAAGGCAAGATGCAAGAAATTCGGGAACCTATCGTGACTGTGCATTTGTACATGCCGCAAGACTACGTGGGCCCTGTCATGACCTTGGCAAACCAAAAACGCGGCATGCAAATCAACATGGCATATCACGGTCGGCAGGTCATGTTGACTTACGAAATGCCATTGGGCGAAATTGTTTTGGACTTTTTCGACAAGCTGAAGTCAGTCTCTCGTGGTTATGCTTCCATGGACTATGAATTCAAAGAATACCGAGCCTCCGATGTGGTGAAGGTGGACATTTTGCTCAATGGCGAAAAGGTCGATGCCCTCTCAATCATTGTGCACCGCACGCAAGCGGCCTACCGCGGCAGGGCCGTGGTGGCCAAAATGCGTGAAATCATCAGTCGCCAAATGTTTGATGTGGCCATTCAGGCGGCCATTGGTGCCAATATCGTTGCTAGAGAAACAGTCAAAGCGCTTCGGAAAAATGTGTTGGCCAAGTGTTATGGTGGCGATATCAGCCGCAAACGTAAATTGCTGGAAAAGCAAAAGGCGGGTAAAAAGCGGATGAAACAAATTGGTTCGGTTGAAGTGCCTCAAGAGGCGTTTTTGGCCATACTTCAGGTGGAAGATTGATGGAAGTTTTAACGGGATTTTTACTGCTTGCATTTTGCAGTTACGCAGGGTCATGGTACTTGGGCATGATTGAGGGCAATTTTGCCTTGCTCATGCTCATGGCTGTTGTGGTTTCGGGATGCTATTGGGTGGCTGAAAAACTCTATTTTTGGCCCCAGCGGCTCAAGGCGGTCGAGCAATTAGACCGTGACAAAAACCAACGCCAGCAGGAGCTTTCAAAAATGGGCATTGAGCGTGTCGATACAGACACCGGCGAGGCTCGTGACCGACTCCTCATGCAACCTTGGTGGCTCGATTGGACTGCCGGACTTTTTCCAGTCATTTTGCTTGTTTTTATCTTGCGTTCATTTTTATTTGAACCCTTCAAAATTCCATCAGGGTCCATGATTCCCACGCTCTGGGTGGGTGACTTAATTCTTGTCAATAAATTTCATTACGGCGTGCGCTTGCCAGTTGCAAACATCAAAATAACCCAAGGTACAAATGTGGCTCGTGGCGATGTGATGGTTTTTCGTTATCCGCCCAAGCCCAGCATGGATTACATCAAGCGAGTGGTTGGCATTCCGGGTGACGAAGTGGCCTATTTGAACAAGAAATTGACCATCAATGGTCAGCCTGTTCCGACAGAATCTGTCCCAGAATTTTTTGATGAATCGGTCATGCGCTATTTCAAGCAAAATCGCGAAAAATTAGGCGAGAAGACTCACAACGCCATCGTCGATGACGAACGGCCTGGTTTTATTCCAGGTGCTGAAAACTTCCCCTTCAATGATCAATGCAGCTACACCGTAGAGGGCGTTGTTTGCAAGGTTCCAGCGGGACATTACTTCATGATGGGCGACAATCGGGACAATTCCCTGGACTCCCGTTACTGGGGATTTGTTCCTGACGCCAACATCGTAGGGAAAGCGTTTTTCGTTTGGATGAATTTTGGAAATTTGGGGCGGGTTGGATCTTTCAACTGATATCTCCGCGCATAGAAAATTTCAGTTGCAAGTTCTTACATCATTTAACAGGTCATCAGATTGAACGAAGGTCTTAGTCAATTACAAGCTCGTTTAAAGCACAACTTCAAAGATGCGAGTTTGCTTGAGCGTGCTGTGACGCATCGCAGTTTTTCTGCTGATCACAATGAGCGTCTAGAATTTTTAGGCGATTCAGTCTTGAATCTGGCTGTAGCGCACCTTCTGTATGCCCAGCTGAACAGTTTGCCCGAAGGTGACCTATCTCGTGTTCGTGCCAATTTGGTCAAACAAGAAACATTGCACCAACTGGCCCTGACCCTTGAAGTCCCCAGTTGTTTGAAATTGGGAGAAGGGGAACTTAAGTCGGGCGGTCAACGCCGCCCATCCATTCTTGCAGATGCTTTGGAAGCGCTGATTGGTGCGGTATTTTTAGATGCAGGTTATGAGGCTGCTGAAAAATTGGTTCATCGATTGTTTGAAAACATAGAGATGAATCCTCAAATGCAAGCAGCGGCCAAAGACCCTAAAACTGAATTGCAAGAGTGGCTTCAAGGCCGCAAATTACAGATCCCTCAGTACAGCGTGGTGGCTACTTCGGGTGTCGCACACCGTCAAATTTTTGATGTCGCTTGCGACATTCCCGAACTCAGTCTCTCGCAGCATGGTAGCGGTCCCTCGCGTCGTGCGGGTGAACAAGCCGCGGCAGCTGCGATGCTTGAAATTTTGAAAGTCAAGGCACGTGGATGAACACTGAACCCAGCCCCGCCCAACGTTGCGGTTTGGTCGCCATTGTAGGGAAGCCCAATGTGGGTAAATCTACTTTGTTGAATGCCTTGGTAGGTCAAAAAATCAGCATTACCTCTCGCAAAGCACAAACCACACGGCACCGAATCACGGGCATCCGCACAGAAGGTGCCACGCAGTTTGTGTTTGTTGACACACCAGGATTCCAGACTCGTCACAACACGGCTTTGAACAAGTCATTGAATAAAACAGTGCTTGGCGCCGTGGGCGACGTGGATTTGGTTTTGTTTGTCGTTGAAGCAGGTTTGTTTAACTCGGCTGACGCCAAAGTGTTGGCATTGCTCAAGCCCGACATACCTGTCTTGTTAATCGCTAATAAATTAGATGCCATACATCGGCGGGAAGACTTGGCCCCTTGGCTCCAAGAGATGCAAGAGAGACACCCCTTTACAGAGTTTGTTCCCATGTCCGCAAAAAATGCGAAAGACACCGAGCGTTTGATGGGTTACTGCGAAAAATACTTACCGCAACAGGCCTGGTGGTACGCTGAAGACGAGCTCACAGACCGCAGTGAAAAGTTTCTGGCCAGTGAAATTGTGCGAGAAAAATTATTCCGCTTTACCGGTGACGAGTTGCCTTATACCTCGACGGTGGTGATCGATAAGTTTGAAGAGGAACCTAGCCGCTCAGCCAATCGCATGATTCGGATTGCCGCCACCATTGTGGTGGAGCGCGAAGGTCACAAAGCCATGGTCATTGGTGACAAAGGTGAACGTCTCAAGCGCATTGGTACTGAAGCGCGACAAGAGTTGGAGAAACTCATGGACGCCAAAGTTTTCATCGAATTGTGGGTCAAGGTGCGCTCTGGCTGGGCCGATGACGAAGCGCGTGTCCGCTCCTTCGGTTACGAATAAAAAGGACAGGCCATGGCCCTTGTCTTGAAACGAATTTCGGATGAGCCGGCCTATGTGCTGCACCGCTACGACTGGAGTGAGTCCAGCCTCATCTTGGAAGTGTTCACGCGGCACCACGGTCGCATTGCCCTTGTCGCCAAGGGCGCTAAAAAACCCAGTTCTTCTTTCAGGCCCGTTTTGCTCCCTCTTCAAGCCCTGCAGGTTGCTTATGGCGGTGATGCTGATATTCGAACCCTGAAGTCTGTTGAGTGGGTCGGTGGTCATGTGATGCCCACGGGTGATGCCTTGCTGTCAGGATACTATTTGAACGAGTTGCTGCTGCGATTGTTGGCACGAGAAGATCCTCATCCTCAACTCTTTGATGCCTATGCCGCCACCGTGCGCGTGATGGCCACAGAGCCGGGGGAATTGTTACAAGCGACTCTGAGGGTCTTTGAACTGCTGTTACTGAAGGAGATTGGTTTGTTGCCCAGCTTGAATTGCCAAACTTTGACGATGGCAGACCTTGAAGAGGGGCGCGACTATTGCTTGGTTCCCGAGGGCGGCTTGAGGTTGGCGCATCGGGACGATCGCCATGCTTTAAGTGCCTCCCAATGGTTGACGCTTCAGAATGCCCTTGATGGTGCGTCTCCATTTACCGACACGCTGCGTTTGAGTGTTGACATGCTCACCCCGCTTCGGACTCAACTTCGAACATTGCTCAATTATCATTGTGGCGTCGGCACTTTAAAGACCCGGCAAATGATGATCGATATTCAAAGTTTGTAAGACCTTTATGACCACTCATCCCAAAGCAGCGCTCTCGGTCAACGTGAACAAGGTGGCGTTGCTGCGCAATTCACGTCATTTGGACATCCCCAGTGTGCTGAAGGCCGCTCAAATATGTCTTGAGGCAGGTGCCCAAGGCATCACCATTCATCCAAGACCGGACGAGCGTCACATTCGCGCTTCAGATGTGGTTGAATTGGCCCAACTCATGAAGCAATGGCCCGATAGAGAGTTCAACATTGAAGGCAATCCGTTTCATCAGTTGATGGATTTTGTAAGAATCTATCGGCCACATCAAGTCACCTTTGTGCCTGACACCGAAGGTCAATTCACCAGCGATCACGGTTGGTTATTTCCCAAAGATGCTGAAAAATTAAAGCCCCTTGTCCAGGAATGCAAGGCTCTGGGGGTGCGCGTGAGTTTGTTCATGGACCCTGAACCCGAGCAAATGATTTTTGTGAAGCAAGTTGGTGCTGATCGGGTGGAGCTGTACACAGAGCCATATGCCGCAACTTACGGAACCGCTGCGCACAATGACTGTTTAGCGCAGTACATCAATGCCGCAAAGGCTGCCCTAGAACAGGGTTTGGGCATCAATGCAGGACACGATTTGAATCAAGACAATCTTGCCAAGTTTGCGCAATCTGTGCCGGGCTTGTTGGAGGTGTCGATTGGCCACGCCTTGATTGCCGATGCGCTTGAGTGCGGCTATGCAGCCACAGTTCATGGCTATTTAAAAGCCTTAGGCCGGCCATTTTCGAATTGAAAGTACAAAATCAACCATGATTTACGGCATTGGTACCGATCTTTGTGATGTCAGGCGCATCAGGGCCAGCCTGGTCAAGCACGGTGATCGATTTGCCCAAAAAATATTGAGTGACAAAGAGTTTGCCACCTACAAAGCACGCAGTGCCAGATGGCCCGAACGAGGTGTGCGTTATGTGGCCACTCGGTTTTCTGCCAAGGAAGCGTTTAGCAAGGCCATTGGCATGGGCATGCGAATGCCCATGACATGGCGCTCCTGTGAAATTGGCAAGCTGCCATCGGGTCAGCCGGTGATTGTTTTGCACGATGCCTTGAAAATCTGGTTTGAGTCCCAACATTTAAAAGCACACATTAGCGTGACTGACGAAGCGGATTACGCTGGCAGCTATTGCATGGTAGAAAAAACTGAATGAACATCCAAGCGCCTCTCATCGTTGACATCGAAGGCTTATCGCTGACAGCGGTTGATCAAAAACGCCTTCGAAATCCTTTGACGGGCGGCATTGTATTGTTTGGCCGAAATTGGCAAGATCGCACGCAGCTCACTGCTTTGTGTGCACACATCAAGGCAATCCGAAAAGACTTGTTAATTTGTGTCGACCATGAAGGCGGCCGCGTGCAGCGCTTCAGAAATGATGGCTTCACACATTTACCGGCCATGCGCCGATTGGGTGAGATCTGGACTCAAGATGGCAAAGGCCTTTCGGGGGAGGGTGTTCTTAAGGCCTGCAAGGCGGCCTCTGCCGTTGGTTATTTACTGGCTGCCGAGTTACGTGCCTGCGGTGTTGATTTTAGTTTCACGCCTGTACTCGATCTGGACTATGGCGAGAGCAGCGTCATTGGTGATCGCGCTTTCAGTCGCGACCCTCGCAATGTCAGTTTGTTGGCCAAAAGCTTGATGCATGGATTGCAGCATGCTGGCATGGGGAATTGCGGTAAACACTTCCCAGGTCATGGCTATGTCAAGGCCGATTCACATGTCGACATGCCTGTCGACCTGCGCAGTTTAAAAAACATCATGCAAGAAGATGCCAAACCTTACGAGTGGCTCAACAACGAATTAAGTGCTGTGATGACTGCCCATGTGATTTACCCCAAAGTAGACGCACGGCCTGCCGGTTTCTCACAAAAATGGATTCAAGAAATTTTGCGTGGGAAGTTGGAATTTGCAGGTGCAGTTTTCAGCGATGATTTGTCGATGGTCGGTGCACGCGTTTTGAATGGGCAACCCATCAGCTTCTCCCAAGCCACGCTGGCAGCACTCAGTGCCGGTTGTGATTTGGCCTTGCTGTGCAACCAATCCTTGAATGGCAGCAGCGTCATTGATGAGGTGCTCGACGATTTGGCCGAGGCACAGGTGAAGGGCAGGTGGCAACCTGACGAGTTGAGTGAAGCCCGCCGTTTGGCATTGCTGCCCTCATCGCCAGCTTTGGCTTGGGACGATTTGGTCCGTTCGGTCAATTACCAACAAGCCTTAGCTTGTTTGCCCTGATATGCAATTCATTGCTTGGAGTTTCAGAGTTTTCTTCAGTTTGCTTGGGCTGGTTTTTGTCTTGAGTATGCTGTGTGTCTTGTTGATTGCATTGATTTTTGGCGCACTCTGGTCATTGCTTCGTGGGCGCAAGCCTGAGGTGGCAGTGGTATGGCAGCGCTATCAAGACATGGCTCGCAACAAAACCCCTTTTGGCACTTGGCGTACGGGTTCACAAAACGATGCGGAAGTGGTGGACGTTGAGGTCAAAGAGGTACCGGAAGTGGCTCGTCCAAAAGATCGCTTGCCGCACCCATGAAAGAGCGCTCAATGCGCGCTTTTTTATTGTGACTCATGCTCACGCTTCAACGCGGGAAATAAAATCACATCCCGAATGCTAGGGCTGTCGGTGAGTAGCATCATCAACCGGTCAATGCCAATGCCGCAACCACCAGCGGGGGGCATGCCGTATTCCAATGCGCGTACAAAGTCGTGGTCAAAGAACATGGCTTCATCATCGCCGCTTTCTTTCGCGTCCACTTGCGCTTGGAAGCGCGCCACTTGGTCTTCAGCGTCGTTCAATTCTGAGAAACCATTGCCAAATTCACGGCCTGTGATGTAAAGCTCAAAACGCTCTGTCACTTCGGGACGTTGATCGTTGGCACGTGCCAGGGGTGAAATTTCGGTGGGGTGCTCCATGATGAAAGTGGGATGCCACAATTTGTCTTCGACTGTTTCTTCGAAGTACAAAACTTGCAAACCAGCCAATGTTTTTTTGGACAGATTTTTTTTGGCTTCACTCATGCCAAGTTTTTGCAGAGCTTGAATCAGCCAAGTGGCATCGTCCACTTTATCGCCAGCTTTCGTGTGTTTCACAATGGCTTCTCGAATGGTCAGGCGCTCAAAAGGTTTGGCCAAATCAACGGGTTGGCCACCATAGGTGAGTTGCAGCTTGCCAACTGCTTTGACGGCGGCATCGCGCACCAACTCTTCCGTGAAACCCATCAAGTCTTGGTAGTTCCAATAAGCCGCATAAAACTCCATCATGGTGAATTCTGGGTTGTGGCGAACCGAAATACCTTCGTTGCGGAAGTTGCGGTTGATTTCGAAGACACGCTCGAAACCACCCACCAACAATCGCTTCAAATACAATTCCGGCGCAATGCGCAAAAACATTTCTTGGTCGAGTGCATTGTGGTGAGTGACGAAGGGGCGGGCGTTGGCACCGCCAGGAATGGGGTGCAACATGGGCGTTTCAACTTCCAGGAAGTTGTGTTTGACCATGAACTCACGAATGCCACTCACGGCTTTGCTGCGTGCGGTGAAGCGTTTTCGGGCTTCCTCGTCCATCATCAGGTCAACGTAGCGCTGACGGTACTTGATTTCTTGGTCAGCCACACCGTGGAACTTATCAGGCATGGGACGCAGGCTCTTGGTGAGCATTCGCACGCTGGCAGCATGCAAAGACAATTCACCCGTTTTTGTTTTGAACAAGTAGCCTTCGGCTGCAACGATATCTCCCAAGTCCCAGTGCTTGAAATCGTTGTAGGCTTCTTCGCCAATGTCATCGCGTGACACGTAAATTTGGAAGCGACCAGTTGCGTCCTGTAAAGTGGCAAAACTGGCCTTTCCCATCACGCGCTTGAGCATCATGCGGCCTGCTATTTTGGCGGTCACAGGCGTGACGCCTTCCCCTTTTAAAGTCTCGGGGGATTTATCGCTGTGTGCCTTCATCAGCTTTTCAGCATGATCTTCAGGTTTGAAGTCATTAGGGAATGCAACACCCTTGCCTTGTGCTTGCGCTTCACGCAGGGCTTTGAGCTTGCTGCGGCGTTCGGCAATCAACTGGTTCTCGTCAACGACGGGGGTGGTTTGATTTTCTGCTGGCGTATCTGACATGAGTGGCACTTCAGGAGGTGGGGGCTGCGAACAACCCGTAAAAACGCTGAATGACAGCGCGAACACGTTATTTTACGATTCCTTCTGGCTGCCGCTATCATGTCTGGCTAGGAGGACTGCTGTGTTTCTACAAATAGTGAATTTGATCTTGGATGTGGCCACAGGTTTGGTGGGCGGCGCATGCCTTTTGCGACTCATCATGCAATGGCAACGTCTGCCATTTCAGAACCCCATTGGACGATTTGTATTTGCTGTTTCCGATTGGTTGGTGATGCCACTGAGACGCTTTCTGCCAGGTGTCGGCCGATTAGATACTTCTAGTCTGGTGGCGGCTTGGTTGATGAAGTTAAGTCACGTGGGCATCATGTGGCTTGTAGTGGGTGCAAACACGCCGTTGTTGGGCGTTTTATGGACCAGTGTCTTTGGCATGCTCCATTGGCTTGTTTCAGGCTTAAGCGCAGTCATTTTGCTCTACGCCATTTTGTCTTGGGTGCAACCCAACAGCGGAAGCATGATGCTTTTGTCCAAACTGGTAGAGCCTTGGTTGGCACCAATACGCAAGGCTTTGCCGCAGCCTGGGGGCATTGATCTCTCGCCCTTGGTCTTTTTGGTCATCTTGCAAATCGCCGGCATGCTGCTGGCGGGTTTGCAATACGGAGGACTTTGAAATTACTTGGGATTCTGCCAATTAGCCAACAGCGTCTGCCGATTGACGCGTCAACATGGCCAGCGTGCTGGCAATGGTCATCTTCAATTCGCGTCGATCGCAAATGAAATCGAGTGCGCCCTTTTCTTGTAAAAACTCTGCGCGCTGAAAGCCCTCTGGCAGGGTGACACGGACGGTGCTTTCAATCACGCGGGGGCCCGCAAAGCCAATCAAAGCCTTGGGTTCAGCAATGACCACATCGCCCATGAAGGCAAAACCGGCCGAAACACCGCCCATGGTGGGGTCCGTTAGGACGCTGATGTAAGGCAGGCCTTTTTTGGCCAAGCGAGTGAGAGAAGCGTTGGTTTTGGCCATTTGCATTAAGGACAATAAGCCCTCTTGCATGCGCGCACCCCCCGTTGCAGTGAAGCAGATGAAGGGAACTTTCTGATCGATGGCCGTTTCTACACCGCGAACAAATCGCTCTCCGACAACCGAGCCCATGCTGCCACCCATGAAGTCAAACTCAAAGCAAGCGGCCACCACATTGATGCTGTGAATGGCACCGCCCATGACGACCAAGGCATCGGTTTCCCCCGTGTTGCTCATGGCTTCTTTGATACGCTCGGGATATTTGCGGCTGTCTTTGAATTTCAAAGCATCTACAGGCACCACTTCTTGGCCAATTTCGTAGCGGCCTTCGTTGTCTAAAAAATTATTCAAGCGGGCACGCGCGCCAATCCGATGGTGGTGACTGCAACTGGGGCAAACATTTTGATTTTGCTCCAAGTCGGTTTTGTACAGAACAGATTCGCATTTGGGGCACTTGATCCACAAGCCTTCGGGCACACTGCGACGGTCGGCCGGATCGGTGTGGAGAATTTTTGGGGGGAGCAGTTTTTCGAGCCAACTCATGTCGTTTTCCTTATGGGTTGATTAGGCGTCCATGGCCTGGCGAATCTCAAGCAAGAAAGCGCCAGCCACCAAGGCTACTTTGTCGCGGGGTTCATTTTCTATCAATTGAATGATTTTGCTACCAATGACCACGGCATCGGCCACTTTGCTGATGGTTTGGGCGGTTTTTGCATCGCGAATTCCAAAGCCAACGCCCACCGGTATACTGACTTTTCGGCGAATTCGGGGCAACATGGCCTCCACTTCGGCAGTGTTCAGTGCACCGGAACCGGTGACACCTTTGAGCGACACGTAATAGACATAACCACTGGCCACATCCGCCACTTGTTGCATGCGCTGATCGGTGCTAGTGGGCGCCAGCAAAAAAATCAGGTCCATGTTGTGTGCACGCAGTTTGGCCGCAAATTCAACGCATTCTTCAGGGGGGTAGTCCACGACCAAGACGCCATCGATACCGACTGCCGAAGCGTCGCGAATGAACCCGTCTTTGCCATGTTTCAAGTCATAGCGCTCAATGGGATTGGCATAGCCCATCAACACCACGGGCGTGTGGGTGTTGCGTTCACGAAAACTTTTGACCATGTTCAGCACATGCGAGGTGCCAATGCCAAAAGACAAAGCCTTGTCGCCCGCTTTTTGAATGACGGGACCATCGGCAGAAGGATCGCTAAATGGCACACCCAATTCAATGATATCAGCGCCTGCACCTACCATGGCATGCATCAGTTCGGGTGTGACGTCTGCAAAAGGATAGCCAGCTGTGACGTAGGGAATCAAGGCTTTGCGGCCGGCGGCTTTCAGTCGTTGGAAGGTGGCTTCAATGCGGCTCATTTGAAAACCTTCACGGGCTGTTCAGCCAAAGGCAAGCCACCTTTAACGCCTTGACCTTGGCAGCTAGGACGGCAATAGAAGTCGGCTTGGCTGAGGTCAGCCACGGTACCAATGTCTTTGTCACCCCGACCCGAAAGATTGACCAAAATAGATTGGTCTGGCTTCATGGTGGCGGCCAATTTTTTGGCATAAGCCACAGCATGGCTGGATTCCAAAGCCGGAATGATGCCTTCAGTGCGACACAAATAGTGGAAGGCATCCAAGGCTTCTTGGTCGGTGACCCCTACGTATTCAGCCCGGCCAATGTCTTTCAGGAAAGCATGTTCAGGACCTACGCCTGGGTAGTCCAGTCCTGCGCTGATGCTGTGTGTCTCGGTAATTTGACCGTTGTCGTCTTGCAAGATGTAGGTTCGGTTGCCGTGCAGCACACCGGGGCTGCCACGTTGCAAAGAGGCTGAGTGTCTGCCACTCTCCAGACCTTCGCCAGCAGCTTCTACGCCAATGAGGCGCGTGCTCGTGTGATTGATGTAGGGGTAGAAAATACCCATGGCATTGGAGCCGCCGCCCACGCACGCAATGACCGCATCGGGTTGTTGGCTGTGCAAGCCTGTTTGCGCGAGCAACTCAGGCATTTGTGTGAGGCATTCAGTGCCAATCACGCTTTGGAAATCGCGAACGATCATGGGGTAAGGGTGCGGCCCTGCGACCGTACCGATGATATAAAAGGTGTTGTCGACGTTGGCCACCCAATCGCGCATGGCTTCGTTCAGAGCATCTTTCAGTGTGCGACTGCCAGAGGTCACTGGCACCACGGTCGCACCCAGCAATTTCATTCGATAGACATTCGGACTCTGACGCTTCACATCCTCTGAGCCCATATAAACCACGCATTCCAGGCCATAACGCGCACAAATAGTGGCTGTGGCAACACCGTGTTGCCCAGCACCTGTTTCGGCAATGATGCGGGGCTTGCCCATGCGTTTGGCCAGCATGGCTTGCCCGATGGTGTTGTTGATTTTGTGAGCGCCGGTATGGTTCAGGTCTTCGCGCTTCAAATAAATTTGCGCACCGCCCATTTCACGGCTCATGCGGGCAGCGTGATAGATAGGTGAGGGACGTCCCACAAAGTGTGCCAATTCGTATTTGAACTCAGCTAAAAATTCGGGATCGTTTTGGTACTTGGCGTAGGCTTCGCGCAATTCTAAAATGGCATGGGTCAAGGTTTCGCTGACAAAACTGCCGCCATAAATGCCGAAGTGGCCAGATGCGTCGGGTTGTTGATAATTGTTCATGGTCTTACTCAATGGCATCGGCTGCTTTGACAGCAGCCACAAATTCTTGGATTTTTCGAGCGTCTTTGAGGCCTTTTTGGCCGTCTAGCTCTACGCCCGAGCTGACATCAACGGCCAAAGACAGGGCTTTGGGCCGAAGCAGGCGAATGCCATCGGTCACATTTGCAGGCGTCAATCCACCACTCAAAACGAGGTGAGCGTTGACGTTTGGAGGAAGCTGTGACCAATTGAATGTTTTCCCGCCACCACCGTATCCGTCAACATGAGCGTCGAGCAGAATGGCCTTGGCATTTGAATAATCTTGGGTGAATTTTACCAAGTCAAATGAAGCGGTGTTTTCTGTGGGAATTCGGGCTGCTCGCCAGTAGGGGCGATTCACAGCTTGGGCCAAGCGGTCGCATTCGGCGGGAGATTCATCGCCATGAAATTGAAGCATTGCGTTGGGTATGGCGTTGCAGGCGGTTTTGACGTCTTCTAGGCTGGCGTTGACAAACAAGAGAACAGCCTGGGTGCCAGAGGGCAATAACTTGGCTAATACACCAGCGCGCTCAGGTGAAACGTATCGGGCGCTTGGGGGGTACATCACAAAACCAATGGCATTGGCACCCGCATTGACGCAGGCCAAGACATCAACTTCGCGAGTGATGCCGCAAATTTTGATGAAAGTGTTGTGGGAAGTCGTCATGGCAACCAGAAAAACGGTGGGGTGCTGGTTGGCAGGCCCCACTGGGTATCATAAACGGGGCCTAAAAAATACAAGCCATCGGGAGAGAATGTCGGTGAAGCCGCATCTCTGCGCTTGCTTGCAATCACTTCGGCCATCCATTCTGGTGCTTGAAAGCCTTGGCCGATGGTGACCATGCAGCCCATAATATTGCGGATCATGTGATGCAAGAAAGCATTCCCCTCAAATTCAAATCGCCAGTAAGGGCCGTGTTTGTGGACTTCAACCCGGATCAGGGTTTTGATGGGCGATAAAGCCTGGCAACTGCTGGCTCTGAAAGAGGTGAAATCGTGCTCACCTAATAAGTATTGGGCCGCTTGGCGCATGGCTTCTTCATTCAAGGCGCGGTAAACCCAGCCTACACGACCATGTTCCAAGCTCGGACGAACAGGAGACTCCAGAACGATGTAAGCATAGCGGCGCGATAAAGCGCTGCCGCGTGCATGAAATTCAGGAGCAACCTCATGAGCCCATTGGACTGAAATGTCATCTGGCAAATAGCGATTGGTGCCGCGCACCCAAGAGGCCATGTCGCGCTCAAGGGGCGTGTCAAAGTGAACCACTTGCATCAAACCATGCACACCCGCATCGGTTCGGCCTGCGCAGAGGGTGGTGACTTTTTGAGTGGTGAATTCTTTGAGGGCCTTTTCCAATTTGTCTTGAATGGTAAGGCCCGTGCTTTGGCTTTGCCAACCTTGATAGGACTGACCGTTGTAGGTGATGCCCAAAGCGATTCTCACTGACGTGTCTCAGTGTGGCTGGGAGAGCGGAAACTTTTTTGAAATTCGGTAGGGTGTGAATTGATTCCTAAATTCAAATTCAAGGCCGTAATTTCAGCAGGCAATTCAAGTTTGTCATTTCGATCGGCGAGGGTCATACCGGAATTCAAGGCCGTTGGAATGAGGGTGCTCAGAGCTTGATTCGCTTTGCGACTCTGAATTTTAAGGCCCGCCCATACCGTTAAAACACCCAGCAGGGTCAATGCAGCCCAAAGGTAAGCGTTTCGATTTTGAGAATCTAACAATCTGTTCAAATTTAACCAGCCTGGCGCCAAGTCTGATGATTGCGATTGGGCCTTGATCTGAGTCTGAGTTTGAATGGGCAGTGCCGGTGTCGGCGAAGTTAATTTGACCAGCTGGTTGACATTGCTCTGCAAAGCTTCTAGTTGCTTTTGAGCCTCTTGCAGTGCACGTTGCGCTGCCAGTCGAGTTTCTGCATTTTGCTTTTCAATTTTTGCCTGCGTGAGTCTCAGTTGATCGGTGGTGACGTCGGTTTCTTTGGGCGCACTGTCCTCGAGGCCCACTTTTCCAGAAATCTGTCGCGTCGAATGTTGGCCTTTGATGAGGCTGGTGTTTTGAGCTGTTGCTTGCGAATAGGCTAAAAACTCTTTTTGCTGGGCGACCAAAAATAGACGCGCATCTTCTGGGTGAATGGCACGAACCGCTGTGGATGTTGGGGCCTTGAGAGTGGCGCCAGCGCGCAACAAGTTGACATTCCCTTCAATGAAGGCGTCAGGCTGATTTTTTAAGAGCGCCACCAGCATCTGCTGAGTGCTCATATCCTCTTTGAGCCATTGCTGAATGATTTGGCTTGCATTCTCACCGCGTTGCACAATGTGTTCGGCGGGGGAGGGTATCGTGATCTTGAGTTGTGAAGCCGCAGAAATGGGAAGCTGAGCCGTGACTTGAGTTTGAGTGGGTGGATCCTTCAGCATCAAGGTAAAAGCTTTGACCCATGTGCTAGAAGGCGTTTGCGACTCAAGGAGCAAGTCGACAAAGTTATCTGAAAAGTTTTGAGGGCCAGAAATTTGAATGCGTTTGAGGCCCTGTGGTGTTTCAATGAGTCTTGCGTTCAATTGACCCACAGCGGGTGTGTAAATCAAGCCCAATTGAGTGAACCGTTCCGCTGCGGCAATCTTCACTGAGAGTTCAGACCATTCTTCAGCTGAGGTTTGAATCACACTGATTTCGGCGCGAAGAGCTTCTCCCTTGAATGATTTCACTTCAATGCCCGCCAATGTCAGGGCATGCGCGCTAAGGCTAAAACCGATGAGGCAAAAGCAGCTGGCAATAGAGGAAAGGCGAGGGGACATGGGGCCAGCGTGTGTGAATCAGGTGTCCAACAAAATACGCAGCATGCGGCGCAAAGGTTCTGCAGCGCCCCACAGCAATTGATCGCCAATGGTGAAGGCTCCCACATAGTCTGGCCCCATGGCTAATTTGCGAATGCGGCCCACCGGAATGGTCATGGTACCGGTCACCGCCACAGGTGTCAGGTCTTGCAAGGTGGCTTCACGTGTGTTGGGAACTACTTTAACCCACTGATTGTCTGCAGCGATCATGGCTTCGATGTCGGCCACAGGCACGTCTTTTTTGAGCTTGAAGGTAAGGGCTTGACTGTGGCAACGCATGGCACCGACGCGCACACAAAATCCGTCCACAGGAATAGGAGCAGCGCTGAAGCCTTCGCCTAGGCCTAAAATTTTGTTGGTTTCAGCCATGCCTTTCCACTCTTCTTTCGACATGCCATTGCCCAGGTCTTTGTCAATCCAAGGAATGAGGGAGCCGCCCAGTGGCACGCCAAAATGGGTGGTTTCAGCGCCCGAAAGGTGACGTTGCTTGGCGATCACTTTGCGATCGATTTCCAAAATAGCGCTTTGGGGGTCGTCAAGCAAGGCTTTGACTTCAGCATTCAGAGTGCCGTATTGAGTGAGCAATTCACGCATGTGTTGCGCACCGCCACCGGAGGCCGCTTGGTAAGTCTGAGTGCTCATCCATTCAACCAAACCCGCTTTGTACAAAGCGCCAACGCCCATCAACATGCAGCTGACTGTGCAATTGCCACCAATCCAATTTCTACCGCCTTTTTTCAACGCAGTTTGAATGACGGACATGTTGACCGGATCCAAAATGATGATGGCGTCTTTGTCCATGCGCAAGGTGGAGGCGGCGTCAATCCAATGACCATTCCAGCCTGCCGCTCGGAGCTTAGGAAATACTTCGGTGGTGTAGTCGCCGCCTTGGGCGGTGATGATGATGTCGCAACGTTTCAGTGCAGCAATATTGAAGGCATCTTGCAGGGCTGTTTCATTTTTGGCCATGGCGGGAGCTTTTCCGCCAGAGTTGGAGGTTGAGAAGAACACCGGTTCGATCAAACCAAAGTCGCCCTCGGCTTGCATGCGGTCCATCAAAACGGAACCGACCATGCCACGCCAACCCACAAGTCCTACCAATTTCATGTCATCACCCTTTCAATTTAATTTTGAGATTCCGACTCGTCGAGCCGGAAGGGCATGACGAGTATGAGCTTTCAGCTCTTTGTCGATTTCGTGATGGCTTTCACGACGGCCTCGCCCATTTCGCGGGTGCTGACCTTTTGAGTGCCTTCAGACCAGATGTCGACCGTGCGCAAACCTGAAGCCAAAACAGACTTCACCGCTGTCTCAATGCGATCGGCGGATGCCGCTTGATTCAATGAAAAACGAAGCATCATGGCAGCAGACAGTATTGTAGCCAATGGGTTGGCTATGCCCTTGCCCGCAATGTCGGGCGCGCTGCCATGACTTGGCTCGTACAAGCCTTGGTTGTTGCTGTTCAAACTGGCCGATGGCAGCATGCCGATAGAGCCAGTGAGCATGGAGGCTTCGTCGGACAAAATGTCGCCAAACATGTTGCCTGTGACCACCACGTCGAATTTTTTGGGCTCTTTCACCAGTTGCATGGCGGCGTTGTCGACATACATGTGATCGAGTGCAACGTCGGGGTATTCTTTGTGGACTTCCGTGACCACATCTTTCCAGAACTGGAAAGTCTCAAGCACATTGGACTTGTCAACGCTGGTTACTTTTTTGCTGCGCTTGCGGGCAGCTTGGAAGGCCACATGGGCAATGCGCTCAATTTCAGGGCGTGAGTAACGCATGGTGTCGAAGGCTTCTTCAGCCCCAGGGAAGTGACCATCGGTGGCCACTCGGCGACCTCGTGGCTGGCCAAAGTAAATGTCACCTGTGAGTTCTCGAATGATGAGAATGTCGAGGCCAGAAATAAGTTCTGGCTTGAGACTAGAGGCACCTACCAATTGCTCGTAGCAAATGGCCGGGCGAAAGTTGGCAAACAAGCCTAAGTTTTTGCGCAAGCCCAAAATGGCTTGTTCTGGGCGCAAAGGACGGTCGAGTTTGTCGTACTTCCAATCACCCACCGCACCAAACAAAATAGCGTCTGATGCCTTGGCAAGTTTCAAAGTGGATTCAGGCAGGGGGTGACCATGTGCTTCGTAAGCGGCGCCGCCCACCAGAGCTTCTTCCATTTCGAACTTCAAGTCGAGCGCATGCAAGACCTTGACGGCTTCTGCAACGATTTCGGTACCAATGCCGTCACCCGGCAGAACTGCAATTTTCATGGTGTGTTTTCTTTGATAACTTTGAATGGCTTAAATAAAATGAAAGCAAGCGAAGATTTCGAATTAAGCAACGTGCGCTAACCAAGGCTTGGTGGTCAAGCGCTCAGCTTCGAATGCTTTGATTTTTTCTGCGTAACGCAGAGTTAAGCCGATATCGTCCAAGCCATTGATCAAACAGTATTTGCGGAACGCTTGAACCTCAAAAGGAATTTCATCTCCTTGAGCGCGCACCACCACTTGACGATCTAGATCGATGGTGAGTTGATAGCCTGGAAAGGCGGCCACTTCATCAAACAGTTTTGCAACAATGTTTTCCGGCAAAACAATGGGCAGCAAACCATTTTTAAAACAATTGTTAAAGAAGATGTCAGCGTAGCTGGGTGCAATCACGGCCCGAAAGCCGTATTGGTCAATGGCCCAAGGCGCGTGTTCGCGGGATGAACCACAGCCAAAGTTTTTGCGGGCCAACAATATAGAGGCGCCCTGATAACGTGATTGGTTCAGCACGAAGTCGGGGTTGGGCTTGCGACTGTGAGGGTCTTGGCCTGGATAGCCAGCATCTAAGTAGCGCCACTCGTCAAACAAGTTAGGGCCAAAGCCTGTTTTGTGGATGGACTTTAGAAATTGCTTCGGAATGATGGCGTCTGTATCGACGTTCTCGCGGTCCATCGGGGCCACAAGACCTTTGTGAACATTGAATTTTTGCATGTGTGTTCCTTGATCGTTCGTTTCAAGATGTGCGTGTCAGCCGCCTTCAGGCAAACTGGCGAACGTCCACAAAGTGACCATGAATGGCAGCCGCTGCAGCCATGGCGGGGCTGACCAGATGGGTGCGGCCACCTGCACCCTGCCGGCCTTCAAAGTTTCGATTGCTGGTACTGGCACAACGTTCACCGTGTTCAAGACGGTCGGCGTTCATGGCCAAGCACATCGAGCAACCTGGTTCCCGCCATTCAAATCCTGCAGCCTTGAAAACTTCGTGCAAACCTTCGCGCTCTGCTTGTTCTTTGACCAATCCTGAACCCGGCACCACCATGGCAAGCTTCACTGTTTTTGAAACTTTTCGGCCCAATTTTTTGACCACGGCAGCCGCCTCGCGGATGTCTTCGATACGGCTGTTGGTGCAGGAACCAATGAAAACTTTGTCAACAAAAATGTCGTTGAGTGCTTTGCCAGGTTCAAGTCCCATGTAGGTCAGTGCGCGCTCAATTGCGCCGCGTTTGTTGGCATCTTTTTCTTTGTCAGGATCTGGCACGATGGCATTGATGCCCAAGACCATTTCGGGTGAGGTGCCCCAGGTGACTTGCGGCACGATGTCGGCGGCATTGATTTCAACAACAGCGTCGAAATGCGCGGTGGCATCAGATTGCAAAGTTTTCCAGTAAGTCACCGCGTGATCCCATTCCACGCCGGTGGGGGACAGCAATCTGCCCTTGACGTATTCAATGGTTTTTTCGTCCACCGCCACCAAACCGGCGCGCGCGCCAGCTTCAATGGCCATGTTGCAAACGGTCATTCGACCTTCCATCGACAAAGCCCGAATGGCGGCACCACCAAATTCAATGGTGTAGCCCGTACCACCCGCGGTGCCAATTTTGCCAATGATGGCCAACACAATGTCTTTGCCCGTAATGCCCCTGGCGACATTGCCATCGACCTTGATGAGCATGTTCTTGGCTTTTTTGGCGAGCAAAGTTTGGGTGGCCATGACATGCTCAACTTCACTGGTGCCAATGCCATGCGCCAAGGCGCCAAAAGCTCCGTGGGTGGAGGTGTGAGAGTCGCCGCAGACGACCGTCATGCCTGGCAAAGTGGCGCCGTTTTCTGGGCCAATGACGTGAACGATGCCTTGTCGCTTTGACATGAATGGAAAAAAGGCTGCCGAGCCAAATTCAGCAATGTTGTTGTCAAGCGTGGTAATTTGCTCTTTGCTGATGGGGTCGGTAATGCCGTCGTAGCCCAACTCCCAGCCTGTGGTGGGCGTGTTGTGGTCTGCGGTGGCAACGATGGAGCTGACGCGCCAGACTTTTCGCCCAGCCTGACGCAAACCTTCAAAGGCTTGGGGACTGGTGACTTCGTGGACCAAGTGACGGTCAATGTACAAGACGGATGTGCCGTCTTCTTCAGTGTGGACGACGTGTTCGTCCCAAATTTTGTCGTAAAGCGTACGTGACATGGTGCTTCCTAGAGTCAAGCTTTGCATTTTAAGCTGAATGCATGAAAAAAGCCCGCGGATCGCGCGGGCTCTTAAAGGCGGCGAAAAGATTATTTCGCGCCGGGAACGTTACGGCGGGGTGAGCCCGTAAACAATTGACGGGGACGCCCGATTTTGTACTCGGGGTCACCAATCATTTCATTCAGCTGTGCAATCCAGCCCACTGTTCGGGCCAAAGCAAATACACCAGTGAAAAGGTTCACTGGAATGCCAATGGCGCGTTGCACGATGCCGGAGTAAAAGTCGACGTTGGGGTACAACTTGCGTGATACGAAATAGTCGTCTTCCAGTGCGATTTTTTCAACTTGCTTGGCCAATTTGAACAAGGGGTCGTTTTCCAAGCCCAGTTCAGCCAATACTTCGTTGCAGGTCTCTTGCATCAGTTTGGCACGCGGGTCGTAGTTTTTGTAAACACGGTGACCAAAGCCCATGAGTTTGACGCCAGAATTTTTGTCTTTGACCTGTTCCATGAACTCTCCCACTTTGGAGATGCCGCCCATTTTTTGGATGTCGTCCAGCATGTTCAAGCAAGCTTCGTTCGCGCCACCGTGAGCAGGGCCCCACAAGCAAGCCACGCCCGCTGCAATCGCAGCAAAGGGGTTGGTACCGGAGGAGCCACACAAACGGACTGTGGACGTGGATGCGTTTTGCTCGTGGTCTGCGTGCAAGATGAAGATTCGGTCAAGTGCGCGCTCAAGCACGGGGTTGACGACGTAGTCTTCGCAAGGGACACCAAACATCATTCTCAAGAAATTGCCTGAGTAGGAAAGACTGTTTTGTGGGTACATGAAGGGCTGGCCCACACCGTATTTGTAAGACATCGCTACCAAAGTTGGCAATTTGGCAATCAAGCGGATGGCAGAAATTTCACGGTGCTCTGGATTGTTGATGTCTGTACTGTCGTGATAAAAAGCAGACAAGGCGCCGACCAAGCCGGTCAATACGGCCATGGGGTGTGCATCACGGCGAAAGCCACGCAAGAAAAATTGCATTTGCTCGTTCACCATGGTGTGATTGTTCACCAACTTGTGGAAATCAAAACTTTGCTTGGCGTCTGGCAAGTCACCGTTCAAGAGCAAGTAGCAAGTGTCCAGGTAGTCACCATGGTTGGCCAATTGTTCGATAGGGTAGCCGCGATACAGTAGTTCTCCTTTGTCCCCATCGATGAAAGTAATGGCCGATTGGCAAGAGGCTGTTGACAAGAAGCCAGGGTCATAAGTGAACATGCCACTTTGGCCGTAGAGCTTGCGTATGTCGATCACATCGGGCCCGATATTGCCGCTGTAAACGGGCATTTCAATGCTGGGACTGCCGTTACTGAACGACAGTGTTGCTTTGTTGTCAGCAAGTTTCATGATTCATTTTCCTCTTGTAAACGGTCAATTCAAAAATCGGTTTGTTTGAAAAATTTATTTGGCAATCTTCATGCCATCAGCATGCTCAGTACTTCGCTGACTTCTTCAGTTTCAATTTCAGACCCAAGGGGCTTGCGCTTCATGAACAAGTCCAACAGATCGTTGTCTGACAGGTCCATCAGAACATACATGCCTCGTGCTTGCCCAACTGTCATAAGGGATGCATGGCGGTTGAAAAATCGTTCAATGAAAAGATCGTTTTCCAACAAGCCACGCCGGCAGCGCCAACGAAGTTTGCTTAGAGCGCGCTCACCCAAAGGTGCATCGCGATCTAATCCATCAAGCAGTTCGTCTCCCATAAAATTCAGATTTTTCAGGGCCTTCAAATTAGATGACGCGTTGCATCATCATTTCTTTGATCTTACCAATTGCTTTGGTGGGGTTGAGGTTCTTTGGGCACACGTCGACACAGTTCATGATGGTATGGCATCGGAACAAGCGATAGGGGTCTTCCAAATTGTCGAGGCGTTCAGCAGCGCCTTGATCTCGGCTGTCAGCCAAGAACCGATAGGCTTGAAGCAAGCCGGCGGGTCCCACGAACTTATCGGGGTTCCACCAGAAACTGGGGCAGCTGGTTGAGCAGCTGGCGCACAAGATGCACTCGTACAAGCCGTTCAGTTCATCGCGCTCTTCAGGGCTTTGCAGACGCTCTTTTTCTGGCGGGATGGTGTCGTTAATCAAGTAGGGCTTGATGGAATTGTATTGCTTGAAAAACTGCGTCATGTCGACTATCAAGTCACGAACAACAGGCAGTCCAGGCAGTGGTTTCAGAACAATTTTCCCGGGCAAGGTCAACATGTTGGTCAAGCAGGCCAGACCGTTTTTGCCGTTGATGTTCATGGCGTCGGAGCCGCATACGCCCTCACGACAGGATCGGCGAAAGGACAAAGTGGGGTCTACTTTTTTCAATTTCATCAAGGCGTCTAAAAGCATGCGCTCATGACCGTCCAACTCTACCTCGATGCTTTGCATGTAAGGCTTGGCATCCTTGTCGGGATCGTAGCGATAAATTTCAAAAGTACGTTTAGTCATTTTTCAACCTTAAGGAATTTAGAAAGTCCGAACTTTGGGTGGCACAGAGGCCACTGTCAGGGGTTTCAAGTTGACGGGTTTGTAGGACATGCTGTTGGTATTGCTGTGCCACAGAGAGTGCTTCATCCAGTTGGCATCGTCGCGACCCAAAGGCGCGATGGGATCATCTGCTGGGCGCTCGTAGTCACTCACGGTATGGGCGCCACGGCATTCTCTGCGTGCTGCTGCAGAAACCATTGTGGCCTGAGCACACTCAATGAGGTTTTCAACTTCAAGCGCTTCAATGCGCGCCGTGTTGAAGACCTTGGAGGTGTCGGTCAGGGCAATGGCGTTCACGCGCTCACGAATATCAGCAATCTTTTGAACGCCTTCGTCCATGCTCTCTTGTGTGCGGAACACGGCCGCATGTTTTTGCATGGATGCCCGCATGTCGTTGGCAACGTCTTGGGCGTACTCGCCTTTGCGTCCCTCCAGACGGTTGAGACGTGCCAGCGTGAGCTCGGCGGCATCTTTCGGCAGGTCTTTGTGTGATTTGGTTTTGCTGGCGAAATCAACAATGTGATTGCCTGCTGCGCGGCCAAACACCAACAAGTCGAGCAAAGAATTGGTGCCCAAACGGTTGGCGCCGTGAACGCTGACACATGAGCACTCACCCACGGCATACAAGCCGTTGACGACTGCATTGTGGCTGCTGGCTGTTTGCGTGACCACTTGGCCATGAACGTTGGTGGGAATGCCGCCCATTTGGTAGTGGATTGTGGGGACCACTGGAATAGGCTCTTTGGTGATGTCGACGTTGGCGAAGTTGACGCCAATTTCATAGACTGAAGGCAGGCGCTTGTGAATGGTTTCTGCGCCCAAATGGTCCAGTTTCAAAAGGACATAGTCTTTGTTAGGGCCGCAGCCGCGGCCTTCTTTGATCTCTTGGTCCATCGAGCGCGACACGAAGTCGCGAGGCGCCAAGTCTTTCAATGTGGGGGCGTAGCGCTCCATGAAGCGTTCCCCGTTGCTGTTGAGCAAAATAGCGCCTTCTCCACGGCATCCTTCTGTCAGTAACACGCCAGCACCTGCCACGCCAGTGGGGTGGAATTGCCAAAATTCCATGTCTTCCAAAGGAATGCCGGCGCGTGCGGCCATGCCTAAACCATCGCCGGTGTTGATGAAGGCATTGGTAGATGCTGCAAAAATACGACCTGCACCACCTGTCGCCAACAGAACAGTCTTGGCATGCAAAATGTGCAGATCGCCAGTTTCCATCTCGAGCGCAGTCACGCCCATCACATCGCCTTCAGAATCTCGAATCAGGTCGAGCGCCATCCATTCCACGAAGAAGCTGGTTTTGGCTTTGATATTTTGTTGGTACAAAGTGTGGAGCATGGCGTGACCGGTTCGGTCAGCCGCAGCGCAAGCCCGTTGAACAGGCTTCTCGCCATAGTTGGCAGTGTGACCACCAAACGGGCGTTGGTAAATGGTGCCATCGGGGTTGCGATCGAATGGCATGCCCATGTGCTCCAAGTCATAAACAACTTTGGGCGCTTCACGGCACATGAATTCAATGGCGTCTTGATCGCCTAGCCAGTCAGAGCCCTTGATGGTGTCGTAGAAGTGGTAGTGCCAGTTGTCGTCAGACATGTTGCCCAGTGAAGCGCCAATGCCGCCTTGTGCGGCGACAGTGTGTGAGCGTGTTGGGAACACTTTGGAGAGCACAGCCACATTCAATCCGGCACGTGCCAGTTGCAATGAAGCTCGCATGCCGGAGCCACCGGCGCCGACAATCACGACGTCAAATTTACGTGTGGCGATCTTGTCTTTGGTGTAAGTCATTGTGTGTGAGATCTTGTTTGAGAGAAGGGGGGTTCAGAGACTGCAAAAACGTTTCTTCTGACAGAATCAAAGACGCCACAGGGCTTGTATGGCCCAACCGGCACAGCCGATCAACCATACCAAGGAAGCGACGTGCAATGCCAGTCGCAGGCCCACGGGCTTGATGTAGTCCATCCAAATGTCACGAATACCAATCCATGCGTGATAGAGCAATGCAATGATGGTGGTGAAAGTTAGAAACTTCATCCACTGCGCCGCAAAAATACCGGCCCACTCTTCATAACCAATGGGCCCGCTGGTGAAAATGACGTGCGCTAAAACCACCAAAGTGAATGCGGCCATGAGCGATGCGGTGACTCGTTGTGCCAACCAGTCGCGAATGCCGTAGTGAGCGCCAACAACGACGCGTTTGGAACCGTAATTAACTGACATATTTTGGTGTCCTGATTAGTAAAGGCCAAACAATTTGGCACCCAGCACAACTGTGAGACTCAGGCTGAGGGTCAGGGTCAAGATGGCCGATGATTTGCCAAATTCTTTGGTCACGGCATGCATAGCATCCATGTAGAGATGGCGAACACCGGCAATGAAGTGGTGTAAGTAAGCCCAAATGATGGCCAAGGCCACCAATTTCATGAACCAGCCAGGAACAAAGCCAATGCCGACGTTGAAAGCCGCGGTAAAACTGGCAAATGAAATTTCGGAAGTGATGGAGTTGTCGAACATCCAAATGATGAAAGGCATCAGCACAAACATCAGGGCACCGCTGACGCGGTGAAGAATGGAAACCCAGCCGGCAGCGGGAAGGCGGTAGGTCGGTAAATCGCTGATGGCGTTGATGTTTCGAAATTCGGGCCTTTGTCGGGCGGTTTCGGTCATTTTTAATTCCTCTTAGGTAACAGCACTGTCTTTTTTGACTGCAGTGAGGCGAATTCTATTGCAACGCAACAAACTGACATGAGAATTTCAAGAAGAATTCGCAATTCTGAATACTCAGGTCATCAGGACAGTCGCTTCAGCGTCAATTCAGGTCGTTGTGATAGTGGTGTGACGTTGTGAGATAAAAACCTCTTCTAAGCTCCATCGGGGTATCGTTGTAGGTGTAGGCGACTCTTTCTACACTCAAAAGGGGGGTCTGGGGCTTGATTTCCAGCAGTTTGCATTGGGCCGCATCTGGAACAACTGCTTTGATTTTTTCTTCGGCTCTGACCATCCGTACCCCAAATTCAGTTTCAAACAGGGCGTACATGGGGCCGTCATATTCACTCAGTCTTTCTGCGGTCAATCCTTTGAATGGGGCGCCGGGTAGCCATAAGTCCTCCAAAATGGTTGGGGCTCCTGCGAAAGACAGGACCCGCCGCACTTGCAAAACAGCATCGCCAGCCCTCAAAGCTAAGACGCGCCCAATGTCGGCACTGGCCCTCAGCCTTTTGCAGTCAATGATTTTGCGTTGCGCAGGGACTTCACTTTTAGGGTTGCCAAGGTCGGGCATGAGTTTGAGAAAACGATACTGAACCTGATGTGCGGCGTGAGTGGCTACAAACGTACCTTTGCCTTGACGGCGGATGAGGAGGTTGTCGCTGGACAGTTCGTCGATGGCTTTTCGAACGGTGCCTTGGCTGACACGGTATCTTGCGGCCAGATCCATTTCACTGGGAATACCTTCGCCTGGTTTCCACTCGCCAGATTGCAAACTTTGGAGAATCAAACCTTTGATTTGTTGGTACAAAGGGCTGAACGCAGGCGCCGAAGTGGAATCGGGCAATCCGTTGGCATCTAAAGAAAAAGCTTGGGATGTCATGTCAGGGGCCCCTTGGAGGGGAAGGCACAAGGTGAGGCAATGATATCTTATATAAGACATAAGACAAATTGACTTTTCAGAGTTTTCGCGAGTAAACTCCAAAGCTGTTTGCCCGTACGCATCGCATGTGTACCTGTCTGGAAATTCCAGATGACCCGGTCGGCAGTGAATGTCGGGATGTGGTCGGCGAGGTCCGTTTTCTTATCACTATCTGGAGTTCACACCATGAGCAAAAAACCCGTTCGCGTCACCATCACAGGCGCCGCTGGTCAAATTGGATACGCACTGTTGTTCCGCATCGCATCCGGCGAAATGTTGGGCAAAGATCAGCCAGTCGTCTTGCAATTGCTTGAAATTCCCGACGAAAAAGCCCAAAAAGCTTTGAAGGGTGTGATGATGGAGTTGGACGACTGCGCATTCCCCTTGCTCGCGGGCATGGAAGCTCATTCTGACCCCATGACAGCCTTCAAAGACACAGACTACGCGTTGTTGGTGGGCTCACGTCCCCGCGGCCCGGGTATGGAACGCGCAGAATTGTTGGCCATCAACGGCGCCATCTTCACAGCACAAGGCAAGGCCCTGAACGCTGTGGCATCACGCAATGTGAAGGTTTTGGTGGTCGGTAACCCTGCCAATACCAATGCCTACATCGCCATGAAGAGTGCGCCTGATTTGAAGCCTTCTAATTTCACTGCCATGCTGCGTTTGGACCACAATCGCGCTGCTTCACAAATAGCGGCCAAAACTGGCAAGGCTGTTGCAGACATTCAGAAATTGTGCGTTTGGGGCAACCACTCACCCACCATGTACGCCGATTACCGTTTTGCCACGATCAATGGTGAATCTGTCAAGACCATGATCAACGACCAAGAGTGGAATGCCAACGTGTTCTTGCCCACCGTGGGCAAGCGAGGCGCAGCCATCATTGAGGCACGTGGTTTGTCGTCAGCAGCCTCTGCTGCCAACGCCGCGATTGACCACATGCGCGATTGGGCCTTAGGCACCAACGGTCATTGGGTCACCATGGGCATTCCCTCACAAGGTTGGTACGGCATTCCCAAAGACGTCATGTTCGGTTTTCCCGTCACATGCGCCAACGGCGAATACAAAGTGGTTGAAGGTTTGGAAATTGACGCCTTCAGCCAAACTTGCATCGATAAAACTTTGAAAGAGTTGACAGACGAGCAAGCTGGTGTGGCTCACTTGGTCTAATCAGCAGACAATTTTGTGAAGCATCCGCGCGACATTCTCTTGGGGTCACAAGCAGCAGGCATGATTTTGCCTGTCTGCGATCACTACAGCGGTGTCGAAGTGCGGATGCGCAAAAGCTTGCAACTGCAGGCTGAAATGACCCAAGAGTTCGGTGCCTGCGTCTTTGATGTGACCTTGGACTGTGAAGATGGCGCACCTGTTGGCGGCGAAATCGAGCATGCTCATTTGGTCAAAGAAATGGCTTTGAGTTCAGCACCTGAGGCCAGAGTAGCCGTTCGAATTCATCCCGTCGATCACTCTTCATTTGCTGATGATGTCCAACTGATTGTTCGCCCATGTCACTCAAAGTTGAAGCACGTCATGGTGCCCAAAGTTGAAGGACTGCAAGACGTTCAAGCCGCTGTGAAAGCGCTGGACTTTGCTGGCGCTCATCATCTGCCACTGCATGTTTTGATTGAGTCTCCGACTGCTGTTCACCATGCTTTTGAAATTGCAGCACATCCGCGCGTTCAATCATTGAGTTTTGGTTTGATGGATTTTGTCTCCTCACACGGTGGTGCGATTCCTTCAACGGGTATGGGCATTCAGGGTCAATTTACGCACCCCTTGGTTCTTCGTGCCAAATTGGAAATTGCCAGTGCGTGTCATGCGCATGGCAAAGTGCCATCGCATTGTGTGGTGACAGAATTCAGTGATTTACAAGCCATCAAAACTGCTGCAAGCGCAGCAGCCAGAGAGTTGGGCTACACCCGCATGTGGAGTATTCATCCAAGTCAAATACGGCCTGTTGTAGAGGCCATGGCGCCTACAGTCCATGAAGTTGAACAGGCCGCCAGTTTGATTGACGCTGCAATCCACGCTGATTGGGCGCCTGTAAGTCATGGCGGGCAGTTGCATGATCGGGCCAGCTATCGATTTTTCTGGCACGTTTTAGAACGCGCTTTTCAAACCGGCCGCCATCTGCCTGATTCTGTGCAAATGTTTTTTGGGGAACGTCATGCATAGTCTGAAGGATGCTCGTTTTGCGCTGTTGTGTTTGAGCCTGTTTTTTGTCATGGTGGGCAGTGAAGCGCAGCAAAATGCGAAGACACAGCCTAGATCAAATGCCAAAGCTGAAAAGCCTTTGGCGTCCCACGAATTGAGCATTGCTGAACGTGTACATGTTGGAAACATGCCATGCGAGTTGGGGGCTTCAGTCCGAATGACAGCTGATGCGAATGCACCTGGCTATTTCAATTTACAAGGCAAGGGCTACAAATATCGCATGCGACCTGTGGCCACAAGCACAGGTGCGATTCGATTGGAAGATGAAAAAGCGGGTGCAGTCTGGTTGCAGCTTGCCAATAAATCGATGCTCATGGATCAGAAAAAAGGTCGTCGCTTGGCGGACGAGTGTGCGCATCCCGACCAAGTGGCCGTTGCCAAAGAGATGAAGCTTAATCCGCCACCTGCATTGATCGATGTGAGCAACCTCGGGTCGGCAAGACAACGCTGAGTTGTTTGATTTGAGAAATTTTGATTTTTAAATTCATTTAGTTAGACAGGAGAAAATATGTTGAAAGCCTACCGTGAACATACTGCCGAGCGCGCCGCTCTTGGAATTCCACCATTGCCATTGGATGCAACTCAAACTGCAGAATTGATTGAACTCATTAAAAATCCACCCAAAGGTGAGGACGCCTTCTTGTTGGATTTGTTAACCCACCGTGTACCGCCTGGTGTTGACGATGCAGCCAAGGTCAAAGCGTCTTTTTTAACAGCTGTTGCGCATGGCGATGTGAAAATTGCCTTGCTCGATAAAGCCAAGGCAACCCAATTGTTGGGCACCATGGTGGGTGGCTACAACGTGAAGCCCTTGATTGACTTGCTCGATGACAAAGAGGTAGCTTCGGTGGCGGCTGAGGGCTTGAAGAAAACATTGCTGATGTTTGATTTTTTCCATGACGTGGCTGAAAAAGCCAAAGCTGGCAACGCCAGTGCCAGTTCAGTGATTAAGAGCTGGGCCGATGCTGAATGGTTCACTTCAAGGCCCGAAGTGGCGAAGAAAATCACGGTCTCTGTGTTCAAGGTCCCTGGTGAAACCAACACCGACGATTTGTCACCCGCACCAGATGCTTGGAGCCGTCCTGATATTCCACTGCATTACTTGGCAATGCTGAAAAACACACGCCCTGATGCAGCCTTCAAGCCCGAAGAAGATGGCAAGCGCGGCCCAATGGCCTTCATTGAAGTGTTGAAGAAAAAAGGTCACTTGGTAGCTTATGTGGGTGACGTGGTGGGCACAGGCTCTTCCCGCAAATCTGCCACCAATAGCATCATTTGGGGCTTTGGCGAGGACATCCCATTTGTGCCCAATAAGCGTTTTGGCGGTGTCACATTGGGCGGCAAAATTGCACCGATCTTCTTCAACACGCAAGAAGATTCTGGCGCTTTGCCCATCGAAGTGGATGTGTCCAAATTGGAAATGGGGGATGTGATTGATGTCTTGCCCTACGAGGGCAAGATTGTGAAGAACGGTGAAACCATCTCTACATTCGAACTTAAAAGCGAAGTTTTGTTTGATGAAGTGCGTGCCGGGGGCCGTATCAATTTGATCATTGGGCGTTCTCTAACAGTCAAGGCGCGTGAGTTCTTAGGCTTGCCGACATCCACACTCTTCCGCTTGCCAAAGGTGCCTGTCAGCACCAAGGCGGGTTTCACGTTGGCACAAAAAATGGTGGGCCGCGCCTGCGGTTTGCCAGAAGGTCAGGGCGTTCGTCCAGGCGTGTATTGCGAACCCAAGATGACCACGGTGGGTTCACAAGACACCACAGGCCCCATGACGCGTGATGAGTTGAAAGACTTGGCGTGTTTGGGCTTTTCAGCGGACATGGTGATGCAATCCTTCTGCCACACTGCGGCCTATCCCAAAAAAGTGGACGTGAAAATGCACCACGAATTACCGGCCTTCATCAGCAACCGGGGTGGCGTGTCGTTGAACCCGGGTGATGGTGTGATCCACAGTTGGTTGAACCGGCTGTTGTTGCCCGATACCGTGGGCACCGGCGGCGATTCACACACCCGTTTCCCGATTGGCATTTCTTTCCCTGCTGGCTCAGGTTTGGTGGCCTTTGGTGCAGCCACTGGCGTGATGCCTTTGGACATGCCTGAGTCTATCTTGGTGCGCTTCAAAGGCAAGATGCAAGCTGGCATCACCTTGCGCGACTTGGTTCACGCCATTCCCTACTACGCCATCAAAGCGGGTTTGTTGACCGTTGCCAAATCCGGCAAAATCAATGAATTCTCTGGCCGTATTTTGGAAATTGAAGGCTTGCCCGATTTGAAAGTGGAACAAGCTTTTGAACTCTCAGATGCTTCTGCAGAGCGCTCGGCAGCGGGTTGCACCGTGAAGCTCAATCCTGAGCCTGTCAAAGAATATTTGAACTCCAACATTGTGTTGATGAAAAACATGATTGCGCAGGGTTACAACGACAAGCGCGCGTTAGAGCGTCGAATCAAGGCAGTTGAAGCGTGGTTGGCCAATCCCAATTTGCTGGAAGCAGACAAAGACGCTGAGTACGCACATGTGCTTGAAATTGACATGAGCCAACTCACAGAGCCCGTCTTGTGCTGCCCTAACGATCCCGATGATGCCAAGTTGTTGTCTGAAGTCGCGGGTACCAAAATTGACGAAGTGTTCATTGGCTCTTGCATGACCAACATCGGTCACTTCCGCGCTGCCTCTAAGTTGCTCGAAGGCCGCCGCGATATTCCTGTGAAGTTGTGGGTTGCACCCCCCACCAAAATGGATGCGGCAGAGTTGACCAAAGAAGGTCACTATGGCGTATTTGGCGCTGCTGGTGCTCGCACTGAAATGCCAGGTTGCTCCTTGTGCATGGGTAACCAAGCCCAGGTGCGCGAAGGTGCGACGGTGGTCTCTACCTCCACGCGCAACTTCCCAAATCGTTTGGGTAAAAATGCCAATGTGTACTTGGCATCCGCTGAAGTAGCCGCCATCAGCTCTAAGTTGGGTCGTATTCCAAGCGCGGAGGAGTATCAGTCCAGCATGACCGAAATTAACAAAGACGGCAGCCAGATCTACAAGTACTTGAACTTCGACAAGATTGAAGAGTATGCAGAGGTCGCCAGAGGCGTGGCCGCTTAAATTTCTGTCAGGTGCATTCGACCCAAGCCCAAAAGATCTCTGTCTTTTGGGCTTTTTTGATGTAACTCATGTTTTCTTGTGAGCTTCAATGCAAAATTCACCCGTGGAAAAATCTTTGTTAATCGCAGGCGGTGGCATTGGCGGCTTGGCTGCAGCATTGGCCTGCGCCGCTCAAGGTGCAAAGCCCCTAGTGATTGAGCGCGCCAAAGTTTTCAGCGAGCTGGGCGCTGGCATTCAGATGGGCCCCAATGTCACTCGGACGCTGTTTGCCTGGGGGCTTGAAAAAGAAATTGAAGCGCTTGCCTTTGCTCCCAAGAAATTGGAGCTCAGAGATTCTCAATCTGGCCAGACTTTGGGTGCGCTTCGATTGGCCGACAGAGCCATGCAAGCCTATGGCGCTCCCTATTTGACCATTCATCGAGCCGACCTTCATCAGCTCTTGCTTCAAAAAGTATCAAGTTCAGGTGCTGCTGAACTTCAGTTGCACAGAGAAATTGAGGTGATCAAGGAAGATGACCAAGGTGTTACCGTGAATGGCAGAAGCTTGCCTGAAGGATTTTTCGAAACACACATGACTGAGGCTGTGGTGGGTGCTGATGGTTTGTGGAGTGACATGCGTCAGTATGTGGTCGCACCCACATTGCCCCGTGCGACTGGTTTACTGGCCTACCGGGCACTTTTACCCATGGAGAAATTGTCCGAGAAGTTACGTACGCAAAATGTCACGGTGTGGGTAGGGCCTTGCGTTCATGTGGTGTTGTACCCCGTGAGAGGTGGGGGCTTTCTGAATTTGGTGGTGGTGGTCAAAGGGCAATCGCCCGAATCGCTTGAAAAATGGGACCATGCCGCAAACAAGCGCGATTTAGATTTGGCCATGGGGCCTGTTCATGCGGAGTTGAAGGAGGTTTTGAATGCTGTGCCCGCATGGCGTCTGTGGCCGTTGTGTGATAGACCGCCGCTCCAAGGACCGGAAGAGATGGCCAAGGGAAGGATTGCCTTGTTGGGAGATGCGGCACATCCGATGCGTCCCTTCTTGGCGCAGGGTGCCGGTATGGCCATTGAGGATGCTGCAGTCTTGGCGACTTGCTGGGCACGCTCAGATTTACCGGTTTCACAAAGGTGGAAGTTGTATGCCAAAGTTCGTTGGGCTCGGAATGCCAAAGTACAGCAAGCATCTGTTCGCAATGGTCATATCTTTCACTTGCAAGGCCCACTGCGATGGGGCCGTAACTTGGTCATGCGTGCATTGGGGGAGCCATTGATTGACGTGCCGTGGCTTTACGCAGGGCCTTAAACTTTTCCAAGCAACAAAAACTCCATGAGGGCTTTTTGTACGTGCATCCGATTTTCTGCTTCGTCCCATACCACTGACTGGGCGCCATCGATGACCTCGGCACTCACTTCTTCACCCCGATGGGCTGGCAGACAATGCATGAAAAGAGCATCTGGCTTGGCAACCTTCATCATGTCTTCATCGACACACCAATCTGCAAATGCTTTTTTGCGTTCGTCGTTTTCAGCCTCATAGCCCATGCTGGTCCACACGTCGGTAGTGACCAAGTCGGCGCCTTCACAGGCTTGCATGGGATCATTGAAAAATTGCGTACTGGCCGGCGTTCTAATACCTACCACGGCAGGGTCTACTTCGTAGCCGCTGGGCGTGCTGAGGTTGACTTTGAAGCCCAACAAGTCTGCTGCTTGGAGCCATGTGTTGGCCATGTTGTTGCCATCCCCTACCCAAGCGACGGTTTTTCCCTGAATGGAGCCTCGATGCTCAATGAAAGTGAAGATGTCGGCCAAGATTTGGCAGGGGTGAAATTCGTTGGTTAAGCCGTTGATCACCGGGACGCGTGAGTGCGCTGCAAACTTTTCAATTTTGTCTTGACCATAGGTTCGAATCATCACCAAGTCAACCATGCGGCTGATGACGTGTGCACTGTCTTCAATCGGTTCTGCACGTCCCAATTGGCTATCGCCTGTGGTGAGGTGCACCACTGAGCCTCCCAATTGATACATGCCCGCTTCAAAACTCACGCGCGTGCGAGTCGAGGCCTTTTCAAAAATCATCGCCAAGGTGCGGTCGGTCAAGGGTTGGAATTTTTCGTAGTTTTTGAACTTGGCTTTAATGAAAGCAGCGCGTTTGAAAACATGCGCATATTCTTCCGCAGTGAGATCGGTGAATTGCAAATAATGCCGAAGTTGCTTGGCAAGTGGATGAGTGCTCATCAAGACTACTCCGTTAAAAAGGTGTGGATCAAGGGCAATAAAATATCTGCAACTTCATCGGCCTCAGCTTGCGTCATGATCAAGGGCGGCACCATGCGAATCACGGTGTCAGCCGTGACGCTGATCAGCAGGCCTGCATCAGCAGCCCGCTGGGTGAGTGCGCTGCAGGGCTTTGTGAGCTCAATGCCCAGCATGAGTCCGTGGCCTCGAATTTCCTTCACGCCTTCTGCGCCAGCCAGCCCCTTTTCCAAGCGAGATTTCAGGTGGGCACCCACACGCGCCGCATTTTCAAGGAGGCCATCTTTTTCCATGATGCGAATGGTTTCAATGCCCGCTCGCATGGCCAATGGATTGCCGCCAAAAGTGGTGCCGTGATTGCCAGGTTGGAAGATGTGGGCAGCTTTGGGGCCGGCCACAACGGCCGCAATGGGCACGCCTGAACCCAGTCCTTTGGCGAGTGGCATCACGTCTGCTTTGATGCCTGCCCATTGGTGTGCAAACCATTTACCAGTTCTGCCCATTCCACATTGAACTTCGTCAATCATCATGAGCCAATCTTTTTCATCGCACAGTGCGCGGACATCACGCAAGTAATCCATGTGCATGGGGTTCACTCCCCCTTCACCCTGTATGGTTTCAAAAAAGACAGCGACCACATTGGAATTGTTTTCTGTTGCTTGTTTCAAGCTGGCAATGTCGTTCACGGGGACGCGCAGAAAACCTTCAACCAAAGGACCAAAGCCTTCCTGAATTTTAGTATTGCCTGTCGCGCTTAAAGTTGCAATGCTGCGCCCATGAAACGCCTTTTCGTAAACCACAATTTCTGGCTTTTCAATGCCCTTGTTGTGTCCGAATTTGCGTGCCAGTTTGATGGCGGCTTCGTTGGCTTCCAAACCCGTGCAACAAAAAAATACATTGGTCATGCCAGAAAGTTCGACCAACTTGGCGGCCAATTTTTCTTGGTTCGGTACGTGGTAATAATTGCAACTGTGAATGATCTTGCTGATTTGATCTTGCAGGGCAGGCACCAATTCAGGGTGATTGTGCCCCAAGGTGTTGACAGCAATGCCACCGAGTGCATCCAAATAGACCTTGCCATTGACATCCCACAAGCGGCAACCTTGACCATGGCTCATTGCAATTGGCAATCGGCCATAAGTGTTCATGGTGTGCGGCGAAGTGGCTTCGATGAAGGCGGGCATACTGAGAATTCCTGTCAAAAGAAATTGGCCCAACGAAAGGGCCGCTGAGGTGAGATTTTAGAGCTAGAAAATAAGAGTCAACTCTTATATAAGATACAATACTTGTGCAATGCAGCATCTAGGCGATCCCTGATGCGTGCCCTCGAATTTTCACAACCTCTGATCGATGGTTTCCAACAACGCCAAAGAAGTCTTGATTCAAGGAATCACCTTGGATGGCCGCACTTTCAGACCCAGTGACTGGGCTGAACGTTTGGCTGGTGTGATGGGCCAGTTTAGGCCCGGTGGCGCCACACCGGGTAGCCATTTGAGTTATTCCCCTTGGTGCATCCCTCAAACTTTGGGCGGTATCAAGTGCGTGGTTGTGAACACGGATCTCAGAGGGTATGAACCCATGGCTTGGGATTTCCTCATGAGCTTTGCCAAAGACAATGATCTGCAAGTCTCGGAAGCCTGCCTTTTACCCGATCAAACCGCAGCGTCTTCATGTGGGACCTGATGGACCTTGAAGCGGTAAGCGCCCACAAAAAAGCCGTCCTAAGACGGCTTTTTGCTTTTCTTTGCTGACAGCGCACCCGTTTCAAACGGCGGCAACCCCAGAGGGTGCCGGGCTGATGATCAATTGATCAGGCGAGGGCCAAGGTTTTGACCTTGGTTGACAAGCGGCTCTTGTCGCGAGCTGCTTTGTTCTTGTGAAAGATGCCTTTGTCGGCAATGGTGTCCACAACGGCTTGCATTTTTGCAAACAGTTCAGTTGCTTTGTTTTTGTCGCCGGCAAGAACAGCTTTCTCAACGTTCTTGACAGCGGTGCGGTATTTAGAGCGCAGTGAGGTGTTCGCTGCGTTCAGTTTCACGTCTTGACGTGCGCGTTTGCGACCTGATGCCAGGCGCGGGTTCTTTTTCTTGGGTTTTCCAGAAGCCATTTTAAGTATCCTTGTTGTCTGAGGATGTTGTCAGCAAAGCCGACTATTGTATCAGTCAAAATGAGGCAGTGACAAGGGGCCTGACAGGCCCTTCTTCGAGTCGCTACACTCTGGGCGTGAGCTTATTTAAATCAGCATCCACCGTCTCGCTTTGGACTCTGGCTTCCCGCATCACGGGACTGGTCAGGGAGCTCTTGATTGCGTCTGCATTTGGCGCCAGCGCATTGACAGATGCCTTCAATGTAGCCTTTCGTATTCCAAATTTATTCAGAAGATTGTTTGCAGAAGGCGCTTTCAGCCAAGCCTTTGTGCCAGTTTTAGCGGCGAGTCGGGCCCAACACGGTGAGGCGGCCACCAAAAAAGCCATTGACCATGTTGCTACCTTATTGGCGTGGGCAGTGTTGATTCTCAGTCTTTTGGGCGTTTTGGCCGCCCCATTTTTGGTTTGGGCAATGGCCAGCGGTTTGCAACAGCAACCAGAAGCCTACGGTGCAGCAGTCAAGATGACCCGTTGGATGTTTCCCTACATTGGGTTCATGTCGATGGTGGCGCTTTCTGCGGGCATATTGAACACTTGGAAAAGGTTTGCCATCCCGGCAGCAACACCCGTCTTGCTGAATTTGGCCATGGTTCTTGCGGCTTGGTTGTTGGCGCCTTGGTTGAAAAATCAAGGCATTGAAGCCATTTATGCGCTTCCCTTGGGCGTTATGGCGGGCGGCATTCTTCAACTCAGTCTGCAAGTTCCTGCTTTGTCCCGAATTGGACTGCTTCCAAAGGTAGGCCTGACATGGTCGCGGCTTCAGGAGGCGGCGGCAGACCCCGCATCAAAACAAATTGCCAGTTTGATGCTGCCCGCATTGTTGGGTGTGGGCGTGGCCCAAATCTCATTGCTGATTAACACGCAAATTGCTTCTCACTTGGCGCCTGGCAGTGTGAGTTGGTTGACCTATGCAGACAGATTGATGGAGTTTCCCACGGCCATTTTGGGTGTTGCCTTGGGCGCTGTGCTCATGCCTCAATTGGCTGCAGCCAAAGCCAAAGGCGATCACCTTGAATATGCGGCCATGTTGGATTGGGGTTTGCGCTTGGTGGTTGTGCTGGCGCTGCCATGTGCTGCAGCTTTGTTGGTCTTTTCTCAACCCTTGGTCTCTGTTTTGTACCACTACGGCGCGTTCACCGACAAAGATGTTCAGCAAACGACCATGGCCCTCACGGGTTACGGTGTAGGCTTGGTGGGGTTGGTGGCCATCAAAGTATTGGCGCCTGGTTATTACGCCAGTCAAGACATCAAAACACCCGTCAAAATTGCGGTGTTTGTTTTGTTGTTCACGCAAGTCATGAATTTAATCTTGGTGCCCTACCTTGCACATGCCGGATTGGCCTTGTCTATTGGCTTGGGGGCATTGTTGAATGCTGCTTGGCTTTTTGTTGGCCTGTATCGAAGGGGTGTGATCAAGCCATTGCCCGGATGGGGCGTGTTTTTGCTTCAAGTCTTGTTTGCCACGGTGTTACTTTCCGGTGGCTTGTACTATGTTGGCCTGAAGTTTGAATGGTTGGCATGGCGGCATCAGGTGCTTTGGCGCTTGGGCGCCATGGCCTTGGTGCTGCTTGCTTCCGCTGTGGTTTATTTTGCTTGTTTAAGATTAGCGGGCTTGCGTTTGAAAACCTTTTTGCGTCGATGACCTAAAGACAAAGCCATGAATTTTTCTTTTGACACCGTGACACCCCTCAGTTATTTCAAAAGTTTGGTTGAAACTGACGAAGAATTTCCTTTGCTAGAGGCGGCTGCTTGCATTGCACAAGATGAGGAGCCGAACTTAGACGTGCAGGACGTTTTGGCAACCTGCGATGCTTTGTTGGTTCGACTCAAGCGCCGCATCAAGCGTCATGCGGAACCCATCCAAAAATTATCTGTGTTGAATCAGTTCTTCTACAACGAACTTGGTTTTTCGGGCAACAGCAATAATTTTTATGCCCCCGAAAATAGCTATCTCAGCGAAGTTTTTAAAACACGCCGCGGCATACCTATTTCAATTGCCGTCATTTGGCTTGAGCTTGCGCAAGCCTTGGACATTCATGCCGAAGGTGTTTCTTTCCCAGGTCACTTTCTTGTCAAGGTCACTTTGCCTGATGGCTTGGTCGTGATGGACCCCTTGACTGGTGATTCTTTGGGTTTGGATCACTTGGCAGAACGCCTGGCCCCCTTTAGACCTCACATGGGAACATCAGGGGACATGGACACACCGCTTGGACTGTTCTTGCAAGCAGCGCCTCCCAAAGAGATCTTGGGAAGGATGCTGAGAAATCTCAAAGAAATATTTGGTAGCCAAGAAGATTGGCTTCGTCTGATCGGTGTTTTGGACCGGTTGATTGTTTTGAATCCTGATGCCCTCATTGAGTGGCGAGACCGAGGCTTGGTGTACATAGAACTGGGCCGACATGATCAAGCTCGTTCAGATTTACTTCATTATTTAGAGAGTTCACCGAGCGCAAGCGATGCACCCAGTATCAAGCTGCGATTGGCCTCAATTCAAAGCGAGTAGGCGACAGACTTTAATGCACGACCACTTGCGCACCGTTGCCTTGTGAAGCAATGAGGCCAATGTGGTAAACCTTTTCACCCGCTTCGAGAAGAGTTTGCGCGCAAGCTTGAGCGTGGCCTGGATCAAGGACCACCACCATGCCGATCCCGTTGTTGAAAGTTCGGTTCATCTCTGAGTCATCGATGCCTGCAGTTTTTTGCAACCATGCAAAAAGCTCGGACTGAGGCCAGCTGCCTTTTTGTAAGTGCGCTGCGGTTCCTTGGGGCAACACCCGCGGAATATTTTCCAACAAACCACCGCCTGTGATGTGGGCCAGTGCTTTGATGGGGTGGAGCGTCAGGGCATGAAGAACAGATTTCACGTAAAGCCGTGTAGGCGCCATGATGGCTTTTTTGAAGGGTACGCCGTCTAAAGTCTTTGGCAATTGACCTGCCGCACGCTCAATGCATTTGCGCACGAGGCTGAAACCATTGGAATGCGCGCCACTCGACCCAAGGCCAAGCACGATGTCGCCAGGTTTGACGTCAAGGCCTGTGAGGATTTTTGATTTTTCAACAGCGCCAACAGCAAATCCTGCAAGATCATATTCACCTGCTGGGTACATGCCGGGCATCTCGGCAGTTTCTCCACCAATGAGCGCACAGCCCGACATTTCACAGCCATTGGCAATGCCACCCACCACGGCGGCAGCCGTCTCGACGTCTAACTTGCCGCAGGCGAAATAGTCTAAGAAAAACAAAGGTTCTGCGCCCTGAACCAAAACGTCATTGACGCTCATGGCCACCAAATCAATGCCGACGGTGTCATGCATCTGCCATTCAAATGCCAGCTTGAGCTTGGTTCCCACCCCATCAGTACCTGAAACCAAAACAGGTTCTTTGTACCGTTTGGGAACCTCAAATAAAGCACCAAATCCGCCAATGCCAGCCAAAACGCCCTCTCGCATGGTCTTTTTGGCCAAAGGCTTGATACGTTCGACCAAAGCGTCGCCAGCAACGATGTCGACGCCAGCGTCTTTGTAGGAAAGGGGAGTTGAGCTCATGAGGAAAATGAAGGGAATTGTGAGGAAGGTTTGAGGGGGGACTAAAATCAAGCTTATTTTAAGGCGGGGCAATGACTGATGTTGCCCCAATTGGCCATTTACTCCATATTCTTTTCAGACCCATCGCCACATGCTTATGAACACACCCTCCAAACGCCTGTCCATAGGATTGGGTGCTGCTGCCTTGGTGGCCCTGCTTTTGTGGTTGTTGGGGCCCGTTCTCGTGCCTTTTGCTGTGGCAGCTGTTCTTGCCTATGCATTGCATCCACAGGTGTTGCAACTCAGAAAATGGCTGCCTTTCTTGCCTCACTGGCTATCGGTGGTTTGCGTGGAATTTGTTGCTTTGTTGGGTGTGTTTGGCTTGTTGCTGTTGCTGGTGCCCATTTTGACCCAAGAAATTCCGTTGCTGCAGCAGCAATTACCGGTTTTGCTGGATCGATTGGCAGCCAACTTAAACCCTTGGTTAGACAGGTTGGGTGTTGGGCTGACGCTGGATGTCAGTTTGCTCAAAAGTCAGACCGTGAAGTACCTGAGTTCAAATCGTGAAGATTGGGTGGAGCCTCTGATTTCGTCTCTCAAGATGGGCGGAAATTTTGCACTCGCCGCGATGGGTAACTTGATTTTGATACCTGTGGTGTTGTTTTATTTGTTAGCCGATTGGGACCGTTGGGTGACTCTAACTTTAGCTTGGGTGCCTCTGAAATGGCGGCCAAGCTTTGACAGCTTCATGCAGGAGTGTGATGCAGTGTTGGGTCAATATTTGCGCGGACAACTGTGGGTGATGATGGCATTGGCTGTTTTTTATGCGGCGGGGTTGACGCTCTTTGGACTTGAATTGGCTTTGCCGATTGGGGTCTTCACGGGGCTGGCTGTGTGTGTGCCTTATTTGGGTTTCAGCATGGGATTGATGCTGGCACTTCTGGCTGGTTTGCTCCAATTCGCTTCCATCAAAGCGGTGCTGATGGTGGCCATTGTGTTTGGCGCAGGACAGTTGCTCGAAAGTTTTTGGTTAACACCCAAGTGGGTGGGGCAACGAATTGGTTTGCACCCCTTGGCCGTGATCTTTGCGCTTTTGGCATTAGGACAATTGTTTGGCTTCGTGGGTGTTTTGGTGGCCTTGCCTGCAAGTGCTGTGATCTTGGTGGCACTGCGTCGATTGCAGGCTCAATTTTTTGAAAGCGATTTGTACAAAGGTACTGACGCATGAAGCAAATGGCCTTGGACATTGGTGTCCACACGCTTCAAAGCCTGGACAGTTTTTTTGCTGGGCCCAATATGGCAGCCCTTCAGCATCTCAGGTTGTGGACATCCAGCATTCGGCCCAGTCCTGTTCCCACCTATCTGTGGGGAGACAGCGGCTCAGGAAAAACACATTTACTTTCTGCTGTGTTTGCCTCACTGAAAAAACAAGGGCTGTCAGTCGGTTGGATGGATGCCAGCAAACGAGCCCATTTGAATTTTGATGAATCTTGGAATGCGGTGTTAATGGACGATGTTCATCTTTACAACCTTGAGCAACAGCAGGCAGCCTTCAACTGGTTTGTCAACGCCTTGACCCCCAAATCGGGGGAGCCTAGGTGGGTCTTGGCGGCGGGTGGTTTGCCCCCCGCTGATTTGAAATTGAGGGATGACTTGCGATCAAGATTGGGTTGGGGGCATGTCTATTCGCTTCAAGTTTTAAGTGATCCTGAACGGCGGTCTGTGTTGCGACAAGAAGCAGATTCGCGCGGTTTATTTTTAAGTGATGAGGTCATGTCTTACATGCTGACTCGATTTTCTCGTGATTTAAGCAGTTTGATGACACTCCTTGATCATCTGGACCAGTATGCTTTGCAAACCCAAAGAGCTATCACCATTCCGCTGATCAAGGCCATGTTGGAGAACACATGAAACTGGCCCTTTTTGATCTAGACCATACTTTGTTGCCCATTGATTCAGATTACGCCTGGGGTGAATTTACAAACCAAATAGGCTGGACTGAACCAGTTACTTTCAAAGAGAGAAACGATCAGTTTTTTTCAGATTATCAAGCAGGCGTTTTGGATATTCATGACTATGTTCGTTTCGCCACAGAAGCCGTTCGATTGCGGGGAGCAGAGCAAGCGAAAATTGCCCATGATCAGTTCATGCGAGAAATCATCTTGCCGCAAATTCGCAAACCAGCGCTTGATCTGGTGAAGCAACATCAGGATGCAGGAGATCGGGTGATGATCGTGACCGCAACCAATGAATTTGTAACCCGCCCCATTGCAAAAGCATTTGGCATTTCGGAATTGATTGCTGTTCAACTTGCGCGAGACAAGTCAGGATGGATCACAGGTGAAATAGAAGGAACGCCGTCTTTTAAAGCGGGTAAGGTGCTCAGGGTTGCACAGTGGCTCCAGGCACAAAAGAAAACTTGGTCAGATGTTCAAATGACTTTTTATTCTGATTCAATGAACGATCTGCCTTTGCTTGAACAAGCACAGAACCCGGTAGCGACCAACCCGGATGCGCGTTTGCGCCAACTTGCGACCGATCGAGGCTGGCGCATACTTCAACTTTTCTCATGATCAAAAAATTCATTCAAAAAATATTAGGCAAGCCGCAGTCCTCTATTGCTAAAACAAATTTCGGTCGACGGGTAGAAATTCCCGCCGCTGTCCACGGCATCAACCCGGCCCTTGTCGATGAGCGTGCTATCAATGTGGTGAGAACATTGCAGGATGCTGGTTTCGAGGCCTATGTGGTGGGCGGTGCTGTCAGAGATCTGCTTTTGGGCTTGAGTCCGAAGGATTTTGATGTGGCCACTGATGCAACGCCAGAGGAGGTTAAAGGCCTGTTTCGAAGAGCATTCATCATTGGTCGTCGATTTCGCATTGTTCATGTGGTTTACGGCCGAGGACGTGAGCACGAAGTGATTGAGGTTTCAACTTTCCGCGCACATCTTGACAACCGTGCTGCAGAACAAGTGAAGGGCAACGAGCGAACCAGTAAATCCGAATTGGCTGGAATGAAGCATGCGGTGGATTCGAGTGGACGTGTCCTGCGCGACAACGTTTGGGGGCCGCAAGATGAGGATGCAACACGGCGTGACTTCACGGTCAACGCCATGTACTACGATCCCGAGTCACAGTATTTGGTTGACTATCACGGTGGTATGCAAGACGCAAAGAAAAAGATTTTGCGCATGATTGGCGATCCAGTAGCACGTTACCGCGAGGATCCTGTGCGCATCATTCGTGCAGTGCGGTTTGCAGCCAAATTAAGTCAGCTGGGATTTAAGTTAGAAGGCAAAACGGCCAAGCCCTTAAGTGGAATGTTGCGTCTGCTTGAAGATGTTCCGCAAAGTCGCCTTTTTGACGAAATGCTCAAGTTGTTGCAAACAGGTCATGCTTTGGCCTCGGTCGCACAATTGCAACAGTTGGGATTACAGCATGGCATTTATCCATTGTTGGATGTGGTTGTCGAAAGGGTCGAGACACCTTTTGTGAAAGCTGCATTGGCTGATACGGACCGCCGCGTCAGTGAGGGAAAGCCAGTAGCGCCCAGTTTCTTGCTGGCCTGTGTGCTGTGGGCTGATGTCAAAGTTGGATGGGATTCACGCTTGAGCAAGCGAGTTCCCCCATTTCCCGCTTTGCAGGAGTCGATTGACGAGGTATTTGAGGCCCGTATTGGTGATGTCTCGGGTCGGGGTAAGTTAGCTGCTGACATGCGTGAAATTTGGATGATGCAGCCACGTTTTGAAAAACGCATTGGCAGCACCCCTTTCAGCTTGGTTGAGCAGGCTCGCTTCCGGGCTGGTTTTGATTTCCTTCGTCTTCGCGCTGAAGTGGGTGAAGTTGAACTCACCCTGGCCGATTGGTGGCAAGAGTTCAGTTTGGCCGATGACGCTGCCCGAGAAGACTTGATTCAGCAAGCGAAGTCTGAAAAGCCACTGTCATCATCGCCAAACGCTGCCAAAGCACGTAGAGCGCCGCGAAGGCGAAAGCCCACCGCCACGGGTGACTCGCCACCTGTTGATGCTAATTAAGGTGAGCAGAATTTGATGCCAGAGCGCGAAATGGTTTCGGTCTTCTTGGGGCTGGGTGCTAATTTAGGGGACGCTCGAAAAGCCCTTGAGGATGCTGTGACATCGCTTGGCAGTTTGCCGCAAACACAGCTTGATGCTTGTTCCTCTTTTTATCGATCCGAGCCCTTGGACGCCAAGGGGCCTGACTTCATCAATGCCGTCCTGCATGTCAAAACTCGGCTGAACGCATTTGATCTTCTTATCGCATGTCAGGCCATCGAAAATCTAGCCGGCCGTGTGCGCCCCTATCAAAACGCGCCACGAACTTTGGACATTGATGTCTTGCTTTATGGTGACGCCCAGATTGACAGCAATTTTTTGACGGTACCGCATCCTCGGATGCGTGAAAGAGCCTTTGTTTTAATGCCCTTGAGTGAATTGGCCCCGCATCTGGTGAGCCCAAGTGAATTGATTCATGTCAGGTCGCAGACCGTTCAAAAAATTCCCTATCGCTGAGGTTGAGTGCCTTGGCTAATGGCCCTAGCCTCCTCAATTTGGTGCTCGAAATAGCGTTGAAAACTAAAAACAATACTGGCCATGAGCACTGTGGTACCTAGGAGCAATGCCGTGGCAACGCCGAAGATGGTAAGCCAACCGGTGGCCCCATTAGTTTCGTTGTCAGAGCTGCTCGGATTGAAATTTGCATTCCATTTTTCAACTGGCATCAGGCCATAAATGATGGCATTCAATGCGCAACCTGCAATGGTGAAACCAAGAAGAGGAATCAGCAACCAGCTGGTGGGGTCGTCTTGCCCTAATTCGAGCGCTCTTTGGATGCCATACCAACCCATTGCTGTCGGGATGGGTAGCAGCCAGCCAAAAATGTCGGTGAAACCTCGCAGATAGAATCGATGCAGTCCCAATGGTCCGCCAAACAAAGTAAGCCAAACGGCCAATGTTTTATTTTTCATGGTGCTCATTATTCAGGAGAAAGGGCTTGGCCGTGACCCAAAGCTTTTTCCATCATGACAATGTCCAACCATCGATCAAACTTCCAGCCACATCCGCTCACAATGCCAACGTGCTGAAAGCCAACCGACGCGTGGACGCCGATTGAGCGAGCGTTGGCGGAATCGCCGATGACGGCAATCAATTTTCGAATGCCCGCCGATTCTGCGGCACGACACAATTCAGCCAAAAGCAGCCGCCCCCAGCCCTTTCCGAACGTCTCTGGTGCGAGGTAAATGGAGTTTTCTGCCGAAAACCGGTAGGCGGGTCGAGGTTTGAACCAGTTGCAATATGAAAATCCAAGTACTTTCCCACCCGCTTCGATGACCAAATAAGGGAATCCCTTGCTGAGTACATCGTCCCGTCGGGCGCTCATCTCCTCGAGGGAGGGGGCTGAAATTTCGAAAGTTCCCGTGCCATACAGGACGTGATGTTGGTAAATGGCGGTCAGGGCGGCCATGTCTGAGGATTCGCTTGGGCGTATGGTGGGCATTCCTAAACTCCGGGTTATAATCAGCGGCTTTTCAGTGTGTCACTGGCCGGGTGGCCAGTTGCGTGTCTCAAACGCTGAAAGAATTTGTGAGGTGGCAATGTTTGCTACTTCGACACCACCCTAGGATAAATCATGGTTGTCATTCGTCTTTCTCGTGGCGGTTCTAAAGCCCGTCCATTTTTTAACATTGTTGTGGCAGACAAGCGTGTTCGCCGCGATGGTCGCTTCATTGAACGCATTGGCTTTTACAACCCAATCGCAAAAGACACCGAAGAAGGCCTTCGCGTTGTCCAAGACCGTTTGACTTACTGGACCAGCGTAGGCGCACAAGTGTCACCTACCGTTCAGCGTTTGGTCAAGCAAGCTGCAGCCAAAGCCGCTTAATTGGTTTTTGGCACAGCCAAAGGCTTCGCAGTGCTACCCCAGTTAGAGTTTGCCGATATGCCGGCAGACGCCATCGAAGTGGGGCGCATTGCAGATGCTTGGGGCATCAAAGGCTGGTTTAAAGTCTTGCCCCACAGCGCCTCACCCGAGGCGCTTTTTTCTTCTAAGCGTTGGTATTTGTTGCCATCCGATCGAAATGTGGGTGGCAACAAATCGCCCAGCCAAAAGTTCGCAGCTGCAAACGCTGCCCTCACAGACAAACCCGTGATTTTGAAAATCACCGAAGCCAAGGACCACGCTGACACCGTGGTGGCTTGTTCATTGGACATCTCCGACAGAAATCAGGCTGAAGCCTTAAAGGGCGCGCGTATTTTTGTACCTCGTTCCAGCTTTCCAACGGCGGGCACCGATGAATACTATTGGGTTGACTTGCTGGGCTTAAATGTCTTCAACAGAGAAGGCGTGGCCCTGGGTCAAGTGAAGGACTTAATGTCTACCGGACCACAAACTGTTTTGGTCCTTGCTCAAACTTCTGAGCAAGAAGGACAGCCCCCTGTTGAGCGCATGATTCCTTTTATTTCAGCGTTCGTAGACAACGTTGACCTGCCTGGCCGCAAGATCACCGTTGATTGGCAGCTGGACTATTGAGCAGGAGTGGGTAGGCCATGCGCTTTGACGTTATCACCCTGTTCCCTGAACTGTTCGCGCCTTTTTTAACGTCAGGCATCAACAGGCGAGCCTTTGAAACAGGCGCCGTCGAGTTGAAACTGTGGCAACTGCGTGATTTTGCCGACGGTGCTTACCGCCGTGTTGACGATCGACCCTTTGGAGGTGGCCCTGGGATGGTCATGTTGGCGGAGCCGCTCGAAAAATGTTTGGTTGCCATTCGTCAAGACAGGTCACTTAAGAATCATTCTGAAAAATTGGTGCCTGTGGTGCTCTTTTCGCCCATTGGCCAGCCGCTGAACCATGCGGGCGTGGAAGAATGGTCTCAAAGCTTGGGTGCCATTTTGATCTGTGGTCGCTATGAGGGCTTGGATCAGCGCTTTGTTCATGCGCATGTCGATGTTCAGGTCAGTCTGGGCGACTTTGTCTTGTCTGGGGGAGAGATTGCTGCCATTGCACTGTTGGATGCCGTTGCGCGTTTGCAACCTGGTGTGCTGAACGATGAGGGCAGTCATCAAATGGACAGCTTCAACCCCGCACTCGATGGCTTGTTGGATTGCGGCCATTACACCCGTCCTGAAATTTGGAATGAGGTGTCAGTTCCGCCAGTTCTGTTGTCGGGCCATCACGCTGACATTGGGAAATGGCGACGAGAGCAAAGTTTGGTCCTGTCCCAAAAATACCGTCCGGATCTTATCGTTGCAGCGAGGGCTGCAGGCAAATTAAGCCCCAAAGATGAACACTTTTTAGCTAATATTTTTGTCTCTGTTCAGCCTGAATCTAAGCCAGACTGAGTGGCGGTGCTGGGGTAGATTGCGGCTTCAATCACGCCCAAAACAAAGATATAATCAAAGGCTTTTCGATCCTCTTCCCGCCGCGGTTGTTGCTGGTTTATTTTTTTAACCCAAGCATAGAAGCCGCCTTTAGTGCAGCGTTGTGTACGATCGACAATTGAAAGAGCTCAAAATGAATTTGATTCAAACTCTCGAGCAGGAAGAAATTGCCCGTTTGGGTAAAACGATTCCTGACTTCATGCCGGGTGACACCGTGATCGTTAGCGTCAACGTGGTTGAAGGGACACGCAAGCGTGTTCAGGCTTATGAAGGTGTTGTGATTGCCAAGCGCAATCGAGGCTTGAACAGTGGTTTCACCGTTCGCAAAATTTCAAGTGGTGAAGGTGTGGAGCGTACATTCCAAACCTACAGCCCCTTGATTGCCAGCATTGAAGTTAAACGTCGTGGTGATGTTCGCCGCGCCAAGCTTTACTATTTGCGTGATCGCAGCGGCAAGTCTGCACGTATCAAAGAAAAGTTACCTCAACGCGCTGTCAAAAAAGCAGCTGTTGCAGCGTAAAGCAACCCAAGAGGTCCTTCTGGGGCCCTCATAAAAAAACCGCCAAGGCTTTCGCCAAGGCGGTTTTTTTACCCCCCTGGTTCAGCAGGGGCGTGGCGTACGAGAATTAACCGCGTGTGATTTTCAACACTTTGGCGCCGGTGCGCTTGGGTGCTGCATGACCGCCCGCATTGTGTGGCTTGAAGTTGCCAGCACCCATGACTTTAGGGCCGCGTGCAGGACGATCGCTGGCACCGCCGCGCGCATTGTCTCTGCTGGGTGCGCGTGGAGCACGGCTGTCGCGTGAGTCAAAGCGGTTTTCGCCGCGCGAATCAGGGCGACTCTCAGGACGTGCCTCTTGGCGCTGTTCGCCGCGGGGTTCAAAGCGCGCTTCACTGCGAGGCGCAAAGCTGCGTTGTTCGCCGCGGAAGTCACCGCGAGGCTCGAAGCGTGCTTCTGGACGCGTGTCGCCGCGACCTTCAAAGCGAGGAGCGGGAGCACCACGATTTTCAAAACGATCGCCACGGCCTTCGAAGCGATCACCGCCACGATTGCCTTCAAAGCGAGGCGCGCCACGGGACTCAAAGCGATCACCACCGCGGTTACCACCGAAGCCACCACCACCGCCACCACCAAATGGGCGGCCACGACCACCGCGGTCACCGCGATCATTACCACCCCGGCCGCCTGGACGGCTTTCAGGGAAGTTCTGTTTTGGCTCCATGCCTGGAATCACTTCTGCTTTGAAGGGTTGGCGGCTGTAAGCCTCAATGTCCAAAATTTTGCGACGATCGCGAATTTCTGCGAAGGTGATGGCCAAGCCGTCACGACCGGCGCGGCCCGTACGACCAATGCGGTGTGTGTAGTCTTCGGCTTTCATGGGCAAGCCAAAGTTGAACACGTGCGTGATGGTGGGCACGTCAATGCCGCGAGCCGCGACATCGGTGGCGACCAAGATTTGAACTTGGCCGTTGCGCAAAGCCATCAAACGGCGATTGCGCAAACCTTGGCTCAAGGCGCCATGCAATGCAACGGCATCAAAGCCATCTTGTTGCAGGTTAGCGGCCAGTCCATCACACTCGATTTGGGTGCTGGCAAACACAATGGCTTGGTTGATGGAGGCGTCACGCAGCCAATGGTCAAGCAACTTGCGTTTGTGTTGCTCGTTGTCGGCCCAGAACAAAACTTGCTTGATGTTGCTGTGTTTTTCTTGGGGTGAATCGATTTGGATTTTTTGAACCGATGAGCCACCGTCGTGCATCACACGCATGGCCAATTGCTGAATGCGCGGCGCAAATGTGGCGCTGAACATCATGGTTTGTTGGCGTTGGCTGGTGAGTTGGTTGATGTCGGCCAGATCGTCAGAAAAGCCCAGGTCCAACATGCGGTCGGCCTCGTCAACCACCAAGAACTTAACTTTATCGAGCTTGATTTGCATCGAGCGTTGCAAGTCAAGCAAACGACCTGGCGTGGCTACGACCAAATTGGCATTTTGCAACTTGGCAATTTGCAACTGGTAAGGCATGCCGCCCACAATGTTGGCCACGCGCAAGCCGCGGCAATGCTTGACCAAATCGATGGCATCGTGCGCCACCTGTTGGGCCAATTCACGCGTAGGGCAAACAATCAGGGCACCAGGTGTGGGCGCTTTGAAATTGCGTGAGTTGGTGGGGTCTTTGCGCTTGGGGCGCTTGGGTGCTGGCTCGCCATTGGCGGCAGCGTCTGAACAGGCTTTTGCAAATGCAGCGCGCTCGGCTTCTTCTTCAGCGGCCATTTCTTGCAGCAAAGTGTGCAGCACGGGTAACAAGAAGGCAGCTGTTTTGCCACTGCCAGTTTGGCTTGAAACCATCAGGTCGATGTAGCGATGAGCTTCACCTAAAGTTTCTTTGGGCAAGGCCAAGGGGATGGCTTTGAGCTGCACGGGTGTGGGTTGTGTGTAGCCAAGGTCGGCCACAGCTTGGACCAATTCAGGCGCCAAGCCCAACAGCACGAAACCATTGGGTTGCTCTGGGCTGATCTCGGCATCAATGGACTCGTTGTCGCTGTCGTTAATGACGGCAGCATCAAGCGCCAATGTTTCGGTCACGAAAGTTTCGTTCGTAGAGGATTGCGCAGGCGACAAGTCGGCCTGCACTTCAAAAGCGTCAGTCATATTTTTTCTCGCACGGACTTCCGCAAGATTTGCGGTGGCGCCGTTCATGGTTAAAAAACATCAACCATCAAACGGAGCTCGGTGCTGTTTGAAGAGAGTGGGTTTGACGTGATGTCAGGCCCCATCTTTTCCAGTCGAGTGACTCTTATCAGTGAGTCAAAGGCGTGAAGGGTGATGCACAAGGGCTGCGGGCATAGGCCTGTTATCAGCTCAGCCGCGGATTATGGCACAGAATTTTGAGTTGCGCGGGTTTTCCCTAAAATCAGTGGAAGATAGGGATCAAAGCCGAATGAAATGTTCCCGGTAATGAGCTAACTCTTCGATGGATTCGTGAACATCGGCCAGAGCCGTGTGTTTTTGTTGTTTTTTGAAACTATTGAAGACCTCGGGTCGCCATCGCTTGGAGAGTTCTTTCAAAGTGCTGACGTCTAAATTGCGGTAGTGAAGGTAAGCCTCTAGTTTAGGCATGAACTTGACTAAAAATCGGCGGTCTTGGCTGATGGTGTTCCCACAAAGGGGAGAGGCATTTTTGGAAACGTACTTTTTGATGAAGGCTAGGATCGCCTCTTCGGCATCCTGCTCTGAGGTGGTGGAGGTCTTGACTTTCTCTATCAAGCCGCTCCTGCCATGGGTCCCTTTGTTCCAAGCATCCATTTTGTGAAGCAGCTCATCGCTTTGGTGTATCACGCAAACAGGGCCTTCAACTCGAGGTGTGAGGTGAGGGCCGGTCACGATGACGGCAATTTCCAACAAGCGCTCCTTCTCAGGGTCTAGTCCCGTCATTTCGCAGTCGATCCAAACCAAGTTATCGTCTGACTTGGCCAAGGTGATGTCGGCTTTGGGTTGGTCGGCAGGAGAGGCGGATGGAGGAGCGGTCATTTCAAAAAGGGGGATTTTCCAAAGATTCAGATTGTCGCTGATGTTGGCTGATCTACACTTCGGGCTATGAATGCGACATTGACTCTGACTTATTTTTTGGTGGGCGCCCTGCTGACCAACGTTTTATTGAAGCTTTGGCTGAATGCCAGACAAGTGCGTCATGTTGCTCGGCACAGGGGAGATGTGCCAACTGCCTTCGCAAGCCAAATCTCATTGGCTGATCATCAGAAAGCGGCGGATTACACCTTGGCCAAAGCCCGCGTCTCGCAAATTGACACTGGTGTAGATGCAGCTGTTCTCATTGCTTGGACCCTGATGGGAGGCTTGAGTGCCCTGAACAACGTCATTCTGGATTTCATGGCGCCAGGGCTTTGGCAACAAGTGGTGTTGGTGCTCTCATTCACCTTGGTGGGGGGTCTGATCGATTTGCCTTTGTCGCTGTATCAAACTTTTGTCTTGGAACAAAAATTTGGTTTTAACAAAATGACCTGGAAATTGTGGTTGAGCGACGCCAGCAAGGGTATGGCTTTGGGTTTGATCTTGGGCGTTCCTCTGATTGCCTTGGTGTTGTGGTTGATGCAAGCTGGGGGCGCTTACTGGTGGTTATGGACTTGGTGCATCTTGGTATTTTGGCAATTGTTTTTGATGGCCATTGCCCCCAATGTGATCATGCCCTTGTTCAATAAATTCACGCCGCTCGAGGATGAATCGCTGAAAGAAAGAGTCAGTGGACTGATGCAGCGTGCTGGATTCACCGCTAAGGGTTTCTTTGTGATGGATGGCAGCAAACGATCTGCTCACTCCAATGCATTCTTCACAGGCTTTGGCGCTAGCAAGCGTGTGGTGTTTTTTGATACCTTATTGAAGCAGCTCACGCCTTCTGAGATGGAAGCGGTGCTGGCGCATGAGTTGGGACATTTCAAACATCGGCATATTTTTAAAATGATGGCCACAAGCTTTGTTTCGAGCTTGTTGGGCTTGGCATTGTTAGGGCTTGCCTCACAGCAAATTTGGTTTTACACGGGCTTAGGCGTTACACCTAGTTTGACCAGTGGCAATGAGGCTGTAGCGCTCTTGCTGTTCATGTTGGTCGTGCCGGTTTTTACATTCCTGCTGGCGCCGATTTCCTCATGGCGCTCAAGAGTTCAAGAGTATGAGGCGGATGCCTATGCTGTGTCTCAAACACCAGCGGAAGATCTGAGCACTGCCTTGTTAAAGTTGTACCAGGACAATGCCTCAACCCTCACGCCTGATCCTTTGTATGTGAAGTTTTACTATTCGCATCCTCCTGCCAGTTTGCGCTTAGCCCGCATGCAGCATGCGCAAGCTTAACCAGCGGACACACACCAAGACCAAGGCTGCGCAGGCCTTGGCTGTTTCATCTCAAGAAGCCATGAACACGGGCTTGGTGGTGGCCACGCACGGAAGGCACTGCGTGGTCGAGTTGGATGATGGTTCGCGCATCATTTGTCATCCAAGGGGTAAAAAAAGCCAGTCCGTGGTGGGTGATCATGTGCGCTGGCAAGCGGCTGCGGATGAAGGCACGATTGAAAGTGTGCTGGACAGAAAGAACCTCTTTTACAGACGTGATGAAGTTCGAACCAAATCATTTGCCGCCAATCTTGACCAGGTGCTGATCTTATTGGCTGCAGAGCCAGAATTTTCTGAAACTCAATTGTCTCGCGCATTGATTGCAGCGGAGGCGGAGCACATCAAGCCTCTGATTGTGATGAATAAAAGTGATTTGGGTGAGGCTTTTTCGCAAGCATGGCACCGCTTGGCCGCTTACCGTCACATGGGTTATGACGTCTTGCCCCTTGAATTGAAAAGTTCCCAAGAGGCCAACGTTTCATTGCGCAATCTCATGGCGCTTATGCAGGGCAAGTGCACCCTCATTCTGGGTCCTTCTGGCGCAGGTAAAAGCACTTTGGTGAATGCGCTGGTTCCCAATGCGCGAGCCCTAACGGGTGAAATTTCACAAGCCCTTAATTCTGGTAAGCACACCACCACCAGCACCTCTCTTTATTGGGTCGGTGACAGACCAACCCAGGTTGGCGTGAGGGGCGGTGGAACGGCCATCATTGATTCGCCAGGATTTCAAGAGTTTGGGTTGCAGCACATACCGCAAAATCAATTGGTTTCATGCATGCCTGATTTGAAGGTGCATGTACAAAATTGCAAGTTTTACAACTGCACTCACCTGCATGAACCTGGTTGTGGCGTGCTTTCTTCATTGCAGAAGCTGGATTCGGACCCCTTGAATGAAGGACAAGTGAGTCAAAGACGGCATCGCATATACGCCCAACTGTTTGATGAATTGGGTCAGCAGCGCTGGTGATCTTTCTGACTTGTTGTGAGCTTGGGTTAGCCCAGTAAGTTGGCCAGGGAAAGTAAGGCCACCAACACCAACCACATCACGACAGTTCGCCAGACAAGACCGACAACTTGCGCAAAGTGCGCCAACTCGGGAGGCCGCCCAGGCGTACTGCTGCTTCCAGGTAAGTCGGGTTGCAACGCGGCACCCCCCAACTGCACATTGATGGCGCCCGCAGTGGCTGCCAAAATCACACCATCATTGTCATCTGGAAATTTCTCGGCGTGGTGACGCCATCCGTCCATGGCATCTTCAAAACTGCCCATGATGGCAAATCCCATGGCGGTGGCCCTGGCCGGTAACCAGTCGATGGCGTGCCATGTCTCTTGCGCAATGGTGCTCAAAGCAAGGCTGGCCCCATTGTGGTTGACGGGATCTATGGAGTTGCCCTGAGGGTAACCAGGTGATGCTGTCCAGTAACGATGGGCAAATTCAGCGATTCTGTAAACCACTGCACCCACAGGGCCCAGGCCAATGACGGACATCAGGGCATAGCTGAAGAACACTCCGAAGACATGCCGATGTGCTGACAAGACAGAGTGTTCAATGACAAGCCGAACAATTTCATTGCGAGGAAGTTCTTTGACTTCAACTTGTTGCCATTCGGCCAACAATTTTCGCGCCAGAGGTTCATCACCCTCATTCAAGGCATCCCGAATGCCTGTGAAGTGGTGACTGAACTGTCTAAAACCCAGCGTGACATAAAGCAAGGCTACATTCCATGCCACTGCAAAAAACCAGCCTAAGAAAAAAGACAGTAGCCAGTGTATGAGGATGGCTAAACCTGCCGGTACACCGATCAGCAAACCCCAAGCCACCCAGGATTGGGTTCGAGATCCACCATCAACATGGCTGGCAACCCAATCGGCCCAACGGCGTAACCATTGGTGCAAGAAATGCGAAGCACTCATGGGCCGAGCCTGTTCAATGACCAGCGCCAATAGGATGGAAAAAAAACTCATGGCAACATCATAAAGAATTCGCGGCCAATAACAATCGATAAAAGTTCCTGAGCATGCCCGCCGTGACGCCCCAAATGAACCGTTCCGTGGGCTGTGAGGGGCCGGCAGTGTGTGTGTCCATGTAGGGCATTGAATACCAGCGTCGCATCACGCCTTCTCTTTCCATCTCATGGAACCGATGATTGGCGGGGTTCATTAAAAAAGACAAGGGAACTTCAAACACTTCGTCCACTTCTTCTGGATTGGGTGTGATTTGCATGTGGGGAGACACCAGGCCTACGACGGGCGTGATGTGAAACCCAGAGCCTGTGACATAGCTGGGCATCCTGCCTAAAACCTCGACGAATTCTGGCGACAAGCCGACTTCTTCCTTGGCTTCACGCAATGCGGCATCTTCTACGGAGGCATCGTCATCATCCACTTTGCCGCCGGGAAATGCAATTTGCCCCCCATGCGAGGTCAAATGCTGTGTTCTTTGCGTCAGGAGAACATGCCCTTCGCCAGCCCTCAAAACGATTGGAATCAAGACCGCTGCAGCCTTGGGGGTGCGTTCTTCCCAAGCATGTTCTCGTTTCACCTCTGGAGACCATTCAGGAGGATTTTTAAAAATCCATTTCAGGCGATCTGCCATCAGGTCTTTGGGTGCGATAGGCGACCAATTTGCAGATGGCAATGTCCAAGGGGTGGTGCGTGGATCAAATCCCTTGAGGGCAGTCATATTTTTTCTGTGGGGGGTGATGGAGGGTGCGAAAATTCAAAAAGGTGTTTGGTAGCTAGGGCACTTGACCTCGATTCGCTGAGGTACATCCTGGAGGTGGTTTCTTTGCATGGCTGTGAGGCATCCGCCCCAAACGCAACCTGTGTCTAAAGCCCATACATCGGTCCTGTTGACAGATCCAAGGGTTGACCAATGACCAAAGGCAACGGTGATGGCGGCAGTTTGGCGGTCAGGAACTTCAAACCAAGGTAAGTAGCCCTGAGGCGCTTTGGCCGAGCCTTCTTTTGTTTCAAATTCCATGTGTCCGCTGAGGGAACAAAATCTCAACCGAGTGAAAGCATTCAAAGCGCAACGCCATCGATCGATGCCACTTAATTGAGGTGTCCATTGAGCGGGCTCGTTGCCATACATTTGCATTAAAAAATCATGGGCGTCTGGGCCACGCAGAATTTCTTCCACTTCATGTGCCAATGCCAGGGTTTCGCATAAATTCCACTGCGGTAAAACGCCGGCATGAACCATGAGAACTTCTTCGTCATAAATCGCCAGAGACTGCTGGCAAAGCCAGTGAAGCAAGCTGACCTTGTCGGGAGCGTTCAAGATGTCATTCAAGGTGTCAGTGCGACTTGGTTTTCGAGCACCGGCATTCAGTGCCAACAAATGCAAATCATGGTTGCCTAAAACGCAGCGCACACTGGTGCCCATTTTCTTCAGGCGGCGCAAAACGGCCAAGGAGTCTGGGCCACGATTGACGAGATCACCCAAAACAAAAAGTCGATCTCGACTGGCTGAAAACCCAACTTGGTCTAGCAATTGACCCAATGGAGCATCGCAACCCTGAATATCGCCAACCCAATAAACAGCCATTGATTTCTAAAGTGAAATTGAAACCAACATTGTCGATGTATTTTTACTTATTTCGCAAATCTTCGATCAGGCTATTTCAATCGGCACGTGGGCTTGGCACAATGAGGGCATGGATTTTTTACTGATTGCCTTCTTGACCTTGCTGAATGGCCTCTTTGCCATGTCTGAATTAGCCTTGGCATCTAGCCGAAAAGCCAGGCTTGCGGCCATGGAGGAGGCGGGCGACAAGGGTGCATCCGCGGCACTCAAATTGTTGGAAAACCCAACGCAATTTCTTTCGACCGTTCAAGTCGGCATCACTTCGATCGGTGTCCTCAATGGTATTGTGGGGGAAGCGGCATTCAGTGGGGGTGTTGCCATTTGGTTGGTCAGCTTAGGCTTGTCTGAGCCGGTTGCAGCTTGGTCGGCCACAGCGCTGGTGGTCACTGCAATTACGTTTACCACCATCATCTTTGGGGAATTGGTGCCCAAGCGGATTGGTCAGTTGTATCCCGAGCCTGTTGCAAGGTTGGTGGCCAGGCCCATGGCTTGTTTGGCAGGGGCTGCCAAACCTTTTGTCAGCTTGTTGTCTCTCACAACCCATGCGGTCCTTCAATTGATTCAAATTGACACTCGGGGCAATCGTGCTGTAACTGAGGAAGAAATCACGGCCAGCTTAGAGGAAGGTGTTGACGCAGGTTTGATTGAAGCCCACGAGCACCAGATGGTCCGTAATGTGTTTCATTTGGACGATAGGCCACTCACCTCACTGATGGTGCCACGTGTAGACATTGAGTGGTTTGAGGCGGGGATGGACCGTGATGCGTGTTTGGCCCAAGTAGGCATGAACGAAGGTACAAGTGGACACTCGTGGTATCCCGTTTGCCGAGGTAATTTAGACGATGTGGTGGGCGTGGTCAGCGTGGCCCGATTGATTTCATTGAACAAGGCGGATGAAACGCCCGTTGAAAAAATGGCAATGCCAGCAACTTTTGTTCCGGAAACGCTCACGGGCATGACCTTGCTTGAACAATTCAGGGGGCAATCAGGGCGCATTGTTTTTGTGGTCGACGAGTACGGTGTGGTGCAAGGCTTGTTAACGCCACGTGACTTGCTAGAAGCCATTACGGGTGAGCTGCAGCCTAGGCAAAAAGCAGACGCTTGGGCCACTGAGCAAGGCGATGGCTCATGGCTTTTGGATGGCCTGATGCCTGTCAACGAACTCAAATCTCGGCTGGACATCAAATGGCTGAAGGGTGAAGACCGGGGTTTATTCAATACCCTCGGGGGGTTTATATTGGCTGAATTGGGTTATTTACCCAAAGGAGGGGATATTCTGGTGAGTGATAACTGGCATTTTGAAGTGTTATCTTTAGAGGGTAGAAGAATTAATAAAGTAATTGCTAGATTTATTAAATAATATTGATTTTATAGATTTTATAGATTTTATAGATTTTATAGATTTTATAAAATCAATATTATTTTAATTTGGATTAGAATCGACATATTCTTCGGAATTACATTAAATCTTCAATTCTATTAACTCCCTTTATTTAAACCATGACCAATTCATACAAAGAACTTATCAAGCAACGTGATGCCTTAGAGCAGGCTATTTCGGCAGCGCGAGCGCAAGAACTCTCTGAAGCCATTCGCAAAGCCCGTGAATTGGTAGCGGAATTTGGGTTAACGGTTCAAGATGTCTTTCCCTCAGGGCGCGGCGCCTCTAAATCAGCCGGTAAATCAACTTCAGGTGCCAAAGTGGCTCCTAAATACCGTGATTCAGCCACAGGCCAAACATGGACAGGCCGAGGTAAAGCGCCAAAATGGATTGATGGACAAGATCGCGCCAAATACCTGATCGGTTGATTCATTTTCTTTTCGATCCCATTCATTCAAAAGGCCGCTTGATGCGGCCTTTTGGCTTTTCAACATAATTGTAAAATTCACACCTCTCTCATGAATGCAAACACTTGACTCCCAAAGCGCCCCCTCATCACATCGGCATCATCATGGATGGCAACCGCCGATGGGCCAAAAAACGGTTTTTGCCCAGTGCTTTGGGGCATGCGGCAGGTGCTAAACGGGTCAGGGCCATTGTGGAAGCTTGTCTTCGATCTGACATACCTCATCTGAGCTTGTTTGCGTTCAGTACTGAAAATTGGCGGCGCCCCGAAGAGGAGGTGTCCATGCTGATGAGTCTTTTTGCCAGCTATTTGCAAAAAGAAGTGGATGAAATGGAAGCCTATGGTGTTTGCCTCAAGGTGGTGGGGGATCGCACTAAATTCAGTCAAGAGTTGCAAAGCCTGATTGCACGCGCTGAACAACAAACCCAACACAACACCAAAATCACCTTGCGTGTGGCGGCCAATTACGGTGGCCGATGGGACATGCTTCAGGCAGCCAAGAGGTGGCAAAGCGAGCATGCTGATGAGAAATTAGACGCTCTCACAGAGGAGTCCTTGGCCCCTTACCTGAGCACTGCAGGGGCTCCTGAGATGGATTTGCTGATTCGCACGGGGGGTGAGTCTCGCATCAGCAATTTCATGTTGTGGCAAGCGGCCTATGCTGAAATGTTTTTCATCGAGACTTTGTGGCCGGACTTTACCGTGAAGCATTTGAATGAAGCCGTCGCCTGGTTTTCCAAGCGCGATCGCCGATTTGGATCGGCTGCACCCTTCTAAATTTCGGCTGCTTTGGCAGCCCGGAGTTTGTCTTTTTTGTTCGGCCTTTTGCCTTTAATGCCCCCATTTCCGGGCGCCTGGTCGGGCACGGACTCAGAGGCCTCAAAACCTAGGATGCTTTCCTTTTCCAATTTGACAGCGTGCCGTTTTTCTATCAAACCCCAGTGCTGCAAAGAGTCAGGGCAGACAAAGCTAATGGCCAAACCAGGCTCACCAGCCCGTCCCGTTCGGCCGATACGGTGCGTGTAATCCACTGCAGATCTGGGTAAATCAAAATTGACCACTGTGGGCAGTTTTTCAATGTCGAGCCCGCGGGCAGCCAAATCTGTTGCCAAGACAACTTTCACGCGATGCAGCTTGAAGTCCGCCAGAACTTGTTGCCGTTTGCCTTGACTCAATTGTCCATGAAAAGGTTCTGCCGCAATACCTGCCACCCGAAGTTTGGCAGCCACCATGTCGCTGCCGTGCTGCGTGGCCACAAAGACCAAAATTTGCTTGAGATTCTCCGTTTTGATCAAATGTTTGAGCAATTGAGTTCGCTTGGATGGATCGGTGTAGATGGCACGTTGGACAATGACCGCAGGCTGTTGAGTTGCCCCCACGATTTGAATTTCATGCGGGTTGTTCAGAAGGCTTCGGGCAAGGATTTCAATGCCTTTGGGTCTTGTGGCAGACAAAAAGAGATTTTGCCTCTGGGCAGGCAGGGCGTTTAAAATTTCTTGCAGCTCGTCTTGAAAACCAAGCTCGAGCAACTTGTCGGCTTCGTCGAGAACCAAGGTCTTGACATGCTGGAGTTTCAGCGCATTTTGGGCCATCAGGTCAAGCAATCGACCGGGTGTGGCAATCAGGATATCTGTGCCGCCGCGCAGGCCCATCATCTGGGGGTTGATCGATACGCCGCCGAATACGACGGTCACCTTACAAAGCTTGTGCAGGTGCGCTGACAAACTCATGATGGTTTGACTGACTTGGACAGCCAACTCACGCGTGGGCACCAAAACCAAGGATTGAATGAGCTTGGGTCCTGGCACCTGCTGTCTTTTGGGATCGGCCAGTGACTTGATTGTTTGCTCAATGAGGGGCAGGGCGTAAGCCAATGTTTTGCCAGAGCCTGTCGGGGCTGTCACCCAAATGTCATCCCCCTTCAATGCCAGAGGAATGAACTCGGTTTGAACGGGTGTCGGGGAGGGGTAAGTTTTGGGTTTGAGTGCGGTGAGCAACTCGGGCGATAAGCCCATCTCTTTGAACGGCATAGTGCACAAGCATAAGTGCTAATGCTTGGATCTGCCACCAGAGCATGGCAAAATCTGTGGATGAACCAACGCAAAGGTATTATTTTGGCAGGCGGGTCGGGCACTCGGCTCTACCCAGTGACACAGGCAGTTTCAAAACAATTGATGCCTGTGTACGACAAGCCCATGGTGTACTACCCCCTGACAACGCTCATGTTGGCGGGTATCAAAGAGGTGCTTTTGATCAGTACCCCGCAAGACACACCTCGCTTTACCGAGCTCTTAGGGGATGGCAGTCAGTGGGGGATGAACATTCAATATGCCGTTCAGCCCAGTCCCGATGGCTTGGCCCAGGCCTTCATCATTGGTCGAAAGTTTGTAGGTCAGCATCCGAGTGCCTTGGTCTTGGGTGACAACATCTTTTATGGTCACGATTTCGTCAAGCTCATGCAAAGAGCGGATGCACAAACTTCCGGCGCCTCAGTTTTTGCCTACCATGTACAAGATCCGGAGCGATATGGTGTGGTTGCCTTTGATGAAAAGCAACGTGCGCTGAGCATTGAAGAGAAGCCACTGCAGCCCAAAAGCAACTTTGCAGTCACAGGTTTGTATTTTTACGATCAGCAGGTTTGCGACATTGCAGCAGGTATCCAACCTTCGGCGCGCGGTGAGCTTGAAATCACCGATGTGAATCGTTACTACCTTGAGCAGCAACAATTGAATGTGGAAATCATGGGTCGGGGTTACGCATGGTTAGACACAGGAACGCACGACAGTTTGCTTGAGGCCGCGGGGTTTATTGCAACCCTTCAAAAACGACAAGGTTTGATGGTTGCCTGCCCTGAAGAAATTGCTTTTGCGCAAAAATGGATTGATGCATCGCAATTGCAAGAATTGGCGCGCCCGCTTTCAAAGAACAGTTACGGCCAATACCTTTTGAATTTACTGAAAACGCTCTGATGCCCTATACCGTTACGCCAACGAGCTTGCCAGAAGTCCTTATTTTGCAACCCCAAGTATTTGGAGATGCGCGTGGTTTTTTCTATGAGAGTTTTAACGCCCGTGATTTTGCGAAAGCCACGGGGCTTGACCTTGCATTTGTTCAAGACAACCACAGCTTGTCTGCACAAGGTGTGCTAAGAGGGCTGCACTATCAAATTCAACACGCCCAAGGTAAATTGGTTCGCGTTGTTCGGGGCGAGGTGTTCGATGTCGCCGTGGACATGCGTCAAAGTTCCCCAACTTTTGGAAAATGGACCGGATGCCATTTGAGCGCTGAAAATGCCAAACAGCTTTGGGTCCCGCCAGGTTTTGCGCATGGATTTTTGGTGCTCAGCGAATCCGCAGAATTCTTGTACAAAACCACCGACTATTGGTATCCAGAATTTGAAAAAAGCTTGCTTTGGAACGATGCCTCTTTGGGCATCGATTGGCCCCTGCCTCCCCACATGACCCAACCGCTGCTGGCAACCAAAGATGCGGCAGCATTACCGCTTGCGCAGGCCCTGACTTACGCTTGATTTTCTTATTTCAAGGGTGGCAACACGTAAGCCTTGATCGCGCTCAATTGACCCAGGCTCAAACGGTTTCCGTGCTGGCTGACCACTGCTGCTGCCGCATGGTTGCCCAAGGCGGCTGCTTGCTCAGGGTGATAACCCCGTGTGATGGCATATAAAAAGGCTCCCGCAAACATGTCACCAGCGCCATTGGTGTCAATGGCTCTGACTTTTTCTGCGGGCACATGCCAGGACTGATCTGCCGACAGAATTTCTGAGCCATCTGGGCCTTGTGTGAGGCAAACCATTTTGGCCAGTTTTTGAAGCGTCTTTTTCACTTCAGCCAAGTCTTGCGTGCCACACCAGACTTGTGCTTCCTCTAAGTTGCAAAACAAGTAATCGACCCCCTCGTTGAGCATGGCGTCCAGCCCTGCTTTGCAAAATTGAATCATGCTGACATCGCTCAAGGTGAGGGCCAATGCAACACCCGCATCTTTGGCAATTTGACGGCCTTTCAGCGCGGCACTCAAACCTGTGGGGGAGGCTGCCAAATAGCCCTCCATGTAATAAATTTTAGATTTTTCAATGTCGCGCGGGTGCAGCGCAGCCTCGTCCAATTCCGCTGAAGCGCCCAAGAACGTGCACATGCTTCGTTCAGCGTCGGGAGTGACCAAGACCATGCAACTTCCGGTTTGACCCTCGGTGGCGCGTGTGTGATTGAGGTTGCTGTCAACACCCCTGGCTTGTAGGTCTTTGACGTAAAAGTCGCCGAGGGTGTCATGCGCAACTTTGCAGGAATAAAAAGCTTTTCCCCCCAACAGTGCCAGTGCCACTACCGTGTTGCCAGCAGAGCCACCACCCGTTTGTCGCGGTTGAAGACCATCTAAGTGAGCCAGCAATTCGGCTCTTCGAGGCGTGTCAATGAGGGTCATGTGGCGTTTGTCAACGCCCATGGCTTGAAGGCGTGCGTCGCTGACTTCATATTCAGAGTCGACGAGGGCGTTGCCAATGGCGTAAAGATCGTAGTGAGTCATAGGGTTGGCCAAAATCAATATTCCTTGAAGTTTAAAGCCTTTGGAGGCCTTAGGTTCGCTAAAATGAAGGCAGGGTTTGCAGGCCCGCTACGCTCAAAACTGTAAATCCTATGTTGATTCCTATTTTAATTTTTAGATTTGAAGGCTAAGATGAAACGCGATTATTTTTCTCAATCTTCCCAAGAAGCTCAGCGGCCACACACTCATTCACAAGACGGGAGCTGTGTGGCTTTGGTTGATGCCCGTTTTTTAATTTGGTTGGCGCAACACGCGCAAACGGGTACGCCATCAAAGGGCGTTCAGCGTCAAGGATTGGCTCTTTTTCTGGCTCAAGCTCTCAGTCAAACGGGTTTGGATATTCAACTGAAAAGAATTTATTGGTACACCGAAGAAGGTGACACGCTGGATGTAGAGGGTCAGATCGTGCGAAAAGTTTTGTCGCACGATATAGATGGCGGTATTTCGCTCTTGAAATGTTTGGGGCAAGATTTGCGTCAATTGGCACATCACAAAGCCTGTGATCATGTGATTTTGGCCACCGACGATGAGCGTTTTTTATCAGTGATTGACGAGGCGCAACTCACAGGCTTAAGCGTGCACATTCTGGCAGATCAGTCAGCGCAAAATATGAACAAGCTGCACCAAACAGACCCAGGTTGGGGCCGACTTTTGTCTCAGGCTGATCGCCGACTTTCTGTACAACCGAAAGTCTTGGCGGAGTTGTTGAAGGGAGGCGGCGGTCAAGACGTTCCTGCCGTCATTGAAGATCCTGAAGTGGTTCGGGAGTCAATCACCGAGGTGATCGTGTCGTGGTGGGACGATGAGCCAGAAGACAAACGAGATGAACTTCGCGACGCACTTCACGTTAACCGTGGCATTCCGCAAGAGGTAGATCGGCAATTGTTGCTGCGAATGCGTCATCGATTGACCCGCGCACTCAGCTTGCAGGAGAAAAAAATGCTGCGGGAAATATTCCGGTCCGTTGCGCTGGGAACGAATGCGACAGAGGGGTCTTCAGTACCTGATGCTTTACATTCCAACCCATTGATTGAAGAGCCTATTTGAGTTGAAATGAACATGAATTTCGCAGCCTCTACCAGTGCATTGTCTGGTCTCAAAGTCATTGAGATGGGTCAACTGATTGCGGGTCCCTTCGCAGCTAAAACCTTGTCAGATTTTGGTGCCGATGTGATCAAAATTGAGCCCCCTGGTGTGGGGGATCCTCTGCGCCATTGGCGTTTGCTGAAAGAGGGCACCTCTGTATGGTGGCAAGTGCAGTCTCGAAACAAACGCTCATTGGCCCTTGATTTGCGGCAGCCTGATGCGCAGGAAATTGTGCGTCAATTGGTGTCTGAGGCCGATGTCTTGATCGAGAATTTCCGCCCAGGCGCCATGGAGTCTTGGGGGCTAGGGCCTGGCACACTGCAGGCCTTGAATCCCCGCCTCATCATGCTTCGCATCAGCGGGTATGGCCAAACAGGTCCCTACAGAGACAAGCCTGGTTTTGGCGTCGTGGCTGAAGCCATGGGGGGGCTGCGACATTTAAGTGGCGAGCCTGGCCGATTGCCTGTTCGCGTGGGGGTCAGTATTGGCGATACGCTGGCTTCATTGCATGGCGTCATTGGTGTTTTGATGGCCCTTCACGAAAGACAGAAGAGCGGCTTAGGTCAGGTCATTGATGTTGCCCTTTACGAGGCGGTGTTCAATTGCATGGAAAGCTTGTTGCCCGAATTCAGTGCCTTTGGTGCAGTGCGAGGCCCTGCAGGCAGTGCGCTTCCCGGTATCGCTCCGACCAACGCTTATGTTTGCAATGATGGCCGTTGTGCCTTGGTTGCCGGCAATGGTGACAGTATTTACAAGCGATTGATGAAGGCCATTGGACGGGAAGATTTAGGCAACGACCCCGAGCTCTCAGACAACGCAGGCAGGGTGAAAAGGGTTGAAGAAATTGATGCGGCCATTGGTGCTTGGACTTCGCAACACTCTGTCAACGAAGTTCTGGCAGTGCTTGATCGCGCTTCCGTCCCTGCGGGCCGAATTTACACGATTGAAGACATTGCTGCTGACCCTCATTATTTGGCGCGTGGCATGTTGGCAGAAGTTACCCTGAAAGACGGCACTCAAATGAAAGTGCCAGGCATGGTGCCCAAGTTGTCGCGCACGCCTGGCGTTCACAGACGAAATGCGCCTGATTTGGGCCAGGATACGGACGAAGTTTTAAAGTCTTTGGGAATTTCAGAGACGCAAATCAGCGAATTGAAAAAGCGTGGCATTGTGGCTTGATGAGTGTCAATGTTTGAGGTGGAGAAGCTTGTGAAGATTGATCGGTCAAGTTAGGATTGAGTCATGATTCGTCGAAGCTGGATTTCAATTTGCTGGGTTTTGGCATGGGCGCCTTTGACTGCATTGGCAGAGGGCCATCCTCACATCGCAGCAGAATTGTTGCCAGCCTCTTTGCAGTACAGTTGGCAACAGAACAAGCCAGACTTGGGTCAATTTGGGCGCTGCGCGGCGGCATTTGACAGCAAGAGCGACCCCTCAAAAATGGTCTTCTCTTGCGCTGTCTATGTCAAGCTGTCATCCGTCGCCCAGCGAAATGCCATCAAGCATTGTGAGGAAAAAAAGTTAGAGCGCGGAATCAAGGCGCCTTGCCAGTTGGTTGACTGAAGCAGCACACTGATTTCAGGCTTCATAGCTCGGCCATGGCGTTTTATTTTTTCGGCAAAGAACCACTGCTTGGTTGTTCAATTTTGAGACGTTTTTTCTAGCTTTGTGATGTCAAAACCCATCAGAGCCAAGCGTTGCACCAGCGCTTCATAGTTTGCTGGGGTGACTTGGGTTGTTCTTGACAGTATCCAGAGGTAATTTTTGGAGGGGTCGCCCACAGCGGCAAGTTGGTAGTCTGGGTCGAGGTCAAGCACCCAGTAGGTGCCCCAGACAAGGGGCAGCCATCCAAGCCACTCTGGTGCAAAACGCACTTCAAGTTGAGCAGGCAAGCCACTTTTTTGAGGACGAGCCAGGCCCAGAGCTTGGATGAACTCGCCAGATTGCGTACCGCAACGGTTAAGGACTTCAATTTTTTGAGGTTCTAGAATTTTGTAGGTAGCTTGCGTCCCATGCGTGCATTTTCTTTGGAACCAATTGGGAAACTTGGCAATTTCATACCAGCTTCCCATGTACCTTGGAAGCTCAATTTCTGGAATCGACTTGATCTTGCTTTGAGCGGCGGCAGAGACTGCCAAACAAAGCGAAAGCCATGGACAAACCAACAGACGAATGATGAGACTTCTGCGAAGGGATGTCATTTTTCGAGATGATAGCGGGTGACACGCGCCACCTCATTTTTGGAGCCTAAGATCACGCTGACCCTTTCGTGAAGTTGCTGCGGCTGGATGTCCAAAATGCGTTCGCGGCCGTTCGTGGACGCGCCGCCAGCTTGTTCAATGAGCCAACTCATGGGGTTGGCCTCGTACATCAATCGAAGTTTGCCTGCTTTGTTCGGTTCACGCTTGTCCCAGGGGTACATGAAAACGCCGCCGCGGGTGAGGATGCGATGCACATCGGCCACCATGCTGGCAATCCACCGCATGTTGAAATCTTTGCCACGAGGACCTTCCTTGCCTTGCAAGCATTCATCCACATATTTTTTGACCGGTGAGTCCCAGTGGCGCATGTTGCTCATGTTGATGGCAAATTCTTGAGTGTCTTCAGGGACTTTCACATGCTCATCCGTTAAGACGAATGAGCCTTGCTCACGATCAAGGGTGAACATGGCAACACCATCCCCAACGGTTAAGACCAAAGTGGTTTGGGGACCATAGACGCAATAACCCGCCGCTACCTGGTGTTTGCCAGCTTGCAAGAAATCTTTCTCGCTGATGGCATCGCTTTCATCTGGTTTTTTCAGAACACTGAAAATGGTACCAATGCTCACATTGACATCGATGTTGCTTGAGCCATCTAGGGGGTCAAACAAGAGCAAGTACTCACCCTGTGGATAGCGATTGGGAACCAAGTGAATGGACTCCATTTCTTCCGATGCCATGGCGGCCAGGTGTCCACCCCATTCATTGGCCTCAATCAAGACTTCATTGGCAATGATGTCCAATTTTTTTTGGATCTCGCCTTGAATGTTTGCACTCTCAGCACTTCCCAAGACGCCTCCTAATGAGCCCTTGTTCACAGCATGGCTGATGCTCTTGCAAGCTCGCGCCACCACTTCGAGCAGCAGTCGCAACTGCGAGGGGATGTGCCCCTTGCTGCGTTGTTGCTCCACCAAATAGCGAGACAGTGAAATTTTTGGACTCATGATTGACTCCTGGTTTATTCAGCCAAGGCGCGCGTGACTACTTCACGCACATCATTGCTCAAGTCGGGCTTGGCCGCAACGCGTTCAATGGCAGTTTTGGCTGCTTGTCGATAGGGTTCCGTTAATTTTTTCCAGCGATCTAGGGCGCGCGCCAAGCGAGCTGCAACTTGTGAGTTGGTGGTGTCGAGCTCTAGGACGCGCTCACTCCAAAAAACATAACCTGCTGCATCGACTCTGTGAAAGCCGCCAGGGTTAGCACTGCAGTAACTGAAGATCAAACTGCGCGCTCTGTTGGGATTTCGCAAATTGAAGTCGGGGTGTTGCATGAGTTGACGCACTAAGGGCAAGATATGTCCCTCGCGGTCAGGGGCGCTGGCTTGCAAGGCAAACCATTTGTCAATGACCAGGGCTTCATTTTTAAACAGTGCATGAAACTGTGCCAATGCAGACGATGCGAAACTGTGGCCACTGGCCACCAATGCTGCCAAGGCGTTGAAACGGTCGGTCATGTTGTGAGCGTCTTTGAAGGCTTGCAAGGCTTGAGCAGGCCAGACACTTGTGCCTTCGTGTTGCGCAGCCAAGCACAGCATGTGCAGGGCCATACCCGACAGCGCTCGCTTGCCGCTTGAAACCGCATCAGGCGTATAGGCGCCCCCCACCCGATTTTCTGAAAAACACATTTCCCAATCGACTTGAAGTGATTGGGCTAATTGCAATTTCATGGCTTCTCGAACAGCATGAACTCGTTGTGGGTCCACAGATTCAAGCTGCTCAGAAATGTAAGTTTCTGATGGCAGGGTGAGAACCAATTCTTTGAACGCGGCATCCAACCCAGAGTGGTTCAAGACGGCGCGCATGGCCTCTAGGTATTCGTGACCGAGAACCTTTTCAATTTGCAAATTGCCTTGGCTTTGAATGAAACGCAAGGCAGCTTGAACGGCCAATCGTTGGCCTGCTTCCCAGCGATTGAAAGCGTCGGTGTCATGGGCCAATACGGTGAGCCATTGTTGATCGGTGAGGGCGCAATCTAAGTTGACCGGTGCACTGAAATTGCGAAGGAGTGAAGGTGTTGGCTCGCTTGACAGATTTTCGAAGACGAAGCTTTGCTCACCTTCGCTGAGAACCAGTGTGAGGCTGTCATTTGCAGTTTGCTGGCTGCCCTGCAGTAGGACTGGCAAGGCTTTTCCTTCCTGGCTTAACAGGCCCACAGTGACTGGAATAACAAAGGGTTCTTTGGTACGCTGTTCGGGGGTGCTGGCGCAAGATTGAGAAAGCGTGAGCGTGTAAGTTTGTGCATCACTTTCGTAGTGGCCCGTGGCATGAACCCGGGGTGTGCCTGCTTGGCTGTACCAGCGTTTGAATTGCGGCAGCAAATTGGCCAGAGGAGAGGTGGGGTTGGCATCTGCAATGGCTTGTGCAAAATCGTCGCAGGTGACTGCTTTGCCATCATGACGTTTGAAATAAAGCGTCATGCCCTTGGCAAAGCCTTCACGGCCCGCCTCATCGCCTGGCGCGCTGACCAAGGTTTGCATCATGCGAACTACCTCGGCCCCTTTTTCATAAATGGTGACCGTGTAGAAGTTGTTGATTTCAACGTAGCTGTCAGGCCGCACAGGGTGCGCCATAGGGCCAGCGTCTTCTGGAAATTGAACGGTGCGCAATACGCGAACATCTTCAATGCGTTTGACCGCACGCGCGCTGGCTACGCCAGCCATGTCTTGGCTGAACTCTTGATCGCGAAAAACGGTCAAGCCTTCTTTCAGGGACAGCTGAAACCAATCTTGGCAAGTGATGCGATTGCCTGTCCAATTGTGGAAATACTCATGGCCCACCACGCTTTCGATGTTGCCAAAGTCGGTGTCAGTGGCGGTGGCAGGATTGGCCAACACATATTTGGTGTTGAAGATGTTCAGGCCTTTGTTTTCCATGGCGCCCATGTTGAAATCGCTGGTGGCCACAATCATGAAGCGTTCCAGATCGAGTGGCAAACCAAAGCGGGCTTCGTCCCACGCCACGCTGGCCATGAGAGAGTTCATGGCATGTTCTGTTTTGTCTAAATCACCGGGGCGAACAAACACTTGCAACAAGTGTTCCTTGCCAGAGCGCGACACGATGCGCTGTTCGCGTGCCACCAACTTGCCTGCAACCAAGGCAAACAGGTAGCAAGGTTTTTTATGAGGATCGATCCATTTTGCAAAGTGCCTGCCTTCTCCCAGTTTGCCTTGCTCAACCAGGTTGCCGTTGGAAAGAAGGACGGGGTAATTTTTTTCATCAGCTCGCAGCGTGACGGTGTAACTGGCCATCACATCAGGGCGGTCCAAGAAATAAGTGATGCGCCTGAACCCTTCTGCTTCACATTGTGTGAAGAAAGAATCGTTGCTCACATAAAGGCCCATGAGCTGCGTGTTTTTAGCGGGATTGCAGGTGGTGAATATTTCCAAATCGAAGGGTGCGTGACTCTCTGGCAAATTCTCCAGCACCAGTTGGCTGCCATCCATCTTAAAGGACGTACCGCCGCCATTCACCATCACGCGCGCCAAGTTCAGGTCTGCGCCATCCAGTCGAAGGGCTTGCGCTGCGACGTCGGGATTGCGGCGAATTCGCATCTTGTTCAAAACGCGAGTTTTAGCGGGGTCCAAGTCGAATGTCAAATCGACAGTGTCGATCCAAAATGCAGGCGCTGTGTAATCTAAACGGCGTATCGCTTTTGTTTGTCCTTCAAGCATCACAAAAATTCTCCATGGGTTAGGTTGAAGCGCTGGCCATGCCAAGCGCTGTCAGACACCTTGTTTGAGCGAGGCTTCAATGAACGCGTCTAAATCGCCATCCAGCACTTTTTGCGTGTTGGACGTTTCGACGTTGGTGCGTAAATCTTTGATCCGGCTTTGGTCAAGCACATAGCTTCGAATTTGATGACCCCAACCCACATCGGTTTTGGTGTCTTCTAGCTTTTGCTGGGCATCCATGCGTTTGCGCATCTCAAAGTCGTACAAGCGAGAGCGCAGGCGTTTCCATGCCACATCGCGGTTGCTGTGCTGGCTGCGGCCGTCTTGACACTGCACCACAATGCCTGTGGGAATGTGCGTCAACCGAACAGCGGAGTCGGTTTTATTGATGTGCTGACCCCCCGCGCCACTGGCACGGAAAGTGTCGGTGCGAACGTCGGCGGGATTGATGTCAATCTCGATCGAGTCATCCACCTCAGGGTAGACAAAGATACTTGCGAAGCTTGTGTGACGCCCGCCAGATGAATCAAAGGGTGACTTGCGCACCAAACGGTGCACACCCGTTTCAGTGCGCATTAGGCCAAAAGCGTACTCGCCCTCAAATTTGAGAGTGGCGCCCTTGATGCCTGCCACATCACCCGAAGACTCATCTTCCACGGTGACCTTGAAACCTTTCCGCTCTGCATATTTCAGATACTGGCGCATGAGCATGCTGGCCCAGTCGCAAGCTTCGGTGCCGCCGGCGCCCGCTTGAATGTCAACAAAGGCATTGCACGAGTCGGCTTCGTTGTTGAACATGCGCCGAAACTCCAACTGTTCCACTATGGCGGACAGTTTGTTGCCGTCAATCTCAATGGTCAGCAAGCCAGCTTCGTCGCCTTCTTCCTTGCTCATTTCAAAAAGTTCACTGTTGTCAGCAAGCTCGGAGGTGAGTTTGTTCAGCGTGACGACCACGCCATCGAGGGCTTTTTTTTCTTTGCCCAGTTCTTGGGCTTTTTGAGGATCGTTCCAGACGGTGGGATCTTCGAGGGATGCGTTAACGGTTCTGAGGCGTTCCGATTTGGCATCGTAGTCAAAGAAACCCCCGTAAATCTTGAGTGCGGGTGGCCAGGTCGGCCAATTTCGCGCCAATTTGATTGATGTGTTCTGCGTCCATGAGAGGGGGTATCCGAAACGGTGAAAGAGGGGATTTTCTCATGCTGTGAGGAACTTCCCAAAATTTCAGGCCAAAAAGTCCTCTAAAAGCTTGGCCAGGGCTTCTGACTGGTCGTGATGCAGCATGTGTCCTGCGTCGTCAAGCGTGACTATTTTGAGATCTGAGACAACTTTGAGACGTTCATGGAATTCTTCCAAGGTGAATTTTCCCTTCCACCATTGGTTCATGGCGTTATCTGAAGCCTCTACCATCAAGGTTGAGGCTGTGATCCGTTTGTAGGTCTCCACAGCTTCATCAACGCGGTAAAGGTAAGGGTTCACCACTTTGTGTGCGGCATCCCCTAAAATACGCCACTCTCCCTTTGCGTTGGGTTTCGCCCAATGCGTCGCCAACCATTCAGCTTTGTCTTGAGTCAGCCTTTTGTTTGTTTTCATCAACCTGTTGGCCACGCTGGCGGCGTCTGGGTAAGGCTTTAATTCCAACTCGCCTTTTTTCAAGGCCTGAAGTTCATCTAGCCACTGACAGAGGCGTCCAGGCGCTTGTGATGCCTGAGTGGCCGACATACCAAAGCCTTCTAAGTTGACCAAGCGGCGAATTCGGGCTGGGCGTGCCCCTGAGTACAGCATGACCACATTACCGCCCATGCTGTGACCCACCAAATCGATGGCCTGATCCGGGCAAACTTCGTTCAAGAGTGCGTCCAAATCTCCCAAATAGTCTGGCATCCAGTAACTGTCTGTGATGGGACCTTCGGTGAGGCCGTAGCCGCGCCAATCCGCTGCCAAAATTCTTCTTTGTTCAAAAAATTTCGAACTGAACGACTCCACCATGAATTGCCAAGAGGCCGCAACATCCATCCAGCCATGGGCCAGAACCACGGGCGGCAGAGTGGAATGCGGGTTGCCCCATTCCCGAAGATGGTATTTGTGCCCTCGCAAGGGGATGAAATGGCTGAGAGAGTGACGGTTAACTTGGTACATACTGCGAGATCATAAGGAGACAGGGAATGCGTGTCAGTCACCCGAAAGACGCTTACGAGCAAGTGCATCGCCAATTTGGCTGGCAAATCCCAGCGTTTTTTAACATGGCGGAAGCTTGCTGCGGGCGCTGGGCAGGCTCCAAACTGCACCAACACGCAACTGCCATTGTGGCTCACAACGTGGGAGAACTCAGTTCGAAGTCCTGGACTTTTGCGGAACTTCAAGAAGCTGCCCATCAACTCAGTTTCTCGCTTCAGGCCAAGGGGGTGAAAGCAGGTGATCGGGTGGCCATTGTGATGCCACAGCGATTTGAAACGGCAGTGGCTTACATTGCTGTTTTGCAGATGGGGGCAGTGGCCATGCCTTTGTCCATGTTGTTTGGCCCTGAAGCTTTGGCCTTTAGAGTTGATGACAGTGGGGTGTCGGTGGCCTTGTGCGATGAAACTTCGGGGCCGGTGTTGAGTGGTTTGCAGAAGGTATGTCGTGGTTTGAAGTCGGTGCTGGCGGTGCCAGATTTGCTCAGGCCCAGCCCCAAAAAAATGCGCCCCAGCGCAGCCTTCAAAGCTGTGGCAACCCGCGCAGACGATCCTGCGGTGCTCATTTACACCAGCGGTACCACGGGCAACCCCAAGGGGGCCCTCATTCCGCATCGTGCACTGTTGGGAAATTTGACGGGCTTTGTGTGCAGTCAAAATTGGTTTGGATTCAATCCCTCTGAAGCGGGAACTGCGGTCATGGGGGGGCAATTACCGACAGGGTCAAGGGCGGTATTCTGGTCGCCAGCCGATTGGGCCTGGACCGGTGGATTGATGGATGCCTTGTTGCCGTGCCTTTATTTTGGCCGACCCATCGTGGCGTATCAAGGGCGTTTCAGTCCGGAGGTGGCTTTTGAAATCCTTGACCAACACGCAGTCACGCACAGTTTTTTATTCCCAACTGCATTGAAAGCCATGATGAAAGCGGAGTCCCAACCGCAGCAGCGTTACAAGCTTGTTTTGCAGGGTCTGATGAGCGCAGGAGAGGCTGTGGGTGACGCTGTATTTGCGTATTGCCGCGAGCAACTGGGTGTCGTGGTCAATGAAATGTTTGGTCAGACCGAAATCAATTATGTGGTGGGCAATTGCCATATTTTCTGGCCGCCAAAACCAGGCAGCATGGGACGTGCGTACCCCGGACATCAAGTTGCCGTGATTGACGACAAGGCACAAATTTGCAAAGCTGGACAGCCAGGTGAGGTGGCCGTGAATCGATTCGATCGTCATGGACACCCAGACCCCGTCTTTTTCTTGGGCTATTGGAAAAATCCCAAAGCCACTCAAGAAAAATACACAAGTGATTGGTGTCGCACGGGCGATGTGGCCATTCAAGATGAAGAGGGCTACCTTTGGTATCAGGGGCGAACTGATGATATGTTCAAGGCGGCTGGTTATCGAATTGGCCCCGGTGAGATTGAAAATTGTTTGGTCAAACATCCCGCTGTGGTCAATGCCGCTGTCGTGCCAAAGCCAGATGCTGATCGCGGTGCGGTGGTGAAAGCCTATGTGGTGCTGTCGCCAGACTATGTGGCCAAGCGTGCAGCGTCAGATCAAATAGAAATCTTCGATCGCCAATTGATTGCGGATTTGCAGCGCCATGTCCGAGGTCGCTTGGCGCCCTATGAGTACCCTAAAGACATTGAATTCATCGATCAACTGCCCATGACCACCACAGGCAAAGTGCAGCGCAGATTTCTGCGTTTGCAAGAATTGGAGCGGGCTCAAGTTAGACTTAAACTCCACTCTACCTAGGTTCACCCAAGAAGTTGAAATCACAATGCAAAAAGTTCAATTAGGCCTATCAGATTTACGCGTCACGCCCATTTGTTTGGGAACCATGACGTTTGGTGAACAGGTTTCTGAAAAGGATTCGCATCAAATATTGGACCGCTCACTGGCCATGGGTGTTAATTTCATAGACACTGCTGAAATGTATTCAGTTCCCTCTAAAGCTGAAACCTATGGTGCCACTGAAACTATTTTGGGGAACTGGTTCGAAAAAAATCCAGGTTCAAGGCAGAAGTTGGTGTTGGCCACCAAAGTGGCTGGCCCCTCGCGTGGCATGCCATGGGTGCGCGAGGGTGCCGGCATGACCGCCCAAGATATTTTGAATTCATGTGATGCCAGTTTGAAACGTTTGAAAACTGACGTGATTGACCTGTATCAAATTCATTGGCCTGAGCGCCATGTGCCTGCGTTTGGCATGATGTATTTTGACCCGCAAAAAGACAAAATTGAAACCGCTATTCAGGTCCAACTTGAAGCCATGGCCAAGTTGGTCAAGGCAGGCAAGATTCGTTACATCGGCTTGTCCAACGAAACCCCCTATGGCACCCATGAATTTGTGCGTTTGGCCGAACAACACGGCCTGCCGCGGGCCATGACAGTTCAAAATCCCTATGGCTTGCTCAATCGCACCTTTGACAATGCACTGGATGAAACGTGTCATCGGCTACAGGTGTCATTGTTGGCCTACTCTCCCTTGGGATTTGGCGCCTTAACGGGCAAATATGACCTGACAGGATTTGACGGCGAGGGGGCGCCCTCGCAAGGGCGAATTGCCAAGTATGAATCAGTTCGAAAACAACGCTGGGGCCGCCAGAGCTCTTTGGCAGCTGCACGTTTGTACAACCAACTCGCGCGTGAGCATGGCATGACGCCCACAGAGATGGCGCTGGCTTTTTGCTATACAAGATGGTCTGTCACCAGCACCATCATCGGCGTGACATCTGTTGCGCAATTGGAAGAGGATGTAAAAGCCTGGGGCATCAAACTCTCCGCCGAGTTGCTGACGGAAATAGATGCCATTCGTTTGGTACACCGAGATCCCGCCACCTGACACAAGCAGGCTTGTTAACCTTCATGCGAGATACTCATGCCTGAAACCCTTTTAGATGCATTGCGTCACCCTTTTTCTGTGGTGGCGCTTTCCTACTTGCTTGGATCCTTGAGCTTTGCTGTCATCGTCAGCCGTTTCATGGGACTGTCAGATCCGCGTTCCTACGGCAGCAAAAATCCGGGTGCGACCAATGTGCTTCGTTCTGGCAGCAAAAAAGCTGCGGTGCTTACTTTGTTGTTGGATGCGGTGAAAGGCTGGCTGCCAGTGTTTTGGATCATGCAGCAGGGGGAGGCCTTTGGCTTGGCCGATGGCACAGCAGCGGCGGCGGGGCTGGCCGCCTTTTTGGGACACCTTTATCCTGTTTTCTTCAGGTTCCAAGGTGGTAAGGGGGTTGCAACAGCCTTGGGCGTTTTAGTGGGCGTCAATCCCCTGTTGGGTTTGGCCATTGCCACCACTTGGGCGGGAAGTGCTTGGTTTTTCAGATACTCATCCTTGGCCGCTTTGCTGGCGGCCATTTTGGCGCCCGTTTATTACGCCATGGGCGGCGATGTGGTGTGGCCTTTGAAGGCCCCGATTGTGGGCCTGTTGTGTGTGATGGCCGTGTTGCTGGTATGGCGCCATCGTGAAAACGTCAATCGATTGCTGGCGGGTACAGAGTCAAAATTGCGGGCCAAAAAAGAAGCACCCTGAAGGCGCTTCTTTCGCATCAATCGCGAAAGTTGTTGAAGCTGATCGGTATCTCTGTGATGTCGCTGCGCAGCAAGGCCATGGCGGCTTGCAGATCATCTCGTTTGGCACCCGTCACGCGCACTGCGTCACCTTGAATGGAAGCCTGCACTTTGAGCTTGCTTTCCTTCAACAACTTTTGAATTTTCTTGCTGTCTTCGGTGGCAATACCATTTCGGACTTTCAAAACTTGTTTCACTTTGTCGCCACCCATTTTTTGCACGTCGCCCTTGTCCAGAAAACGAACATCGACACCGCGTTTGGCCATTTTGTTCAGCAACACTTCGTCAATTTGTGTGAGCTGAAAGTCGGCGTCGCCAAACAAGGTGATTTCTTTGTCTTTCAATTCAATGGCTGCAGAAGTGCCTTTGAAGTCAAAGCGGGTGGCAATTTCTTTGGCGGTGGTGTCAACCGCATTTTTAACTTCAACCAAGTTAGGTTCGCAAACAGTGTCAAAAGATGGCATGGGGTTCAATAATCAATAAGAGAATGCGACAATTCTCCCATGAACGTGACCCAAAACGTACCCCTTCAGTCCTACAACAGCTTTGGCATTGTGGCCAAGGCCCATTCCTTGGTGCGCATTGGCACTCAAGAGGATGCTGTGGCGGCGCAGCAAAACCTGAAAAATTGCCCTGAGGGGCACTGTATTTTGGGGGGCGGCAGCAACATTGTGTTGACTGGCGATGTGAAACCTCGCGTTCTCAAAGTTGAAATTGCGGGCAAGCGGCTGGTTTCAGAAACCGAGAAAGCCTGGATTGTGGAGGCTGGCGCCGGGGAGGACTGGCACGAGTTTGTTGCCTGGACATTGTCCCAAGGCTGGCCTGGCCTAGAAAACATGGCCCTGATTCCCGGTTCTGTGGGGGCCTCGCCTGTCCAAAACATTGGCGCCTATGGTGTTGAGCTTCAGGATCGGTTTGAGTCCTTGGATGCCCTCGATTTGGTCACAGGCCAAATTTTCACCCTCAACGCGGCGCAATGTGCTTTTGGCTACCGTGATTCTGTTTTCAAGCACCAGAGCAGCGGCCCTAATGGCATTGGCTTGGCTGGCCGAAGCTTGATTCTGCGAGTGCGCTTTTATTTGCCTAAAGCTTGGAAGCCCGTGGTGGGCTATTTGGACTTGGAACGCAAAATGACCGAAACGGGCATTGCAAACCCTGGCGCGCAACAAATATTTGATTGGGTTTGCGAAATTCGCCGCCAAAAATTGCCGGACCCCAAGGTCTTGGGCAATGCAGGTAGCTTTTTTAAAAATCCCACCGTTACCCTAGAGCAATGCGCCGATATCATTGCTCGCGATCCCAAAGTGGTTCACTACCCCATGCCCGACGGCACGATCAAATTGGCTGCGGGCTGGTTGATAGATGCTTGTGGCTGGAAAGGCAAGAGCGTGGGCAATGCTGCGGTCTATGAAAAGCAAGCCTTGGTTTTGGTGAACCGAGGCGGCGCAACGGGTGGCGAAGTAGTGACGCTTGCCAAAGCCATACAGACGAGTGTGTATGAACGATTCGGAATTCGCTTAGAACCCGAACCGGTTGTGATTTAAATTTTACAGACCACCTTCAAGCTTGATCATTTCGGCACCTTCGCCCAATGACAGCAAGCCCGCTTTTGCATAGATGCCCAACTTGGCCCGAGTGTCCACGATGTCCAAATTTCGCATGGTCAGTTGGCCAATTCGGTCCAAAGGTGTGAAGCTTGACTCGCCTTTCTCCATCGTCAAACGCTCGGGGTGATAGGTGAGGTTGGGGGATGAAGTGTCCAAAATGGAATAGTCGTTGCCTCGGCGCAGTTCAAGGGTGACTTCGCCTGTGATGGCGCGTGCAACCCAACGTTGGGCAGTTTCACGCAGCATCAAGGCCTGTGAATCAAACCATCTGCCTTGGTACAACAAGCGACCCAGTTGACGGCCATTGTCGCGGTATTGCTCAAGGGTATCCTCGTTGTGAATACCCGTGATCAATCGCTCGTATGCGATGAACAACAAGGCCAGACCCGGCGCTTCATAGATGCCGCGGCTTTTGGCTTCAATGATGCGGTTTTCGATTTGATCGCTCATGCCCAAACCATGGCGGCCGCCAATTCGATTGGCTTCCAAAATGAGTTCAACGGGATCGGAAAAACTCACGCCATTCAAAGCCACAGGTTGGCCTTCTTCAAAGCGCACGGTCACTTCCTCGTGTTTGACCACGCAGTCTTCGCGCCAGAAAGGGACGCCCATGATGGGCTGAACAATTTTCATACCGCTTTGGAGGTGTTCGAGATCTTTGGCCTCGTGTGTGGCACCCAACATATTGGAGTCGGTGGAATAGGCCTTTTCGGCCGACATCTTGTAACCAAAGCCATGCTGCGTCATGAAGGCAGACATTTCGGCGCGGCCGCCCAGTTCGTCGATGAAAAGTTGGTCAAGCCAGGGTTTGTAAATTTTGAGGGACGGGTTGGTGAGCAAACCATAACGGTAAAAACGCTCAATGTCATTGCCCTTGAAGGTGCTGCCATCGCCCCAAATATTGACGTCGTCCTCCTTCATGGCGGCCACCAACATGGTGCCAGTCACGGCGCGGCCAATGGGGGTGGTGTTGAAATAAGTCACGCCTGCAGTGGAGATGTGAAAAGCGCCGCATTGCAAGGCGGCAATACCTTCGTGTGCCAATTGCTTACGGCAGTCAATCAGACGCGCCAGTTCGGCACCGTATTCTTTGGCCTTGCGGGGAATTTCTTCGTAGTCGGGTTCGTCAGGCTGGCCCAGATTGGCGGTGTAGGCGTAGGGCACGGCGCCTTTTTGACGCATCCACAGCAGCGCGGCGCTGGTGTCCAAACCACCGGAGAAGGCGATGCCTACTTTTTGGCCGGCGGGGATGTGTTGAAGAATGGTTGCCATGGCGGGACTTTCAAATGCGTTGTGAATCAACCGAAATGGCAGATGTAGTGATAGGCCTCGGTGACGCGAATTTCAAAACTGGATTGGCCTGGGATGCTAAATTTTTCGCCTGCTTTGGAGCTGAGCCATTCAGAGCTGCCCTTGAGTTTGTATTCACAAGCGCCGCCCACGCACTCCATGATCTCAGGTGCGCCCGTATTGAAAGTCAGGGAGGAGGGGAGTACCACCCCCACTGATTTTTTGCTGCCGTCAGCCAATGTGATGTTGTGGCTGACGCATTTGCCGTCAAAGTAGACATTGGCTTGGGTGGTCACGGAAACGTGGTCGAATTTTTCAGTGGTCATGGTGAAAGTGTCCTGGCCACCTGTGGGTGGCTTTGTGAGTTGGCACAAAACCCATGATTTTAGGCCATTGAAGGCCTGTTGAATGCTTGAAATTGAAGCCCTGTGCTCAATTGACAGGGGTGATTTGCAATTTGATGGTGGGGCCGGGGTCTCTGGGCCACTGAACGGTGTATTGTTTTCCCGCAAACTCATAAACCACGTTGTAGCCCATCAGGCGGTTTTCATAGCCCTGCTGAGTGGTGCATGTTTGTTGAGTTTGTGTTGGGCCGGCCTGTGGACTTTCAACCTTGTCGCCCGCAATGGCGCCGCCAATGACACCAATCATGGTGGCCAGTGCGCGGCCTTCGCCTTTGCCCATGGCATTTCCAATGGCACCGCCGGCAATGGCGCCCATGGCGGCCCCTGCGCCAGATGTTTGCACTGGCGCGCTGATTTGAGTTTGCGTACAAATCTGGCGCGGGACAGAAACTTGTTGGTAGACCGGCGTTCGGCTGAGCACGTTGCCGACTTCCTGGGCTTGAGCCGCTAAGCCGAGGCTCAAAGAGGCCCCTAAAGTAAGTGCCAAGCTTTGAGCTGGCAATGAAATGGGAAGGAAGTGATTTGTCATGGTGTTCTTTGAGTCCCAAATGAATTGCGTTTGATTTTAAAGTTTGAAAGCCATGAAGTCTGTTCGGCCAAGGTCAAGGTACTTTAACTTAACGCGCGAGCCATGCTTCAGGTTGATAACCCACTGTGAAATCGACTTGCGTGCCAGATTGCCATTCAATGACGGGTCGTTTGATCAAGCTGGGGTTGGCCATTAAAAAAACTTTGGCGCTGGCCGCACTGGTGATGCTACCTTGTTCTTGCACCGTTAATTTGCGCCAACTGCTGCCCTTGCGGTTTAACACCGACTCCCAGCCTAGCACTTTCAGCCAATGGTTGAGGGCTTTTTCGGGCAAGCCCTGTTTTTTAAAGTCGTGAAAAACGGATTCATGGCCTTGAGTCGCTAACCAGGTGCGCGCTTTTTTCACACTGTCGCAGTTGGGAATGCCGTAAACGGTAATCGAGGTGTATTTCATGGTGTTCAACAATTCAAGTCGGTCTCAGCGACAATCTTAGCCTTATGAAAACTTTGAGTGAATGGCTCGCCCATTGCGAGACGCTGCATCCCCAGGCCATTGACATGGGCTTGTCGCGTGTCCGACAGGTGGCGCAGCAGATGAATCTATCGATCAAGGCACCTTTGATCACAGTGGCTGGCACCAATGGAAAAGGTTCAACCTGTGCCATGTTGGAAGCCATCTACCTTCAGGCGGGCTACAAAACGGGTGTCTTTACGTCGCCGCATTTGGTGCTGTTTGAAGAACGCTGCCGTCTTCATGGTGAATCGGCCAAAGCCCATGAGTTTGCTGAAGCCTTTGCTTTCGTCGAAAGAGCCCGAGGCGACATCACCCTGACCTATTTTGAATTCAGCACTTTGGCGATCATGCACATGCTATCGCAAGCGGCCTTGGATGTGGTGATTTTGGAGGTGGGCCTGGGGGGGCGATTGGACGCTGTGAATATCTTGGACACCGATTGCGCCATCATCACCAGCATTGATTTAGACCACACCGCACTTTTGGGAAATGACAGGGAGGCCATTGGCTTGGAAAAGGCGGGGATCATGCGCTCAGGAAAAACCGTGATTTTGAGCGATCCCGTGCCGCCAGAGAGCATTGTCAAACACGCTGCCTCATTGGGCGCTGATCTTTGGTTGATGGGACGTGATTTCAATTTTTCGGGCGATCCTTTGCAGTGGTCTTGGGCTGGTCGAGGGCGACGTTACAGTGGCTTGGCCTACCCAGCCTTGAGAGGCGCTAATCAGCTGCTGAACGCATCTGGCGTGTTGGCCGCTGTCGAGGTCATGCGGCCACAATTGCCGGTCACTGCGCAGGCCATTCGAAACGGTTTGGCCATGGTCGAACTCACAGGACGCTTTCAAATTGTGCCCGGAGAACCTGTTTTGGTTTTGGATGTGGCACACAACCCCCACTCTGTCGCCGCATTGGCGGCAAATTTGGATGCCATGGGCTTTTACCCCACCACACATGCTGTTTTTGGGGCCATGGCCGACAAAGACCTGCCGACCATGCTGCGAAAAATTCTGCCCATGGTTGACGCCTGGTATTTCACAGATTTGCCCCTGACAAGGGCCAGTTCAGCAGCGCAGTTGGCGGGAATTTTGGGGCCATTGAACACTCGCAAGGATGTCCAGTTCAGCGTCCATGAAAACCCACAAAAAGCCTTGGATTCAGCCATCGCTGCCGCAAGCCCCACTGATAGAATCCTAGTCTTTGGTTCGTTCTACACGGTAGGCGGTGTGTTACAGAATGGCATTCCCAAACTGCACGCTAAACACCTGGGTCAACCCACTGAGTAACTGAGACTTTTAGAGACTCCAAAGCATGGCTTTTTTCAAGCTTCGAATTCCTGGGCGTTCCCCATCGGCCGGCACTGGCGCAGAGTCGCTTTCCACCACGCCGGCTGAAAGTGTGGAAATCATCCGTAAGCGGGCAAGGCACCGTCTCATGGGGTCTGTTGTCTTGGTTCTCGGGGCTGTCGTCGGCTTGCCTTTGCTGTTTGACAGTCAGCCCAGACCCGTGGCCATTGACACCCCTATCGTCATTCCAGATCGAAATCAGGTCGCACCTTTGTCAAAGCCTGGAGCTGCTGCTCAATCTGCCGACTTGCCCAGGGTTGAAGTTGCTGCTGCGCCAGTCGCAGTTCCTGAACCTTCAAGTCGAGTGGCAAACTCTGTGGCGCTAGACCCCCATGAAGAAGTGGTCACCAAAGATGTGAAACCTGAGCTTAAGGTGGAGGTCAAGCCTGAGCCTAAGCTTGAGCCTAAGCCTGAAATCAAAGCAGATTCAAAGTCAGACAACAAAGAGGCGGCCAAGGCCAAAGCATTGCTCGATGGCAAAGAGGTCGCTAAAGCAACTGACCCGGCAGTGCGTGCTGTGGTTCAAGTTGGCGCATTTGCCGATGCAGCGAAAGCCAAAGAAGCCAGGTCCAAGTTGGAAAGTGCTGGCCTGAAAACTTATACCCAAGAAGTTGAAACCAAAGAGGGCAAGCGTATTCGGGTGCGTGTAGGGCCATTCGCTTCTAAAGAAGAAGCTGATAAAACGGCTGAAAAAATTCGCAAACTGAATTTGCCTGCCACCGTGCTGAAGCTCTGAAAGTTTGACGCACATGTCACCCACCGACTGGATACTTTTGGCTGTGCTGATAGCGTCCATGCTGTTGGGAGCTTGGCGTGGATTGGTGTACGAAGTCTTGTCCGTCATCGGATGGATTGCCGCGTTTTTGTTAGCGCAATGGTTGGCCCCCGAAGTGGCAGACAAATTGCCTATGCAAAATTCAGGTGAAACCCTTCGCTACGCCGCTGCTTTCGTCTTGATTTTTATCGCCAGCGTTTTTGCTGCGGGGCTTGTTTCTGCCCTGATGAAGAAGATCATTTCCTCTGTGGGACTGAGGCCTGTGGACCGCGTCTTGGGCGCATTTTTTGGACTCTTTCGAGGCTTGATTTTCTTGTTGGCTTTGAGCGTCGTGGTGAACATGACGGCGCTTCAAGAAAGTGATTGGTGGGTGGATTCCCAAGGGGGCCCCATGTTGATCACTTTGTTGAAGGGGTTGCGGCCCATGTTGCCCGAAAAATTTGGGGCCTACTTGCCCGAGTGAATGGATTGATCTATGTGTGGAATTGTCGGCGTTGCAAGCAACGCGCCCGTGAATCAGCTGATCTATGACGCGCTGTTGCTGCTGCAACATCGTGGTCAAGATGCTGCCGGCATCGTGACACAAATGGACCGAAAATTTCACATGCACAAAGCCAAAGGCATGGTGCGCGATGTGTTCAGAACACGCAACATGCGCTCACTGCCAGGCAACTGTGGTTTGGGCCAAGTTCGGTATCCCACAGCTGGCAATGCTTTCAGCGAAGAAGAAGCGCAGCCTTTTTATGTGAATGCACCCTTTGGTTTGGTGCTGGTTCACAACGGCAACCTTACCAACGCGAAAGCCTTGAAGGCTGAGCTTTTCTCAACCGATCACCGACACATCAATACCGAGAGTGACTCCGAAGTTCTGCTCAATGTGTTGGCACACGAGCTTGAAAAAACCACGCGGGGTTTGCCTTTAACGCCAGCCGATGTTTTCAAAGCTGTTCAAGGTGTTCACAAGCGAGTCAAAGGTTCGTATGCGGTCATTGCCCTGATTGCAGGACATGGCCTGTTGGCCTTTCGCGATCCCTTTGGCATTCGACCCATGTGCATAGGTAAAAGCAAAGATGGTACCTACATGCTGGCCAGCGAGTCTGTGGCGCTCGAAGGAACGCTGCATCAATTTGAGCGAAACATTGCCCCTGGCGAGGCGGTCTACATTGACCTAGAAACCCAGATGTACAGCCAGCAATGCGCTGAATCATTCCAATTGAAGCCTTGTATTTTTGAATACGTTTACTTGGCAAGGCCCGATTCCACAATCGATGGCATTTCGGTCTACCAAGCGCGTTTGAACTTAGGCGAAACATTGGCCAAGCGCGTGATTTCCACAGTGCCTCCCAGCGACATTGATGTGGTGATTCCTATTCCTGAATCGAGTCGACCCAGCGCAGCGCAGTTGGCGCATTTGCTGGGCTTGCCCTACCGAGAAGGCTTTGTGAAAAACCGTTATGTGGGCCGCACTTTCATCATGCCTGGACAAGCCGTCAGAAAAAAATCAGTGCGTCAAAAATTGAACGTGATTGCAAGCGAATTCAAGGGACGCAATGTGCTGCTGGTCGATGACTCTATTGTCCGAGGCACCACCAGTCGTGAAATTGTCCAAATGGCGCGGGAGGCGGGTGCGCGCAAGGTCTACATGGCGAGTGCGGCGCCGCCTGTTCGTTATCCCAATGTATACGGTATCGACATGCCGACCAAAGATGAGTTGGTGGCGCACAACCGTAGCGTCGATGAAATTCGTCAAATTATTGATTGTGATGCCCTGATTTACCAAGACGTGGACGCCATGAAACAGGCTGTGACCCAAGCCATGTTGCCTGGTTTTCCTAAGTTGCAAGGCTTTGATGCCTCTTGTTTTGATGGTGTGTATGTGACTGGTGATGTCTCAGATGAAGACATTGAACGCCTGAACGAAAACCGCCCTTCGCAACAAGACGAAAACGAAGTCGACGCCGATCGATCTCGCTTGGCATTGCCCAACGCCAGTTGATGGTGATGATACCTTCCCCCTTTGTTGACCAGCCTTTGAGATTGCCATGAGCCAGCACCCTTTGCCTGAAAATTTGCACATTGATACCTTGGCAGTTCGCGCTGCTGTTGACCGCAGTCAGTACGGTGAAAATTCTGAGGCCCTGTATCTCACCAGTGGTTATGTGCAACCCGATGCTGAAACAGCCGCCCGACGTTTTGCCGGGGAAGAAGAAGGCTACACCTATGCGCGCTTGGGCAACCCCACGGTGACCAGCATGGAAATGCGTTTGGCGGCGTTAGAGGGTGCAGAGGCTTGCATTGCAACCTCAACGGGCATGTCTGCCATTTTGTTGATGTGTTTGGGTTTGCTAAAAAGTGGCGACCATGTGATCTGCTCTCATTCTTTGTTTGGCGCTACCATTAAATTGATTGGCGGAGAGTTTGCAAAATTTGGTGTGCAAACCACCTTTGTTTCGCAAACCGATGTGGCCGAATGGCAAGCGGCCATGAAACCCAATACCCGGTTGTTGTTCACTGAAACACCCACCAACCCTTTAACGGAAGTCTGTGACATCAAAGCCTTGGCAAATGTCGCACATGCGGGTGGCGCTTTGTTGGTGGTCGATAATTGTTTTGCAACGCCTATTTTGCAGCGTCCCATTGCCATGGGGGCTAATCTGGTGGTTCACTCCGGCACCAAATATTTGGATGGACAAGGTCGAGTCATGGCGGGTGCTTTGTGTGGAACCAAAGCCTTGATTGAAGATGTGTTGGGTCCCGTCATGCGCAGTGCGGGCATGACCTTGTCGCCTTTCAATGCCTGGGTGGTTTTGAAGGGTCTTGAAACTTTGAGCATTCGGATGCAGGCACAGTCGCAACAAGCTTTGCTGTTGGGGCAATGGCTTGAAGCTCAGCCTCAAGTGGCGCGTGTGTATTACCCTGGTCTGAAAAGTCATCCACAGCATGCATTGGCCATGGCGCAGCAATCTGGCTTGGGGGGTGCAGTGCTTTCATTTGAGGTGAAAGCGCCATCGCCAGAGAAAGGTCGCGAGAACGCATTCAAAGTCATGGACGCCATGCGAACTGTTTCTTTGTGTACCAATCTAGGTGACGTTAAAACCCTGGTGGCACATCCCGCCAGTACCTCCCATGGCCGTCTCACGGAAGCTCAGCGACAAGTGGCGGGTATTCAGCAAAGCTTGATCCGTGTGGCCGTGGGTCTGGAGCACTTGGATGATTTGAAAGCAGACTTCTTGCGCGGCTTGCAAACCCTTTGAATAGAAAATCAACATGTCAGTTCACAAGCAGCCAGTGCGCACGCGTTTTGCACCCTCGCCGACAGGCTTCATTCACTTAGGCAATATTCGCTCAGCCCTTTACCCTTGGGCGTTTGCCAAGGCGCAAGGGGGCATCTTTATTTTGCGAATTGAGGACACTGATTTGGAGCGATCCAATCAAGCTTCAGTCGATGTGATTTTGGAAGGCATGGCATGGCTGGGCATGCATCCCGATGAGGGGCCGTTCTATCAAATGCAGCGCATGGACCGTTACAAGCATGTGCTGGCCGAACTTCAAGCCACGGGGCAGGTCTACCCGTGCTACATGAGCATTGAAGAGCTGGACGTTTTGCGAGAAAAGCAAATGGCAGCCAAAGAAAAACCACGTTACGACGGAACATGGCGGCCAGAGCCTGGCAAGGCCTTGCCCTCCATTCCTGTAGGTGTGAAGCCTGTCTTGCGTTTTAAAAACCCGCTCGAAGGGGTGGTGGTTTGGGAAGACAAGGTGAAGGGCCGCATTGAAATCAGCAATCAAGAACTTGATGACCTTGTCATTGCGCGACCTGATGGCACGCCCACCTACAACTTCTGTGTGGTGGTCGATGACATTGACATGGCCATCACCCACGTGATTCGGGGTGACGACCATGTGAACAACACACCGCGTCAAATCAATATATTCAAAGCCCTTGGCAAAGACGTGCCGGTGTATGCGCACTTGCCTACCGTGCTCAACGAGCAGGGTGAGAAAATGAGCAAGCGCAATGGCGCCAAGCCTGTCACTCAATATCGCGATGAAGGGTACCTGCCCGATGCCATGGTGAACTACTTGGCCCGCTTGGGATGGAGCCATGGTGATGATGAAATTTTCAGTCGCCAACAATTCCTAGACTGGTTTGACCTTGATCATTTGGGTCGCAGTGCCGCGCAGTTCGACGATGCCAAACTGCGATGGGTGAACGCTCAGCATTTGAAGGCTTCGAACGATGAGTCCTTGGCTTCGTGGGTGAAAGATATCTTGAAGCAAAGAGGCATTGCCTCTGATGAACGTTTGCCTGCTATTTGCGGCCTCTTCAAAGACCGCTGTGACACGCTTTGTGTTCTGGCCGATTGGGTGTCTGTTTTCTACGGCGATGTCACGCCTAAAGCGGATGAAAAAGCCCTTCATGTGACCGAAGCGATCAGACCTGCATTGGCGTTGCTGGTAGAAAAACTAACAGCATGTGCATGGGACAAAGTTTCGATTGCTTCGGCCATCAAAGAGGTTTTGACAATTCAAACTTTGAAAATGCCTCAATTGGCCATGCCAGTTCGGGTTTTGGTCATGGGCACTGCACAGACCCCTTCGCTCGACGCGGTACTCGCCTTGTGTGAGAAGCAAAAAGTTCTTGAGCGATTGAAAAACGCTTAAAAATCTGTCTATAATCCATTTCTCGACACCTGCGAGAGGCGCCTGCAAGGGTGTCACAAAGGGGGTATAGCTCAGCTGGGAGAGCGCTTGCATGGCATGCAAGAGGTCAGCGGTTCGATCCCGCTTACCTCCACCACAGTGTCGAAAATGAGTTGAAGCAATTCTGCTCAGTCCAGGTTATGACCCTATCGTCTAGAGGCCTAGGACATCACCCTTTCACGGTGAGTACCGGGGTTCGAATCCCCGTAGGGTCGCCAAGTTTTGTTGCACTTGGCTTTGTTGCTAGCGTCATGTTAGTTCAGCAGAGCAAAAGCTTCAAGCTACCAGGAGTGGTAGTTCAGTTGGTTAGAATACCGGCCTGTCACGCCGGGGGTCGCGGGTTCGAGTCCCGTCCACTCCGCCATTAAGCTAGTAAAGATGCGCCTTCGG